>Ga0268299_1000056_pt1 | contig 439576 bp, 368 predicted proteins | sample NOBtaG_FD_193484 | JGI IMG/M metagenome (GOLD analysis project Ga0268299, IMG submission 193484) | Activated sludge microbial communities from bioreactor in Nijmegen, Gelderland, Netherland - NOB reactor | ecosystem: Engineered > Bioreactor > Aerobic > Activated sludge | place: Netherlands...
CTTATCTTAGGAAAGCTGAACGGTTCTGTCTGGACTCAATCCGTCATTGCAGGGCTCCTCTCAGGGCTTGAACCCATCCTGATCAACCACTTCCAGGCTGCCATGCGGCTTGCCTATTCGGCGTAAACAATAGAGTATTTTAAAGTACCGGATTTGGATTTAACAAAATTCGTGCTTTTTTTGTAAGTTTTAGGTAAAATACAGTCCTCGTTTTCCCCCTGATAATATGAATAGGGCATTTTGTCGTCACTTTCTTGGCTTCTTATAAGTAGTTTTGGAGAGTTCGTGAGCGGGATTAAAAATAAAACCAAAGAAGCGATTACGGCGTATCTATTCCTGGCGCCGAATTTGATCGGCTTCATGATTTTTACCTCCATTCCGGTCATTGCCTCACTCGCGCTCAGTTTTATGAAGTGGGATTTATTCTCACCACCCCAACTTGTCGGCTTCGAAAACTTCAACGCTCTTTTCCGTGATTCTTATTTCTGGCAATATTGCTGGAACACAGTCTATTTGATGATGGCGATTCCGTTCAGCATCGCGGGTTCTTTGATTTTAGCGCTTGCGCTCAATCAAAAATTAAAAGGAATGGTTTTTTTCCGTACGGTTTATTTTTTGCCGACCATTTGCTCTGGCGTCGCGATCTACATGCTGTGGCGGCTGGTTTATAATCCGGACTTCGGCGTTTTTAATATGCTCATTGCCAAATTCGGCGATTTAATCGGCGTACCGTTGAAGGGTCCGTTTTGGCTCACGGACGAAGCCTGGGCCAAACCCGCCTTAATTATCATGAGCGTGTGGCAAACAGTGGGCGGCTACAATATGATTTTATACTTAGCGGCACTGCAGGGTGTTCCGCGCGATTTTTATGAAGCGGCCGAAATTGATGGCGCCAACAGCTGGCAAAAATTTTGGGCCATCACATGGCCGCAAATTTCTCCGACCACATTTTTCATTGCCACGATGTCGGTGATCGGCGGTTTCCAGGCCGGATTTGACCCTGCCTACATTATGACGGGCGGCGGCCCGAACGGTTCTACCACTACCTTGATTTATTACATTTTCAATAACGCTTTTAAGTGGCATCAAATGGGCTATGCTGCCGCAATTTCGTGGGTTTTGTTTCTCGTGATTTTTGCTGTGACGCTCGCAAAATGGAAACTTTTCAGCAAAACCGTACATTATTAAACTTATGAACTCAAAATCTAAAGAATCCGCCAGGCATCAATTAACATCCAGCAAAAGAAAGCCGCTGGCTTTGAGCGACATCGGGATTTACGCGGTATTGATTCTCGGTGCGATTACCATGGTGGCGCCTTTTCTGTGGATGATTACGACGTCGCTCAAAAATCCCGGCGACGTGTTTTCTTACAAAAAAATTTGGTGGCATGACTGGGTTCCGGTGTCTTTTGTGTGGCGCAATTATGTGGAAGCCTGGAACGTGGTTCCTTTTGCACGTTTCTACTTGAATTCAATTTTTGTGGTAGCACTCACCACTTTCGGGCAGGTGGCAACAAGCGCTATGGCGGCTTACGCGTTTGCCCGGCTCCAGTTTCCGGGCAGGAATCAAATTTTCTTTTCCTATTTAGCGACCATGATGATACCTGGCGCCGTCACCATGATTCCGGTTTTTATTTTACTCCGCCAGCTTGGCTGGATTGATACGTATAAAGCCATGATTTTACCGGGCATTTTTACGGCTTACGGAACCTTCATGCTCCGGCAATTTTTTCTCACGCTGCCGAAAGATTTGGAAGACGCGGCCATGATTGACGGCTGTTCTTATTTTGGTATTTTCTGGAAGATTTTATTGCCGCTGTCAAAACCGGCGCTGGCGACTCTCACGATTTTTACATTCATGGGCTCGTGGATGAATTTTATGTGGCCGTTGATTGTGATGAACTCCGAAGAGAAATATCCGCTGCCGGTTGGTTTGGCCTATTTTCAAAGCCTGCATCATACGGATTGGACACTGCTGATGGCGGGGTCTGTGATGATGATTCTGCCGATCCTGGTTCTCTTTATTTTTGGCCAGCGTTATTTCGTAGAAGGTATTAAGCTGACGGGAATCAAGGGCTAACATTTACTCCTTCTCCCTTTCTAAGGGAGAAGGTTGGGATGAGGGTTGTGAGGGAAGCCCCTCACCCTAACCCTCTCCCTGAGGGAGAGGGAAATGAAAACCGCCGCGCTGATTTTAGCTGCCGGGAAGGGCGTCCGGATGAATTCGGATTTGCCAAAAGTCCTTCATCTGGTTAGCTGTAAATCATTACTAGGACATATCTTAGGTTCAGTTGAGGAATGCGGCATCAGATCGATCTTTGTGATTGTCGGGCACGGCGAGAAAGAAGTTCGAAGTTTTATAGGAAGCCGCGCAAAAGCGATCAGGCAGATGCCGCAGCTTGGAACGGGGCATGCGGTAATTTGCGCAAAGCGCGAACTTCAGAATTGGAAAAATGATCTTTTGATTCTGCCGGGTGATGCGCCTTTCATTGAATCCGGAATGATTCGAAAGCTGCTCGAAGCGCATCAAAAAAGCTGTGCAGGCGCCACGATTTTGACGGCGCGTGTTTCTGATCCAAAGGGTTACGGACGGATTTTGAAAGAGCGCGGTAAGATTTATGCGATTCGCGAAGAACTCGACGCGTCAGAGTCTGAGCGCGAAATCAATGAGGTGAATACCGGAATTTATGTTTTTGATACTGCGCGGCTGTTTGAGCATCTGGTACGCGTTAAGTCAGACAATCAGAAAAAAGAATATTATTTAACAGACGTTATCGATTCATTTGTAAGCTCGGGGATCGATGTTCAGGGCTTTGAGTCGGAGTTTTCGGGCGATGTGTTGGGTGTTAATTCAAGAATGGACCTGAGTAAAATGGAAAAAGTTATTAATCAAAGGGAAATCGAAAAACATCAGCGAAACGGCGTAACCGTTGTGTCTCCTGACAACACCTGGATCGCGGCCGGTGTGAAAATCGGAAAAGACACGACCGTTTATCCTTTTTGCTGGATCGAAGAAGGTGTAGTGATCGGAAAGAATTGTTTAATCGGGCCGTCCGCAACCATTCGAAAGAATTCTAAGATTGAGGACGGTTCTACGATTGGAAATTTTGTGGAAGTGACACGTTCTAAAATCGGCAAAAAAACAAGAATTAAGCACTTGTCCTATATTGGTGATGCTGAAATCGGCAACAATGTGAATATCGGAGCAGGTACTATTACAGCTAATTTTGACGGTGTGAAGAAGAATAAAACCATGATTCAAGACGGCTCCTCCATTGGTTCAGGCACCACGCTGGTAGCTCCGGTAAAACTTGGCAAAAAATCAAAGACGGGCGCAGGGTCAGTTTTATTAAAAGGAACTTCCGTGAAATCCGGCGAAACATTTGTCGGAATTCCGGCGAAGAAAATCACAAAAAAGAAATAATATAACCGTCATTGCGAGCGAAGCGAAGCAATCCCAGTTCGCAGATTGCTTCGTCGCTTACGCTCCTCGCAATGACAGAGACTGAGAACTCATCCATGAAAAATAATATCGCAATCATATCGGGAAATTCAAACGTCAACCTCGCCAAGTCTATTTGCCGCCATCTCGGTGTTCCGCTTGACCGCGTGAATGTCGGCCGTTTTCCGGGAGGAGAAATCCGCGTCCAGATTGACGAAAATGTCCGCGGTAAGGACGTGTTCATCATTCAGTCCATTTCAACTCCGCCGAACGATCACTTGATGGAGCTTTTGATTTTGATTGATGCCGCGAAACGCGCATCTGCAGAACGGATTACAGCTGTGCTTCCTTATTATGGCTACGCGAGGCAAGACCGAAAAGACCGCCCGCGTGTTCCGATTTCGGCAAAGTTAATTGCGAACTTGCTCGTGACGGCCGGCGCGAACCGGATTCTCACGATGGATTTACACTCCGGACAGATTCAGGGTTTCTTTGATATTCCGGTAGATCATCTTTATTCAGTGAATGTGATCCGTCCTTATTTTATGAAAAAGAAATTAAAAAATTTGACAGTCGTTTCGCCCGATGTGGGCGGTATTAAAATGGCGAGAGCCTACGCGAAACTCCTTAACGCTCCTTTGGCAATCGTGGACAAACGCAGGGAGAGCGATACCAAGACTTCGGTGATGAATATCATTGGTGACGTCAAGAACCGAAACGTTGTTTTGGTCGATGACCTTGTTTCTACCGCGAGCTCACTCGTGGAAGCTGTTGGGGCCCTCAAAAGGGCCGGTGCTTTGGATGTTTATGCCGGCATTGTGCACCCGGTTTTGGCAGATCCGGCCCTGGAACGCATCAAAAAATCGGACTTGAAAGAATTGGTAGTTACGGATACTATACCCATCCCCGCATCTCGGAAGATCTCCAAGATTAAGGTCCTGTCGGTAGCCGGATTATTAGGGGAAGCTATTAAACGTATTCATGGTAACCAATCGGTAAGTTCGCTCTTCAGAACATCAGAAGTCGAAGCATAGTAAAGAGTTACAATAGAATTTAAAAGGAGAAATAGGTCATGAAATCAGTCGAGTTGCAAGCCAATATACGTGAAGGAGCCGGAAAAGCGGCTACCAAGAAGGTCCGTCTTCAAAAGCGGATTCCAGCCGTGGTTTATGGCCATCAGGTTAAAAAGCCGATTTCGGTTGATTTTGATTATAAACAGTTTGAAACGGCGATTCATACGAAGGCCGGCGAAAACGTGCTGATCAATTTGAAGATTTCAGGTAAAGAAAAACTCGATAAAACTGTGATCATCAAGGACATCCAGCATCATCCTGTGACCGAAAAAATCGAGCACGTGGATTTAAATGTGATTTCGCTTACCGAGAAAATCAAAGTCAATGTACACGTGTCAGTGACCGGTGAAGCGCCCGGCGTGAAAGAAGGCGGCGTGCTTGATTTGGTGCGTCACGAAATCGAAATTGAATGTCTTCCGACTGAAATTCCGGAAAGACTCGGAGTTAAAATCGATAATCTTGGAATCGGCGATGCGATTCATATTAAAGACATGACATTCCCGAAGGGTGTTACGCCGCTCTTAGAAGCTGACGAAGTTGTGGTTGCGGTTCATGCACCGAAGGAAGAGGTCGCGGCAACGGAAGAAGGCGCTGCGCCGACTGAGCCTGAAGTAATCGCAAAAGGCAAAGAAGATAAGGAAGGCGAAGAAGGTGCCGCTCCGAAAGCGGACGCCAAGAAAGCTGAAGGAAAACCTGAGAAGGCTGCTGAGAAAACGGAAAAACCCGCAAAGTAATTTGCATGAAGTGTATCGTTGGTCTTGGAAATCCGGGCAAAGAGTACGAGCTGACCAGGCACAACGTTGGATTTATGGTTGTGGATTATTTATTCAATCATGGATCTGTTAAGTTAGAAAAAGAAACCAAATTATATTGGCGCGCTCTTTTAAAAATTGAAAATTCCGAAGTGGTTTTGGTAAAACCCAAAACCTTTATGAATTTAAGCGGTCAAGCGGTTTTAGATTGTTTCAGCCAGTTTTGTGAATCCAATCCGGAAAATCTGCTCGTAGTTGTGGATGAAGTTCACCTGCCTCTGGGTCAAATTCGAATCAGATCAAAGGGAAGTTCGGGCGGTCATAATGGCCTTGAGTCCGTCATTGGTATGTTGGGCACGAACAATTTTTCCAGGTTGCGTTTGGGTATCGGTAAAGAAGGTGTAGCGGGTCAGAGTTTAACAGATTATGTGCTAGGTAAATTCTCAGACCAGGAACTTGCGGGTATCTCAACTGCTTTAATGAGAGCAGATTTGGCATGCAAGACATGGGCAACCCAGAATATTACAGCTGCCATGAATCAATTTAACCAAAAAGGCGATCCGGAAACAGATTAAACTTAAGATTGTGCATTGATTGGGTTTGTGTTAAATTAGTCACCTTTACCGGTAAAATTAATAAAAACGAGGAGTTATTAAGTGAGACATTATGAAGTTATTTTGATTTATCCGCCTTTGTTTGCAGCTGAGAAACTGAACGAGGCAATCAAGAATTTTCAGGATTTGGTAGGCAAGTTTGGCGGTAAAGTGACCGGCCATCAAGATATGGGGAAGCGTGCGATTGGTTTCCGGATTAAAAAAAATGCCGAAGCTAATTACGTATATGTGAATCTAGATTTAGAACCGGCTAAAGTAAACGAATTAAAGCAGGCGCTCACGCTCACAGAAGACATCCTGAGATTCTCAATATTTTTAAAGCCAACTATTACGCGGGTTTCGACCTACAAAAAACCCACAACACCTCCTCAGCATTCCGCCACCAGTTCAGCGAAGGGATAGCCAATGGCTGCGAGTTTCAATAAAGTGCTCTTGATGGGAAATTTAACGCGTGATCCGGAGCTCCGCTATATTCCTTCCGGACAAGCTGTTACCGGATTTACGATAGCAGTCAACCGTGTTTATTTGTCACAGGCCGGAGAAAAAAAAGAAGAGGTCAGCTTTCTGAAAGTTGTGGTATGGGGAAAACGCGCCGAAGTTTGTAATGAATATTTGAAAAAGGGATCACCGGTTTTCGTGGAAGGAAGGCTGCAGACCCGTTCGTGGGACGCTCCGGATGGTACGAAGCGCAGCGCGGTCGAAGTGGTTGCACAAAGTGTTCAGTTCTTAAGCCGGGGCGGCAGCGGCCAGGGCGGCGCGTCCGCATCAAAGGTTCCCGCGGTCGACGAATCTATTATTGATGATTCATTTGGAGTCCCACCTGAGGCAAGTTCTAAGAATATGAACGAGCCGCAGCCGGACGAAGAAGTTCCGTTTTAATTAAAGTTTGTCATTCTGAACGAAGTGAAGAATCTAAAGTCTAGACCCTTCGCTCTGCTCAGGGTGACCGATACATAGAAAGAGGTTGGAAGTGTTTACACAAAGAAAATCTTTTGGTGGCCGCTCAGGCGGACGTTCAGGTGGTCGTTCGGGCCCAGGCGGGCGCCGTTCAAATTCTTCCGGCCCCGGCGGTGGCAGGGGTGGTTACGGTGGCGGTCAAGGCCGTGGTGGTGATGAGCGCGGAGGACGTGATTTTCAAGAAGGCCGCGAAGGGCGCGGCGGAAAGTTTTTCCGCAAAAAAACCTGCCGGTTTTGCGAAGAAAGAGTGGCACTTATCGATTTCAAAGAAATTGACAGGCTTTCAAAATTCTTAACCGAAAAGGGTAAAATTATTCCGCAGCGCATTTCGGGTAATTGTGCCAAACATCAGAGGGCTTTATCAGCAGCTGTGAAACGTGCGCGTCATGCCGCGCTTGTTCCGTTTCAGGCCGCATAATTTTAAATCGGGCTAATCATATGAAAATTATTTTGTTGAAAGATGTCGAAAATTTGGGCAAAGCAGGCGAGACCACCGATGTGAAGGAAGGGCATTTTCGCAACTTCCTGAGCCCAAGAAAATTAGCGCAAGAATCTTCCATTTCAGGACTTCGTTTTCTGGAAGCCAAGCGGAAACAGTCAATCGCCAAAGCGGCACACGAAAAAGAAAAAGCACTTCAGGTGTTAGCGAAACTTGAAAAAATAACGGTTACATTTGAACGCCGTGTCGGACAAGAAGGAAAACTGTTTGGTTCTGTCACAAACCGTGATGTTGAAGAAAATCTCCAAAAGCAGGGGTTTTCAATCGACCGCAAACACATTGAGCTTGTGACCATGCATCAGGTTGGTGAAGGCGTGGCAAAGATCAAGCTGCATCCCGAAGTTGAGCTGAAGCTTCCGGTCTCTGTAGTCGCTTCCGCGGCAAAATCGTAAGCAGTTTCATACAAACTTACAATCAGAATCGAAACGATAACAAGCTTTATACGAACACACAACCCCGTCCATGCCGTCAAATTCTGAATTGAACCTTGTCGAGAAAGTTCCTCCGCAGAACATAGAAGCCGAAACCAGTGTTTTGGGGTCTATGCTGTTTGATGCTGAAGTCATTCCGCTTGCCATCGAACTTTTAAACGAATCCTATTTCTACCTCGATGCTCACCGGAAGATTTTCAACTGCCTTCTCTCGTTATTTGATGTGAACCGCCCGGTGGATATTATCACCGTGACAGAAGAGCTCAGGAAGCGCAAGCAGCTTGAAGAAATCGGCGGCGCGAGTTATCTCACGCAGCTGACAGCAAATGTTCCGACTTCAGCAAATTTTGATCAGCACGCGCATATTGTGAAAGAAAAAGCAATCTTGCGGGATCTGATCCATACGGCCACTCAAATCGTGCAGGATAGTTTTGATGCGGGCGCCGACGTGTCGGATGTTCTTGACCGATCCGAACAGTCCATTTTTAAAATCAGCCAGCGCCGTGTCGAAGGTAAATTTTTCGGTATGAAGGAAATTATTAAAAGCAGTATTGAAACGATCGATCAGCTTTATCAGCGCAAAGAACATGTAACCGGTATTGCGACCGGCTTTCACGAATTTGATACAAAAACAGCGGGACTGCAACCGTCTGATTTGATCATTGCAGCGGGCCGTCCATCCATGGGAAAATCAGCGTGGGCAACTTGTATTTGTGAACATGTCGGTATTACATTGAAAAAACCCGTTGCGTTTTTCTCACTAGAAATGAGCAAGGAGCAGTTGGTTCAACGTATGTTGTGTTCTCACGCACGTGTGGACGCGCAAAAAGTGAGGACCGGTTATTTGTCTCATTCTGACTGGCCTAAACTCACCAGTGCGGCCGGCAAGCTTTCAGAAGCGCCTATTTACATCGATGACACGCCCGGATTAAGCGCGCTTGAAGTGCGCGCGAAAGCCCGGCGCCTCAAAGCGCAGTTCGGAATCGAATTGATTGTTGTAGACTATTTGCAGCTGATGCGCGGTCATTCGCGTTCTGAAAACCGGCAGCAGGAAATCTCAGAAATTTCACGGTCTCTAAAAGCGCTTGCGCGCGAATTGCGTGTGCCGGTGATTGCGGTCAGCCAATTGTCACGTGCCGTTGAGTCCCGCACCGGCAATAAGCCTCAATTGTCTGACTTGCGCGAATCGGGCGCAATTGAGCAGGATGCTGACGTTGTGGTATTTCTTTACAGAGAAGAGTATTACCGGCCAACCGAGGAAAATCGCAACAAAGCGGAAGCCATTATCGCCAAGCAGCGTAACGGCCCGACCGGCATCATTGACCTCGTATTCTTAAAAGAGTGGACACGTTTTGATAACCCGGAATTTCATCGCAGTGAAGAACCAGTCTCTTAATTTAACACTTATTCTGGCGGCCTTGTTATTTTCGCTGCCCTCCGTGTGTTTATACGCTGAAGATGAAAATCCTTCTGCCAATTCAGAAGCCGCAGCTCAGGAATCTGGCCAGCCGGCAGAAGAAGCACAGGCGCCTAAGCAGGTCCTCACCGTACTTGCGGTACAGGTCCGCGGCAATCAGGTGGTTAATACCAGCACCATTCTCAACAAAATTATTACCCGTGAAGGCCAAACGCTTTCTCAGGAAACCATTAACGAAGATATTAAACGTCTTTATGCGACAGGATTTTTTCGGGACATCCGGTTTGACGTGGAGCCGAAACCGGATGGCATGAACGTCATTTTGGTGGTGGACGAAAAGCCGGTGGTAAAGCAGATTACAATTCAAGGCGCTAAGATTTTTCAGGAACGCAAGCTTAGAAAAGAAATCAATGTCTTGGAAGGGCAAATTTTAGATGAGAAAGAAGTAGTGGAAGGCGTGCGCAAGATTGAGCAGAAGTATCTCAACAAAGGGTTCCGTTTCGCCAAAGTTACTTATGAGATTAACGTGAACGAAGCAAGCAAAGAAGCGATTGTTTCAATCCGGATTGATGAAGGCGCAACTTACCTGATCCGGAAAGTCAGCTTTTCCGGAAATCAGGCATTTCCGGATCGCCAACTCCGAAAATTAATGAAAACAAAAACCCGGAATCTCTGGATGTTCCGGCGCGGCATCTTTAAAGAAGACGTGTTTAATGATGATTTGGACCGGGTCAGCCTTTTCTTCCAGGATGAGGGTTTTCTGGATGTCAAAGTGGCGCCGGATTTTGTATACGATGAAGGCAATAATCAAATGAATGTTGCCATTACAATTGAGGAAGGTGCCCGGTATGTGGCGGGCGATATCAAATTCGAGGGAAACGCGCTTTTCCAGGACAGTGATATTTGGCAGCGGCTTTCGATGCTTCCCGGCACAACCTATTCGCAGCGTAATTTGGCAAACGATCTTGATTCAATCCGTAAGTTTTATTATTCCAAAGGTTATATGGATGCACGTGTGATTCCGGAAACAAAGCTGAATCATGGCACCAACAAAGTGGATGCTTCTTATACAATTACCGAAGGCGACCTGTACTTTGTTGACAAGGTCAAGATACGGGGCAACAACAAAACCAAAGACATGGTCATCCGCCGAGAACTCAGGATTTATCCCGGCGAGCGCTTTGATCTTGAAAAGTTAGAAAAATCAAAGCAGCGCCTGACCAACCTTGGCTATTTTGATGAAATTACCTATGATACCGAACCCAGCACAACGCCGAATCGCAAAGACATTGTTTTCCGCGTTAAAGAAAAACAAACCGGTGAACTGTCATTTGGCGCAGGCTTCAGCTCAGTGGATCAGTTTGTCGGATTTGCTGAAATTGCACAGCGCAATTTTGATTTAACCAATTGGCCCCGATTTACGGGCGGCGGCCAGAGCGTGTCACTGCGCGGCCGCTTAGGCTCTATCAGCCGTAATGTGGAGTTTAATTTTACGGAACCTTATTTCCTGAATAAAAAGTATTCATTTTCGTTTGATGCCTATAACACAAGTTATGAAAATCGCAACGTAGATTTCAGTTATGACCGCTTGGGTGCCGGCATTACATTCGGAAAAGCAATCAATGATGAGGTCTCAATCGGAACCGGTTATACACTTGAAAACGTAAAGGTGGAAGACGTTGCCGACAGCGCCGCTCAAATCATCCGGGATTTCGAAGGAGATAATCTTTTGAGCCGGCTCAGAGTTTTTATTGCGCGCGATACACGGGATAACGTTTACAATCCAACCAAAGGTTCTTTTATGCGCGCTGTTGCCGAAATGGTCGGTACTTTTCTCGGCGGTGATCACGATTACTATATATTACAGGCCGGCGGTACTAAATATTGGACGGTTTTTAAGAAATCAGTAATTGAGTGGCGTAATCAGCTTGCAGTTGCAGAAGGCCTCGGTTCCACAGAAAATGTTCCGATCTTTGACCGGTTCTTTGCGGGCGGCCTCGGTACGATCCGCGGTTACAATTACCGCAGGGTCAGCCCGAAAGAAGACAACCGTCCTATCGGCGGTGAAAGTCTGCTGATTTCCAGCGTTGAGTACACATTCCCAATTCCAATTATGGATAATTTCAAAGGAGCTTTCTTCATTGACGCCGGCCAGGTGTCTGAAAATAGTTATGATTTTTTCAGTTCAAATGATTTTGTAGTTTCAATCGGCCCCGGAGTTAAAATTAATACACCGATCGGGCCTGTTGCTTTTTATTACGGCCTTCCGATTTTTAATCGCGATACCGAAGATGAGAATGGGCGGTTTGAATTTAGTTTGAGCCGAAGTTTCTAACACAAGTAACATTGAAAGGATAAAACAATGAAGGTAAATCAAAAGGTGCTGTCATCGGTCTTATTGTTTTTATTTATTTTCGGATTGGCAAAGCCGCTTTTTGCCGCCGATCAAAAAGTCGCTTATGTGGATATCGGAAAAGTATTCGATGAATATGAAAAAACAAAGAAATTTGATAAGGACCTTCAGGAAGAAGGCAAGTTAAAGCAGAAAGAACGGGATGAAAAAGTGCTCGGAATCCGTAAGCTGAAAGATGAGCAGGCCATTCTCGCGGATGACAAGAAAAAAGATGCGGAAGCCGGCATTGAGAAGAAGCTGCGTGACTTGGAAGAGTTTGACCAGTCAGTCCGCCAGCAGTTAAATGAAAAGCGGGATGGTGTTGTAAAAGAAATTTTTCAGGATATTGACGGGCTCCTCAAGCAATATGGCGAGCGCAAAGGGTATGATTTTATTTTTAACGACCGAGCACTTTTGTACCGCAATCCGAAATACGACCAGACCAGCGAAGTTTTGAAGGAATTAAACGAGTCGTATAAAAAGAAAAAATAAGCACTAATCGATAACTGCCTTCATTTCCGTTAGTCGATCCAACGATTGCATTTGAAAATGAAGGCGGTTACGGCTCCGATACATTAACAGCTAATTTATTAATAAGTGAGCCATGCCCGAAAAACAAAAAACCATTCGCCGCCCGATCAGCCTGGAAGGTAAAGGAATTCATTCCGGCCGCCCGGTTCATATCACACTTAAGCCGGCGCCGATTAAGAGCGGAATCCGGTTTGCAAGAACCGACATTAATCAGTCTGAGCAAGTTCAGGCAACTGTCGGAAATGTTCATCAGGATCACGGCCGCCAAACGTCAGTTGGAAATCAGAAATGGAAAATTCGAACTGTCGAGCATTTGATGGCAGCGCTCCATGGTTTACAGGTAGACAATCTTTTGGTTGAAGTCGATGCCGAGGAATTACCGGCTTTAGATGGCAGTGCGAAGGTTTACGCTGACGAAATTCTAAAGGCGGGCCTTGAAGAGCAGGATGCGCCGCGCGATTACCTCAATCTCACGATCCCGATTTTTATTCAGGGAAAAGATTATTCTCTCGCCCTTTTCCCGTCATCCGAGTTTTCAATCTCCTACACCTTGAGTTATGGCCATTCTGATTTAAGCGAGCAGTTTTACGCGACACCAATTACGCCTGAAATTTTTCAGAAGGAAATCGCACCGGCGCGTACTTTTTGCCTGAAGGAAGAAGCGGAAATGCTGCGCAAAAGCGGATACGGAAAAGGCGCGGATTTTGAAAATACACTGGTTTTTGAAAAGAATAAGCCTATGAATAATCAGCTGAGATTTGCGAATGAAGCGTGCCGGCACAAAGTCTTAGATTTATTGGGTGACTTGTATTTAGTGGGACAACCTTTCAAGGCGCATGTCATTGCGTGCCGGACAGGGCATGCTCAGAATCACGAACTGGTGCAACGGCTTTATGATTTACGATTAACCGCTGCGCGCTCAATACCGTCTTCTTGTAATCAGCCCATTTCAGGCGGCGGAAAGTGCGGGCAAGAAGTGATTAAAAAAATTCTTCCGCATCGTGACCCATTTTTATTCATCGATCAAATTCTTGAAATGGAACCCGGGAAACGGATTGTCGGCCTCAAAAAGGTAAAGCCAACCGAGTTTTTCTTTCAGGGGCACTTTCCGGGACATCCGGTAATGCCGGGTGTTTTGATCATTGAAGCGCTTGCGCAGTGCGGCGGATTTCTAATGCTTTCCAAGCCTGAGAATCTGGGCAAGATTGCGTATTTTATGACCATTGAAAAGGCAAAATTTAGAAAGCCCGTGTTTCCCGGCGAGGAACTTCGGCTTGAGGCTGAGGTTACCCGTGACCGCATCCGGACAGGTGAGTGTACCGGCAGGGCCTATGTCGGTGATAATTTGGTCTGTGAAGCCAATGTCCGTTTTGCTGTTGTGGAGGCGAGTTCAAGTGACCACGATGGCAAGTAAAACTAATATTCACCCGACCGCAATTGTACATCCCGATGCCAAATTAGGCGCCAATGTTGAGGTGGGCCCTTATTCAATCATAGAAGGCACGGTAAAAATCGGAGACGGAACCAAGATTGATTCTCATGTGGTGATCAAAGGCCACACCGTGATTGGCTGTGAAAATGAAATTTTCACAGGTGCTGTGATCGGCAGCTTGACTCAGGATAAAAAATACAAAGGCGGTATTACTTACTTGAAAATTGGTGACCGTAATAAAATCCGTGAATATGTCACCATTAATCCCGGAACGGGCGCTGAAACTGAAACTGTCATCGGGAATGATAATTTGTTAATGGCCTATGCGCATATCGCGCACGATTGTGTTCTGGGAAATAACGTAACACTTGCCAATAATGGAACTTTGGCAGGACATGTGATTGTCGAAGACCGCGCGATTATCGGCGGTTTGAGCGCAGTTCATCAATTCGTGAGAATCGGATATTTGTGCATTGTCGGCGGCTGTTCAAAAGTGGTACAGGACATTCCGCCCTTCATGATGGTGGACGGTCATCCAGCCAGAGCGTATGGGCTTAATTCGATCGGCATGGATCGCGCAAAAGTTGCAAAATCTGATAAACTCAATCTCAAAAAAGCATTCAAAATTCTTTTTCGATCGAAATTAAGTTTTTCATCGGCAAAAGAGCGAATCAAAAAAGAAATTCCAAAGTGCCCTTCGATTGATATTCTGCTTCAATTCCTCTCAAAGTCTGAGCGTGGTATTTGTAAGTAATTGATATAAAATAACTTACATACAGATCAAATAAATCCATAAAAATCAGAAATAGCTGTATACATTTTTGTATTGTTCATATAGCATACATTTTTGTAATTCAGGGACTAACTAGAAAGCTATGAAAAAAATTGGATTGATTGCAGGGAACGGAAAATTGCCGATCGTGATTGCTAAAGAAGCAAAGGCTTCCGGCTGTGAAGTCCATATTTGTGCAATCAAGGGTGAAGCAGCGATTGATTTAGAAAAAATAGCAGATTCGATTGAATGGATAAAACTCGGGCAGCTCGGCAAACTCATTCAATATTTTAAGTCGAAAGAAATTTGTGATGCGGTAATGGCCGGCAAGATTACAAAAACCAATATCATGAAGGGCGATGTCGTGCCCGACCTTGAGATGATTAAAATGATGGCATCCGTGAAAGACAGAAAAGATGACACGCTCTTGGGTGCGATCGCCGACTATTTAGGCGGGAGAAATATCCGCCTGTTAAGCTCAGTTGGTTTCTTAGAAAAAGCGCTTCCCAAGGCCGGCGTTCTCAGTAAACGAAAACCAAATAAAAGCGATGAAGAAGAAATTGATTTCGCCTGGGATTTGGCGAAACAAATCGCGGGGCTCGACATCGGCCAAACGGTGGTAACCAAAAACAAAGCGGTGCTTGCCATTGAAGCGATTGAGGGGACTGATCAGGCAATTTTGCGCGGCGGAGAGCTTGGCGGCGGTGGAGTGGTGGTAGCAAAAGTCGCAAAACCAAATCAGGACATGCGGTTTGATGTGCCCACGATCGGGCTTCAGACTTTGGATGTCATGCTGCGCGCGAAAGTTGATATTTTGGCGATGGAAGCCGGTAAAACAATTTTGCTTGAGCGGGATGAATTCTTAAAAAAAGCGAATCAGCATCACATGCTGGTTGTGGCAAGGTAGAGGCTATGAAAAAAGATGATCTCAGCGGATTAAAACGCGAAGTCAAAGAACTGACCGCTCTCAATGAAATTTCGAAAGCAATTTCATCGACTTTGAATCTCGAAGAAGTTGTTCAGAAGATGATGGATGTTCTTCATCAGCATCTCGGCATGGACCGTGGCACATTAACGCTTTTGGATCCCAAGACGCAGGAATTGACAATTGAAGTAGCGCGCGGGCTGGATCGTCATGCCATTGAGCGCGGCAAATACAAGCTTGGAGAAGGTATTACCGGAAAGGTGGTGCAGTCAGGCAAGCCCATCGTAGTTCCTAATATTGGTAACGAGCCTCTCTTTTTGGACCGGACTAAATCGCGCGGAGATTTAAAGAAGGCCAACATTGCGTTTATTTGCATTCCGATCCGCCTGGGTCAGAGAACTATCGGAGCATTGAGTGTTGACCGGTTATTTCAGGAAGAGATTTCTTTTGAAGAAGATCTGCGGCTTCTTAATATTATCAGTTCGATGGTGGCGCAAGCGGTGAAGGTTCATGAGCTGGTTGAAGAGGAAAAGCGTACGCTTACTATTGAAAATGAACAGCTGCGCACCGAGCTTAAAAAGAAATTCCGGCCTAACAATATTATCGGTGAAAGCAAGCGCATGACCGATGTGTTTTCTTCCATTGAATTGGTATCGAAGACCAAAGCCACGGTCCTAATTCGCGGCGAAAGCGGCACCGGCAAAGAGCTGGTGGCGCACGCCATTCATTATCAAAGCGACCGGGCGGACAAACCGTTTATCAAAGTTTCTTGTGCGGCACTTCCTGAAACGTTGCTTGAAAGCGAACTCTTCGGCCATGAGAAAGGCTCGTTTACGGGTGCTCATTCCATGAAGCCGGGCCGTTTCGAACTTTCAAACGAAGGCACCATCTTCTTGGATGAAGTGGGTGAGATGAACCGTACCACACAATCAAAACTGCTCCGTGTTTTGCAGGAGAGGGAATTTGAGCGCGTGGGCGGTGTTGATACGATCCGCGTAAATGTCCGCATTATTACCGCGACTAACCGGGATTTGGAAAAAGAAGTGAGAGAAGGCCGTTTCAGGGAAGATCTTTACTATCGTTTAAATGTTGTTCCTATTTTTATGCCGCCTTTACGCGAACGGAAAGAAGACCTGACACTTTTAGTCAAATATTTTCTCGAGAAGTTTAACAAGGAAAACAGCAAGAAAATCAAACATTTAAGCGAAGATGCCTGGGATCATGTGATGAGTTATTCGTGGCCCGGCAATGTCCGAGAACTCGAAAACGCAATTGAGCGCGCCATGATCATGTGCCAGTCTGATACGATTTCACGGGAGCATTTCCCGATTGATCTGCAGGCGCGTATTTCGCCTATTCAGGAAATTGTCAATGAGTCAGCGAATGAGCATAGCAGCCCCGATATGCTGAAAGCTGTGGAGGCGCTTGAAAAGCGTCTGATTATGGATGCGCTTCAGAAAACGGCTGGCAACAAACGGAAAGCATCTCAAATGCTGGGAATCACCGAGCGTATCCTGGGCTATAAAGTTAAGAATTATAACCTTTAAACCTTAAATTTCCGGTTTTTCAAACGTCTATTTCTCCTTGCTTCAAAAATTCATTAAAGTACAATAACTGCTTCTTAAATTAACATCTGTTTTGCTTATTTAATCAAAGACAAAGAATATGCAGCCATTGAAGCGAGTTGATCGTCCCAGAGAATTGACCTGGATTCAGGCCGGAGCTATGCTCTATGGCGATTGGGGAACCAGCAAAGCCTATGTGCTGGGCATTGCGTTTGCGCTTTCAGGGCACGCCTCCTGGTTCTTTTTAGGGCTCATGTCGGCGCTAACCGCCTTGGTTGGTGTTTGCTACATGATTATTTGCAAAATTTATCCGGACGGCGGCGGTGTTTACTCGGCCGTCAAACACCGTTCCCAAAACTTAGCCGTCATCGGCGCGTTTCTGCTTGTCGCGGACTATGTCATCACTGCTTCTCTCAGCGCGCTTGAAGCTTTTCATTATTTCAATGTCCCGCATCCTGAAGTTTGGGCGATTTGCTCCATCGTTACAATCGGCATTATTAATTGGGTTGGCCCCACAAAAAGCGGCAGCATCGCAGTCGTGATCGGTTTAGCCGCCTCACTCGTGGCGGGCGTTTTATTTTTATTTACACTTCCTTCTCTTCCACAAGTGGAATTGACCTGGCCGGAAGGGAATTGGATGGACAATTGGACGCGATTCACGGGTATCGTGCTTGCGCTCTCAGGCGTGGAAGCGATTGCCAATATGACCGGTATCATGAAGGAGCCGGTTAAAAAAACGGCAAAAAAGGCCATTTTGCCGGTACTTCTCGAAGTTTCTCTCCTTACGTTTCTTTTGGGAATTGCGATGAATGCCATTCCGGGACTCACAGGCCATACAGAAGACATGCTTCGAGCTCTCGGCGCTCATTATGTTGCGCCTTGGTATGGCCAATTAATTTCAATTGTTTTTGGATTTTTACTTTTATCAGCCGCCAACACTGCTATAGGTGATTTGGTCAGCGTTCAATTTTTGATGGCCAAAGACAGGGAACTTCCTCCTGTTTTCGCCAAGCTCAACCGATACGGAATGCCATTTTTGGGCTTGATCGTTGCGACTGCGATACCGGCTTTGGTTTTGGTTTTGGAGCACGACGTGTTGCATCTCGCGGCACTTTATGCAATTGGCGTGGTTGGCGCGATCACACTTAACATTGGTTCATGCGCGACAAATTTTAATATTCAACTCAAAAAGAGCGAGCGGGCACTTCTTTTTGTTTCAGCTGTTATTCTTTTTCTAATCGAACTTACAATTGCGTATCAAAAACATAACGCATTGATTTATGTGCTGGTTGTCATTGGCGTGGGCTTGGTATTACGTTACGTGTCAAAGCTTGCGGTTCCTGCCCCTGTTGTCGAACGGGTTCCGGAAATCAATGTATTGACGGTTGCGGAAGCCAAAGAGATTATACCGCTGTACAAAAGTTCATCTTTGGTAGCTCTGAAAACGCTAAACTTATATTTGCTCGAAGAAGCAGCTCTGCGTTTAAAAGCGCGTAAAGAAAATTCTGTATACATTACTTATGTTGAGGAGAGCCCTGCAACGCGCGACTTACCGACAGAACTTGTCCCATCTGCGCAATCTGTACAATTACTGGATCGGGCTCAAAAGGAAATGGAAACACGCGGTATTACGGCAGTTCCCATCTGGCGGTTTGGCGATGATCCCGGTAAATTAATTGCAGACGCAGCAAAAGAGCTTGATGTCAGCACGGTCATGATTGGCTCAACCAAACGTAGCGCTTTAATCAGCTTATTACGTGGCGATGTGCTTAAAACCCTCGCAAAAAACCTTCCCCAAGGCTGTCATCTCCTAATCAGCGGTTAAAGTTTACAGCACATTTTTGTTTAAAATTAACAAAAATGTAACCTTTCCCCCTTTGTTCTGGCAGCTAGCAGACAAAAAGCGGGCAAACATCACCTTTATTTCTTCTTAAACAGGTCTCTTGGGTGCCACTTTTACAATATTGGCATGCCAATTGCTTTACATAACGCTAATTGAAAGTCCGCCCTCTATCGATTTAGAGCAAGCGTAGGCAATCAAAAATAAAAATAACCCTGATTAGGGAGGATAAAATTATGGAAATTGCAGATATTAAAATCATGGCGGATACCATGTGGGTGCTGATTGCAGCCATGCTGGTATTCTGGATGAATGCCGGATTTGCTTTAGTCGAATCAGGCTTTGCGCGTTCGAAGAATTGCGTGAACATTCTTTCAAAAAACTTCATTGTTTTCGCGGTGTCCAGCATCGCGTTTTACTTTTTGGGCTGGGGCTTGATGTTCGGCGACGGGAGCCCGTTTGTTGGATTGCAAGGCCTTTTCATGTTGGGCGGTGCTGATAACAGCCCGGCATCAGGAGATGCTTATCAGGGCGCTTATAGCTCAATCAGTTGGGCAACTGTTCCGCTGTTAGCCAAGTTTTTCTTTCAGCTTGTGTTCGCGGGAACGGCGGCTACCATTGTTTCCGGAGCGGTTGCGGAAAGAATTAAGTATGTTTCTTTTATTGCATTTTCGTTTGTTCTGGTTGCAATCATTTATCCAATTGTCGGCCACTGGATCTGGGGCGGTGGATTTCTCGCCAAGCTAGGCATGTGGGATTTTGCAGGTTCAACCGTGGTCCACTCAGTCGGCGGCTGGGCAGCGCTTGCCGGTATTTTAGTGCTGGGTCCTCGGTTTGGAAAATATGGAAAAGATGGCAAGGTGCACCCGATCCCGGGCCACAACATGAGCACCGCGACATTAGGCGCTTTTATTCTTTGGCTGGGTTGGTTTGGATTTAATCCGGGTTCCACAATGGCAGCAGCAGTGGGCGACATTGCGCGCATTTGTGTGACGACCAACAGTGCGGCTGCGGCAGCGATTTTGAGCGCCACACTTCTTTCCTGGGTGCTACTCGGCAAGCCGGATCTCGGCATGACGATTAACGGATGCTTGGCTGGTCTAGTTGCGATCACAGCGCCTTGCGCGTTTGTGAGCGTGAACAGCTCGCTTATTATCGGCGCGCTCGCCGGTATTATTGTTGTTTTGGCGGTTATTTTCTTTGATAAAATAAAAATTGATGATCCGGTGGGCGCTCTTTCGGTCCATTTGGTGAACGGCGTATTTGGGACCATTTGCGTCGGACTTTTTGCACAAGCAGATATATTGCCTAACACCACCGGGAACGGATTGTTCTACGGCGGCGGCACCACTCTCTTGATGGCGCAATTGACCGGCATTGGCGCGACCGCGTTATTTGTTTTTGTCGGTTCTCTTGTTATTTGGATGATCATTAAGGCGTTGATGGGTATTCGTGTGACCTTGCATGAAGAAATCGAAGGCCTTGATATCGGTGAACACGGTAACAGCGCGTATCCGGAGTTTGCGAGCAGAAAGCAAAGCTATACATTTCTTGGGTTAGCGAGCCGAAGCGAATTAACGGAAACAGCAAGAAAAGAAGAGTTTGCGAAAGTTTAAGCGCAGCGCATCACCAAATAACTTATTTAGAGAGAGGAGTTACTAAAATGAAAAAGATAGAAGCAATTATCCGGCCTGAAAAGCTGGAAGAGGTGGTCGAGGCGCTTGAGCAGGCAGGCTATCCCGGTATCATGATTACCGAGATTGAAGGTCACGGACTTCAAAAAGGAGTCAAGCAACAATGGCGCGGAGAAGAGTTCCAGGTTAATTTTCTCCCCAAAGTAAAAGTCGAGATTGTCGCAAATGATAAAGAAGCAGACAGTATTGTCAGCGCGATTATCGAGTCGGCTTCTACAGGCGGTGTTGGCGATGGCAAGATATTCATTTCCAATGTCGATGAAGCCATCCGCATTCGTACGAAAGAACGCGGCGTTAAAGCGCTTAGCTAATTTTCGCTACCGCTTAGATTCAAGTAAATGCAGGGGTGATGTCAAAATCGCTCCTGCATTTATTTTTATAGTTCTCACCCCATACAAGTAGTTCTATATAGTACTATTACTAACTTTTAATATAAAAATATACACCTCTTATATTGAAATAAGGCGTATTTAAGGATATACTTTACCCTATCGATTCTTGAAAGGGAGATTTCCTTAAACTCGTGAAGTTTCAATCATCTTTTCTTAAATTCACTGCCTACTCCATTCTTCTAGCTTTCGGCTTTGCCAATACCATTGCTTACAGCGATGCCAGCACGGTCACGTTATTTGTCCGTCATTCTTCTTTTAATTTAGCGCTTCAAACGCTTCAAAATTCGGAAGACGTCCCAGTCATTCTAGCCCGGGAAGGTATTTTGGTTTCCGCCAGGCCTGAGCTGCGTGAAAGAACCAAACTTACTTCAGACTGGAAACCCATTATTAATCTTGGAAAAGCAGTGGGCATCATTGAAGGCAGGCTTAATCCGGTGAATCATCGATTCCAACTCCGGCACCCCACAAGCCCTGAACACAATCAGCTCATTTCAAAACTAATTCGCCTTGTCCAGATTTATCCAATTGATTCCTCCGATGACATGCCAGAAGATTATCATTATGCGCTGACAGGCGCTTCGGGTTTGGTGGGGCATGTGGTCCATGATGATAAACAAGCCTGGTTTTATCCTGCCGGAAGAAGCTCTGCGCCCACTCGCAAGGCAGGGAGAGTCGAGGTCAGTAACGCGCTGCTCGACTATATTGATTGGGCGGTTCTCCGTTATGGTTTTTCGTCTTTCACTTCATCGCTCAATAAGGATCTGGCTCAGTTTGTCTGGACCCCCTTAAAGCCGGATGACGCGGTTTCAATCTCATCGAAGCAAATTCTTCAAGCTGTTTCTCATTATAATCAGGACCCGAGGAGTCCATACCGAATTGAAATTGATGCAGAAAGCAGGCTGAAAATAATTCCTGAGCGCATTAAAATTGAAGGTGAGTTTAATGCTGAGACTCGTCAAAGCTTAAGAGAGGATACGGCAGGTTTAGAGAACCCAGAAGCTGTTATCAAGCAGGTGAAAAAACAGCTTCAGAGGGAAATCAGCGCCATTGTCAGCGAGAAATTAAGAACAACAAAAATTGAGGACTTATCAACCCAAATCGACAACCTGCCCGTAACTTCTGACTTTCGGGGGATGGCGGTGGATATTACATTTTCGAATCCCGGCGAAGCCAATGTCTTTGTATTGCCTACCATGACAGCAAAAGAAAGAGATGCAGTCTATAAAGCCACAGTCACTTATATTTTCCCAAGCAGGGCCGAACTGAGGCAGGAACCTGAAACAAAGCAGCAAATCATCACAGTGGACAACTATGAAGAATCGCTTGCGCTGCGTCTCGGTGAAAAATCAACAAAAGTAATTCAAATGGCAAAAGCCGGTTTTAATGTGCCGCGATTTTTTGTGGTGACAGGCAATGGAACCGGTCAATTGGAGATCACCCCAGAATTAGAGCAGGCTTTTAATCAGCTGCCAAAACCAGTCATCGTTAGAAGTTCACATCCCGACGAGGGTAGGAAACATTCTTTTTCCGGAGTGTTTAATTCTTATCCGAATGTGCAAATTTTGAAAACAAGAAATGAAGAAGCTGTTCCGCCAACTGAAAGTGAAGCATGGCTGGAGCTCTTTATGACTGATAATTTACCGCCTCTAAGTTTAGAGTCCTATTATAGACACATGGTGAGCACGGCGTTGAAACGCCCTCGTGCTCAGGAATATCTCAAAGAGCACCGCATTCTTGATTTTGATGCGAAAAAAATGAACGCTCTTATCATGGAGCAAATCGATGTCGATGTTTTTGCGATGTTTGTCACTTCAAAACAAGGCAATCCCAATGAAGTTGCCATTCATTACAGCGCGATTCTTGATAAAGCTCCGGAAAGACCGCGCTCAGAATTTGATTCCGATTTTGATTCTGATTATCAGTATCAGCAATATTTGAATACACGAACTTCCGCGGGAAATATTACTTACAACAGACGCGCGCATCAATTGGAAGAAAATGAATTACCGGAAAATCTCAGAAATGTTTTGTCACAATTCGGAGAAATCGCCGGGAAAATTGAGGCCATGTTCGGCGTTCAACAGATTGAATTGGGCGCTAAAGATGGCAAGGTCTATGTTTTTCAGTCTCGAAATATTAATTTAGGCAATCCAAATGATGTCCCGAGATACGCACACTATAAGACAATTTTTGAAGCGGAAAAGAGTATGAACACAGTAGGTTACGGCCATTATCGCCTGCCTGTTCTGGTGATCGATTCGTTTAACAACAGGGAAACCGACAAAGAAGTTTATCCGGAATATGCCGAATGGCAAAAGCGGATGAGAGATGCGAAAAGTGACGATGATCGAAAGAAAATTTGGAAAGAAAAAGATGAAATAAATAAAAAAATTAATGCCAAAAGGCGTGACGAATGGCTGAAATTTTATGAAGAACATTCCGAATATATTTTAGTGATTAAAGATGCTGATGATGTCATTTATGAGGAAGAGCTATTTTTCAGAAAGAATTACGAACTCATCAATCAGCTGATTTCAAAGGCAAAGGTTGTAATCAGAGGTGTTAATCAAAATGCCATTCGTCATGAAGATTGGGACAATGTGGATAAAGGTGGAATTATGATATGGGGAAATGAACAGCATGCCGACACCAGTGTGTTTGTTCATAAAAGAATGGAAGAGATGGGAATTTATTTTGCGGAGCAGAGAAAGGGAGGCCTCACCATTCAACGTCCGACAAGTTATATTCAAACGGGAGATTTCCTCAATGTACTTTCCAACACGGATGGTGCATTTGTATGGCTGGATGACCCGAAGGAAGAAGCTGCTAAATCTGAATTAAGATCGCAAAAATCTGATCAGCCGGAGAAAGCAGAAGAAGGGCCTGGGGATTTTGGTTTTTATGCGCAAATGGCAATTGAGCTTTTGATCAAAAATGGCTTTTCAGATAAGAAATTTAAAGCCAAAGATGTCCAAACGCTTTGGCAGATCCGATACGCTGTTCAATTGTCGCTTCAAAGGGCTAAGAAGATGCTTGAAATTGCCGAACAAAAAAAATGGGTATCCAAAGCCCCTGCCGAAAAAGATAAAAATTTTTATGTGTTAACCGAATCCGCGGAAGAATTTGGGCTGGCCAAGGATTATCACTTTCATCTTCTTGTTCAGTTGGCGGGAGAGCTTCGTGATTCGTTGGAATCCGATATTGAAGCAAATGACTGGAAAAAAGAGCAGAATGATGATGATTTAGACTGGCAGTTACGGGAACTTTTTGAAGAGCTTGACTTTCAATTAAGCACAGAGAATGATGTTCGTGATCCAAAGCAGCTTTTGAGAATAATTTTTCAAAGAGCTCATTTTATCGAAGCCTTGCCCAATTTTTTCCCTGACTTACAGGCTAGTGTGCCGCTCATATTGTTCCTTTTGGATGAACTTTATGATCCGCCGGTGCAATTTGACTCCCTTAAGACTAAAACCGCCAATCTGCGTATTGAAAAGTTTCAGGATGTGGGAAATATCGAGGATTTAGCCGTGCAAGCGGCTATCATCTACGGATGGTGGAAACAGCCGAAATACCAGGACGAAATTTTTGTACTGCTCGAAAATTTATCAAAAGAATGGCAGGCACAGCAAAAGGAAGAATTCGAACAGGCGGACTGGTATTTTAAAGAAGTGCTGGCTCAGGCGGAAGAAACCGCCGAAATCAATGCACTCAGAAAAGCCGTTCGTTCATTGGCCCGCTTGATTGACGCAGGATATTCTGACGACTTCCTGGGATTTTACGGTGAGAAAAAAATCCGCGAGTATTTTCAAATGGCGGATGAGCTTTACAGGCGTCTTATTAAGAGTAGGGACCAATCCGTTACTTCCGAAGCGCCTGGCAGTTTACCGAAAAGCAAATCCGAGCTTAGAAAAGAAAATCTATTTAACTCGCTCGATTTTGCCGTTTCCAAACCCGCCGAATCCAGAAACGCGCTGAAGCGTATTCTTAATTCTGCAGAAAAATTAAATCCTGTTCAAACTGAGATTCTCATCAAACGTTTTAACGACTTTACTCAAATGAGCCGGTCTGAATTAAGGCGCGCGCCTAAAATTGTGGGGCTTTTACCCAATCTGGCAAGGCTGCCGGATCTTTTGGGAGCTATTATTGAAAATAGAAGAAATCAAGAAAGAATCGTTGTGTTTGCCGGAACTAAAAGTGAATTGCGGGCGATCAATGCATATTTGGAAAGTCAGGGTATTTCAAGATCTGAAGTGACCGTCACTCAAATCGCGGACGCTGAATTGATTTTCCGTAATACGCCGAATGCGACCTTGTTTAATTTGGGGCTTCCGGCTGACGGTCGATATGCCGAGCAAATCAAAAGGCTCATCAACCGTTCGGAATTGAGGTTTGCCTACGACATTCAAACCAAGCTTGCTTCTCCTGAAGAGCTGGCGGGGGTTTTAGGGCTTACACAGCTCACCGAGAGCCTACGTTCCGAGTTAAGAGCCCGCTGGATGAACGCTGTGATGGCGTAATTAAGACAGGGAATTTAGAATGGCTTGAGCGGCGCGGTCCGCAGCTCCCGCGGAGCCGATGTTGTTTTGTATGGCCTCTAAATTATGAATGACTTTTGAACGCGTGCCCTGATTTTCAATCAACTCCAAAACTTCTTTAGAAATGACTTCCGGCTTTGCGTCCTGCTGAATAAATTCCTGAATGATTTTCTTTCCCGCGACAACATTCACAAGCCCGATGTAGGGAATCTGGATTAACATTCTTCCCAGCAGATAAGTAGTCCAGTGCGTTTTATAAAGAATCACAAATGGGGTAAGCGTAAGCGCGGTTTCAAGTGTCGCAGTTCCGGAGGTGACAATGGCGGCGTCACTCGCGCCCAAAACCTCGCGGATTGATTCACCGCGCACTGATTTGATATTAAGCATGCTGTTATAAGGTTTCACAATTGAATCATAGAGTTCACGCGGCACATTGTCGCTTTCCGGCAGTATAAAAGAAACAGAGTTTACTTTTTGTGCGATTATTTTCGCTGATTCCAAAATCACCGGCAGTATTCTCTCGATTTCTTTCTTTCGGGACCCCGGCAGCAGAGCGACAATCTTTTCTGAATGTTGAACGGCAAATTTTTTTCTGAGCTCTTCTTTTGTCTTGGTCATTGGCGGAAGTTCCGCAAGCGGATGACCGACCCAGGTAACCGGAATACCGGCATCCTGATACATTTTTTCTTCAAAATGAAATAAAACAAGCATCCGGTCTATGACTTGTTTGATGAGATGAATCCGGTGGCTTGCCCATGCCCAAAGCTGGGGCGACACATAATAAAATGTTTTGATCCGGCGGTTAATTTGCTTTGCAAAACGCAGGTTGAAACCTGGATAGTCGATCAAAATCAGGCAGTCAGGTTTTAAATTTAGAACGTAATGAAGCGTGGCGTAGAAAATCTTACGGATTTTAAAATATTTAACGAGCACATCGCCGAAACCGATGGCGGCAAGCGCGCAGAGATCGTCAAAAAGTTTAACGCCCTCAGCCTGCATCAATTTTCCGCCGAGGCCTTCAAATTTAAGAGCCGGATCTTGTTTTTTGAGTGCCCGCACCAGTTCGGCGCCGCGCTCGTCACCGGAGGGTTCTCCGGCGATGAGAAATATTGTGTTAGCCATGAAGTGCTTTTGCGTGGTTGGTTTTGATGTCTTCTACAATTTGGAGCGCAATCTCGAGGGCATCGCGGGCCTGAACATCCACTTTGTTGTCAGTTTTTCCGGAGAGGACCGTTTGCGCAAAACTTTCGAGCTCTGCTTTCAGAGGCTCACCTTTTTGAATGTCGAGTTTCTCGCTTGTGATTCCCAGAATTCCTTTCTTAAAGATTTGCGCGGTTTGCGCTTGATAATCGAGTGAAATATAAGCGTCTTCCTGAAAAATCCGGATTTTTCTCTGTTTGTCAGGCGTCAGGCGTGAAGCGGTCAAGTCGGCAACGGCGCCATTTTTAAACCTTATTCTGACATTTGCGATGTCCTCATGCGGTGTCAATACATTGATACCGACCGAATCCATGTAAATGATTTCTGATTTTACAAGCTGCATGACGATATCGATATCGTGAATCATCATGTCGAGAACGACACCGCAGTCTTTCACGCGGTCCGTAAAGGCGCTTAGTCGGTGAATTTCGAGAAATCGGATATTTCGGGCAACTTTTTCAATTTTTTGAAGCCCGGCGTTGTGGCGTTCAATATGTCCCACCTGCATGACGAGTTTTTTTTGCTTGGCGATGCTGATCAGCTCATCCGCTTCATTTAATTTCAAAGTCAGCGGCTTTTCGATCAATGCATGAGTACCGGCTTCCATGAATGGCTTGGCCACTTCATAATGATAGGCGGTCGGGACCACAACGCTCACAGCGTCTACTTTTCCGATCAACTTTCGGAAATCAGTGACAAACTCCGTTCCGAGTTCTTTTGCTTTTTCTTCTCTGGATTTATCGCGGTCACAGATGGCGACCAGTTCAACATTAGGCAGGGAGGCGTAAATCCGGGCATGTTCTTTCCCGAGATGTCCGACGCCGATGACGGCAACTTTAAGTTTTCTTGCTGTATTCATAAGATGAGTCGGCATTTTATCAGACAAGCCCTGAAAAGCAAATTGATAAAGTTTGCCGCAATTGACTTTCGTTTTTGAATTCGCTAGTATGGTTTACTTTTTCTAACATCTGACGTCACCTTCATTTAGAAAGTTTTAAGATATGGACGTATACAAACGGCTATTAGGATATATTTACCCGCACCGCTATCGGCTTGCAGTGGCCATTGTGTGCATGTTTTTCCTGTCTATTTCACAGGTGATGGTTTCAGCCGTGCTTTATATTGTGGTGAATGGTTTCTACAACAACGGCATGGTCATCATTAAAGATATCCCCCATGCGCCCGCGTTTATTCAAGGTTTTCAATTTCCCGTTACTTGGATTCCTGTGATTGTGGTCGCCGTGTTTTTATTTCGCGGTATCTTTGATTATGCCTCTAATTATCAGATGGCGGCCGTTGGTATCCGCGCAATCCGGAAAGTGCGTGATGATTTGTATGAAAAGCTGGTCCATTTGTCGCTTGATTTTTATTCCCGAGGCCGCACGGGCGAGTTGATGAGCCGGATTTTGAACGATGTCGGTTTTATTCAAGGCGGCATCACGGATGTTTTAGTAGATTTGGTCAAGCAGCCGTTTGTGATTTTGTTCAACATTCCGATGATTTTTATTTGGGGAGGGCCGATCGCCATTGTCGCGGTGGGCGTGTTTCCGATTGTTTTAATTCCCATCGCAATGCTCGGCAAGCGTTTGCGCGGGCTCACCAGAAAAATGCAGGAAAAAACAGCTGACATTTCCTCAATGCTTGAAGAAACCTTTACCGGCATCCGGATTGTTAAAGCTTTCAATATGGAACAGCGCGAGATTGAAAAGTTCAAAGCCGTCAACCGCAGTGTTTTTGAATTCTTCAAAAAAACCATCCGCGTCACCGTCATTCAACGTCCCATCATCGAAGTTTTTGCCGCCATTGGCGCAGGTACCGCCATTTGGTTTGGCTATCAGCATTTAACCCCGGATCGTTTTGTCGCGCTGATCGGGTCACTCTTTATTTTTTATGAGCCGTTTAAGAAATTGAGTAAGGTCAACAGCACCATTCAGCAATCGATTGCCGCCGGAAACCGGATTTTTGAGGTGATGGATCAGGTCCCTTCAGTTCAGAATAAACCGAACGCCGAGAAGCTTATGCCGCCGATTAAAACGGTTACGTTTGAAAACGTGAACCTTGCGTATGATACGGGATCTGAAATATTAAATGGAATCTCTCTTGAAGTAAAAGCAGATCAGGTCCTCGCAATTGTAGGCCCAAGCGGATCCGGCAAAACGTCTCTTGTGAATATGATCCCGCGCTTTTATGATCCCACAAAAGGCAGTATTAAAATCAACGGTGTTGATATCCGCGATTATGATCTGAAATCACTCCGTGAACAAATCGGCATTGTGTCTCAGGAAACCGTTTTGTTTAACACGACTGTGATGGAAAATATCGCGTACGGAAAACCCTCCGCAACGCTTGAACAGGTGATTGAGGCAGCCAAGGCAGGATTTGCGGATGATTTTATTCGCGAACTCCCAAATGGGTACGGGACAATTATTGGTGAAAAGGGCGTGAAGCTCTCAGGCGGCCAGCGCCAGCGCCTTTCGATTGCCAGAGCGTTGCTCAAAAATCCGCCGATTTTAATCTTAGATGAAGCCACCTCACAGCTTGACACGGAAAGTGAGCGGCAAGTCCAGAAGGCGATCGACCTCTTGATGAAGGGGCGCACGGTTTTTGTGATTGCGCATAGGCTTTCCACGATTCAAAGCGCGGACCGGATTATTGTTCTTGAGCGGGGTAAAATTGCTCAGTCAGGCACCAACGACCGCCTGCTTCAGGAAGATGGGCCGTACAAGCGCTTGTATAATCTGCAATTTAACATCTAAAAAGCTTGTTTTTATCTGTTGTTTGCCATAAATAAATGAAATTTCGCACTTGCCCAGTTCATCTGTTATTGCTATAATTCTTCACTTTTCAGTTCCCGCTCATTCCGCGCGAGGCTTCAGTGTTTCACGACAACATTGAGGTGTTGAGACGCGGGTGATGCATAAGGCAATCATCCTGCCCTAACGCCACTTTGAAAAGAATTTCAATCAAAGCGTTTGGGCTGGACTCATTTCTTATAGATCGAATTGGGTCTATCAATGAAAATGAGTCCTGCCTATTTTTTCCTGAAGGCAATCACGAAATTTGGCGGTAGGCGTCAACAAGGAAATTGTTAGTTTGTCCATTGAAGGCGCTTACAGTGTCGCGAGCCGACAAATTTTAAATCGGTGCGGTATTAGAGCAGGTTCATTAAAATCAGTTTGTTTACTAGGAGGTTTATTTTGTCAACGACAGTAACATTGAAACAGCTTTTGGAATCGGGTGTGCATTTTGGGCATCAAACCCGCCGGTGGAATCCTAAAATGGCCAAGTATATTTTTGGCGAGAAAAACGGCATTTATATCATCAATCTTGAAAAAACACTTACGGCACTCGGAGCAGCTTGTGATTATGTTAAGCAATCTGTTGCGCGCGGCGAAGTCATTTTATTTGTGGGTACCAAGAAACAGGCTCAGGAAACAATCCGCACTGCCGCTGAAGCGCTCGAAATGCCATACGTAAATCAACGCTGGCTGGGCGGGATGCTTACCAATTATGAAACCATCCGAAAAAGCCTCGGCAAGCTTGATCAAATTGAGATCATGGAAAAGGAAGGTACTTATAAGTTTCTTGCCAAAAAAGAAGTGGGCCGGATTAAGAAAAAAGGCGAAAAGCTGAATAAAGTACTTTCCGGTATTCGTAATATGAAACGTTTGCCGGCAATTGTGTTCATCATTGATCCCACCAAAGAAGTGATTGCGGTACAGGAAGCACGCAAACTCAATATTCCGATTGTCGCTTTGATTGATACCAATTGTGATCCGGACTTGATCAATCATCCGATTCCCGGAAACGACGATGCGATCCGCTCGATTAAGTTAATCGTAGAAGCCATTAAGCAAAGCGTGCTCGAAGGCCGCAGCGAACATCAAAGAATTGCGGATGAAAAAGCCGAAGCGCTGGCCGTGGAAGCCGCAAAAGCCCAGGAAACAACATCTGAAGATGAGGATGCGGAAGAAATCATAGAGATCGTGGAAGAAGAAGTAGTCGCAAAACTGGATGAAGAAGAAGGCAAACCCCGCGCCAAAAAAGCGCGTGTGAAAAGTGATTAGGGGATAAATCGCAATGACTACCAACATTCAAGCAAATCAAGTCAAAGATCTTCGTGAAATGACCGGTGCGGGCATGATGGATTGTAAACAAGCGCTTGTTGAAACCGGCGGTGATATCGAAAAGGCAAAGGATTTTCTGAGAAAAAAAGGCCTGGCATCCGCCGACAAACGTTCGGCCAAGGAAGCCAAAGACGGCATGATCTTCATTCAAAACGATGGCAAGACCGGCGCGATGGTGGAAGTTAATTCTGAAACCGATTTTGTGGCGCGTACCGAAGATTTTCAGAAATTGGGTGCTGCGGCCGCAAAGGAAATTGCCGCGAAAGGTGAATCTGCGATTGAGTCTGATTTGATTCAAACTCACGCCAAGGAAGTGAGCGGAAAAATCGGTGAGAAAATTTCAGTTCGCCGCGCTGTACGTTATCAAACGAATGCGGGCCTCGTGGTTTCATATCGTCACCACAATCAGAAAATCGGCGTATTGGTGGAGCTTGCGTTTTCAAGCGCAGCGCTCAGTCAAAATTCCGAAGTCGAGAAGATGGGAAAAGACATCGCGATGCAGGCCGCCGCGCTTCGAGCCCCATTTTTGAGCAAGGATCAGGTGTCGGCCGAATTTATCGATCGTGAGAAAGCGATTTACCGTGAGCAGGTGAAAGACAAGCCCGCGAACGTTCAGGATAAAATTATCGACGGCAAATTACAAAAACGTTTTGAAGAAGTTTGTTTGATTGAGCAGAAATCCGTGATTGATGCAACGAAGTCGATCGCTCAGCTCGTTGATGCACTCGGAAAAAAACTCGGAAGTCCGATTACTGTCAAGCGTTTTGATCGTTTTGAAATCGGTACTTGATTTCATTAAAATTTTCAAGCCGTTTATTTATAGGAAACAAGTACCGCACTTACTACGCATCGGACTTCATTTATTTATTAATGAGGTAAGTGCGGCGCTGAATAATTTAAAGAGAATACATCCTGTTTAATGGTGTGATCAGGAGCTCATCATCATGAAAAATAAAAGAGCCGCGTTTAAACGTGTCGTTCTCAAAATCAGCGGCGAAGCGTTGCAGGGAAGCCAGCATTACGGTATTGACCATAAAGTAGTTCTCGCCATTGCCAAACAAATCAAAACAGTAAATGATTCCGGTGTTGAGCTTGCGTGCGTGATCGGTGCGGGCAACATTTTCCGCGGAATGCAAGCCGTCCGCCAGGGAATGGACCGCGTCAATGGCGATTACATCGGCATGCTGGCCACTATGATCAATTCGCTTTCTCTTCAGGACGCACTTGAAAAACTGGGTGTTTTTACGCGTGTCATGACTGCTATTCCGATGGAAAAATTGGCGGAAACTTATATTCGCCGCCGCGCGATCCGTCATTTGGAAAAACGCCGTGTGGTCATCTTTGGAGCGGGTACTGGTAACCCCTATTTTACAACGGATACCGCAGCCGCTTTGCGTGCCATTGAAATCGGCGCGGACGCTGTTTTAAAGGCGACAAAAGTTGACGGTGTTTATTCGGGCGATCCGATGAAAGATAAAAAAGCAAAAAAATACACACACTTAAAATATTTAGATGTGCTCAAGAAGCAGCTTGCTGTGATGGATTCTACCGCTGTCTCGTTATGCATGGACAATAAACTTCCTATCGTTATTTTTAACCTAAACCGTCCCGGTAACATCGAAAAAGTAATGCGCGGTGAGCCGATCGGTACAGTCGTCAGTTAAAATTAAGGATCATATAATGCAAACTGCAACTTCCTCAAAATCTATCCTGGATGAAACACAAAACCGCATGCAGAAATCTGTTGATGCGACGCACAACGAATTTCGCAGCATTCATACCGGCCGCGCGTCCATCGCGCTTGTAGAAGCGATCCAGGTTGAATGTTACGGAGCGTTTAAGCCTTTGAAGGGCCTGGCGTCTATTACAACGCCCGATGCTAAAACGGTGACGATACAGCCGTGGGATCCTTCTTTGATTCCCGCAATTGATAGAGCGATTGTGAAAGCCGAGCTTGGTTTGGTTCCGACCAATGATGGCCGGGTGGTGCGAATCAAGGTTCCGTCTCTGACGGAAGAGCGGCGGAAAGAACTTGATAAAATTATCCGTAAGATTGCCGAAGACGGCCGTGTTTCGATCCGCAATATCCGTCACGAAGCCAATGAGGCAATTAAGAGGCTTGAGAAAGCAAAATCTGTTACTGAAGATGAGTCGCGCGCGACTCAGAAGAAGGTTCAGGATGCTACTGATAAATTTACCAAGATGGTCGATGAATTGGTGGCAAAAAAAGAAGTTGAGCTGAAAGAAGTTTAAAATTCGTATCTCGTATCTCGTGAAGCGTATCTCGTAAAAAATTTTTGATGAACTTATCACTGCAATTATTAAGTTTAGAAATTTTCCTACCAAGATATTCTTTTCCTACGAGACACTAGATACGAAATGCGAGATATAAAAACACGGGCCCATAGCTCAGTCTGGTAGAGCACTGCCCTTTTAAGGCAGGTGTCGTTGGTTCAAATCCAACTGGGCTCAGTTTAATTTTGGATTTTAGATTGCTGATTGCGGATTAAAAATGTAAAATTCTGAAATCCGAAATCGGCAATTCGCATTTATAATTTATTCATGTCCCCATCGTCTAGCCTGGTCAGGACAAGAGCTTTTCAAGCTCTCGGCAGGGGTTCAAATCCCCTTGGGGACACCAATCAAAAAGCCGGTAAACACTGGCTTTTTGATTGGAGCAATTCGAACGGGGATGTTGCCGTAGAGGAACATCCAGTTCATCACGGCAAGTACTTGCGCATCGGCGCAAGTGCAAATCCCCTTGGGGACATTTTTCTTTTCAGGTTTTTTTGAATGTTTAAACTTATACAGCCACGCTCTGCCATTCTCCTCGTTACCTTTCTATTAATCTCCATTCTTTTAACCATTCGTTATGATCGATTTGCCGCCAAGCGTCACTACGGTGATTTTCATGTTTATTATGTGACGGGCCAGCGCGTCCTTACTCAGCTGCCAATTTATGTGGATGAAACTGAAACCGTAACTCCTTATAAGTACTCACCTCTGGTAGCTTCATTTTTTTCATTACTTGCTGCTATGAATGAAAAAATAGCGGCAGGTATTTGGCATTTATTGAACCTCTTCTTTTTAATAGCCAGCGCGGTCATTGGTGCTGATCTTGCTCAGAAAGATTTTAAAATTATCGAGCCTCGTTTAATATTTTGGATTTCTGTTTTAGGGATTGCCGGAGTTTCTCCGGCGTTGATCCACTGCTTAAACTCAGGGCAGGTGGGAATCGCGATTTTATTCTGTTATGTGCTTGGCGTCTATTTTGCTTCAAAAGATCAAAGTGCCGCCGCCGGATTTTTCTTGGCGCTTTCCTGCATGTTTAAATATTTACCGATTTTAATTCTGCCTTATTTTTTATTTCAGAAGAAATGGAAGTTGCTTTTGTCGATGATGGCTTGGCTTATCGCTCTGCATTTGATGCCCGCGTTTTGGTTTGGGTGGAGCCGTAACGCAGAGTACCTTTCGCAATTTCTTCCTTTTTTAACCGGCACCACACTTGACCATATTTCGCTTCTGGATTTTAAAAATCAATCAATGTGGGCGTATTTGTATCGTTTGATTTTTTATGATTTTGGATTTTTTGAGGTCCGGCAAAATGCATGGGTTGTGTTGGCTTTGGGTGCGGGATTGTTTGCCGCGCTTTATTGGCTGCTTGTTTCCAGAACTCGTCACGGTTTGTTTGTGCTCGGCTGTGCCTTGCTTTCAGTTTTAATCGTGATTTTTAACCCAAATGCCTGGAAGCATAATTTCGTCCTTCTACTCTTGCCGTATCAAATTTTGCTGAGTCAGGCATTTTTATTGGGTTGGCGGAGTTGGCAGGCGAAATCGCTTCTGATCGCGAGTGCTCTTTTGTTCATTTCCAACCGCTCAGTGGTTGGTTGGGGAGGGCGCTTTGAGTTAATGTCGCTTTCCGTGTTATTGCTGGCTGCTTTGACTTTGTTTTCAGCTTTAATCTTAAGCCGAGAACCTGAGAAATTCTCCGCGCTGACTACGCCTAACCCCAATTGATAGGGTTTCCAGGCTTCCTGATACCCCATATCTAGTGTTACCAAAAAACTCTTTCTAAAACCGTTAAGTTTCTGTAAGTCCTTGTCGTACTTGTTCTTTAGACGCAGTTAGTGATTTAGAAAGTTGCGTTTAGGAGGTGGTGTATGATGACAAAAATATTTAAAATCCTCATCCTGACCGTTGCCATTACTTCTACCGTAGTAACCGCATCTTTTGCTTTTGACAGCAAAGATGCGTTTTCAGCTGCGCTGGACAAATCAACCCTTAAAACCGCGACCCTATTCTGAGTATTTTCGATTTATTAAAATCCAAATCTTTCCTCTTGTCCGCATTGGCATTTTTGCTTTTTGCGTTTGTGGCGCATTTGCCGTCTGTTCATGCGCTAGACGTCAATTTGATGAATTTTTTGTATACGTTTGATATCCAGCTTTTCAACATTTCATTTATTCCGTTTATCATGTGGGGATCGCCGCAGGTTGTTGTCCCGTTATTTTTATTAGTATCTTTTACGCTATATAAAAAAGGCGAGTATAAGCAAGCTTACCTGTGCCTGGCGTCCCTGATGATTGTTGTGGGAATTGAGTTTGTGCTTAAAAATATATTCGCAATTCCAAAACCCGCTGCTGAATCATTTATATCTAGATTTCCAATCAAATGGACAGTGGCTTCCTATAAGGCCCAGTCCTCATTTCCAAGCGGTCATGCTATGCGCACGGTTCTTTTGTCATTTTTTATGATCAGCTGGATCCCTGAAATTGGCGATAGAAAGCCTTTAAAAGCTGCGCTGATTCTTATACCGCTTGTGACATGTTTTGCTGCTGTTTATTACGGAGCGCATTGGGCAAGCGATGTGATCGCGGGGGCTTGGCTGGCGTTTTTGGCATTTTCTATTTGCGACAAGTTGGTTTCTTCCTAGACACTGCGTTACCTTGACACCCCCTCTGCCTTATGATAACTTAACTCAGTTTTGCACCGGACGCCGATCTTCGAGCGGAATATCTCACAACGTCCCAAACAGTTAATTCCAAAAGGAGGGCTTCAGCATGGCCAAGAAGCTGGAAGAGAAAATTTTGGATGTCGATGCGAGCATGCAGGGAACGATCACGTTCCGAGACCCTGTTAATTTGCGCATCAACGGAAGTTTTGAAGGCCGCTTGGACACGCGAGGAAATCTTACAATTGGTGAAAATGCCAATGTGAAAGCCGATATTCGCGGAGACAAAATCCTGGTTGCCGGAAAAGTGACAGGCAATATTGTTGCCTCAGCCAGCCTTGCTGTTATTTCGCCGGCGGTGATTCGCGGCAATGTCAAAGCGCCGATATTGAGCGTTGCAGAAGGTTCTGTGATTGAAGGCCAGATATCGATGACCAATCTTCAGGCTTTGGACGCAAACGGCACACTGTCGCTTCGCGATTTAGCTCAATATCTTGAAGTTGAAACGCGCGTAATCGAAGAATGGGCTCAGCAGAAAAAAATTCCGGGCCGCCTTGAGAACGGTGAATGGCGATTTAACAAAGCTGCTATTGATAAATGGGTGCAGGACGAAAAAGTAAAATCGTGATCTTGGCTTATAAGTTTGAATTTTAATTTGTTTAATTTGAGATTTAGTATTTGAAATGCTGCTGACCGAAGAAGAAGTTCAGAATTATTTAGGCGTTGACCGGCCTGAGATTGAAAAATTGATGAAGCGCGGAAAGTTAACGGCTTTTCGGGTCGGCGGATCCTACCTAAGATTTAGAAAAGAAGAAGTAGTGGCGCTCAAGGCTGGAAAACGCTTTGTTCCGGCTGAACAGTTGGGCCGGCGCAGCTGGTTTGACCGTGCCCGTGATTTCTGGAAATTTTACAGTTTTTACGTTCTCTCATCTGTTTTAATCTTATTAGCGGTTGTCCTGATCTTCCAGTATCTCTAACCCTGATGGCTATTGCGTTCCAGATTGGCGTTGATATTGTGAGTGTGCGCCGGATGGGAGAATCAATTAAACGCCACGGCAAATCTTTCCTCAATAAAGTATTTACGGCAGCTGAACAATCCTACTGTGAAACCAAGCGTAACAAATATGAAAATTATGCTGCGCGGTTTGCTGCCAAAGAAGCCGTAATCAAGGCAAAGGGCGGCGGTGCGGGGCGTATGCGTTTCAAGGATATTGAAGTCAGGCGCGGTAAAAATGGAAAACCGTTTATTTTTATCGCTCCGAAAGTCCGGCGTGAAATGCTGATCAAACCCAAGGCCGAATTTGAACTCACCATGGCTCACGAACGGGAATTTGCCATCGCGACCGTTGTGATGTCATCCTAAATTTTCCATGCGTCTGTTAATTGTCAACGCTGACGACTTTAATTTAACAGAGGGCATTTCCCGCGCTATTTTTTCTGCGCATGATCGCGGTATTGTGAATTCCACAAGTGTGATGATCAATTTTCCAATTTCTAATTTCCAGTTTGAAGGGCTTAAGAAGCGGCCTGATCTTGGAACCGGCTTGCATCTCAATGTCACATCGGGACTTGAGAGATTTAAAAAGGCCGCCGTTTATTTATCGGGACAATTTGATCCGCGCAATTTAAAAACCGAGTACAATGCGCAAATTCAATATTTTTATTCCATATTCAAAAGGCTTCCGGATCATTTGAATACACATCATCACATCCACGCTTCTCAAAAAGTTTTTTCCGTATTGGCTGAATTGGCACAAAAATATAGAATTCCCGTTCGCCGCACTCTACGTCATTGCGAGCGAAGCGAAGCAATCTCAGGAAAGGGATTGCTTCGTCGCTCTGTTCCTCGCAATGACGATGTAAAAGTAATCACCACCGATTATTTCTTCGGAAATTTGTCGCCTCAAAAGTTTTGGACTGAAGAAAGCCTGCTTAATCTTTTGGAAAACTTACCGGAAGGTACGAGCGAGATCATGTGTCATCCCGGATTTGTAGATCGTGAGCTGAGATCAAAGAGTTCGTTTTTGATGGGACGCGAATATGAGCGCCGGCTTTTTTCAAAAGACTCTGTCCGCCAGTTTTTGCGCAATCAGGGCATTCGACAGATAAAATTCTCAAGCCTCCGATCAGGCTCTGTGTTATAATACCCGGCTTATGAAAGTCTTAATCACCAATGATGACGGAATTAAATCACCCGGTCTCCGCGCTATTGTCGATGCGATTCATAAGGAAGCAGATTGTCTGGTAGTGGCACCTCACCAAGAGAAATCGGCGACTGCGCATTCAATTTCACTTTATGGCGAGATTTGGGTCGAGCTCGTTGAAATGGGCGATGGTCTAAAGGGTTATTCGGTGGAGGGAACGCCGGCTGATTGCGTCAAATTTGCGTTTGCCGAGCTTCTCAAGAAGAAAGTCGACCTTATTATTTCAGGAATCAATTTGGGTCTTAACACCGGCGTGAGCGTTTATTATTCAGGAACAGTTTCAGCTGCGCGCGAAGGATTAATTAATGGCGTACCGGCGATTGCGGTTTCGCAGGGCAGGCAGCAGATGCGCGATTTTTCATGCGCAACAAAATTGATATCACAACTTGTGCATGCGCACAAAAATTCACACATTCCAAAGAATACATTTTTAAATATCAATGTGCCGCCGATTGAACCAAAGCATGTAAAGGGTGTCCGGGTTACAAAGCAGGCGCATTCGCGGTTTGACGAATGGTTTGAGGAAGTAAAAAAATCCGGAACAAATGGACGTAAGCCGTATCAGGTGCGCGGTGATATTGAAATGCTGACCTCAGACGGCACGAGCGATGAGGAGGCGATTCGCGAAGGTTACGTATCGATTACGCCGCTTCTGTTGGATTCAACGCATTACGATCAGATGTCCCATTTCAAGAAATGGGTGAAGGATTACTCGATATAAAATTGTCATCTCCGCGCAGGCGGAGATCTAGGTATTTAGATTCCCGCTAAAAGCGTGCGGGAATGACATGTTGGAATTTTGATCTTTGAAAGTACTGCGGGATTTATTTAGGAACTGCGCCGTCTAAGGTCTCGAACACGATGGTGACGAGGCTGTGACAGCGCGGACACTTGATTTGCTTAAAAGCTTGGATATTGTCGTGCTTAGGACGATACATGATGCTCAAGATCTTAGTCGAAAACTTGGCTTCTTCGCCAGACCACTGACAAGATGTGCATGCGTAAGTTTGTTTCATAGAGACAGTATCCCCTCAAGTTGATTCGTTTGTGTAGAGTTGTATCGGCGGTGGGTAGTCGAACTTAAGCGTTTTGCAGAGAAATATTACGGTTTTTTGATTAGAATACTACATCTAGTGGTTGAGGTAGTTTAACACCACAGGGTTATGGGCCAGTAGCTCAGCTGGGAGAGCGCTACAATGGCATTGTAGAGGTCACGAGTTCAATCCTCGTCTGGTCCAAATTTGATTCTGATAGATATTAATGAAGTGCAGATTTTAATGCCGAATTGGCGGAACTGGCAGACGCGCTGGACTCAAAATCCAGTGGTGCTCAAACACCGTGTGGGTTCGATTCCCTCATTCGGCACTGATTTTCATTAAGAATCAAATAACGTTATTTGGGAATCAGTGCTGTCCCTGAGTCTCCATAAAAATAAACGCTTATTCATACTCAGGGACGGCACATTTCTTAAAATTATACAATCAATCCATGACTGACAAACACAAACCCTACCCATTCGACCAGCTCGAACCTAAATGGCAGAAGTTTTGGGTTGAGAAGAAAATTTTCCGCACGCCTGATCCCGGCGAGCCGGGAAGTGAATCCTCGAGTCCAACCGACTCGAGGACGGTCCGTATTTCGAATTCAACCAATTCGAAATCGGAGCCGAAACCAAAATATTACATTCTCGACATGTTTCCGTATCCATCCGGCGCAGGGCTCCATGTAGGGCATCCGGAAGGATATACCGCAACTGATATCCTCGCGCGCTACAAACGCATGCGCGGCTTCAATGTGCTTCATCCAATCGGCTGGGACGCTTTCGGGCTTCCCGCCGAACAGCACGCGCTTGAAACCGGCACACATCCCAAAGCCACCACCGAAAAAAATATCAGCGTTTTCCGCTGTCAGATTCAAGCCATCGGTTTCAGTTATGATTGGGATCGTGAAGTTGACACGACTGATCCGGATTACTTTCAATGGACTCAGTGGATTTTCTTGAAGCTCTACGAGAAAGGCCTGGCTTACGAAGCCGAAGTCGCCGTGAATTGGTGTGAAGCGCTCGGAACGGTTCTCGCTAACGAAGAAGTGATTGACGGAAAATCAGAGCGCGGCGGACATCCGGTTGTACGCAAACCGATGCGCCAATGGATTCTTAAAATCACCGCTTACGCTGAGCGGCTTCTCGAAGATTTAGAAGAGCTCGACTGGTCGCCTGCGATCAAGGAAATGCAGCGCAACTGGATCGGAAAATCGGTCGGCGCTGAAGTGGATTTTGAAGTTTCTGGGGGACAGTCCCCAAAAGCGGGGACAGTCCCCGAACGCATTCGCGTGTTCACGACACGCCCTGACACACTTTTTGGCGCGACTTATATGGTTTTGGCACCGGAACATCCGCTTGTCGGTAAAATCACGACATCCGAACAAAAAAAATCGGTCGATGCTTACGTTGAACAAGCTGCTCGCAAAACCGATTTGCAACGAACCGATCTCGCGAAAGACAAAACTGGCGTTTTCACGGGCGCTTTTGCGATTAACCCTGTTAATCAAAAACCAATTCCGATTTGGATCGCGGATTACGTACTGATTAGTTACGGAACCGGCGCCATCATGGCAGTTCCCGCGCACGATGAACGTGATTTTGAATTCGCGAAGAAATTTAAGTTGCCGATTGTTGAAGTTGTTTCAGATCCTTCTGGGGGACAGTCCCCAAAAGCGGGGACAGTCCCCGACCGGGCATTTACTGGCGTCGGCAAGTGCGTGAATTCGAAAACACCGGACGGATCTTTCTTAATTGACGGGCTTTCAAGTGACGTTGCAAAAGAAAAAATCACGAAATGGCTCGAAGATAAAAAAATCGGGAAAAAATCAGTTCAATACAAACTCCGCGACTGGCTTTTCTCTCGCCAGCGATATTGGGGCGAGCCAATTCCTGTCATTCATGTAGACGGAAAACCAAAACCACTTTCCGAAAAAGATTTGCCGATCAAACTTCCCGAAACAAAATCTTTCAAACCTACCGGAACCGGCGAAAGTCCGCTTGCCGCGATTTCTGAATGGGTGAATACGAAAGATCCTGAAACCGGAAAGCCGGCGAAGCGTGAAACCAACACAATGCCGCAGTGGGCGGGCTCTTGCTGGTATTATTTGCGTTATCTGGATCCAAAAAATAAAAAACAACTCGTCGATCCCAAAAAAGAAAAATATTGGATGCCCGTTGACCTTTATGTTGGCGGCGCGGAACACGCGGTGCTTCATTTGTTGTATGCGCGCTTCTGGCATAAAGTTTTGTATGACCTCGGCGTGGTTTCAACCAAAGAACCTTTCCGAAAATTGGTCAATCAAGGCATGATCTTGGGGGAAGACAATCAAAAAATGTCGAAGTCGCGTGGTAATGTCATCAATCCCGATGATGTGATCAAAGAATATGGCGCCGACAGTCTCCGGCTTTATGAAATGTTTATGGGCCCGCTCGAAATGGTAAAGCCCTGGTCGATGCGTGGCGTTGAAGGTGTTTCGAGATTTCTTGCGCGTGTTTGGCGGCTTTTTATCGATCGCGAAGACCAGCTTGTAAAATTAATCGAGGATCGAGCGCCAACAAACGATGAACTTCGGATTTTGCATCAAGCAATTTTCAAGGTCACAGATGACTTGGATGGAATGCGTTTTAATACGGCAATTTCGGCGCTTATGGTATTTGTGAACGAAATGACGAAAGCAACTTCGCAGCCAAAATCGTTACTGGAAACGTTCCTTCTATTATTAGCACCGTTCGCACCGCATATTTCTGAGGAGCTCTGGAGCCGGTTAGGACATTCCAAAACACTCGCTTATGAAAAGTGGCCTTCCTATGATAAGAAATATTTGGTTCAAGATGAGGTTGAAATTGCCGTTCAAGTATCAGGTAAAATTAAGGCACGGATTGTCGTGTCGCGCAATATATCGGAAGAGGAGTTGAAGGCCAAAGCGCTCGCGCTTCCTGATATTAAGCCGTTAATTGAAGGAAAAACGGTAAATAAAATCTTTATTGTTCCCGGGAGATTGGTTAACATATTAATCTAAATGCGAAACGTCCAAGTCAAAGATTGTCAAATCCGGCTCGGCAATAAAAAAATTCCTCTCATCAGCGGTGAAGTTCATTACTGGCGCCTCAATCCCAGTTATTGGAAAGCCATCCTCACCAAAGTTAAAGAGATGGGCCTTGATACTGTCTCGACTTATGTGCCGTGGGATTATCATGAATATGAGCAGGGCAAGTTTGATTTCCACGGCAAGACCGATGAGACGCGCAATCTGGTTAGCTTCTTAGAGCTCACCAAGAAAATGGGTTTTTGGGTGATCATTCGGCCGGGGCCTTATATTTATAGTGAATGGCCAAATGACGGCATTCCTTCTTACGCGCACAAATATCACCGCCTTCATCCAAAATTTTTGGAGTATGCGGAAAATTATCTCAAAAAAGTCACGACTATCATCAAGCCTTATCTGGCATCACGCGCGAAGGGCCACATTGTTTTGCTGCAAGCCGACAATGAAATTGATCCGTGGCCGGATGTGTTCGGGCATCAATACGGCCTGACGGGCAAGCCCGGCATGTTTCAGGAGTTTTTGAGCCGGCGTTACGGCGGCGATATCGACTTGCTCAATCGAAATTGGAAGACCGAATACAAAAGCTTTAAAGAAGCAGGGCCTTTCATTGCCTGTATGATGAAAGATGAGCGCGGGCTTGCACTGAAAGGTGACAAGGAGCTCCGCCGTAATCTCGATTATTTTGAATTCAAATACGATTATGCTCAGCAATGCGCGAAGTGGAATGTGTCGATGTTCAAGAAACTCGGCATCGATATTCCTATTTATTTAAATCTCTATCCATTTTTTTATGCGCACGATTGGGCGCGGATGCAGTCTGAAAGCGATCTGGTCGGCGTTGATCTTTACCCGTCTAATGAATTGATGGAAGATGAGCATGAACACCGCAAGATGGTTGACAAAATCCGCTATCTGAAAAGTATCTCAAAAGTTCCCTACATTGCGGAATTTGCAGCCGGCGTGTGGCATGCCCGTCATTATGAATCAGGTGTTTTGATGCCAAACCATTACCGGCTGATTACTCTGTCTGCTTTACAGGGCGGAGTTGCGGGGTGGAATTGGTACATGCTGGTCAATCGAGACAATTGGTACATGTCGCCCATCAATGAGTGGGGAAGGCCGCGCTCAGAGCTTTATCACGTATTTCAGGATTTGGTGAGTTTGTACCGTAAAATCGATCCGCCGTCTTTAGCCAAATTGACGGACATTGCGGTCACCTTTAACCCCATCCAGTATGCAGCGCGGACGATGCCGGTTGAAAGCCAAATTTTGACCGCGCTTTATGATGCAGACCTTGATTATGAATTTGTGAATCCGGAAATTGCGCTGAGCGACAAACCGATTTTATTCTATTCCGGTAACCAATGGCTCAGCCGCCGCGCGCAGAATAATTTACGAAAATATGTAGAAAAAGGCGGTATCCTGGTAGCGTTCCGTAATTTTCCGAGAAAAGATGACAACTTTGAGACTTGCGATATTCTCGGATTTGAGGAACCCTCACGGCTTTTGTTTGAATTCAGAAGAAAATTTTCAATCAAGCTTGGCAACCAAAACAGTGTCGAGGTGAATAGCTCTGTTTTTAGTTATGATTCCTGTGAAGGAAAGCCCGTTAAGGTTGATTTTGGGAATTACGGCTCTCACATTGTCGGTTACGAAAAAAAGGTCGGAAGCGGAACTATTTTCCACCTTGGCGTTGAACCTACTAAGGAATCTATTTTGATGATTTTGAAGCACTTTAAGATCGGGTTTTATTCTATTACGCCGACACGCGATGTGAAGACTTCATTATTTCAAAAAGGGAAGCATTATTACCTGATTGTGGTCAATAATGGGAAAGAGGACAAGAGCGCCGCGGTCCAGCTGGCATTGCCAAATGGCAAGGTCAAAAAAATAAAAGCCATCGATCTTCAGACTCATGAAGAAAAAGAGTATGTTTGCCATCAAGGAGTTTCAGTTAATGTCGATATTCCTAGAAAGGACGGAAGAGTTTTAGAAATCGTTGTTAAATAAGAAAGCCGCCGCTTAAATGTACGAAACGTTTTTCGGATTTAAAGAATGTCCTTTCAACGTTACCCCCGACCCTCGGTTTATTTTCTTCAGCCGCCAGCACACAGAAGCATTTTCAAGCCTTCTTTACGGAATCGAATCACGGAAAGGTTTTATTGCTGTAACCGGTGAAATCGGCGCCGGCAAAACCACGCTTTGCAGGCTGCTCTTGGAAAAATTAAAAGGCCGCGCGAAAACTTCGCTGATTTTGAATCCAAATTTATCCGAGTCGGAACTCTTGCTTTCCGTCGTTGAAGATTTCGGTGTCGGCGTGAGAAGAAGTTTGTATCCGCAAGCCGTTGAAAAAGATTCTAATCTCTTAATATTGCCGCCGGTCTCAGGAAATAAAAAAAGATACTTTGATCTTCTAAACCGTTTCCTGCTTCATCAATTTGAGCAAGGCTCCAACGCGGTTTTGATAGTAGATGAAGCGCAGGATTTAAAACACCGCTCGCTTGAACAGATCCGGCTTCTTTCTAATCTGGAAACCGACAAGCATAAGTTGCTTCAAATTATTTTAGTCGGGCAGCCGGAGCTGCGCGATACGCTGAATAGTCCGGACTTGGAACAGCTTCGCCAGCGCATCGTGGTTTCTTATCATTTACGCAATCTGGACTTAAACGATACGAAAGCTTACGTTATTCACCGTTTGCGTGTGGTGGGTTGGTTGGAGGAAATGCTGTCATTTGAGCCGTCTGCGTTTGAAGCGATTTACCGTTACACGGAAGGCATCCCGCGCCTCATTAATGTGCTCTGCGACCGCGCACTTCTTTCAGCCTACGCAAAGGGCGCGCGAATGATTACGGCTTCTAATGTTGAAGAAGCAAGAACCGATCTGGCCTGGATGCCGGAGATGGCCGCGTCTGTTTGAGGTGATGTCATGAGTATCATCAACGATGCACTCAAAAAAGCCGAGCAGTTTAGGCAGTGGGGAACTCAGCAAGCTCCGCAAAAGTTTAATTCTGAATTTAATTCACAAACAGCAGTCCTGGAAGAGCCGCCGCCAAGAATTCAGCCCGCAGCGCCGCGTGTCCGCATTGCAGTTCAAGCTCCTGTAGAAATTTCACGTGAACTGCCGCCAAAGTTTGCTGCACATTCAAAAGCGTCATCGCCTCATTCGTTTTTAATCGTTTCCTTGATTGGCCTGTCTGTTTTAATCGTGGTTGTGTTATTTTTTCTCTTGCCTAATTTTTCTACCAGTAATAACGGAGTTCTTGTTTCGTCTGCTCCGCAGCCGGTAGCCAGACAAAAAATAGAACCTGTTCCGGAATCTCGAATGATTGATAATGAACCGGTTCAGCCGATTGAAAGAAAATCAACCGAAGTCAGTATCCCTGAGAAGCATGATAGAAAAGGGCCGCGTCCGCTTAAATCCCGTTATCAATTGACCGGCATTTACGGAATTGGTGGTGAAAATGAACGATACGCATTTATTAATGGCAAAATTGTTCAGACGGGCGGAATCGTTGGCGATGCAACAGTTGTCTCGATTGGACAAAATACAGTGACGCTAAAGAACGGAAGCCGTGTTTTTGTTTTGACGATGCCCTGAGTTTTTGATATAAATCTTTTATTCCCCTCCCGCAATTTCTCATGAAGCCATACTCTGTCTACGAACGAATCATTTTTCTGATTTTCCTGATCTCGCTTCTGGCGTGGTCGGCGTACTGCCATTGGGATGATTTAAAGTTTGAAAGTTTTGGACTTATTCAATCCTTCAAAAATCTTCTGATAAAACCCATCTGATAAAGTCCGTTTGATTGACAATCGCACAGGCGGATGGTAGAGTACGCACCCATGTTAATCGTTATCCAACCAAACCGTATTCATTAACATGGCACCGAAGACGAAGCCACCCAAAACACCTAAAATAACAATTCCCAAGAGCCGTTTTACCAGTCTCGTTCATCAGTTTAAGAAGAACCACCTCATCGTTGTAGGCGACTTCATTTTAGATGAATTTGTCTGGGGGTCAGTGGATCGAATTTCTCCTGAGGCACCGGTTCCTGTCGTCCGTGTTGACAGGGAATCATTTATGCCGGGCGGAGCGCTCAATGTGGCTAATAATGTCCGGTCGCTCAAGGGTATTGTATATCCTTGCGGCGTGGTGGGGCGCGATTTATACGGCCGCATGCTGCTCAAAGTCATGCGCCGTGAAAAAATTGAAACGGGCGGCGTGATTTATGATCAATCCAGGCCCACCACATTAAAAACCCGCGTGATCGCCCACTCTCAGCAGGTGGTCCGGTTTGACCGTGAAAAATCAGGTAATATCAATGAAGCGGATTCAAAACAAATCCTGAAATTTGTACGCGAAACTCTCAATAAAACACATGTGATGATCATTGAGGATTATGGAAAAGGTGTTGTGACGCCTGATCTTCTGTGCGAGATTATTCAGCTTGCGAAATCCCGAAAAATTCCAACGCTTGTCGATCCAAAGGAAAAGAATTTTGCTTATTACAGAGGTGTCACGGCCATTACGCCCAACAAAAAAGAAGCGTTTGCGGCATACGGCGTGAAATCTTCGGACAATCCGCCATCAATTGAAAAAGTCGGCGAAGGCTTGATTGATAAATTTGAATGTGAAGCGGTTTTGATCACGCTCGGTGAAGAAGGCATGATGCTGTTTGAGCGAAATGGCGATGTGACGAAAATTCCGACCGCCGCACAGGAAGTTTACGATGTCTCCGGCGCCGGCGATACCGTGATTTCAGTTTTCGGCTTAGCACTTGCCTCAGGCGCTACCATGAAAGAAGCTGCTTTTTTAGCGAATGCAGCCGCAGGTGTTGTGGTTGGTAAGCTTGGAACGGCAACACTGACACAGGAAGAGTTGATCGGCGCGCTCAGCGGAAAGGTGAAATGAAAGCGATTTGCGTGATTCCGGCCCGGCTTGAGTCTACAAGGCTCGCGCGTAAACTTTTAAGGTCACTTGCCGGAAAACTTTTGATACAATACGCCTATGAAAATGCGAAGCGCGCCAAAAAGCCTGCTAAGGTTTTGATTGCATGCGATCACGAAGAGTTGATGAAGGCGGTTCAATCGTTTGGCGGAGAAGCGGTGCTGACGAGCGCCTATCATCAAAGCGGTACCGAGCGAATTGCGGAAGTTGCCGAGAAGTATCCGGCAGATATCTATGTCAATTTACAAGCGGATGAGCCTCTTTTGCATTCAAGCGCGATTGACGATTTAATTTCGGCATTTGAAGTGGAACCTAATTTAAAAATGGCAACAGCTTGCATTCGCATGCGGGAAGAATCAGATCTTCAGAATCCCAATGTGGTGAAAGTTGTCAAGAATCAAAAAGATGAAGCGCTTTATTTTTCACGCTCTCCGATTCCGCACGACCGGGAAAAAGCACCGGCGGATTTTTTTAAACATCTCGGCATTTATGCGTATGAACGTAATTTCTTGATTAATATTCCGAAATTGGCGCCGTCTATTTTGGAAAAACGTGAAAGGTTGGAGCAATTACGTGTATTGGACAATGGTTTTACAATCAAGGTTTTAGAAACGGCTTATGATTCGATTGGTGTTGATACTGAGGAAGATCTAAAAAAAGTGGAAAAGATATTAAAATCCGGCTTACATTTAAAGGGTTCTCATGCCTAAATATATTTTTGTGACAGGCGGCGTTGTCTCATCGCTCGGAAAGGGAATCGCTTCCGCTTCAATCGGAAAGTTGCTTGAGGCAAAGGGGCTTAAGGTCATGATGCAGAAGCTGGATCCTTATATCAACGTGGATCCGGGCACGATGAATCCTTACGAACACGGAGAAGTATATGTGACCGATGACGGTGCCGAGACTGATCTGGATCTTGGGCACTACGAACGTTACACGCATTCACCGCTCGGAAAATTCAGCAATGTGACCACAGGGCAAGTTTATTACAGCGTGATTTCCAAGGAACGCCGCGGCGATTATTTGGGCAGCACGGTTCAGGTGATTCCGCACATCACAGATGAAATCAAAGAAAGAATTCGCGCGGTATCAAAAGGAAAACGATGCGATGTTGTGATTTCAGAAATCGGCGGAACGGTCGGCGATATTGAATCACTCCCGTTTTTAGAAGCTGCCCGTCAGTTTCGCCACGAGGTTGGGCGCGATAACGTCATCTTCATCCACTTAACTCTGCTTCCGTTTATCCGTGCAGCCGGCGAGCTGAAAACAAAACCAACACAGCATAGCGTGGGCCGCTTGCGTGAAATTGGAATCCAGCCTGATATTTTACTCTGCCGCACGGAACGCCGGTTGGGCAATGATTTGAAAAAGAAAATCGCACTTTTCTGCGATGTGGATACCGAAGGCGTTATTGAAGCGCGTGATGTGCGGTCTATTTATGAAGTACCTTTGATGTTTAAAGAGCAAGGCCTCGATAAAGCCATTTGCCGTTTTTTGGGAATTGACTACAAGGTGGGGAATTTGCAGGATTGGAAAACAAATGTTGTGGATAAAGTGCTTCACCCGAAGCATCGCGTGAGAATCGCGGTGGTTGGAAAGTATATCGAACTGAAAGATGCCTATAAGTCAATTTATGAAGCGCTTACGCACGCCGGGATTGCGAACAATACCGAAGTAATTGTCCGCCGATACAATGCCGAGCGGATGATGAAGGGTAATTTAGACCGTTTCTTGTGGAACATTGACGGTATTTTGGTTCCGGGCGGATTTGGAAATCGCGGGATCGAAGGCAAAATCCGCGTGACCCAGTATGCGCGTGAAAACAAAGTGCCCTTTTTCGGAATTTGTCTTGGCATGCAATGCGCCGTGATTGAGTTTGCGCGGAATGTTGCCAATATGAAGAACGCAAATTCCACCGAATTTAATAAAAAAACGTCATATCCGGTGATCAGCATGCTTGAAGAGCAGGAAGGCGTTAAAGATCTGGGCGGCACCATGCGCTTAGGTGCTTATCCTTGCGATCTCAAGAAGGGTACGAAAGCATATGACGCGTACCGTGCGGATCAGATTTCAGAACGTCATCGTCATCGTTACGAATTCAACAATAAATATCGGGAGACACTTGAATCACACGGGCTTCGTGTTTCGGGAACTTATCAAAATAACAAGCTGGTTGAAATTATCGAACTTCCGGAACATCCATGGTTTGTGGCGGGGCAGTTTCACCCGGAATTTCAATCAAAGCCTGACGTGCCGCATTCGTTATTTAAAGCGTTTGTCGCCAAAGCGCTTGAATTTAAACGTTCTGTGGATTTAGTGGATCATGAACCGGAACCCAATAATGATTTAACAGAAACTGCCGCACATGAAACTAGTACGCTTGCTTGATATTACGTTCGGAAATCCGAACGAATTTGTCCTGATCGCAGGGCCGTGCGTGATTGAGAATGAAAAAAGCGCGCTGCGCCACGCTGAGAAAATCTCCGCGATTGCCCGCGATCTTCAAATTCCATATGTGTATAAATCCAGTTTTGACAAAGCCAATCGTTCATCCGGCGATTCGTTTCGCGGCCCCGGCCTCAAAAAAGGGCTCGCAATTTTAAAAAAAGTGAAGAAAGAGTTTGATGTCCTGATCGTAAGCGACATTCATGACATCTCGCAGGTGAAGCCGGCTGCTGAAGTGATCGATATTCTCCAGATTCCCGCGTTTTTATGCCGGCAGACCGATTTATTGATCGCGTGTGCCAAGACAAAGAAAATCGTGAACGTTAAGAAGGGTCAATTTTTAGCGCCGTGGGATATGAAAAATATTGTCCGTAAAATCGAATCAGCCGGCAATCACAACATTTTACTCACCGAGCGCGGTGTTTCGTTTGGCTATAATTATTTGGTCAGTGATTTTCGAGCCATTCCCGTTATGCGCGATCTGGGTTATCCGGTTGTGTTTGATGCCACACATTCCGTTCAGTTGCCGGGCGGCCTTGGCCATGCTTCCGGCGGAAATGCTGAATTTATTCCTACGCTTGCGCGCTGCGCGATTGTGAGCGGCGCAGACGCTGTGTTTATGGAAGTGCACGAAAATCCAAAGGCTGCGAAATCTGACGGGCCCAACAACTTGCCGCTTTCCGATCTTAAGTCATTGCTCACCGTTTTGAAACACATCCGCCGTGTAGCGCCGGTTTCTTGAAATTATGAAATCCGATCTCGTGTTAGCCAAAAAAATTATTAAAATCGAATCTAACGCGATCGGAGCGCTTTCTTCCCGCATTGACCGTAAATTTGAGAAAACACTCGACCTGCTTGAGAATGCCGGCGGGCGCATTATTATTACCGGAATGGGAAAGCCCGGCCTGATTGGCAGAAAAATTGCCGCAACTCTCGCCTCCACCGGAACCCCGAGTTTATTTTTACATCCCGCCGAAGCAATTCACGGTGATTTGGGCATGGTGACGAAGCAGGATGTGGTAATTGCCATTTCTAATAGCGGCGAGACAGAAGAAATTACCAAGTTACTTTCCACCATTAAAAAAATCGGGTCAAAATTAATTGCGCTGACCGGAAACCTAAAATCAACCCTGGCCCGTCATTCTGACATCGTTTTGGATGTCAGTATTAACTCAGAAGCTTGCCCTTGGGGCTTGGCGCCGACCGCCTCTACTGCTGTGGCACTTGCGATTGGCGACGCGCTTGCACTTTGCCTTGCGAAGCGAAAGGGATTTAAAACAGAAGATTTTGCGTTTTTGCATCCAGGCGGAAGTCTTGGGAAAAAATTATTGCGCGTGAAAGACATTATGCGGACCGGAAAGTTGTATGCGATTGTTAAAGAAACCACCACTGTTGAAAAAGCGCTCTTCACAATCACATCTGCCAGGGCAGGTTCTTGCAGTGTTGTGAATGCGAAAGGGAAGCTGGTTGGATTTTTTACGGATGGTGATCTCAGGCGGCATTTGAAAGAGAAGGGGGCGGGGATTCTTTCGCTCAAAATTTCAAAGATCGCGACCCGAAAACCTACCACCATTCTTCAGGATCACCTGGCGGCGGAGGCATTTCAAAAATTGCGCGACCGCAAAATTGACGAACTTCCGGTTGTTGATCAAAAGGGCCGCGCTGTCGGGCTGCTGGATGTTCAAGATCTTCTGAAAGCCGGCATTCTCTAGCTGTTTTTGTTTTTCCGTGTTTTTCTCTTTATATTCTTTTGATATTTTGCCTATCTCTAAGACTTTCAATGACTTACATTCCGAAACAAGGTTTGACAAAAAATACAGCTATGACTATAATTAAGTTCTCCATTTATCGATAGTTACGACAAATCGGAGCTGTATGCTATGTTTTCCACGCGAAGAAGCATGAGGCCCCGCTTTTAGGGCATGCGAATTCGCGTTTTTTATTCCTTATCAACAAAGTCGTGATTTAACTGACGGACGGAATGAAACGATCGTTTGGTTTAGCCGTATTAATTTGCAGTTTATTTCTGTTTGCCGGCCGTTCATTCGCTGAGTTTTACGGTGATCCGGCGATTGGGCTTGTTGATTTTAAGGAAGATCAGTACGGTGCTTCGTATTATGTCCCTGAAGATTATGACCCGAAGGCTGACTGGCCTCTTTTGGTTGTGATTTATTCAGATGAAGCTGAAAAAGGAAAGTTTTTTGTTGAAAAATGGCTTGCAGAAGCTAAAAAACGTAAAACCATCGCTCTTTTTATATCATATTTAAGTCCGCGCGAGATGCCGTTTGGTTCTGATGAACGAACATTAAAGATTTTGCATGAAATTAAGAGGCGCTACTCAATTACAGATGACAAAATCATGCTTTCCGCATTCGGGGAAGCCGCGCATTACGCCTATTATTTGGCCTTTAAATATCCGTCTGAATTTCGTGCGGCTGGTCTGATTGGCGGCGGAGCAGTCGGGCGGTATGAGCCGTTCTTGAATTTTGGTCACAGCAGGGCTAAGAATGTTTCATTTTTAATCCTGTATGGAAAACACGATTCAACTATTGATCCGGCCGGTTTTGTAGCAAAGCACAAAGAATTGACTGAACACGGTCACGATATTGAAATGGAAGAATTTGAGGGTTTGGATCATAAAACGTACCCTGAGCAGATCGCAAAAGCGATGGATTGGTTTGGTTCGCTTCCGACTGAGAGAAATCAAGAGAGCCCGGAGTCTCAAACAAACAGCGGGCCAGTTAATTTTGTATCAGATGTAGTTCACGGCGTATTGAAACGCTAAGTTTATTCATAGAATTTAAATAGAAAGCAAAATAATGAAATTAACAGGCGCACAAATCACAATTGAAATGTTAAAGCGCGAAGGCGCTCCTTATATTTTTGGATTGCCCGGCGGTGCGATATTACCGACCTTTGACGCGTTGTATGATTCGGGGCTTAATTTTATTCTCGTACGGCATGAACAGGGTGCGGGACATATGGCGGATGGTTATGCGCGCTCTACCGGAAAACCGGCGGTGTGCATGGTGACCTCAGGCCCGGGCGCGCTTAATTTGGTGACGGCGATTGCAACGGCAAACATGGATTCCGTTCCGATGGTTTGTATTACAGGCCAGGTGGCGACTCATTTAATCGGAAACGACGCGTTTCAGGAAGCGGATGTAATTGGTTGCACGCGCCCGATTACAAAACACAGTTATTTGGTGAAAAAAGTGGAGGATCTTCCGCGTATTATCAAGGAAGCTTTCTATATTGCGTCCACCGGCCGTCCGGGCCCTGTGCTCGTGGATCTTCCGGTTGATGTGACGCGCGCGACCACGGATTTTGAATATCCGACGAAGTTGTCAATTCGCGGCTACAATCCGCCGATGGCGGGTGAGCCAAAAAATATTGAGCTCGCGGCTGATTTGATCATGAAAAGCAAGAAACCGCTTTTGTATGTGGGTGGCGGAACGATCGCGAGCGGTGCCAATAAAGAACTCCTGGAACTTGCGGAGAAAACCGGAATTCCCGTGACCACAACACTCGCGGGGCTTGGCGCGTTTCCTGAAACTCACGCGCAATCGCTCCGTATGCTCGGCATGCACGGAACGGTGTACGCGAATTATTCCGTTCAGGCTTGCGATCTTTTAATTTCAGTCGGTGCTCGTTTTGATGACCGCGTGACCGGAAAACTCGATAAGTTTGCGCCGAATGCGAAAATCATTCACATCGATATTGATCCGGCCTCAATTTCGAAAAATGTGAAAGTGGATTGCGCCATTGTGGGCGATGTGCGAACCATCTTGAAAGAGCTTAACAAGCTTGTGAAACATTTGGATTTAAAAGCGTGGAATCAGCAGATTGCCGACTGGAGAGAGAAGCATCCGATGCGTTTTGAAAACAATGGCAGCGGAATTAAATCGCAGCACGTGATCCAAGAGCTCGGAAAAGCCACGAACTCGAACGCGATTGTGACAACGGGAGTGGGCCAGCATCAAATGTGGGCCGCACAGTGGTTTAATTTCATTAAGCCTCGTACGATGATCACAAGCGGCGGCCTTGGAACGATGGGCTACGGTTTTCCGGCCGCAATCGGTGCTCAACTTGCACATCCCGGTGAAACCGTGTTCTGTATTGATGGCGATGGGTCGTTTCAAATGACCAGTTTCGAACTTGCGACCGCCGTTCATTATAAAATACCGGTGAAAATTGCGCTGTTGGATAACGCGTATCTCGGTATGGTGCGTCAGTGGCAGGAAATGTTTTATAAAGAACGTTACTCAGGTTCTGAGCTTGGTTCCTCAAACCCTGATTTTGTGAAACTGGCGGAAAGTTTCGGAATGAAGGGAATTTTAGCAACTAAAAAAGAGGATGTTCGGCCGACGATCGATAAAGCCTTGGAACACGACGGACCGGTTTTGATGCATTTTAAAGTTGAGAAGCAAGACAACGTGTTTCCGATGGTTCCGGCGGGCCAAGCGCTCGATCAGGTCATCGATATGGCGTAATAAACAATTTAAAAAATCAATAGGTGGTTTATGGCGAAGACAGCAAAAGCGGCAGTAAAGAAAGTAACAAAAAAAGAAGAAGCGAAAGCAGTCAGCATGGCTGAAGCAAACGACAACAGCATGTTTCACACGCTTTCTGTTTTGGTGGAAAACCATTTCGGTGTTCTGGCGCGTGTGGCCGGCCTTTTTTCTGCCCGCGGCTTCAATATCGACAGCCTTGCAGTCGGTGAAACTGAAGATTCGTCAGTTTCACGCATGACCATTGTGGTTCACGGCGATCAAAGAATTCTCGCGCAAATCATGAAACAGCTCGACAAATTAGTGGATGTGATCAAAGTTGTGAAATTATTGCCCGAAGATAAAATTGAGCGCGAGCTGGTTTTGATTAAAGTGACGGCTTCCAGCGCCAAGCGTGCCGAAGTTTTGCAGATTGTGAACACATTTCGCGCGAAAGTAGTGGATATCAACACGCAATCGCTGACAGTTGAAGTAACCGGCACAAAAAGCAAGGTAGACGCGATGCTGGAATTACTCAGGCCGGTTGGAATCAGAGAAGTGGTGCGTACGGGATCGATTGCGCTAAGCCGAAAAGGCGAATTGAAAGCAGCTTAATCGGAATCATTCAAAATTTTTGAAAGGCGGAACTTAAAATGAAAAAAATTTATTATGATCAGGATGCGGATTTAAATCATTTGAAGGGTAAGAAAGTCGCGATCGTGGGCTACGGCATTCAGGGCCGCGGACAGGGCCTCAATCTCCGAGATTCCGGCGTGGATGTCATTATTAGCCAGCGTCCGGGCGGTAAGAATTATGAAATGGCCATCGAGGACGGTTTTAAACCTGTGAGCGCCAAAGAAGCGGCTGAACAGGCAGACATCATCCAGATTTTGACTCAAGACCACTTACAGGCTGAGATTTACGAGAAAGACATTGCGCCTCAATTGAAGCCGGGAAAGTCGCTTCTTTTCTCGCACGGTTTCAACATTCATTTTGGTTATATCAAGCCGCCTAAGACGGTGGACGTGTTCATGATTGCGCCGAAGGGCCCGGGCGCTTTGGTGCGTTCGCAATTTGTGGAAGGGGGCGGCGTGCCGTGTCTCGTGGCGATCCATCAGGATGTTTCGAAAACTGCTCTTAATGTTGGCCTTGCTTACGCGAAAGCGATCGGCGGAACGCGCGCGGGCGTGATTGAAACATCCTTTCGTGAAGAAACAGAAACGGATTTGTTCGGCGAACAGTCCGTGCTTTGCGGCGGGCTTTCTGAGCTCATCCGCGCAGGGTTTGAAACTTTGGTGAACGCGGGTTACGCGCCTGAGATGGCTTACTTTGAATGTTTGCATGAAGTAAAACTCATCACAGACGCTGTGTTTGCCGGCGGAATTTCCGGTATGCATCGACGTGTGTCTGATACGGCGGAGTATGGTGATTATACGCGCGGCAAGCGGTTGATTACGGCTGAAACGCGTAAAGAAATGCAGAAGATTTTGAAAGAAATTCAAACTGGTGCCTTTGCGAAAGAATGGATGGAAGAAAATAAAAAAGGCCGTCCAAATTACAACAAAATGCGCAAAGAGTGTGACGAACATCCGGTTGAAAAAGTTGGCGCCAAGCTACGTGAGATGATGCCCTGGATTTCGGCTTCGCTAGAAAAGAAGCCAAAAGTCCTAAGCAAGTAAATTTCAAACGCGCTTCGGCGCTGGAATTGAAGAACATCATTCACATGAGCTTGGAGGTACAAATTCGGTGGAAACCACACAGAAACGAAAAATCTATATTTTTGATACGACATTGCGCGATGGCGAACAATGTCCGGGCGCGTCTTTGTCGCCCGATGAAAAAGTTGAAATAGCGAAGCAGTTAGAACGTCTGAACGTCGACATCATCGAGGCGGGTTTTCCGATTGCTTCGCCCGGTGAAATCGAAGCCATTCAGAAAATTTCAAAAAGCATCAAGCGTCCCGTGATTTGCGGTCTTGCGCGCATGATCGAACGCGACATTCAGGCCGCAAAAGATGCTTTGAAATTTGCGAAGCGAAAACGCCTCCACGTTTTTTTGGCGACCTCCAAAATCCACCGCGAACATAAGCTCAAGAAAGACCCGAAAGAAATCTTGAAACTTTCGTCGCAGATGATTCGCATGGCGAAGAAGTCTTTTGATGATATTGAGTTTTCTCCGGAAGACGCATCCCGCACGGAACGCGATTTTTTAGTTGAAGCAGTCGCTTCCGCAATTGAAGCGGGGGCTACTACAGTGAACATTCCCGATACGGTCGGTTACGCGCTTCCTTATGAATTTGGCGAATTAATCCAGTATTTAGTCCGCAAAATTCCTGAGCTCGGACAATCCGTTAATTTGTCGGTCCATTGCCACAACGATTTGGGCTTGGCCGTGGCGAATTCACTCGCGGCAGTTGAAAACGGCGCCAATCAGGTGGAATGTACGGTGAATGGCATCGGCGAGCGGGCGGGGAATGCATCACTCGAAGAAATTGTGATGGCAATAGATACACGAAAAGATCATCCCGCGTTTGGCGATCTTTATACAGATATTAAAACAGAAGAAATCACCAAGTCATCGCGGTTGGTATCGCGCCTGACGGGCATGGTGGTTCAGCCAAATAAGGCAATTGTGGGGCGTAATGCTTTTTCACATGAGTCGGGCATCCATCAGGACGGTATTTTGAAACTCCGGCAGACTTATGAAATTATGGATCCGAAAAAGATCGGGCTTTCGGGCAGCGAACTTGTGATGGGTAAACATTCCGGCCGTCACGCGTTCCGGGAGCGTTTGGAGAAACTTAATTTTCATTTGAGTACAAAGGCAGTTGATAAAGCCTTTGAGCGTTTCAAAGTGCTCACGGATCAGAAGAAATATGTGTTTGACCGCGATATTGAAACCATCGTGGAAGATCAAATGTCGACGATTTCCAAAACCTGGGACTTTGACTATTTGAAAATCTCAAGCGAGACAGGCTCAACACCCAAAGCGACTGTCCGTTTAAAGCGCAAACAAAAAACGTTTGAAGCCACGTCAGAAGGCGACGGGCCTGTAGACGCCTGCTACAAAGCGGTTGAGAAAATCGTGAAGATGAACGCGAAATTGGTTCATTACGCGATTCAGTCGGTGACCAGCGGCAAAGACGCGGTTGGCGAAGTCACGGTAAAGCTTTTGGTGGATGGCCAGGAAGTTGTGGGCCGCGGCACCAGCACAGACGTCATCGAAGCCAGTGTAAAAGCGTATGTTTTCGCCATTAATAAAGTTTGTGCCCGCTATTTGAAAACAAAACGCGCGCCGGTATGAAGTTTCCGAAATTTAAATGGCCGAGTGATGAAATTAAAGTTTTCGGGCTTTTTGGCTATCCGCTCGGGCATTCTCTATCGGCTGAGATGCACAACGCGGCATTCCGAGCAGTCGGAATGCCGGCTATTTATTTGCCGTTTGAACGCAATCCGAAACAATTTTTAAAGCTGGTACGTTCAAAAAGACGGATGATTCTGGATGGTTTTAATTTAACCATTCCGCACAAAGAGTCAATTCTGCCTTATTTGAATAAAATTGACCCGGCAGCAAAATTCATCGGCGCTGTCAATACAGTAAAACGCAGCGGCAATCAATGGGCGGGATACAATACAGACGCATTTGGATTTTCCGAGGGGCTTAGAGAAGTCAAATTTCAGGCGCGTGGTAAAAAGGCTGTCATCTTAGGCGCAGGCGGTGGCGCAAGAGCAGCTATTGTTGCACTTCTGAAATCTGGAATTTCTGAAGTCGTAATCGTGAACCGAACTTTAATGCATGGTAAAAATTTGGCTATTGAATTTCAAAGGAAATTTCCAAACGCAACTTTAAGAAGCGCTCCAGAAAATTGTTTGAAAGGGGAGTTAGAAAATACAAATCTTTTAGTGAATGCTACACCGATTGGGATAAGGCAAAATGATCGGTCAATAGTTTCACGATCACAATTTCCAAAAAAAAGAATTCTTGTATATGACTTGTTATATCATTTTAAAGAAACATCGTTGCTCAAGCTGGCAAGTCGGCTTGGGAATAGAATAAAAAATGGCGAAACCATGCTCTTAATGCAAGGCGCCAAGGCATTTGAAATATGGACCGGACGAAAAGCACCCGTTAAAGTGATGAGAAAGGCGCTTCAGAATGCCATCCGAGCTGTTTGATTTATTTATTTTTGTGTTCGGCACGATTGTGGGGAGTTTTCTAAATGTGTGCATTCACCGGTTTCCGCGCGAGGAGTCAATCGTTTATCCCGGGTCGCATTGCCCGGCGTGCAGCAAGCCGGTCGCGTGGTATGACAATATTCCGCTTTTGAGTTATTTGCTTTTGGGCAGAAAGTGCCGGTACTGTAAAATTAAGATTTCGTCACGTTATTTTTTTATTGAATTGATTACCGGAATAGCATTTCTGGCATCGGTCAGATTTTTCGGCTGGACCGGCCAAGCCGCGGCATCCGCGGTGTTTCTGGCGCTTCTTTTGGGAATGAGCGCGACTGATATGGAGCATCAAATCATTCCAGATGAATTTAGTTTGGGCGGCATCGTGCTTGGATTTGGATTCAGCGCGGCATTTCCGGTGCTGCATCACGAAACTGCTATTCCACGCGGGATTTTGATGAGTGTTGCAGGTGCTTTGGCGGGCGGCGGCGCTATCTATCTAACCGGTGTATTTGGCGAATTCGTTTTTAAAAAAGAAAGCATGGGCGGCGGCGATGTGAAGCTCATGGCGATGATGGGCGCTTTTTTGGGCTGGAAAAGCGTTATTTTGGTTTATTTTCTTTCGCCTCTTTTGGCGCTTCCGCTCGGTGTTTATGTGAAGTTCAGAAAAAGAGAAGATTATATTCCGTACGGCCCATTTTTATCGCTGGCCGGTGTTGTGGTATTGTTTTTCGGCGAATTTTTACTTCGTAATCTGTTTTTTTAAGAAAAGAGGGTTTATGTTGCAATTTATCACAGCAGGCGAATCGCACGGAGCGTATTTATCCGCTATTTTAGAAGGGATGCCGAGCGGTATTCCGGTTGACCTGAACGCTATTAATCATGATCTTGCGCGCCGTCAGCAGGGTTACGGCCGCGGCGGCCGTCAGCAGATCGAAAAAGATGAAGTTATCGTTACGAGCGGAATCTATCAGGGTAAAACAACCGGCGCACCGGTTGGATTCTTGCTTCCGAATAAAGATGTGAAAATCGATAAACTGCCGCAGCTTTCACGTCCGCGGCCGGGCCATGCCGATTTGTCCGGCTCTTTGAAATACAATGAAGGCATCCGCGAGATTTTGGAACGTGCCAGTGCGCGTGAAACTGCGATGCGGGTCGCGGTTGGCGGTCTGGCGAAGCTTTTCTTGAAAGAATTCGCGGTTCAAATTGCAGCGCACGTGGTTCAAATCGGCTCTGTCAAAATTGATGAGAAAAAATCGATTACTTTTTCTGATATTTTAAAGAAAAGAGAAGGTTCTCAAGTGAACTGCATAGATCGTGACGCGGAAGCAAAAATGATCAGCCTGATTGATGAAGCATTGAAGGACCGCACGACGGTGGGCGGTATCTATGAAGTCCGCGCTAACCATATTCCAATCGGCCTGGGTTCGCATGTTCATTACAAGCGCAAGCTAGATGGCCGTATCGCACAGGCGCTTATGAGCATGCAGTCCGTGAAAGCGGTCGAGATTGGCCTTGGTGTCCGGGTTGCATCCACGTCAGGCCATGAAGCACATGATGAAATTTTGTACAAAGAAGGCAAAGGTTATTTGCACGCCACCAATCGCGCGGGCGGTATCGAGGGCGGGATGTCTAACGGTGAGGAAATTGTGGTGCGTGCCACGATGAAGCCGATTTCAACTTTAAGGCAGCCGCTTAAGTCTGTGAATATGAAGACTAAAAAAGAAGAGCGCGCTGACTTTGAGCGTTCCGACATTTGTGCTGTACCGGCCGGCAGTGTGATCGGCGAAGCAATTTTGGCGTTTGAAATTGCGGACGCGTTTGTCGAGAAGTTCGGCGGTGATTCTATTCTTGAAATGAAGCGCAACTACGACGGTTACCAAGAGCAACTGAGAAAGAGCTAATCTGCAACTTTTCCTCCTCTCATTATTGAGCGCTGGCTGGTTGACTTAGATTTATGGACAATATTTACCTCATTGGCATGATGGGTTCCGGAAAATCCACAACTGCAGTTGAGTTGGCGAAGTTTCTAAAATTGAAAGCCGTGGACATTGACGATTTGATTGTGAAGAATGCGAAAAAAAGTATCAGCCAAATTTTCAAAGAGGACGGAGAGCCGGTATTCCGTAAATTAGAAGGCGAATGGCTTAGAAAAGTTTGCAAAGAGAAAGGTCAAGTGGTTGCGACCGGCGGCGGCGTGATTCTAAGTCCGAAAAATATTCAGCACATGCGCGATTCGGGTACCATTGTTTATTTACGCGCCAGTTTTCCGGTTTTGTGGAACAGGGTCAAACACAATCAGGATCGGCCGCTTTTGAAAGGCAGTTCGCCGGAAGAAGCATTGAAGGAAATTTTTGAAGAGAGGTCATCGCTGTATGAAAATGCAGCACACCATGTGTTCTTGACGGATCAAAAAACGCCCAAACAAGTTGCCAAAGAAATTTTTGAAGGGCTATTCAATAAAAAATGAAAAAAATAAAAGTTAATCTGAAAAACCGGTCTTACGATATTTTGGTGGGCCGAGGCCTGCTTCGCCAAACCGGAAAGTTTCTGAAATCACTTTCGGCAGGGCGCAAAGTTTTCATTATCTCAAACCGGAAAATCGCGAAATCTGCGGGATTTTTAAAACCATTAACTGTTTCGCTTGTAAAATCCGGTTTTCAGGTGATTTATCATGAATTACCACACGGTAATGAAAAAGATAAATCCGAAGCCGAGCTTCTCAAATTATGGAAATCAATGTCGCAAGCCGGTCTTGACCGGTCCAGTACCGTTGTGGCTCTGGGCGGTGGCGTTGTGGGTGATGTCGCCGGATTTGCGGCGTCGACTTATATGCGCGGCATTCGTTTTGTTCAAATTCCGACTACTCTTCTTGCGCAAGTGGATAGTGCGATCGGCGGAAAAACAGCCATTGATTTAATGAACGCAAAAAATATGGTTGGAACATTTTATCAGCCAAAACTGGTGATTTCCGATTTGGATTTAATCACAAGCGTTCCGCCGGAAGTTTTTCAAAATTCTTTCGCGGAAATTATTAAATATGGCGTGATCCGTGATTCAAAATTATTTGAATTGCTTGAACGTTATGGTGAAATATTTCTGAAGAATTTAGAAAATAGGCGTCTCACAAAACAGGATTTCTTATTCTTGGAAAACGTGGTGGCCAGATCTGCGAAAATCAAAGCCGATGTGGTGAGCCGGGATGAATTTGAAACAAAAGGCCTTCGTATGATCTTAAATTACGGGCATACCTTCGCGCATGCCCTGGAAGGCGCTTCCGGCTATAAGCTGCCACACGGCCGGGCAGTGGGCTACGGCATGCATTTGGCAGCCTGTCTTGCCCATCAGATGGGCCTTGCAACAACCGGTTTTGTCATTCGCCAGGCCTGTTTAATTGAAAGTTTGGGACTTTCGACAGATGTAGTGGAATTGGCCCGGAAAAATCGTTTGCAATCACGGGTTTTAATTGATTTAATGTTTCGTGACAAGAAGGCTCGTGACGGAAAAATTCGTTTTGTTTTACCGGGCCGTATCGGCAAAGTCGAAGTTGTGACGCTTCAGAAATCCGAATTGGCGCTGGTTCAAAATATTTTTAAGAAATTAGGCATTCGTTAGTATTTTAGCATCGGAGAACTTATGAAAGTGTTTAGGTTTGTCATTGGTGTTGTCATCGGTTTGGTGTTTGTGCAGGCTATTAGCTGGCTGAACGCAACTTACCTGTGGGCATACTTCTATAAATAAAAAGGAGGCTTAATGGAAGAGCATGAAGCGCTGCTTCTGCTTTCTCAAACCAACCTCCACGCAAGAAAGCTCAAAGCAGTTTTGGAATCCGAAATTCCCCTCACGCGTTTTATTGAAGATCCTCTCTCGTTTCATGATCAATTAGCCGGTATTGTGACACCTGATTTTTTGAGCTCGCTCGAATCAGCGAAAGCACAATGTCAGCCGGAGTCTGTCGTGGCGCGCTTGAGAGAACTCGGAGTTCAGATTGTCGGATACCCTGACGCGAATTATCCGTCTCTGTTGAGAGAAATTCATAATCCACCCGCCGTGCTTTACGTGAAAGGGAATTTAATTTCCGAAGACCGCATTGCTGTTGCGCTTGTCGGTTCGCGTTATCCGAGTGCTTACGGAATGAAAACCGCGCATCGGTTTTCATATGAACTTGCGGAAGCGGGTGTCACGATTGTATCCGGAATGGCGCGCGGGGTTGACGCCGAAGCGCATCGCGGAGCCTTGAAGGCTCGCGGCCGAACCATTGCTGTTTTGGGTTCAGGGATTAATGTGGTTTATCCGAGAGAAAATCAGAAGCTCTATGATGAAATTTCGGAACAGGGTGCTGTCGTGAGTGAACTTCCTTTAGATGCTAAACCGCTCGCGTTTAATTTCCCGATGCGAAACCGGATTATTGCCGGCATGTCACTCGGTGTCTTGGTGGTCGAGGCGCATTCCAAAAGCGGCTCGCTCATCACATCATCGCTTGCAACTGAAGAAGGAAGGGAAGTTTACGCGATTCCAGGGCCGGTGGATGCTGTTCAGTCGCGCGGAACAAACACCTTGATTCAGCAGGGTGCAAAACTGGTACAGTCGTCAGAGGATATTTTATCAGATTTAGAGCTTGTTCTTAAAGATGACCCGCTGCTCAAGAAAAGCAGTTTACCGGATACAGAAAGCGCTGATTCTTTACCGGAATTAAGCCCTGATGAAATCAAAATCCTTCAAATTTTTGATGCCCGGAACGAGCAAAAATTAATGCCCGATGAGATTGCAAATGAAGCTCATTTTGAATCTAACAGGCTTTGGGATTTGCTTCTCCGAATGGAATTTAAGGGGAAGCTTCGCAAATGCCCGGGCGGATTTTTTGAGAAGACGGATTTTCGGACATCCTAGTCTTGCTTGGATTTTCAGGCTAAACAAGATTTCAGGATGTCCTACAGTCGTTTTGCTGATTGCCGTTAAAACAATTAGGTTTCTTTAAGAGAAGTCCTTCAGGCGCACCATAAGAGCTTAAGAAATCAGCATTTGAAAACGTTATAATCTTCAGGTATTATCAATAGTATTAAGTCATCAGGTAATGAAAGGAGTTCTGTGATGAGTGAAACAATCCAAATGGGAAGCAGTACAGAATCAGCCCCGAAGGGAAAGCGCTTTGCGGTGGCAATTATCGATCTGTTCTTTATTCCGATTATTTTAGGCGTGGTTGCCGGCTTGATCCTTCTTGCGGTTCCGGAAATTATGCGCAATATTTTATTAATTATTCTGAACGTTGGCTGGCTCATTTTCCGTGATGTGGTGTATTCACCGGGACGCAGCATGGTTGGCTTGAAGTTGGTCAGCTTAACGGGAGACAAAGTGTCGCTTTCACAGGCGTTTATCCGTAATGTTCTCTTGATTGTGCCCTTTGTGCTCATTATTGGTTATTTGGTTGAAATTTTTATGGTGTTCAGTAAGGGTAATCGGTTGGCAGACGGATGGGCAAAAACGCAGGTGGTTGTTGCCTGATTGACATGAATGTTCGCAAAAATGCCTTCTGACTAAAATCAGAAGGCATTTTTTGTTAGGGGAAGAAACGAAATGCCTAAGAAAAAAATAAAGCAAAAGAAGATTACGGCAGATCAGGAAGTTCGCGAGTTGAGGCGCGAACTCCGGCTTATGCAGCACGATGTCGGTTATATGAAAAAGCATGTCGACAAACTTTGGGAAATCGGCACCGAATCGAACCGCCGGCTTCAGGATGCCGAAGTTCAGATTAATCTGTTAAGCCGTCTGGTGGTGACTTTGGCGATTGAGAAGATGAATATGCGCCTGTCGGTCTTAAGGCGCATGATCCGCCGCATCGAGAAAGACGCCATCACAGATTCTCAAATCCAACAGCTCGAAAGCCTTTACAAGCTTGAGCGCCCGGCTGATGCCGACAAGAAATCCAAGGATTTACCAGCTGACGAGTAAGAGCGTAAGTTTTTTATTATGAATGACTTATGTCTTATTCATAACGTCCGATAATCCTTCCCTTTACAAATTAACCCATCTTCTATACAATTAAGCGTTTTTGTTTGGCTCACAAATAACCGATATAGGAAGAGTCGCAGGATTTATCTGTAAAGGCTAAAACATTGATGAAGCTCAGAATTAATGGCGAATGGATGCAAGTTGCCAAAGACGCCAGCCTGTCAAGCCTGCTTCAACAGATGGCCGTTCCGCTTCAAGGTGTTGCGGTCGAGCTTAATAGACAAGTGCTTTCACCTAAAGATCCATGGGAGAAAATTGTGCTTAAAGAAGGCGATACGCTTGAAATTGTTCACGCAGTGGGCGGGGGTAATTGAATGAAGCGATTAGTAATTGTCGAATCTCCCTCAAAAGCAAAAACCATTAATAAATATCTCGGCAAAGATTATCAAGTTGAAGCCTCATTTGGCCATGTTCGCGATCTCCCGAAAAGTAAAATGGGAATCGAAGTTTCAGACAGTTTTAAGCCGACCTATATTATTCCTACCAAAGCAAGAAAAGTCGTGAGCCATCTCAAAAAAGCTGCCAAAGGTAAAAAGGAAGTTTTTCTGGCGCCTGACCCTGACCGTGAAGGCGAAGCCATCAGCTGGCATTTGGCTACCATTCTTGAAGATGAAACGAGAAGTATCAAGCGTGTCGAGTTTAATGAAATCACAAAAGACGCGGTTCGCCGCGCATTTGATCATCCGCGCGAAATTAATGAAAAATTAGTTAATGCGCAGCAGGCCAGGCGCATTCTGGATCGAATTGTCGGTTATGAACTGAGCCCGCTTCTTTGGAAAAAAGTCCGCCGTGGTTTAAGCGCCGGCCGCGTACAATCAGTTGCGCTGCGCTTGATCGTGGACCGGGAGCGGGAAATTAAGAAATTTGTGCCGGAAGAATATTGGTCACTCCAAGCCAAGCTTTTCACGGATCGTGAAAAGGACAAGTCTTTTATCGCAAAGCTTGACCGGATCGGTGATAAAAAGATTGAACTCAAAGCCGGAGACGAGACGCTCAAAATTAAAAATCTGCTTGAAAAATCTGAATTCAAAATTCATTCCATTGACAAAAAAGAACGCGTCCGCCGCCCGCAGGCACCTTATACAACGAGCAAACTCCAGCAGGAAGGTTTTAACCGTTTAAATTTTCCAGCGGCTAAAACCATGAAAGTGGCTCAAGGATTGTACGAAGGCCTTGATATCGGAGAAGAAGGGACCGTGGGTCTGATTACCTATATGAGAACCGATTCCGTGCAGGTCTCAAAAACAGCCGAAGAAGAAGTGATAAAATATATCCAAGAAACATTCGGAAAAGATTTTCTTCCCGAATCGCCGCGCATTTATAAATCCAAGAAAAACGCACAAGAGGCCCACGAAGCCATTCGCCCAACTTCAGTTGCGCGCACTCCGGAGTTGATGCAGCCGTATATGGACAATGATCAATTCAAGCTATATGACTTGATCTGGCGTAAATTTGTGGCAAGTCAAATGGCGAACGCTGTCGATCTTGTCACTTCGGTCGACATTGTATCTGCCGAAGAGTATTTTTTTAAGGCAAGCGGTACGGCCAATCTCTTTTTGGGATTTGGAAAAGTATTTGAAGAGCGGCAGATGAGAAGAAAACGAAAAACTTCCGCTGAATCGGATGAACAAAAATCAGAAGAAGAGGAAGAGGTTGAGAAAGTGCTGCCGGAGCTGATCGAAGGCGATAAGCTGAATTTGGAAGAATTGATCGGAACACAGCATTTTACGAAACCGCCTGCACGGTTTAATGACGCGAGCCTTGTGAAAGCGCTTGAAGAAGACGGAATTGGAAGGCCGAGTACTTATGCGCCGACGATTTACACGATGCTTTCGCGGTTTTATGTTCAGCGAAAAGGCGGCGCCCTCATGCCGACTGATTTGGGTGAAATCGTGATTGATCTTTTGGTACAGCATTTTCCGACTGTTTTAAATTTAGAATTTACAGCAAAAATGGAAGCTGAGTTAGATAAGATCGAAGAAGGTGAGCTGGAGTGGGTTCAGGTGCTTAAAGATTTCTACCCTCCTTTTTCAGTGGATTTGGAAAAGGCTAAGGTTGAAATGCAGAACATGAAAATTGAACCGGTCGAAACCGATCAAATTTGTGAAAAGTGCGGTAAGAAAATGGTAATTCGTTGGGGGCGATTCGGCAAGTTTATCGCGTGCCCCGGATTTCCGGAATGCCGCAATACGAAAGCGATCTCAACCGGTGTCAAATGCCCGCAGGAAAATTGCGGCGGAGAATTAGTGAAACGAAAATCGCGCCGCGGCGGGCCATTTTATGGATGTTCCAATTACCCAACCTGCACTTATCTGATCAATCAGCTTCCCAAAACCGATGAAGAATCGGGTGAAGGAAAGGCAGCTGTTCCCAGCAATCCGCCTGCATAATCTTTTCAGGTGTTTTGATTCGGAATAAGCTGATTAAGTCAATGTCTTCTAAAGAAAATTTTGAATTGTCTCTCGTTAACCGTTTCCTTCAATACCTTGAAGCAGAGCGGAATGCTTCAAATCATACCCTCAAAGATTATAAGACCGATCTCAGGGATTTTTTTGTTTTCATCAAGGATAAAAATATCGCGGATTTAGATTATTTAGAGATCCGTCGCTATTTGGCACTCCTCAAAGACAAACAATACCAGCGCAGTACAGTTGCGAGAAAATTGGCATGCTTGCGTTCGTTTTTCAAGTTTTTAGTCCGTGAAAACATGCTCAAGGTAAATCCCGCAGTCGGCATTGCAACGCCTAAACGTGAAAAGAAACTGCCGTCATGCCTCGATATTGAAGAAATTGAACATCTTTTAGATGCGCCGAACGGCTCCCGGTGGGAAGAGAAACGTGACAAGGCTATTTTGGAAACTTTGTACAGTTCGGGAATCCGGGTGAGCGAGCTAACGGGCTTGAATCACGATGACTTAGATTTATTCAGCGGCATTATGAAAATCCGCGGAAAAGGAAAAAAGGAGCGGATTGTCCCGGTGGGTTCGATTGCCCTGAAATCAATTCAAGCATACGCGGACGCAAAACCAAAATCAAAAGACGCAAAAGGCTCAAATATTATGTTTGTCAACAAAAGCGGCACCCGTTTGACAGACCGCAGTGTGCGGCGAATTTTATTAAAATATGCCCGCAGGATTTCACTGGCAAAGGAAATTTCGCCTCACATGCTCCGCCACTCATTTGCGACACACATGCTGGATCGAGGCGCTGATTTGAGAAGCGTCCAGGAGCTTTTGGGGCATCAAAACTTATCAACCACACAAATTTATACCCATATTTCAACCAAGCGCTTGCGCGAAGCTTATGATAAGGCGCATCCGCGCGCATAAAATCTATGATATTTAGTTTTCTATACCGAATTGCACTCGTGATTTACGGCCTGGCTTATCTGCCGCATTTAATCATGAGAGCCAAGCAAGAGCCTGATCGGGCAAGATTTTTTAAGGAACGGTTGGGTTATTTTGCGGACAACCTCGGCCATTTGCCCAGAGTCTGGATTCATGCCGTGAGTGTTGGAGAGGCAATGGCACTTAAGAAGTTTGTTGAAGATTTTCAGGTCCGTTATCCGGAGATTCAGATTGTGCTGTCAACCACAACGCCGACAGGGCAGAAAATTGCGCGAAGCATGCAGAACGATCGCGTCCGCGTTGTTTATTTTCCGCTCGATTTTCATTCTATGATGAAGCGCGCGGTTGACATCATTAAACCGCGCATGATCATTCTCATGGAAACCGAAATTTGGCCTCATTTAATTAATCTGGCATACAAACGCCATATTCCGATCGGCATTATGAACGGCCGCATTTCTGAGCGCGCATTTAAGAAATACCGGCTTATTCAATCCTGGATGGCGCCTCTTTTGGCAAAATTATCGTTTTGCCTGGTCCGGGAAGAAGGGGATCGCGAGCGTTTCTTGTCGCTCGGAGTTTTGCCGGATTATTTGCAGGTAACCGGAAACATGAAGTATGACGTGGATGCCGGATTGGATTCCCATTCTATTGATAAGTTTCAGAAAGAATTGGGATTTCAGAATAATTTAATCATGACCTGCGGCAGTACACACGAAGGAGAAGAAACGGTTTTGCTCAAGGTGTTCGGCAGATTACGGAAAAAGTTTCCGCCGCTGAAGCTAGTTTTGGCACCGCGGCATCCTGAGCGCGCGCACGATGTTTTAAAGCTGGCCAAGGATTCAGGTTTTCAGGCTGTGCGTTTCAGTCAAGCAGAATTCAGCTCTTTTGATGTTTTAATTGTTGACCTTATGGGACAGCTGCAAAGCTTTTACGCGATCGCGGATCTGGTTTTTGTCGGCGGAAGCTTGGTTCCGCATGGCGGGCAAAATCCGATTGAAGCGGCGCGCGAGAAAAAAGCAGTTTTATCCGGCCCCCATGTCCATAATTTTAAGCAAGTGTTCGAGCATTTGAAGAAATCAGGCGGTGTTTTTCTGCTTTCAAATCCGGATGAACTTTATGAGTCAATTTTACTGCTTTTGTCTGATCCTGAAAAAAGAAAAGCGATGGGGTTGCGCGCTTATGAAGCGGTTCAATTATTGAAGGGCGCTACGCAAAAAAATTTGCAGGCGCTAGAACTTATTTTAAATCGAGTTGAAAAAATTGAGGTGCGAACATGACTGTGAAGAATTATTTTAAGTCTATTATTGAAGGAAGGCGCAATGATGCGGATGTTTTATTTTGGAATCCGCTTCTTACGCTTGCGAGCGTGCTGTATCGGGCGGTGGTTCAAATTCGGCGGTCATTTTATGACCGGCAGTTTTTTCATTCAAAGAAGCTTTCAATCCCTGTAATTAGTATTGGAAACATTACCTGGGGCGGAGTCGGAAAAACACCGCTCACGCAATATATCAGCAAGTTTTATCTGGATCAGAAAAAAGCGCCGCTTATCTTAACGCGCGGTTACGGCAGGGATGAAACACGTGAATTTCAAACCAAAGTCCCGGAGGCGCTGCTGGGCGTTGGAAAAAACCGTTATCAAGTGGCGCGCCAACTTTTAAAAGATCACAAAGTCGATGTCGCTATCCTGGATGACGGTTTTCAGCATTATCAATTGGCACGGGATCTGGATATTGTGGTCATGAACGTGCTCAATCCTTACGGCAATGAACAGCTCATTCCAAAAGGGATTTTGCGCGAGCCGATTGAGACTTTAAGCCGCGCTGCAATTGTTGTATTCAATGATGTGAACTTGATTCCAAGAAAATCGTTTGAAGCCATCCGGGACAGGGTCAAGCAGCTGGCGCCGCGAGCTGAGCTGATCGAAGCTCAGCACGAGCCTCTTTATTTCTATTGGGCAAAATCAAAAGCACGCATGGATCTCAGCAAATTGAGCGGTAAGCCGGTAACAACTTTCTCAGGTGTCGGCACTCCCAGGTCTTTTCAGTTGCTGCTCAATTATCTGGGTGTCAAAACTATCCGGAATTTCGAGTTTTGCGATCACCATCCGTTTTCTGACAAAGAACTTGAGGAAATTAAGGAAGTGAAACTGTCCAGTCAGTCTGAATTTGTTATCACGACCGAAAAAGATCTTTTGAGAAAAGAAGAGTCGATCTCAAAAATCCTGGATCCGCTGGTTCTTAAAATTACGATGCGCATTACGGTGGGTGAATCGGTTCTGCAGGATTATCTGCGCCGGGTATTGCGCTAACCATTGCGAGGATTAAATTTGTTTGATCAAATCGCTTATTATCTTGTAAGAATGTTCGCCGCGTTTGTTCAGCGCATGCCGGTCGCCTTTAGCTTCTTTCTGGCTGAAGCAATCGGATGGATTGCGTATTTCTTTGACAAACGGCGCTACATCGCCTACGCCAATATTAAATCCGCATTTGGCAACCAGTTAAAGCCGGCCGAAATTCAAACCATTATCCGGAAAAGTTATGTTCATTTTGCTCAAACCATGATGGAAATACTCTATTTCCCGAGAATGGATAAAGCTTATATAGAAAAATATATTCGAATGAATAATTCAGAATTTTATCGGAACGGGGTAAAAGGTGAAAAAAGCACTATTTTTATGATGGCTCATTTTGGAAATTGGGAACTTGCGCAGATTTATTCCGGGATTATGGGAAACCCGCTTCATGTCTTTGCCAAAGACCAGAAGCATACCCGTTTGAATGATTTTCTGAATAAACTCCGCTCATCGCATGGTGCCAAAACCATTTCGACTTCAAGAGTCCGTGAGCTTATGAAAGCTATCCGTGAGAAAAAAGCCATCGGCGCTTTGGGCGATCAGGGCGGCGGGCGAGACGGGCTGATTATTCCCCTGTTCGGCCGCAAAACCACATTTCCAAGGGGCCTTGTTTCTCTTGCCACGCGGCTGGGGGCTTCGATTGTGCCAGCTTTTATGATCCGTCAAAACGGCCCTCATCAGCTGATTCAGGTTTTTGAACCGCTTCATTTGGTTCAGACGGGAAACCAGGAAAGTGATGAAATTAGAAACAATCAATTATTTCTAAATCATCTGGAGAAAGTGGTCCGGCAGTGTCCGGATCAATGGCTCTGGCAATACAAGTGGTGGAAACACTCGTTTACAAAAAAGATTCTTGTTTTGGAAGATGAGAAGGCGGGCCACGCGGCTCAAGCGCGTGCGATTGGCCGGGAATTTGAGAAACTTGAGAAGGAATTGCCGGGCGATTATGAAATTAAGACAGACTATGTAAAGATTGAGTTCAAAAATCGGTTTTCATCTATTTTATTTTTCTGGTTTTCAGTTTTGGCATACCCATTTGCGCAAAGCAGGCTCGCAATTCTTAAGTTCTTTCTCAAACCATCCTCATTTGAGAAAGTAAAAGATATTTTTGCCGACCTTGTGGTTGCGTGCGGGTCTAAATTGACTCCGCTTACATTGTGGCTTTCGCGCGAGAATTTAGCAAAAACCGTGATTGTCATGAAGCCGTCATTTCCTTATCACCAAATCCGGTTTGATTTGGTGATTTTACCAAAACATGATCATGGCCGCGGCGTTAAATCACGCCATATTTTTACCACAGTGGCACCTAATTTATCAGATGAAGAGAATTTGAAGCAGCATCAGGCAAAACTGGCAAGCCTCATGCATTTGAACGGCAAGCCGAGGCTTTCGATCTTTGTCGGCGGGTCTTCAAAATCATATCGCTTGGCCAAATCCCAGATGGAAAGCTGGCTTGATTCATTGAACCAAATGACCGATAAAGATCAATTAGAATTTATGATTACCACTTCGCGCAGAACGGATGCTGAAATTGACTCGCTGATCCGCAGTAAGGTTGCCAAGAATCCAAACTGTAAACTAATGGTAATTGCCAATGAGAAAAATATAGACGGAATTACATACGGCATGCTGGCTGCGTCTGACGTGGCTGTTGTCACGGAAGACAGCGTTTCGATGATTTCAGAAGCCCTGAGTGCCGGAAAACACGTGATTGTGCTCAAAGCCGGGAATGACGAATTACCTAAGAAGCATCAGCGATTTCAGGAACTGCTCGCCAGAGAAGGGCTTATTCAGATAGCAACCGTAAATGATTTCTTAGTTAAGTTAAAAGCAGCGAAAGCTCAAAAACCAAATTTAAATTTAATTAATTCAGAACGCCAATCGATCAGGAACGAACTTAAAAAAGTTCTCATCTAAGGATTAGTTATATGAGAGTGCTACAGATATTACCCGAATTAAATGTGGGCGGCGTTGAGCGCGGCGTGATTGATCTGGCGCGCGCAATGAAGAAGCGTGGAGAAGAGGTGCACGTCATGTCCCGCGGCGGCGCTTTGGTTCAAGAGCTGGTGAAACTTGGTGTTCCGCATTATGCGCTGCCGGTTCATGATAAATCAATTTGGTCGCTTAGGCTTGTGAAAGAAATCGCTAAAATTATTGAACGCGAACGGATTGATATCATCCATGCCCGAAGCCGTGTACCGGCCTGGCTTGCGTATCTGGCCGCGCGCCGTACGAGCTGTGATTTTATTACCACATGCCACGGCTATTATTCGAAACATTTCATGAGCCGTATCATGGGCTGGGGAAAGCGCGTAATTGTGATTTCACATAGCATCGGCCGCCGGATGATTGACGATTTCCATGTTCCGCCCGAACGGATCCGTTTGATTCATCGCGGTGTTGATCTGTCTCAATATACATTTTCACCGGAAAAATACCTGAAACCCGCCTCTGAAAAATTTAAAATTATCAACATCGGCCGCATCACGCCCATCAAGGGACAGAAAGAGTTTATTCAAGCCATCCATCTTTTGAGTAAACAGATTCCCAATGTTGAAGCCTGGATTGTAGGGTCTCCGGATGATCGGAAAATGGAATACTTTGAGGAGCTGAAGCTGTTTGTCCAGCGTACCGGCATGACAAAACATATTAAGTTTCTCGGAACACGGCGCGACATTCCGAAACTTTTACGCGAAGCGGATTTGCTCGTGCTCTCAACTCGAATTCCGGAAGCTTTCGGGCGCGTTATTATTGAAGCGGGTGCTGTCGGAACGGCGGTTTGCGCGTCCAGGATCGGCGGTATTTTGGATATCATTGATGACGGCCAAAATGGGCTTCTTTTTTATCCGCTTCACATTGAAGAAATGGTTAAGGTGATGACGCAGCTTATTAAGAATCGCAAACAATGCTATGATTTTGCCCATAAGCTTCGCGAAAAAGTAGAGCGTGAGTTCAGTCTGGATCAAATGGTTGATAAAACACTCGAAGTTTACCGCGAAACTCGCCGGGAACGCCGGGTTTTGATTATGAAGCTGGGTGCGGCGGGTGACCTGGTATTGGCCGTGCCGAGTTTTCGGATGATCCGGCAAAAATTTCCCAACGCGCATATTTCGCTTCTCGTGGATTCAAAACTAACCGCACTGGTTGAAAAATGCCCGTATGTGAATGAAGTCATTGCCTATGACCGCTCTGAAAAAACCAACCGGTGGCGGCGGCTGCTCAAAGTGGCTAAAAGTCTCGCGGAGCGGCGGTTTGATTTGTCGATTGATTTACAGAATAACTCTAAAACTCATCTCATTAGTTTTCTGGCCCGTATCCGTAACCGCATCGGATATTCAAGAGGCTGGTCACGTCATTTGCTCAGCCGTCCGGTTGAGGAACCCAGGCAGCTTCTGGCGCCGATTGAGCATCAATTTGAACTTCTCAAGCGCGCAGGAATCACACAGATCGATTCTGAAATGGAATTGTGGCCGACAGAACAATCAGAAAAATTTTCCGAGAAAGAGTTGGGGCAGGGCCACGACTTAGACTCGCCTTTAATAGGTCTGGTGATGGGCTCAAGTCCTGGTTGGCCCACCAAGCGCTGGCCGGCTGAGCACTTTTTGGAACTTGCGGAACGTTTGACGAAAGAATTAAATTGCCGGATTGTGCTTTTAGGCGCTCCCGGCGAAGAACCGCTTGCTGATATTTTTAAGAGCCGTTCGTTTGCTGAAAATCAAATTATTCATTTGATCGGAAAAACCAGTTTTTCGGATATGGTGAGCGTGATCAAGCGCTTAGATGTGCTGGTTTCGGGCGACAGCGCGCCGATTCATATTGCCGCTGCCGTCAAAACGAAACTCGTCGTATTTTTCGGGCCCACCGAGCCGAAGCGCCATTTGCCGCCCGGAAGTGATCACGCTGTTTTAGTCCGCCGCATTGCCTGTCAACCCTGTTATTCCGGCGCGTGTAAGAATGCGGATACGCTTGAGTGCCTCAAGAAAATTAAAGTAAGCGAAGCGTTTGAACAAGTGAAGTACCAGCTGGAGTTTAGCCAGAAAAGCCGGGCGAAAGCCGGCTTTTCTCAAGATAAAATTGATTTACCGGCAGAGCCTGTCTGAAAAATGGTCATTCTTTGCGTTCTTAAAAATTGGTTAGGCGACGTTATTTTTTCTTCACCTGCTATCCGCACAATCCGGATGAATTACCCGGCCGCTTACATTGTTTGTTTAGCGCCTAAACGCTGTTTTGATATTTTAAAAGCCAATCCAAATATTGATGAAGTCATTTCGTTCGATGAGCGTAATGAGCAGAGAAGCTTTATAGAAAAATGGAAATTAATCCGCAAGCTAAGAGCGTTAAAACCTGATCAGGCTTATTTATTTCACCGTTCGCTCACGCGCGCGTTTTTAATGTTTTTGTCAGGCGCTAAAGAGCGGATTGGCTACGCCGGAAGGCGGGCTTTCTTGCTGACAAAAGCAATTCCTGAACCAAAAGAAAAGCTTCATGCCGTTGATTACAATCTGGAACTTTTACGCCGGGCCGGATTCCAGGTGATGGGTGACGCGCTTTATGAATTTCGTTTTGATAAAGCCGATTCCGAACATGCAAAGAAAATACTGATTGAAGCAAAGCTTGGCCACGAACGTCTGGTTGCAATTCATCCGGGCGCTAATTGGCCGCCAAAGCGTTGGCCGTCAGGCCATTTCCGTTCACTTGCGCTTGAACTTGTGCGCCGTTACCGGATTTCAATTGTGATAACGGGCGGCGAAAATGACCGGTTAATTGCTGAGAAGATAGCGGCTGACGCTAATCATCCCAATATCATGTCGCTTGCCGGACGGACATCGCTTCGGGAGCTTGGCGCTTTGTTTTCACTTTGCACGCTTATGATCTCTTCGGATTCGGGCCCGCTTCATATTGCGGGCGGTGTCGGCACCAATGTGCTTGGTATTTTCGGGCCTACTGACCCGGTGCTTACAGGCCCGCGCGGAAGAGGAAAAAACATCGTTATTCATCACGTGCCAAAGGGGTTTGAGTGTCCGTGGTTTGGTGATGAATTTCCGAAGAGCGGATGGATGGAACATATCACGGTTAATGAAGTGCTGAAAACCATCGAATGCGAGAGGCTTTTGTAGGCTGTTGATGAATTTCTCAAAAATTCAAAAAATCCTGATTATTTCGCTCAGCAATTTAGGCGACATTATTCTGACAACACCGGTGATGGCCGCTCTAAGAGAGCAATTTCCTTCAGCGTTTATCTCCGTAGTGGTCGGCCCGAAGGGTGAAACGCTTCTGAACAGAAGCCGCACGATCGATGAAGTCATTGTTTACCGCAAAAAAGAGCTTAACCTTATAGGGAAAATCAAATTTGTAATGGCGCTCAGAAGAAAGCATTTTGATCTTGTAATTGATCTTCGCAATACCGCAATGCCATTTCTTACCGGGGCACGCTGTTTTAACAGTCCGTTTTTTGACAACCGTGAAACCCAAATGCGTAAAAGGCATTTGAGCCGGCTTCAGTTTCTGGGAATTAACGAATCAAAAAATCGCTTTCATTTTTTTAGCCCTGAGGAAGAAAAAGCCGCTCAGAATAAATTCAGCGCTGCCGGCCTCTCAAATCAAAAGCCCGTCATTACAGTTGCGCCCGGAGCCGGAAGCTATGAAAAACGCTGGCCCATTCAGCATTACGCAGAAATCGCACGGCATTTTCAATCAAAAGGATTTCAAATTGCAGTTGTCGGGAGCCGGGATGAAAAAGTGCTGGGTGATGAAATTTTAAAAGATTCCGGCGGGGGAATGGTAAATCTCTGCGGCATTCTCGAAATCCGGGAACTGGCGGCATTTTTGATTCAAGTGTCGCTTTTGATTTCGAATGACAGCGCGGTCATGCATTTGGCCAATGAGCTCGAAAAGCCCGTTGTTGCCGTGTTCGGCCCGACCGATGATCGAAAATACGCCAAGTCTGGTTTAAAAAATCGAGTAATCCGTGAAGGTTTTGAATTGAGAAACGAGATGACGGACATTCAAACTCAAACCGTGATCCGTGTTTCCGAGGAATTATTAAATGCGCCCGGAAATTAATCCCGATACAATTAAGCGCATACTGCTTGTCCGCACAGACCGCATTGGCGATGTGGTGGTGTCAACTCCGGTTTTTCCGGCCATTAAAAAACGGTTTCCGAATGCTCATCTTGCAATCCTAATTGCCCGTGAAAATGCCGATTTGATACAAGGCAATTCTTCTATCGATGAGGTAATTTTGTATGATAAGGAAGGAAAAGAGAAAAGCATTCTAGGCGCGCTTCGATTTGGATGGATGATGCGCCGGAAAAAATTTGACGCTGCTATTCATTTTCATCCCAGGGCCCGCACTTATTGGACAAGTTTCTTAGCCGGTATTCCGGCCAGGATTGGTTACCGTTTAAAAAATCACTGGCTTCTCACGCATTCTATCCCCGATAATAAAAGCGAAGGGAAGAGGCATGAATCTGATTACTTATTTGATCTGCTTCAGTTCTTAGACATTCCAAAGCCTGCTCACATCGAACCTTTTGTATCTTTACATGAGCCGCTTCGAGTTTCATTGGAAAAGAAACTCGGCAGCCTAAACCGTTTCGCAGTATTTCATCCAAGCGCAAGCTGCCCGTCTAAAATTTGGTCCTATCAGAATTTTGCCGATGTCGCGGATTATGTCGCTAAGAAATTTCAAATTATGCCGGTGGTGGTGGATGGAATTCCGGGAGCCAGGCATGGAAAAGCGATGTTGAAACTTATGAAATCAGAAGCAGTTAATTTGTGCGGCCAGCTTCAGCTGGGAGAGCTTGCGTGGCTTTTTAAAAAGTCAGAACTTGTGGTATCGAATGATTCAGGCCCGGTTCATATCGCTTCCGCGGTCGGCGCGCCTGTTGTTGTGATTTATGGAAGGAATTTGGCAGGCCTATGCCCTACACGCTGGCGCCCGCTGGGCAAGAAGAGCTGGTATCTGCAGAAAGATGTGGGCTGCATTCAGTGCCTTGCGCATTTGTGCCCCATCGAATTTAAATGTTTAAAAGCCTTAAGCGCCGAGGAAGTAATTCAGCTGATTGACAAAAATCAAAACGAGATTTTTACGCATGCCGCCGCCCGTTAAACGCGTTTTACTTATTCATCCTTTCGGAATCGGTGATGTGCTTTTTATGACGCCCGTCATTGATTCGCTCAAAAAATCGGGCGTTGAAAAAATAGATCTTCTGTTAGGCAGCCGCACCAAAATGCTTTTTGAGCACAATCCGTCTGTGGATGAGATTTTCGTGCTAGACCGGGACAAAATCCGGCGGCAGTCAGCAATTCAGAATTTTATTGAGATTGCCAAGCTGTTATTTCGATTAAGAAAGAACCGTTATGACCATTTGTTTGATTTCTCCCTCTCTCGTCAATATGCTTTCTTTGCTTATCTTTTTCTCTCGATTCCAAAAAGAATCGGTTTTCATTATAAGAATCGCGGAATATTTCTTACACATAAAATGGTTTTGGAGAAAAGTTTTTCAACAAAACATGTGATTGAATATTATTTAGAGCTTTTGAAATTTGTCTCCATTAAACCGTCAACACGTTCGCTTCAGTTATTTTTAACAGAGAAAGATGAAAACGAAGCATCTGAGATTCTGAAAAAGGAAAATATTTCCAATCAAGATCTTATTTTGGCAGCTGTTCCTGGCGGCGGAGAATCCTGGGGAAGAGACGCGCGGCTCAAACGCTGGCCGGTTCAGCATTTCGAGAAATTATTTGAGTCAATCCTATCAAGCCGAAGTTTTGGCTCGGCCCGTCTTAAGGTTTTAATCTTGGGCGGAAAAAATGAGCATGAACTTGCAGAATCTCTGAAATCCCTGAACCCTGACCGCTATGTTAATTTAGCGGGGAAGCTGTCGCTTTGCGGTTCGGCCGCGATTCTTAAAAAAGCAGGGCTTCTGGTAGCCAATGATGGCGGCTTGGTTCATGTGGCAGCAGCTCTCGGGACGCCAATCATCGCGCTTTTCGGGCCGGTAGACCCTAAAGTGTACGGTCCCTATCCACTTCATCCGGCCCGTGCGGCCGTTACCAATGATGGTCCTGAATGCCGTCCTTGTTACCAAAATATGCGCTATAATAGTGCCTGCGAACACATTGAATGCCTGACAGGCCTTTTACCGGACGGCGTTTTTAACCGATTGAGTGAATCCGGATTTTTTAAACGAATAAAAAAAGCTTCTATTTCTTAACATTTGTCATCATCGATAGGATAACAGTATGAAAAAGTTTTGGTGGTTGATTCTTTTGTTTGTGACGCTGACGGGGTGCACACGCCTGTACCGCACAGGCCCCGCATTCCCTGAAAAAATTGAGAAACCAAAATTTACCATCCCGCTCGGGGAGAAAATCACTTACAGTATCCGCTGGCTCGGCTTTGAAGTCGGTACCGCACAAACGGAAGTGAAGGAAATCGTGAAAATCAGGGGCCGCGATGCCTATCACATTGAAGTCAATGTCCGCTCCAACCGCTTAATCAGTTTGGTTTATCCGGTCCGCGATATTCACCATAGCTATGTCGATGTCGAGCGTTTACATTCGCTTCGCTACGAGAAAAAGGTAAAAGAAGGAACTTACGAAGCGGATGAAGTAATTGATTACGATCAGGAGAATCACAAGGCGCGTTACGAATCGCGCAGAAGCGGCACCATTAAAGAAATGCTGATTCCGAAAGATGTGCAAGATCAGTTGTCGTGCACCTATTGGTTCCGCATGCAGGAAATGAAGCCGGGGGATCGTATTCAAATGCCTGTAAATGTGGATGAAAAAAACTGGAATCTCGAGGTAAAAGTACAGGCATGGGAGGAGCTCGATGTTAATGGATTTGGTAAAATAATCGCGATTCGCGCCGAACCGCTTGCGCGATTTCACGGCCTCTTTGTCCGAAAAGGGCGCGCCTGGGGCTGGATGGGGACGGACGAGCGCCGGATTCCGCTTCTTATGAAATCCGAAATTCCGATCCTGGGTTCTATCGAAATGGTGATTACGGAGTATCAATACGGCAATGACCACATCAAGGCTTAAGAGAGTATTAAAGAAAAGGAGCCGTAACCGGCTTCTGGCTCAGGCGCTTCTTTGGCTCGCTGCTTTATTGGTGGCGCTCTATCTGTTTACCTTCCGTGAAATTCCGGTTTTGATGTATCACTTTGTCGGAACGGAAACCGATGCGCGTGAAAATTCACTCGTTGTTTCCACCAAAACTTTTGACCGGCAGTTGTTGTGGCTGCAGAAGTGGGGTTATCAGGTTTATTCCTTGGATGAATTTTATGCACTCAAAACCGGCAAGCGTTCTTTCTTTAAAAAAGGAGTGGTGCTGACATTTGATGACGGCAATATCGGATTTTTAACGAATGCGCTCCCGATTCTTGAGAAATACCGGATGCCGGCCGCTAATTTTATGGTGACCGACAGTATGCGTAAAGAAGAAAACGGAAGCATGTCGGTTGAAAATGCACAAAAACTTTCTGAAAATCCGCTCATCACGCTTGGCGCCCACACAGCGCATCATTTTGTATTGGTAAATGAACCTGAATCTATTATGCGTGAGGAGATTGCAGGTTCGCGCCGCGATCTTGAAGCAATGCTGGGCAAAGAAGTCCGGTATTTTGCTTATCCCGGCGGTTATTTTGACGGGCAGGCGCTTCAGATAGTGAAAGAGACGGGTTACCGTATGGCATTTACGACTTCGTGGAAACGGCTCAGCGGCCTGAATGAAACTTTGCACACAATGACACGCGTTAAGATTACAGAGAAGGATTCAAATCCCGCGCTTTTCTGGTATAAAATATCCGGCTTTTACTCGCTTTTCAAACGCTTGAGCCGCGCACTGTAAAATTGGCCCATGTTTATCGAAGTTGAGCCCAACCCCAATTGCGAGAAAAGCGATCTGTTTGTTTTTAATGAAATGGAAGGCGCAAAACCCGTATCGGCACTGAAGCTTATCCGGAACGGCAGTGAAATTACAGCAGATGTGACGGGCGTTGATCCGGATGGAAAATTTGTGCAGGCGTTTTCACAGAAAGTGCAGGATTCGGGTGCGGGTTTCGGTTTCTTAATTTATGGCGGTGCTTGGGGAATCCGATTGAGGCCTGCTCAATTGCAGAACGAGAAATGGGATCTTAAAAATTCCAATCAATGGGGAGAAGCGTATTTGGTTTATTCGGATGAGGAAGGATTAACGTTAGGAGAAAACAAATGAGCGACATTACTGTTTATCAAAAACCAACCTGCACAACTTGCAGGCAAGTATATGCCGCGCTTAAAGACAGCGGTGTTGATTTTAATTCGGTGAATTACTATGTAGACCCGATTTCTAAAACCAAACTGAAGGAATTGCTCAAGAAAATGGGAATTTCCGCCTCAGAGCTCTTGCGCAAGAAAGAAGAAATTTATAAAACATTAAAACTTGCCGAAAAGAAACTTTCCGAAGATGAGCTCGTGGATTTGATGTCGAAACACCCTGATCTTATTCAGCGCCCAATTGTAGAGAAGGGCACCAAAGCGATTCTGGCCCGTCCCGCGGAACGGCTGAAAGAAATTTTATAGCATTGACTGTATTTTAAAGCTTTGATATAAGTAAGCCTCCCGCAATTTAGAATTCAATCCCCTCCGCGTAAAACCATATGCGCGGCCAAACTATCAATTTACGATTTACTCAATTTATCGAATTTAAAGAGCGCTTGCTTGCGCCGCCTCTTTTTTTACCTTCGCTGGCTTTTGCGCTGGGAATCTGGTCAGCGAGCGCGTTTGAGGTGAGCTTTGGACTGATTTGGTTCGCTGTTTGTTTGAGCTGTCTCGGTATTCTGATCTCGAAGCGTCAATTGTCCGCGATTTTCTGGATTTTATTTACACTCTTTCTCGCCGGAATCTTACGCATGAGCGCTTTCGAATCGCTTCCGCCTCATCATGTGAAGTTTCTCTCAAACGGAAAAGGCGTGCTTGAAGGGAGAGTTGCGTCACATCCGGAAACGGTCATTAAAGGCAAAAAGCGCATGACCCGTTTTTTAATGAATGCTGAAAATTGGCGCGTTGGCCGCATCACTTATCCGGCAAAGGGCACTGTGCAGGTCTTTATTTTCTACGCTTCCGAAAACATCAGTTATGGCGACCGGCTGCGCTTACGCGGAGAATTAACGGCGCCCAAGCGCGCGACCAATCCCGAAGAATTTGATTATGCCGCATATCTTAAAAAGCAGGGAGTCTATAAAGTTTGTCAGGCGTTCGGGAAGAAATCAGTCTGGCTCTTGAAAGGTCCTGCTGGTTCGTTCTGGCGTGTGAGAATTGAAGAATTAAGATCGCTGATTCAGCGAAGAATTTTAACTTTGTTTCCGGGCCCTCAAAATGAGGTCATTCAGGCGCTCTGGCTCGGGTTTAGGCGCAATATTCCGGATGATATCAACAGTATTTTCGTCCGAACCGGCACTATTCATCTGCTTTCAATCAGCGGCCTGCATGTTACGCTTGTCGGCGGGTTTTTTTATTTCTTACTGCGCAGTTTAGGAGCCCCGCGCAAGCTGAACGCTTTCCTGTCAATCTGGATTATTATTTTCTATGCGTTAATCGCGGGCGCTATGCCGCCCGTTCTGCGCGCTGCCTGCATGGGTATTTTCATTTTAAGCAGTATTTTATTTGAGCAGGATGTTGACAGCTGGAATGTTTTGATCATTGCGTTTTTTCTGATGATACTGTGGAATCCGGGAGCGGTCTTTCTCCTATCATTTCAACTTTCATTTTTATCGATGGCGGTTCTGATTTTATTCTCAAAACAGGGCGGCAGGTTGGATGGCGCCCACCCGAAATTTTTCGAGGTTTCCTGGAAAGAAAAAATTAAAAAGTGGCTTTCGGAAACCATCCGGACCTCCTGCCTGATTGTTGTGATTTTGCTTCCGGTGTTTGCGTCTTACTTTCATTTGTCATCGTTATTAGGAATTATTGCCAACACCATTGCGATTCCCGTCTCGCTTTGGGTGATGCTGCTGAGCCTTGCCGCGTTTTTAATCAGTTTTATTCATTGGGAGTTTGCAGTTTCGGTTGCCATGCTTGCGTCTAATTTATTCTCAGCACTTTTCTTCATTTTATCGCAGCTTTCAAAGGTTGCGTTTCTCAATTGGCATTTAGCCGGCTTTCCCGCCGCCGCGAGCCTGGTGTATTATGGGCTGCTGGCCGTTTTTTATTGGCATCCCTTTCTGAAACAAATCCGCAGGATTTTAATCGCGGGATCAGTTTTATTGTTTTTAACAGCATTCTCATTTCTGGTTCCGAACGGCGTTACATTTTTTGATGCCGGGCATTCAGATGTTATTTTGATCCGATTTTCAAATAAGCAGCATCTTTTAATCAGTGCCGGGCGCCGGTTAAGTGATAGCCGGCTTAACTGGGTGATTGAACCTTCTCTCTTATCAACCGGAACGTACCGGCTATTTGTGCTTTTTGACGATATGCGGAAGAACTTAAGCCGTGAATCTATGAAAATTTTGACGCGCAATTTCTCACTAAAAGATTTTGACGCTGTGTTATTTCCGGGTGTCGATCTTTTTTGGCTCACGAACGGAAAATTGGCCGCTTGCCGATTCACGTTAGATCAAAAACAAATCCTGATTCTTTTTCAGGCGACCGAGAGTCTGATTGAAGATTTTAAACGTCAGGGCATTCAGGGCTTTGACGTTTTGTATCTTGCGGGGATGGGCAGGCGGGATTTTCAGCGTCAACCGCTCCGCTTCTTATCTGACTTAGGGGCCAAGCATATTATTTTTAATGACCGGAAACTGCCAAGCGATTTCTTGAGCCGGCTGAAGGGTCTGGGGCATTCAAAGCTCCATTTTTTATCTGAAAGCGGCGCCGTATCGGTGTAGGAGAATCGTCCGTTGACAGTTTATTTTAAGAGTGATATATTCTTTCACTTAGCATGTTCTTTAAGTGATTTACACACAAAGAGTTATAAACCAAAATACCCGATTAAGGTTATTCGTTACCCTCAAGCTATGACTTACCGGAAAATTTTCCCGATTTTAGCGATTTTTACGATCTCATTTTTTCTGCACACTGCGAGCTTGTCTGCTTACTGGCTGTGGTCTTCTGAGAGCGGAAAGTTTGTCAGCTCTGATACTGTGAACCAGGAAGAATCTGAAGAGCTTCTCAAGCATGCCCTTAGTTTTCGTCATGAGAAAAACGGCGAGCGTTCCATCGCAGAACTTGAAAATCTGCTCCAAAAATTTCCCAGCTCACACATTGCGCCTGAAGCGCAATTTCAAATTGGCCTCATCCACGAAGAAGCCGGCGATTACAGCCGGGCTTTTGGAGCGTATAAAAAACTGACCGAAAATTATCCGCAAAGCGAGAAAAGTGATGAAGTGATTGAGCGGGTTTTTAAGATCGGCCAAATGTTTCTCAGCGGATACAAGGAAAAAGTAGCGGGTGTTGTTAACGTGTCACGCCTTCCGAAAGCGGTTGAAGTATTTGAGCATATTGTCAAAATTGCACCGTTCGGAAAATACGGCGATCAAGCGCAATTTCATATCGGAGTTGCCTATAAAACCATGGGCCGGTTCCGGGAAGCCGTTGAGGAGTTTCAAAAGTTTGTCGACCGCTATCCTTCCAGCGTCTTATTAGACGACGCCTATTTTCAGCTGGCGGAATCTTCCTACGCATTTTCGAAGAAAGCAACGCGCGATCAGTATGCGGTTGAAGACGCCATTACCAACATTTCAAATTATCTCGCGAAATACCCCTCATCAAATGCCAGCGAAAAGGTAATGCAGCTTAAGAAGGAAATTGAAGAACAGGATGCCGAAAAGAATTTCCGAATCGGTTTATACTATGAAGAACAAAATGAGCTTGAAAGTGCCCGCCTTTACTTTGAAGGAGTGTCAAAAAAATATCCGGAAACAGCCGCCGGCAAACAATCCGCCGAGAAATTAAAATTTCTCGGGACTTCGATTGAAGCTATCCGCAAGAACCAGCAGATGCTGGATGAAAAAATGGAAGAAGTTGAGGCTAAGCTAAAGGGGCTCGATTATGAGCGTGAAGCGCTTAAGACAAAAATTAAGGAGCAGGGCAATCTGACGGCCGAATCAGACGAATTAAAGCAATTAGAAGCTGCAAGGCTGCAGCTTGAATTGAAGAAAAGCGACATGCAGAATAATTTGGAGCGCCGCGTTTCATCTCTCAAAACCCGAGAGGCTGCGTGGCGCATCAAGAGAAAAAATTTTGACGACAAGCGCAAAGATCTTAAAGACAATCCTGCACCCGAACTTTTAACAGCGTTTGAGCGGTGGGAAGAATCCTTAAAACAGGAGAAAACCGAACTCGACAAAGAACATCAAGCGCTTATCGGTTTTCAAAGCGAACTTGGGGAGAAGCCCAGCCGTTTTGCTTTCCGAGTTCCTTTCTTTTCAAAGCGGCAGCTGCCGCTTCAGGAAGTGCTCAATTTTAGGCAGAAAGATTTGGAAAAAATCCGATCAGAGAAAGATGCGGTAGGCAGGAAATTAATCAATTTAGAGCGTCAATTAAACCAGATGGGCGCTGAAGCCGGCGCCTCTGATCAAAAAGATTTTTCAGAAAATCAGAAGAGCGCTGCATTCCAAGAAACACTCGGTGCTGAGCGTGCCGATCTAAAATCCAAACAAGCAGATCTTACTTCCCGGCAGGAGCAATTAAAGGCGTTGATTGATGAATTTGCCGCAAAGAAATCGGCGTATCAGAAGGAATTTGGTGGTCATTTTACGGAAAATCTCACACTTGATTTATCAGTCGTCGAAGGCAGCGCGGGGCTTGACCTTGCGATCAGCCAGTCTTCCAAAGAAGCCATCAGTCAACAGCTGCAGCAGGACAAGGCACAGCTTGCAGATGCACTGGTTGAGCAAAAAAGGCTGGTACTCACGCTTTCTTCGGCATTTGATACAGAGGTGAACAAAGGCAAGCTGGCACTTCAAGAAAAAGAACAGCCGCAGAAAAAGGATCAACCGCCGTCTCAGGATGCGCAATCAGACAAATATTCCTGGAGCAAACTGAGTTATCGATTAACACCGGAAGAACTTGCGCTTGATCAGCGCGACCTTCGGAAGCGGGTTAAATTTGTTGAACGTGAAATGCGTAAACACTTTGATGAAATTGAAGATTGGAATCAGAAAAAGCAGGCCATGCTGAGCGAGCTTGACCGGTTGATGAACGGTGAACGGCGCGAATCGGTGACGGCCAAAGCAATCAAGCCGGTAACGGCTCCGGCCCGTTTTATGTTTTGGCTGATGCGGTCACTCGCATTTGGATTGTCAAGTGATGACAAACAGCTTGTGCGGCAGGCGAAGCGCAGAACCAACAGCGGTGAGTTAAGCCCGGAAAATGAAAAGGTCAGAAGTTTGCATCAGGAAATCGAGCTGCAGACCATTTTGATTCAAAGCCGCCATGAAGAAATCGTGCGCATGAGCGACCAGGTCAAAGCGCTTGAGCTTCGGCTTGAATCTGTGAGGCGGGATGATCAGGTGCTTCGGCATGTGTTTCTTGAAAAAGAATCCGCGCTGGCAGACGAGAGCCTGCGCAGTGCTGATCAAATTGTGGCGGAAGAAGACCGTTTACCGATTCTAATCGGGAAAATTGATATTGAAACCAAACGTCTTCAGGAATTGGAACGCAAACTCAATGAAGTGGATGAAAAACTGCTGCAAATCAGCCGGGCGCCCAACCGTGCCGTTTCCGGTGCCGCTTCTGACAATTCGGCAGAAACCGGCGAATCAAAATCAGCAGATGAGTCGGCTGATGAACGGAAAAAAGCGGAAGATGAACTTAATTTCTTAAAGCAGAAGATTGAAACCGAAGCAAAATTATTCCAGGAGAATAAAAAAACACTTGATCAGGAGCTCTATGAATTCTACAAACAAAAGAAAGATTCTGGAACGATTGCAGATCAAGCAGCGCCGGCAGGCGTGAAGCGTCAGCGGAAAAATATGTCGCGCGAATTGGAAGATTTGTATGACTTTCAGCATAAACTAATCCGGTCTGAATTAGGCGCTCTTGAAGATAAGAATGATTATCTTGCGAAAGAATTGAAGCGCAGCCGGGGAAAAGATGATTTGATCCGGCATCAGGCCATTTTATCTGAGCAGGAACGCGTAAAAGCCGAGCTCGCCGAAGTTAAGTCGGCGCTTGCGGCATTCAATAATTAGTTGAAGCTTGAGCAACATGATGAGGATTCAATCCGTGAAAAATACGACTCTACTAAAACAGATGAGCATGTGCTTGTTGTTGATTTCTTTAACGAGTTGCGGTTACACACAAAAAGTGGTGCTGCCGGGCGGAATTCAAACGGTCTATGTGCAGACATTTAAAAATGCGATCCCGGCTGCCGAAATTTACGCTTATCGCCCGGGCCTTGAAATGGATTTGACGAACGCTGTGATTAAACGTTTTAACTATGACGGCAATCTCAGGATTACCAGAAAAGAAAGAGCGGATGCTATTTTAGAGGGTGCCATCATTGCTTATGAGCAGGAAGCACTCCGCTACACCACAGCCGACAGGCCGCTTGAGCAGCGCCTTCATTTGGTAGTTGATATTAAGCTTATCAACCAGAAAACAGGCGAGGTTATTTTTCACGAGCCTAACTTTTCAGGTTCCACACTCTTTGAATTGAATGATGAGCAGGGCGCGCGCCGGATTTCAGCTGCCGAAGACGCGGTTTCAGCTCTCGCTAAGAATATAGTGGACCGTGTTGTTGAAGATTGGTAACTTTTAAAGCTGCCGCATGCCCTCTTCAAATCCTTTGGTTATTTTGTTAGTCGGGGATCCTTATATCCGCCGAAAAAAAATTGATGTCTTGATTTCAAAATTAATTCAAGCTGAATCCCGCGATTTTAATTTATTCCGCTTTAACCTGAAAGAAACATCCGCTGTTGAAATCGTCCGGCAGGCGCGATCCATGCCGATGATGGGGGAAAATCAGGTATTTTTAATTCAAAACCTTCAAGAGTGGAAAAAGGACGCTGCCGAAATTTTTGAGGATTATTTTAAGAAACCCGCCGCCTGGTCTTATCTGATTTTAGAAGCTGACGAACTCAAGCTGGATCATCCGGCGGCAAAGATTGCGGTCCGTTACGGTAAGCGGATTGATTGCGCAGAAAGAGATCATCGCGACATTTTGGATCTTATCCACCAGAAGCTAAAAAATGAAAACTGTAATCTAACGCGCCAGGCCTGGCAGATGCTTGAAGAAAAGACGGGCGGTAATTTAACTTTGCTGGACGCCTGTGTTGATAAACTTATTTTGTACGCAGGCGATAAACCGACTATTGACGCAAAAGTTGTTGAAGGCCTCGCGGATCAGATGATTGAACATGATGTTTACGATTTAACCAACGCGCTGAGTGATAAGAACGCTAAAAAAGCATTGGAAGTGTTCCGCTATCTGTATGATTTAGAGGGGAGCGCGATGGCTGTGATCGGGCTTTTGAATTGGCAGCTCAAGAGAATCTGGCAGGCGAAGAAAATCTTGAATGAAGAAGGTGAATCCGCGCTGACACGAAAGATGAAGGTTTCAGTTTATCAGCTTCCGCATCTTAAGCGCCAGGCAGGCCGTTTTAGTGAGGCCCAGCTGAAGAAAGCTTTTGACCAGTTGTTTGATTTGGATTGGAAGGTCAAGACGGGCGCCTGCCATGATCAAGTGGCGTTGGAGGCGTTCCTGGTAGAATTGTGCAGCCCAGTATTGAAATCCTAAGCGCTAAATCTAAATTCTAAAATACCTTGTTTAAGATTTAAATAGTAGGATTTAGGATTTTATTTTAGTTTGCTGATCAAAACTGCCAAGCGGGATTTTTTACGGCCGGCTCTTTGCTTTGGGATGATGTTGCGCTGAGCGGCTTTATCAAGCTTGGAAGCCAACAACTTAGCTTCTGCTTTTGCCTGTTCCGGATTTTCACCGATAAGCGAAACAATCTTTTTGTAAAGCGTTTTGAGTTCAGAGCGAACCGTCTGATTGCGCTCTGCTTTGCGCGCATCACTGCGCATGTGCTTCATTGCGGATTTAATAACTGGCATCAAATTCTCCTTAAATAGTGAGCCGTCATTATACCTATGAACCCTAGAATGTCAACGAAGATACCAAAATCACTCCAGGATAACCTTAACCAGCTTCCCGTGACGTCCGGCGTTTACCTGATGAAGGGTAATGACAGAGAAATCCTTTATATAGGAAAGGCTCTTTCCTTGAGGAAGCGCGTTTTATCTTATTTCAGGGCTGAAATCCAGGGACGCTCGCCCAAGATTTCGGTTCTCGTGACCAAGATTAAGAAAGTCGACGTCATTGAAACACCAACCGAAGCTGACGCGTTATTGCTGGAAGCAGCGCTCATCAAAAAATACAAGCCTAAATACAACACGGAACTTCGCGATGATAAAAGTTTTCCATTAATTAAAATCACAGATGAAAGATTTCCGCGCATTCATTTAACGCGTAACAAGACGGACAAACGTGCGGTTTACTACGGCCCGTATACGGACGGCAAACTGCTGCGCGAAGTAATCCGCCTTATCAATAATTTGTTCCCGATCCGAAAATGCACCACACTTCCCAAAACCGCGTGCCTGTATTATCACATCGGGCAATGCCTGGCACCCTGTATTAAGCCGGAAGTGAAATCCGAGCATGACCGACATTTCAAAGAAATCAAAAATTTCCTGCGCGGCGGCAAGAAAAGTTTGATTGATTATTTAACGGACCGGATGCATGATGCTCGAAAATCATATCAATTTGAGGACGCTCAATTTTTCAAAGACCAAATCGAAGCGCTCGGATGGATACGCAAAAAACGTTTCGATACAAAGCGTCCAGAGGCTTCAATCGGGCTCTCAGGAACAATGGAACTCAAAAAGACATTTCATCTTGCGAGACTTCCCGAACGGATCGTGTGTTTCGATGTGTCTAATATTCAAGGCGACAAAGCGGTTGCTTCGCGCGTCAGTTTTCACCGCGAACTTGAAAACAAAATGGAATACCGCCGTTACAAAATCAAATCTGTCAACGGTATCAACGATTACGCGATGATTCAGGAAGCTTTACGCCGTATGCTGATCGGAATCAGGGAAGGCCGCGAGGAATCAATGCCGGATTTGATTTTAATTGACGGCGGAAAAGGGCATTTGAACGCAGCGAAAGAAATCTTGAAGCAGGAAAGTTTTGACGATATTGCGCTTTTATCCATCGCGAAGCAATTTGAGTTTTTATTCACACCCGCCAAGCCTGATCCGATCGTGCTGCCGCCTGAATCGCCGGCGCGCCGGCTTTTGCAGAGAATCCGGGATGAAGCGCACCGTTTCGCGATCGCTTATCACCGTTCGTTAAAAGGAAAAGACATTACAAAATCAGTTTTGGATGAAATCACGGGAATCGGCGATAAGCGCAAGCGATTACTTCTCAAACATTTTGATTCTATCGAAGCTATGAAGCGCGCGCCTGTCTCAGAACTTGCTAAAATTACCGGAAGCGAAGTGCTCGCCGAGCAAATTAACCGATTTTTTAAGAGCCGCAGTGTTTGACAATGCAGACCCAAGTTGTTACACTAACGCACTTTAAGGAGATTTATGGACGAGCGGGCCGCGCAATTTAAAGATAATTTAGACTACATTCAAACAAAGCTTGAAGAAATTCGGAGGTATCTTTGACCTCGAGTCTAAAGAATCCGAAGTCAACTCCCTAAATGATCGAATGTCCCAGGCTGGTTTTTGGGACAAACCCACCGAAGCGCAAGCCGTTGTCGATAAACTGAAATATCTTAAGAAGATTGTCGACCCTTGGAAAAAAGCAAATCAGGATGCGGGCGACTTATGCGAACTCTTGCCGCTTGTGCAGGAAAGCGATCAAAGTTCAATCGGTGATTTTGAGAATAATTTGACGCAGTTGAAGAAAGAAGTCGAGGCGCTTGAGTTTCAGCGCCTGTTGTCGGATCCGCTGGATCCCAACAACGCAGTGGTCAGCATCAATGCCGGCGCAGGCGGGACCGAGTCGTGTGATTGGGCCAGTATGCTGATGCGGATGTATTTGCGCTGGGCTGAGAAACACAAATATGAAGTGACGATGGTGGATGTTTTGGCGGGTGAAGAGGCGGGTATTAAGAACGCCACATTTTTAGTTCAGGGCGCTTATGCGCATGGATATTTAAAAGCCGAGCGCGGCGTTCACCGGCTGGTGCGCATTTCGCCGTTTGATTCAAATAAACGCCGGCACACGTCGTTCGCGTCTCTGGATGTGATTGCTGAAGTGGAGTCGGTCCAGGCAGATTTTGAAATTCCGGAATCTGAACTTAAAATTGACGCTTTTAGAGCCGGAGGCGCCGGAGGCCAGCACGTGAATAAAACCTCGAGCGCGATCCGGATTACGCATATTCCGAGCGGTATCGTGGTTCAATGCCAGAATGAGCGCTCCCAGACGCAGAACAAGCAGACCGCAATGAAAGTGCTGCGCTCGCGTTTGTATCAGCGAAAATTGCAAGAGGAAGAAGAAAAACAAAAATCAACTTACGGCGAGAAAAAGGACATCTCGTGGGGTTCGCAGATCCGTTCGTATGTGTTTCATCCGTATTCAATGGTAAAGGATCATCGCACACTGCATGAAACTTCGAATGTGCAGGCGGTGATGGACGGCGAGTTGGATGATTTTATCGAGGCGTACCTCAAAAAATTTGTGAAAGCGTAATACAACACAGTCATTGCGAGGCTCGTCATTTAGTGCCGAAGCAATCTAGTACGTAGATTGCCGCGTCGGTCTTCGGCCTCCTCGCAATGACGGTCAGGGATATTATGATCGGAACATTAATTAAAAAAGTTTTCGGTTCTCAAAACGAGCGGGTGATTAAAAAATTTCTACCGCTTGTTCAGCAAGTCAACGGTTTCGAGCCCGCCATCCAAAAATTATCCGATGACGAACTCCGCGCCAAAACGCCGGAATTCCGGAAACGTTTAACGGACGGTGCCAGCCTGGATGATCTGCTCCCGGAAGCGTTTGCTGTTGTGCGCGAAGCTGCGCGCCGCACGATCAAGATGCGCCACTATGATTCGCAGATTATCGGCGGACTTGTTTTACATCGCGGGAAAATTGCCGAAATGGCGACCGGCGAAGGAAAAACGCTTGTCGCGACCTTGCCGCTTTATTTAAACGCGCTCACGGGAAAAGGCGCTCATCTTGTGACGGTGAACGATTACCTGGCACGGCGCGACCGCGACTGGATGGGGCCTGTATTTGAATTTTTAGGCCTTACAGTCGGCGTGATTCAGCACGATCAACCTCATCTGGAACGCCAGAGAGCGTATGCTTCGGATATTACTTACGGTACCAACAATGAATTCGGTTTTGATTATCTGCGCGACAACATGGTGGTGAGCCTTGAGGAACGTGTTCAGCGTAAACTCCACTACGCGATTGTAGACGAGGTCGATTCCATTTTAGTTGATGAGGCCCGTACACCGCTTATCATTTCGGGCCCCGCGGAAGAATCAACCGACAAATATTACAACATTAACCGTATTATTCCTTACCTTGAGAAAACAAAGCACTACACGATGGATGAGAAAGCCAATACGGTCCAGCTCACCGAAGAAGGCGTTGTGAAGTGTGAAGAGCTGCTCAGCGTCGAAAATCTCTACGAAAATACGCAGATTGATATTATTCACCATATCAATCAGGCGCTCAAAGCTCACGTGCTATTTAAGCGCGATGTTGATTATATGATCCAGGACGGCAAAGTGGTGATTGTGGATGAATTTACGGGACGCTTGATGCCGGGCCGCCGGTTTTCGGATGGATTGCACCAGGCGCTTGAAGCAAAAGAAAACGTGAAAATTGAGCGCGAAAACCAGACGCTTGCGACCGTTACATTCCAGAATTTTTTCCGGATGTATGAAAAGCTGGCCGGCATGACCGGAACCGCGTCAACGGAAGCAGTGGAGTTTGAGAAAATCTACAAATTAGACGTGGTGGTGATTCCCACCAACCGGCCTTGTATCCGCCTTGATCACGCCGATTCTGTATATAAAACCGAACGCGAAAAATTTAACGCGGTCACTGAAGAGATCGCGAAACTTCACGAAGCCGGCCGGCCGGTCCTGGTGGGTACCATTTCAATCGAAAAGTCAGAACATTTAAGCAAGCTCTTAAATCGCCGCGGGCTGCCGCACACGGTATTGAATGCCAAGTATCACGCGCAGGAAGCCGAGATTATTATGCGCGCAGGTCAAAACGCAGCGATTACGATCGCAACCAACATGGCGGGCCGGGGAACGGACATCGTGCTCGGGGAAGGCGTTGCCGGAAAAGGCGGGCTTCATGTGTTGGGCACTGAGCGCCACGAATCACGCCGCATTGACAACCAGCTTCGCGGACGCTGCGCGCGTCAAGGCGATCCGGGCTCCTCCAAATTTTATTTATCACTCGAAGACGATCTGATGCGCATTTTCGGATCCGACCGGATCAAGGGATTAATGGACCGGCTTGGAATGGAAGAAGGCCAGGAAATTGAGTCGCGCCTCGTGTCGCGTGCCATCGAAACGGCGCAGAAGCGGGTGGAATCGCATAATTTTGAAATCAGAAAACATTTGCTGGAATATGACGACGTGATGAACCGCCAGCGTGAAATCATTTATGAGGAGCGCGACCGTGTTCTTACGAGCGGCGACATGACGGACCATATTCTCGAAATGGCAACGGATGTGGCGGATGAATTGATGGAGCAATATTTGGGCAGGCAGGTGCGTGAGGAAGACCGAGATGAAACTGCATTTTTCAGAACACTTGAGAATACTTTTAGAATTTCCACGAAAGATATGGAGATTTCAGGCGGCAAGGGAATTACGGATGATATGGAAATTCTCCTGAAAGATATTGAGGATCGTGTCAAAGCCGTTTACGAAGAAAAGAAAACAATATTCGGCCCTGAGCGTATCCGGTTTTTGGAGCGCTACATCATGCTCCAGACAATTGACAGCAAATGGAAAGAGCATCTGCACTCGATTGACGAGCTTCGAGAGGGTATTCACCTCCGGGCTTATGCACAAAACGATCCGCTGGTTGAGTATAAGCGCGAAGCGTTTGCGCTGTTTGATGAAATGATCATGAACATCAAGCGCGAAGCCATCCGGTTTTTATTTTTAGTGCAGGCAGTGAAGGAAGAGAAAATTACGAGCGTTCTCGATACGGACAAGCAGCAGCTGATTCACAAATCACAAGCCATGTTCGAAGGCATTAAGACACAGGCGCCTCAAGAGGTAAAAGGTTCCGGCATCCCGAATTCAGCGCGCGGCCCGGCGGCGCCGCTGCCCAAGAATGAACCTGTCGAACGCCATGATCCAAAAGTTGGCCGAAACGACCCATGTCCCTGCGGTTCCGGCAAGAAATACAAAAAATGCCATGGAACTTAACTTGGGGACGGTCCTTATGGGGACAGGCCTTCATAAGAAAAAAGATAGTCAAAGTCAAGGCCTGTCTCCCGGAGGACCGTCCCCCAGGAACCAACTTCAAATCCTTCTCTCCGCATTTCTTCTGATCCTTTGCTTTCCCAAGTACAATCTCGGCTGGCTTGTGTGGGCGGCGCTTGTACCGGCACTCTCAGCCGCTCAAAAATCAAAAAATTACCGCGAAGCGTTCTGCGTATTTTTCGCCGTGGGATTTATTTTTTATTTTGTATCAATGGAATGGATCCGCCACGTCACGTATTTCGGCTGGATCGTGGTGGTTGCTTTTTTGGCCGTGTATTATGGATTATTCGGAGCCGCCGCACATTTTTTCATGACCCGCCGCTACTTCGGCCGCAGCCTTTTGGCGCTTCCGGCCCTTTGGGCCGTCCTTGAATGGATCCGCACTGAAATTCCAAACTGGTCGCTCGGCTGGAACCTGCTCGCGTATTCACAAAGCCATTATCTTCCGGTTGCGCGTTTCGCGAGTTTTCTCGGCGCTTATAGCGTCTCGTTTTTAATTGTATTTGTGAATGTGGTGCTGTTTCTCAACCTGTCTTTCATTAAAGAGCGCGTTACCTCAAAAGAAATGGGCCGCGCGATTTTGACAGTCGGTTCCATCGTTTTAATTTTATTGGGTTTGCGCCATCTTCCGGTGCCGGCACAATCTATTTTTCCGATTCTTCAAAAAGGAGAAGCGCGCAGCATGGCCAGGGATGAATCTCTGAAATCAGTCACCTTAAGCGTGATTCAAGGCAACATTCCGCACGAACAAACTTGGGATCCCGAGTTTCGCGACAGCATCATCGGACGCTATGTGGAACTTTCAAAACTTGCCGCAATTGAGAAGCCGGATTTAATCATCTGGCCTGAGGCTGCCTGGCCGGAAGTTTTGAACCGGGATCCTGATCAGGACGGCCTTTTAAAACTGGTGAAGTCGCTCAAAATTCCGTTCTTGATCGGCGGTTTGTATCTGGATTCTGAAATAGGCGACAGCGGGCGCGAGAAGATATTCAACAGCACGTATTTGATCAGCGAAAAAGGCGCTATTGAAACACGTTATGACAAAATCCGGCTCGTGCCGTTCGGCGAATTTATTCCGTGGGTGCCGGTTTTTCGAATTTTGGGCCTCGAGAAATACGCGTACTCTTTCGGCGTCGGCGATTTCACGCATGGCCGCGAACATACGATATTTAACCTAAAATCCGAAATCCGAAATCCGAAATCCGAAATTAAGTTTTCAACCCTCATTTGCTATGAAGATATGTTTCCGGATCTCGCGCGCGAATTTGTGAAGCGGGGTGCTGAAGTTTTGTTAGTGGTTACCAATGACAGCTGGTACTCAAAGAGCGCTGCGACGTATCAGCATATGCAGGGCTCCATTTTCCGCGCCATCGAAAATGGTGTGCCGGTTGTACGCGCGGCAAACGTGGGTGTTTCGGGATTTATTTCAAAAGACGGGGAAGTGCTTGCCACCGTAAAAGACAAGGCAGGTAATGACAGCTGGATTGCGGGCGGCCTTGCGATGGAGCTTACGCTCGAAACCGAGCCGACTTTTTACGGCCAGTTCGGCTATTGGTTCCCTTGGCTGTGCGTGGTTATTATTCTTGGCACGCTTGTTCTTTTGCCTGCAGGAAGAAAAAACAGCAGAAGAGCCTGATTAACGCTTAAGCAGGGCTTCGCGTTCCTGCTTGATGTGCTGGTCAGCGAGGTAATCGTCAAACGTGGTGTCAGCGCGGTCAATCACACCGTTCGGCGTGAGTTCGATGATCCGGTTCGCGACGGTTTGAACGAATTGGTGGTCGTGCGAGGAAAAAAGCACCGTCCCCTGGGTGGTTTGAAGCCCTTTGTTGAGCGATGTAATGGATTCCAAATCCAGGTGATTTGTCGGTTCATCCAAAATGAGTACATTGGCGCCCACAAGCATCATGCGCGAAAGCATACAGCGCACTTTTTCACCGCCGGAAAGCACAGCGGCTTTCTTCAGAGATTCCTCACCGGAGAAAAGCATCCGCCCCAAAAATCCGCGCAGATAACCGTCGTCCGTTTCTTTGGAGTATTGACGGAGCCATTCAACTAAGTTCATGTCCACGTCAAAATATTTCTTGTTGTCCTTCGGAAAATATGCGCGCGACGTTGAAATGCCCCACTTGAAACTTCCGGAGTCCGGTTTCGCTTCTTCCATTAAAATTTGGAACAAGGCAGTTTTCGCCAAATCGTTTGAGCCCACAAACGCCACTTTGTCGTTTTTGTGGATGGTGAGCGAGAGATTTTTAAACATTAAATCGCCGTCTATCGATTTGGTAAGGCCTTCGATTTCCAAAATTTGATTACCGGAATCTTTCTCGGCTTTGAACGCAACGTAAGGATATTTTCGGGAAGATGGTTTAATGGCTTCGATCGTGAGTTTCTCGAGAAGTTTCTTCCGTGATGTGGCCTGACGCGCTTTCGAAGCGTTTGCGCTGAAACGGGCGATGAAGGTCTGGAGTTCTTTGCGTTTGTCCTCAATATTTTTATTTTGCTCCTGAACCTGCCTGAGTTTCAGCTGGCTGGATTCCGACCAAAACGTATAATTACCGGGGTAGAGCTGGATTTTTCCGAAGTCGATGTCGGCGATGTGCGTGCAGACCTGGTCTAAAAAATGACGGTCGTGCGAGACTACAATCGCCGTGTTTTGAAAATCCGCGAGAAAATCCTCAAGCCACATGCAGGTGTCGATGTCGAGCTGGTTGGTGGGTTCATCCAAAAGTAAAATGTCGGGATTGCCGAAAAGCGCCTGCGCCAAAAGTACGCGCAATTTTTGATTGGCTTCAAGCTGTTTCATTTTGGTTTTGTGGAAAGCCTCCGGCACGCCCAGGTCGCTGAGGAGCTTCGCCGCTTCCGATTCGGCGTCCCAGCCGTTCATCTCAGTGAATTCGTGCTCGAGGTCGGCTGCGCGGATACCGTCCTGCTCCGAGAAATTGGGCTTGGCGTAAATTTCTTCTTTCTCGCGCATGATGTCGTAGAGTTTTTTGTGGCCCATGATCACGGTCGAGAGGGCGTCAAACTCGTCAAACGCGAATTGGTCCTGCTTCAAAATCGAGATCCGCTCATTTTTACCGACCGCGATTTCGCCTTTGGTGGCTTCGATTTCGCCCGAAAGGATCTTGAGAAAAGTGGATTTGCCCGAGCCGTTGGCACCGATCAGCCCATAGCAGTTTCCGGGCGAGAAGATGAGGTTCACGTCATCAAACAGGACGCGTTTTCCGTATTGTAATCTGACTTTGCTGACTGAAAGCATAAGGTGCCTTAGTTTGATTGAAATCGTGTTAAACGAGCGCGTATTCTACAAATAAGAGGGAAGTTAGACAAGTAAAACCCTTGCAGATTATCTGATTCATTAATTGAAACTTCCTCCATAGAATGGTCTAATGCTGAATGCGCATTGAACCTCAAATCATCAAAAATAGAAGCCTTGTCCTCTGCGGCGGGTCTTACGATGAACGCTCAGTTATCATTGACGCGGCGAGCGCTATTTTTCTGAAAGAATTAAAGGGAAAGGTAGTGATTTTCGCGGAAAATTTCAAAAATGGGAATGAGTATGTCCGCAACGCCAAATCTGAGTTTCCGAAAGTGCCCGCTCCCAAAGGCGTCAAGAAAAATGAGGTTACTTACGACGAGTGGCATAACAACCATCTGAACTGGATTTCTGAATTTAAAAATGTGCTGATTGTGATCCCCCAACTTCAAAAGCTCTTTGAAAACGATCCCGATTATTTTTATGAACTTCTCGGATTTTATTTAGAAAAGCAATCGAGCGTTTCCGGCCGAAACCGGTTTCGTTTCATCATGAGTTTTAGTGATCCAATTTCACTCGAAGCGGAGCGGATTCCCACGCGCGTTGGCGCCAAACCAACTCTCTTTGAGCGCAACTTGGCGCTTGTGAATTTACCACGATCTGAATAATGCAAACCATCTTCACTGAACTTCTGGAAGCTTCCGTATTTTCAAAACTAAAACCCTGCCAATCAATTGAATTTCAGAATGCAGTGACGCCGAAAGTGCTGAAGTTTCGAGTTGTGACTGAAGAAGGTGAACGAGCACTTTATTTAACGGCTGTGATTTCCAAAGATGAAAAGCCGATGTGGCAATCGTTTCAGGAGCTTTTAAGTCACAGCGTGAAGCTCGCGGCTCAGTCCATGCAGGGGATTTATGGTTTAGATGTTTTGAGCGCCAATATTCAACAGGGAATTCAGCATTTTAATATTCAAAGTTTCGCGGCGCTTTTGATGAATCACGGCAAGCAGTTGAGTTACGGCCAGAAAAAACTCATTCGATACGGCCAGGTTTTTTGCCTTCTGCACAAGCGCGCTCCGGCGGATTGGGCGAAGTTTGAAATCAGCGATCATGTGGAGATCGTGGACTTTGAAAAAACCCGGCTTTATACGTTTCTCAAGAAGGTTTTCAAAGCAGGCAATCAGGATTCCGGCGCCATTTACTTGATTCACGATTTGGGCCGGAAGAACGTCTGGCATTTGGAGCGTGAACTCCAGGTCCCCAAATTCTCTGATTTTCTTCGCGAGTATCCGATCGATTATGTGTACCACACGCTGAAAGAATGAAGGAGTCATGAAAAAAATACAATTAACACCCTCACAGACAGAAGGATTCCGGGATCTTATGGAAGGCCGGGAGAATATTTTCCTGACAGGCGGCCCCGGTACGGGAAAATCTTTTTTGATCCGTGAGTTTTTAAACGAATGCCCCGAAACCGTGCCGGTTGTGGCGAGTACGGGCGCTGCGGCGATCCTGATCGGCGGCCGCACGTTTCACAGTTTCTTTGGTTTAGGGATCATGCAGGGCGGCGCTGAGGCGGTGGTCGAGAAGGCCTTAAAAAATAAACGCCTCCGCAAACGGTTAAAACAAACCAGCGTGCTCGTCATTGATGAGGTATCGATGCTCTCAGGTGAAACATTGGACGCCGCGGAACACATCGCGCGCGCCGTGAAAAAATCAATTCTCCCTTGGGGCGGCATTCGCGTGATCGCGGTGGGAGATTTTGCTCAGCTTCCGCCGATTACGCGGGGCAAAGACAAAGAGTGGTGTTTTTTATCCCAGGCCTGGGCGCGTTCACACTTTAAGAAAGTCATTTTACGGGAAGTCAAACGTACCGAGGACGCGGCTTTTTTGGAGGTGCTCGAGGACATCCGTTGGGGGAAGACTTCGGAGCGTGTCCGGAAGTTTTTAAATGAGCGGCTCGCGTCCGCGGATCAAGTGGGAAGTGACGTGCCGCATGTGTTTCCGCGCCGTGCGCAGACGGACGCGTTTAACCGGGCCCGCTTGAATGAAATCGAGTATGAATCCAGGTTCTATAATACCGAATATCGCGGCAAGGATATTTATGTGGAGCGCCTCAAGCGTGATGCGCCCATTCCTGAAGTGCTCGAGCTCAAGAAGAACGCGCTCGTGATGTTGCGCATGAATGATACGAAGCAGCGCTACGTGAACGGCACGGTGGGGACGCTCGAGGAATTGGATGATGATTTTTTGTTAATACGCGTGGGAAAACAGCTGCTCGAAATCAAACCTTTTACCTTTACGATATTGGATGATGAAGGCGTAGAAGCCGCTTTTGCCATGAATTTTCCTTTAAGTCTCGCCTATGCCAGCACGATTCATAAAATGCAGGGAAGTACGCTGGAGCGTTGCCATATCAGTTTGCGCAGTCTTTGGGAGCCGGGCCAAGCTTATGTGGCTTTGAGCCGCGCGCGAAGTGGTGACGGCATCACGCTTATGGACTGGGATGAGAGTTCGATTCGCGCCGATTCAGCCGTCCAGCAGTTTTATTCCTAATATACCACGTGCCGGGCTCGCTTTGGTTTGGCGTGGTACTGTCAGTAACGCCTCCGAAATGTGTTGGAAGTTGACGCTTTTGAAATCAGGACTTCCAAAAGAGATGCAAAATTTGCTTTATCTGATATAATATTGCTGTTAAATTAGTTCAAGTTTTAAATTATCAATTCGTAGGGTTGCGGATTATCCTCAAAGATATGGGTTAATTCTGCAGAAAGATCGGTAAAAACGATTTGCCCTCCTTAACTTGGAGGGTAATGAAATGAAAAACGATCTTATTTCCAGTAACAATCATAGTCCTGTGCAGCTAGAGTTGATAAAAGAACCGTCAATTATGCAGCAGTTGCGATCAGCTAGATTTCCACACAAAGAGCGAATACCTTCAATTTCCTCATCTTTTAAAAGCGGGAATTCTTTGGTTCTGCACCATGGTGATGCTCATTCCTTTCTAAAATCAATACCATCCAAAACAGTAAAATTAATTATTAGCTCTCCGCCGTATAATCTTGGAAAACAATATGAGACTAAAACCGAATTGCAGTCTTATCTCGCAAGTCAAAAGCCTATTATAAATGAACTTGTTCGAATACTGAGAGATGATGGAAGTATTTGCTGGGAAGTGGGAAATTATGTGTGTGATAGCGAGGTTTACCCGTTAGACATTTTTTATTACGATTTTTTTAAAGAACAAGGATTGAAATTGAGAAATAGAATAATTTGGCATTTCGAGCATGGATTGCATGCATCAAAACGTTTTTCTGGTAGGTATGAAACTATTTTATGGTTTACAAAAACAGATAAGTATACATTTAATCTTGATTCAGTTAGAGTTCCTTCAAAATATCCCGGAAAGAAGCATTATAAAGGGCCAAATCACGGAAAACTTTCGGGAAATCCACTAGGTAAAAATCCGTCTGATTTTTGGCAAACAATTCAAAGCGACTGGGAAAAAATGATATGGAATATCCCAAATGTAAAAGCCAACCATCCAGAAAAAACAATTCACCCATGTCAGTTTCCAATTGAGTTAGTTGAAAGATGTGTTTTGGCATTAACAAATCCGGGTGATTGGGTATTTGATCCGTACGCAGGAGTTGGCTCTACTTTAGTGGCAGCCGTTAAAAATGAAAGAAAAGCCATGGGATGCGAAAAGATGAAGAGTTACCTTGTTACTGCACAACAAAGACTTCTTAACTTTTTTCGAGGAAATTTAAAGATTCGTCCTTTAGGGAAACCTGTTCATCAACCTTCAGGTCGCGACAAAGCGTCTCGTGTGCCTCAAGAATGGAAAAAGTATCTCTCAAAAAGAAAGCTCATATCCGAAGAACTGGAAAAAATTATTGTATGAAAATTTCTGAAAAATATAGCTATAGACATGCATCTGCAATTTTAGAAAAAGAATTTCCAAAAGAATTGTCAGAAGTGTTGAGCATTCTTAAATCTGTAAACTTCGTTCATTTGGAAAAAGAAAAGAGCAGATCGAGAAAGGGTAAGGTAGTTTCTATAAAAGCCATTAGTGCTGCATCAACTAATAAATTGCTGGGCGCAGCTTTGCATAGCAAAGGATGGCAAGTTACTCCAAAAATTATCTCAAAAAGTGAGTCGAATCTTGCAGCCGATGCGAAAAAAGGAAAAATTCAAGTTGAAATTCAATTTGGAAATATGGCACGTTGGTATACAGACGTTTTTAAGTTTCTTTTGTCTTATTCGGCTGATGATATAGAAGTTGGCATCCTGGTTGTTCCGATGCAGCGAACCGCAAATCAGATTGATGAAAATGTTGCGTATTACGAACGAGTATTACGTGAATTACCTCATGCTAAAATGGGTATTACTATTCCAATTTTGGTTATAGGTGTTGCTGATTAATTTATTTATGTATTCCGGTATTTCCGGTATTTCCGGTGTTTCCGGTGCCTGTTCCGAAAGTGCAGGGTTTAAATAAATCATGACCGAAGAAACACCGAACACGATGGAAGTGGGGACACAGCCCTTAGAAAAGATTCTGACCGATCTAGGACTGAAAAATAGCGACTTGGTTGAGAATTCAACGGAACAACTCACATTCAAAGTGGTGGGCAAAGCACGCCGGGGAAGGCGCCTCACGCTGAACGCCCAGATGAAAATCCTGAATGCCCTCAACGCCGCGCAGGATGACAAATACTTCGAATTGAAAGACCTTTTCAATTATCAGGGCAAGAGATAAGCCTTTAATTTTAAGTGAAAATAGGGGTATCCCCGCGTCGCTACAGAGCAGCTCCCGGGGCGATGCTCGCTTCTTATATGATGGCGCTTAAGGGTTTTCAGGGTAAGCGAGCATCGACTTCCAACAAGTCCAATATTAAGTGATTTCAGAGAAGCTCCGATAAAGTTAGAAACACCGCATGGTGTTATACTTTAACTAGTAACAGATGGTGTTTAGCTGTTGTTAGGGATTGGGCGTTTTCCGAGATACCTGTTCCGGCCGTGTTTCAGGGAATAGGATCTCAACCAGTTCCGGGGGAGAGACAAATGAAAAGAATGCTGACAGTAGGGCTCGTGATTTTGATGTTGATGGCATTACCCGCAGTGTCATTTGCCGGGAGTCCATGGGCAGATAAAACAACCTATGGAGAAAAAACGATGGGTAAGCTGACTTACGGGTTAATGAATACACTGTTCGGTTGGACGGAGCTTGTGCGTAAACCGTCTGATGCAATTCGGGATAAAACATGCCCGCTCACAGGGTTGGGCAAGGGTATTTTGAACACCGTGACTTACACGGTCGGAGGTGCGCTGCACACCGTGACATTCCCGATTCCGCAGATCGATATTCCGATTCCGGATGGCGGCGTGAAGTTCTAAGTTTGTAAAGATTGTTACATCAGAAAAGGCGTGGTTCGGTTCCGAGCCGCGCCTTTTTTGTGTCCAAAAAATCATGCGGCCGGCCGGCAGTTTGGTCAATTTCGAAGCGTTGCTTTTTATAAGTGGTTTTGAATTTAAGTCCATTCGGAAATTTAGCGTTGTTTTCTCAGGTTCGGCGGCGATATAATGGGCAGCGTTATGAGGAAGTGGCCTGCTATTATAGCGCTCGTACTTTTCAATCTAACCCTTCCCGTGTGTGTCAATGCTGCCTCTGAAGATACCGCACACAAACTCGCTGTGCAAAATGCGGACGCCCGCATTGATGCCTATCAACAAGCGGTTACCTCCGGCGATCCAGCCATGATCAAAGAAACAGCGCTTGCTGTGCAGGCCGATCCGCTTGCCGTCCAGCGCGTCAACAAAAACATGCCTCCTGAATTCAAACAGCAAATTTCAAACCATGTTGTGGAAGTCCGTGAGACCGCAAAGGCCAACATCAAAAAACAAGCGGCTGAACACTATGGTGTCCATGAAAACCGCATTACTTTCATGGAGGCTACCAACCCGTCGACAGATCCAAAGCTTGGGCAGGATTGGGACGTGACCGTTCAGGTGGACGGTATGGCTGTGCCGCTCGATGTGGCGGCGCCCATGGTGCAGCAATCTTTTTATGAAGCTGCGAAAGGACATAAAGCGGCGACACCTCAAGAAGCGGCGCATTTTGCGCATGAGCAGGCGGTCGAACCCATCAATCAATCAAGCGCGGAAGCTTACGGATCCGGAGGTAAAATTGAAGTCACAGATCCCGCAACCGGTAAAACCAAAATCGTGACAGAAGGTGCTGATATTATTGCCGGCGATAAATCTAAGCCCATGCGCGACGCTGAGCATTTTGGCCACGTGATGGAGCATAAAAGCGACCTCGCCAAACAGCGCGCCGATCAAAAAATAGCGGAGGCGGAAGCCAAAATTCAGAAAGAAGGCCTGAGTGGCGCAGAGGCCGAGACGGTTCGCAATCAGGCGAAAGCCGAAGCCGTCGGCTGGGAGATGGAGCAGGGGCGGCAATACGATAAGCAAGAAGCGGCGCAAATCAAAAAGCGCGTTGAGGCAAAAGGCGGTGAAATCCCCCAGCACGTTCAAAAAGGAAACGAAATACTTGATAAAGTCGCGAGCGGTGATATTTCGCCGGAAGAAGGCCGTAAGCAACTTGCCGACATGGGAGAAACGCCGGAGTCTGTAATTAAAAAAGGAACCAGTCTCGTGGAAGCCGCTGAAAAACTTGGGACGACGCCGGCTGAAAAAATTGCTCGCGCAAACGCCGGAGAAGCTCCGAAAGATGTTTTTGTCGAAAACGTCAAAGAAAAAATGGCGCTGAAAAAATTGGAGCGTGATGCTGCGGCGATGAAAGAAGGCCCGCGCGCGAATTTGCTCGACGGTGAAGGTAAAAGTTCCTCAGCGCATTTGGAAGAAACATTGCCCGATACTCGGGCTGAGCAAGTCCGCGATCGCACCGCGCGCACCGCCGCCGAACAAGGTTTGGATGCCCCTAAATCGCTTTTGGAAGGCGGAAAATCATCGAGCGCACACACGGATGTTCAAGGCACGGTGGATGGCGTGATGGATACGGTTGACTGGACAGGTTGGGCGGTGGACGCGTATCACAAAGAAGAACAAGCTGCGGCTGAACAAGGCCGCAACCTGAACTGGCTCAATGTCGGCAAAGAAGCTTGGAACGGCCTGGCGGCCGGGAACGCGTTTTCTACTTTCAAAAAGCATGGCGAGGCGGCCAAAACGCGCGCGGAAAGTACGGGAGAGTCAAAATGGCTGGCCGGTTTGGCAGCGTGGGGATTGGCGAGCGCAGAATTTGTCCACAACGCTCTGACGGGCATTAAAAAACAGCATGAGGGATACCAAAAAGAGGAAATAGAAAAAGAAATCGCCCGCGCGCAACAAGCCGGCGAAGCTGCAAACCAATGGCGCGCGAAAATCCCGGCACTTATGCGTATTATGGGCGACGTGATGCAAGTAAACCGGCTTGCGGATTGGTGGGCGGATGATTCAGCGGAAGCAGTGCGCGCTGCTGCTGAAATGAAGAAAAAAGTAGAAGTTCGCGCGAAAGCCGGCATTGAAGTCGAGCTTGCGAGCTTTGGTAAGTTGGAGCGCGATCTGCGTGCCGCGCTTGAAAAATCCGAAGGCAGCGCAAGCGAAGAAGTGCTCACGCTTCAAAAAGAATATCACGACCGAATGACCGCGCTTCAGGATTTGCGCAACGATCTTTTTGCGAAAGGCTACATCGATCCCAAAAACGCCGAATGGACGGCGATCAATCAATCGGTCAATCTGCTGGATTCCAACGTCGTCGAAACGCTCAAGACCGAAATGCAATCGGTTTTCGAAGATCAAAAACATGTTCAAATTCTCCGAGAGGGCATTCAAAACTGCAAGATGACGCCGGTTGAAAGCCGTCTTGAACAGATTCAAAATCCTGAAACCAAAGCAATGATTGCTGCTGAAATGCAGGCACACCGCGACAGGGTTGCTGCATTCAATCAGAAACTGCAGCAAGTCAACGCGCTGGAAACAGCCGGGAATTTAACAGAAGCCCGCGCAGCGCTTGCGCCGCTTATTGATCAAGTTCCCTGCGAATCGGGAAAGGGCGTATTTGTCACGCGGCTGCAGAAATTAAACCAGCGTATCGAAATTCAGGAAAAAGTTGCCGCTGCGGATTGCAGTTTTCTCAAAGGTTCCAGTGCTTTCTGGGTAGAGGACGCACAGCGTCCGGCATGCAGATGCCCTTCCGGCACGGAGATCGACATGAAGGCCGGTGAGTGTGCCAAAACGATTGCTGCCCAGCTTGCGGCAGCTGATTGCAGCCATGTTCCAGGATCTGAGCCATTTTACAATAATAGCACAGGCAAAGTTGTTTGCGCCTGCCCGGATCGCTGGCTGTATGATGCAGAACTGCAAATGTGTGTGGTGGATCGTGAACGGATGAATCGGGAGCTAGACGAAATTAAAAATGAACGGACCTCTTACGATACGCCCGAGCCGTATTATGACGATTACGCGGCCCAAGACGATTACAATAATCAGCAGGCCACGGAAAATGCGTTAATACAGATGCTTCAAAATACAAATCAGCGGGTGTACGGTTCCGGCAGCGGGAATTCCGGAGTGAATTTAGATCAAATGTACGGCAATATGGCTGCGGGCGGCGGCACACAGTGGTCCGACCCGACCAATACTGCGTCCGGGAGCGCTTATCGGCCGGCCGGCTATACGACGCACAAATCTACACCTGCTGCTACCGCAGTGCGCAGCATACCGACTGGCGGGCCTGGTGTCGGTGAATTTCCGGTTAATCAACCGGCGAGTTACGCAGCTCCCCAGAAGGATTGGTGCACGACCGGAAGAGACGCGGCAGGTTGTAAAGGTGTTCAATTATGATTTTTGTGACAGGGCGGCTAGAATAGATCATGGCGTATTTTACCAATGCGTACGCTGCGCAAAATAGAAAAGCGAAGCTCGCACCTTTGACGATCGAAAGGCGCGAAGTGGGGCCGCGCGATGTGCTGATTGAAATCAAATTTTGCGGGATTTGTCACTCCGATATTCATCAGGTCCGCAATGAATGGAGCAATGCCAATTATCCGATGGTGCCGGGGCACGAAATCGCGGGGGTTGTCACCGAAGTCGGATCCAAAGTCCGAAAATTCAAAACAGGCGATCACGCGGGTGTCGGATGCCTCGTCAATTCGTGCCGTAAATGTCCGGATTGTAAACAAGGGCTTGAACAATTTTGTCCTCGTCCTGTCTGGACGTACAACGCGATTCCGAAAGGTGAGAAAACGCCGACTTACGGCGGTTATTCTCAGAGAATCGTGGTGGATCAAGATTTTGTTTTAAAAATTCCGAAGAATTTACCGCTCGATCGCGCAGCGCCCTTGTTGTGTGCTGGCATCACGACGTATTCACCGCTCAAACATTGGAAAGCCGGAAAGGGAACAAAAGTCGCCGTGCTCGGACTCGGTGGTTTGGGCCACATGGCCGTGAAACTTGCGCGTGCGTTAGGCGCGGAAGTGAGCGTGCTCAGCCGTTCTAATAAGAAGAAGCAGGATGCCAAGCGGCTTGGCGCGCATCATTATTATGCGATGGCAGGTCCGACAAGTTTTGACAAGCTCGCGAAACATTTCGATTTGATTCTGAATACCGTGTCGGTTGATCTGGATTGGGGAAAATATTTAGGGCTCCTGAAGCGCGACGGATCCATGGTGCTTTTGGGCGTTCCCGAAAAATCGCCTGCCATTCACGCTTTCAATTTGATTGGGGGCCGTAGGCATTTGACAGGTTCTCTGATCGGCGGAATTAAGGAAACCCAGGAAATGCTCAATTTCTGCGGCCGTCACAGTATCCTCTGCGATATCGAACTTATTTCCATCCAACAGGTAAATGAGGCCTACGAGCGTGTCATCAAGGGCGACGTCCGCTATCGTTTCGTGATCGATATGGCCTCTTTCAGGTAAATTCAAGGTTCTGCCCGCCTCTTGCGCTTTATTCTGCTTCATATTATAATCTGTGGCTTACAACTTCCGTAAGTTACTTAAATTTAAAGGATTTGCGACATTTTATCCGCCTACGCAAACGATTTTGGAGAATGTGCTGGACGGATCCTCCGAAGCTCTGCCGTTAAGGATAGAGCGAAGGAGGATGATAAAGTAATTGCTTCGGCGAGATTTCGCCGACAAACAAGGTAATGGCTACATGATCGAAAAAACATCCGAAATATTAAAAGAACGCTTCGAAAAGATAAAACTCCTCAAAGAAAAGGGTGAAAAGCTTTCAGGTGGCCGCTTTGACGTGAGCCATTCTGTTTCGGATGTGCTCGCCAATTTCGAGGCTGAAAAAGAAGTCCGGCTCGCCGGGCGCATGATGGCGCGCCGCGAGCACGGCAAATCCACTTTTGCGGACCTGAAAGACGACACTGCAAAAATTCAACTTTATCTTAAGTTTGACGGTGTCGGAGAAAAAGCGTACGAGCTTTTCAAGCTTCTCGATTTGGGCGATATTATCGGTGTCCGCGGAAAATTATTTCTCTCCAAAATGGGCGAGAAAACCGTGCGCGTCGAAGAATTTAAACTTCTGTCAAAAATCATTCAGCCTTTGCCCGAAAAATGGCACGGCCTCAAAGACGTCGAGCTTCGCTACCGGCATCGTTACGTGGATTTGATTGTTAATGATGAGGTGAGAGAAACATTTAAAAAGCGCAGTGCGATCATCAAAACAATTCGCCAGTTTTTGGATGAGCGCGGTTTTATGGAAGTGGAAACACCGATGATGCAGCCCATCCCGGGCGGCGCTCGCGCGAGACCTTTTGTGACCCATCACAACACGCTCAACACGGATTTATATTTGCGCGTGGCGCCCGAGCTTTATTTGAAACGTCTTTTGGTCGGCGGGCTGAACAAGGTGTACGAAATCAACCGCAATTTCCGAAACGAAGGCATATCAATCCGCCACAATCCGGAATTTACGATGCTCGAGCTTTACGAAGCGTATTCCGATTACGAAGGCATGATGGATTTGACGGAAGAATTGATCACGCAACTTGCAAAAAATGTTGCAGGGAGCGACGAGCTTCCGTTCGGGGATCTGACGCTGAGTTTCAAGCGGCCGTGGAAGCGGATTTCGTTTTATGACGCCCTCCAAGAAAAGACAAAAATGGACTGGCGGAAGGGAAATTTGAAAGAAGTTGCAAAAAAAGCCGGGTTATCCGTTGATCCCAAAGCCGAAGATGTGGATATTCTCGATGAAGCGTTTGATCATTTTGTTCAGCCGACTTTGATTGACCCGACATTTGTGATTGATTATCCGGCTTTGACGACACCTCTCGCAAAAAAGAAAGATGATGATCCGTCGCTTGTTTACCGCTTTGAGCTCTTTGTCGCGAAAATGGAACTCGCGAATGCTTTTTCAGAACTCAATGACGCGATTGAGCAGCGCGAACGTTTATCCAGCCAAAAAGAAACCATCGGCGAACACAAAGAAATTGACGAAGACTTTTTGCTCGCGATGGAATATGCGATGCCTCCGGCGGGCGGCCTCGGAATCGGGATCGACCGGCTCGTCATGCTCTTAACCAATTCGCAGTCGATTCGAGACGTTATTTTATTCCCGCAGTTAAGGCCTGAGAAAAAAGGCGAGATGAAGGAAGAGTCCAGTGAAGCTTGAACTTTTTATCGCAAAACGGCATTTAACCAAGCGCAGTTTCGGCGGTTTTATCTCGATGAATTTTTTCATCTCGATCGCGGGCGTAGCGCTTGGCGTGATGGCCTTGATCGTGGTGCTCAGTGTGATGAGCGGATTTGACCGCGAACTCAAATCCAAAATTGTGGGTGTTCAGCCGCATATTCTGGTGGAAAAAGTAGGCGGCGTAGACGAAGTCGCGCAAACGCTTTTTGAAATTCAAAAACTCGGCATCAAAGACATCATATCAGTGGCGCCGTATGTGCAAGGCCAGGCGATTGTGCGTTCAGACGCCTATGCGACCGGCGTCATTGTGCGCGGCGTTGATATTCAGAGCGAAGATCTGGATTTGGTGCGCAAAAACATGCGGTCCGGCGCGCTTGCTTTCACCGAAGTGCCGATGCAGGTTAAAAGATGGTTTGGCAAAGTGGAAACCCGTATGATCGGCCGTGTGCTGGTCGGTGAAAGTTTGGCCGCGGCACTTTCAGTACGCGTGGGCGATATTGTTTCTGTGATTTCTCCTGATGAGGACAAGCCGTCAAAACTGACGGAAATCCGGAAAACAAAGAGCGATTTCTTCCAAATCGGCGGTATTTTCAGGCTGGGGATGAATGATTTTGATTCGTCACTTGCTTTGATTAGCCTGCCTCACGCACAGTCGATTTATCATTTAGAAGACCGTGTCAGCGGTATCGGAATCCGCGTGAAAGATGTTGAGCTGGCGGATAAAGTAAAAGAAGAAATCCAGGACCACTTTGATTCACCGTTTGTGTTTCAAAGCTGGATTGACCTCAACCGGCATTTTTTCTCGGCGCTCAAGGTTGAAAAAACCGTGATGACGATCTTACTCAGCCTCATTATTTTGGTTGCGGCGTTTAACATTGTTTCAAGCCTTACGATGGTGGCGATGGAGAAAACAAAAGATATCGGAATTTTACGCGCGCTTGGTGCCACCGCTTCGAGCATCCGGGAAGTTTTTTTGATCGAAGGTTTGATGATCGGCGTGACCGGTGTATTTTTGGGCGCTATTTTAGGGCTCTGGCTGACGCTTCATCTGAACGAAGTGTCAGATTTTCTTGAAAAAGCTTTCGGTATCAGTGTTTTCCCAAGCGACATTTATTATTTCGATAAGATTCCGGCGCAGATTAATTCAGGCGACATTGTGACAATCGTTCTCTCAGCGCTTGTGATGGCGCTTGCGGCGGGCATTTATCCGGCGCACCAGGCGGCTCAGCTGCATCCCGTGGAGGCACTTCGCCATGAGTAATATTTTAGAAGCGGTGAAGAAACGCCTGACGAAAAATCAGCCGGAGGGGGACGCGATTCTGAGGGTTGAAAAGCTTTGCAAAAATTACCAAGGCCCGCACGGTACTTTAAAGATTCTGCGCGGCGTCAGTTTTGAAGCTGATCCGGGTGAAATGGTTTTCATATTAGGCCGTTCAGGGTCAGGCAAATCAACCTTGCTGCAAATATTGGGCGGCTTGGATGCGGTCACGAGCGGCAACATTTATTTTCGGGGGCAGGATATCGCAAAATTAAATGAACCGCAAATTTGCGAATACCGCAACAAGCGTGTTGGTTTTGTATTTCAGTTCTTTCATTTATTGCCTGAGTTGACGCTTTTGGAAAATGTGATGCTGCCGGGCTTGATCAGTGGAAAAGTGAATCAAAAGCGTGTCAAATATTTGCTTGATCGGGTCGGTTTAAGCCACCGTAAAGATCACTATCCGTCACAGCTCTCAGGCGGAGAAGGCCAGCGGACGGCGATCGCGAGAGCGCTTGCCAATGACGCGGACCTTATTTTGTGCGATGAACCGACCGGAAACCTGGACGAGGAAACTTCGCAGGAAGTTTTCAACTTATTGGTGGAACTCAACAAGGAAGAGAAAAAGACATTTATCATCGTGACGCACGAAGCAAGCCTGATTAAACGAAACAAGAAGGTGTATCAGCTTCACGACGGCGTTTTAGAAAAAGGCCAGTAGCGCAAGAAAGGAAAACCATGAAAAAGAAAACAGAAGCAAAGCAAACCAGCAAGGAACTTCAAGTTTACTTGAATGGTGAATTTTTTCCGAAATCGGAAGCCAAAGTTTCCGTGTTTGATCACGGCCTGCTCTATGGCGATGGTGTGTTTGAAGGAATTCGCGCCTACAACTGTCTTGTTTTTAAACTGAAAGAACATTTGGCACGTCTGTATGAGTCAGCACACACGATTATGCTTACAATTCCGATGACGAAAGACCAGATGACTGACGTGATCATCGAAACTTTAAAAGTAAACCAGGTGCGCGACGGTTATATCCGCGTGGTGGTGACGCGCGGCACAGGCGACCTGGGCCTTGATCCGCAGAAATGTAAAAAAGCGACCGTGTTTGTCATTACTGACAAAATCACGCTTTATCCGGAGAAACTTTATCGTGACGGCATGGACATTATTACAGTGCCGACGGTCCGGAATTTGCCGGAAGCGGTCAATCCGAGCATCAAGTCACTTAATTATTTGAACAACATCATGGCGAAAATTGAGGCGTCCAATTCCGGTTATTCAGAAGCTTTGATGCTCAATCATCAGGGTTATGTGGCGGAATGTACGGGCGACAATATTTTCATCGTGAAAGAACGGATTTTGATGACGCCGCCGACTTATCTGGGCGCTTTACGCGGCATTACGCGGCAGGCCATTATCGATCTTGCGCGGCGCAATGATATTCCGTTTCAGGAAAAAATTTTAACGCGTCACGATTTGTTTAATGCAGACGAAGCGTTTCTCACGGGCACTGCCGCGGAAGTGATTCCGGTTGTTAAAATTGACGGCCGCGCGATCGGCAGCGGAAAACCCGGAAAAGTAACTTTAAAACTCAAAAGCTCCTTCGGCGATTTAACCCGCCGGGACGGCGTTCGTTATACTTTGTAAGACCGTATTTGAGGTGAATTAAAATGCTCTGCGGCGCATGCCATCAAAATGAAGCAACTATTCATTTGACCGAGATCGTCAACAATCAAATGATTGAAGTCCATTTGTGTGAAACCTGTGCACAGGAAAAGGGCACTGACTTCAAAACCCACTTCAATTTCAGCGATCTCCTTTCAGGTCTTTCCGACGTAGGATCTGTGCTGAAAGCGGATCTGATGGAAACCGCGGGCTGCAAGACTTGCGGGCTCACCTATGAAGAATTCGGAAAGACAGGCCGGCTGGGATGCCCCGATTGTTATCAGGATCTCAATAAAATTTTACTGCCGCTGATTAAGCGGGTTCAGCGTTCAACCGAGCATTTAGGGAAGCATCCGTCTAAGGCATCCAGTGAAACGAAGCGGACCATTGATTTGCGCGAGCTTCGCGAGCGTTTGAAGCGTGCTATTGAAATGGAAGAATTTGAAAAAGCTGCCGACATTCGCGATCAGATCAAAAAACTTGAAGACAAGATTGAAAAAGGTAAAAAGGAAAAATAATGGCCGGACAGGCAAGCGGAATTAAACAGCTGCTCAATTCAAATTCTGAGTGGCTTCGCGGTACGGGACCGGAACATGATGTGGTGATCAGTTCCAGGATTCGCCTCGCGCGTAATCTCTCAGGTTTTCTGTTCCATCAAAAACTTGACGTTGAGCATGAAACGATGATTATCGAGGAAGTTCACCGCGCCGTAAAGTCGTCTGTGTTCCTCAAGGATTCTATGTTTTTTCATTACAAAGACCTGAAGGAAAACGATAAACAGTTCTTATTTGAACGTCACCTCATCAGCCCTGAACACGCAAAGGGAAAAGGGAAAAAAGCGCTGGTGGTGACAAAGAATGAAGTGGTCAGCATTATGGTTCTTGAGGAAGACCATTTGCGCATTCAATCATTTCAGTCGGGGTTCAATTTAATGGAGGCCTGGCGCGTGATCGATAAAATCGACTCAGACTTAGAGGCTTCGCTCGGTTTCGCGTTTGATTCTTCGCTCGGTTATTTAACCGCATGCCCTACGAATGTGGGAACGGGCCTTCGCGCTTCCTGCATGCTTCATCTGCCGTGTCTCGTAACGACCAAACAAATCGCCAAAGTTCTGCAGGCTGTTTCCAAGCTCGGTATGGCGGTTCGCGGGCTTTACGGCGAGGGTACTCAGGCGGTCGGTAATTTTTTTCAGTTTTCGAATCAAATCACCCTGGGCCAGAACGAGGAAGATATTATTGATAATTTGGAACGTGTGATTAAACAGGTGATCGGCCATGAGAAGGAATCGCGAGAGCATTTAATTTCAAAGAAGCGCGACAAGCTTGAAGACCAAATTTGGCGATCGCTCGGCACCCTGAAATCGGCGCGGCTTTTAACGAGCAACGAAGCCATTTCGCTTTTATCGCTCCTCAGGCTCGGCCTTGATATTAAATTCTTAAAAGGCCTGACGGAGGCTGACCTTAATTCGCTTTTCTTGATCAGTCAGCCCGCACATTTACAAAAAATGTTTGGGTCTGAGCTGGGTAGTGCCGAAAGAGATTATAAAAGGGCCGAACTGTTCAGGGACAGATTAAAAGACGTCCACTTGATTTGACTGCTATAATATAGGCAGGCTTAATTGTTTTCATTTTTAAGTTGTACCAAATAATAAGGAGTTCATATGTTTGATCGGTTTACAGAAAGAGCGCGCAAAGTCATTATCTTGGCGAAAGAAGAAGCCAAACGCTTTAACCACGATTACATCGGCACCGAACATATTTTGCTCGGCCTTATCAAAGAGGGCGAGAGTGTGGCAGCGGCTGTCTTGCAGAATTTAGGGCTCTCCTTAGATACAATCCGCCTTGAAGTTGAAAAGCTTGTCCAATTCGGCCCTAGCACGATTGTCTCCGGTGATATTCCTTTTACACCCAAAGCTAAAAAAGTCATCGAACTTGCCATGGACGAAGCCCGCCGTTTAGGGCACAACTACATCGGGACAGAACACTTGCTTTTAGGCCTTATTAAAGAAGGTGAAGGCGTGGCAAGTCATGTGCTGATGAATATCGGCCTGGATCTCAACAAGGTCCGCTCAGAAGTGATCAAATTACTTGGGTCTTCAGCGCCATCGCAAGGTCAGGGCGGCGGCGCACCGCCGGCTGGCGGACAGGGCGGAGGCTCAGGGTCTGGGCAAAAATCGTCAAAGACCAAAACGCCTGCGCTGGATGCGTTTGGGCGCGATTTGTCTCAGCTTGCTCGGGACGGAAAATTGGACCCGGTTGTGAACCGCGTGGATGAGATTGAGCGCGTGATTCAAATTTTAGCGCGCCGCACGAAAAACAATCCTGTGTTACTGGGTGAAGCCGGTGTCGGCAAAACGGCAATTGTGGAAGGCCTCGCGCAGCGGATTATTTCGAGCGATGTTCCGGAAGTGTTGATTGATAAACGAATCGTGGTGCTGGATCTTGCTTTGATGGTAGCCGGCACAAAATACCGCGGACAATTTGAGGAAAGAATTAAAGCCGTGATGGATGAAATCCGCCGCTCGGAAAATGTCATCATTTTTATTGACGAACTTCACACGCTGGTGGGTGCCGGCGGTGCGGAAGGCGCCATTGATGCCTCCAATATTCTGAAACCCGCTCTTTCTCGCGGTGAAATCCAATGCATCGGCGCTACGACGCTTGACGAATACCGAAAATATATTGAAAAAGACGCCGCGCTTGCGCGCCGTTTCCAAACGATTACAGTGGATCCGCCCACAGTAGAGGAAACCATTGCGATTTTGAAAGGCCTTCGCGATAAATATGAAGCGCATCATCGCGTGAAAATTACGGATGAATCAATTGAGGCCGCCGCCAAATTATCTGATCGTTATATCACCGGCCGTTTTTTGCCGGATAAAGCGATTGATTTGATCGATGAAGCCGGTTCGCGCGCAAGGCTCTCGGTGACAACTTTACCGAAGGATTTAAAGAAGATTGAAGCTGATATTGAGCAATTTAAGAATGAAAAAGAAGCTTCGATCAAAGGGCAGGATTTTGAACGTGCCGCAAAACTGCGCGACAAAGAACGCCAGGCCCGTGATGAGTTAAACCGCATTAAACGCAGCTGGAAAGAATCCAAATCTGAAGTTGAGATTCAGGTAACCGGTGAAGATATCGCGGTCATTGTGTCAAAGTGGACCGGAGTTCCGCTCCAGCGGCTCGAAGAAAAAGAAACCACGCGTCTTTTACGTACGGAAGACGAACTTCATAAACGTGTGATTGGCCAGGAAGAAGCGATTAAGGCTGTGTCGAACGCGATCCGCCGTTCACGAAGCGGCCTTCGGAATCCGCGCCGTCCAATCGCAAATTTTATTTTCTTGGGGCCGACCGGTGTCGGTAAAACACTTTTGGCACGCGCTTTGGCCGAGTTTATGTTTGGCGATCAAGAAGCTGTGATCCAAATTGATATGTCTGAATACGGCGAGAAATTTAATGTTTCACGCCTCGTCGGAGCGCCTCCCGGATATGTGGGTTATGAAGAAGGCGGGCAGCTGACGGAAAAAATACGCAGAAGGCCCTATTCTGTCATCTTGTTGGATGAAATCGAGAAAGCGCATCCGGATGTTTTTAATATTTTGCTGCAGGTGATGGAAGACGGACGGCTCACGGATTCGTACGGCCGGCGGGTTGATTTTAGGAATACCGTGATCATCATGACATCGAATGTCGGCGCTGATTTAATCAAGCGGCAGGGCGACATCGGTTTTCGTCCTCAGGGAGATTCAGAGACGCATGACGCAATGAAGATGAAACTCTTGGATGAAGCGAAGAAAGTATTTCGTCCGGAATTCATTAACCGCGTGGATGATATTATTGTTTTTCATCAGCTGACTCGTTCTGATCTTGAGAAAGTTATCGAAATTGAGCTTAAGGAAGTGAAGGACCGTCTTAAGGAACAAAAAATGGAACTCGTGCTGTCGCCCGAGGTCGTGAAATTCCTGATTGATAAAGGCTATGATCCGACTTACGGCGCGCGTCCGCTGAAGAGAACCATTCAGAAATATATTGAAAACGTGCTCGCGGAAGATATCTTAACCGGTAAATTTCATGAAGGCGATACAGCGAAGGCTGAAATTCGCGGAGAATTTATCGTGTTTGAGAAAACGTCTTCTCCGACTTCAGTTGCTTAATCAGGCACGAAAATCCGTCATCCTTCTTGGAGTCAGCACACGATAATGCCGTCATGCGAAAATGGACGTTAATTCCAATCGTTTCCGGTATTTTACTGGCCCTGGGCGCTTTTTATGCCTATCAGATTGTGAGTAAGCAAGTGACTTCTTCCGAATTTAGATCATTTACGGAAGAGAAAGTAGGTCAGTTTCTGCGCTCAAGCGTGAAGATCGGTAAAATTCAGTTCCGTTTCCTCAAGCAAATTTCTCTCTCAGGCCTTCAAATTAAACAAACCAATTCTCAAGACCCGATTCTAATCGGCGTTCATAGAATTGTAATCCGCTACAATTTGTGGAATTTTTTAAGCCGTCAATTTAAAGTGCCGGTCTCAATCTTGCTGGATTCTCCCAAATTTTTATTAAAACCCGGCCAGCCTTTTTGGGCGTCCATCCTGCCTTCGGTTATCAAACGGGGAGACGGGTTATTTCGCCACGTGGAACTGGACGGCGGTGAAGTGGAGGTGCCGGTCCCGCTTGTTGATCAGAAATTAAAGTTAACCGGCATTCGGGGAAGATCCTCGTGGGCGGGTGATCAGCTACGCGTTGATTTCTTAGCGAAAACAGATGGATTTTTGGAGGGTGACATTGATGTAAAAGGCACTCTCAAATCAGGCCTGCAATCAGGTGATTTAATTATCCTGCTCAAAAACATTAACTGGCGCGAAAACACCGGGATTCCGGTTAAAAATTTACAGGGAGAAGTTGAGCTCACGGGCTCTACTTTGGTAATTCGTAAAATTAGTTTTGATTTTAAACAGATTCCGTGCGAGCTGAGCGGAACCATTGAAAATATTTTTTCACCGCACCCGCTTTACAATTTGTCATGGCGGTTTATTGAAGAAGGGAAAGAATTCTCACTTCAGGTTAAGGCTGATTTGAGCGATCATTCAGTTTCCGGAAATTTCTCAGCGTTCGGCCGTTCCCATACGTTTCAAGGCCGGATTGCGAGCGGAGCCAGCGCGATCCGCTTAGAGGATTTACTGCTTGGAAACGGATACCGCGCTGAGGGTGAACTTAACTTGAAAGAAAGCAGGTTTCACCTGTCAGCCGATCATGAGGAGCAGCGGTTTTCGTTTGATCTCAGTTTCAAAGATTTTCAGATTGATTTAAATCTGAACATGACGCATCTTAAAATCGCAGGGCATGACGTGGCGACGCTTGCTAAATTTAAGCTGCGGCCGGTTGAAAAGGTGTGGTCAGGCGGCCAGCATCATTTTGACGGAACGGTGGAAAGCGCTTACCTGATTTTTAATTATCAGCCGCTTGAGGATTTTAGCGCTGCTTTTCGGATTTCGCCTTCAGGAATCGAATCGCTTTCAGCGCGCTGGTCCCGTGTTTCCCGATTAACGGGATCTGTCTCATTTTCACATCCCGTAACGTCTGACCTGATTCTCCAAATTAGTAAATTTGATTTAAGCACCTTGAAACGCTTGGGTGTTCACGAAATTCCGGCCGCTTTGGGCGGAGAACTTGAGGGAAAGATAAAAATATCGGGGCTCATCCGAGAGCCTGCGATGGAAGGGCAGATGAGTATTCAGGGCGGAAAAGTTGCCGATTTTGATTACGAGCTTGCCACGATCCATTTTAACGGCCAGTATCCACGCATTAATTTCAAGGATTCAAAAATTACGAAAAAGGGGAAGACCTATCTGCTGAAAGGCGATGTTGATTTTAAATTGGACAATATCGTACAAAATGTGAAAATATTGTCCGCCGATCAGATCGTGATGTGGAAAGGCTGGAATTTAAAGAAAGAAGCTGAAAATAAGAATTCCTCAGGCTCTCCGAGCAGTGATGTGCTTGCAGGATCCAGGTCTTACCGTATCCCCCGGTACTCTGAATTGGAACTTGAGTATTCGCTTAAGAAAGGGAAAAGCCTGGCGGTTGTAGCAGAAGACGACAAGGAAGGCGGGCAGTTTGTTGGTGCTGGCCCTAAGATGAAATTTTAGAAAGTATTATTAAGGAATCACGCTCATTTTATGGATAAAGACGAAATTAAGACGGCAAGATCGACATTTTCATCGCTCAGGCGATGGGTCAATGTTAAAAACTGGCTCGAAACCATCGGGGGATCTTGCCTTGAATTTTTGACGGAATCCGGCGCAATCGCGGTGCTATATTGGCAGACCAACAAAGCGCTTTTCAAAAAGTCGCCCCGGACGCGCGAAGTTTTCAACCAAATGTTTAAAATCGGCGTCGGTTCGCTGCCGCTCGTGTCGCTCACTTCGCTTTTTACCGGCATGGTGCTGGCATTGCAATCGGCCTATCAGCTGCAAAATTTCGGCGCGACACAATTTACCGCGGACCTGGTTTCGCTTTCCACCGTACGCGAGTTAGGGCCGGTACTGACGGCGCTCGTGGTCTCAGGCCGTGTCGGCGCCTCAATCGCGGCAGAGCTTGGAACGATGAAAGTTACCGAACAAATTGATGCCCTGCAGTCGCTTGCAACCAACCCGATTGATTACTTGGTGGTACCGCGCTACCTGGCTGCAATCTTCATGCTGGTTGTTTTGACGATTTATGCGGATGTCGTGGGTGTTTTGGGCGGCTATGCAATTGCGATTTTCAAACTGAAGATCAGTCATTATCAATATCTGCACCGGGCGATTGACATTCTGCAGTTAAAGGACGTGCTCTCAGGCCTTGCAAAATCTTTCTTCTTTGGAATGATCATTTCAACCGTCGGCTGTTATTATGGTTTTGTCGCGAGAGGCGGAGCGGAGGGCGTGGGACAGGCAACTACCAAAGCGGTTGTCACTGCTTTGATTTCTGTGATCGCGTTTGATTGTTTTTTTACGGCAATTGTTCAGTTTGCGTTTTAAGGGAGCGGGATGTAAATTTCCTGCGGCACTTATCCTGCCCCACCTACATTTGAAATTGTAGGAAGGTTGGAGCTGTGCTGGCTTCATATTAATAAGGATTTTTATGGCACTAATTGAAATTACTGATTTACATAAATCATTCGGCGGAAAGCAAATTCTGAATGGCGTGAATTTAAAAGTTGAGGCCGGTGAGACGCTGATCATTATCGGAACTTCAGGGTGCGGTAAGAGTGTCTTGCTGAAGCATATTATGCGCCTTTTAACTCCGGATACAGGAAAGGTGCTGATCGAAGGCGTTGATATTTTTTCAATCGGGCCTCAGCAGCTTAATCAAGTGCGGATGCAGATCGGCATGCTGTTTCAAAATTCCGCCTTGTTTGATTCGATGACGGTGGGTGAGAATGTCGGGTTTTCTTTGAATGAACATTACAAATTACCGCGCCAAGAAATTGAAAAGCGAGTCAGGGAAAAACTGTTTTTGGTCGGATTGAGCGGTATTGAGGATTTAGCGCCGTCTGATCTTTCAGGCGGTATGAGAAAGCGGGTAGCGCTTGCGCGCGCCATTTGTACCGATCCTAAAATCGTGCTTTATGATGAACCCACAACCGGCCTTGACCCTATCATGTCAGACGCGATTAACGATTTGATCATCCGGCTTCAGAAGAAGCTTGGCATTACTTCAGTTGTGGTAACCCATGACATGAAAAGCGCTTATAAGGTAGGCGATCGCATTGCAATGTTGTATAATGGCGCCATTGTGGCATCCGGGACACCGGACCAGATAAAAAACTCGGACAATCCGATTGTCAAACAGTTTATCACCGGATCTTTTAAGGGTCCGATTGCGGTGGAGCCGTCGCATTATTTGGCACAAACCAATAATGGAAATGAGGATAAGGGAGATAGGCCAGCATGATTAAATTGAAATCAGAATTGGCAGTCGGTATTTTTGTGGTCGTGGGTTTTGTCTTACTGACTTTGGTTATATTCGGCGTAAGCGGTATCTATTTATTCCGTCCGGGATATTCTTTAAAAGCAGATTTTGATTATGTGGGAATCATTGACCGCGGCGCACCCATTCGTTATGCGGGTGTTAAGGTGGGCGAGGTCAAGAGTGTTGATATTAACGAATCGGCCAATGGTGAGGATGTCAGCCATGTCCGCCTGACTCTTTTCATTGTTAAGGGCGTGCGTATCTATCAAAACGACAAAATCAGTGTCCAGGGCACTCACATTATGGCAGAACCTCACGTTGAAATCGGGCCCGCCGAAGCGGACCGCGGCAGGCTCTTAAAAGACGGCGACCAAGTGAAAGGCATATCGCCGGTTTCGATGGACGATCTGATTATGCAGGGCAAGGAAATCGCAGGAAAAATCAACGCGTTTCTTACCGGAGTAGAAAACAGTGTCAAAGATCCTAAGAGTAAAGAAGCGATTAGCGGTGTTCTGGTCAATTTAAGCGAATTAACAGCTTCATTAAATACTATTTTAAAAGGCCAGGAGCAGGAAGTGCGGGCGGGCCTTTCTAATTTAAATAAGTCCGCAGATCAGTTAAGTATTTTATTAGAGAAAATGAATCAAGGGCAGGGCACAATGGGGCGCCTGATGGCAGACGATGAACTTTATAAAGAACTATTAGAATTTGTCCGCGATCTTAAAAAGCACCCATGGCGCCTTTTAAAGAAAGGCTAAGGCATTGAATTTGTTTTTGATGCGTTTGTCTTGAAAGTGACTGAGAGATTATTTTAATCATGCATATTATTACTCATTATATTCAACCTTATTATTTTATACTGCAGAAAGGCGGGAGTTATTCATATGATCATTGCATTGAGGATTTTTATTATCGCAATCGGAGGGTTGTTGGGTTATTACATGAGCAGTCATGCCATGACGGGAATTTTGACATCTTATTCATGGATGGGGATCGCGCTCGGAATCGCGCTCAGTTTTTTAGTTATTCTAATCGATCTTTTTTTCAAAAAAGTAACGGTCCGCAATATTCTGTCGCTTCTTCTGGGCATCGCGCTCGGGCTTTTGATTCACAAGCTGTTGATGGGGCTTTTAAGCTACGCTGATTTCGCCGAAAATTTTGAGAATCAATTCGCCATCATTTCTGCCGTTGTTTTCTCATATTTAGGCGCTGTCACAATCCTGCGCGGCCAGGATGAATTTTCGCTCGTCCTTCCGTTTATTCAGCTTGAATCCAAAGACAGCGGCGAAGACATTATCATTCTTGATACGAGCGTTATCATTGACGGCCGTATTGCTGACATTTGTGAAACCGCGTTTTTGGGCGGTAAATTATTCGTCCCGCGCTTTGTCTTAAAGGAGCTTCAGCTGATTGCGGATTCTTCAGATCCTCTGAAGCGCAACCGCGGCCGGCGCGGCCTTGAGATTTTAAACCGCATGAAGCAAAATCCAATGGTTCAGATCCGGATTCACGAAACCGATTTTCCCGAAGTTCCGACAGTGGATGCCAAATTGGTTAAGCTCGGACAAATGCTGAGCGGTAAAGTGTTCACAAATGATTACAACCTGAATAAAGTTGCCGAACTTCAGGGTGTGCGCGTGCTCAATATTAATGAGCTCGCCAATGCGCTTAAGCCTATCGTGATGCCCGGCGAAGGCATGCAGGTGAAGGTTTTAAAAGAAGGGAAGGAATCTGATCAGGGAGTCGCGTATCTGGATGACGGCACGATGGTGGTGGTGGATGGCGGCAGAAAGCGGATCGGCCAAACGATCCAAGTAACAATTACCAGTGTTCTACAAACTCAGGCCGGGCGTATGATTTTTGCAAGGCCTTCAGATGAACCGGTTCACAATCATCATTAATGAAGATCAGTGTTCTCATTCCGGCGGCCGGTTCCGGTTCGCGGTTTAAACAAAAAAGATCGAAGCTTGAGGCCATGCTTAGCGGCCAAAGCGTGATTTCTCATTCTCTAAGCGCGTTTCGTGAAATCAAAGGCGTTCAAGAGATCGTGATGGCGACGCAGCCCGGTTTTAAGAAATTTTTAACCGAACAAGTCCGTTCGCTCAAACTGCCTTTTCCCGTCAAAATCGTAAAAGGCGGAAAAACAAGAGCCGAATCGGTTCACCGGGCACTTCAAAGTTCGTCAAAAAAATCTGATTATGTATTGATTCATGATGGTGCAAGGCCTCTCGTGAAGCCCGAATGGATACGACGGCTTGTTCGTGAAGCAAACGGTGCTGACGGTGCGGTTTTGGGGCAGTCAGCAGTTCCGACGATCAAGCGTTTTAATCCGGAAAGTCAGGAAATCTTAGAGACGCTCGACCGGCAAACATTGTTTGAAGCGGAGACGCCGCAATTTTTCAAGAAGCTGATTTTAGAGAAGGCGTATAAACTTTTAAAGTCACGTGCTTATCAAGCCACCGATGATGCATCCCTGGTTGAGCTTGCGGGCGGCGATGTTAAAGCGGTCAGTCATGATGGCCCTAATTTAAAAATTACCACGACAGCGGATTTAGATTTGGCACAGAGCATGTTATCAAAATCAGAGAGCGCATTCCGGTTCGGTTTGGGGCTTGACCGTCATCGCCTTGCGAAAGGCCGTGCTTTTTATTTGGGAGGCATCCGTTTAAAATCTGATTTCGGCCCTGTCGGCCATTCGGATGGTGACCCGCTTCTTCATTCAATTATAGACGGCATGCTCGGCGCTCTCGGGCTGGGTGATATCGGTGATTTTTTCTCCGATTCGGATGCGCGATACAAAAATATCAAAAGCACGATTCTTGCCAAGCATGCTTTGAAACTCATTCAATCAAAAGGCTTTGAAGTTTATCAAATCGATACGACCGTGATTTTAGACCATCCAAAATTGGGTCCCAGTAAAAAATCAATTTGTGCGAACTTATCCAAGATTTTCAATCTCCCGTTATCAAAAGTAAGTTGCAAAGCCAAAACATCCGAAGGGGTCGGCCCCGAGAAGATGAATCAGGCCGTTTCAGCTGAAGCGCTTGTGGTGTTGATTGGAGGCGTTACTGGGAGTGCCAGGCTGAAGCCCGGCTCCACCAGTAACGCCTCCAGGAGTTCGCGATGAGCGGCGCTCGGGTCCGTTTTGCGCCGTCACCAACGGGCATGCTGCACATCGGTAACATCCGCACGGCGCTTTTTAATTTTCTCTATGCCCGGCATACGATCGGCCAATTCATCTTACGGATTGAAGATACCGATCTCGAGCGCTCCAAACAGGAATATGCTGATGCGATCATGAAGGATCTAGAGAAGCTCGGGCTTCAGTGGGACGAAGGCCCGATTTATCAATCGAAGCGCTTTGACATTTATTCTGAGCATCTCAAGAAGCTCCGCGAGCAGGGAAAAGTCTACGAATGTTATTGTTCAGAGCAGGAGCTTGCTGCACGGCGCAAGGAAGCGATGATTGCGAAGAAGGCGCCGCGCTATGACAACCGTTGCCGGACGATTTCAAAAGCTGAGATTGAGAAGAAGAAAGCGGAAGGCATCAAGCCCACCATTCGTTTTAAAGTGGAAGAAGCAGAGCCTATTTTGGTTGAGGATTTGATCCGGGGCGATGTCCGTTTTCCGCCTGATGAAATCGGCGACTTTGTGATCATGCGCACTAACCCTGCGAAGCACAGCGAATTTATTCCGACGTTTCATATGTCGGTTTGCGTGGATGACGGCCTCATGAAAATCTCGCACGTGATCCGCGGGGAAGACCATTTATCCAACACGCCGCGCCACATTCTGTTATTTAAAGCATTTGGTTTTGAAGTGCCTAAATTTGCCCATCTCTCGCTCATTCACGGCCCTGGCGGAGAACCTCTGTCGAAACGGCTCACTTCGGTCAGCGTCCGTGATTTTGTTGAAGATCAAGGCTACATGACCGATGCCCTCTTAAATTATTTGGCGCTGCTTGGATGGTCTCCGAAGGAGAACCGTGAAATTTTGGATTTAAATCACCTGATCGCTGAATTTGATGTCGCAAACTGTATCAAACATCCGGCCATCTTTAATCCGGAGAAACTCGATTGGGTGAACGCTGAACATCTTCGCACTACTTCAGAAACCGACTACATTGAGCGTGCGGCGAGTTTTTTGAAATCAGGCGGTGAGCGAGCAGTGCCATTTTTTGTTAACGCCAAGTTTCTCGAAAAAAGTTTGCTCTTGATTCGAAATGACATTCACAAATTTCAAGAGTTGTGGGACCGGCTCAATTTTTTATTGGAGCCGGATTTTAAGAGTCTTTCAGATGATGCAAAAATAATTTGGAGCCAACCTGAAACCAAAACGGTTTTAAAATCTGCGCTCAGCGCTTTTTCAGAATTAAAATCAGAGGGTGAGGCGTTTTTTGATGATCTTACAAAATTCATCAAAGAAAAAACCCAGGTGAAAGGCAAATCGCTTTTTATGCCGATCCGGCTTGCGATGACAGGGCAAATTCACGGCCCGGAAATGAAAAAAGTGTTCGGTGTTTTTGACCGCGCAACCATTCAAAAGCGTTTTGAAAACGCTCTCAAATTCTAATTATGGCGCTTCAATTATTTAACACACTGAGCGGGAAGAAGGAAGAATTCAAGCCTTTGAATCCGCCGGAGGTGCGCCTCTATACCTGCGGACCCACCGTTTACGATTTTGCCCACATCGGCAACTTCCGCACCTATGTTTTTCAGGATTTGCTCAAACGTTATCTTGTGTTTAAAGGTTTCCAGATCCGTCATGTGATGAATATTACGGATGTTGATGATAAAACCATCGCAGGCGCTAATCAAAAGAAGGTGGCACTTGAAGAATTTACCAAACAATTTACGCAGGCATTTCACGATGACCTGAAAACACTCGAAATCCTGCCGCCCGATGAGGAACTTTTTGCGACGAAGACGATTCCTGCCATGCTCAAAATGATTGGAGAACTTGTCAAAAAAAATCACGCCTACGAAAAAGACGGCTCCGTTTATTTTCGTGTCGCGAGTTTTACGAATTATGGGAAATTATCCAAGAAAGATTTAGAAAAAAATATTGCAGGAGCGCGTGTCGATCAGGATGAATATGAAAAGGAAGAGGCGACTGATTTTGTGCTGTGGAAAAAAGCCAAAGAAGGGGAACCTTCGTGGGAGTCGCCGTGGGGAAAGGGCCGGCCAGGCTGGCACATCGAATGTTCCGCCATGAGCCTTCAGGCATTTCATAACGAGACGCTCGACATTCATACCGGGGGAGAAGATCTGGTGTTTCCGCACCATGAAAATGAAATTGCGCAGTCAGAATCCACCACCGGTAAAAAATTTGTGAATTATTGGCTTCATGCCAGGCACCTGCTGGTAGACGGTGAGAAAATGTCGAAATCAAAAGGCAACTTCTTTACTTTAAGACAGCTTCTCGCAAAGAAATTGGATCCTGAAGCGGTTCGATACGCACTGCTCTCGACTCATTACAGAAAGCAGCTCAATTTCACGGTAGAGGGCGTTAATGCGGCGCGCCAGGCCTTGAACCGTGTCCGTGATTTTCACGCCAATATGGATGTTTGTGAGGTGGATAATGCCAAATTAGGGGGCGCTGTTTCTGATTTGGTCCGCCAGGCTCAGGCGTCTGTTGAAAATGCGATGGATGATGATTTAAACGTTTCGGAAGCGTTGGGTGCGATTTTTGAGATGATCAAAAAAATTAACGCGTTTAATTTAAAGAAGATCGGCCTTCAGGAAAAAACCGAGCTGGATGTTTTTTTCCAGAATGCAAACCAGATTTTCGGCGTATTTCATTTTGAAGACGAAATCCCGGCCGAAGTGCACGAGCTTGTCTCTAAGCGCCAGGAAGCCCGCGCGAAGAAAGACTTTAAGGAATCCGACCGGATCCGCGACTTAATGAAAAGTAAGGGTTATACGGTTGAAGATACCGCAGGTTCCGCTGTTAAAATCAAGAAAATCAAATGAACAACCTAATGTTATCCCCGCACACTTTCGGAGCAGAACCTCAAGTTCTGCCCGAAAAGTGCTCGCGCAAAAAGCGCGCGGTGAGTTTTAAGCGGGGATCCAAATAATAGATTCCCGCTTTCGCGGGAATGACAATATTTATTATGACTCCCAAGCAAACCCTCATTCTCACAAAATCAGACATCGTCAAGATTTTTAACATGCGCGACGCGCTGGCGGTTGCCGAGCAGACATTCCGTTCTTTCGGCAAAGGCAAAGTCCAGATGCCGGAGAAAACTTATTTATTTATCAACCGCCACCGCGGTGATTTTCGTGCGATGCCGGCTTATTTGGAGGATTTGGGCGCCGCAGGTGTTAAGTGGGTGAATGTACACACGGAAAATTATAAAAAAGGGCTTCCGACCGTGATGGCCATTGCCATTCTGGCGGATGCGCGGACCGGTTTTCCATTGGCGGTGATGGACGGGACTTATCTGACCAACTTAAGAACGGGTGCTGCGGGCGGCATTGCGGCAAAATATCTTGCGCGTAAAAATTCACATATAGCCGCTTTGATCGGTTCGGGCAATCAGGCGCACACACAGCTTGCGGCTCTCAGGCTTTTATTCAAGATCAAGCAGGTGAATGTTTGGAGTTCGGACCCGAAAAGTTTGAAGAGGTTTATTTCAAGCCACAGAGCCCGCGGCTTGGTCATAAAACCCTGCAAAACCGCTCAAATTTGCGTTGAGAACGCGGATATTGTGGTGACCACGACACCGTCGCGCAGACCGGTTGTGAAATGGTCCTGGCTTCAACCGGGAACGCATATTAATGCGATTGGTGCGGACGCTAAAGGAAAAGAAGAGCTTGAGCCTGTGATTCTGAGAAGGTCAAAACTTGTGATTGATGACTGGATTCAGTCTTCTCATGGCGGGGAAATTAATGTCCCGGTCTCCAAAGGCATTATCACGAGGCGCGATGTGGATGCACTGCTTGGCGATATTGTGTGCGGCAAAAAGAAAGGCCGCACGAACAGTTCTGAAATCACCGTTTTTGATTCCACCGGCCTTTCCATTCAAGACATCGCATCCGCGCATTATATTTATAAGCAAGCGCTCAAACGGCGAGTCGGCAAATTTATTTCCTTCTTTTAATTCGAATCATGTCATTCCCGCATGTTTTAAGCGGGAATCTAATCTTAGATCCCTGCTTTCGCAGGGGTGACATTATGAGTGATATATATAGTTGATGGATTCGGGATTAATTCCGGCTGACAACTTCGGCTGAGGCCTGGCTGGCACGTTTTGAGATTTTGGCGACTGCTTCTTCAAAAACGGAAGTTTCTGAAAGTAAGCTGACAATCGCGTAAGATTCACCCGGAAAATCATAAAAGTAACCGGGATGAACGAGCACATGGTCTTTTTCAAGGAATTCCAGAACCCATTCTTCCTCTGTTTTTCCCTTCGGAAGTTTGACAACCGCGTACCAGCCGCCTTCCGCGTTTAAAAGTTCAAATTGACCGTATTTTTGCAGGAAGGCCCGGTTGCTGAGAACACGTTTTAAGATTTGTTTCTGCATTTTGTCTTTTAATCTTATCCAATGGTGCAGTGAATTCTGTACGGGCGTGTTAACCGAGAGGTAAGTATCTGAAATAATTTCAAGCCGCTCGAGCGATTGTTTGACGATCTCTTTGGGTCCGCTCACCACGATCCAGGAGAGTTTCATCTGCGGAAGCCCGAGCACTTTGGAGATACCGCTCAGCGTAAACGTAAGTGATTTTTGATTGCCGGCGAGCGATGCGATTCCTTCTATTTTTTTCTCCCACTGAAAATCGGAGAAAACCTCATCGGAAATCAGGCAGAGCTGATTGCCTTCAGCGAATTGGTTTAATTTTGTTAATTCATCTTTCTTAATATAAGAGCCGGTCGGATTGTTGGGATTCACAACCACAATTCCCTTTGTTTTCTTGGGTTTAAAGGAGTGGCGGATGTCTTCAAAATCGATTTTCCAATCTTTCTGATAAGTCAGCGCGTAGGGCGTAAGCTCGACGTCACTCAGGCCTGCCAGAAAATGAAATAAGGGGTAACTGGGGCGCGGCATCAGAATGTATTCACCCGCGTTGGCAATCAGGCGAAAGACCATCGAGTAAGCTTCGCTTGTGCTCGCGGTAATTAAAATCTGGTTTGAATTGACATAAATGCCTTTCGAGTCATAATATTCAGCGATTGTTTCGCGGGCTTCCTGAAGTCCCATAGGAGCCGGGTGATAGGTCAGGTTTTTGGGGTCAGTCAGGCTTGATAACACCACATCGGAGGGATATTGAAACCCTGCCTGCGTTGGATTGGATTCGGTTAAATCCAGAATTTGAGCGCCGCTTGCTTCAATTTCGCTCAAACGCGCCGTTAATTTATTCGGTGTTAAAGTCCAGTCGGTACGGGATGAAAATTGCATGATGACCCATTTATCGGCATTTGGCCGCTTAATATAAAGGGTTATTCAGAAAAAAGGAGGATCAGGTGATTACGGTAGTGGCAAAAATTGAGGCGAAAGCCGGCAGGGAAAAAGAAGTCAGAGAGGCGCTGCTCGCGCTGATACCGATTACGCGGCAAGAAGACGGCTGTATTCAATATGATTTGCATCAATACAGCCAAAATCACGGACAGTTTCTGTTTTATGAAACCTGGCGTGACAAAGCTTCGCTCGATAAACATCTCGCTTCACCGCACGTTCAAGATCTGATGAAGAAAGCGGACGTCCTCTTATCGAAGGCGGCTGAAATCAAGGTCTATCAGAAGATTTCCTAAGATACATTCCGCCTCGCAATGACAGTTCTAGAATACAAGGTTTCCTCCTTTAAAAACTCCTAAACTTCCTATACAATAACAACTTATGGCGCATGGTATTTTCATCACATTCGAAGGTGGCGAAGGAAGCGGGAAGAGTACGCACATCCGCGCCGCGGCCCGGTTCTTCAAGAAGAAAGGCCGTTCGGTTTTACTGGTCCGCGAACCCGGCAGTACGGCAGTTTCCGAAGATATCCGTCAAGTACTGCTCAATTCCAAACACAAAGGCATGAGCAAGCAAGCCGAGCTCCTGCTTTATCTTGCGGCTCGCGCGGAACTTGTGCATAAACGGATTTTGCCGGCACTTCAGGCAGGCAAGGTTGTGATTTCGGACCGTTACGAAGATTCTACATTCGCATATCAGGGATTTGGTGACGGAATCTCAATTAAAACAATCGAAAATATTTCGCAATTTGTCAGAGGGAAATTGAAACCTGATCTTACTTTTATTTTGGATGTTCACCCTAAAATCGGATTGAAGCGTGCCGGGCGCCGTGACCGTGTGGAAAAAAAGTCAGACGCGTTTCATCTGCGTGTGCGTGAAGGGTTCCAGAAGCTCGCACAGAAAAATTTTAAGCGAATCGTATTTGTCCGTTCGGATATTTCACTCTCCGAAGTCCGCGATGTCATTCTGAGGAATTTACGTGAAATCTACCGTTGAATTAGGCTCTACCGAAATTTTTGACCGCTACCTCAGCCAATATCAAACCGGCCGCGTATTTTCCAGCTTCTTATTAACCGGCGAAGAAAATGAAAAGAAAAGGCAGCTTGCGATTTTTATCACCAAAAAACTCAATTGTGCAGAAAAGAAATTTAAAGAAGATTGCGATTGTTCAAGTTGCCGAAGGATCGATTCTGATGCGCATCCCGATGTCAAATGGTTCGGTGTTGACGAGGACAAAGCATCCATCAAGATTGAAGAGGTCCGCGAGCTTCAAAGCTGGCTCAATCTGAAACCGTACGAAGCAAAAGTGAAAGTGTTCATTCTGATTGATGCCGGGCGCCTGACAACAGAAGCCCAAAATGCGCTCTTGAAAAGCCTGGAAGAACCGCCGCCGCAGAGTTTAATTGTTTTAATGACTGAGCGCCGGGGAGATTTACTTGAGACAATCGTTTCCAGATGCCGCGAAATTAAAGTATCGCCTTTCTCTGAAAAAGAGACTATCGCGATCCTTAAAAAAGAAGGCGCTGCTTCTCAGGAAGCGATTTATTTGGCGCGCCATTCGTACGGCAATTTGGCGCTGGCAAAAGCAGGGCTGGCCAATAAGTGGTTCCATGAGAAAAATAAAATTTTAAACCAGATTTTACGCGATCCGGTGGTGGGATTTGATTCCTTTGCGACCGGAAAACGCGATGAAACCCTGAAAACTTTCAAACTCTTATCCGAATGGCTCCGTGACGCGAGTGTTTTGGCGGCTTCAAATGATCCTTCGCTTCTGATTCATCAGGACCGCGAAAGTGAGCTTTCAGAATTTGTAAAAGACAAGCCGGTTGAGCATGTGCTGCGCTTATTTGATCAGGTGGTTGAAATTGAAAAAGCAGTTTCCGAGAACGCGAATCAAAAGTTAGCGTTTCAGCGCCTGCAAGTCGCGTGGAACGAATTTGTACAACAAGTTTAATGTTTCATGTTTAATGTACCATGTTGGTCGATTAACATTAAACATCAGACATTAAACATTAAACAACGTTAATCATGAACAAACCTTACTACATCACAACGCCTTTGTATTACGTCAATTCCAAGCCGCACATCGGCCACGCGTACACACAAATTCTCTGCGATACGTTTGCAAGGTTTCACCGCCTGAATGGAGAAAAAGTATTTTTCCTGACCGGAACGGATGAACATGGTACCAAAATCGATAAAGCCGCGAAGGAAGCGGGGAAAGAGCCGAAAGCGTTTGTTGATTCCATCGTGCCCGAATTTGAAAAACTATGGAAAACTCTCGGAATTGACTACAATCATTTTATCCGCACGACCGATCCCGAACACAAGGCGTTTGTTCAAAAAACCCTGCAGGATTTGGAAAAGAAAGGCGAGATTTACAAAAGTAAGTACAAAGGCTGGTATTGCACGCCCTGCGAATCATTTTGGACAGCGCTGCAGTTAAAGATGGGCAAGTGCCCCGATTGCGGACGCGAGGTCCAGGAACTCGAAGAAGAGAATTATTTCTTCAAGCTCGCCCAGCATCAGGCGTGGCTAATCGATTATATCGGAAAAAATCCGGATTGGATTCAGCCGGATTATCGCCGCAATGAGGTGCTCGGGTTTCTGAATAGCACAACGCTCGAAGATCTTTCTATTACGCGTTCCAAAACGCGTTTGTCTTGGGGAATTCCGTATCCGGGCTCTGACACGCACGTGGTTTACGTTTGGTTTGACGCTTTGATTAATTACGCCGCGATTGAAGCGTATCCCAAAGTCGGGAAAGTGTGGCCCGCCGATGTTCATGTGATTGGAAAAGATATTTTGCGCCAGCACGCGATTTATTGGCCGATGATGCTTAAAGCAATGTATGCAGGAAAAAAAGAAGAAGAATTTCTGCCAAAAAAAATCCTAGCACACGGCTGGTGGACGGTCGGCGGTGACAAGATGTCTAAATCAAAAGGGAACGCGCTGGATCCGACGGAACTCATCAAAAAATACACTGTTGACGGTGTTCGTTATTATCTGCTCAAAGAAGTCACGCTTGGCCAAGATGGCACCTATTCTGAAGATTTGATGACGGAGCGCTACAACACTGATTTAGCGAATGATTTAGGGAATTTAGTATCGCGTTCTATCTCAATGCTTGAAAAATATTTTGATGGAAAGTTGCCAGAATCAGAAAATGAACACGAACACATTTTTATGTGGGCTCGGTATGAAAATGTAGGAGAATTTATGAAAGATTACAATCCTAAACGAGCTTTAGAAGAAATTTGGGAAATAGTAAAAAGTTCAAATCAGTATGTTGATGAAATGAAGCCATGGGTTTTAGCCAAAGAAAATAAAAAGGAAGAGTTAGAAAAAGTTCTTTGGACATTAATGCAGAAAATAAGGGCAACGGCTATTTTATTACAACCTTTCTTGCCAACCACTGCTCAAAAGATACTAAATTGTTTTGGTATAACGGATGAATTAGAATTAAAAAAATCCGGAGAATGGAGTTTATTAAAACCCGGTCAAAAAATCACAAAACCGGAAATTTTGTTTCCAAAATCTGACCCAAAAGCCGAGCCTAAATGAAATTAATTGATTCGCACGCGCATTTGCAGTTTCCGGAATTTAAAACCGACTACGAAGACGTGATCAAGCGCGCGCAAGAGGCGGGTGTTGAATATTTTCTGATTCCCGGAACGAACAATGACACATCCTGGCAGGCGATCGAGTTCGCGAAAAAATATGATTTTTGCTACGCGGCAGTCGGTATTCATCCTCATGAAGCGCGCCGGATTCCCGATAAAGAAATGATGGAGTTTGAGGGTTGGCTCAAAGATCCGAAAGTCGTGGCGGTAGGTGAAATCGGCCTTGATTTTTACCGTAATTTAGCGTCACCGGTTGAACAGCGCCAAACGTTGATTAATTTCTTCACGATCGCGATGCGTACCAAAAAACCCATTATTTTACATGTGAGAGATGCTTATCCCGATATGATTCAAATTTTGAAAGACCATATGCGCCAGCCCGTCAAAGGCCTCATTCATTGTTTTTCCGGCACTTCACAGGATTTGGAGCAACTGGTGGTGCTCGGGCTTTCGATTTCGTTCTCGGCGACTGTCACGTATCCGAAAACAGTGGAATTAAGAGAAGCTGTCAAGATTTGTCCGCTTGACCGGATTCTGATCGAAACCGATTCACCGTACTTGCCGCCGCAGTCGAAGCGCGGAAAACGAAATGAGCCGGCTTATGTCGCGGAAACTGCGGCTACTATCGCTGAAATAAAAGGAATCAGCGTTGAAGAGCTGGGCGAGCGGACCGTTAAGAATTTTTGTTCGTTGTTTAATATCAAGTAAGCTGTCATTCCCGCGTGCTTTTAGCGGGAATCTGATTTAGATCCCCGCTTTCGCGGGGATGACAACTAGAGGATCAACATGAATTTCATCATCGGTATTTTTCAATTTTTAACTCGCGAGAAGCTTTACACAGCGCTTCTCATTGTCATTATCGGTTTTTTCATATTTATTCGGGTTTATCACGACGGAGAACTTTCACATCCGGATGAGTTTTCCCAAAAACAGCTCAAAGAAGTGGAAATGACCATCCAGAAGAACAGCCGCAATCCGGAATTCTTGAAAAAGCGTTTTGAGGAAGCGCCGCGCCTTCGCTGGTCTTTGCAGGTATTTACGATGGGGGCTTTCGCGTCTCTTCTGATCGGCGTTGTCATGAATATCGGCATGTTTCAAAAGTGGCGAAAAAAAGAATCCTGGCTGCCGCCGCGTGTTTTTGGCGGACGCGCGAAATGGGATTTTGAGGAGATCGCGAAAGTATCTATTCTCGTAATTTTTGCAGGGCTTCTATTGACTGCTGCCGGTTTCGTGTTTCACCGTTTTCTGGGCCTTGATTTTAACTCGAATTTCTTTATGATCGCGCATACAACCGCGATTGATTTAATCGCGCTTTTTTTGATGGTTCATTTTGTCAGGCAAAAGGAAGGCAAAGGCCGCTTTGTATTCGGGGTCAGGGCGCCTGAGGGCTGGTTTCGCGAAATCTTCATGGGTATTAAGTCGTATTTCGCGATCATTCCGCATTTTTTCCTAACGCTCGTGCTCCTGCTTTTGATCATCAGCCGGTGGGCTTATGAGCCGCCGCCACATCCGTTGATCGGCGTGTTTGTCCAGGAAAGTGAGCGTGCGCCGTGGGTTGTGTTTTATTCTCTGATTTTAGCCTGCGTGATCGGCCCTATCGTGGAGGAAGTTTTTTTCCGCGGATTTTTGTATCCGGTGATCCGGAAATATATCGGAACTCATTGGGCCATGATTGCAACCGCCGTGTTGTTCGCGCTGATTCATGAAAACCTGTTTTCGTTTTTACCGATCTTTATCCTGGGCCTGGCGCTTGCGTATCTTTACGAAAAGCGCGGCAATTTACTCGCCTGTATTGTGCTTCACATTTTCCACAACACTGTTTTTATCACATACTTCTTCTTGATTAAAGAAACGTTTCTGAGTTAGTTCATGGTTTCGACTATCCTGATTATTTTTATTCTGCTCATGACGGTAACGATTCACGAAGTCTCACACGGGATGGTGGCTTACTGGCTGGGCGATAAAACCGCGTATTATCAGAAACGCCTCACATTGAATCCGCTCCGCCATATTGATTTGTTCTGGACCATCTTATTTCCGGCCCTGCTTTTATTTGCGACAGGCGGGCGTTTTGCGCTCGGGATGGCAAAACCTGTACCGGTTAATTTTACAAATTTGAAGAATCCCCGCCGCGACATGGTGCTTGTGGGTGCCGCAGGGCCGCTTTCAAACCTTATCATGGCGATGGCGTTTGCCAAATTGTTCCATGTTTTTCAATACGAGCCGTTTTTGTTCGGTGTTTATGTCAACTTAGGACTCGGGATTTTTAATCTGATCCCGATTCCGCCGATGGACGGCTCACGTCTCGTGTCTGGATTTTTGCCGAAAGAAGCGGCCAAAATTTATGACAGTATTGAGCCGTTTGGTTTCTGGATTGTGCTCATCCTCTACATGACCGGCGCTTTGTTCGCGTTTCTGCGCCCTGCGATTAACTTTTTTGCCACCTGGCTTTTAGTGCCAACCGCGTTTTAATGATGAAGAAGCTTAAGTTTGAACCTGTTTTATTCCGAAATGGCGAGCTTGTTTTAATTGACCAGCGGAAGCTTCCGAATCAGATGAAGCTTGTGCGCTGCGCCTCTGTGCGTGACGCGTGGCTCGCGATCCGTGACATGGTCGTGCGCGGTGCTCCGGCGATTGGTGTGGCGGCTGGTTATGGTGTATGCCTGGATGTGCTGCGCGTAAGATTGAAATCACGCGCAGAATTTCTCAGCATGCTTCGCAAATCCTGCGATTTGCTCAAAACCGCGCGCCCCACAGCCGTCAATCTTGCCTGGGCAGTTGAGCGGATTTGGAATGCGGCGAATAGATCCAAATTCAATTCAGCGGCAGATCTAAAGAAACTCATATTAAACGAAGCTGTCAGGATTCACCGCGAAGACATCGAACTTTGTTTCAGAATCGGGAACTCCGGGAAATCGCTCATTCAAAAAAGTGACACGGTGCTCACTTATTGCAACGCAGGCGGACTTGCCACCACCGGATACGGCACGGCACTTGCTCCGATTTTTGATGCCAAAAAGCAGGGAAAACGTTTTCATGTGTTTTCCTGCGAAACGAGGCCGCAGCTGCAGGGCGCCAGGCTCACGATGTGGGAGCTCCAAAAATACAAAGTGCCCTCGACTTTAATTTGCGACAGTATGGTGGGAACTTTGATGCAGAAAGGAAAAATCTCACTCGTGATTACGGGTGCTGACCGGATTGTGTCGAATGGCGATACGGCGAATAAAATCGGAACTTACCAAGTGGCATGCCTTGCCAAATTACACGGTGTTCCGTTTTATGTGGCAGCACCCAGTTCCACATTTGATTTCGCAAAGAAAACCGGACGCGAAATTCCGATTGAAGAACGCGCGTCTCATGAAATTACGCGTATCCGCGGATTTCAACTGGCACCGAAAGGTGTTAACGCATTTAACCCGGCATTTGATGTAACGCCGCATCAGTTGATTGCCGGATTTATTACTGAAAAAGGAATTTTAAGAGCTCCGTACGGAAAAAGTCTGCAATGTCTCCGCGCACGTTAAAATCCATCGGTGAATTTGGTTTGATTGAGCGCATCCGGAAATCAGCACCGCTTTCCAAAAATATTGTTGCGGGAATCGGTGACGATGCGGCTGTTCTCAAATCCGGAAAACAGTTTCAGCTCCTATGCACTGACATGCTCGTTGAAAAAGTGGATTTTACGTTCAAGACGGCAACTCCTTACGAAGTTGGCAGGAAGGCGCTTGCGGTCAATTTGAGCGACATCGCGGCAATGGGCGGAACTCCGGAAGCAGCGCTTGTGGCGCTCGCGTGTCCCCAAAATACAAAACTCAAAGCGATTGATGGCTTTTATTCGGGAATCAAAGATCTGGCGAAGAAATTCGGAATTTCCTTGATTGGCGGCGATCTGTCAAAAGCCAGCTCCTGGATGGTGACCGTCACCATTATAGGAAAGTCCGATAAAAAACCCATTTTAAGAAGCGGCGCCCGAGCCGGTGACCTGGTTTGCGTGACGGGAACCCTTGGCGGATCGATATTGGGCAAACATTTATGCTTTACGCCTAGAGTAGAAGAGGGAAAGTTCATAGCAAAAGCCGGTGCCAGCTCAATGATTGACGTCTCAGACGGCCTATTGCAGGATTTATCGCATCTATTGAAGGAATCCAAGGTTTCGGCAGACATTGACCTGGGCGAAGTTCCGGTATCGAAGGACGCGGTGCGGCTTTTCCGGAGATCTAAACAGAAACCTATCCAACATGCGGTATCAGACGGGGAAGATTTTGAACTTTTATTCACGATTTCGCTCGCTAAGTTCACAAAAGTCCTGAACTTTTGGTCTAAGCGGTTCAAAATTCCGCTGTCTGTCATTGGAAAAATAAAATCAGGCAATTCAGGTGTAGATTTTTGGCACAAAAACCGAAAAATTAAATTTTCAACGAAGAAGGCAGGGTTTAAACACTTTTAAAAAGATGTCATCCCCGTACTTTTTTCCTTGTCATTCTCGCGAAAGCGGGAATCTAGATCCCCGCGTGCGCGGGAATGACAGGCAGGGGGCATAAATTAGTAATTTCAGTGAATATGGCTCAATTAATATTGAAATCAAACTCCAAAAATGAAACCATCCGCTTCGGAAAGCGCCTGGCGAAGGCTTTGAAGCCCGGATCGGTCATCGCGTTTGTCGGAAATTTGGGTTCGGGGAAGACGACTTGGATCCAAGGGCTCGCGTCCGGGCTTGGCGTGGAGCAATCTCATGTAAAATCTCCGACGTTTGTTGTTTTTCATATTTACAAAGGGAAATATCCGGTTTATCATTTCGACTTGTACCGCCTGGAAGATTCAAGCGAGCTTGACGCGATCGGTTTTGATGAATTTGTTGGTGATGTCAATTCGGTTTCATTTATTGAATGGGCTGATCGCGCGAAAAAGGAATTACCGAAAGATTGTTTGACAATCAAGCTTGCGGATAAGGGCGACAATCTGCGAGAGTTTCGTTTGAGTGCGGGCGGTCCTGAGTCGAAGAAAATTCTTGAGCAATTTAAAAAATAATTAGCGCAGTTAATCCGGTTTTATATATTTCAGCCAGTCTTCATGCGTAACATTCTTGCCGTTGACACTTCCTCCGGCGTCCTCAGTGTCTCTGCACAAAATTCTGAAGGCGCGAAAATTGAAATCAATCTGGATGCAGGCTTCCGGCATGGCGAACGTCTTGTCCTTCTTATAAAACAAGCTCTCTCAGACCTTCGTATTGACAAGAAAGATCTGGATGTGCTTGCTTGCGGTATCGGCCCGGGGTCATTTACGGGTCTTCGCATTGGTTTGTCAGCCATGAAGGGCCTCTCACTTGGCCTCAAGAAGAAAGTCCTCACATTTTCAAGTTTAGACCTTATCGCGGCTGGTGCTCCGCTCACATCAGGCAAGCTGGCCGTGCTCGTCAACGCCAAACGCGACCGCGTGTATGCCGCCCTGTATCAATTCAAAGACGGTGTCTCAAAAAAAATCATGAAAGATTCATCTTTGGGTATTAATGAACTTCTGGATTATGCCGATGAAAATACAGTCGTAAGCGGAGACGCGATTCTTCCATATGGCGAAACTATCAAAGAAAGATTGGGCCGGAAGATTGTTTTTTTGGAAAAGCAATTTTGGTTTCCAAAAGCATCGGCTATGTTACCTCTGGTCGAAGCAGCGAATGGCAAGGCACAAGCTTCTTCCTTGGTACGTTTAAAGCCGGCATACCTACGGCTTTCGGAAGCTGAAGAGCGCAGAAAAGGGCTTTCTGTATGAACGTCGCAACTGTGAATCAGACACTGACAGCGAACGAACTTCTCTCCTGGGTCGAAATCGACCGCTCGGCACTCGAACACAATCTCACGCAAATCCGCAATGCCACACTTCCTTCGGCTGAAATTCTCGCGGTTGTCAAAGCCAACGCTTACGGGCATGGCTTGGTTGAAATCGCAAAACTTCTTGATAAAAAAGTCGCTTACTATGGCGTTGCATCCGTTGATGAAGCGCTGCGCCTTCGCGAATTCGGGCTTCAAGCACCCATACTTTTATTCGGTATTCATTTCGAACATCAAATCAAGCGTGCGGTGGAAGCGAACATTATCATTTCAGTTTCTAGCCTGGAACAAGCGGGCCTGATTCAGGAAGCGGCAACTGAGCTGAACCGTCCCGCGACCGTCCATATCAAAGTTGATACCGGCATGGGCCGCCTTGGGATTCCGGTGAAAGATGCTTTAGCCGTTATTCAGAAGATTCACGCATTTGACCGGCTTATCCTGGAAGGTATTTACACACATTTCCCGATTTCTGAGAAAAAGAATGATTCCTATACTCAGCAGCAGATCCGTAAATTTCATTCGCTTATCAATGCGCTCGATAAAAAAGGTGTCCACTTCGCGATTCGTCATGCGGCAAACTCGGGCGCCGTTGTTAATTATCGTGATTCCCATCTCAATTTGGTCCGCCCGGGGCTTTCGATGTACGGGATTTATACTGATGAAATGCTGACTGAGAAAATCAGCCTGAAGCCCGTTTTGAGCTGGCGCGCGCGTGTGGTCATGGTGAAGGAAATTGCCGAGGGAGAGTCTGTTGGTTATGGGCAGGCCTATAAAGCCAAGGAAAAGACCAACATTGCCATATTGCCGATCGGTTACGGCCAGGGTTATCCCTTTTCATTAAGCGGAAAAGGGTCTGTCTTGATTCACGGCAAGTCTTACTTTCTCGCAGGCCGCGTCTCGATGGATTACGCCGCGGTCGATATTGGCACGGATCCGGTTCATGCGGGTGATGTCGTGACGCTTCTTGGCCAGGACGGCGAACGCGCCATTTCTGCCGAGCTGTTGGCGAATCTCGCCAATACCATTCCCTACGAAATCGTTACTAAGATTGGTTCCCAAGTCCCGCGCATTCTCGTTTCCTGATCTCCGTCTTTTTGTTATACTTCCGACTTAGTTTACATTCATTGTCATCCAACATGTTTTTCTTTGTCATTCCCGCGAAAGCGGGAATCTAGATCCCCGCGTACGCGGGGATGACAAACCACGTGGGAATGACAAAGAAAAACATGCAGGGATGACAGTCACGACTATGATCTACAAAATTCTTCATTACGAAAAACTCGTTTCAACCAACAATCTGGCCAATGAGCTTGCCCGGGAAGGCGCGGCAGAAGGTCTCGTTGTGTGGGCGGATTATCAAACGAAGGGTCGCGGACGTTTTAAACGCAAATGGAAGTCACCGAAGGGGAAGGACCTTTTATTCTCGGTCTTAATCAAACCTAAGGTTAAAAGCTCTCAGGCGTCGATGGTAACGTTCTTAGCTGCGCGCGCGATCCAGAACGTCCTCAAGGAAAAATTTGAGCTCCCGGCTACGATTAAGAAGCCAAATGACGTCTTGGTGAACGGAAAAAAGATTTGTGGTATATTGACCGAGGCGTCGAGTTCGTCAGGCGATATGGAATACATCGTGGTAGGTATGGGCATTAATGTGAACAGCAAAGCGCGGCAGATGCTCAAGCGGGCAACCTCGATTTTGGAACTAACAGGGAAAGAGCAAGATAGGTCAGCACTTCTCCAGATATTTTTAGCGGAATTCAGAAACCAGTATCGGACTTTTCAAAAGTGACGAAACAAACCAGCTATACCCTGGCAATTGACATCGGAAACACCTCGATTAGCTTTGGTTTGTTCAAAAATGCCCGGATTTTGCGCTGTTGGCATGGTAGTTTTGATAATATCCCAAAAATTAGGCAATTTATGAATAAAAGTGGGATAAAGTCAAACAACTTACAGATAATCATTGATAGCGTTAACCCACAAAAACTATCAATTTTAAGAAAATCACTTGCTTCAAACTTCAAGAGAAAACAACACCTTATATTAGGTAAAACTGTACAAGTTAAAATTAATCATAAGTATCGTAATTACAATAAGTTAGGACAAGATAGAGTCGTCAATCTGGTGGGGGCTCTGGAATTGTACAAGCTCCCAGTTTTGATCATTGATTTTGGTACCGCCATCACTTTTGACGTCATTTCCAAGAAAGGGGTCTTCGAGGGTGGATTGATTGTCCCCGGAGTTGAGACTGCCTGGAAAGGGCTCCAGGATAGGACGGCACTCCTTCCTAAATTTGATCTCAAAAGGGAAATTGTCAGGAGAAAAGAGCTGGTCGGTAATGACACCAAGAGCTGTATGACAGCCGGGATTGGGCATAGTTATGGCGCTATGACCGATGGCTTAATTGATCGATTTAAGGAGAAATATGGTAAAAATCTCCAAGTTTTAGTGACCGGCGGCTTTTCCCGGTTCGTCCAGTCTCATATCAATCACCGCATTATCGTAGACCCTCACCACACTTTAAAATCCCTCGCCCTCATCTGTCGTAGAGTAGCTTAGTTCTCAAAATAGGGAACAGGCATTATTTCTAAGCAATGCCTGTCCCCTATTTTTTCTCGGCATACTGTCATCCCCGCGTACGCGGGGATCTAGATTCCCGCTTTCGCCGTGCCATCGCACGGTGCCGTTCGATCAAGCGCCCAACCGGCGCCTGTCCAGACGGCGCGGGAATGACAAAGGGCGGAAAATGACAGGTAAGTCCTTGACAAATTTTGAAATTCGGATAAGATAGCACCACGTTAGCACTCATTCCAAGTGAGTGCCAAGTTAAGTTTCAACTCGGATTAAATCCAAACTTGAATCATAAGAGCAGGAAACGTTTCACTATTTTAATTTCAGGAGGAAATGACCATGGCAAAGCAAATTTCATTTGACGAGGAAGCACGCCGTTCCATTCAACGCGGTGTTGACCAGCTCGCCAATGCAGTAAAAGTGACACTCGGCCCCAAAGGCCGCAATGTCGTCATCGAAAAGAAATTCGGTTCACCCACCATTACAAAAGACGGCGTGACCGTTGCGAAAGAAATCGAACTCGAGTGCCCGAATGAAAATATGGGCGCGCAAATGGTGAAAGAAGTGGCTTCCAAGACTTCTGACACAGCAGGCGATGGAACCACAACCGCAACCGTTCTTGCTCAAGCGATTTTCCGTGAAGGTTTGAAGAACGTGACGGCGGGCGCCAATCCAATGGCCCTCAAGCGCGGCATTGATAAAGCCGTGGAAGCTTGCGTGGTAGAACTCAGCAAGTTTGCGAAAATCATCAAGGATAAAAAAGAAATCGCGCAAGTTGCTACCATTGCGGCGAATTCCGATTCCACGATCGGCAATCTAATTGCCGAAGCGATGGAAAAAGTCGGCAAAGACGGTGTCATCACGGTTGAAGAAGCCAAGTCAACCAACACCACGCTCGATGTCGTCGAAGGCATGCAGTTCGATCAGGGTTATTTGTCACCGTATTTTGTGACGGATACTGAAAGAATGGAAGCCATCCTCGAAGATCCCTACATATTAATTAACGAAAAGAAAATCTCCTCCATGAAAGACCTTCTCCCGCTTCTCGAATCGATCGCCAAGAGCGGCAAGCCGCTTTTGATTATCGCTGAAGAAGTTGACGGTGAAGCGCTCGCGACATTGGTCGTGAACAAAATTCGCGGAACGCTTCATGTCGCAGCAGTGAAGGCGCCCGGTTACGGCGACCGCCGCAAAGCGATGCTCGAAGATATCGCGATTCTAACGGGCGGAAAAGCAATCACCGAAGATCTTGGTATCAAGCTTGAAAATGTGACAATTAAGGATCTTGGCCGCGCGAAACACGTGACCATTGATAAAGAAAACACCACGATCGTCCAGGGCGCCGGAAAAGCGTCTGATATTAATGGACGTATTTCACAGCTCAAGCGCCAGATCGAGGAAACGGATTCTGATTATGACCGCGAAAAGCTGCAGGAACGCCTCGCGAAACTCGCGGGTGGTGTGGCGGTGATCAATGTCGGAGCCGCGACTGAAACCGAAATGAAAGAAAAGAAAGCGCGCGTGGAAGACGCCTTGCACGCAACCCGCGCGGCTGTTGAAGAGGGAATTGTCCCCGGAGGAGGCGTTGCACTGCTTCGCTGTATTCCGGCGCTTGAATCGCTTAAGCTGAAAGGCGATGAAAAAGTCGGCGTTTCGATTATCCGCCGCGCTTTGGAAGAGCCGATTCGTCAGCTCGCGACCAATTCCGGCAACGAAGCTTCCGTGATTGTTCAGCGCATTCAATCTGAAAAAACCAACATCGGGTTTAACGCGGAAACCGGCGAATTTGTCGATATGATCGATGCCGGTATCATTGATCCGAAAAAAGTAACGCGAAGTGCCTTAGAAAACGCGGCAAGCGTCTCGGGTCTTCTATTAACCACCGAAGCTATCGTGTCAGACATTCCGCAGGAAGAAGCGGCGCCTGCGATGCCTGGTGGCGGTATGGGTGGCATGGGTGGTATGGGCGGAATGATGTAAGGATTGCGTATTTTGTCATCCCCGTATTTTTTGTCATTCCCGCGAAAGCGGGAATCTGGATCCTCCGGTCAAGCCGGAGGATGACAAGGTTGAGGGAATGACAAGTAATTGACAGATATCATTTAACATTAACGGAGGAAATAAATCATGAAGATTAAGCCATTAGGTGACAAAATTTTAGTCGAACTTCTCGAAGCTGAAGAAAAAACAAAGGGCGGAATCATTCTGCCGGATTCAGCCAAAGAAGAAAAAAGCGAAGGCAAAGTCATTTCGGTCGGCCCCGGAAAAGTGCTCGAGAGCGGAAAAATTCAGCCGCTTGAGATCAAGAAGGGCGACAAAGTGATTTTCGGAAAATACACCGGCGATGAAATCGTGATCGACGCCAAAAAGTTCAAGATTTTGAAAGAAAGCGAAGTTCTCGCAGTATTTGAAGATTAATTGTTTAAAATTCTAAATCCTAATTTCTAAATTCTAAACAATATCAAATTTCTAAATTTAAATGGAATTTGAAAATTAGAGTTTATTTAGGATTTAGATATTAGAATTTAGGATTTGATTATTACAGGAGATCAAAATGTCTGCAAAAGAATTAACTTATTCAGAGGAAGTGCGCGCCAAAATTAAAAAAGGCGTCGACATTCTCGCAAGAACAGTAGGTGTCACATTGGGGCCGCGCGGCCGCAATGTCGTGCTCGACCGTAAATTCGGTTCTCCTTTAATCACAAAAGACGGCGTGACCGTCGCGAAAGAAATCGAGCTTGAGGATCCGTATGAAAATATGGGCGCTCAGATGGTCCGCGAAGTGGCGGAAAAAACGTCTGATGAAGCCGGTGACGGCACAACCACAGCCACTGTACTCGCGCAAGCGATTGTGTCTGAAGGCGTCAAAAACGTCACAGCGGGCGCTAATCCGATGGCCTTGAAGCGCGGCATTGATAAAGCAGCAGCAGCCGTCATTGAAGCCATCAAGAAGCTCGCGTCTCCGATTAAAGGCAAGGAAGAAATCAAAGCCATTGCCACGATCAGCGCGAACAATGATCCCGTCATTGGCGAATTGCTTGCTGATGCGATGGACAAAGTCGGAAAAGACGGCGTTATCACGGTTGAAGAATCCAGCACCACCAAGACTGAACTCGAAGTCGTGGAAGGCATGCAGTTTGACCGCGGTTATTCGTCACCGTATTTCATTACGGATGCGGACCGGATGGAAGTGGTTTTGAAAGATCCTTTGATTTTGATTTATGAAAAGAAGATTTCTTCCGTGAAAGAAGTGGCGCCGCTGTTGGAACAGGTAGTCGGCGTTGGCGCTCCGCTTCTTTTGATTTGCGAAGAAGTTGAAGGTGAAGCGCTTGCGGTTCTCGTGGTGAATAAAATCCGCGGAACCTTTCAAGCCGCTGCGATTAAGGCACCCGGCTTTGGCGATCGCCGTAAATCGATGCTCGAAGATATCGCAATTCTCACCGGCGGAAAATTTATCTCGGAAGACATCGGTGTGAAGCTTGAGAACGTGGATTTATCGATGCTCGGAAAAGCAAAACGCATTGTGATCGATAAAGACAACACAACGATCATTGACGGCGGCGGGAAAAAGGCGGCCGTGAAAGAGCGCTGCGATTTGATCCGTAAGCAAATCGAGAAATCAGATTCCAGTTACGACAAAGAAAAATTGCAGGAACGCCTCGCGAAACTCTCAGGCGGCGTTGCGGTCATTAAAGTCGGCGCAACGACAGAAGTTGAAATGAAAGAAAAGAAAGCGCGCGTGGAAGACGCTTTTCACGCGACTCGCGCATCCGTGGAAGAAGGTGTCGTGCCCGGAGGCGGTGTGGCGCTCGTACGTTCCATCAAGGCGCTTGATTCGCTGAAGTTAGAAGGCGATGAAAAGGTGGGTGCCAACATTATCCGCCGCGCGATTCAGGAGCCGCTTCGCAAGATTGCGAGTAACGCAGGTTTTGACGGTTCTGTTGTGATCGGAAAAGTGCTCGCCGAAAAAGGCAACTTCGGTTTCAACGCTTACACAGGTGAGTTCGGTGATTTGGTGGAGCAGGGCATTATTGATCCTGCGAAAGTGGTCCGTAAAGCACTTGAAAATGCAGCCAGCATTGCAGGCCTGATTTTGACCACCGAAACCGGCATCGTTGAGAAGCCGAAAGACAAAGACGAAGATAAAGGCAAGTCGAAGAAGAATTCTTCACATGCTGGGCATTCGCACTAACATTTCCTGTCATTAGTGCCCGCCAAAAATCGTGGCGGGTCCGCCGCGCTGCATGGCGGAAAGGATCTACGAACATTGGGACGGTTCTCTTAAAAGAGCCGTCCCTTTTTTGTTGTCTAATTAGATGTTTGGCGCTCGCCAAATTCGATCGATAAACCCGCTTTAACCCCTTATTTAAGGCTTTAATCTTTACTTAACATCTTCTTGACAGATGTTAAGTTATATGGTTTAATCTTAACATCTAAGGAGAAGATGTTAATGCAAATAGGACGCTACATCACCCAACCAACTGGTTATAAAGCCTTTATTCCAGGAAAGTTTCCGCCTGTAGAGTTTATTACCTTGCCACCGCAAACAGAAAACCTTCACGCTAAAGCCACATTTCTTCTCGGTAAATTAGATGGCATTACTCAGTTACTACCCGATCTGGATTTCTTTATTTTTATGTACGTTAGAAAAGAAGCGGTTTTATCAAGCGAAATCGAAGGCACGAAAGCAACCATGATAGATGCTCTGAGTGCAGCAGCAGAGATAAAACGTGACATGCCTCACGACGTTGATAGGATTTTGCACTATATTGAGGCAATGAATTTTGGATTAAAAAGACTTGAGAAGTTACCCTTATCACTTCGACTTATACGAGAGGTTCATAAGACTCTAATAGAAGGAACGGGTGACGCGCCTGGAAAAACGCCTGGAGAATTTAGAAAAAGTCAAAATTGGATTGGCGGAGGTTCTCCGGGAACGGCACGCTTTGTTCCGCCACCACCACATGAGCTGCCAAGAGTATTAAATGATTTTGAAAATTTCTTTCATAGCAAAGATCATCTGCCGCCTCTTATAAAAACAGCGTTGATGCATGCTCAGTTTGAAACAATCCACCCTTTTTTAGATGGAAATGGAAGAGCGGGCAGGCTGCTTATCACTTTTTATCTTTGTCAGCAGGGAATTTTAGAAAGGCCGGTTTTATATCTCTCAGAATATTTTAAAAGATATCGCGATGCTTACTTTGATTTAATGCACAACTATCACGAAAAAGGCGAAGTTTTGCCTTGGATCGATTTCTTTTTGGAAGGTATCGCGAATGTTTCCGAAGCGGCGATTAAGACATCCAAGAAAATTAACAATTTACGCGAAGATGATCTGAAAAGAATTCATAGCCTAGGACGTTCTGCAAAGGTTGCTTTAGATGTTGTGAAGCAATTATATGAACTACCTATTATAAACGTAAAGAAAATAGAAGAATGGTCTGGCCTTTCGCGTCCTGCCGCCAACGGACTGGTTAAAAAACTTGTTAAATTAGGCATTCTTATACAACGGGATCCACAAATAACTTACGATCGAGTGTTTGAATATCGGCGATATTTAAAGCTTTTTTCTTAGTCGTATAAAAAGTGACTACATACCGAAATTGTCAGGATAAAATTACCGCTATGAGTGATCCCGAACAAGTAAAGAAGGAGTTGGCCGAGGCTGAAAAGGACACGAAGTTTCTCCAGTTGAGGTATGAAAATGTTGCGGATGCTAAGCGCCAATATTCCGTATTCCGGTACCTGTTCCAAAAGTACCGGGTTCAAATTACCGCACACTCACGCTTGATCCCACTTCACTTTGTTCGTGGGACTGCAAAAAGCGCTGTGCGTGAGTGTTAATCCATAGAGAAACTACAAGTTTCTCACGGATAATACTTGTGCATCGGTGTAAGTGCCATCTCGCAAGACTTAAGGACAGACTCGATAGGAATTATTGACAAAATAAACTCATTTCTGTATGATGCTTCATCGGTGCACGAAGTTCCGGATTTAAGCTGTAAAACCCACCGATAAATTTCTAAATATAATCCTAAATTGGCATCGCGTCATTGCGAGCGAAGTCGTAATTGTCATTCCCGCGAAGGCGGGAATCTATTATTTTAGATCCCCGCTTAAAACTTGCGGGGATGACATTTTATTTTATCGCGTTCTCGCAATGACTGATTTGAAGAGGAGAAGCAATGAGCGAGTGGATCGGAAGAGACAGAAAAGCAAGGCGCGCCTACGGTTTTGATGAAATTGCGTTGTCCCCCGGAAATTTGACCCTAAATCCTGACGAAGTGGATATCAGTTTTTATATTGATAAAAAGAAATTCGAAATTCCATTTATCGCCTCCGCCATGGACGGCGTTGTGGACCCGAAGTTCGCCATCGCGATGGGGAAGATGGGCGGCCTCGCGGTCCTCAATCTAGAAGGCATTTATACCCGCTACGATAATTATCAGGCCATTCTGGATGAAATTGCGAAGTCCACTCCTGAGAAAGCCACCGAACTTGTCCAAAAAATCTATTTAGAACCCGTCAAAGAAAAACTCATCTCGAAACGCATTCAGGAAATCAAGAAAGCCAAAGTGCCAGCCGCTGTGAGTTCAATCCCTCAAAAAGCGGAGAAGTACGGCAAGATCGCCGAAGAAGCCGGCTGCGATATTTTTATCGTTCAATCAACCGTGACGACAGTTCGCCATATTGCGAAAGCCTACAAGACCCTCGAGTTTGATAAATTCTGCAAAGCGATGAAGATTCCGGTCATTCTCGGAAACTCCGTGACGTATCAAGTCGCTGTCGAACTCATGACGGCAGGCGCAGACGGACTTTTAGTCGGTATCGGGCCCGGCTCGGCTTGTACGACGCGTGGTGTGTTAGGCCTCGGCGTTCCGCAAGTGACAGCGATTTGCGATTCTGCGGCAGCCCGTGAATTTTATTACAAAAAGTCCGGCCGCTATGTTCCGATTATCGCGGATGGCGGAATGTCCACCGGCGGCGATATCTGCAAAGCCTTCGCTTGCGGCTCAGACGCAGTCATGGTGGGTTCCGCGTTTGCCCGCGCGAAAGAAGCGCCCGGTAAGGGATTTCATTGGGGTATGGCAACACCGCACGCCAATCTGCCGCGCGGAACGCGCATTCGGGTTGGGACGACCGGTACTTTGCAGGAAATTCTGCTCGGGCCCGCAAAATTGGATGACGGTACGCAAAATTTAGTCGGCGCGCTCAAAACCTGCATGGGTAATATCGGTGCCCGGACTGTTAAAGAGATGCAGATGACCGAGATTGTGATTGCGCCCGCGATTAAAACCGAAGGCAAGCTCTTTCAAGCGGCCCAAAAAGTTGGAATGATGAAATAATCGTAGAGGCGTATTGCAATACGCCTCTACATTTTGAAAATTATGAACAAAGACGTTTGCCTGATTCTTGATTTTGGTTCTCAATACACGCAGCTCATTGCGCGCCGGGTCCGTGAGAAAAAGGTCTTCTCGGTTATTTATCCCTACCACGTCTCCTACGACAAAATCCTGGAAATTAATCCTAAAGCGATTATTCTTTCCGGTTCGCCCTCGAATGTTTACGCCAGGCACTCGCCGATTCCGGACAAGCGCATCTTTGATCTGGGCGTTCCGATCCTCGGCATCTGTTACGGCCTTCAATTAACCGCACATGTGCTGAAAGGGCGTGTGAAGAAAGTGAAGCATCGCGAATATGGTTACGCGGACTTAGTGGTCAATAAGCCTGCAGAATTGTTCACAGGTCTTCCGAAGCAATTTCAATGCTGGATGAGCCACGGCGATCAGGTGACGAAGCTTCCGAATGGTTTTGAACGGCTTGCACATACGCGAACTTCTCAAATTGCGAGCTTTGGGAATACCAAAGACAAAATTTACGGCGTTCAATTTCATCCGGAGGTGGTTCATACACCGCTCGGCCACAAAATCATCGCCAATTTTTTATTCAAAGTCGCCAAGTTCCGCGGCAATTGGTCGCCCAAGTCATTCGTGAATGAAACAATCGCTGAGATCCGCAATCAAGTCGGAAAAAATAAAGTCGTGCTTGGCTTATCCGGCGGCGTTGATTCATCCGTCGCGGCGGTTTTGCTGCACAAAGCGATCGGAAAACAGCTCACCTGTATTTTTGTTGATAATGGGGTGCTGCGATTGAAAGAACGTGACCGGGTGGAGCAGGTTTTCCGGAAACATTTCAAAATGAATCTTAAAGTGGTTGATGCTTCCAGCTTTTTCCTCTCAGAGTTAAAAGGTGTGATTGATCCCGAGCAAAAACGCAAGAAAATCGGCGGTGCGTTTATCCGCGTGTTTGAACGTGAAACCAAACGCCTTGGTGATGTGCCATTCTTAGCGCAGGGTACGCTGTATCCCGACCGGATTGAGTCCGTTTCCGTTCACGGCGGGCCTACGAGCATGATTAAATCACACCACAATGTGGGCGGCCTTCCAAAACGCATGAAATTCAAATTGGTGGAACCTTTGCGTGATTTATTCAAAGATGAAGTACGTTCCGTTGGCGCGGTTATTGGAGTGCCGAGCGATGTTTTATCGCGTCAGCCGTTTCCGGGGCCGGGCCTTGCGGTCAGAATTATCGGTGAAGTCAATAAGCCGCAGCTTGATTTGCTCCGGCAGGCGGATTGGATTGTGATGGATGAAATTAAGCGCGCCGGCCTTTATCAAAAATTATGGCAGTCTTTCGCGGTACTGCTTCCCGTAAAATCTGTCGGCGTGATGGGGGATGAGCGCACCTATCAGCAGGTGGTTGCGATTCGTGCGGTTGTTTCTGATGACGGCATGACGGCCAATTGGGCGAAAATTCCTCCCGAAGTTTTGGCGAGGATTTCGAATCGCATCATCAACGAAGTAAACGGCATTAACCGGGTCTGCTACGATATTAGTTCTAAACCACCCGCCACAATCGAGTGGGAATAAAAACTTATTTGTCATTCAAGTGTGTTCTGTTATCCCCGCGCACGCGGGGATCTAGATTCCCGCTTTCGCGGGAATGACAAAGAAAAGCTTGCGGGGATGACATAGTGAAAAGAATCGATTAGAATTTACAAAAATTATGAGCCATTCCGACTTCGTGCATTTGCACTGTCATACGCAGTATTCACTTCTAGACGCCGCTTCTAAAGTTCCCGAGCTTGTGAAGCGCGCGGCCGAGCTGAAATTTCCGGCGCTTGCCATGACCGATCACGGCAATTTGTTCGGCGCGATTGAATTTTACGAAAAAGCAATGAAGGCGGGTGTCAAGCCCATCATCGGCATGGAAGCCTACATCGCGCCCAAGTCGCGCTTTGATAAATCGGCGCACGGCATCAAAGAAGCTTCATTCCACATTACGCTTTTGGTTAAAAATGAAGAAGGCTACCGCAATCTTCTTAAATTATCCTCCGCCGCTTATCTCGAAGGTTTTTATTACCGCCCGCGTATTGACAAGGAAATTCTGCGCGAACATTCCGAAGGCTTGATTGCTTTGTCGGGATGCCTTAAGGGTGAAGTTCCATACTACACGTGGAATGACCAGCCGCAAGAAGCCAGGCGCGCCATCAAGGAATTTATCGATATTTTCGGGCGCGATAATTTCTATCTCGAATGCATGAACCAGGGCATTGACCAGCAGCGGCGCGTGATTAATGAATATATGAAGCTCTCCAAAGAGTTTAAACTGAAGATGGTTGCTACCAATGACTGCCATTATATTTACCAGAAAGATGCGCCGTCCCATGATGCGCTTATCTGTATCGGTACCGGCTCGCTTGTGTCAGATGAAGACAGGATGCGTTATCACGGCGATGGTTTCTATCTGAAATCCGCGGATGAAATGAAAGAGCTCTTCAAGGATTTGCCGGAGGCCGTGCTCGAAACCCGCGCGATTTCGGAAAAATGCAACCTGGAACTTGATTTCTCAAAAACACATTTGCCCGCATTTAAAGCACCGGCCGGTCAAACTCAGAAAGAATATTTGCGCGCGCTTTGTTTTAAATCACTCTCAAAAAAATTTGACGATAAAATTCCGAAAGAATATGATGACCGCCTGCGTTATGAATTGAATTTGATTGAGAAGATGGGATTTGTCAGCTATTTCCTTGTGGTATGGGATTTTATCCGCTTTGCCAAAGAAAACAAAATTCCGGTCGGCCCCGGCCGCGGATCCGCAGCCGGCAGTTTGGTCGCGTATGCGCTTGGCATCACAGGGCTGGATCCAATCGAACACGTCCTCATCTTTGAGCGGTTCTTAAATCCCGAACGTATCTCCATGCCCGATATCGACATTGATTTTTGCTACAACCGCCGAGACGAAGTCATCGAATATGTCCGCCAGAAATACGGACAGGAGAGCGTTGCTCAGATCATTACATTCGGAACCATGGCCGCGCGCGCCGCTTTGCGCGACGTCGGGCGTGTGATGGGGCTCAGTTATCAGGATGTGGACCGTATTGCCAAAATGGTTCCGACTCAGCTTGACATGACGCTTGAGTCTGCGCTTGAAATTGAGCCGCGCTTAAAGCAGCTTGCCAAATCCGATCCGCAAGTAGGCCAGTTAATCGAAACATCGCGAGCGCTTGAAGGCATTGCGCGCCACGCCTCAACCCACGCGGCCGGCGTTGTGATTTCAGACGGCCCCTTATCAGATCATTGCCCGCTGTTTAAAGCGGATGATGTGGTGACGACTCAATATGACATGAAGGCAGTCGAAAAAATCGGCCTTCTGAAAATGGATTTCTTAGGGCTCCGGACATTGACTGTTATCGATGAGGCAATCCGGTTAATTGAAAAAACACGCGGCATTAAAGTCGATTTCGACTCTATCAAACTGGACGACAAGGCAACGTATGAAATGCTGGAGCGCAGCGAATCCATCGGCGTGTTCCAGCTTGAAAGCTCAGGCATGCGTGATCTCCTTAAAAAAATGAAACCCAAAGTATTCGGCGACATCGTGGCACTTTTGGCACTTTACCGCCCGGGCCCCTTGGGCAGCGGCATGGTCGATGATTTTATTCAGCGGATGCATAATCCAAAGCTGATTAAATATGATCATCCGGCACTTGAGCCGATTCTTCGCGAAACGTACGGCATTATTCTTTACCAAGAACAAGTGATGCAGATCGTGGGAGCTCTTGCCGGTTTCTCGATGGCGAAGGGCGATTCACTCCGGCGCGCGATGGGAAAGAAAATTCCGGAAATCATGGAAAGGGAAAAAGAATCATTCTTAAAAGGTGCCGCGGACAAGGGTGTCCAGCCGCGTGTGGCGGAGAAAATCTGGAACCTCATTGAGTATTTTTCGGGTTACGGCTTTAACAAATCGCATTCCACCGCCTACGCTTATATTTCGTATCAAACCGCGTATTTAAAAGCCAATTACACGGTTGAATTTATGACTGCGCTGCTCACCTCAGAAAAAGACAACACCGATAAAATCGTCCGCTACATTGATGAATCTAAACGCCTCGGGCTTCAGGTCACACCGCCTTCTATTAATGACAGTTTCTCCGTTTTCACGTGTGTGGGCAATGTGATTTGCTTCGGGCTCTCAGCCGTTAAAAATGTGGGCAGCACGGCGGTTGATTCCATTATTGAATCTCGGAGCAAAAAAGGCAAATTCAAATCACTTGTGGACTTTGTGGAGCGCGTGGATTTACGCGTTTGTAACCGCAAGGTGCTGGAAAGTTTAATCAAGTGCGGCGGCTTTGACAGTTTTAAATTAAAGCGTTCACAAATGATGGCGATGGTGGACCGGCTTCTTGAAGTCGGCGCCAAGACGCAGAAGGACCGCTCGAAAGGGCAGCTCTCACTCTTAGATCAATTGGATTCAAGTGATGATTTTAAAGAACGCATGCATGACGCGCCCGATATGGAAGAATGGCCGGAGAATGAACTCCTGGCCTATGAGCGCGAAATGCTCGGGTATTTTGTGAGCACGCATCCTTTGGCGCGGTTTGAAAATGTATTAAAAACGTATGCATCCGTTACAACGGCCAATCTTAATAATCTAAGCGATCAGGCCGAGCTTTCAATCGGCGGCATTGTCAATTCTATCAAAGAAATTATCACCAAGCGCGGCGATAAAATGGCGTTTGTCAGTTTTGAAGATCTAAACGGAAGCTGCGAAGTGGTGGTGTTTCCGGAGCTTTACAAAACCGCGTATCCGCTGCTTGCCAAAGACTCGGTGATTTTTATCCGCGGCCGCGCAAATGCCAGGGAAGACACGGTGAAAATTCTTGCTGAGGAAATTATCCCGCTCGAGGACGTGAAAAAGAAAATGACGAAAGTGGTTTCCATTGATTTGTTTACAGTCGGCCTTGATCCGGTGCTTTTACAGCAGCTCAAAACGGTTTTTGCCGAACATAAGGGTGTCACGCCGGTCCATTTGAATTTTCGTGACTCAGGCGGCAAGGCCACCACGCTTGATTCGGGTGATGGCTGCCGGGTTGAAGTCTCAGACAAGTTTTTTGAGAAAATCGAGAAGTTGGTCGGCTCGAATATGGTCAAAATCCGCTGTTAAAGTCCCTGTCATTTTTATCTGTTAAATTAACCCTTTTTCACGTTAAGTGTAATTCGTTCAATGGGTTAGAATGAAAAAAACTTGACAAGCTTCAGCAAAGTTTGTATTGTCTTATCCTATAATAACTTACAGAGTTTCAATCCTTTTAAATCAAGAATTGCTCGTAAATAGAAATGCCTGACAGAGGAGGCAATCCGAATGACAAAAAAAGATATTGTCATGAAAATCTCAAACGAGACCAATCTGACTCAAATTGATGTGAAGAAAATTGTCCAGCGCACGCTGGATGCGGTAGCAGAAAGTCTGGAGCGCGGTGAAACCGTTGAATTGCGCAATTTCGGCGTTTTCAAAGTAAAAAGCCGGCGCGGGCGCCTCGGGCGAAATCCCAGGACCGGACAAGAAGTGCAGGTTCCCGAGAAGAAGGTTGTGGTATTCAAGCCCGGGCTTATTTTGAAACATAAAGTTAAGTAATTACATTTGTTTGAAGGAGATGCGAGAATGGCAGAGAAGGGCAAGGTTAAGTGGTTTTCGAATGTAAAAGGTTTTGGCTTTCTTGAAAAAGAAGGCGGCGACAAAGATATTTTCGTACATTATTCCGCAATTCAGAAAGAAGGCTACAAACGTTTAAAAGGCGGAGACGCGGTTTCGTTTGATGTCGTGGACGGCACCAAAGGCCCTCAGGCATCCAATGTCGTGATTGAGAAGCCGGCAAAAGACGAAAAGAAGTAATCGCTTTTTATTCATTATCCGGGTATTTCTTCCAAGACGGATTATTCTGTGCCATCACAGCGATCTAAAAAACGTTTCTTTTCATCAGAAGCCTTAAATTCCAATACTCATCCAAGAATTATTCTCCTAGATCCGGATGAATCACATCACCTATCCCATGTTTTACGTCTTAAAACTTCAGACGAATGCCTCGTATTTGATAAAAGCGGCTGTGAATGGAGCGGGAAAGTTTCCGGATTTCTAAAAAACGGCCAGGCACAAATCGAGCTTTTATCGTTGATTAAACACACTGTGCCGAACCGTTTCCGTTTGGTGATGGCGCAAGCTATTCCGCAGCGCGCTAAAATGGATGAGATTGTCGAAAAGGCTGCAGAGCTTGGCGTCCATCAAATTGTACCGCTTGTGACGGAGCGCACGATTGTGAGAATTAAGAAAGAAGATGAAGCCAAAGTCATCAGCCGATGGCAAAAAATTATTCAGGTGGCGCAGAAACAATGCCATTCCCATGCGCCGACCGAAGTAACAAAACCCATTACGTTCGAAAAATTTGTGGAGTCAATTCCGGATAAATCGTTTGCTTACATTTTTGATCCGATCGCGGAGATTGGTTTGCGTGAGACGCTTGAAAATTTGCGGCAAAAAACAAAAGGAAAAGAAAACGTCTCCATTACCGCTCTAGTAGGTCCGGAAGGCGGTTTCTCGGAAAAAGAATTTCAACTCGCGGTTTCCAAAGGATTTCAGCCGGCGCTGCTGGGTGAGACCCTGCTTAAGGCTGACACGGCATTTGTTGCAATCGCGAGCGCGTTTCAATACGGTGTTTTATGATTCAAAATTCTAAAAAAGAAACCGTCCGTTACGTGACGCTCGGCTGCCGTTTAAATCAGTATGAAACACAAGCTATGCGTGAAAGCCTGCGGAGTCACGGCTACCATGAAGTGGATGATACGAAGCCTGCTGATGTATACGTTCTCAATACGTGCACGGTTACAAATGATAGCGACAGGACGAGCCGTTATTTGATCCGTAAATTTCACCGAGAAAATCCAAACGCCAAAATTATTGTAACCGGCTGCTACGTGGAGCGGAACGGAAGTGAAGTTGTGAATTTGCCGGGCGTTACCCATGTTCTTTTAAACCGTCAAAAATCCGATATTGCCAAATTACTTGAAAGTTGCACCGGATTTACTTTTGATACTCCCGAGCTTCCTGTCCGCTCAAAAGCTGAATACACACCGCTTTCTATTTCTGAGTTTACCGGCAAAACCCGGGCGCACATCAAAGTTCAAGACGGCTGTAATCATGCCTGTTCATTTTGCAAAGTAGTGCTCGTGCGCGGCAAATCAAGAAGCCGCTCCTTGAACGAGATTGCCGAAGAGGCGAAACGTCTTTCTGAAAACGGATATTCAGAAGTCGTGCTTACCGGAATCCAGCTGGGTGCTTACGGTTTGGATCTTGAACCCAAGATTTCTCTCAATGACGTTATTCAGGAGCTCCAGTTAATCGAGAGTGTAAAACGGATTCGGCTGAGCTCAATCGAGCCGATTGATGTGACGGAGGCTTTGATTCAAACCATGAAAACATCATCCAAAGTCTGCCCGCACCTTCATATTCCGCTGCAGAGCGGCTCAGACACAGTTTTGAAAGCCATGAACCGGCGCTACGGCCGCGAGTTTTACATTGATTTGATCCGGAAATTACGGTCTGAAGTTCCTGATTTTGTTCTGACAGTGGATGTCATGGCGGGTTTTCCGGCTGAATCTGATGCTGAGTTTGAGGAAACGGTTAAATTGCTTGAGGAGGTTCAGCCGTTTAAAATGCATGTGTTCCCCTATAGCGCCCGTGAAGGAACGCGCGCATTTCAATTAGGAGAGCTGGATCCGAAGATTGTACGAAAACGCCAGCTGGCACTTAATCAATTGGAAGCCAAATTACGCACAGACGTGCTAAAATCATACGTTGGCCGGACGCTTGAAATTTTAATTGAAAATGAAACACCGGGTGCTGGCTATATAGAAGGGCGGGCGGTTAACTATCTGCCGGTCCGGTTTGATGTATCTGAGTATTTAAAGGCGGGTGAGTTGGTGAAGGCTTTTATTGATTCGTCAAATCAAGATTTCCTGACAGGCCGATTGGTCGAAAGAGAATTAAAAGAGAAGGAGTCGATTTATGGCTGACCTGGCCAAAACAGAATGGTTTCAGATGCTCTATCGGTTTTTTACTCAATTTGATTCTTTGACTTGGCTGGATTATACGTTCTTATTGATTGTTTTAATCGGTCTGCTTGTGGGCAATCGCAAGGGATTTGCGGCCATATTTGGTAATTTAGTGCTGCTGATCATCACGGTGACTCTTACCCATCAGTTCGCGGAACCGGTTGCCAGGTCATTTCCGTTTGAGTCTCCGGTTGCCAAGATGCTGATGCATGCTTTGTCATACGCAGCACTTGCAGTCACTTCTTTATTTCTAATTGGCATGGTGCTGAAAGTAATCGGGAAGGTGCTTCAATTTAAATTTTCAGAATTTATCGATAAGCTGAGCGGATCTGTTCTGGGTTGTATTTACTTCATCCTGCTTTTTTCATTTATTTCTAATTTTGCGCTGATTTTTCCGGGAGACTGGCTTCATAAAATTTATCAGGAAACAGCGCCTTCCGGCAGGTTTTTAATGACGCTTTCGCCAAAAGTGCATCAGGCGGTCATGCAGGCAATCCCGTCTGAATGGCGGGGGCTGAAATTCAAAGTCCATGAACCATCCTGATTCATTAACGCTTCCTGAACGTGTTTTGCCTGTAAAGAAACTGGCTCGCGGATTTTACGCACGCTCGGCCCATGTCGTGGCGATTGATTTGATCGGGAAAGTCCTGGTTTTTGAAACCAATTCAACCATTTTCCAGGGCCGAATTGTGGAGACCGAGGCTTACGGCGGGTCTGATGATCCGGCGAGTCATGCGTATCGCGGGCAGACGCCGCGCAATCAAGTGATGTTTGGGCGGCCGGGCATGAGTTACGTTTATTTTACTTACGGCAATCATCATTGTTTTAATGCGGTCACAGAATCTGAGGGGAGCGCGGGCGCTGTCTTAATTCGAGCACTTGAACCTATCGAGGGCATTGAATTGATGAAAAAAAATCGCGGTGTTTCGGATCATCATCAACTCACAAGCGGGCCCGGTAAGCTGACACAGGCATTCGGCATTACACGCGACCAGAACAACCTCGATTTAACGAGCGGTAATCTTTACATTGATGACAAAGATGTATCAGATTGGATTCGAATAGGGGTTTCAGCGCGAATCGGAATTAGCGCCGGAAAAGACAGGCTGCTCAGGTTTTTTGAGGAAGATAATCCCCATGTATCAACAGCGCGAAAATCGGCTAGAAAAGTGACGGAAGAACAATATGCCTTACGATGAACGGATCATCGAGCAAGTCCAGTCGTTAAACGACATCGTGGAAGTTCTTTCCAGTTATATCGTGCTCAAGCGCACGGGACGGAGCTTCAAAGCGCTTTGTCCGTTTCATGGTGAAAAGACACCCTCCTTTCATGTCAACGCCGAGAAACAGATTTTTCATTGTTTCGGCTGCGGAGAAGGCGGTGATGTGTTTGCGTTTATCATGAAACACGAACAAATGAGTTTTCCTGAAGCGCTGAAGATGCTTGCGGAGCGTGTTCATGTCACGCTGCCGGAGACCGGTTTTCAGAAACAGGAAAAAAGCCAGTCCGATCTTTTTTATCAAATTTATGAGCATGCGCAAAACTTTTATCGTACGCAATTCTGGGAAACGCAAGCTGCCGCAAAAGCACGGGAATATTGGAAGTCGCGCGGCTTCGGGCCTGAAGAAGCAAAAACTTACGGAATTGGTTATTCGCCGGATGATTGGCGCCAGCTCTTTGAACATTTAAGTAAAAAAGGATTCAAGCAGGAGCTGCTTTTTAAAAGCGGTTTGATCGGGCATTCCAGCCAGGGCCATCCCTATGATCTATTCCGCGGGCGTTTGATGTTTCCGATCCACAACATTCAAGGCAAGGTGATGGCGTTCGGCGGGCGTATTTTACAGCCGGCAGAAAAGAAAGATCCCAAATCAGCTGAAGTATCAGGCCCTAAATATTTAAATTCCCCGGAAACGGAAATCTTTAAGAAGCGGCGCGAATTCTACGGGCTCTTGACCGCGAGAAAATCATTGCTCAACCAAAGTAACATACGGCGCTTTTTGATTGTGGAAGGTTATTTGGATTGTATTCAGCTTCAAGTGCATGGTTTCCCGAACACAGTAGCCACGCTTGGAACCGCGCTGACACCTGATCACGTGCGGGTGTTGAAGCGTTATATTGATGAAGCCGTCATGGTGTATGACGGTGATAAGGCGGGCGAGGACGCCGCGCTGCGCGGTTTAGACGTTTTTCTGGAGGAGGGCTTGAGTGTTCGCGCGCTCAGCCTGCCGAAAGGCATGGATCCGGACGACTTGGTCCGGGTGAAAGGTGAGTCAGCGCTTCGCGAACTTGTGGAAAATGCCCAGGACTTTTTCGATTTCAAATTGAGAGCGCTGTTAGGAAAATACAGCAAGGCCGATTCACTCGGACTGCTCAAAATTACAAATGAATTTTTAGATACTTTCCTGAAAATTAAAAATTCTGTTTTGGTAGACCGCTATTTAAAGCGTTTAGCAGCTTCGCTTGGTGTTGATGAGCGGTCCATTCGTCAGGAATTTTCAAAGCTTCAATCCAAAGGCAAGATGGCCAGGCGTGAGGGCGTAATTGTTCAAAATACGCCGCCGCAAACCGCCCGGACCGCCACGAGCGAACTGTCTTACGAAAAAATGATGCTGGCGCTCCTGCTGCACTATCCTCAGCTTTTTGAAGCGTTTCGATTTGACTTGCCGGATTATGAATTTCAAGGAAAACAGTCCCGTGAACTCTATCAGCTCTTAAGTCATCAAATCGGCAAGAACCCCGAAAAGTTTTCATCCGTGAAATTCCTGGGGCAGATCGAGGATGCGGTTTTAAAGCGCTTTGTGAGTGAGCTGGTGGTTTCGGATTGGAGCGAACCTGAAGCCGAACGTGCTTTCAAAGATTGTTCACAGAAGATGATGCGGGCAACCAGGGATTCGCAGCTCAAAGAACTTCGCAGTAAAATCAGCCGCGCCGAGGAAATTCAGGATCGCAAGGCGGTTGACGCGTTGATGCAGGAATATAAGCAATTGCTCGGAACGGCCGGCCCTAAGGCTTCCATCGATTAAATCCGCAAAAAAATTCAGTTTTAAATTAATTTTTATATGTACCTAACCCATTTGTTTTGAGCAACTTACAGTAATTGAATAGGTTTTTTCTACTGATCCGAAAAGAAGCAGTTTTAATGATTTGCAAAAGACAGGCTCAGCAGATACAATAATCTCTTTTCGCAAGGCATCGAATTAACCCCACTAACATCAATTGGCAGAGATGAAGAAACAAAAGATGAAAACTTTGGTTAGAAAGAAAACTAAGTTAAAATCTGTCAAGCCTGCAATCCGAAAAATTAAAGTTAAGTTAAAATCCAAGTTACTCAGCAAAGGCCAGGCTTCGGCCAAAGCTAAAATTACCAGCGAAGCCATTCAGAAACTATCCAAACTGGCCCAGCAGGCAACCGCCGCAATCGGTAAGTTGAGGAGCGGGGGCAAGGGTGCGAAGGCCAAGCCTTCCGGTGCAAAGCCAAAGAATTATCAAGAATCGCTTACTAAACTAATCGCGCTCGGCAAGAAGCAGGGCTATCTTACGTATGAACAGATTAATAATGCGATTCCGCCGGAAATTATGGAATCTGACAAAATTGAAGAAGTGATTACGGCGCTTTCCGAAAAAAATATTGAAATTACCACAAGCGCCATTTCACGTGATAAGGGCGCTGCCGCTGAGGAAAAAGATTCCGATAAGGAAGATGAAAAAGACGGCGAAGAATTTGAGCGCGCGCGGATGGATGATCCGGTCCGTATGTACCTGCGCCAAATGGGCCAAATTCCGCTTTTGAAGCGTGACGAAGAAATCGCACTTGCAAAACGCATTGAAGCAGCAGAAGAAGATTTGAAGCGCGCAGTTTATGAAATTCGCGCCGCACGAGGCGAGGTTCTGAATTTGGTAAACCAAATTCTGCGCGGCGAAGTCAGTCTCGAAGCCATTATCGAAGAAGACGAGCAGGATAAGATCATGGTAACGAAACGCGCGCTGCAGAAGCTCACGCGTAAACTCCGCTCTTCCCGGAAAGGTTCTGACAATGTTCAGCTTTTGATGCAGTTCAACCTGCATCCGGCCATTGTTGAGAAAATTCTTGCCACATTACGGTCCAAATTAAAAGAGCTCGACCGCAACCGCCGCGATATCAAGCGCTTCAAAAAATCGCGTGTCCGCGGCAAGGTGACCGGTTTAATTTTGCGCAACCGTGAACTCAACAGGGAATTCGGTGAAACCGAAGCCAAGATTCTTGAACACATGAAAGTGGTGGTTGAAAAGGAGCGTGAACTTACACGTGCCAAAAAAGCGCTTACCGGTGCTAATTTACGCCTTGTTGTGAGCATTGCGAAAAAATACACCAACCGCGGCCTGTCTTTCTTGGATTTGATTCAGGAGGGCAATATTGGCCTGATGAAAGCAGTGGATAAATTTGAGTACAAGCGCGGCTACAAGTTTTCAACCTATGCCACCTGGTGGATCCGCCAAGCCATTACGCGTTCGATCGCAGATCAAGCGCGTACGATTCGAATTCCGGTACACATGATCGAGACCATCAATAAATTTTTCCGCGCTTCACGCCATTTGGTTCAGGAAACCGGCCGTGAACCGACACCGGAAGAGGTTGCGCGCGTCATGCGGATGCCGCTTGACAAGGTGAAGGGGATCTTAAAAATTGCGCAGGAACCGATTTCACTTCAAACGCCAATCGGCGATGAAGGCGATACTCAATTTGGCGATTTTATTGAAGACAAATCCGCCGTGTCGCCGGCAAACGCGACCGCGTATTCAATGCTTAAAGAGCAGATGAATGACGTTCTGGACACGCTGACTGAACGCGAAGAAAAAGTGTTGCGCCTGCGTTTTGGAATCGGCGATGGCTATCCCCGCACACTTGAAGAGGTTGGTCAGATTTTCAACGTCACGCGCGAACGTGTGCGTCAGATTGAAGCGAAGGCCCTGCGTAAACTCCGCCATCCAACCCGCTCGCGCAAACTCAAGAATTTTCTAGACATCAAACTAAGCGATTAGTCAGCCGTTTTTCTACGGAGGGCTGAGGTTTCAGATGAATGATGTTTGATTTGGGCCTGTACTGCCGTTATCGCCTTTATTTCATCAACACTTTCCGGCATTGTTGGTTTTGGCGGTGCCATGATTTTTCTTCCTGTATTAATCGCGATCTATGGCGTGCGAGCTTCTGTCCCCATCCTTACTGTTTCGGTCCTTTTAGGAAATGCGTCCCGGGTTTATTTCAATCGGCGGGAGCTTGATCTCAAACTCGTTCTTTTGTTTTCAGCAGGCGCTCTTCCGTTTGCCATCTGGGGTTCTTTTGTCTATGTGGCGCTTCCCGTCTTATGGATTAAAAAGGGAATCGGTATTTTTTTAATTATCACTGTGCTGCTGCGTCACCTCCGCCGTGATTTTCAACTTAGGCAAGCCTGGATTTTTGTACCGCTTGGCATGGTGACCGGATTTTTATCAGCGCTAATGGGCGGGGTGGGGCCGGTATCATCTCCATTTTTTCTGGCTTATGGCCTCACCAAAGAAGCTTTTGTGGGCACTGAGGCGCTTTGCGCGGTTGGGATGCATATTGTGAAATCGATTACCTATAATCGCCTCAATATACTGGATGTAAAAGAGCTTATGATCGGCCTGGGATTTGGAATTGTTATGAGTTTCGGTTCTTACGCAGCCAAGAAAGCACTTGAGCAGATTTCACGGCAAAAATTCCTGCTGATGGTTGAGGTTTTGCTTGTAGTTGTCGGCCTGGTGATGCTGATTTTGTGAGACGAATCGTTCTGTACAGTAGTATTTTTAGGAGTATAATTTCTCTCGCTGTTTTAACCCGGAGTTAACATGAAAAAACTTACTTCTTTATCCGTCATTTTAGCACTCAGCCTCCTTGTTTCCGCTCAGCCCGCTCAGGCCGCGGGCTACAAAATTGACGCGGATCACAGCACCGTTTCTTTTCAAATTAAACATCTGCTCTCAAAGGTGACGGGCCGCTTTAATAATTTTTCCGGCAGCTTTGTTTATGAACCGGGAAAACCCGAAACCTGGAACGCGAACCTTACCATTCAGGCCGAGAGCATTGATACCAACGTTGCGGCACGCGATAAGCATTTAAGGTCAGAGGATTTTTTTGACGTTGCGAAATTCTCGACTTTGAAATTTGAAAGCACCGGCGTAACAGACGCGAGCGAATCCGGTTTTAAACTCACGGGCAATTTAACGATTCACGGGGTTACCAAGCCGGTCGTATTGGATGTTGAAATTTTAGGAATCGCCACAGATCCTTGGAAGAATACAATTGCAAGTTTTACGGCCGTAACCAAAATCAATCGGAAAGATTTTGGATTGACTTGGAATCAGGCTGTGGAAACAGGAGGAGTTCTGGTAGGAGAAGAGGTGATGATCAGTCTTGAGGTGGCAGGATTACTTCAGGACTCATTTTCATTGACGGAGTCAGCCGCTCAATAGGAAATGAGTCCAGCCCCGGCGCTTTGATTAAAGTTTGATTTGTTTTAATGTAGCGCTGAGGCAGGATTAATTGGAACTATTCTCTGCCGGAATGTGTTTAATAGTAGTTAACATGAAACAACAGGAGGAAAAAAGTGGAAAAGAAAATGAGTAAGAAAAAAGCGTTGTTGGCGGCGTCTGTCGCGGGTCTTATTGCTGCAACCGGCATGATATTGCCGGCAACTTCTGTTTACGCGGAAGATGTGCATTGCACAGGTATCAATGCCTGCAAGGGCACTGGTGAATGCGGCGGTAAGGGGCATTCTTGCGCAGGCCAAAATGCTTGCAAAGGCCAGGGCTGGGTGAAAGCTGCCAGCGAAAAGGAATGCACTGACAAGGGCGGAACAGTTCCGTCAGCCGAATAAGTTTTCCTGCCTGGTTTTATCGTTAGTCAATAAGCAACAGGGTAATGATGGCGGATCAGAAAAGAAGTTGGGGGGTCGGTGTTGGGCTTCGCGCTCAGCATTATCCCGAGATTCTCGATAAGTGGCCTGCAATGGATTGGTTTGAGGCGATTTCCGAGAATTATATGGATACCGGCGGCCGGCCGCTTCGCACACTTGAACAAATTCGTCATCATTACCCTGTTGCGCTTCACGGCACTTCCATGTCGCTAGGTTCAACCGATTCTTTCCATCCGGATTATCTGCCCCGCCTCAAGAAACTAGTTGAGCGCATCGACCCTTTTATTGTTTCGGATCATCTTTGCTGGTCGGGTGTTGAGAGTAACCATCTTTATGATTTGCTGCCGCTGCCGTTCACCGAGGAAGCCATCCAGCATCTGGTGTCGCGGATTCAGCATGTCCAGGATTTTATCCAGCGGAAAATTTTAATAGAAAATGTTTCAACCTATGTGACGTTTAAGTACGCTGAAATGCCGGAGTGGGTATTTATTTCTGAGATTGCGCGAAGAGCAGGCTGCGGCATTCTTCTTGATCTTAATAATATTTATGTTAACTCCGTGAATCACAATTTTAATCCGGCGGAGTATATCCAAAACATCCCGGCTGACATGGTCGGGCAATTTCATTTAGCGGGACACACCGACATGGGCAAGTTTTTATTTGATACACACAATGGCATTGTGATTGACCAGGTCTGGGACTTATACCGGAAAGCGCTCAGCCGCTTCGGGCAGGTTTCAACCTTAATTGAATGGGATGCAGAGATCCCTAGTTTTGAAAGATTATCCGAAGAAGCCGCTAAGGCGAGGGAAATTTATCAAGAATTTCGAACAGCAGTCACTGAGAAATCTTCTAATGTCATTCTGAGCGAAGTGAAGAATCTAAATACTAGATCCTTCGCTGACACTCAGGATGACAAATCTGCGAAAGTCTCACTCTCCGACATTCAGAAAGCAATCCGGCCCAGAATCCAGCCAGAACACAGAGCGTTTGATTCAACCGGTGATATTTTAAATCCGCAGGGAGGCGATCCGGGAGAGGTGCGTCTTGATGTTTATTCAAACGGCTATACCGCCAGATTTCAGGAATCCCTCGCCGAAGTTTTTGAAGCCGTGCACGCGGTTTTGGGAGATCGTGTATTTTATGAAGCAGCCAGCGAATATATATCGCAATATCCGTCAAAACATTACAATCTAAATCTTGTCGGCCGTCATTTCTCAGAATTTTTGAAAGCACATACGCTTTTAGAAAAATTTCCTTATCTGGCGGACCTCGCACAGCTTGAATGGCAGGTTTCAGAAGCATTCCACGCGTATGATTTAGAACCTATCAGCCCAGCTCAAGTTTCGTCAATTTCTGCGGATGAATGGGAAGGGTTGAAAATAACTTTTCAGCCCTCAGTGTCGCTCTTGTTGTCCCGGTGGCCTGTACTGGATATTTGGCTGAAGCGTAAAGAGCCGGCAGAAATGGCCCGGACCCATTCAGAAATTCGTCCGCAGAATATTTTAATTGGGCGCCGCGAACTGCTGGTTCGCTGTGAGCTTCTTGATTCGAATCAGCTTCAATTGATGAAAGGGCTCTTGAGCGGCCGGCTGCTGGGCGAAGTTTGCGAAGAGCTTGCCGAATCAGTCACTGAGGAGACAGAGCTTCCTATTTCAGCATGGTTTCGACGTTGGGTAAGTGATCGCCTTATCGTGAAATGTGAGTTTGCAGGTCAAAGATCATTGTAAATCATTGTAAATAAATACTTTATAATAATTTTATATGGTACCCATTGACGGCGCGTATTTTACTGGCTATTATTAACGGGTCAGTTCGGAATCGATTTTTAGTCAAATTAAAGAATATAGTCAGGAGGAGAAGATGAAAAAGTTTTACGCAGTAGTGGTAGCGATGTTATTTGCAGTCGGCTTGTTATTTTCACATTCAGTTTCTGCGGTTGCAGAGGACGCGATGCCGCCGGCAGCTCCGGTCGAAGAAGTTGCAGCTCCAGTTGAAGAGGTTGCCGATGATGTAATGGCGGAAGAATTTGATGAAGCTAAAATTCTTCGCGATGCGGCAGCTAAATTAAAGGGAATCGCGGGTGATGCAGATGCCCAGAAGTTAGCCGGCCAGCTTGAAGAATTAGCGTCCGATTACGAGTATTAAACAAAAAGATCAATCATAGGTAACAGTAGGGGCAGGTTTCAAACCTGCCCCTACTTTTTTCTCAGAAAGTTTCATGTCCTCCGATTTACAAAAATCTCCCAATCATCTGATTAAGGAAAAGAGTCCCTATCTACTGCAGCATGCCCACAATCCCGTCAACTGGTTTCCGTGGGGTGAAGAAGCGTTCGCAAAAGCCCGCGCAGAAGATAAACCGGTTTTCCTTTCGATCGGTTATTCCACCTGTCACTGGTGTCATGTGATGGAGGAGGAATCGTTTGAGAATAAAAGCGTGGCAGATGCGCTGAATGAACATTTTGTATCAATCAAAGTTGACCGTGAGGAGCGCCCGGATGTCGACTCAGTTTACATGAAAGCCGTGATGGCGATGACAGGTTCCGGCGGATGGCCGATGAGTGTTTTTCTGACACCGGATCTGGAACCATTTTATGGCGGAACTTATTTCCCGCCTGAAAATCGCTACGGGCGTCCGGGATTTTTGAGCATTCTAAATGCACTTGCAGGTAAATGGCAGGCTGAGAGGGAACAAATGGTCAAAGCCGGAAAAGAGCTGGCCGATGCACTCCGCGCTGATTCTGAAACATCAGCCGCCGCCGTACATTCCCTTAGCGATAAAACCCTCGAAACTGCGTTCCATCAATTTGAATCTCAATACGATCATGTGCTGGGCGGATTTGGCGGTGCGCCGAAATTTCCAAGAAGCCATGTGATGTCGTTTTTGTTGAGATGTTGGAAGCGGATGAAGGGCGTAGGGGCGATTCATGAATTGCCCCTACAGATGTCAATCAAGACACTCACAGAAATGGCAAAAGGCGGTATGTACGATCATGTGGGCGGCGGATTTCACCGCTACGCGACAGACGCCAAGTGGCACATTCCGCATTTTGAGAAAATGCTCTACGATCAAGCGCTCATCGCTAAGACTTATTTGGAAGCTTATCAAGTTACGAACAACGAAATATTTGAGACGGTGGCGAAAGAAATTTTTGAGTATGTTTTGCGTGATATGAAAAGCCCGGATGGCGCTTTTTATTCTGCCGAAGATGCCGACAGTTTGCCCGAACAAAATTCTTCCAAGAAAACCGAAGGTGCTTTTTATGTTTGGAGCGAAAAAGAAATCGTCGAGCTTTTAGGAGATGAGAAATCAAAAATCTTCAGTTTTATCTTCGGAGTTGAGCCGAACGGAAATGCGGAGACTGACCCTCAGGGAGAATTTACAGGAAAAAATATTCTATATTCAGCGTATTCGGCAGAAGAGGCCGCCGAGAAATTTTCAAAATCGAAATTAGAAATTGAGAAATTGATTCAAGAATCAAAAGAAATTTTATTCAAGACCCGCGCAAAACGCCCGAAGCCGCATTTGGATGATAAAATTTTGACAGATTGGAATGGTTTAATGATCTCTGCGCTCGCGTACGGGTCACGAGTTCTCAAAGAACCGCGTTATGCCCAAGCAGCGAAAGAAGCGGCTGATTTTATTTTAAATAAGATGAAAAATCCAAAATCCGGATTGATGCATCGCTACCGTGACGGTGAAGTTGCGATCAGCGGTTTTCTGGATGATTACGCGTTCTTTATTGACGCATTGCTTAATTTGTATGAAGCGACTTTTGAAACCCGTTATCTAGCGGAAGCGCTTCATTTAACGGAGGAAATGAACCAGCTGTTTTGGGATGAAGCTGGCAGCGGTTTCTTTTTCTCAAGTTCACGCAGCAAAAAATTAATTACACGCAGCAAAGAAATTTACGACGGCGCTATTCCTTCCGGAAATTCGGCGGCGGCTTTGGTGCTTCTGAGGTTGGGCAGGATGACCATGAAGCCCGAATTTGAAAAACGTGCGCGCTCTATTTTTAATGCTTTCTCTGCCCAGCTCGCGCAATTTCCGGCAGGTTATCCGCAGATGATGATTGCATTTGATTTTGCGCTCGGGCCTTCACAAGAGATCGTCATAGCGGGTGATCAAAAGGGCAAAGATGTCCAAAAAATGGCCGATATTATATTCAGATCATTTTCACCGGACAAAGTCGTCCTGTTTCATTCGCCTAATCTGAAAGAAGCATCAGAGCTTGAAAAAATAGCGCCTTTCGTGAAAAATCAAGGGCTTGTTAACGGAAAGGTTGCGGTTTATATTTGTCAGAACTATTCATGCGAGCTTCCTGTGACAAATGAAACCGATTTAAAAAATAAATTGGGAATTAAAACCTAAAATGCCTGACGGAATTCTTGGAATCCTAAGTGTTTACTTCCTCGGCCTGGGGCTTAATCTCACACCGTGCGTCTATCCGATGCTTTCAATCACCGTGTCGTTATTCGGAAAGCAGGGCGGGGGGCGTGAACATCAGGCGGTGTGGAAGGCGATTGTGTATGTGCTCGGCATGGCGGCGATGTACAGCGCGCTTGGTGTTACTGCGGCGCTTACCGGCGGATTTTTTGGTTCTTTTCTGCAAAATACTTATATCTTGCTTGCAATCAGCGTGGTTTTGGTTGCGCTCGCTCTGAGCATGTTTGGTTTCTATCAAATTAATGCCCCATCCTGGATTTTACAGAGAATCGGTGTGCCGAAGCATGTCGGTTTGATCGGAATATTCTTCTCAGGCCTTATGGTCGGTGTGATCGCCGCACCTTGCGTCGGGCCGCCCGTCATCGCGCTTTTGGCAGTCGTGGGTTCCAGCGGGGATCCGTTTTACGGTTTTCTCGTTTTCTTTGTGCTTTCAATCGGGCTTGGAACGCCATATTTAATTTTGGGTACTTTCTCTGAATTGCTCCGTAAAATTCCAAAGTCCGGTGTTTGGCTGTTATGGATGGAACGATTTTTCGGAGTCGTGCTGCTTACGATGGCTTCGTATTATTTTCTAATTGCACTGCGCCCGGATCTTTTGAAATGGCTTCCGACTGCAGCGCTTGTAGGCGGCGGTGTTTATCTTGGATTTCTAGAAACGTCCGGAAACCAAAAACCAAAATTTAGCCGCTTTAAGAAAACGGCAGGCATCATCGCCTTGGTAATCGGGTTTGTGCTCCCTTTCGCGGGGCCAAAGCAAAACGTGGTTTGGGACACCTATTCGGCTGAAAAGGTGGAGACGGCGAAAGCCGCAGGGCAGCCCGTTATTTTTGATTTCTACGCTGATTGGTGTATTCCGTGCCACGAACTGGACCGGTTTACATATTCAGATCCTCAGGTGATTACCGCGCTCGATCGGTTTTTGCGGATCAAAGTTGATTTGACTGACACTGAAGCTCCGGAAGCCCAAGAACTGGTTGAGAAATACAAAATTATCGGTGTCCCCACCATCGTATTTCTGGATGGGCAGGGGAACGAAGTTGAAGATGCCCGCACGAACGGTTTTATCGATGCGAGCGAGATGCTCGAAATCTTAAAATTTCCGCGCTTTTCCTAAAATTCACTGACAGCTCTCCCGTAGTAAAGCCCTGTTGAATTTGATACAATTTAGCTTACTTTAACCGTTTAACCGGACCTTTTATGAGTATTACACAACAAACCGAAACCAAACTGCGGGTCATCAGTTTTGAAAGCCGCCTTGCGTCAACCCTTTCGGGGTTGATCCAACAGGCAGGCCATCAGGCGATTCAAGCGCCGGCCCTGCAGGAAATTCCTCTGGAGAAAAACCCTGACGCTTTTGCGTTTGCAGATCGCCTTCTTAATCATGAAATTGACTTTATGGTATTCCTCACGGGCGTCGGCACAAAGGCGCTTCTTGAAACACTGAAAACCCGCTACAACATGAAGCAGGTGATCGCGGCGCTCAATCAAACTATCGTGGTGGCGCGCGGGCCCAAGCCGGTACAAATTTTACACGATTACGGAATCATGGTTTCCATTCTGGTTCCAGAGCCTAATACTTGGCGCGATATCATGGAAGTGCTCGACGACGACGAACAAAGCGTTTCTCTGATGAAGCGCTCGGTTGCCATTCAGGAATATGGCGAAGAAAATCCGCAGCTTATTCGGGCCTTGCAGGAGCGCGGCGCGCGCGTAATCCGGGTTCCGGTTTACCGTTGGGCGCTTCCGGATGATACACGGCCGCTCAAAAATGCGATCCGGACCATTCTCGAACACAACGCGGATGTGGCACTTTTCACCAATTCGGTTCAGGTCTATCATTTATTCCGGCTGGCTTCTGAAATGGGCCTTGAACGGCATTTAAAACAAGCCTTTGCCGAAACCGTTATTGCCTCAGTCGGCCCCAATTGTTCACAGGCTATCGTTGAAAATGGGCTTTCGGTAGACATCCAACCTGAAACACCCAATATGGAGTCGCTTGTATCTGAAGTGTCAAAACACGCGAAGTTGATTTGGGAAGGAAAGCAAAAGCGTACGAACAGCTCTGTCGAGATCAATGTTCGAATTGAATCTGAAAAGGTTCAGAAAAAGGAATTGGTCGAAAGCCCGTTTCTAAAAGCCTGCCGGCTTGAGAAAGCTGCCTACACGCCGGTTTGGCTTATGCGCCAAGCGGGGCGCTACATGAAAGAGTACCGGCAAATCCGCGAGAAAATGCCGTTTCTGGAGCTTTGTAAAAACCCAGCACTGGCGGCTGAAGTGACGATTCACGCGCAGGAAACCATCGGTGCAGATGCGGCCATTATTTTTTCGGACATTCTGCTTCTCGTACAACCTTTCGGGCTCGGGCTTGAATATTCGCGGGACGATGGCCCGGTGATTGACCATGTCATTCATCGCGGCACCAAAATTGATGAATTACCGGAAATTGAACCTGAAGAATCGCTTCACTTTGTATACGAAGCTGTCAAAAAAGCGCGTCAAAATTTAAGATCCAATATCCCGCTCATCGGTTTTGCCGGAGCGCCATTCACGTTGGCTTCTTATATGATCGAAGGCGGTTCCTCAAAAGATTTTAAGCATACAAAACTGCTCATGTATTCGGACGAAGGCCTGTGGTGTGCGCTTATGGAAAAACTGGCTCGCGCGATTTCGAAACATTTGCGCGCTCAAATTGAAGCCGGCGCTCAGGCGGTCCAGCTTTTTGACAGCTGGGTCGGCTGCCTGGGGCCCGAAGATTATAAAAAGTATGTACTGCCTTATTCCAAACAGGTTTTAGATTCTCTGAAAGGGTTTGCGCCATCAATTCACTTCGGTACAAACAGCGGTAATTTGCTGGAACTCATGAGAGAAGCCGGAGGCGATGTAATCGGCGTTGATTTCAGAATTGAACTGGGTCAGGCCTGGCGAAAAATTGGTCACACAAAAGCGGTGCAGGGAAATCTAGACCCTCTGGTGCTTCAGTCTTCCGTGGAACACATTAAAATGCGCGTGAAAGAAATTTTAAAACAAGCCGGAGGACGGCCCGGCCATATTTTTAATTTGGGCCACGGTGTTTTGCCGGACACGCCAGTGGAAAATGTCATCGCATTAATCGACATGGTTCATGAACTGAGTAGCAAGCCGTGAAGCGTATCTCGTATTTCGTATCTCGTAAAGCAATTAACGCTTCACGCTTCACGTTTCACGAGATGCGAGGTAAACATGCCTAAAATCGCAATCGTTGGCGGCGGCATTTCCGGACTTTCCTGTGCGTATCGTTTGCTTGAACTTGCCAAAGAGTTTGGTAAAGAAATGGAAGTCCGGATTTTTGAAAAAAGCGACCGGCTTGGCGGAACCATTGAAACTGAAATTAAAGACGGTTTTATTCTGGAAAAAGGCCCTGATTCGTTCATCTCCGAAAAACCCGCCGCACTCAATCTTGCTAAAAAGCTTGGTATTGAAAACTTCATCATCGGTACCCGGAGTGAGAATCGAAAGAGCTTTGTCGTTAAAAACGGAAAATTACTGCCGGTTCCTCCCGGATTTTATTTGATTGTGCCCACGCAAGCTTGGGAATTTATGAGATCGCCGCTTTTGTCGTTTTCCGGGCGCTGCCGCGCGATGGCTGAAATGTTTATACCAAAAAGATTAAACGCAAACGATGAGAGTGTCGGGTCTTTTGTGCGCAGGCGTTTTGGAAACGAGATGCTTGAGCGGATCGGCCAGCCGATGATTGCGGGTATTTACACGGGTGATCCGGATCGCTTGAGCCTGCGGGCAACCATGCCTCGTTTTCTGGAATTAGAATCGAAGTATGGCAGTGTGACAAAGGGGATGTTGGCGGGGATGCTGCAAAAGGAATCCGGGGTTGCCCGGGCGAGCGGGCCTCGGTACAGCCTGTTCTTATCATTCAAAAATGGAATGGAAACTTTAATTAGTTCGCTCATGAGCCAGATTCCGTACAATTTTGTGCAATTTGAATCAAAACTCACCGAAATTGACTACAGCTTAGAGAAGCAAGTCTGGTTCGTCGAAATGCAAAACGGGGCAGTTTACGAAGCTGACGCAGTTTGCGTGGCAGCGTCAGCCCGCACAGCATCTCAGTTGTTCGCAGATTCATTTCCGGATTTATCACAAAGGCTGAATCGGATCCAATACGAGTCTGTTGCGACCATTAATTTTGCATTTAAACGGGCGCAAATCGCTCATCCTTTGGATGGTTTCGGTTTTGTGGTGCCCAACATCGAAAAAAAATCGCTTGTTGCGTGTTCCTTCAGTTCGCAGAAATTTGATTCTCGATCGCCTGAAGATTGCGTGCTGCTGCGGGCATTTGTCGGCGGTGTGTTTGGCCGCGGTTATTTTTTACGGGATGATAAGGATCTAATCAGTGCCGCGTTATCTGATTTACGTGAAATTTTAGGCATCAATGGCGATCCGCTTTTTTATGATATGGCCCGTTATCCGAATTCAATGGTTCAGTATGAAATAGGCCATTTGGATTTGGTTTCTCGAATTGAAACAGAGATTAAGGAAATGAAAGGGCTCTATTTGACCGGTTCGTCCTTCCGGGGCGTCGGTATTCCGGACTGTATCGCCGATTCTTTTAAGCAGGCCGAAGCCATTTTCGCACTTTTGAGCCAAAAGTGTGAAGGCGTCAAATCTTGATAGCAGTGGTATAATCATTTCTTCTTAAGTTTGGAGCTTTTATGAATTATAAAAAATTCATTCTTACTTATCTGGCAATTAGTTTAGCGTTTACGACAGCCGTTTTTGCAACGGATACCGCATCCACACCGTCTATCCAAGCCAACCCGAATTCGGAAGCTAAAATTCCGCAGGCGCTCGGTATCGGTTTTGAGGCCTACCGGAAAGCGCTGGACGATCTCTTTTTTCTATCTTTAAAAACGAACCAAAACACAAATTTCGGAATCAATGAAATTATTGTAGGGCTTAACGGCAAGATTAAAACCAACCCGAATGATCAGGAATCCCTCGCGTATCTGGGTCACATTTACCGGATTCTTGGCCAACCCCGCGAAGCAAACCGGTTTTATCAAAAAGCGCTGGCTCTTGGCGCGGATAAGTTTCAACTTAATTCATTTTCCGGAGTCATGCTTTTGCAGCTTCAAGATTTTGAAAAATCAATCGAAGCGCTGAGCCATTCTCTGGAACTTAATCCAAACGACAGTGATATTTGGATTTTGTACGGGCGTGCGCTGCTGTATTTGCAGGATTTTAACAATGCAGGCTTAAGTTATGAAAAAGCGCTTAGCCTGAATCCTGCGAGCGAAGAGGCGGTGATGACGCTTGTGACGATTTATGAACGTCAAAAGAAATATGATGATGCAATTCGCGTACTCAATACATTTTTAAAAGCAATCCCGGACCATAAAATGGCAAAATTTCACATGGGCGTTGTCTATTTAGCGAAGAAGCAACCGGAGCTGGCTGTTCAAAATTGGGAAGAACTTTATTATGCTGGTGTGCGCGAGCCACAATTTCTATTTAATTTGTCGATTGCTTATTTAGAGTCTGGTGAGTCCAAAAAATCTGAGAAAATCCTCGAGCATCTGCAGTTCTTTTTTCCAAGAAACGCTGACCTTCTGTTTTTGACGGCCGAAGCTAACCGTCAAATGAACCGCCTGGATGATGCGGCGCGCAATTACCGGAAAGCCATCGCGGAAGATGCATCCTTGATGAGCGCGCGTATTGGCCTGGCGCAAGTTCTGCAGGAAATGGGCAAATCCAAAGAAAGCCAGAAAATCCTGAAGAAAACAGCCGAATATTTCAAATCAAAATCGTAGTCATTGAAAGGAAGCAGTGATCCGGTGACAATGATTGGATACCATGAAGGACCTGAGAGGCGGAAATTTCCAAGAACCAAGAAACAATTTATAATACGTTACCGTCTTTTTAAGGGCGCGGAATTTGAAGGCGGGTGGAGTCCCGCAACTACTCAGGATATCAGCGAAGAAGGCTGTTATTTTACGGCCACCGCGCCGTTTGAAAATAATGCCCACATTGAAATACTCATGAAAATTCCGGCATCCCGGGAAGATCTCAGGTTTATCGCTGAAGTCCAGCGCTGTAACCGGCTGTCGGATAAGGCGATGGAAGTTTACGGTGTGGGTGTTCAGTTTGTACGCCTGGCGTCTTCTGACAATTTCTCTCTCGTGATTCTCAAAACCTATCTCGATAAAATCATGCCGGTTAAAGGTTGAGCAGAGAGCCGTTAATTCGGCACAATTTTTCGAAGTTCAGCCGGTAATTTTGCCTCAAAAATCTTTTTTTCCTTTGTAACCGGATGTTCCATGATTAACTTGAAGGCATGAAGCGCCATCCGGCCTGCCGGGTTTGTCTTGGCGCCGTATTTTTCATCTCCCACAATCGGATGCCCCAAGTCAGACAGGTGTACCCGAATCTGGTTTTTTCTTCCCGTCTCAAGCGTGACTTCAAGCAGGGCGCGCTCCCGGTTTGATTTCACAACTTTGTATTTTGTGACCGAGAATTTTGAAGCCGGATTCGGACGGCCTGAGAAGACGCGCTGAAATTTATCCTCAGTCAGGAAACTTTTTATTGTTCCAAAATTCTTTTTTGGAGAACCTTCAACAATTGCGTAATATTTTTTATCAATCTGTTTCCAATTTGCTTGAAGCTGCTCTTTGATGGATTCTGATTTTGCAAACAAGAGAATCCCGGACGCATTCCGATCGAGGCGATGAGCAATTAACGCACGTGTTTTTCCGGAGGGGTCACGCCGCTTTAGAAATTCATTCAGTTCATGATCAGCAGTACGATTTTTAATCTTGTCTGTTGCAACGCTGAGAAGCCCGGAAGGTTTGTTGATGACAATAATGGCGTCATCCTCATAAATGATTTCTATCTTTGATGATATTATTTTTGAGGGGTAAGCGTGTGTTTTTTTTACCTGTTCTGAGATGCCGATTTTATCTCCGGGAACTACTTCCCAATTGTAACGGGTATTGATTTCACCGTTAACGGTAATGAGGCCGCGCTCCAGAAGTTTTTTTACCTTACTTCTTGAGTAGCCCGCGGCATGGGCAGCGGCATAATCCAGTAACTTTCCGTGGCTTCGGACGGCAATGGTAAACATTCCAACATCATAATCGATTTCGGCACATCGGTCAATTTGCCCCGTGGCTTGCCCTTGATTCATGTGTTAAAATATGATTACCTTCAGTTGAGGAGTTATGAAAAAACAACACGGTTTATTGCTATTGTTATTGATGCTTTTATGCCAGCCCCGCCTGTTTTGCGATAGCGACAATCCTGTTCGCGCTGAACTTATTTCTGAGTCAAAGTCTGTTCAGCCCGGAAAGGCCCTGTGGGTTGGAATTCATTTTAAGATGGATGAAGGTTGGCATACCTACTGGAAAAATCCGGGCGAGGTCGGGCTTCCGAATAAAGTTGCGTGGAATTTGCCGGACGGATTTTCAGCCGGAGAGCTTGAATGGCCTTATCCGAAAAAAATAATGGAAGGCGATATCACCGCGTTTGCCTATGAAAATGAAGTCTTGCTTCTGAGTGAAATTAAAACACCCGGCTCGTTTGAAGGTTCTGAAGTAGCGCTTAAGGCAAAGGTTGGCTGGCTGGCTTGCAAAGAAATCTGCCTGCCGGGAGAAGCTGATGTTTTACTGACACTTCCAGTCAGATCAGAGGATCCGGAATCGGACGAGCGGTATAAAGATCTTTTTTCATTAACCAGATCACATTTGGCTGAAAATGAACCCGGCTGGAATTTTAAAATTCAAAACAGCTGGGGTAAAATTAAATTACAATTTTCCGCTTTAGCCCAGCTTGAATCGGCAGAATTTTTCTCTCTCGATAAGCGTGTGATTGACCTTGCGGCTCCGCAGGAATTTCAAAAGACAAAAGAAGGATATGAATTAATTTTAGTGCGAGCCAAAGATTTTGATAAATCAAAAGAACAGCTTCAGGGCGTTTTGGTTGTGCGCGGGATCGGCGCAGATGCCAAGGCGATCCGGGTAAATCTTAACCTTTAGCCTTGAGGCCTGTGCCTCAGGCAATAGCCGAATCGAAATCTGAGGTTTCGATTTATTAGGAGAATTTATGAAGAAATTATTTTGGAGTTTGTTAGTGGTTTTGAGCATGAGTTTTTCAGCTAACATTTTTGCGGAAGTTGAGGTGGGAAAGGCGGCTCCTGATTTTTCGATTGTTGATTCAAATGGTGTTACGCATACTCTTTCTCAATACAAAGAGAAGTTTGTGGTTCTCGAGTGGGTCAATTTTGACTGCCCGTTTGTGAAGAAACATTACAGTGCCGGCAACATGCAGAAATTGCAGAAGGAATATGCAGAGAAAGGTGTTGTGTGGCTTTCTATTAATTCATCTTCGCCGGGAAAACAAGGAAACTTTTCAGCCGAAGAAATTAATCAAAAGATCGCAGAACGCAGCGCAGCACCGACGGCCTACTTAATGGATCAAGCCGGAAAAACGGGAAAAGCGTACAGCGCCAAAACCACGCCGCATATGTTTGTTGTGAATCCGGAAGGTATTTTGATTTACAAGGGTGGAATTGACGATAAGGCGTCTACCGATTCGGCCGACATCGCAAGTTCTAAGAATTATGTCGCTGCCGCTCTCGATGAAGCCATGAGCGGGAAGTCCGTGTCCGAACCCAACACTGATGCGTACGGTTGCGGCGTGAAGTATTAATGTTTGAAATTGAAACGCCTGATTTTAACCTGGAAGCAACGCTGGAATCCGGACAGGTATTTGGATTTCAGAAATCAGTAGACGGATTTTATGAAGGCACTATCGAGGGCAGGGAAGTACGTCTTCGTCAGAATCTGAATTTTCTCGAAATTCATAATCGTTCACAAAAAAGCGCCGAACCTCAAGTCCGGCGCTTTTTTGATTTGGACCGCGATTTGTCGGATGTTTATAAGATTTTGAAATCCGACGATCAACTGATCAAATCCTACGAAAGATTCAAAGGGCTTCGTTTAATCCAACAAAATTCGTGGGAAGCCCTTGCTTGCTTCATTATTTCCTCAAACAACAACGTAAAACGCATTCAGGGAATCTGGAAAAATTTGACAAGCCGCCTGAGCGCGAGCGGCCGATCGTTTCCTCAGCCGATTGACATCGCAAGAAGTCATGAAGGCATGCTGCGGGAACTTGGGCTTGGATACCGTGCGCCGTTTCTCTTTAGGTCTGCGCAATTTCTGGCACGTAATCCTGTCAGTTTGGATTTGATCCGCCAATCTGAATATGAAGAAGCTCGCCATCGCTTATTACAATTTCCTGGCATCGGTCCAAAAGTTGCGGATTGCGCACTGCTCTATGGATTTCAGAAATATGAAGCATTTCCGGTCGATGTTTGGATTTTACGCGTCATGAGAAAGCTATATTTTAATAATAGAAAAGTTTCGGAGGAGAAAGTCCGTAAATTTGGACAGAAGCGTTGGAGTGGTTTGGCAGGTTATGTACAGCAGTATTTGTTTCATGCGGTGCGTAACAATGTACTTTAAATGTGAACAAACGAGAAGGGAGCGTGTGATATGGGTGATCTTCGATTAAAAGTCGCAGGCCTTCTTTTTGCGCTAATGGCTGTTCTTCATCTGGCGCGATTTCTTATGAAGCTGGAAGTTATTATTGGAGGGACCACAATCCCAGTTAACGCAAGTATTACGGGATTTGTAGTAGCGGGAGCGCTCGCATTTTGGATGCTAAAGCCGACTTGCTGCTCTAAGAATCACGATAAGCATTAACTTGTGATCGCGCCCTTTGAGGCGGAGGAAACATACTTCGCGTATTTGGCCATCACGCCCATTTTGTAACGGGGTTTCGGCTCTTTCCATTTACGCAGCCGCGTATTTAATTCTTTGGAAGAAATGTTGAGCTGTAATTTCCGTTTTTTCACATCGATTGTGATTTTATCACCGTTCTTAATGGCGGCAATGGGCCCGCGACGCGCTGCTTCCGGAGCCACGTGGCCGATCATCAAGCCGTAAGTGGCGCCTGAAAACCGCCCGTCTGTTAAAAGTGCGACAGTTTCGCCAAGCCCTTCGCCGACAATAGCGGCTGTCACACCCAGCATTTCACGCATGCCAGGCCCGCCCTTGGGTCCTTCGTAACGAATCACAATCACATCGCCGGCTTTTATTTTACGGTCTTTCACGGCTTGGAAAGCATTTTCCTCACATTCAAATACCTTTGCCGGGCCTTCATGAAAAGCACGTGTTTTTTCTGACATTTTCACCACACAGCCTTCTGGCGCTAGATTGCCTTTTAAAATCACAAGGCCGCCGGTAGACCGCAATGGATTCGAAAGGGAGCGAACCACTTCCTGTCCTTTGATTTCGACGGTTTTAGAGGCTTCTTCGCCGATGGTTCTTCCGGTGACGGTCGGACAATCTTTGTGCAAAATTTTGGCATCAAGCAGGCGCTTTGCCACAAGCGGAATGCCGCCCACATTGTAAAGATCAGTTGCGACAAAACGTCCACCTGGTTTCAAATCCGCGAGCAGGGGAGTTTTCGCGCTGATTTTATCGAAGTCTTCAATCTTTAAAGGAATTCCGGCTTCGTACGCAATCGCGAGCAGGTGAAGTACGCCGTTTGTGGAGCCGCCGGTGGTGGCAATCGCGGCAATCGCGTTTTCAATCGATTTGCGCGTGATGATTTGATCGGGACGAATATCTTTTTTCAAAAGCTCCATCACCATGTGGCCGCATTGGCGCGCCATGTCAAACTTCTTTGGATCCAGCGCCGGAATACTGTTTGCACCCATCGGTGAAATGCCCATCACTTCGAACGCAGTGGACATTGTGTTCGCCGTAAATTGTCCGCCGCAAGCGCCGGCGCCGGGGCAGGCTTCATCTTCCAAATCATGAACTTCCGCGGGCGTCATCTTGCCGGCCGCGCATTTTCCAACGGCTTCAAACACGTCTTGAATGGTGACGTCTTTTCCTTTGAATTTTCCAGGAGCAATAGAGCCGCCGTATAACATTAACGAAGGCACGTTAAGGCGGATCAAGGCCATCACGGTTCCCGGGATGGTTTTATCACAGCCTGAAAGTGCAATGACCGCATCCAGATAATGCGAACGGGCAGCCAGTTCAATAGAATCCGCGATGACTTCGCGGCTCACGAGAGAGCCCTTCATGCCCTCAGTGCCCATCGTAATGCCGTCTGACACGGCGATGGTGTTGAATTCAATCGGTGTGCCGCCGGCTTCTTTGATGCCCTGCCGGACTTTTTCGGCTAAATCACGCAAATGGAAATTGCAGGGCATGACTTCAATCCAGGTGTTGGCGATACCGATCAGGGGTTTATCCAAATCCTCATCTTTGAGACCAATGGCTTTGAACATGGCGCGCGCCGGTGCGCGGTCTGTGCCGTCGGTCAGGTATTTACTGCGATGTTTTAAGGGTGATGACATGTATCTCTCCTATTACTAAAGATATGAATTTTATAATGAGATGGCGCATCCTGCAATGTTAAATATGAATTTGTTTCAACAAACGCCTGTGATAAAATCTCAACTTCAATAGTCGCAATAATTTAACCGATATTAAGGTGGGTTCTTCGGGCCCTTAGCTCAACCTGGTTAGAGCAGGGCGCTCATAACGCCTTGGTTGGAGGTTCAAATCCTCCAGGGCCCACTTTTACAAATACAGATTTCGGAATGCGGAGTGCGGAGTGATGAAAATAACAATGAAAGTTGTTTTGGTGACAGGATTGGTGCTGGCATCTGGCTGTTCGCATCCGCCGATTCAGACAGCGCCATGGCACAAAACTGTTTCGGGACAAATCAGCGAAATTAATAAGAATGACTATTATTTTGTAGTCAGCAGCCAGGACCCGGCAAATGGAATTACGCGTATTTTTCAATTAAAACCTGATTCATTAACGCGGTATCAAAATGCCGTTGGATTTCGGGATGTGCAAATCGGCGACTGGGTAGCCGTTGATTTTACACAAAATACGAAAGGTGAGTTAATGGCCAATCACATTACGCTCAAGAAGGGTAAAATCGAAGATCAGCCTGAAGAGTCAGAGAATAAAAAGCACAGTTTTTTAGAATAATGATGAATATGAATATCTTTTTTAAAGGTGCCGCTTGAAAATTTTACGTACATATTGTCTGAAAGAACTGGTGACACCTTTTCTGCTTTCCATTTCTCTTTTTGGTTTTGTGTTTATTGTCGGCAATCTGGTGAAGCTTGCGGATCTCCTGGTTAATCGCGGTGTCAGCATCATTGACATCATTAAGATTTTGCTGTTGCTGATTCCGGATTTAATCGGGTTCATCCTTCCAACGGCGGCCATCGCGTCTGTGCTGTTGGTGTTTGGCGGTTTTGCCCAGAACAATGAAATTACAGCGATGAAAGCAAGCGGTGTTAATATTTTCCGTGTCATGTTTCCCATTATGACCATTGCTTTGATGATGAGCATTGGTGCTTTGTTTTTGATCGACCAGCTTCAGCCTCGCGCCAAATTTGCTTCCCGTATGATTATCAACGAAATGCTGACCAAAAAACCAACCGCCTACATTGAGTCCGGCAGGTTTATCAAAGATTTTAAAGGCTATATTCTTCGGGTCCGGAATGTAAAAGGAAAACAGCTGGAAGGCGTCACGATTTTTCAAATGCGCGAAGGTGAGCCGACCCGGACAATTATGGCTGAGCGCGGTGAATTGGTGGCCTCAGCTGAAAATGACAACAACGCAGTCGGGCTTCAGTTGTATAACGGAACAAGCGATGAACCGAACCCGGATGATCCGACTGTTGTTTACAAACTGAATTTCGACACCTTTTTTCTGCCCGCAATCAATGTGACGGATAATGCCTCTCAAAAATCGAAGAAAAAAGTGAAAGAAATGACGCTGGATGAGTTGATCTTGATTTTACAAAACATGCGTCAATATAAACAGGAATTGCGCGAACAGGGACGAGAGGAAGACAGTATTGAGGATGAAACCCGTCAGTTAGCGCTGAGAGCCAAAGCAGAAATTCATAAGAAGATTGCTTTCTCGCTTGCCACATTCTGTTTTGTCATGGTGGGCCTTCCGCTTGCGATTGTGACGCGGCGCGGAGAAGCGGTTGTCAGTTTCGGGCTTTCAATGGCGGTGGTCGCTATTTATTATATTTTATTTATCTGGGGCGGCACCTTAGCCGTGAACGGCTACTTGCCGGCATTTATCGCGCTTTGGATTCCAAATGTAATTTCAATCAGTGCTTCTGTTTTTTTCATGACCAAAGTCGTCCGCTTGTAACAAAGTTTAATGTTTAATGTCTTATGTTTTATGTTAAAAAAGGCTGAAAAATTAACATTAAACATGGTACATAATACATAAAACTCCGTGTTATAATCTTTCAGTTCTTTGAATGGCTTTTTTTGGCAGATGATCGCTTCATTAATGAACTTAATGGAGAGGAAAGTCCGAACTTCACAGGGCAAGGCGCTCCGTAATGCGGAGTGGGGCGGGAGCAAATCCCGTTTTAAGGAAAGTGCCACAGAAATGAGACAGCCCGTTTAGCAATAAGCGAGCAATGGTGAAACGGTGGTGTAAGAGACCACCGTGTGTTGAGGTGACTTAACACGCAAGGTAAACCCCGCCTGAAGAAAGATCAAGATCGCGCTAATCGATTAATTCGATTCAGAGCTGCCCGTTCTGTGCGCGTCTAAACATATCGAACGACCCGAGGTTGCAAAATCCGGGCTAGACAGATGATCATCACTGCGGCAGTTGAAAAGCTGCCGCTGGACAGAATTCGGCTTATGCCAAGAAAAGTCATTCAATTTTTACTCCCATTCCCAAATAATTTCCTACAAGCCTCAAGCTACAGCTTCAGGCTTTCATCACTTAAACTTGTAGCCTGAAGCCTGTAGCTTAAGACCTGCTTACAGCACTGACTTTCATTAAAAGAACAAGATGGTCTTAATAGTAGTCAGTGCAGCCCTGCGCTTTCAATTAATAATCTTACGGGACGGTGATAAGAAGCGTAGGGCAGATAAAACCCAAAAAATCTCATTTTTGCGAAAAAACACGGTTTTAAGAACATTTTCCCTCTAGAAGTTCACTTTTCAAAAGCTCTAAAGTAAGTCATTTTGATTATTGGCTTGGTCTTGTATTTACCCCCCCGTGTTAATTTTAATTCAAGCAAGTAAATGCAGCCATTCCCAAAGGAGAATAAAATGAAACGATCTATGATTGTGTTAGCAATCATCGCTTTGAGTGTTTTGAGTTTGATGCCGAAATCAGCTCTGGCTAGAGAAAGAGCGGCAACAGCTGTTAGCGCAAACGAAACGGTGACTTTAACTGCATCAAAACCGGTAGATTTTCCTACCAAAGCCTATAAATTTGATAACGGGGAAACGGCAAAAATAGGAGCAAAATACGAGGTGGGATTAAACGAAAACGCAGAACCTCAAATTGTTTTGAACACAAGAATGGAATTTCCGGGCGGGAATACGTTTGAAAAAACAATCCCTGTAGGAGGATATACGGGCCCCACAGAAATCAACATGACACCTGTAGAATTACCATCTGAGCAATTAAACGTTGCAACTATCACTGTACCATCCTCAAATGAAGAGGCCAATGCAAGTAGCGTCGATTGTGGCAGCTATGCGCATACAGGCGAGGCATGCGTATGGTGCACGACCGGACCTGGCGGCGTAGCGTGTCGTGTTTGTGCAGGAATCGGCGTTATTCCTTGGTTCGGTATAACGTGTAATAATATCGCACGTGATACTTTTAGCTTCTAGCAGATCCGGGGACAGTCCCAAACGGGCTGTCCCCCTCTTTCCACTCCTTATTCTAGAAATTTTCACAGAATTTCTTTGACATTGCAAACAAACTCATGTAGGATTTCACAACTCGAAGGCAATTAAAACCTTTTAATCTGGTTCTGAGAAACCAGGAAAGGCACTAAAATGAAGACAGATTATTACTGTACCCGTCTAGAACTCACAGACGGGTTTTTTTGTGCCTGCCACCGCCGGTTAAGGAGTTCGCATGCCTAATAAAATCATCATGAATAGCGACGAAATGAACCGCTCGATTACCCGCATTGCTCACGAAATCCTCGAGAAAAATAAGGATGTGAAGGGTCTCGCGATTGTCGGCATCCGAACAGGCGGCGCACATCTCGCAGAGCGGCTGATTCAAAAAATAAAAGAATTCTCCAAGCAAGAAATCTCATCCGGTATTTTGGATATCACGCTTTACCGGGATGATTTGTCTGAGGTCGGCCCGCAGCCGAACGTGAAAGAAACCAAAATTGATTTTGATGTGACTGAGAAAACCATCGTGCTGGTGGACGACGTTCTCTTTACCGGACGCACAATTCGATGCGCGCTTGACGGTGTCATTGATTATGGAAGGCCCAAGTCTATTGAGCTTGCGGTTTTAATTGATCGCGGCCACCGCGAACTTCCGATCAAGCCTGATTTTGTCGGCAAAAATATTCCAACTTCGCGAAATGAAGAAGTGAGGGTTTATTTTTCGGAAGAACATGGCAAAGACGAAGTGATTGTGGAGGAAATTAAGTAATGACGACCGCTGTGGCAGCCACTAAATGGACCAAAAAAGACCTGGTGGGGCTTCGGGACCTTTCGCGTGAAGAAATCGAACTGATTCTTGATACCGCAAAGTCCCTGCAGGAGATTTCATTAAGGCCGGTCAAAAAAGTACCAACCTTGCGGGGGAAAACAATCGCGAATATCTTTTTTGAACCGAGCACACGGACGCGCATCTCATTTGAGCTGGCAGAAAAGCGCTTGAGCGCGGATACGATTAATATTCAGGCGCAAACCTCAAGCGCCGTGAAAGGCGAAACGCTGAAAGATACAATCCGTAACATCGAAGCACTCAAAGTGGAAATGGTCGTGATGCGCCATCCGGCCTCCGGCGCGCCGCATCGCCTTGCGAAAGCGCTCGATGTGAGCGTCATCAACGCCGGGGACGGCACGAACGAACATCCCACACAAGCGCTTCTCGACATGTTTACCATTCGCGAAAAAAAAGGAAAACTAGCAGGGCTTCGGATCGCGTTTATCGGTGACATTTTGCACAGCCGTGTCGCACGCTCGAATATTTGGGGACTCACAAAATTAGGCGCGCAAGTCGTGGTTTGCGGTCCGCGCACGCTCCTGCCGTCTCACGTTGAAGAATTGGGCGTTGAAGTTACAACTGATCTCAAAAAAGCAATCAAGGGCGCGGATGTGATCAATTTGCTTCGCATTCAAACTGAACGCCAGAAGGAATGCTATTTCCCGAGCATTCGTGAATACGCCAATCTCTATCAAATTAACAAGCCCGTTTTGGAAAATGCCAAGTCCGATGTTTTGATCATGCATCCGGGTCCCGTGAATCGCGGCGTTGAAATTTCGAGCGAAGTGATGGATGGGCCCTTTTCGGTTATCTTAGATCAGGTCACCAACGGGCTTTCAGTGAGAATGGCCGTTTTGTATTTGCTGAGCGGCGTGCGAAATTCGGGAGGCGAGGAATAAAATGCATTTATTGATTCGAAGCGCGAGAGTGGTGGATCCAAAAAATAAAATTGACGAAGTGCTCGATATTTTGACGCATAACCGCAAGATTCTTGAAATTAAAAAGAAGATTGATACCAAAGAAGAAGTGACCGAAGTCGATGCGAAAGGCTTGACGGCAGTGCCTGGATTAATTGATATGCACGTTCATTTTAGAGAGCCCGGATTTGAGCAGAAGGAAACCATCGCGACCGGCGGCATGGCGGCTTTGAAGGGCGGTGTAGTGGCGGCGGTGACGATGCCGAACACGAATCCACCCTGTGATCACCAAAGCGTGATTGATAACATTATCCGGAAAGCCAAAGAACTTCCTTTTAATATATTTCCCTCGGGCACTTTGAGCAAAAACCGCGAAGGCAAAGAGCTTTCTGAAATGACCGACTTGAAGCGCGCCGGAGCTATCGCCGTCACAGATGACGGAAGCTGGCTTTATGATTCGCTCCTGATGCGCCGTGCGATGGAATATGCCGGCATGTTGGGGCTTCTCGTGATCACGCATGCCGAAGATCATCGGCTCAGTGCAGATGGTGTGATGAATGAGAGCTTGAAATCAACCAAACTCGGGCTTCGCGGAACTCCAAACGCGGCGGAAGATATCGCGGTTCTCCGTGATGTGGAACTCTGCCGCCTGACGGGCGCACCGCTTCACGTTGCGCACCTTTCCACAAAAGGTGCTGTCGAAATTGTCCGGCGCGCGAAGGCCGAAGGGCTTCCGGTTACGTGCGAAGTCACGCCGCATCACTTGGCGCTGACGGATGAATCGCTCAGAGATTACGATACGTATTTCAAAATGAATCCGCCGCTCAGGACCGAAGAGGACCGTCAGGCAATTTTAAAAGGCTTAAAAGACGGAACGATTGACACGATTGCGACGGACCACGCGCCGCATACGGAAGAAGAGAAAATGGCGGAATTTCAGGACGCTCCGGTGGGTGTGATCGGGCTTGAAACGTCAGCTGCAGTAGTTCTGACAGAGCTTTATCACAAGAAAGTGCTGACATTTGAGGAAGTTATCCGGAAAATGTCAATCCGGCCGGCTGAGATCTTAAAATTACCGTCCGGATTCGGTGAAATTAAAGTGGGAACATCGCCCAACATTACTTTGCTTAATCTGGATCAGGAATGGGTTGTCAAAAAAGAAGAATTTGTCTCGAAGTCAAAAAATTCATGCTTCATCGGCCAAAAGCTGAAAGGCCGGGTGGTGATGACCATCTGTGAAGGGAAGTTGTGGAAATGGTAGTGCGCTGTCATTGCGAGACGCGATAATTAATGTCGTACTTAATTTCATTGAAAGATGAATAAAGTCCGATGCGCAGTAAGTACAGCACTTGTTTCCAATAAATAAACACTTTGAGCATATTAATGAGAACAAGTGCGAAGCAATCTGCGTACTGAGATTGCTTCAGCGACAAATAAAGTACCTCGCAATGACGGATTGGAAGGTTGAAACGATATGATCAAAGCAATTCTCGCATTAGAAGATGGCATGGTATTCGAGGGCCAGAATTTTGGCGCTCGAGGTGAAGCGTTTGGTGAGGTGGTTTTTAATACATCGCTTTCGGGTTATCAGGAAATCCTCACAGACCCTTCCTACAAAGGCCAAATGGTCACGATGACGTATCCGCACATCGGCAATTACGGAATCAACAAAGCCGATGTTGAATCCGGAAAACCTCACGCGGAAGGTTTTATCGTCAAAGAAGTGAGCCCGATTGTGAGTAATTGGCGCTCCCAGATGACGCTCGAGGCATATTTGAAAGAATCAAAGATTGTCGGCATTCAGGGAATTGATACGCGAAAGCTTGTCAAACATTTGCGCGATAATGGTGCCAAAAAGGGAATTATCTCGACAGAAGATTTGGATGTGAAGCGGCTTGTCGAGCGCGCTAAAAAATCCGAAAGTATTGTTGGGATCGATTTGGTCAAAAAAGTCACTTGCGCGAAGAGATATCAGTTTGAAGACACGATTCCCGAGGAATTTGAGTGGCCGATTCTGGAGAAACGCAAAACCAAGAAGCAATATTCGCTCGTTTGCGTTGATAGCGGCATCAAATACAACATTTTGCGCAAACTGAATCAACATGGTTTTAAATTAAACGTAGTTCCCGCAAGCACAAGTTCTGATGAAATCTTGGCACTGAAACCTGACGGCATTTTTCTTTCCAACGGCCCGGGCGATCCGGAGCCCGTGACTTATTTGGTCGAAACCGTGCGGAACCTGATTGGTAAAAAACCTATTTTCGGGATCTGTCTCGGTCATCAGATCTTAGGGTTGGCGCTTGGCGGAAAAACTTTTAAATTAAAATTCGGCCACCGGGGCGGCAATCATCCGGTGATGGACCTGAAAACCAATCAAGTTGAAATCACCTCGCAAAACCACGGTTTTTGCGTCGATTTAGAATCACTTCCCAAAAAAGAAATCATCGCGACACACGTGAATTTGAACGACAAGACAAATGAAGGCTTCCGGCACAAAAAATATCCGGTTTTCTCGGTCCAGTATCATCCGGAAAATTCGCCGGGCCCGCACGACAGCGATTATTTGTTCAAACGTTTCTATGATCTTGTAGATAAAGGGAAGTGGTAAAATTTTTATCGTCATTGCGAGCTGTTTTGTCATCCCCGCATGCTTTAAGCGGGGATCTGAATACGTGGATTCCCGCTTTCGCGGGAATGACAATGAATAGGTTTGCAATGACAGCAAATGTGAAAGTAAATTATGCCTAAACGTACAGACATCAAGAAAATATTAATCATCGGCCCGGGTCCGATCATCATCGGTCAGGCGTGCGAGTTTGATTATTCAGGAACTCAGGCTTGCAAAGCGCTTCGCGAAGAAGGCTACAAAGTTATTCTGGTTAATTCGAATCCCGCGACGATCATGACCGATCCCAATACGGCAGACCGTATTTACATCGAGCCAATCACGGTGGATGTGTTAGAAAAAATCATTAAGCGCGAGAAACCGGATGCGTGTTTACCGACGATGGGCGGGCAAACCGCACTCAATACAGCCATTGAAGCGTATGAAAAAGGAATTTTCAAAAAATATGGCGTAGAACTGATCGGCGCCAAATACGAAGCCATCAAGCGCGCCGAAAACCGCAAAGAATTTAAGCAGATTATTCAAAAGCTCGGCCTCGGGCTTCCGAAAAGCCAGATGGCTTACTCAGTTGAAGAGTGCGTGAAAGCGGCGCAGGAAATCGGGTATCCCGTGATTGTGCGCCCGAGTTTCACGCTCGGCGGTTCGGGCGGCGGCGTATGTTTTAATGAAGATGAGCTTGAGAAAATTTCACGGCTTGGCCTCGAATACAGTCTCAATCACGAAGTGCTGGTCGAAGAATCGGTTGCGGGATGGAAAGAGTACGAACTCGAAGTCATGCGCGATAAAAACGACAACTTTGTTGTGATTTGTTCGATCGAAAATTTCGACCCGATGGGCGTGCACACGGGCGATTCGATTACGGTGGCGCCTGCGCAAACTCTCACGGACAAAGAATATCAGCGCATGCGCGATGCCGCGCGCGCCATTATTTCGGCGATCGGCGTTGAAACGGGCGGCTCCAACATTCAATTTGCGGTAAATCCCGCAGATGGTCGGCTCGTTGTGGTTGAAATGAACCCGCGCGTGTCGCGCTCTTCAGCACTGGCGTCAAAGGCGACCGGATTTCCCATTGCGAAATTTGCGGCGAAACTCTCGATCGGTATGACGCTCGATGAGATTCCGAATGACATCACGAAATACACGCCGGCCTGCTTTGAGCCGTCGATTGATTACTGTGTGGTGAAAATCCCGCGATTTGCGTTCGAGAAATTTGAAGGCGTTCAGGATATTTTAACCTCACAGATGAAATCAGTCGGTGAAACGATGGCGATCGGCCGTACATTTAAGGAAGCGCTGCAAAAAGGCCTGCGCGGCCTCGAAATCAAGCGCGCGGGCTGGGGCGCTGACGGTGAAGATAGGTTCCAGGAGCAAAAATTTAATACCCGTGAAAGCCTGCTTCAGTTAATCGAACGGATGAAGACAAGCCAGCAGGACCGTGAACGGATCATGCACCGGATCAACACGCCGCGCTCAGACCGGATTTTCTTTTTGAAATACGCATTCTACGCCGGTTTTTCAATCAATGACATTTACGAGGATGCTAAAATTGATCCGTGGTTTCTCGCACAAATGAAACAAATCGTGGATTTAGAGCTGGAGCTTTTGAGGCCTGACGTAAAATTATCTTCAAACTTCTCAGAATTAATCCGGCGGGCGAAAGAAATGGGATTTTCCGATAAACAACTCGCGTTCTGCCTCAAGAAATCTGAAGAGGAAGTGCGTGAATTCCGGAAAAAATCGGGAATCATCGCCAAATTCAAGCTGGTCGATACCTGTGCCGCAGAATTCAAAGCTTTCACGCCTTATTTTTACTCGACCTATGAAGATGAAGATGAATCAGCGCCCAGCACACGCAAGAAAGTGATGATTCTGGGCGGCGGGCCTAACCGGATCGGGCAAGGTATCGAATTTGATTATTGCTGCGTCCAGGCATCGTTTGCCTTGAAGGAGCTTGGGTACGAAACTATTATGGTGAATTCCAACCCTGAAACAGTCAGCACCGATTACGACACTTCAGACAAATTGTATTTTGAGCCGCTGACGGTAGAGGATGTGATGAATATTTGGGAGCGTGAGCAGCCGGTCGGTGCGGTGGTGCAGCTCGGCGGGCAAACGCCGCTTAATTTGTCTAAAAAATTGTCTGAACTCGGCGTGAAAATTCTCGGAACAACGAGCGACGCGATTGATATCGCGGAAAACAGAGAGCGCTGCAAAAAGCTTTTGGATAAGCTGGATGTGAAGCAGCCCGAGAGCGGAATTGCCTACACAGTCGATGAGGCTTTTGAAATTGCGGAAAAAATCGGTTATCCCGTACTCATCCGTCCGTCTTATGTGCTGGGCGGCCGCGCGATGCAAATTGTGTACGACGAAGGGCGCCTGCGAAGATTCATTGAAGAAGCGATGGAAGTGAGCGACGGCCAGCCGGTTTTGATTGACCGGTTTTTGGAAGAAGCCATCGAAATCGATGTCGACTTAATCGGTGACGGTGAAATGTTCGTGATCGGCGGCATCTTGGAACACATTGAAGAAGCCGGGATTCATTCGGGTGACGCGGCGATGGCGATTCCGCCATTCACACTTTCGAAGAAATTGATTGAGGATATTTCGGATAAGACAAAAGCAATCGCTAAAGAGCTCGACATAGTCGGTCTCATGAACGTCCAGTACGCGATCAAAGACGGCGAAATTTACTGCCTCGAAATCAATCCGCGCGCGTCGCGCACCGTCCCGTTTATCAGCAAGGCCATTAATGTTCCGCTAGCCAAACTTGCCGCACAGGTCATGGTCGGTAAAAAATTAAAAGAACTTGGTTTCACAGATGAAATTGTGCCGCCTTACCACGCGATCAAAGAATCGGTTTTTCCGTTTGTAAAATTTCCGGGCGTTGACATCATTCTGTCGCCCGAGATGAAATCAACCGGTGAGGTGATGGGAATTGACGAAGATTTCGGGATCGCATTCTTCAAATCACAGCAAGCGTCTTATTCGTCAATTCCGATGAAAGGAAGCGTTTTTATCAGCGTGAAGGACAGCGACAAGAAAAAAGTGATTCCAATCGCCAAAAAATTTCAGGACATGGGTTATAAAATTATTTCCACACGGGGAACTGCTGAAATGCTCGCCAAAAATGGCGTGACAGCAGAAATTATTAACAAAATTATCGAAGGCAGGCCCAACATTACGGATAAGATACGAAATAAGGGGATCCAGTTGATTATCAACACACCTACCGGCAGCGGGCCGATGCTTGACGAAGCCAAAATCCGCTCGCTCGCAGTTTCGTTCGGAATTTCCTGCATCACCACCATCAATGCGGCAAAAGCGACAATTCAAGGCATTGAAGCATACAAGAAACACGGGATTTCCGTCAAAACCATTCAGGAATACCACACGCAAATTAAAAAACCCTACATACCGTCATTGCGAGCGAAGCGAAGCAATCCACGTTCCGAGATTGCCTGCGCAAGCGGCAATGACTGATTGGACATATGTTTGACGAAAAGGTTGAAATCGTTTCGAACGAAAAAATCAATTCTGCCTATTGGAAATTGACTTTTGCATCAAAAAATTTGTCCAAGAAAGTCCTTCCCGGACAATTCATGAATGTACAAATTGAAGACCAAACTGATCCGTTTCTTCGCCGTCCGTTCAGCTATTACCGTGTCAGTGGATCTAAAATTGAAGTTCTCTATGAAATCCTCGGACGCTGTACGGAAATTTTGACCAAAAAGAAAAAAGGTGAGGTGCTCAAAATTTTAGGGCCGCTCGGGAAACCGTTTGCGGCTAAAATTGGAAATAAAAAACGCATCCTGGTTGCCGGCGGAATCGGCGTGCCGCCTTTGATTTTCTTGGCAGAGAATTTGCCTGTAGGGGCGTATGGCAATACGCCCTTACTGTTGATTGGTTGCCATACCAAATCCGAAGCACTTCCCAAATCGGAACTCAAAAAAGTAAAAGCGGAAGTTTTGTATGCGACAGAAGACGGTTCATTCGGTGAAAAAGGCTTCGTGACAGTGGTGCTTCAGAAGTTAATCAAAGAGCATGATCCAAAATCGTTATTCATTCAAACCTGCGGGCCGTTTCCGATGATGAACGCAGTGATGAAAATCGCGCGCGCACACGGAATCGAAGGCGAAGCCTCGATGGAAGAAATGATGGCCTGCGGCGTCGGCGCGTGCCTCGGCTGTATGACCGAAACCAAAGATGGTTTTAAAACTTCCTGTGTCGAGGGGCCGGTGTTTGGTTTTGAGAAATTAAAAGTTTAATGTTTAAAGTCTAATGTTTAATGTTGGATGAATAACATTAAACATAAAACATCGTACATAAAACAATGAAAATAGATCTAACCACAAAAATTGCCGGGCTTACGTTCAAAAATCCTGTGACGGTTGCTTCCGGCACATTTGGAACAAAAGATGAGTTCGCGAAATTTTTCTCTTACGCGAAATTGGGCGCGGTGATTACAAAAACAGTGACGCGAAAGCCGCGCGCCGGAAATCCGATGCCCAGGATTTGCGAAACGCCAAGCGGCATGCTCAATTCCATCGGACTTCAGAATAAAGGCATCGATGAATTTATCGATGACACGATTCCGCATTTTAAAAAAATCAACACGCACTTGATTGTGAATATCGCGGGCGAAAATATCGAGGATTTTGCCGAGCTGGCAAAGCGTCTCGATAACGAAAAAGGCGTCTCGGCTTTGGAACTTAATTTATCGTGTCCAAACGTGGCGCATGGCACCGAATTTTGTGACGAACCCCCAATGGCGCACGATTTGATCAAAGCCGTTAAAGAAGCTACTAAACTGCCGGTATTCGCCAAGATTTCCCCGGAAGCGCGCGATTTTCTGAAGCTCGTTGAAAGTTTGATGAAAGCACAGGTAGATGGTATCAGCGCCATTAATACGATTCGCGGCATGGCAGTCGATGTGCGAACACGGAAGCCAAAACTAGCGCGCGTAACGGGCGGCTTGAGCGGCCCCGCGATAAAACCTATTGCGCTGAGGTACTGTCATGAAATAAAATCACGCTTCAAGATTCCTGTAATTGCCATGGGCGGTATTTCAAACGCGAAGGATGCGCTGGAATTTATCATCACGGGCGCTGACTTGGTCGCGATTGGATCTGCTAATTTTGTCAATCCAACCGCAAGTGTCGATGTGGTAAAGGGAATCGAAGACTATTTGAAAGAAATTAAATTGAAATCAATTAATGAAATACGGGGAACATTAAAACTTAATTAGGCTGTCATCCCCGCATGTTTTAAGCGGGGATCTAAAATCAGATTCCCGCTTTTGCGGAAATGACATGAAAGAAAAATGATGAAATCAAAAGAAAATCCAGCTGAGAAAATTATTGTTGCCTTAGATACGCAAGATTTAGATAAAGCGAAGAAGATTGTTAAGAGGCTCCACAGAATCATTCCGCATTTTAAAATTGGCAGCGAACTTTATACAGCGCACGGCCCCGAAGCGGTGAAGGCGCTCCGGTGGGTGGGCGGCCACATTTTTCTAGATCTTAAATTTCATGATATCCCGAACACAGTCGCGGGCGCGGTCCGTTCCGCCACAGCGCTCAATGTATTCATGATGACCGTTCACGCGATCGGCGGCGTGGAAATGATGGAAGCAGCGCGTCAGGCGGCTGAGGAAGTCGCGCGCAAGATGAAGCTGAAGCGGCGCCCCAAACTTTTGGGTGTGACGGTTTTAACAAGCATCAATCAGGAAGTTCTGACGAAGGAAATCGGAATTGAGGATTCGGTTGATAAGACCGTGCTTCGTTTTGCCGAAATGGCCGAACGAGCCGGAATGGATGGCGTGGTTTGTTCCGGACGCGAGCTCTCCAAAGTTTGCCCCAAGCTCGATAAAGATATGCTGATAGTTGTGCCCGGAATTCGTCCTGCTTGGTCGGTGGCGGGCGATCAAGAACGTATCATGACCCCCAAAAAAGCGTTGGGCCTTGGCGCTGATTATCTTGTGATCGGCCGCCCGATTACGGCTGCGCGCGATCCGATTGAGGCAGCTGAGCGCGTCATTGAAGAAATTAAAGATAGCCTCACCTCGTAAGTTCATTATCTCCAATAGCTTATAACTATTACTTAATAGTACTAGTTACTACTTATTATAGTAATTTTAAATCCGTTTATATTTGAAATTAGCTGGCTTTTAAGATATACTTTTGCCTAGTAAATCTCCGGCGAAAGGATCTCCTTTAATATAGTGAAACCCTACTCTTTTCTTCTGCGAGCAGTCTCGTTGCTCCTGATTTTTGCATTCCTGCTTACTGAAACTATCGCGCGTGCGGACATGGAGTCTACGTCTGCTTTTGTGCGTCATTCAGCGCAGTCCTCAAACCGGTTGAGTTTGAGGGCCTATCTCTCAATTGAAAAATTCGCCAATGCATTCGATGTTAAATCCGAACTCCGCGCACACGGGCTTGAGGTGCCGGGGCGCCCTGAATTACGCCGCTCCGGCAGTTCCAGATCCCTGACAACTCAAAGCAAGAAAAAATCCGCAGCCAAGCCGGATCCGAAGCGCCATAGCGGTGATGCTATCGTCATTCCGTCTTTTAATTCCAAAACGAAAGCAAGAAAATGGCTATGGACAGATCGTGTCCGTACCGCAAAGTTGACCAAATGGGGTGTTTGGAAGGAAAACAGAAAGTTTGTGGCCGCCTATGGCATGCAGGGCAAAGCGTCAAAGATAGACGAGCGTTATTCTTACGCTAAATTAAAAATTTCCTCTCGCAATGACCGTATAATGTCAGTCGCGATCCACCAGCGGTACTCCGGTAAATTATTAGATACAAAACATTTTTTACCTTTATTTGAGATTGACCCTGCGACTCAGGGCTGGGAGTTAATTGAAACGATTAAACCCAATAAACGAGTTTCAATATCTGATAAGCCGGAAGCCGTGATCCGCACGCATTTCTCTGACAGGGGAGCCATCTATCTGTTTGGCCGTGAGGTTCTGGCTCCGATGAACGGAGTTGCAGGGTATGCCGCTTATGTTTTTTTCAAACACGGAATACCAGTGCGCGTATTGGCAGTGAAAGAATCTTTCCGGAAAGGCAAAGAAGGGCGTGTGTATGTAAACGAAAAGATAGCCAAAACATTTAATTTTTCACTGGTTTACGAGATTGATAAAAAGGGCGGCGAAAAACTCATTAATAGTTTTTGGCATTTTGCTCCCAGAACTTTATTGTCCCATCCCGGTTCTCTGAAAATACGCACCCAGCTGGATGGTATGGGTACACTCAGTCTTTTAGGCCATTATTTTACACGCGTTTTAAAGTACCCCGATCACTGGGTAGATCTCTTTTTCGAAGACGGCATTGTTCAGTCTATGAGTGTTCTTGACCGAAGAAATCCGGACAAGGTTATTTATGCTCAGCCATTTTCGCATATTTATAAACTTGATGACAAAGGCGGCCTTACCTGGAAATCATTTTTCATTAATTTAGATGCAGAGAAATTAAGAAAACTCCGCGGCGTTGTTATCAAAACGTTCTTGGATAACAAAGGCCAGCTTTCGATAGGGGGGCGAAGTCATTCGTGGTTTGGCCAGGAGACCAAGAAAATTACCCATCAATTTCCGAGCGCGCCGGTTGATGTTCTCATTGACCAGGGATTTATAACGGCAGTTTTAGTCCGTCATCCGGTTGCTCCGCAGAAAATCGTTCATTTTGTCAGATTCAACCGCGTTTATGATTCAAATACGGGAAAATTGATAGCGTCATTTGACGCTCCGAAAGTTTTAAGGACGGAGCGCTTATCGAGATTTAAACGTCCTGTCAGGGTTTTTGGTTTCAGGAATCAAGGTTATGCCCGTATTTTAAAGAATTCTATCCGTCTTAACATTGAGAATGTCCGTGCGGGAAATTTTTATGCCGAGTTTAATAAGAACGGAAAATTAATTACCCTGCGTCCGGACACACAGAAATATCCATTACTTGAACGCTTTATGCGTCCACCCACCGAGCGTAAACCGAAACATCGCTTACTGGATGTGGTGATACAAAAAAAATGGACAGATCCCGATTTTAGTTTCAATGCTGATCTGAAGCCAGCCCTTAAGGCGGGTGATGAGATCGTGCTGGTGGATAGTAAAACAGGAGATGATGGTGATGGAGTTTTGATAGTGGCTTTTGTTGAGGACAAGAGGATCGGATTGGCTGACAAAGTGCTTCCTGACGAAGTATCGTATTACGCACCTTCTCGATTTGGCCAAATTTTGAATGGGTACAAGATCAAAGTGATTGATTATTCTGCGGCAAATGCCGAGTTCGTATCGAATCCGCCCGGTTCGACACCTGCTCCTGGCTCGAGCCGGCCGGGCTTGAAGTCCGAGCTGCGAAGCAATGAAGATCAAAGCCCAAGTTCTGTGAAAGATATTCTGAATTCTCCGGAAAAAGCGGAGGTGTATATCCGGCACGAAGGCGGGAAAGCGCTTCAAGTTGCGAGAGGTGTTTTTTTCCTGGAATCGACTGATGAGATGTTGCGTTTGATTTGGAATCCGCTCAAACACAAAGAAGACATTTTAACCAGGCAAAATGCGGTCCGTATGCTGATCCGGCAAGGCGAGAGCACCTTGAAAGGCTTACAAATAACTAGCGGTCAAATTGCAGGGCAGATCAAAACGTATAGATGGTTGTTTGAGAATGATTCAGATTTTGACCACAAGCCTCGTTTGGCTTGGTTTTTGGAAAAAACCAAGTTGAATGCAGCAACGGTCGGAGATTATGTCCGGTCCGTAGAAGCCGCTTACTCAGATCCCAATCGTCCTCGCCGGCAATTTGACGAAAGTGAACCAAAGGAGCATGTGGTTGCTCAAATGTTGGGTATGACAACGGATCATTTTCAGGCGGCAGACAAGTTGGCCAAAGCTCTTAGTCAGATTGACGACCCCATTCTTCAACAGCTCGCCGGAGAATTAAAAATGGCAAGAGATCATATAAAAGTGCCGAACCTGTCCGAGCTTGCAACCTGGGTTCTTGAAAAAGAAGGGGACCGGATTCAAGAAATGCTGCAAAATTTTAAAGCTTTGCAGAGTGCCGTTGATCGCATACAGGCTTTTCTTACCTTTTCTCTTCTGGCAATGCGGGATCAATATACGAGAGCCGACTTTGATGAATCAAAGCCCGCGGGTTATAAAAATGGCTGGTCTTTTATAGAACCCAAAAAAGCAGCTTCAAACTGGAGTAGTGAAAATACAAAAGACCAGGTTTTAAACGATGGCCCTTCTGATCTTCTGACCACCATCCTGACCGGCAGCAATATGTCCGGAAAATCACATTACTTAAAACAGAACTTTTTTATTCAGCTGCTTGCCCAATCATTCGGCTATGTACCGGCCCAGCAAGCCAACATGAGAATTTACGATCACATTGCTTATGTGGACCGGCCCAGCACGCATTCAGAAATGAATTTAAGCGCTTTTGGCGTTGATGCAAAAAACTGGATTGAGGTTGAGCAGAAAGCAGGGCCGAAGAGCCTTGTGTTTGTGGACGAAGGTTTCTCGACCATTTCGCCTGAAGATCAACGCGATTTTTTGAAAGCCGCCAACGCATTTTTTCAATCCTCAGGCGCGCGCGTGATGTGGGCAACGCATAATGAGGAATTTATCGAAGCCGCAGCCGGCGGGCAGGCGGCACTGTATCATTTTGAAGTAAAAATTAACGGTGATAAAGTGGAATTTACCCACAAGTTGCGTGACGGCCCGGATGATTCTCATGCCATTGAAGTAGCGCGGACACTCAATTTTCAGGAGCGTGTGATTCGGCGTGCCGAACAATTTCTTCGCGGAGAATCATCTCCTGTTACTCAGATTCAGAAGCGGAAAATTCCGCCGGTCCGGAGATATTCAACCGCCGAACAAAAAGAATTGGCACAAAGCTCCCTGGGCTTTCTTCCGCTTTTTCCAACCGAAGATGTTTTAACTGTTTCTCCAAAAAATTCCGGCTATGACTCAACAATTGGCGGCAGCCTTGGGTGGCGTTTCGGCCGTAATTATGATAACCCGCGTGTACCGGCTCCGGCAGAACTTCATTATCGAAAAATTTTTAAATTATTCAGCGAAGATAACGATTTTACGCGTTGGGCGCCCATGCATAAAATTGACTTCGGCGTTGTCAAAAATGAGAACTGGCTAAGAGCTATTCAGGAAATGATCATGACGGCCCCTTCTGCGGATCCGGGAGAAATTTTGGAGAGGCAGGAGATGTTCAAAGAACTTTCGTCTATGAAAGATCCGCTTGAATTGCTGCGCGCGGTTGGTCTGGCCTGGCACTCGGTTGCCTATTTAGCGCCCGCGGATGACGAGCTTGATTGGGATCAATTTAACATTAAAATGCTCGATGCCGCCGCCGAGCTTTCCTCGCTTCACGGTTATCATCGTTATGATGCCGATGAAAATAAAGCGGAAGTAGATATTTTTCTAAATGTGATTGCGATGGTTTTGGCGCTCGCAAACACGGATGCGAAATCAATCGGCATTGACCAAGAGTTAAAACTGATTGCTGATCTTTTAGAATTGCTTCGGCAAAAAGACGCCCTCACCAAAGAAGGCATGAACAATTTGTCTGGAAAATTGGAACGTGACGCTTATCTTGCTTGGCATGCGGGGCATAAAGCAGCACAGCAAGCTTTGATTGATCAATTTACTCAACTGACCGGCAAGTCTGTTAAAGTTTTATTTAATGAGGACTATCTTGATATTCGTCAAATAGCTTCTGAAATCCAAGTCCGCGCCCAGGAAATAAAAAAAATCATGACAGAAAAAGTACAGCCAATTTCTCTCTATGATTCAAAAATTTGGCCTTTGTTAAAATCTCAGGTAGAGAAAATGCTGCCGGCAGTAAATCTGGTTTTGAGCAAGGACCATTTCGAACGCGGCGCCGCTCACCACATTTCAAAACTTTCGTTTTTATTGAGTGACGAAGACGCGGTTCAAAAATTAGCAGATACCCTTAATCAATTTCATTCGGCTTACATGCAGCGATTCAGCCGGCATTTAACAGCTCTCCTTCGTCATTGGCTCGGGCCGGTCAGGAGCGGAATCCAAAGCCTGGAAATGCGCGTTGCGCTTCGAAACGACATTTCTAAAATCAAAAAAGAAATTGAGAAATTAGAAGAAAAGCGCCGGTTGCTTGAAGGTGAAGAAGTCAATTTTGATCAAATCCGATCCGATTTTCAGAAAACCATTCAAGCTCTCCTGCAAGAAACAGTAAGACAGATTAAATTTCAGCACGGAGCCTTAGAGGAAGGATGGGTCAATGAACCAGGCTATGCAGAGCATAAAATAAGACTTAAAAAAGAGCTTGAAGAGGACCAATCTAAATTTGAATTTTTAAATAAACTGACGCGGCCAGATTTCGGTGGCCTTGAGCCTGTGCAAATCAGACAGGTCTTGACTCAGGTGATTAATTTCAAAATTACGCAGGTTCAGAACGAAAAAAATCAATTGGAATTCAGGGATAAAAGATGGGGGAGTGAATCTTTTAGCAAAGAATCCGCTTTTAAACTGCAAGACGAGGTGGCTAAATTCCGGGTTTTGATTGCGCTGGCTTATATTATCCGAAATCAAGAGTGGCAGCCGGTGGAATTGACGGATCAGCCGGAGATTGAAATGACGGACGGCTGGAACATCATGAAATCAAAACAAGATCAGGTCAAGCTTTCGATGCGGATGAATGATGCCGAGCGGATCCGTTTGCTCTCAGGCTCCACGATGTCCGGAAAAACATTCTCAGAAAAAACGCTTGTGTGGAATGTGCTCGCGGGAATGGCAACCGGTTTTGCGCCGAGCAGAAAATTGCGCATGCCCGTTTTTCAAAATGTGCTTTATCTGGACCGAGTTACTTCTCAGCACGACAGAACGCTGAGCGCCTATGGACACGAAATTACGTATCTCAAGCAATTTTTTGAACTGGCCGAGCAGGGCGGGCTGATGCTGGGCGTCATGGATGAAGCCGGCTCTACCACATCGCCTAAATATCAGACTGCACTCTATTATGCCATTGCTGAAGAAATGCTGGAGGACGGACATTTGGGTGTTTTTTCATCGCACAATCATGGTTTTCTGGATCAATTCATCAGGAACAACGGAAAACATGCCAAGATTTATCATTTCAGAACTCATCCAGATGAAAAAGGCGAAGAAGTATTTGAACATAAAATCGAAGAAGGTCATGCTCTGAGCAACAGCATCGCGGTTGCTAAAACACTGGGCCTTTCTAAAATTCCTGAACTCGTCGAAAAAATGAAGTCGGAGCTTCGAAATCCTGAAGAAGCGCTTCGAGCCTGGGCAGGCCTGCTTTCAAAATTAACAACAGTTCAGCATGTTTTTGTCGCGATGGCTTACATTTTCATCAAGATTGATTCGAAAAGCGTGGTAGATGCGTATTTAAAACATGCTTTTTCTACCAAATTACCTCCTTCGGTTACGCTGGAAACCGCGCTCCATCGGGCCAGGGCGTACCGCAGCGAATTTATTAATCGGCATGTTAGTGAAATAAGAGAGATTCAGAGCGTTTTTCAAAATTTATCCGAATTTGCCGAAACAATTCAAAAAATAGGAGAGGGATTGTCAGCAGAAGCACTTCAGCAAGTTGCAGCCGCGAGGATTTTTCAAATTGTACCCGGTGCAAACTTTCAAATGCTCTGGCACCACTGGCAGGCAGACGCACTCAACAAAATGAGCCTTGTTTTGAGCCGTCTTCGCGCCGAACTCCGCAGCGAGACCAGTCAAATCAATATTCCATCAGAGAAATTGCAGCCCATTTTCAGATTAGCGGAACAGGTTTTCCAATTAGCGGACGAAGAAGCTCAGAAACTGGCCTTAACTAACTACGGTGAGTTGGTTTTAAAACTTCTTCAAAATCCTGCTGTGATGCGCTTGGAAGCGGTAGAAAAGAAACCAATTGTAAAGACCATCGTCAAGTTATTGATCAAGCCTGACGATTTGCTCGTTGATGCTGAGAACGGGCTGTGGAAAGTCATTAACGTCAGGCGCGGCCCTGGAAATTTTCCGAGAAACGACGGCAGCATTGATCGAGTGGTGGAAATGAGAAGTTTCGCGGGTTTTGGCTGGGAGCAAGAAATCAGCACTGCTGAATTAAGTGAGAATCAGTATAGAATTTTAAAATACAATCCAAGCTTAGAGCCGAAACCCAAGGCTGGGAATGCCGTGGAAGCAGCGGACCGTGTTTTACCAAAACCCGAAACCCGTTCAGAGCTGCGTGCTTCCCAGAAAAACAAAAAAAATCTTCACAAACCTTTGGCGGCAGCCAAAACAAGCCCGAAACAGAAGAGTAAAACAGAAAAAAAAGAATCCGGATATGGTTTAAATGAATGGTTTCGCGGCGTGTTGGAACTGGGCGAGCTCAACAGCCCGAAAGCCGGCGAGCGCCTTCAAATCCCTTCTCGTGTGGTTTTAGAATACTCAAGTCAAAAGCGGCTATTGAACCAGCCTCAATTAATAGAAAGAACAAATCTTTTACTGAAAGAACTTCTTGAAACTCTGCCAAAACTCTTAGGCACTACAAAGCCTGTGTTTGCAAAAAAGATTTTTGAGGATGACCCCAAAGCACTTCAAAAGTTTAACGCCATTCTTTCCGGAGAAGTACAGTCGGATTTTGAATTTATTCAAAAACTCAAAACAGCTTATCTTGAGCTCGCACTCAAGCGTTTTCACAAGGTTTATCAAGCTGCAAATCTTACGCCGGATCAATTTGCCAATGCCTTGAAAAAATTTAAAAAACCGCTTGATCCGTTTATTTCTACGCCGACGGTTTCTAATCTTGTGAACAATAATCCCAAAGCTGTTTCGCTAAGATTGCTCGAGCAGATTTTGCTTCTGGAGACTGAACTCAACGAGGGGGTAAAAAAGGTGCCCGCCGTTCAAGGGACCGCGACTTCATCTGCGGAAAAAGAAGCTTTTGTAAAATGGTGGGTAGATGTTTTGGAAGGTATTTCTAAGAATATGGATGGATATTTTCAGAAAACAAAAAATGATCAGTTTTTATTCAAGTATTCCGAGATTCTGTATGAAATTGTTCCCAGCTTGCTGGAAAGCGCCTTCGATCAGTTGAAAGCTTATCCGCCCAACCTGCGGGAAATTTTGTTCGGAAAAGTGACTATTTCGGCCGTTATTTCAAAACACGGAATCCTGCGCCTGGTTGTGCAGGATGACGGAGTGGGTTCCAATTTAGCCGACGACGATTCAGGCAGGCCGGTGAATGATGCAGCAGAAATAATTAAAGGGCTTAGCATTGCGTACCCGTTTTTTAAATCGGCCGGCGGCGACTTGAATCATGTTTCCAATTTTCTTCTTAAGCGCAGCGCGTTTAGAATTATTGTTTTTTCACGCCGAGCCGGGCAAGATGCGGGCATGAAAATTATTGAAAGAGGGAAAGATAAAAAGTCTGAAGAGGGTAAGGCAAAGAGAACGCTTAAAACCGATGTCCGCCATCCTGCGGCCGGTTCGATGATCAAAAAACATGGAACGAAAATTGTCATTCTTGTTAAATTGCGCAAGATGGTGAACATCCCCAAAGAAGACGTGCTTTTATTTGAATCCTCATGGCCGGAACAAAGCAAGCCAGAATATGACGAAGCAGCCGTTGTCGGCGCTGACGCTTCATTTAAAAGTCTTGATGCAGGTGATGCTGAACCTGAGAAACGAAGCGAGCTTCGCAGGATTTCAGAAAAATTAAGATCGCTGACGCCGAAGCCTTCAGACGAAACAACCGCCGCGTTTGATCGCCGGTTCGGAATTGAACCCGGCGACAAATCAAGCGTGCCGCAAATCGTGGGCATTCTGCCGAACCTGGGTCGGCTCGAAGATTTGAGGAATGCCATTATCGAAAGCAAGAAGGGCAGAAACAAGATTGTCATATTCGCCGGGACCAAAGAGGAGCTTGATTTAATTCAAGATTATTTAGACAGCCAGAACATTCCGCGCGATCAGGCATTGGCCACACAGGTTGTCGATTCGCAGGCTATTTTCGGCAATCAATTAAACGCGAAACTTGTCTTGGTCGGCCTTCTCAATGATGAACCGTACGCATTTCGGGTCACGCAGCTTTTAAAAGGTTTCAAAGTGGTAACCGAGACGGGCACCATAGAAGAGATTGAGAGCGCTTTCAATATTACCGCTACTGTGCACGCAGAACTCCGCGAGCGCATGGCCACGTTGATTGCGGCGTAATTTACAAGGGTAAGGATTAATGTCATCCCCGCATGCTTTAAGCGGGGATCTAAATAATAGATTCCCGTCTTCGCGGGAATGACAGTTATCATGTCTCGCAATCACAGCTTTTCACGAATTCAAATCCCTGCTATAATCACGCCCTTTATATAGGAAAGGGTCAGTGAATTTATGATAAAAAGCATGACGGGTTTCGGCAGGGCAAGTTTCACGAAAGGTTCTTTCAGAATCAGCGCTGAAATCAGATCCGTGAACCACCGTTTTTTTGATTATTCCGCTTATATTCCCTCCGCATTCGCCAAACTTGAAACCGATATCCGAAATCTTCTTCAGGAACGCCTGAAGCGCGGTAAGGTTACGCTCAGCATTTCGGTCTCAAATGGCCTGACCTCAACTGATCAGCTGGTCCTGAATGAAGACAAGCTTAAATTTTATATTCAAACCATCCGCAAAATCTCGAAACGCTACAAGCTGCCCGACAATCTGTCGGCTGATTCACTTTTAACGCTGCCCGGGCTTTTAACGGTTGAGAAAAAGGAAGTCGGCTCGCAGTATGAAGCTCAGCTCAAGGCAACCGTTTTGAAAGCGGCTGAAGAGCTTTTGAAGATGCGCCAGAAAGAAGGTATCGCACTTGCAAAAGATTTAATTCATCGCGCGAAGTCTTTGGAAAAAGCCGTTCTCACCATTGAACAAACGACCAGGAAAATACCGGAAGAATACAAAGCGCAGCTTCAAAAACGCATGGAAGCGCTGAACGATGAGATCAAAGTGGATCCGGACCGTCTGGCGAGAGAGGTCGCGTTTTATGTAGACCGGCTTGATATCACAGAAGAAATTGTGCGCGAGCGCCATCATATCGATTTTTTTATCAAGACGGTGAAATCCGATAAGGAAGCCGGCAAAGAACTTGATTTCATTATGCAGGAGATGCAGCGCGAAATTAACACAATCGGATCCAAGTCACAGAATACTTTGATTTCTGAGCAGGTGGTTTACATGAAAAGTGAACTCGAGAAAATGCGCGAACAGGTCCAGAACATCGCATGAAACTGAAATCTAAGAAGCCGGGCCGGTTGGTTATCATTTCATCGCCTTCAGGCGGCGGAAAAACCACGATTGTAGAGCGCCTGCTTGAACAGCACGCCAATTTTAAGCGCTCTATTTCGTGGACGACACGCGAGCCGAGGCCCGCGGAGCGCAACGGTGTCGATTATGTGTTTATTACGCGCGCTGATTTTCTTAAAAAGCGCGCCGCCGGCTTCTTTCTCGAGTGGGCAAATGTACATGGACAATTATACGGAACGCCCTTATCATCATGCCTGGGGATGATGTCGGACGGTTACGACGTTGTGCTCGCGATTGATGTTCAGGGAATGCGGAAAATCAAGAAAAAAGCCGCAAAGAAACTTGCGCTGGTCACGATTTTTCTGATGCCCCCTTCGCTGGAAGTTTTGAAAAGCCGTCTCGCAAACCGCAAAACCGAAACAGCGGGGCAGGTTAAGAAGCGGCTTCAGGCGGCCGAGAAAGAAATGAAGCAAAGCAGGCTGTATGGCCATGTGATTGTTAACCGGCAAATTGACAAAACCATTCGTCAAATTAACAAAATTTTATTCGGAAAGAAATAACGTTTTAACGGAGGTAATTATGGAACATGTGTCGCTTGAAGATATTATGAAAAAAACAAAATGCCGCTTCGGGCTGGTGCTCGCGGCCGCTTTTCGTGCCAATGAACTTTTGACGGGTGAACAGCCGTTGATTGCAGCCGGTAATATGAAAGCAACTTCGATTGCTATTGAAGAATTGGCGCAGGGCAAAGTTCAGTTTAAGATCAACAAACCCAAATAAAATTTTTACGCATGGCGAAGCAAAGTTCAAAAATTTTTGATAAAAAAACCATCCTGCTGGGCCTGAGCGGCAGCATCGCACTTTACCGCTCGTGCGATTTGGTCCGTGAATTAAAATCCGGGGGCGCGAATGTTATTTGCGTGATGACAAAATCCGCTCAAAAATTTGTTACGCCTGTGACCTTTCAAGCCCTGAGCGGTAATCCGGTTTACACCGACCCTTTTTCAAACGAAGAAGATTGGGCCGTGCTTCATACCACACTCGCCGACAAAGCGGATTTGATCCTGATTTGCCCGGCTTCCGCCAATATTATCGCGCGCCTCGCGGCCGGAATGGCGGATGACATGGTGGCCTCAGTCGTACTCGCAAGCAAAGCGAAAGTCCTTGTGGCACCCGCGATGAATGACAATATGTACGCCAACAAAATTACGCAGGAGAATATTCAAAAATTAAAGAAGGCCGGCTATCAATTTGTTGAGCCTGTCGAAGGTGATTTGGTGTGCGGCCGTGTCGGCATGGGCCATATTGCGGAGCAGGAAACGATTCTTGAAAGTGTTAAATCAATTCTCTCTAGATGACAGATAACAGAGCACAGATAACAGAAAAAAATATCAAAATCAATCTCCCGTTCTCTGTTTCCTGTTCTCTGCACTCTTAGCATTCTATGAAACCCCATCTTCTCGTTACCGCAGGCCCCACGCGTGAAATGCTGGATCCTGTGCGTTTTCTTTCTAATGTTTCCACCGGTGAAATGGGTTACCAGATTGCGAATGCGGCAAAACGCAGCGGATTTAAAGTTACTTTAATCAGCGGCCCCGTTTCTTTGAAAGCACCTTCCGGTGTGAAATTTATTCCCGTGCTTTCCGCACAGGATATGGAGAGGGAAGTGAAAAAATATTTTCAAAGTGCCGCAGCGCTCGTCATGACGGCCGCGGTTTGTGATTACACGCCCGCCAAACATCAGAAGCATAAAATCAAACGCATTCATACGCACCGGATGGTGTTTAAGCAAACAAAAGATATTCTGAAATCCGTATCGAAACTGAAAAAGAACCAATATGTGGTTGGTTTCTGTCTTGAGACAGAGGATTTGCGCAAAAACGCGATCCGCAAGCTCAGGTCAAAAAAATTGGATTTAATCGTTGCCAACTCTTATACGAAGTCACAAAACCCGTTTGGCCGGAACAAAACCTCCGTTCTCTTGATCGACAAGGATTTATCAGAAAAACGCCTGGTAAACATCAGTAAACCGCGGTTTGCGGGCTTTCTGGTATCGGCTATAAAGAATAAGCTTGAAAAGAGTTGAATTTTTTGCAGGAAAAGATAATATATTTGCATTCGGCCTAATCTTTTTACGCACGTTTTCGTCTAATGTTTATCAAGGAGGATTCCCTTATGAGAAAGATATTGGCAGTTGGTTTAGTTGGCTTAGTTGCCTTAACAGGTTGTGCCTCAACCAGTAATCCGGGCGGACTATCAGAGCGCGAAGCAGGCCTTTTGGGTGGCGGCGCGTTGGGTGCCGGTTTGGGCGCGATTATTGGTAATCAAACAGGCCATGCGGGTGCCGGAACAGCCATCGGAGCCGGAGCGGGTGCTTTGGCCGGCGCTTTGATTGGTGAAGGCCAGCGCAGGCAGAAAGAAAACATTAAGCAGGAAATGCGCCAGGAAATGATGGCTCAGCAGTATCAGCAGGGCTACGCACCTCAATACGGCACGGTTCCTCAGCCTCAGGTTCAGCGTCAACCGGTGCCTCAGCAGGAAATGCATACCAAGTACAATCCGCGGACAGGCGAAACTTTTCCGGAGAGCTATACGTATGATCCGGCCACCGGCGAACAGCTGAAGTATTTGCGGTAATGAATTTACTTTTCTTTTGCTGTTGAAGGTTAGCGAGTTTTTGAAAAAGGATGGGCATTTGCCCGTCCTTTTTCTTTTTAGATCTGCCGTCATTGCGAAACACGTTAATTGACGTTGAAGCAATCTAAAACGAAGCGTCATCCCCGCAAGCTTTAAGCGGGGATCTAGATTCCCGCTTTCGCGGGAATGACAATTTGAATTAATGGTAGTTGTGCAGCGGCCCTCTTAGAGGGCTGCGCCAAACTTCGATTAATAAACGTCTGGGTCGTTTCAAGGTTGTTTGGCGCGGCACATTTCGGTAAGGCCGAAAGTGCCGCACCAGATTTTGATTAATATTCTGCGGGACGCTTTATTGTAATCTGGCGCGGTAGCAAAGTGGTAATGCACGGGTCTGCAAAACCTGTATACGGCGGTTCAATTCCGCCCCGCGCCTCCATTAACTTTCAATAAACACTAGTAACTTTCAATAAACACTAGGTCGATTATCGTTCTAGTGTTTATTGAAAGCTGATGTAGTGCGGGGCATGTACTCATTTCCTATAAATATTCTGTATTCCTTTAATGAAAATGAGTACGCCCCGCGCCTCATTAGACTTTTAATAAAATACTGGAACAAAAATTGACTCAGCATTTTATTAAAAGATTAATCAGAGCGCGGGACTGCACTGATTTCCAATAGATATTCGCCCGTATTCAATTATTGAGAATCATGTGCCGCCCCGCGCCTCGTTCCTGCGCTTCTTTGAATATGCCCAAGCGTGTATTTATCAAAAGCGCAGGAACGCCTTTGCACTTTCAATTAAAAATAGACCCATTTGTATGATGGAAAAGTGCAAAGGCCAGTATAAAAGCGCGATGGGCTCATGGATGAGTAGCGAGGGTATTAATGAAAATAAGCACACCCCGCGATCTTTATAATTTTGTCATTCCCGCGGAAGCGGGAATCTAGTTTTAGATCCCCATTTTCATGGGGATGACAATTTTTAAAGTTTGAAAGTTTGATTCATGCAAAAAATATTCTCCGCAGTTTTAATTGCATTTTTCACGCTCCAGAGCATTGTGCCCGTCCCTCTTCCTGTTTCTAAAACCGCCAAAACCTGCTGTGGCAGATCAATCTGTCTGTGTACGCACGAAAAGGGCGCCAAGTGCCCGTTCAAACATGGCGAAGAAAAAGCGGTTCAGGAAACGCGTCCTTCCTGTCATTTGAAATCGAAAGAGAAAGCCAAAGACGTTTCTCGTCACATGAAAATTGATGCAAAGACAGCGGAAACAAGCAGCCGTTTTCGCGCGGCGCCGTGCCATTCGAGCAATCCGGAATCAACGGCCCCGGCTTTGATGAAAGATTTATTTCTTAAAAACAATGAAGCAACTTTTTTCAAGTTATCAAGTCAACCCTTCAAACCTTCTTCTGGTTTATTTCCTTCTATTATCTTCAAAGACCCACTAAAACGTCCGCCGCGTACGTTTCTCATTTAATTAAAAACTTCAAGTTTTGTTGAGTCTGCCCATTCTGTCATTGCTTCGCTCCCTTCGCTCGCTCGCAATGACGAGCAAATGGCAAGACATATGGTTTTAATAAAGGAGAAACAAAATGCGTTTATTCATTTCGAGTTTACTGATCTTTTGTTTGAGTTTTACACTTCCGCTCCAAGCGGCTCAGGAAAAAGCCAAGACGCTTCCGGAAGTGCTTGTGAAATCCAAGAAAATGCAAAAATCGCTCACGGTTCCGACTGTGGATTCCGCAAAAGAATCCGCGAAAAGAGTGCCGGGCGGTACCGATGTGGTGGCGGCTGATGATTACAAGACAGGCCGCGCATCCACTTTGCAGGATGTGCTCGGGTATTCGCCGGGTGTTTTTGTCCAGCCGAGGTTCGGCTCAGACGAAGCAAGGGTTTCTATCCGCGGCTCCGGCCTTCAGCGCACGTTTCATTTGCGCGGGATCAAACTCTTGCAGGACGGCGTTCCGATTAATGAAGCGGACGGCGGCGGTGATTTTCAGGCCATTGATCCGCTTGCGCTTCAATATACGGAAGTTTACCGTGGTGCCAACGCGCTTCAATATGGCGCGACAACCTTGGGCGGTGCCATTAATTTTGTCTCACCAACCGGCTACGACGCGCCGCTCATCCAGGGGCGAATTGAAGGCGGAAGTTACGGCTATCTGCGCAGCCAAATCAGTTCAGGTGAAGTAATTGGTCCCGTGGATTATTACGTATCGCTTTCGCAATCGCGCCAGCACGGTTTTCGCGGCCATGCGCATCAGGATGCCGAACGCTTTTTCGGTAATTTCGGCCTCCGGATCGGTGAGCATGCCGAGAATCGCTTTTATGTGACGCTCGTCGATACGGATTCCAAATTGCCGGGCAGCCTGACAAAAGGACAGATGTGGGACAATCCGCATCAGGCGAATGTGTCGAATGTAACCGGAAATCAAAAGCGCGATTTTGATTATATTCGCCTCGCGAATAAAACCGCGTTCCGCTGGGATGATCAGCTTCTGGAGTTGGGCGCCTTCTGGTTTCAAAAGGACCTCTTTCATCCGATTTTCCAGCTGCTTGAGATTTTCTATAATAATGCCGGCGGAAGTATCCGGTATCAGAATTTCAAGGAACTTTTGGGGCATAAAAATATCCTGACGCTCGGCTTTAATCCCGTGTTTGGTACCGCAAAAGATCTGCGCTACCTGAATGCGGGCGGAAGCCGGGGGCGCGAAACGGCGGGAAGCCATCAGAGTTCTTATAATCTGGACCTTTACGGCGAAAACTTGTTTTACATTCTGCCCCAGCTCGCGATCGTGACGGGCGGACAGCTGAGTTTCGCGTCTAGAAAAACAGAGGATCAGTTTCTCTCAGACGGTAATCACGATGGCCATCCGACCTATCAGGCTTTCAGCCCCAAGGTCGGCGTCCTGTATGACCTGACCGAGCGGAGCCAGGTTTTTGCCAATTACAGCCGCAGTTTTGAGCCGCCCAGTTTCGGCGAGCTCGCAAACCGCACGGGCGGCGGTATTGCGGATTTAACAGAGCAGAAAGGCGATACGTTTGAAATTGGGACGCGCGGCCACGAAGGGCCCGTGAACTGGGATTTCGCGTATTATTTTTCATCCATTCAAAATGAGCTTCTGAGTTTGAATGACGGCCGCGGCAATCCGCTCGGAACGATCAATGCGTACGAGACGCGCCACCAGGGCGTTGAATTCGGCGCGGGCGTCGACGTTCTACGCGGATTGATCGCGAAAAATGAAGATACGGCCAAACAGGATAAGGTGACGCTGCGCGGCATTTACAACTGGAGCCGTTTCGCGTTTCACCGCGACCCGATTTACGCGCACAAAGCACTTCCCGGAATTCCGGAGCACTTCACGCGCGCGGAGCTCATCTACGAACATCCAAGCGGCATTTATTTCGGGCCGAATCTTGAATGGTCCATGAAAGAATACCCGGTCGACATGGCCAACTCGCTTTTTGCCGATCCTTACGTCATTTTTGGCGCGAAGGCGGGCTACAAAGTGGACCGCGGGCTTTCTGTATTTATCGAAGGCAAAAATTTAACGAACAAAACCTACGCGGCCACAACCGGCGTCATTGCGGACGCGCAAGGACGCGATTCGGCGCAATTTTTGCCCGGTGACGGAATCGGTGTCTTCAGCGGTGTTGAATTTAAATGGGGTTAATAGATATTAAAGGAGAATTTATGAAGAAAATTATTTTAATTATTTCCGCAATTCTGCTGCTTCTCGCGACACCCGTTTTGGCGCACGAGAAGCGGGAAGTCGCGGGGAAGTACAGTTTTGTGGTTGGATTTGTCAACGAGCCGGCCTATTCCGGCGAAATGAACGGAATCGATCTGCGCGTTTCCATGAAAGACAAGCCCGTCGAAGGGCTTGAGGAAACCCTGAAAGCTCAGGTTCTTACGCCGGACGGATCGCAGTCAATGGATTTAGATTTCAAACGGCGCTACAAAGATCCGGGCCGTTACGCGGCTTATTTTTTGCCGTCAAAGCCGGGTGATTATGTGTTCCGGATTTCAGGATCGATTGATGGGACAGCCGTGGATGAACGTTTCCAATCAGGCGATTCGACTTTTCATGCGGTCGAAGATTCTGAAGCTCTGAAATTTCCGAAGTGAATTAGGTTTTGATTTGTTCCTAACTTTTCCCTCTCCCTTTGGGAGAGGGAAGGGTGAGGGTAGCGCGCTGTCCTGAATTGGAGATTTAAAACTTGCCGCCCTGATTTTAATTAATTTCTAGAGGTGATCAGGACTGCACTTATCTTTTATTAATACACACCTGGAACATTCAAGGTAGATAAGTGCCGCCCCTGAATATCAATAAACGCTTAAAGACATATTTTATCGAGATTCAGGGACGGCACTCACTACCGAACGAAGCTTTATTTGATTTTTAATGAAAGTGAGTGCCGAAGCCCGGACTTGAACCGGGACGGGCTTTTGAGTTCCCTCAGGATTTTAAGTCCTGTGCGTCTGCCAGTTTCGCCACTTCGGCGGCAGTTGTTTACCTTAAAGATGATCGCGTGTTAATCAAAAACAATCGCCGTCCTGACTTCTTTAAAATCAGGCAAAGTCAGGACAACCCGAGTTTTTGAAAGACTGCAAAGTATATCAAATTTCCAATTTATTGTCGAAGATTGTGACGGGTCAAGAAATCCCACCTTAGCGCCGAAAATTAGTGTATTACGCCAACGCCTTGTTATTTATAAGAAAAGCGGGTACTATTAAAGTCGTCAGGCAGGGGCCAACCAATCGTCTACAGAAGGAGCTGTCATGAATAAAAAAATCGCCATTCTCGCGCTATTAATCCTCTTTGGTTTTCTCAATACGGCCGGTTTGTTTTCGGTCAAGAATAAAAGCAAGGAATCGCCGAATACCGGAGCCTCACCCTCCGCACTTGCCGCAAAAGTGGGCGGTCAGGAAATCACCATGGCTGAGCTGGATGCAGCCGCTAAAACAGATCTCGCGCCGCTCGCGAACCAAATTTATACCATCAAGAAGCGCCGCCTGGACCAGGAAATTGAAAACCGTCTTTATGATTTAGAAGCCAAGGCCCAGGGAAAAACGGTTGCGGAGATTCAGGCAGCCATGGGGAGCGGTGACGTGACCATGAGCGATGATGCGATTGAAGTGTTCTACGATTCCAACCAGGCAAAGTTTCAGGGTAAACCGCTTGAGGCCGTCAAGGATCAAATCCGCCAGCAGCTCATTCAGGGCAAAATGATGAAAGCGAAAGCTGACGCGCTCTCAAATTTGAAGAAGAAACATAAAGTTGAGGTTTTCCTCGAAGAGCCCAAGGTGGAAGTGAATGACGGCGGACGTCCGTCCCGCGGGCCCAAAAACGCCAAAGTCACAATCGTGGAGTTTTCAGAGTTTCAGTGCCCGTTTTGCGCGCGTTTCAAACCCACGATTGACCAGATCGTGAACGAATATCCGAAAGATGTGCGCCACGTGTACCGCCACAACCCGCTTCCGTTTCACCAAAACGCGAAGCCCGCGGCCTATGCGTCTATTTGCGCTGACCGGCAGGGAAAATTCTGGGAATACAGCTCAGTGCTGTTTAAAAATCAGGCTGCACTTGATTCGGCGAACCTGCGCAAATATGCCGGCGACCTGCAGCTCGATTTGGCGAAGTTTGATTCGTGCTTAGTTGATCCTTCTGTGGCGAAAGTAGTCGATGAAGATCAGGCTTACGCCGCATCCGTCGGGGCGCGCGGAACACCGACTTCATTCGTGAACGGCGTCCTTTTTTCCGGCGCGCAGCCCTATGAAGCGCTTAAGAAAGTGGTCGAAGAAAAGTTGGGGAATTCGTAATTGGTTTTTATTTGTAGGGGCTGGCCCCTGTGCCAGCCCAGTTCGACTAAGCGTTAAGTTATTACAGTCATTGCGAAGCGCGCGATTGTCATTCCCGCGAAAGCGGGAATCTAAATTGAGATCTCCGCTAAAAACATGCGGGGATGACAATAATGAAGAACAAAACACCTCGCAATGACGGTTTTTTGCCGGTTTTTCGCTGCTTTCCATCCCTGTTTTTCCCTGATATAATTCTCACCTTATGAGTTTCCACAATTTATCCCAATTTATAGAAGTCCTCAGGAAAGCCGGCGAGCTCAAGGAAATCACGGCTGAAGTTGATCCCGTCCTCGAAATCACCGAAATTTATGACCGCACGGTCAAAGCGGGAGGCCCCGCGCTGTTGTTTACGAATGTGAAGGGAAGCAAGATTCCGCTTCTTATCAATACCTTCGGCTCCATGAAGCGCATGAATCTTCTGTTCGGCGTGAACAATGTGGAAGAAATCGCGGAGCGCATTCATTCGTTTCTCGATATGAAACCGCCCGCAGGCGTTGTGGGCAAGCTCAAAATGCTGCCCAAATTGGGTGAACTAGCTTCACTTGGCCCTAAAACAGTTGGAAATGGCCCCTGTCAAGAGATCGTCATCACAGAAGGCCCGATGCTCGATTTGCTGCCCGTTATTCAATGCTGGCCCAAAGACGGCGGTAAATTTATCACGTTTCCGATGATCATCACGCGCGATCCTGAAAGTGGACGCAGAAATGTCGGCCTCTACCGGATGCACGTCTATGACAATCAGACTACAGGGATGCATTGGCAAATACACAAAGACGGCGCCGAACATTATCGCCGCTTAAAAGATGGCCAAAAGCTCGACGTCGCGGTTGTGTTAGGTTGTGACCCTACCTTTTTATTTACCGCGGCGTGCCCGCTTCCGTTTGGAATTGATGAATTCATGCTCGCGGGATTCCTCAAGAAAAAAGCCGTGGAGCTTGTGAAATGTAAATCCATTGACCTCGAAGTGCCGGCTGACGCCGAAATGATCTTGGAAGGATACGTTGTGAAAGGTGAACAGCGCCTCGAAGGCCCGTTTGGCGATCACACGGGATTCTACTCACGCGCGAAGGATTTTCCGGTGTTTCACGTAAAGACGATGACGATGCGCAAAAATCCCACGTATTTAACAACCGTCGTCGGCCGTCCGCCGCAGGAAGATTGTTATCTCGGAAAAGCGATTGAGCGCATATTCCTGCCAATTTTGAAAAAGACTTTGCCAGAAATTGTCGACATGAATCTCCCGTGGGAAGGCGTTTTCCACAATTGCGCGATCATTTCAATTCGTAAGAGTTATCCGGGTCACGCGCAAAAAGTGATGTCCGCTTTGTGGGGCCTTGGGATGATGTCCCTCACCAAATCCATTTTTGTGTTTGATGCCGATTGCAATGTGCAGGATTTAAAAGAAGTCGCCTGGCGCGCATTTGGCAACGTGGATCCCAAGCGCGACATGATTTTCGCCGAAGGGCCTGTGGACGAGCTCGACCATTCCGCCAGCCGCGACTTCATCGGCTCCAAAGTCGGAATTGACTGCACCAGAAAGACCCCCGAAGAAGGCATGCAAAGGGAATGGCCGGAAGATATGACAATGTCCAAAGAAATCCAGGAAAAAGTCACCAAGCGTTGGCGCGAGTACGGGTTTTGATCGTGAAAAAGCCTTACATTCCTCAGTCTTTGCCGCTCGAATCGTTAGATTGGGTTAGATTTATTACTCTTGTGGGACAAGCCAATGCTGAACTGGCTCGTTATGACGGTATTCTACAGGGAATTGTCAATCCGGGCGTTCTTTTATCTCCTCTATCTACGAAAGAGGCTGTTATTTCATCAAAAATCGAAGGAACACAAGCTTCCTTGGAAGAGGTTCTGCAATACGAAGCATCGCCTGATCCAAAATCTGAAAAATATGATGATATTCAGGAAATCATTAATTATCGTCAGGCAATGAATTTTGCAGATAAATGGCTTGAGAAGAAACCAATTACATTGAACCTAATAAAACAAATGCATGCTATGTTGCTTGATAGTGTAAGAGGAAAGGATAAAGACCGCGGTAATTTCAGGACTAAACAAAATTATATTGGTAAGCACGGCACTTCCATAGAAAAAGCAAGATACATTCCGCCACCTCCATTAATTCTACCGGACCATCTTTCCAATTTTGAGAACTATTTTCACTATACAGAAAAAGATAGATTGATTCAGCTGGCCATCCTTCATGCTCAATTTGAAATTATTCATCCTTTTCTCGATGGCAATGGACGGATTGGCAGGATTTTAATTCCACTTTTTCTTTATGAAAAAAAAGTGCTTCATTCACCGATGTTTTACATAAGTGAATATCTTGAAGAAAACAGAGACGAATACTATGACCGGCTTTTGGCTATATCCGAAGAAAAGAAATGGGAAGATTGGATCGAATTTTTCCTGAAAGCTATTGCTGACCAGGCGAAAAGAAATAGTCAGAAAGCCAAGGCCGTTTTAAGCTTATATGATAAAAATAAGGAGCATATCGTTAACATTACACATTCTCAGTATGCTATTAAAATTTTGGATACAATTTTTTCGCGGCCCATTTTAAATACTACAGATTTTATCCGACTATCAAAAATCCCCAAACCAAGCGCAATGCGGCTCCTGACGTTATTAAGGAAGGAACGGATTTTATCTACACTTAAAGCGGGAAGCGGCAGGCGTGCTGAAGTGATGATGTTTGATAAGTTGATCAATATTATAGGGTAATTATTGTGTATCATAATTAGTAATATATGATACACAAAATACTTTGCGTATATTATAATACCCGTTATTATCCGGATAATAGTCAGGTTCAGTAGTTAACCCCAGCCTGACGGCACTTTTAGAACAACAGGTACCAAATAAGAGCTTGTCGAAGGGTTGGAGAATTAACGCTGTTTGTAGGGGCGGGTTTTCCGCCAAATAGCGTGGCGGATCCGTCCTCTGGCGGATAACCCGCCCGGAACGCGTGGTAGGGGCGAGGCGTGCCTCGCCCGGGATTGAACCCGACACAATTAGAACAGGTACCTGAAATATAACTAGTTAACCCTGTACTTTTAGAACAGGTCCCGAAAATAAAAGTCGGCATCGATTGTACGCGTAAGACTCCCGAAGAAGGCATGCAACGTGAGTGGCCAGAAGATATGGTCATGGCGAAGGAAATCCAGGAAAAAGTCACCAAGCGTTGGCGCGAGTATGGGTTTTAACTGCAAACTTGACAAAGTACATATGTATGGATATACTTATATATGGAAGTATGGACATTGAATAGGAGGGTTTATGACAGTCAAAACCACGCTCAACATTGATGGGGAAGTTTATAAAGCGGCAAAGCGGGTTGCGGTCGATCGTGATACAACGGTGTCTGCCATGGTGCGCAAAGCACTATTGATTTATGTGTCTGATCCGGAAGGCGTTGAAGAAACCGTTGCTGTTTTGACCGATAAAAAGGCGATGGAAGCGATTCAGGCCGGGCAAGAAGCCAGAAAACAGAACAAGAAAGATTACTACATCGATTGGGACAAGGTTCGTGAGTTATAAGGTTTCATTCTCGCCGCACGCGGTTCGGGATTATAAAAAGCTATCTGCAGAAGTCAAAACGCAAATTCAGGAAGCTATTGATTCGCTTACCAAAAATCCAATCAGCGGTTCAAAGGTCAAACGCCTACGAGGCAAGCTAAGAGAGTATTACCGCTATAGGTCGGGCGATTACCGAATTATTTATTTTGTTGATCAGGGCGGCCATGTGGTTTTTGTGGATCACATTCAACACCGGCGGGATGTTTATCGTGATGCAGAGTAAAAATGAAACCTTCAAGAAAAGAAAATTTTCCACTTGCTAGAATGGCTGAGAAAGCCTTAAAAGAAGCGGTGAAAAATGCGTTTCTTGAACACAAGCTCGCTGGTGATCCAATTGCTATATGGAAGAATGGAAAGGTGGTTTGGATTCCAGCAGAAAAAATTCCAGTCCGTATTCCAAAGAAAAAAGCGCGCAAGTTGCAGTTAGTACTTAATACGGCCAAAAAAAATTCGGTGAAATAGGGGCGGGTTTTAACCCGCCCGGAACGGCGTGGTAGGGGCGAGGCGTGCCTCGCCCGAGATACTGTTAAACGTTAATCGTGTCAATTTATCGGCGTAATTAACGGTATTTTGCCAAAATAGCGTGAATTTAAGCGCGATATCAAGTAATTAACAAACCCCTAATATTATAGTATTAAGTCTATCTATATATAAATAATATATTGATTTTATACTATAACTATGCTATTATTCCTTCATGAAAGACCGAATCAATCTCTATCAATTAAACAATAAATTCAAATCCACAGAAGAACTTCCCAAGTGGCTTCAGGAAAACAATCTGTCTATTTTTGATCAAATTCGAGTTTTGCGCAAAGCGCTCGGCATGACGCAGGCACAGCTTGCCCAAAGAATCGGTAGCCACCAGGGCGATATTGCAAATCTTGAAAACGGGGAGCGGGGCGATGTACAGCTTTCAACGCTCACTAAAACTGCAAGTACATTAAATTGCGAGCTTTTGATCACCTTAGTTCCCAAACAAGAAATTTCAAAACTTCTCGAAGAGCGGAGTATGGCGCTTGCGCAAAAAATTGTTGCGATGTCATCCGCGAATAGCGCGATGGAGCTGCAAAAGCCGAATAGGGCGATGATCAAAGAAGAGCTTCATGAGCTGCAGGAAGAAATATTAAAAAAGCGCCGGTCAAGCTTGTGGGAGAAAAGTGACGAGTAAAGAGCCCTCCCATTCAACACCGCTTGACGAAGAAGACAAGGCCGGCTTAATCCCCGAATATGTGACGACCCGCGAAGAACTCAACTCGCTTGAATTTGCCAACATCAATCAAGCTTACCTCATTTATTTCTCAGGAAAACTCACGAAGGCAAAAACGCCGTTTAGTTTCAAGTGGCTGAAAGTGCTTCATGAGGAAATGTTCGGCGCTGTCTGGGAATGGGCCGGCGAAATCCGTAAGAAGGACATCGCGCCCGGAATTCCGGTGCATCAAATCTTGCCCGAGATGAAACGTTTTGAAGGTGATTTGGAGTCGTGGGAAGGGTTCAAACACGAGCCGCTCGAGATCGCTGCGAAAATTCATCACCGTTTGGTTTGGATCCATCCTTTCCGCAATGGCAACGGCAGGTGGGCGCGCATGGCTTCCAATATATACCTGAGGCGGGAGGCGAAGCCGCTCGTGAAGTGGCCAGAGAATGAGTTCTTCATAGAAAGCACATTCCGTAAAAAGTATGTCCAAGCGCTCCAAGAAGCCGATCGCGGCCAGCTCAGAGCTTTCATTGACTTGCACAGGAGTTTGTTAGAAAATCAGTCCTTGCCCTGAGCTTGTCGAAGGGTTGGAGAATTGAAACCTGTGTGTAGGGGCGAGGTGCGCCGCGCGCCTAGAATCGAACCCTGTACTTTTAAACAGGTACCGGAAGTTGTGAAAAAGTCCGGATGTAGCGGCGGGTTTTAACCCGCCCGGAATAAATGGTACGTCGAAGGATTGGAAGGAATATGGGTTTTAAATGCAATTCGTAAAACAATTCCCTGAAAAAAGCTATTTTGAAATGGTTCAAGAAATCGGTTCCTATAATTATCAAATTTTTGATAAACAAGAATCTGTTCCCGGCAACTTTACAAAGGAATTAAAAATTGCAAAGTATAATTGGGTGGTAGCTGGTACGGGCGCCACCCTCAGCAATTATTCATTTATTGAACATGGAATTGATTTTACAATTCCAAAGGGAGAACAGTTGATCATAACTCGTCTATTACGAGAAGACAGTGCGAGCGGGGAGCTGCATTTTAATGCGGATGATTATTTAATTTTTCCAACAAAATCTGGGAATATTTTTCGCATGAAACGAAATCGTGCTCCTGACCATTTTGTTCAAATCTCTAATTTAGCAAAAATCAAGACGATCGCGGATGCTTACAGGCTTCCGAAAGAAAAAAAAGGGCCAATCAAAAATTATTTTGAAAACGGTGCCAGCCTACATATTAAACTTGTAGAAAAGCCTGAATAATTAAGGAATTTAAACTGGGGACAGATTGTTGCGGGAGATTAAAATGAAATGTTCAGAATGTGGCGTGGAGAATGACGCTGTAGAACAAAGGCAAGCACAGAAAAATATTAAAAGCCCAGATAAAAGATTTGGGAAGTCCGAGGTTGGTATTGGCCTAAATAAAAAATTGTGTGATGAATGTTGGGCAAAATGGAATTCTCACTAAACTGTATCAAATCAGACGCCACCCAGTAAAAAGCTAATGAAAATTAACATAGACAGGTGCCAGGCACCTTTTCGGGTGACACTCACGCTGATGCGTGAGTGCTACCGTGCGAGGCTTACGGAAAGCCTCGTCGCGGGTTAGCAGTTCCCATATAAAAGAACGTGCCCGGCACCAAAATAAATATTTGTTATGAAAAAACATTTCGCACTGATCTTCTTGGCTGTAGTGACGCTCACGGTGCTCAATCCGTCGAAGGTCTACGCGCCCAGGATTCCGGGCCTCTTGGAGCGGATCCAGCAGCCGCTGTATGACCGGAATACGGTGGCGACACCCACAACCGGGCAACTCAATTATTTTCAGGTTCCGCTTGGCGGGAGCGTTCCGGATTCATCCGCATCAAACGGAAAGCCGGACGGCCGCGGCATCTATCTTCTTGCCGAACCCATTGACCTCATCCCTCAACAAAATTTCAAATGTGAAATCAATTTCCCCGTGTCCCAATCGCTTTCGGCGGGTGTCGATATGTCGATTTACCTGGACGGATTTTTCAAGCGCGAACTTCATGGCGCTGACATGACGGCTTTTGGAGATGATGTCGGGGGGACGGGCGCAAAAACCCGAGTTGAAGTGCGGGACGGACAAATCCTTCAGGGAAATCCGGGAGAGGCAGCGAAGTGTGAAACACATTAAGCTCCGGGAAAATATTTTAACTTTGATTGCGAGCGCCGCTGTGATCAGCCTGCTTCCGTTAAATCTATCCGCGCAGGAAGCCGTGCTCGACGGTGTTCAAAAAACATATTATGCCAATCAAGCGCTGCGGACCGAAATGACTTACAAACAGGGTGTGCTCGAAGGTGCCGCGCGCGTTTATTTTCCGAACGGGCAGCTTGCGGAAGAAGGCACTTACAAACAGGGCAAATTTTCAGGCGCTGTGAAAAAATATTATGAAAGCGGCGTCCTCATGGCGGAAATCCAATATGAAAACGGGGAATGGTCGGGCCGGTCGCGGGAATATTATGAGGACAAGACGCTGATGTCGGAAGGCGAGTTTGTGAGCGGGACCGGCCTTGAGAAAAGATTTGACCCGGCGGGCCGTTTGTTGGAAGAAGCGAATTACCGGAATCACCGGTTGGACGGCATTCGGAAAGGTTATTACACAGACAGAAAGCCGCGCTTTGAGTTCACCTATCAGGAAGACGAAATCAAAGAGAAAAAATATTTCACGCCTGACGGGAAAGTTGCGGATTGGAAAGAGAATGATGTTAAAGCGCGGGAATTTTTATCCAATAACGAAGGAAAGAAAGCGATTGGCGCCGCGAAGGACGCGCTGAAGCAGGCGCAAAAGCTGTTCGGAGACGGCGATCTTCACACGGCTTATTGTTTTTATGTGCTGGCCCAGAGTTACAGCACAGCCGGCGACAGTGAAAAAGCCGCTGACGCTTATCAAAAAGCCGCGGCAATCTGGAAAAAACAATTGGGTGAAAGCCACTTTTATACGGGGATTGCGTTGAATAATCTCGCCGAACTTTATGCAAAAGCAGGGCGTTACCAGGATGCGGAGCCGCTTTTCAATCAGTCGATCGCCATTCTCGAAAAAACAATGGGCGCGGAGCACGCCTATATCGCGATGTCGCATTATAATCTCGCGGAAGTTTTGCGAAAACGCGAACTCTATGATCAGGCCGCGACTCATTACGAGCGCTCACTGGTACTTCTCGAAAAGGCAGGCAAATCCGCTGAGCTTCAATCCGCGGCCGTGATGAACCAACTCGGCCTCGTGTTTCATCTTCAGCGCAAATTTGATCAGGCGGCTTCTTATTATGGAAAGGCGCTCGCCATTCGCGAAAAGCTGCTAGGATCCAATCATCCGTTGGTCGGCCAAACGCTGATTAATCTGGCTAAGCTCTATCAGGAGCAGAATTTACCGGATCAGGCAAAGCCCCTGATGGAGCGCGGCTCAAATATTCTTCGTACGGCATTCGGCGATAAAAACGAAACCGTGCGGGATATTTTTGAATGAACATTCCGGAATGTGGAGTGCAGAGTGCCGAGTGCGGAATATCAATGATTCCGCATTCCACACTTCGCATTCCGCACTTCAGCAGTATAGACAAGTGTCAGTCACCAAAACAAAAATGAATATCCAAACTATAATTATGAAAGTCAGGCCGCCCAGGATCGCGACGCTGCTTTTCCTCGCGTTTCTGGGGATCCACGTTTTTGTGAAAGATCAAACACTGGGCGATGCTTGGCGCGCGGCGGGTGTTTTAATATTCGCCGGAGGTTTCGCGCTCATGATGTGGGCGTGGTCATTATTCCGAAAATGCGAAACACCGACGAAGCCTACCGACCAACCCAAGGCGTTTGTGGCGGCAGGGCCGTATCGTTTTACGCGCAATCCGATGTATGCAGGCGTTACGCTCATGCTCGCGGGGCTTTCCTTGGTGATGGGCTCTGTCGTCATGCTCGGCGCGCCGCTTCTGTTTTGGGTCATCATCAACCAATTTTTCGTGCCGTTTGAAGAAAATAGAATGACTGAAACTTTCGGCGCCGCTTATCAGGATTACAAAAAGTCCGTCCGGCGCTGGATTTAAACATCAACATGAAAAAATCGATTTTAATACTCATTGTTTGTCTTTTGCTCGCGAGCGGCTGCGCAACATCCAGTCAGACATTGGGTGATGACTACTGGTCTGATTTCGAATATGATCCTGTAACAAAACGTTCGTATCATAAGACACCGCCGGTTTCAGCGCGCGATATGATGATGCAAACGCCTTCTTATCGCGAGGATTGATGAAGTAAACAGTAAATACACATTGAAATTGCGGAATGGCGAGTGCGGAATGCGGATTGGTTAAATCCGAAATTCGCAATTCGAAATCCAAAATTAATATAGTAATCAACCGAAAGAGGTTCTAACTTGCAGCCAAACTATAGCGGTAACAAAAAAAGAAAAGAAGAAGCCAGGCGGAAAAAACAGGAAGAAAAACGGAACCGGCGCCTGAATCGTTCGCATGATTCCGGCAATAATCCCGGGGCTGTTCCCGAGAGCGCCGAGCCGAATCCGCAGCCTGGTAATTCGACAAGCTGAGGGCAATCATAATCCTGAATTTTAAATCAACTGTGGCACTCACGCTTGAAAATGGTAACTCCGTGTCGCTCGCAAGCAGCTCCTCGGGGCGGCTATCTTCAATGGTGAATAAACAACCGGCTCAGCTAATGTAGAAGATAGCCGGTGCCATCTCGCGGGATCAAGTAAGTGAAACAAGGACGTACACTCACGCCTAATGCGTGAGTGCCATCTCGCGAGACTCAATGAGGTCTCGTCTCGATAGGGGGAGGTAGCATGAAAAAAGTAATCGCGGGCTTTAGTTTGATAATGTTTGTATTTCTTTCCATTGGTTTCATGGCTGTCAGTTATGCAAATGACGAAGTTGGAACGGAGAACACGCCGCAGCAAGATATGAATCCGGCAGGGAATGTGCCGCCGCAAGGTAAAACCTGGGACAAAGCCTGGAGCGGTTATTTTGGCCGTGAGCTTCCTGATCCGCTCGCGGATCCCAACATGTCGCCTGATGAATGGAACCGTCAGCGCGAAGAAGCCGGTAAACGTGGACAAGCCGCCGCTGATTTTACAGCCGCCGCAACAACGGTCGTGGGTGCGGGCGCGCCAAGCCCGACACTCGGCGTGACGGCCGCACAAATGGCGGTTTCGGAAGGTGCCGGCGCGGTCGTGGAGGCCGAAACAACGCCAACACCCGAAAAGCCCGGGCTCTTGCGTCGCGCTTGGAATTGGGTTAAGAGCTGGTTTAAATAGTAACTGCTGAGGATAAATAGTCCCCGATAAAAAAATAGCGGCTAATAAAAAAATTATGAAAATAATCACTGATTTATTATCAATTTCAGATTTAAAAAGCATGGCCGGTAATTTTTTTGGCAATATGGTCAAAGCTGTGGTGGATATTGATAAAGAATTGCTGGCGGTAGATGCCGAATTGCATGCGGATCTGGAAGCTCTTCTGCTTGAAAATGGTTCTGAGCAAAAAAATTTGTGGGGAATCAATCTGTATCCCGAAGCACAAAGTGATCAATTTGTAGAATTCGATTCCATGATTAACCTCCGCCCGTCTCAAGGCAATAAAGGCCGGAGTGTAGAGGATTTGCAAACCCAAAAACAAATTCTTGAAGTGGTATCAAAACGAGTCAAGCAATGAGCATTCAGCATAAAGAGTTGGCGGCAGGCCGCTGGAAAACTTTGTCACTGGCTGAGCAAATGGCCAATATCGGAAGCGAGGTTGAACGCGCGCTTAATTGGCGCGTCAAAAAGAATGAAGATTATTCCAAGAAGGCGTTTGAACGCGCGCTCGAATTGATGGATCTGACATTAGATGATTCAAAGCATAAAGGCAGATTCAGGGAGATTGCCCGCGCCCGTGAGGCGTGGGTTGATTTTTACGCGAATGGAAACGAATATAAAACAACCGAGGCGTCCTGGCGGAAATATTTTCTGGAATTTACTTTCGCGGCACGCAGGAACAAATGAAACCTAAACTTTATCAATACGCGGCGTGCCCGTTTTGCAGCAAAGTGGCGAGCGCGCTGGCCTATAAAAAAGTGGACTACGACGTTGTCGAAGTGAATCCTCTGAACAAAAAGGAAATCGCTTTCTCAGCGGATTACCGTGCGGTTCCGATTTACATCGACCGTCACGGCAGGCAGGTGAATGATTCTAACGTGATCATTAAACACATCGATGAGGAATATCCGGGTTCTGCGTTATTCTCGAAAGAACCGGCGCAAAGCGCGGAAGATCAAAAATGGCTGGCCTGGTCTGAGAAATTAGTGAAAGGGCTTCCGACCGTTGTGTATGACAATCTCCCGGATTCAATCCGCGCTTTTGATTACATTACGAAGACGGGAAAGTTCAGCTGGGCCGAAAGCCGGATGATTAAATATTCCGGCGCGTTTATCATGACACTTGTAGCTAAGAAAATCCGAAAGCGTGAAGGTATTACGAACCCGCAGGTTTTCCTGGAAAAAATGACGGCAGAATGGGTTGAGGGCCTTCGCGGCCGGAAGTTTATGGGCGGCGAAACTGTGAGCGCGGCAGACATTGCGGTTTTCGGTATTTCAAGAGTGGTCGCCAATCTCAAAGCCGGAAAAATATTTGAAAAAAATCCGGACTATCGGGCGTGGCTCACGCGCATGCAATCTGTGACCGGGCTTTCACTTTCAATTGTCTAAACGCATATACCGAGCATCATGAATCGCTTTCACGATATCCGTTTTTTAAAATCTGTTAAGAATCATGAAGAATTGGGTGACTGCCAGGCTGAAGTTGCCTTCATCGGGCGCTCCAATGTGGGAAAAAGCACCATTTTGAATGTGATTTGCGGCAAAAAAGAACTTGCCATCACGTCGCAGACGTCCGGCCGGACGCGCGCGATCAATGTGTTTTTGATCCGGAAGCACAAATGGCTCGTGGATTTGCCGGGCTACGGATATGCGCGGGGCCCCAGGGCTGATCAGGATAAATTTAAAGAAATGGTGGAAGGTTATTTACTGAACCGTGAAACATTGCGGCTTGTGGTTATGATCGTGGACGGCAATGTCGGCGCCACCAGACTGGATGAGCAGACGGCCATTTGGCTGAAGTATAATGAAATTCCATTCTTGGTTGTGGCCAATAAATGCGATAAGCTCGGCCCTTCTAAGCACGGTGATAACCATCAAGCGGTGGCGGACACGCTGGGAATTACCCGTGAAGACGTCCGCTGGGTGAGTGCTGAACGCGGAATCGGCATGGGTGCCCTGGCTAACGAAATTGCGGACGTGCTGGAGTTGTAAAAAAATAAATTAAATAAAACTTAAACTGGGCACTCACGCTAATGCGTGAGTATCATCGTGCAGGACTCAATGAATAATTTAAACTAAAACGTGCACTCACACCGATGTGTGAGTGCCATCTCTCGGCGCTCAATGAAACGCCGTATCGATAGGAGAACGTATGCCAAAACCAATTCCGGACGGATATCACACAGTATCCCCGAGTTTTACGTTTAAAGACTGTAAAAAAGCAATCGCGTTTTACAAAAAAGCGTTTGGCGCGAAAGATGAGAAAATTTTTCCGACTTTGGACGGAAAAGGCGTGATGCACGCGACACTTCAGATCGGAAATTCCATTATCATGATGGGAGACGAAATGCCCGGCATACCGTGTAAAAGCGCCGAAACTCTCGGGGCTTCACCGGTCGGCTTCTTTCTTTATTTTGAAGATGCCGACAAGGTATTCAATCAAGCCGTCAGCGCGGGCGCGAAAGTGGAAATGCCGATGCATGACGCGTTTTGGGGTGACCGCTGCGGCAACGTGAAAGATCCTTTCGGTTATCCGTGGATGATCGCCACGCACACGCGGGACCTGAGCCAGGAAGAGATCGCCGAAGGCGCCAAAGCGTTTTTCGCTAGCATGGCAGGAAAAAAATAAAACCAAATAATCAGGAGGAAAATCATGGCTGGCTATGTCGATTTATACGTTTTAGCGGTCCCGAAAAAATTTATTCCGACTTACCGGAAAATTTCAACCAAAATGGGAAAGGTGATGCGTAAGTACGGGTGCCTCGAGTACCGAGAATTTCTGGGCGATGATCTTTATCCAAAATTTGGCATGACTTCTCCTCTGAAATTGGTCAAAGTGAAGAAGGGTCAGGTGCTGGTATTTGCCGTGACGGGATTTAAGTCAAAAGCCCAGCGCAATTATGTTTTGAAGCGCACCATGCAGGATCCGGTTGTGAAAAAAATGTGCAAGACCCCGATGCCGTTTGATTGTACAAAAATGGTTTACGGCGGATTTAAAACCATTGTGAAGGCATAAACAGTCCGTAAGAGTGGTAATGTCCTTTATAGGGTTATAATCTGAAAATTATATATAAACGGTCTTGAATTTATAATAATCGGTGATATACTTAACCCTATAGATCGAAAGAAAAGGATGGGATGCCACATGAAAATTAATTTAAAATCGATTTTATTTGTGATGTTCGCGGCTATTTTATTTTGTGCCGGGCAAATGCCGGCAAGAGCAGCGCTCGGTGAGAATGGCGTTCATTGCCGGCTGCAGCATGTGGATGACTGTACCATTGTGTGGGAATGCAGCAACGGAGCAGTGTCTGAGCAGATTACGGATCATGACAATTGCGAGCCGATGAATCAGGTAGTGATTCAAAAGCCTTTGCCAAATCGCAAACCCGGACGCCGTTAATATTTAGTGTTTTCTGTTTTCTTCGCGCGGCGTATCGTAGTATTTTGAATTAAAGAGTGATTACTGAGGAATAATTTCAAAATCCCCTCTGCGGCTTTAGCCGTGCGAGGGGATTTTTGTTTTCTGAATTAATGAGTCCTCATTATTAAAACCAGCTTTCGATCAATTCTAAAACCGCCGGAGAGCACTCGGTTTTTCGGGCGCGCGTGGTTTTTGCCTCCACGCCTGCACCGACATTTTCGCGCTTCTTGTTCCATTTCTCAGGCGACCTGTTGGGGTATGTGAGCGGATCCGGAAGATCGTCGCCAAAATAACCCTCCCGCCAGCGATAGGGCGGCACATTTTCAGTTCTGTCGGAAGCTGGCGGATCCTGCATTTGCCGGGTATAGACAATTTCAGAAAGAAAAAGATATTTGCATCTACCCTGTACTTTGAATAAGCCCTGCTTTATAAGGAAAAATAGTTTCAATTTTGCTTAAGATAACATATAATCACCTCACACCCAATCAATAGGAGGAATTGCCAATGACTAACAAGAAAATGATCGCCCTTCTTTTAATCTCGCTTGTATTTATCGCTGCTAAATCAGATAAACCATCAGAACCGGTCAAATCAAATTCCTATTCCTATGGCGGCTACGATAACCAGGCAGCTGAGCCAGTTGTTGCTTCCAAACCGGTTGCCAGAGCGGCTGCCACGCCAGAAGTGCAGGATCCCAGGGCCGCCGCAATTAGCGCACTTGCCAAGAATCCGCAGGCAATAAAGGCTATGCTGAAAATTGCAAAAGCCATGGAGACTTCAAATACAACAGCCGGAGCGGCACAGCCCAAAACAGTAGAAGCTCCAAAAAAAGCAGAAGAAGAGAAAACACGATTCTGGTAATCTTGTCTTTATCTATTGCGGCAAGTCGACTGAGCCTGGCAGGCATGGCTTTGTAAAAATGACTATTCGTGCGAGTGGGTCAAAAATCCATTTCTAGGCACTTCTTTTGTTCTTCAATTGTGTTGACCATTCCCATCTGACAAACATATAATCTGCTGTTTTTATTCGCTGATGACTAACAAAACCCGCCACAAGGAGAACCGGCTGATGAAGAATTTTACACATGACCGCATGTCTAAGTTAATGTCTATTAGCTTGCTAGCAATGCTTTTCTTATCTTGTCCGACACTTCTTTATTCCAGCCCGGAATCTCACCAGCAAATTCAAAACAACCAGCAAATGGGCGAAGTTCTAAAGCCTAACGCTTCAGCTGATGACGGCACGGATAACGACGGCTTTGGTGCTGAAATAAGCGATGAGGATTGGGAAACGAAGGCCAGCGCGGCGGCTCTCACCACCGAAAACTTCAGTGATGTGAACGGTGCGCAAAACAAAGCCCAGTACGATCAAGATTTAAAAGGCGTCATGGCGCACACCGGCCCGACAGCGGAAGAAATTGAACGTCAGAAGGCTTATGAGCGTCAGCAAATCCGGCTTTTTGAAGAAGAACAAGAGCGGCGTAACCGTCTTCATATATTGGACCATGAGAAATTAAATCGAAACAGGCAAGCCGCCTCAGAAGCTTCCCGCCGGTATGCTGAAAAAGCGAACGCGGATGGCGTGTGGACGGACGAAGAATATGCGGAGTATGAGCGGCTCACGACAATTGAAAATAACGCGTGGGAATTTACGGCTGAAGAAGCCGCTGAAATGGAACGTCAAAACGCGGTACGAACGCAAGTGGTGGACGAAATCCGCCGCGATGCTGCGAATCAAGGCGGCACGAGCCAGGCGGAAATAGATGAGCGTGCGCAAAACGCTAAGATGGTCGATGCCGGAACCAAAACCTGGCGCAACGCGACTTTCACCGGCCGCATGGTCAATGAAGTCGGCCAAGATATCACCGCACAGCGTGAACTCGGTATCAGAGCCACCAACACGATGTTGGCAGCTACTAATTATATGAACCGTACGGATATTACACCTGAACAACGCGCAGCGGCGCAGCAAGTCTATGACGCGGCTCATTTCGCGCGTGGTGCTGCGGCGGATGCCATCAGCAAAGATACCGCTCTTATTTTATTGGGCACGGCATCTGATGTTGCTGTGTTAGGCGTGGGACGTCCGGTTTCAATTGTGGCCGGTAAAGTTGGCCAGGGTGTCAGGAGTATTTGGAACGGTGTTTTTGGCGGCACAGAAGCTGCTGCAGGAGCTGCTGGTGCTGAAGCCGGAGCGGCTTTGGGTGGCACGGCCAGTACGACAGGACGCGCTGCAGGTACGGAAGTGGGAACTACGGCGGGGACAGCCGGACGTACGGCAGGAACAGAAGCCGGAACTGCTGCAGGAACCAGAGCAGCCGGAACAGAAGCCGGTGCTACCGGAAGAGCGGCAGGTGAAGAAGCGGGCACTGCAAGTTCAGGCAAGGCGCCTTCGCAAATGACGCGCGCCGAAAGACAAGCACACTCAGATGCGCGAGGTGATGCAGATATCAAAGGTGTTTTATCAAATCCTACGCGAGAGTTAATAGACGGCGGAACTCACGTTCTTCCCGTACCGAAGGGAGCTATCCCGCAGGCTGCGGCCGGTGAATTGAGCAAAGGTTTGACGCAGGCAGAGGTTAATGCGCTGTTTCAGCCGGGAGCTAATCTAACTGGCCAACAAATTGTGCAGAAAGCAGATTTGTTGCTGACGGGATATAGGCCGCCTGTAATCGGCGGCCCGGCTCCATCGCTACCCGGAGTTGTTGCAGGCGCTGCCGATGATGGCGCGACCGTGATTTTGTCCGGTCAAGAAGCTGCTGCAGGAATGGCTGCCGAAGCGGGAACAATTATCACAAAACCGGGCGCGGCTGCGGCCGGCAGTACGACTCAAGCTTTTCCCGGAACGCTTCCGATTCCAGGTGCGGCTCCGGCCGTAGCTCCGGGCGCGATCACCGGCGCTGCCGCGGAAGCGGGCACCGTGATTACGAAACCAGGCGCTGCTGCAACAGGCAGCGGCACTCAAGCTTTTAATCAAGTATTGCCTACTCCGGGCACTGGCACACAGGCTTTCAATCAAGTATTGCCGACACCTGCAACTGCTCCGGGCGCTGTGACAGGCGCGGCTGCAGAAGCCGGAACTGTCATTGAGCGCGGCGGTGTACGGTAAGATCGCGATAAACTGGAAAACAGCAATAAATTTTTAAAAAACCATGATTAAGAAAATTCTGGTAGTCGTAATTTTTCTAAGCTGTATCGCTAGCCACTCCGGATTTTTACTTGCTGATGACAAAACCGAGCGGCAGGATAAAATTAATAAAGAATTGGATAAATTCGGCATTAAACCGGGCGGCGGTAATCAGGATTCAGGTTCAAAAGACTCCGGCTCTCAAAATTCGGGCGGCGCCAAGAAAGATGAGCCCGCGAAACCCGGCGAAAAACCTCTGACAAACGGCAGCGTGACCAATACGGGAGAGGTGTCCATCAATATCCGGACGACCGGTAAAGATGGAAAACTGTCTGAGCCTACGACACTCAAGCCGGGCGAAAAGATGGATTTGCCGGCGGGAACGGTTGAGGTGGACGGTAATCTTATCAAAGCTGAGGGAAAGAACGTCAACTTCTCCATTACGCAGCCAAATGGCCAAAGAACAGATGTCTATAATCAGCATCAGCCGGATTGGGCGACGGGTAAAGTAAATCAACCCAATACTATTTATAATGCCACCGGTGAAACCGTCATTGTGAAAGGCAAAACTCAGTCGGGCGAAATTTCCATAACCCAGGTTGAATCGGGGAAGTATGCGGATCTTCCGTCGGGTACAAAAGAAGTGAGAGTGGAGCGTGACCCGCTCAATACTAAGGGCGAAAAATATCCGTCAGTGGATGTGGTGGGCCCGGATGGAAGCCGGCATGAAATCAGAGCGTTTAAGAAGTGGGAAAAAGCGACTGAAGACAAGCCGGCGGATAATAAATCCACCAGCCAGGCGGATTTTGACAAGCCCGGTATTGATTTTGCCGGAAATCCCAGCGTGCGCGGCTCTGAAATCGGCGGAACGGGCGAAGTAAAAGCTGAGGGTGCTGCTGCCCAATGTCTCGATGCACATTAATTTATATAGAATCATCAATATTTAATGAACGGAATACTCGAAGCAATTGAGACAGCGCTCAAGAATTCGGCAAACTATATGCCGCTTGAGTGGTCGTCTTTCTTGGGCGGAATGATTGAGGAAATCATTGCGCCCATCCCGTCTCCCTTTGTAATGGCTGCCGTAGGTTCGGCGGCTTTTGCGCAAAATAAAACTTATCTCACGCTGATATGGCTTGCGGTGATGGGATCTGCCGGTAAAACCATCGGCGCATGGGTCATTTACGTAATCGCGGATAAGTTAGAAGATGCTATCGTGCCGAAATTCGGTAAATTTTTAGGAATCTCGCACGCCGAAGTGGAAGGGCTCGGCGTAAAATTTAAAGGCGGATGGAAAGACGGCCTGCTTTTGTTTGTTCTGCGCGCGCTTCCGATCGTGCCGAGTTCGCCCGTGTCGGCGGTTTGCGGCATTATTAAAATCAATCTGAGAACTTATATGACAGCAACATTTTTCGGAAATTGCGTGAGAAATTTGGTTTATATTTATCTGGGCTTTGCCGGGCTTTCAGCGTATCACTCAGTTTTAAGCGGGCTCGACAATCTGGAATCCATTGTCCAGATCGTGATTTTTGTCAGCCTGGCGGTACTTGTGGGATGGATTTATTATCAAAGGTATCAACGAAGTAAAAAATAAATTCGGAGAATCTTATGAAATGTTTTCAAATAACAGCGCTGCTCCTATTGAATATTATGTTGAACCTGTCTGTGGCGCATGCCGCAGAAAACCTTGAACAGATTGAGTTTTCAGCCGAGATGGTCATGAAGGCTCACAATCAGGTGATGCAGGGTAAAATTTATGTATCAAATCAAAAAACCCGCATGGAAAATCCGATGTCAACCATCATCGCGCGCCCTGATTTGAATGTGTCGTGGGTGCTGATGCCGCAGCAGAAAATGTATATGGAACAGGCGCTGGATCTCTCGAATTTGCCGAAGACCGCTGTCCATATGCCGGGTGAAATTGAACGTACAGAAATTGGCGCTGAAACAGTAGATGGCAAACCGGCTAAGAAATTTAAGGTGACCTATGCGGAAGGCGGCCGGCAGGATTCGATGTATCAATGGATGGCGGACGGAATTCCGATTCCGGTCAAAATGGAATCATTGGACGGAAGCTGGTCGGTTGAATACCGTAATGTTTATGTCGGCCCGCAGCCCGCCGTAATTTTTGAAGTGCCGCCCAGTTACCAAAAAATGGCGATGCCAAACATGAACGATATGATGGCGCAAGCTCTGCGTGACAGTCAATGATAAAAAGGATTTTCCTAATCTCTATTGCCGTATGCTGTTTGTTTGTCTTTTCCCGCACTGTTTTTTCCAAGGATGATGCGCCTGAGAAAAACAGTAAATTCATTACCGGTATTTTGACGGAAGTGACGCAAATGTCCATTACGATCCGTACCCAAGATGGAAAAGAAACCGAGTATATGCGCGGTTTTAAATTGAAAATGCCTGAAAAGGCAGGCAAGGGAAGCCTTGTTACCATCCGCATCAATCCGATCCTTAACGTTGTCAAATCCGTCGAGCTTGGAACGGGTAAGGGAAAATGATTAAGAAGGTTGGCATTTTCCTCGAAATGATCAAGTTTGAACATTCCATTTTTGCGCTCCCATTTGCGTATTTGGGATTTTTTCTAGCGCTTGAGACACAGGTGCCAGGCACCTCAATGGGTGCCAGGCACCTTTTCGGCGCAATCGGGGATAGTCCCCAGATTTGGGCTAAGTTCATCTGGGTCACCATCGCGATGGTGTCGATGCGTACCGCCGCGATGTGTTTTAACCGCCTGTTGGATCAGCGAATTGACGCTGAAAATCCCAGAACGCAGAACCGCGCGTTGCCGCGCCAACTCATCACGCGCCGTTTTACCTGGATCGCTGCTGTGATCGGTGTTTTCATTTTTGTGAAAGCCGCTGAAAATTTGAATGAACTTTGCCTCGCGCTTGCACCGATTCCGATCGCGCTTTCTTTAATTTATCCACTTGTGAAACGTTTCTCCTGGCTGTCGCATTGGATTTTAGGCCTGACACTTGGCATTGCGCCTTATGGGGCCTGGCTTGCGGTAAAGTCCGAGTGGAGTTGGATTCCGGGGCTCTTGACGATCGCGGTTTTGAGCTGGGTGAGCGGGTTTGATGTGTTTTACGCGCTTCAGGATGAGGATTTTGACCGCCGAAACGGCCTGTTTTCACTTCCCGCAAGCTTCGGCCAGGCGAGGGCTATTTTTGTTGCAAAATGCCTGCAGGGACTTACAATACTAGCTCTTATTTTGACCGGTTTTTTGAGCTCCAGACGCCTTTTTTATTGGATTGGAATTGTGCTGGTCTCGGCCTTTATTTACCGGGAGCACCGGCTGGTGGACAAGTTCGGGCTTCAGAAAATCAATGAAGCATTCTTCAGTATGAACGCATGGGTCAGTGTTGTGATATTTCTGGCCACCTTTTTGGATTTAATGATATGAAACCAAAACCCTATGTGGTCGCCATTACCGGAGCGAGCGGCTCTATTTACGGAGTCCGTCTGGTCCGTGTTTTGGCGGAGCTTGGAAAAGAAATCGCGCTGGTAATTTCGGAGTCCGGCAAAACCGTAATCCGAGAAGAGCTCGAAATTGATCTCGGTGATTTGCGTTCACCCAAACTTGAAAAGCTTTTTGATACGGCAGTGCTTTCCAAAATTTCCTATTATTATCACGGTGATTTTACGTCACCGATCGCGAGCGGATCTTATCCGAATGAGGGTATGATTATTGTTCCGACTTCAACGACAACACTTGGGCGCATCGCGGCCGGGATTTCACAAAGTCTGATTGAACGCGCCGCGGAGTGCATGATCAAAGAAGGCCGTAAACTGGTTTTGGTGCCACGTGAGACGCCGTTATCGCCGATTCATTTGGAAAATATGCTGAAGCTCTCAAAAATCGGTGTTTCAATTGTTGCGGCAATGCCCGGATTTTATTCGGGGCAGAAATCAATTGATGAAATGGTCGATTTTGTGGTGGGAAAGGCGCTTGATCAAATCGGTGTTCAGCACACGCTCTTTCAGCGCTGGACCGGTTCACGCGAGAAAGTGTCATGAATCTGAAGCTCTCAACCGGAATCCGGATCGGCCGAATCAGCTACATCAACACGCTCCCGTTTTATCACGGCCTTGAACAGGAATCGCAGGACGTTCGTGAGGGCGTTCCGTCGCAAATTAACGCCTGGATATCGTCAAAACAAATTGATATAGCGCCCATTTCAGCGCTGGAGTACGCGAGGAATCCAAAAGATTACTACCTGCTTCCCAATTTATGTATCGGCGCTCACGAATATTCAGGCAGCGTATTGTTGATCAGCAAAGAAAAAATAGAGAATCTCAACAGTAAAAAAATTGCGATTACACAGGACAGCTTGAGCGCTCAAGCGCTTGTGAAAATTCTGTTTCAAAAACGTTTCGGGTTTCAGAATGATTTCTCCGTGTCTGTAAAATCCGTAGATGAAATGCTTAAAGATTCAGATGCCTGCCTTGTGATTGGAGACGCGGCGCTTTTTTATCAGCCCAAGGAATTTATATATAAGTACGACCTGAGCGAGCTGTGGTGGGAATGGGCGAAGCTCCCGTTCTGTTTTTCGGTATGGGCGGTCCGGCGCGAGTTTTTCGATGTAAATCCTGAGGAAGTTCACTCATTTTACCGCCGCTTAAAAACCAACACGGATAAGAATTTAAGCCAGCTTGCACCGTTGATTCATGAAGGTTTAAATCTTCAGATTCACGACGCAAAGTTTCCGATCGCATTCAGCTATTTATCGAGTTTGAAATTTGAATTAAACGAAATCATGCAGCAGGGTTTGATCCGTTTTTTTGACTATGCGGCCGAGCTTGGATTGATCGAAAAGTCTCCGGCGCTTCGAATGATAGAAGGTGAATGATGGCGCAATTAAGTGAAATTTCTGTCCATGACGAAATTCTGCAAAAAGCAATCGACGGCAAACGCATCACAGTTGAGGAGGGTGTGAAGCTTTTTTCATGCGACTTGCTTTCGCTCGGCGCAGCCGCAACTAAGGTGAGAAACCGCCTGCATCCCGAACCCGTCGTGACGTTTGTGATTGACCGAAATGTCAGCTATACCAATATTTGTATTGTGGATTGTGATTTTTGCGCGTTTTACCGCAGGCCCGATCACAAAGAAGGTTACACGCTCTCGATGGATGAGATTTTCCAGAAAATTCAGGAGCTCGTGGATATGGGCGGCACACAAGTTTTGATTCAGGGCGGTGTGAATCCCAATTTGGCGCTTGATTATTATTTAAACCTAATCCGTTCAGTCAAAGAAAAATTCCCGCAAGTCCATATTCATTCCTTTTCAGTCGTGGAGCTTGATTTTATCGCGAAAAAATCCAAAATGCCGATTCGCGATGTGCTTCTAAAGTTTAAGGAAGCGGGCCTCAATTCACTTCCGGGCGCCGGCTCTGAAATGCTGGTCGAGCGCGTACGCGACATCATCAGCCCCAAGAAAAATTCGACGGAGCGCTGGATTGAAGTGATGAAAACCGCGCACGAAGTCGGGTTACGTTCAACCGCAACAATGGTCATCGGCCACATTGAAACTTTTGCAGAAAGAATCGAGCACTTAGAAGTTTTGCGAAAACTTCAGGATGAAACACGCGGTTTTCGCGCGTTTATCTCATGGACACTATCGCCCAAAGGTACGCCGCGTATGAGCCATTTTGAACAGGCGAGTGGTACGGAATTTCTGAAAACGCTCGCGATTTCACGCCTTTTTCTTGATAATTTTGAGAATATTCAAAGCGGCTGGCTGACAGAAGGCCTGAAGCTTGGCCAAACCGCGCTTTCGTTCGGCGCGAACGACATGGGCGGAACCTTGCTCGAAGATAAGGTGCTTGAGCCGACGGGCGTACAGGTCAACACGCGCCAAGAGGATCTCGTTAATCTGATCAAGAAAGCCGGCTACACGCCCGCTCAGCGCAACACAAACTACGAAATTCTGCGCGTTTTCAAATAATTCTTTTATGGCCTATACACAGCCGGACTCCAAAACCATTCAATCCATTTTTGATTCTATCCCGGAGCGTTATGACCTGCTCAATACTATTTTCAGTTTGTCGCTTGACCGCAATTGGCGTAAGCGGGCCGCAAAGTCTGTCATTGAAGGAAATGAAAAATCAGTTCTGGACATCGGTGTCGGAACAGGAAAGTCAATTTTGGAATTTCTCAAAGTAAAACATTTTGACCTTTCGGTCGGCTGTGATTTTTCAAAGGGTATGCTCCAAGTGGCCAAGGGAAATGTGAACGGAACGAAGCTCGCGTGTGCGGATCTGCATTCACTGCCGTTTGCGGATAGAACGTTCGATATTGTGACGTCCAGTTTTGTGCTCCGAAGTGTTCAAAATATGGCGAAGTTTCTCCTGGAAGTAAGCCGTGTTCTTAAACTCAACGGAAAATTTGTGTTTTTGGATCTCACTCGGCCCACCAATCCGTTCGTGTGGCATCTTTTGTACAAACCCTATCTCAATATTTACATTCCGCTGATCGGAAAAACCGTGTCGCGCCACGAACGCGCGTATCAATTTCTTTCACAGTCCATCCAGCATTTTGTGGATCCGGTTATGCTGAAAGAACAGCTCGAGGCCGCTGGATTCAGACAGGTTTCTTTTAAGCCTCTGACGCTCGGTATTTCCACTTTATTTATGGGTAAAAAAGCATGAAGAAAACCGTACAAGTTTTGTTATCAATTACGGCCGGTGTTCTGATATCCGCATTTTTAGCACCCATTTTGCATACGTTTCTTCCGTTCAAATTTGAAAAAATATTAAACCGCCTCTTGATCATTTCAATTGTCATTATTTGTTTCGTGTTTGTCCGTTTTAACAAAGAGTTTTTCGAGAGAATCGGATTTCAAAAGGGAAGGATAGATCTTCGCAATTGGATTTCAGGATTTTTATTAAGCGCCCTCGTTTTATCGGCCTTGGTTTTTCTGGAGTTTAAAATCGGTGCGCTTTTCATATCGAAGAATTTTAGCATTACCGGAGCCTTAATTTTCTCATCGCTTTTAACCGCGGTTGTGGTTGGAATTACGGAAGAGTTTTTCTTTCGGGGTTTTTTATATCTTAATTTCCGAAAATCAACCTCAGTGGCATGGTCACTTTTTTGGACCAATTTAATTTATTCGGCGGTTCATTTTATGAAAAGCGGGCGGCCTTTAATCGAAGGTGCGCCGACCATGTGGGACAGTTTGCGGGTGATCGGCGCCAGCTTTAACGCGTTTCTTCAGTTTGGGGAGTTCTGGCCGGCTTTTGTCGGGCTTTTTATTTTCGGATTGGTTTTGAGTTTGGCATTTTCCAGAACCAAAACACTTTTTCTATCAATCGGTATTCACGCCGGAGCTGTTTTTTTTCTAAAATTAACCAGCAAGTGGTTTGAGTTTGATCCGTCATTTTTGACACTGATCTACGGCGGAAAAGGATTTTACTCAGGTATTTTAGGCTGGGTTTTTATCGGCTTGATCGGGTTCGGCGTTCTGCTTCTGACTAAGAAACGCGTAGCTTAACCTGCCACAAACGAACTTCCGCGGATACTCTTTGCTTCTTTCTTGATCGCGACTAAATCAAAAGCAATTTGCGTGTAAGAATCGTAGTCCTTTTTCTCGTTTGTAACCGCGGCCAGCGAAATGCTCATGAGCGGAATTTCAACCTTTTCTGCACGGCCATCATTTTTTAGCCTGCGATCCTTGATCAGTACAAATTTGTGCTCGCGGTCCTCCTGGCGGTAGTGATTGCCGACCCGGCCGTCAAATTTTTGCATGATAGATTTCGCGATAGCCGCCAAATGCCCGGGGTCTGTTACCACGATAAAATCATCGCCGCCCTCGTGAGCAACCAGGTCGGTGATGGTTCCATTTTCACCAACGGCTTCCTGCAAGATGCCGGCGGTTGCTTTGATCACTTCATCGCCGCGTTTTAAGCCATAGCTGTCGTTATACGTTTTGAACCGGTCCAGGTCGGAATGAATGACGGCAATTTTCTGGCCAACCGCTAGGCGGCGGTTGATTTCAGCGGCGATCACATTATTGCCGGGCAAATGGGTGAGCGGATTAGCGTCTTCAGCACGCTTGCGCATCTCTGAGACTTGTTCTGCCATGATATTAAATGTACGCGAGAGCTCCTCAATTTCATCACCGGTTTCAATCACTGCCTTTTGGTTGAGATTACCGCGCGCGATTTCGGATGCGCAATGAGAAAGTTCCTTGATCGGCTGGATGATTTTTCTTGAAACACGGTATGCGATGAAGAGCGCGACTAAAATAACGGTGATCAGGATGATCATGACCGATTCGTAAGTTTTTTGAAAAGCTGTTTTCAGATTATCAAGCGTAACGGTGGTTTTCAGGAAATAAAGAGCTTCCTGATTTGTCAAAAATAGCGGCGTGTACAGATCGAGCGAATCTTTCAGATTTGGTGTCGGCAGGGGACGGAACCACTTCCCGGACAGGTCGTAAGTGAGCGCAATTTCGTGAATCCGGTCACGGTCGGTTGTTTCAGCGCTCGTGATCTTTTCCGCCGGATAAAGAACAGTGCCATTTTTAGAGAGCAATACCGGGCGGTAATCAAAAGCTTTGTCGTTAACCTCAAGCTTCTTCAATGTTTCTACGAGACCGGGAAGCGGATCTGCGCCCTCAGGTGCGGCGCGAAGCTTGGACTCCAGAATCTCCTTAGCAAGAAGAAGCCTCAGGTGTGTTTCGCGGATTTGATTGGCGGAGGAGCGCTCAGCTTCGCTTGTGACTGTGAGATAGGTAAAGACCGAAATCAAACAAGCCGATGCAATGATGATTGTGATAAAAGTTGATTGTTTCAGAGAAAACGAATTTTTCATGCAGTAATTCTACCACAAGCGAAACGGCTATGGCACGGACATCCTTTCCCGCATTTTTTATTCGAAGCATTGCTATTTTGGGCGTGCTGTTCGCCGCGTTCGTTTTCTATAATCATTTCTTAATCGATCATTCACTTGAGCGTATCCGTACGGCGCTCAACGATGTTTCCGGAGCGGGTGAGACGGGCGGCCAAAGCGGCGCTTATTTATTTCAGGACCTCCTGATATCTGAAATTGCAAAGCCGGGGCAGGATATGATGTCGAATTCAGCCGATGAATCTCTGTGGCCGGGTGAAAGCGCTCAAAAATCAAGCGCGCAATTTTTGCTCGAGGATTTGCTCTCTTCCTATCAAAAAAGCCGCCCGTTTGTTTTCCGTCTGTCAGATTCTGTCAGCCGGTTAATGAGTGAGCAGATTAATCAGGTTGTGCGTTTTTCTAAATTTTTATTCAAGCCCGGTTCTCAAAGGAAATCCAGCCCGCTTGAGGATGCTCAGCTGGATGCGCTCCGGCGCGCGCGCGAACTTGAGTTTCAATGGAAATTTGATCACGCGGCCCAGGCTTACGATTCGTTTATTAAAAACCATCCGTCATACCAGAGCCTGGATTTGATCCGAATTAATTTGGCTTCTGTCTATCTGAGGTCCGGAAGATTTGATGCTGCTGAAAAAACTTTGAATGAGGTGCGGATCAGTTTGGCAAGTGCCGGGAATGTGAAACTGGTTTCATCGCTGAAGAAAAAACTGAAAGAGCAAAAAGAGTTTAGCCAAAAGCGTGCCGACCTCGTGCATGCGATTGATTTGTCTAAATCCGGCGCTCGGGCTCAGGAGTGGTTTGAGATCGGAATGTACGATTTACGCTTGTTTGATTTGCAGAACGCAAGAAATGATTTTGAGAAAGCTTTGCACCTCAACCCGGATACTGAGACAGAAAAGCGGGCGAAATGGATGTTGAGCCGTATCCAGCTTCTTCAAAATGACTTTCAGGGAAACCGCCGTCAGATGCGCGAGCTCCTGGAAGCTTTGCCCGGAACCAGCCATTCAATTTGACTTTCGATTTAATCTACAGTATTCTAACTCGTTATTTGATGATTTTAAGATACCTAAGTCAAGAAACATCAATAACTTATGAATTATCTGTTTGTTATGTATCTATGTCAAAACAACTAATTCGGTTTTGCCTTCTTGCAATAGGCCTCTTGCTGATCGGTCTTTATTTCAAATTTCCTTCCTTAGATCCTTCCCAGCTATGGACTGATTTTACGGCCACGCCGTTATCGGGTTACGAAACTGTTTTCAATAATTTTCGGCGGGGGCCTTCGCTTCTTATATTCATTCCTTATGCGGTTACGACACTGCTTGGTTTTGTTGTGTTGCGGCCCTTTACTTTTAAAATTAGGGCAAGCCATTTGCTCAAAATCGCGGCTTCTTTTATTGTCGGATATCCGCTAGCGCAGGGGATCATTAGAATGGTTGCGCTTATAACGCCTCATGATCAAATTTTTCTGCCATCATTCGCCATTCTTGCAATTCTTGGCTTGGGGCTGCTTCTGTTTGACCGCGAACCTGCTGTGACGGCTGAAAATCCTACTATTTTCAGATCTGTTACCCGCGAACTGCTGGTTTTTTCGGTCCTTGCGGCGCTGCTTGGGCTCTTTCTTGTGGAAAGCGTACACAAAGGTATTCACGATTGGACAGGGCATGGCTCCGTCCACTATGCGGATTTTCTATCGAAAACACGCGACACAAACGCGCGTAATCAATTTCCGATCATCTCGCAGCATTATGGCGAAGTTTTATTTAATTATTCGCTCTATACCATTAAAAATTTTCAAGGAAATTTTCAAATCTTATTTCAACCCGTCCTGCTGTTTTGGATCACCAACGCACTTGGAAAAGTATCAGCTATTGCCCTTCTTTATCTCTTGCTTGTCCGTTTGAATCTGAGTCGCTTGTTCGCCGCTATCGCTGCCGCATTTCTTTTTTTTGGAACTTCTTCTTTAAACCTCACAAAATACTATCTTTTATTTGATTCATTTAATCCGCTTTATTTTGTTTTACATCCAGATCGCGTGCTTGGCGTCCTATTTGTCTTGTTGGTTTTGACCCATGTTGTAACGGATGATGTGCGTGAAAGGAAATACGAAAAATCACGAACTATTTTCTTTCTATTGGCTGGTTTAGGCCTTCCCGCAAGCCCGATTCAAAATTTTCTGATGTTATTTTTTATCATGGTCACGCTTTTTCTGTTTCAGTCTTGTCTTTCATATGACAGCAGTTCAGCTCTGAACCGCGCAGGGATAACCCCGCCCTCTTTTGTAAAAAAAATAGTTTACTGGGCGGGCATCGGATGTCTTGTAGTGCCGCCTTTCTTTGTTTATGGATATCGAGAACCGGTTCCAGGTCTTCTGTTGATGGTTGGTATGAGTGCGGCCATTATTTTTCTTGTTGTCTTGCTTTATTCGATATGGAAATCCCGCCAAAAAAGGAATGAATCGGCTCTGCCCAGCAACTTACCTAAATTGATCACTTTATTTATTCTGCCAGGCACTGTTTCTGTGCTTTATCTTGGGAATGTTCTAACGGAAAAATTGATCATCTTTTCGAAAACATTTGAGTGGCTGAAGGGGCACGGTTTATTAAAAGACCTCGTACGCCTAAAATCTCTTTCATGGAACGAACCGCTTTTGGCTGCCGGTAAGATTGAATTTTTTAAAAATGCCAAGACCTTTGATGATGCTGTTCATAAATTATGGTCTGAATATGATAAAGGAGGGCTATATTTTGTCGCCTATTATGGTTTGATGTATTTTTTTTCCGTCATTGCACTCGCGCTTCTGAATCGGAACGAACGAGTTGCGCATCCAAACACGGAATCATATCATTGCAACCGGATGCTTGCATGGTCGTTAATCATGTGTTTGTCGCTTTTATCATTATTCTTTTTTTATGCTGATTTTGTAACCGATACCAACGCCTGGGTGAAGTCGCGCTTTCTCGAAATTCCTTTTTATACGGCTTTATTCATTTTTTTATATAGCATCGGAACTCTCCGATCACGACTTGTTAAAGCAGGTTTCGGAATTTTGTTAATGGCTCATATGATCTTACCGATAATCTATACTCATAGAATTTCTCAGTGGCAATTAAACCTAAAATTTCTGTCAGATCATTTTCATTAAGAAGAGAGATCCTTGAAATGTACCGGACACTTGGAAAAACCGAATTTTATGTCAGCTAATTGGTTGGATGTTATTCGCAAACGCAAAACATGCCAGATTGGCATCGGCCCTGTCAGCAAGAATACAGTGGATGCTGTTATTGAGGTGGCTCACAAAACACAAACCCAATTGATGTTGATCCCCAGCCGCCGCCAAGTGGATAGTAAGGCATTGGGGGGTGGTTATGTCGAGAAATGGACCACGCAGTCATTTGCCGAGTATGTCCGATCAAAGGATCGGGACAAATTAGTCCTACTCTGTCGTGATCACGGCGGACCATGGCAAAACACAGTTGAAATCGATCAAAACCTGTCCGAAAGCGAAGCGCTCAAATCATGCTTGCAATCTTTCCGGGAGGATATGGACATGGGTTTTCACATTCTTCACATTGATTCAAGCGTTTGCCCGACCGGAGAAGCGCATTTCAAAACAGCGCTCAAGCGGCTCTTGTATCTTTACGAGGCTTGCTATGAGTACGCTAAGAAAAAGAAAAAAAACGTAGCGTTTGAGCTTGGGCCCGAAAGTCAAAAGCCTGAAGTGATCCAGCCAAAGAAATTTAAAGAGCTGATTGAATATGTGAAAAAGAAAATTTTGGCAGCGCGGCTTCCGGATCCTTTATTTGTGGTTGTTCAAACGGGAACCAAGGTAGTGGAAACAAGAAATGTCGGCGCTTTGAATGACCCTGAGAAACGCGCGAAGGCGTCGCTTCAGATTGAGGAACTTGTTTCTATTTGTAACAAACAGAACGTTCTGATTAAGGCGCATAACGGCGATTATTTATCCGATGCAAGCTTAGCTGCCTTGGGCCGATCGGGGATTGGCGGAATTAATATTGCGCCCGAGTTTGGTGTTGTCGAAACCAGGACATTACTTGAATTGTTTAAGAAAAATAAACTGAAGGTTTGCTTCGATCGATTTGTTCAATTAACGGTTGAGTCCGGTAAATGGAAGAAATGGATGGCGCCCAACACGGCGGCGACGGATTTGGATCGGACTGTCATAGCGGGCCATTATCTTTATGCCACCGATCAATTTCGCGCGCTTAAGGACCAGCTCGCCCTTATTTACTCCAAGCGCGGAGAGTCTTTGGATGATATACTTAAAAATAATATAGCGCTTGCCATAGAACGGTATCTCAAATTATTCGGTGCTGCATGAAAAAAATGAAACCTGAAGTGGTTATTTTTGATGTCGATGGCGTTATGACTACCGGCAATTTTTTCTATAGTTCTGAGGGTAAAATGTTGAAGGAATTCAGCGTAGATGATCATGACGCGATTCTCTTGCTTCGCCCTTGGGTTGAAGTCCGTTTTGTTACCGGCGACCGCAAAGGATTTCCAATTTCGGAACGGCGCATTGTTCACGACATGAAATTTCCGCTGGATTTGGTGAGTACTTTAAAACGTGCGGATTGGATATCGAAGAACTGGGATCCGAACAAAGTCATTTACATGGGAGATGGAATATTTGATAATTGGGTTTTTAAAAAAGTCGGCTATAGCATTTGCCCGGCGGATGGCTACGAAATGGCAAAGCAATCAGCCGATTACGTGACAAAAAATAAAGGCGGAAATCGCGCGGTTGGTGAAGCCTGCCTGCATATTTTGAAAAAGTTTTTTAAGCCTTACAATCCCGATCAACTGCCGGAACAGTTCCATGGATCCGGAGAATGGTCGGCGTAGTCATTGTCAGGTAAAAGGAGTTTATCACAGTGCTTGATCATCTTAATTCAAAACCACCGAAGCTGCCGAAAGGTTTTCCAAGTCTTATTTCGCTGGAACATTTCACGACTTCCAAAGTAGTCAGTAAAAATTGGGGGCATGAGCGCTGGCTCATCCATACCAGTTCTTCGTTTGCGCTAAAAATTATCTTTCTCAAGGCGGGTTTTCGGACTAGTTTGCAGTATCACAAGAAAAAAGAAGAAGCAGGTTTTGTTCTGTCAGGCGAGTTGCGGCTTCATTATGCTTCTACCGATGACAAATCTATTTGTCAGCTGGACCTCTCCCCAGGCACCGTCTTTCACATTAAACCCAGCGCTATTCATCGAATTGAAGCGGTCACAGATACATTTTTAATTGAAACATCCACGGTTGAGCTTGACGATGTCATCAGAGTTAATGACGACTGGAATCGTCCTGATGGAAGAATTGATTCAGAACATTCGCCTAAGAAATAGAATTTATCATTCGATGAATACCCCCACAGTGGTGATCCTGGCGGCAGGAATTGGAAGCCGGATGGGGAAGCAAGCCGGCAAACTTCACAAAGCATTGCTTTCCATTAACCACAAGCCGGTATTGAGCCATATCTTAAATCAATTTCCGCCATCGTTGCCGGTCGTGGTGGCGGTTGGCCATCTGGCTTCTCAAGTAAAAGACTATCTTAGTTTAGCGCATCCCGAACGTCATTTTACTTTTGTGGATGTTCCTGGTTATGATCAAAAAGGCAGCGGCCCAGGCACTTCTCTTTGTTTTTGTAAACCCCATATTCCGGGCCCCTTTTACATCACCACCGTTGACACATTGATATTAAATCCTTTGCCGCCCATTAACCGCAATTGGGTGGGCGTGGCGCCGATTAATAATCCGGAACGGTTTTGTACGGTATCAGTGGATGATAAAAGCAAAATCAAGGCTTTTGCCGACAAACAGCAAGGCACACCGAACCGGCTTGCGTTTATCGGCCTGGCCGGTATTTATCAGACAAACGATTTCTGGGATGCGCTCGAATCTGACTCAAAGCTGATCGCCGGCGAAAAACAACTATCGAATGGCTTGCAGGGCCTTTTGAAATCTGGTTTATACGCGGAAACCATGAATTGGCTGGATACCGGCTCTACGGAAAATCTTGATATGGCTCGAAAACAACTGGAAAAGGGCGCTTTTGATTTCTCCAAAGATTCTGAGCAGACTTATATTATTGAAAACCGTGCGATCAAGTGGTTTTACAATCAAGACACGGCGAAGGCGCGTGTCTCACGTGCGCAAAATCTTTCACCCCACGTCCCCAAAATTATAGGTTCTAAAGATCATTTTTTTATGTATGATCTGGTGGCAGGAAAAACGGTTTATCACTCCTTATCCAATTTCAACCCTGATGTATTTTTTTCGTGGCTTCAGAACTCATTTTGGTCAAATGAGAGTTCTCCCAAGAACTTTAACGAACAGAAGATGAAGGAAGCAGCCATGAGGTTTTATTATGACAAAACTCTCCGCCGTTTTCAGAGCGCCCTTGAAAAGACGGGTGTGAAAGATCAAAAACGTCAAATTAACGGCATGGACGTTCCGGCTGTCTCTGATTTGCTCAAAGAAATTGATTGGGACAGTATGGCGAGCCACTGTATTCCGAGCCGTTTTCATGGAGATTTGCAGTTTGATAACATGATCGCTACTGAAAATCCGGAACAACCGTTTGTTTTGATTGATTGGCGCGAAGATTTTGGGGGGCTTTCCTATGGCGACCGGTATTATGATCTCGCAAAATTAAATGGCGGTTTCAGCTTAAATTATGCTGACGTCAAAGCAGGACGCAACTTGCCGTTTAAAACATCAGAAAACCGATCAGAAATCACCATTTCGCCGGTTACCGATGAGTGCCTAATCAAAATTAAGCAGGCGTTTGATTTATTTTGCAAGAAATACAAATATGATTTACGGCGAATAGAAATGATCACAAGCCTCATCTATCTCAACATGGCGCCGATGCACGGAGATCCTTTTGATATTTTTTTGATCTATTTTGGTCAATGGAAACTCGCACAAGCACTTCAGATGAAAACCAAGTGATATGACATGAGCTCAACACCGATTAACAAAGAAACAAAAATTTATCTATCGCTGTCAAAATATCCAGGAAACTTCGGAACCCGTTTTTTTAATACTTTGTTTTCTTATTATGAAATCAATGCGATCTACAAAGCGTGCCAAGTCCGCCGCGGAACTTTGAAGGCATGTCTCAACGGATTTCGCGCGCTTGGTATCTCGGGCGGCGGTGTCTCGATGCCCTATAAAGAAGAAGCGGTTCGGCTCGTTGACTCTGCCGACAAAATGGTTTATCAAATCGGCGCCCTCAATACCATTATCCGGAAAAAAAACGGAACTTTATACGGAATCAACACTGATTATTTTGCAGCCAGAAAAAGCATTCATCGAGATAACCGGCTCAAAACGGTTGTATTAGGCTCAGGCGGCGCGGCCAAAGCAGCTTGCGCGGCTCTTCGATCTGCTCACTACCGGAATGTGATTGTAGTATCCCGTAATCTTCAGCGCGCAAAACATCTAGCGGGGATTTATCAATTTCATGCTTGGAATTGGAAACGCATGAGCCAGATTTTGGATGTGCGGCAGCTTATTAATGGTACGCCATTTGGAATGGCGGGGCATGCGGAACTTAAAATTCCAAATCAATGGCTATCATCTTTAAAACATATTGTGGATTTACCAATCGGTAAAAATACAACTGCACTGATTCGCATGGCCCGTACGCATCATATTTCTTGTGTGGAGGGCGCCGCTTTCAGTCTCGAGCAAGCGGCCTGTCAATTTAAAGCTTACACAGGAATTGTGGTATCAACCCCGACTTTAAAAAAGTTAAAACTGATAGCCCGCTAATGTCTGATACGCATTCTAAAATCGGGATTTTTATTCTTTGCTATAACGTGGAGAAATCTATCAGTAAAGTGCTTCTCACCATTCCGCCGGCAGTTTATGAAGCTGCCGATGTGATTATCATGATTGATAATCAAAGCTCTGATCGAACGATCGAAGCCGCGAAAGAAGCAATTTCAGAGAAACATCTCACCAAAATTAAAATCCTGAAAAATATTAGAAATTTTGGCTATGGCGGATCACACAAAGTCGCCTTTGATTATCTGATTTCAAAGAAGATGGATTACGCCGTTCTTTTGCACGGGGATGGGCAGGGCGATCAGGAAGTGCTTGCTCAGCTTATCAATTGCGCCAGGGAAAGTGCTTATGATTTTGTGATTGGAAGCCGGTTTCTGAACCCTGATAAACTTGATCCGAAGTATTCCAGGTTACGTGTTTTGGCCAATTATTTTTTTGTCGGATTGCAGCGGGTTCTGACGGGACAAAACATCACGGATCCGGGAAGCGGTGAAATGGCCTACAGCCTAAAATTCCTAAAAACCGTTCCCTATCATCAATTAACAGACGCGTTTCACTTTACGCCGCAGCTTCTTTTATATTGCAGCCGTCGTCCGATTAAGTTTAAAGAATTTCCACTGCGGTGGGGAGAGTCTGAAACCTCCTCAGTCAATATTTGGAAGCATGGCTGGAATCTTTTGAAGATGCTGGTTGCCTATCGAATCAAGGGTGTGCCGCTGGCACCCCATCAAACTGCCGACCTGTATCCGACCCAAGTGGTTTTCGAAATCGCCTGATTCTCATTTGTTTTTTTGGACTTGCTTTTTCCGAAACAAAAAACGAATGTTATTAGCAGGAAAGATAATAAAACACCGCCTAGCGCGTGATACCATTCAAAGGGTACGTAGCGAAGCGTGAGTACGCGCTCACCTGGATTTAAACGAATTCTCATCAAATGATCCTCGCGCGCGTAAATCTTTTTTTCCGTGTAATCGCTCCAAGCTCTCCAGCCGGGCATATTGAGAAAAGTAGCTACCAATTCTGTAGCCTTCGAAAGCTCGGGGAGGTTAATTATGAGGCCATTTCCTCGAAAGTGTAATCGCTCAGGCGAGAGAGGAATTTGCCGGCCGTTTTCCTGAAAATACACAAGCCCTACTTTTTGTGGATTTTCATAGAGAAAATAAATAAAGAATTGATCCACGACACGCCAGCCGCTCTGCACCAAGTCCGGCCTTGGTTTTGCGATGATGTATTGGATGCCAAGCCTGCTTGCCACTTCCTGATTGGCCGGCCGGATGACGAAGTGATAGGCAAGCGGAGTTTGATCGACGGCGAGCATCTGATTTCTTTTGAGAAAATCAGCGAATGATTTGTCTACCAAAACACTTCTACCATTGCTGCCAAAGACATGATGCCGGATAGCTCTCAAGTCTTGGCCGCCAATCGCGGGAAGCTCGGTCGCAAGCCGGGAATAAGGACGTATTTTTTTAATGAAGGCCTGAGGTTGGAATTCAGTCTCAAGCGAATCTGAGAAATAATGTCCGGCGCTGCACTGAGAACAGTCATCCAAGCCCGTGATTCTCATCGACAGCGGAACCTGCGCCCAGAGAAGCGATGCGGTGAGCATTGCCAACATCAAAGCAGGAATGATTGTTTTCATGAAAGCATTCAGTTTGGTTTTGAATACGCAGAAAAGAAACAGACAGACCAGAAAAAACATAAAGAAAAACATCGGGAGTTTGTAAGCAGGCGTTATTTCATTCCAATTTGAGAATAGCCATATCGCCAAAATAACGCTGCCGGTTATGAGGGCTAATAAAAGAAGTGATTTTTGAGAATATTCTTGTTTTCGCACAGAATCAAGCACTGAACCAACCGGAATCATCAAAAAAATATTCGTAAACCACCAGATCCGCGTGATGTCGGTGGATTTAATAAGCGGGATAGACCAGTGCAAGGATTTGAACAAAAGCAATATGAGAACTATTGGAATCGGTAAAATACCAAGAAGAAAAGTATGAATTGCGAGTCCGTGGTTTTCCTTTTTTTTGAATAACAAAAATGAGCCGAAGCCTGCGGTGACAAGCAGGGAAAGCGAAAAATAGATGACAGCATCTTCATGATGACGCCAGGAGGTTCCTGTTTGCCCGATGACTCCGGAAAAAAGTTCTCGGGCGGTGTGGCGAATTCCATATCCCTCACCAATTCGTTCGCTTTGTGCGACAGCCCTAAAGAAATTGAGGACTTCCGGGTAATAAAATATCAGCGCCGCGGCGATTGCGATTAAAATAAAAACAAATTTCCGGTCCAGTTTCATTCCCGACAAGAAAAATTGATTAGCGAGAAGGAGAGGAAATATCAAAAAAAGCAAGTTGATACTGGTGCTTAGCACAGACACGGCCAAGACGAGATACAACAAAAAGAAATCAAAAAAAGCGGAAGACTTAGTGAAGCGATCTTGACAAATTAAAAGAAGCGTAAATAAAAGCACGGACATTTGATAATGGTGCTGAGGAAAATGTAAAAGAAAGCCGGGTGTCAGAATGACAAGCAAAGAACAAACGCTTGCGGCCCATGGCGAGAAACGTTTCCTGAAATAGAATATCAGGCAAGCCAGGGTAAAGAACGCAATCAAAGCCCGGTTGATGGTCATCGCGAGCGGATCCGGGAAAAACCAATAGGTGAGGGACTGAATGCTGAAAGGATAAGTCACAGCGTCGCCCAGAAGCGGTGTTCCGAAATTATTGTACAGATTCATCATCGGAAGTTCGCCAGCCTTCAAAATAGACCGGGCGGCGAATAAATTGACAAACGCATGGTTTGCCGCATCATTCTTGTCAAACGCAAAGCAGGAGGGAAAGAAAAAAACTTTCGAAATTACCAGAAAGGCAGCAAGAGCCGGAATGAAGCCGTACAGGAGAAGGCGGGTCAATAATTGAGAGTTTGAATTCTTCATGATTTTCAGCGAAAGGTTATATCGTTTTCTTCATTCTGTCGTCAATTGCTTTTTCTGTTATGTTAAAAGCTATATGGTTATGAGTTGAAGGGAGGAGGTCTTTGGCTTTTAATTTGACAACCCAGTTTATCTGAAGTATCCTAAAGCTCTTTTTGGATTAAACAGATTATATAACTATAGTTATATCAAGCACTTACATGAACTCAAAAAATAAAACCTACTATTTTGATTACAACGCAACCACTCCGGTCGCTGATGAAGTTTTATCAGAAATGATGCCATTCTTCAGTCAATCTTACGGAAATCCATCCAGTATCTATGGGTTGGGACACGAATCGCTTCGGGCGATCGGGCAAGCCCGCCGCCAAGTTTCAAAATTAATCGGCTCAGGGGAGCGCGAAATTGTGTTTACAAGCTGTGGCACCGAAAGTAACAACACGGCTATTTGGAGCGCGCTGCAGGCGAATCCTGACAAAAGGAAAATTATCACAACGACTGTTGAACATTCATCTGTACGAAATTTAGTTTCAGATTTGGAAAGAAGCGGAGTTGAAGTTATCCGTATTCCAGTTTCAAAAGAAGGCGAGTTGGATTTGCAGCAGCTAGAACAATCCTTGTCGGATGATGTTGCCGTGGTCTCCGTGATGTGGGCGAACAATGAAACGGGCGTTATCTTTCCGGTTGAGAAAATTTCAAAGCTGGTGAAATCAAAAAAGATTTTACTTCACGTAGACGCGGTACAGGCCGTCGGGAAAATTAAAATAGATACCTCCAAAATTCAAATTGATTACTTGTCACTTTCGGCGCATAAATTTTATGGGCCAAAAGGCGTAGGCGTTTTATACGCGCACAAGAAAGCACCCGTTCATCCGCTGATTTTGGGCGGACATCAAGAGCGTGATTTGCGCGCCGGAACAGAAAATGTACCCGGAATTGTGGGCACAGGAAAAGCCGCGGAGATTATCACCAAGTCAAATTTTGATGACCTTGTGATTCAAACCGGGCAATTACGCGACCGGTTGGAAAAAGCACTGCTTCAGGAAATTCCGGGCAGTTTCATTAATGGAAAATCAGCAGACCGGATTTGCAATACGCTTAGCATTACCATTCCGAATATTTTGGCGGAAGTTTTAATTCCAAAGCTCGACGAAGCCGGTATTTGCGTTTCAAGCGGTTCTGCCTGCATGACCGGAGCTTTAGAGCCGTCCGTTGTTTTGCAGGCGATGGGACTTTCGGAAGATGAAGCAAAATGTTCTATCCGTTTTAGTTTGGGTTTAAAGACGACACAAGAAGAAATTGATTATGTAATTGAGAAAACACCAAGAGCAATCAAAGAAATCCAACTGGTCAAGATCAAGGCGGGAAATTAATATGATTCAGGAGTCAGATGTTTTAAGCGCGCTTAAGAAAGTCCAGGATCCGGATTTAAAAATTGATATCGTCACGCTCAAATTTATTAAAAATCTATCAATCAAGGGCGGTGAAGTGAGTTTTGATGTGGAATTGACGACCCCTGCTTGTCCTGTGAAAGAGAAATTGAAAGAAGAGTCACATCAAGCTGTCCGTCAAATTCCGGGCGTGACGAAAGTGAATGTCAACATGACGTCAAATGTGAAAGCGCGCGGCAATATGAGCGCAGGCGCGGTGTTACCCGGTGTGAAAAATGTGATTGCGGTGGCGAGCGGCAAAGGCGGTGTCGGCAAGTCAACCGTAGCGGCAAACCTGGCGCTCGCGCTTTTAAAAACGGGCGCTACCGTCGGGCTTTTAGACGCCGATGTTTACGGGCCGAGCATCCCCGTAATGTTTGGCATTAATCATCAGCCGGAAATCGGAGCTGATCAAAAAATAATTCCAAGTGAGAGCCAAGGCTTAAAACTCATGTCGATGGGATTTATCTCCAATGATGATTCTCCCGTGATTTGGCGCGGGCCCATGGTGCATGGCATTTTGCAGCAATTTTTAACGCGTGTTAACTGGGGCGTTCTTGATTATTTGGTCATGGATTTGCCGCCCGGAACGGGAGACGCGCAGCTTACGCTCACGCAATCAGCGCCGATTTCCGGGGCTGTGATTGTGACCACGCCGCAGGAAGTAAGTTTGGTGGATGCACGCAAAGGCCTCAAAATGTTTCAGAAAGTAAATGTGCCGGTGCTTGGCATCGTTGAAAATATGAGTTATTTTATGTGTCCTGATTGCAACAAGCGCCATAATATTTTCCGCTCAGGCGGAGGCAGAAAAACGGCCGATGATTTGGGCGTTTTGCTCTTGGGTGAAGTGCCGATTGATCCTGAAGTGGCGGAATCGGGTGATGCAGGTGTTCCGATTGTAATGCGTAATGAAAACTCACCAGCCGCGAAAGCGTATCAAAATATCGCAGGAGCGGTGGCAGCACAGCTCAGTGTTGTGAATATGAGAAATGCCGGTATTCAAAGTGATTTTAAAATGACATGGAATACCGTCCCTGAAAATTCATGAACCAAACCATCGCAGTTCCGCTCGAAATTAAGCAGGCAGGCCCAGCTCAACTTGGTATTAAGTGGTCGGATGGGCATGAAAGTGTTTATGGCTGTTATGAGCTGCGTTTGAAATGCCGCTGCGCCAATTGTGTAGATGAGTGGAACGGTGCGGCAAAAATCAACCGTGAATTGGTTCCGCAAGATGTTCATCCGATCACAATTGAAAGCGTGGGCCGCTACGGCCTTAAAATCAGCTGGAGTGACGGGCACAACACCGGAATTTACGCGTATCAGTCTTTAAGGAATTACCAAAACTAAAGTCAAAAGCGGGGAATGTATGAAAAAAGAAAAAGACGCATTCAGCCTAACTGAAGATCAAAAAATTGAATCTTTGATTAAAGACCTGATCGAAAAACTTGGTGAAGATACTTCGCGCGAAGGCCTGCGCGAAACGCCGAAGCGCGTGGAAGCATCGCTTCGGTTTCTGACGAAAGGCTACAAGCAGGATATCGAAAAGGTTCTCAACAACGCCATATTTGAAGAAAATTATGATGAGATGGTGGTGCTGAAGGATATCGATCTTTTCAGTTTGTGCGAACATCATTTGCTGCCATTTTACGGAAAAGCACATGTGGCGTATCTGCCGAATAAAAAAATCATCGGACTCAGCAAAATTCCGCGTGTGGTGGATGTGTTTGCGCGCCGGCTTCAGGTCCAGGAGCGGCTTACACATCAAGTTGCGGATTGCCTCATGCAATATCTAAAGCCGAAAGGGGTTGCGGTTGTGATCGAAGCTTTTCATTTGTGCATGGCGATGCGGGGCGTTGAGAAAAAAGATTCTTACTGCGTAACAAGTTCCATGCTCGGCGGATTCCGTTCAGACGAGCGCTCCCGTTCCGAATTCCTCAGTCTAATCGGTAAGCGCCACAGTTAAATATTTTAAACAATCGAATTAGCCTATGCTTGGGAAGTTGTAGAATGTTTGAGCAATATCCTAAAATAAAGCCCCCATTACCTGCCGCTTATCAAGTTATTTATGACAAGCATTTCCTCCGTAACCGACAAGGGCTATCTTTGGCTTCTAGCATGACGTCTTGGGCAGAGTCTTGGATGCATCATAAAATTGCGGCTGATGTTCCTAAGGATTGCAGCGATTTTCCAACATTGGAATTGGGAGCAGGTACGTTAAATCATCTGAAGTACGAGTCGCACGTGAACCCTTATGATATTGTGGAGCCGCATTGGAAACCACTAGATGGGGCTTCGGCCAAGAAGAATATCAGGCATGTCTATAAAACGATTTTTGAAGTTCCGCGCGAACAGACATATCAAAGGATAATCAGTATCGCTACTTTGGAGCATTTGGAAGATTTGCCATTTGTGGTGGGCCGGTGCGGAATTCATTTGAAAGAAGGGGGCACGTTCCGCGTAGGCATCCCCAATGAAGGGACGATATTGTGGAAAATAGCTTCCTGTTTGACATCGGGGATTGATTTCTTTCTGCGTTATCGCCTTAATTATTCGGTTCTGATGCGTTACGAACATGTCAACACTGCAGAGGATATTGACAGTGTGTTGAACTATTTCTTTAAGAAAGTCGACATGCGGATATGTGGAATCAATCGGAGATTGGCCTTTTACCGATTTTACGAATGTTTTATGCCTGACCTGGGTAGATGTAGGACATTTTGTTTACAGCGCGCAAACAAGGAAGTCAGATGCTGAGCATTATTCTTCCGTCTTATAAAGGGGTTAATATTCTAAGAAAGCATCTGCCGGATTTTATCCGATATATGAACCAAAAAAGCATTCCCTTCGAGATTATTGTTGTGGATGACGGGTCGGAAGACGCCGGTGCGACACAAACAGTTGCGAATGAGAATGGATGTATTTATCTAGCCAATTCTAGGAACTGCGGCAAAGGCGCTGCGGTGCAAAAGGGGATGCTTTCCGCCAAAGGAGATTTTAGAATTTACACTGATGTGGACATCCCATTTGAGTTTTCGGCAATAGATCAGTTTCTTTTCTATCTGGATTTTAAGGAATTTGACGTGGTCATCGGGGACAGGACCTTGCCGCAGTCCATGTATTTTACAAAGATTCCACTTTTACGGAAGATTGGCAGTAGTATTATATCTTGGTTTATCGGGAGATTTGTGGCTGGCGGGATATTTGATACCCAATGTGGCCTTAAGGGGTTTAGGTCATCTGTTGCGGAAGATCTATTTTCTAGGAGTCGCATGCGGCGTTTTTCTTTTGATGCAGAGATTCTTTATATTGCATTGAAACGAAACTATGATATCAAGCGCCTGCCGGTTCGGCTACGCTGTAACGAAGAATCAGTGTCTAGCGTCAAAGTTTTCCGGGACGGCATGAGGATGCTACTGGATATATTGAGTTTTAAATGGAACCATCTTCGCGGTTTTTATGATAAAAAGTAAGTAGATCTAACGAAATTAAACTGGACACGGCCAATCAAGCCGCTCTTTCGTTCTTCGAATATGCGCAATACGATTAGCTGCCAATCGCATATCTACTAGAAGACTTTCTCCTTCAAAAAAAAGATACTTATTCGGAGTAACACTACTTGTCACTGCTACAATCTGACTTTCCGGCAGCTTCAAATCCCGTAACGAGGCGCGCACCATCGAACCTATGTTGTGCGCAGGGCATGAAGAAAAAAGTCCGAACTCATCACTCTTGGTATCTGCAAGCGAATACGAAGGACGCAGAACATGAATGTGACGAATTTTTTCTGAAAAATTCTTGTTAATTGTATTCTCCATATGCTGAATTTCGATATAGCCAGGCAATGCAAAATAATTCAACAAATTATAATGCGCTGAAAAGCTGGTCACACCAACCGCAATGGCAAGCAAAATGGTTTTAATTTTTTTAAATTTTGGCTGAAGCAAGTTAAATGTTCTAGAAAAAATAACATAAACTAAAATCACGAGCCCGGCGCTAATTGCAATGCAAATTCGATAACAGGGATGATCGTACTTGCCGATCAAAATCGGCAAAATGCTGAGAAGAAACAGGCCGGCAATGATCAAATTTCTTTCTATTAGGCTGGTCACCAAATTTATACGAGAATTTTTGACCTGTAATTTAAAAAAACCGTGTATTAATTCAAAAATAGCTGCAAATGAAATGAAGGCAACCACCAAGATTGACAGCCATTTTCTTGCTTGGATGCTCCACAGATTAAAAATATATGAAGTGAAGAGGTTGAGCAACCAATTTATTTTTGCAGCCCAATCTTCCGTAAAAACCACCCTTGAATCAGCCGGAAAATAACCGTAATATTTTTGAAAAATAGGGAAAAGAATACTGCGGAAAAAAATAAAATAAAGCGCCATTGCGGACAAACCGACTGGAATATAAAATGCCAGAAGCCGTCGCCATTTTTTTTGTTCCGCGGCTCTTGACATCGCAATCGGTAAAATCAATGCAGCCCAATATAACATAGGCGTTGCTTGATAAATTAATAAGGCGACTATCAGAAAAATAATAGCCAAGGTAATTCTAAAACCAGTCTCGCCTATTGTGAGTGCTTGTGTTGCAGGTTTGAATAAAATCTGGACGGCCAAAAACGCTAATAATGCGGACACGATTGAAAAATTTGTGGTGATCCATGCTACCAAAACCTGGAAACCTGGTAAGACACAAATGAGAATTGCGAGTGCAAAAGCATCAAATCGCAGAAGATTATTTGTTCTGAACCACGAATATAAAGCAGTACCGACCATGCTCAATAAGCAGATTGCAACTAATCGAACAAGCCTTGTATAAATCAAAGCTTTAGATACCAGACTGCCAGCAGCGCAAAGATGCAAATTATTAAGCGGTCGGCCCACAAAGTTATGCAAAGCGAATAGAGGGTGTGTGGCGCAATTACCTGGGATCATTGACCATAAGAACCAATCGTCATGGAATGCATAATTATATTGTAAGATGGGCAGGAAAATTAGGATAAAAGTTAACAGAAAAAAGAAATAGAGGATAATTTTCCTGAAAAACCTAGGTAAAGAAGTATTTAGACTAAACAGGTCAATCATCTTTTGAGGACAAGGGTATTTAGGATTTAGAGCCGGACTTGAGAGTTTCAATCTCGGCTTCTAAACTGGTGAGTCGTTTCTTCAGGTCGGATACATCCGTATAATTTTCAGCGGCGCGAAGTTGCGCGGCAATTTGTTTACGCATTTCCTGATAAGGCCGAGCGGGCTGTCCAAACCAGATTTGTTTCGCAGGGATTTTCTTTCCGGATGGAACGCCTGAGAGGCCGCCCAGCATAGTGCCGTCACCAATTTCAACATGATCGGCAAGCCCCGCGCCGCCGCCCATGGTAACGAAATTTCCGATTTTACAGCTTCCCGATATACCGACCTTTGCTGAAATGGCACAGTGTTCGCCAATTTCTACGTTGTGTGCGATCTGAACCTGATTGTCGATTTTAGTTCCTTTTCCGATGACGGTTTCGCCGACCGTCGCGCGGTCAATTGTGGTGCCGGCACCGATTTCGACATCATCATGAATGACCACAATACCGACTTGCGGTACTTTTTGCTGCTGTTTTCCGTCAAATACAAATCCGAACCCATCAGCTCCCAAAACTGCGCCCGCATGGATCGTGACCCGGTTTCCAATTTTTGCTTTTTCATAAATCATGACGTTTGGATGAATGATTGTGTTTTCGCCGATGGTGACATTGCGATCCAAATGAGCGTGTGATCGAATAACCGAATTTTTTCCGATCTCAACATTTTCTCCCACGTAGGCAAACGGCTCTATTGTCACATTTTCATTGGTTCTGGCAGTTGCGGCCATGTACGCAAGTTTTGAAATTTGTCCGTTAAATTTTTGAGGCGGGTAAAATACCGAAAGCAGCATGGCAAACGCAAGTTTTGGATTTTCAACCTGAATGAGTGGTTTTGAAGATTTTAGAATATTTTTTGGAACGATGATACAGCCGATTTCGCTTTTTTCTAACTCCGGCAAGTCTTTGGGATTTAGAAGAAAGGTGATGGCTTGGCGGGCCGGCTTTTCATAACTGGAGACATCGCTGATCATGATTTTAGAGTCACCGACCACGGCTCCATTAATGATTTTTGCTAACTCTTGTATGGTGTGCGGCATGGCGAGCATTTTATCTTGTGGGGTCCGAAAGTCAAGGTCGCTTTCCCGGAAGAAACAAAACTTGTCATCCTAAGTTGAGATGATATAATGGTTTATCAATCGAGGAGAAAGCCCATGAAAAAGTTTTTTATCTTAATACCATCCCTGCTTTTGCTGACCGGCTGTTTTGAGACCAGTTTTAATTTTAAAACCAACGTTTCTTCTGATGGCTCTATTACTCGCGAAACTAAAATCGAAGGGCGCGGCGCTGACCGGTTTACCCCTCCATCGGGCAAGGGCTGGGAAGTAAAAACCTATCAAACACGCGGCGGCCAATCAATTTTAGATGATAAATATTTTCATATTTACGCCATGGGCCGCTTTAAAAGTTCATCTCAAATGGGCAGCGATTATCAGTTTGATTCCAATAAGAGTTTTGCTGAAGTGAGCGATGAAGAGAGGCAGAATTTCATAGCACTCGGTATCGTGGAGCCTTTTGAGGAAAATATTTATTCGAAGAACAAAATTCAGGTGATCAAGCACGCAGGGTTGTTCAAATCGCGATTTGAATATTCCGAGTCATTCACAAATCAGAATATCATTGAACTTCTAATTAATGATCTGAAAAAAGAAGTGGTTCGCCAGGATATCGCAGTGGAGCCTCAGGCAGCCGCAGTACCTTCTGAAATTTCCGCCGTTCCTGTTCCGGAAACTGAAGTGCAGGGCGAAACGCCGGTATCGGCCGCACAGCCTGATTTAGCGGTTCCAACTGCAACGATTGAAGGCCAGCTTCTTGCTCCAAAAAAAGTAGAAGCAATTGCGGCAGAAAAACTTGATAAGGAAATTCTCTCGCAATTTAAATTTCATTCAGAAGTAACGCTTCCGGGTAAAGTTACTTCGTCTAATGCGGATCGCGTGTTGGGAAATACGGCCATTTGGGATTTTACCGCTAAGGATTTTAAAGGCGGAATTGCGCAAAAAACCTTGGTGATTCAATCTGAGATGATTGAATGGAAAACCATCGTCCTGCTAGCTGTTTTGGCGTTATTGATTCTTTTCGGAATCGGATCTGCGCTCACCAAAAAACCAAAGAACGCCCGAGCGCGTTCAAATAAACGCAGTTCATAATGAAAAAAGCGCTGATCACGGGTATTACAGGGCAGGATGGTTCATACCTTGCTGAACTTCTTCTTAAAAAAGGTTATGAGGTCCACGGAATTATCCGGCGCACGAGCACTTTTAACAGCCGTTCGCGCCTAGAATCCATTTATCAGGATCCGCACATCAAAAAAGCGTCCCTGTTTTTGCATTACGGTGATTTAAATGATGCGAGTTCGCTCAACAAGCTTATCCGGACTATACGGCCGAATGAGATTTACAATCTCGGCGCGCAGTCGCATGTGAAAACAAGTTTTGATATCCCCGAATATACTTCAGAAGTCACCGCCATCGGCGCGTTGAGGCTTTTGGAAGCGATTCGCGAATCCGGCCTCCATCCCAAATATTATCAGGCTTCCTCAAGTGAAATGTTCGGCCGTGCGGTGAAGGGGAAGAAGCAGAATGAAAAAACAATTTTTAATCCTGTGAGTCCGTATGCCGCCGCCAAGGAATTTGCAAACCGGATTACAACCATTTACCGTGAAAGTTACGGCATGTTCGCCTGCAACGGTATTTTATTCAATCACGAGTCGCCGAGACGCGGAGAGACTTTTGTAACACGAAAAATTACGATTGCGCTTGCCCGAATCAAGCACGGCCTTCAAGACAAGCTTTATCTCGGCAATCTCAATGCAAAGCGCGACTGGGGATTTGCGGGCGATTATGTGGAAGCGATGTGGATGATGCTTCAGCATAAAAAGCCGGATGATTATGTGATTGCAACAGGCGAAACCCATACAGTGCGCGAATTTCTTGAGGAAGCGTTTGATTATGTGGGGCTTCACTGGAAAAAGCATGTCAGAATCGACCCGCGCTATTTTCGTCCGCTTGAAGTGGAGTATCTGCAGGGTGACGCTTCTAAGGCGCGCAAAATTTTGGGTTGGAAGCCGAAAGTTTCTTTTAAACAATTGGTCCGCATGATGGTGGACGCAGATCTTGAGGCGATTGGACGCTAAAATAGAACCTACAACGACAATCTAACAATCTTTTAAAATCTTCTAATATTACATGCCAGTTTCGCCGGTTTATATCTTAGGAATTTCGAGTTTTTATCATGATGCCGCCGCCGCGCTCATCAAAGACGGCGAGATTGTGGCAGCGGCTCAGGAAGAGCGTTTCACGCGAAAGAAACACGATGCTGATTTTCCTGAAAACGCCATCCAATTTTGCTTAAAACAAGCGAATATCACCATTCAGGATGTTTCCCATATCGCATTTTACGAAAAACCATTTGTAAAGTTTGAAAGAATCCTGGAAACTTATTTAGCCTACGCGCCGTTCGGTTTCCGATCATTTATCAAGGCGGTTCCTATTTGGCTGAATGAAAAACTTTGGCTTTCCGATGTGATTCGCCGCAAACTTGAATTTAAGGGCAAACTTCTATTCCCCGAACATCACGAATCACATGCCGCTGCCGCATTCTTTCCATCGCCGTATGAGCGCGCTGCTTTTTTAACGGTTGACGGGGTCGGTGAGTGGACGACCGCCAGTTTTGGTGTTGGAAATGGAAACCAGGTTCAAATTCATTCCGAAATAAAATTTCCGCATTCCCTGGGGCTGTTGTATTCAGCTTTTACTTACTACACAGGCTTTCGTGTTAATTCGGCGGAATACAAAGTGATGGGGCTTGCGCCATATGGTGAACCCAAATATGCTGACTTGATTCTTAAGGAATTAATTGATTTAAAGGAAGACGGTTCGTTTAAATTGAATATGTCTTATTTTAATTACTGCGCAGGGCTCACCATGACAAACCGTAAATTTCACAATCTTTTCGGCGGCCCGCCGAGGAAACCGGAAACACCGGTTACTCAAAGAGATATGGATTTGGCACGTTCCGTTCAGTGCGTGACGGAAGAAGTGATGCTCCGAATCGCGAAACACGTGCATCGAACAACGGGTGAAGAAAATCTTTGTTTGAGCGGTGGTGTGGCGCTGAATTGCGTTGCAAATGGCCGGATTTTGCGTGAAGGCCCGTTTAAAAGTATCTGGATACAGCCGGCCTCAGGTGATGCGGGCAGTGCTTTGGGCGCGGCATTAATTGGTTGGTATCATGTTCTAAATCAGCAGCGCAAAGAACGTTCAGCGGATGTGCAAAAGGGATCTTTGATCGGACCGGCTTATTCAGATTCTGAGATCGTAAGCTATTTAAATGATGAAAAAGCGGTTTACGAACTTTTAAGCGAAGAGCAAATGATCGAAAAGACGGCGGATTTAATTGCGCAGGGAAAAGTGATCGGCTGGTTTCAAGGGCGCATGGAATTTGGGCCTCGCGCACTCGGGAATCGAAGCATTATTGGAGACGCACGCTCTCCCGAGATGCAATCAAGGATGAATCTAAAAATTAAATTTCGCGAGTCATTCCGGCCTTTTGCTCCTGTGGTGCTGAAAGAAGAAGCTTCTGAATGGTTTGAAATTAATCAAGAAAGCCCGTACATGCTTTTGGTGGCGCCAGTGCAGAAAAAGCATTGCCGGGAGCAATCGGGCGAGCTGCAGGGTTTAGAACGTTTGAAGGCGCTTCGGTCCAGTATTCCTGCGGTAACGCATGTGGATTATTCTGCCAGAGTCCAGACAGTTGACTCAGAGAGGAACCCGATTTTTTACAAATTATTGAATCGTTTTCATCAAAAGACAGGCTGTCCTGTCATGGTCAACACTTCGTTTAATGTGCGCGGGGAACCTATCGTTTGCATGCCCGCCGACGCTTACCGGTGTTTTATGAGAACCGAAATGGATTGCCTGGTGATGGGCAATGTTGTGCTTGAGAAGGATAAACAAGATCCATCCAAGATCAGGCTGGATGAAGTCAAGGAATTCGCCTTAGATTGAGTTGATATGGAACGAGAAGCGGTAACTACAAAAAAGATGAGAAAGTTTGGCCACACCATGGCAATTGCTTTTTCTATTATTGGCGGCTTGCTCTGGTGGAGGCACAAATCGGCAGTGCCCTACCTGATAGGGGTAGCCGCTTTTTTTGAGCTGTTTGCACTCTTTTTGCCGGACTGGCTTGCGCCGGTTGAGAAATTTTGGATGAAACTTGCGCATGTGCTGGGCTGGATTAATATGCGTATCATTTTAGGAATTCTTTTCTACGCAGTTTTTACGCCTTTCAGGCTTTTTTTGTTCCTTCTCCGAAAGGATTTATTGGATCAGGCAATCGAAAAAGATCGGAAGAGTTATTGGATTGTCCGTTCTCGTCCAGCTGTGCGGCCTGAATCATACGAGAAAATGTATTAAAACATCAGGTTCGGTATTCGATTTATGATTGGAGTCAAAATTTTGATTCAAAAGAGTTTTTGTTCTGCTAATCGTTGATGCTCTCACTCATTATTCCCACTTTTAACGAAAAAGAAAATATTGAACCGCTTATTTCAAAAATTCGGACAGCATTGCAGTATCATGATTATGAACTTATCATTGTGGATGACGACTCCCGTGATAATACTTGGCAGGAAGTCGAGCGGCTCATGCCTGCAAATCCTCGTTTGCATTTGATCCGGAGGGTGGGCAGGCGCGGGTTGAGTTCCGCTGTAATCGAAGGATTCCAGCTGGCAAAAGGCGATATCTTGGGTGTGATGGACGCCGATCATTCTCATGATGCCGCTTTATTGCCCAAGATGATTGATTTGATTCAAAGCGGGCAGGCGGATTGCGTTGTGGGTTCGCGCCGAATTTTGGGCGGAGGTGTTGACCGTTGGCCATGGCATCGAAGGCTTGCAAGCGATTTCGCCACCATCTTAGCACGCAGCTTCACAGGACTTCATATTCAAGATCCTATGAGCGGATTTTTCTGTATTCCGCGTAACATTTTTATAAATATTGCATCAAGGTTGAAGCCAAAAGGTTACAAGATACTGCTGGAAATTCTGGCCAGAACAAAAGAGGTTCAAATTGTGGAGCTGCCTTATATTTTCCAGGATCGCAGGCAAGGCTATAGCAAATTATCGCTTTACGTGATAGTGCTGTATGTCAGGCAATTAATCAGTTTGTTCTTACACCGAATTCGGATTTCTTTTTTTAATTGGTAAACAATAATGTGGCCCGTATGTCCATGAGAGTTGACTGATATGTGCGGTTTTAGCGGAATTGTAGACTTTAAAAACACCGGAGGCCGGAAACTTGAACAGTGCCTTCGGTCCATGAACGGGCAGCTTATTCACCGCGGGCCGGATGATCACGGGTATTTACTCGCCAGCCTGGGTAATTCTTCAGCGCCCATCCGGTTTCATGAGCAAATTCAGAATTTCAGCAATGAGGAAATTAATAACTGTAATTTAGGGTTTGGCCATCAGCGTTTGTCTATTATTGACTTAAGCTCTGCCGGAGCGCAGCCCATGCCGTCCAACGATCAGAGGCTGTGGGTTGTTTATAATGGCGAAATATTCAATTTTATTGAAATTCGAGATGAACTTAAAGCGCTCGGTACGGTTTTTCGCACACAGAGCGACACTGAAGTCATTTTGCATGCCTATGAGCGATGGGGCGAAAGCTGCTTGCAGCGTTTTAACGGTATGTGGGCATTTGCAATACTGGACCGGCAGAAGAATAAAATTTTCTGCGCCCGCGACCGGTTTGGCATAAAACCTTTCTACTATTATCTAGATTCTCAATTTTTTATTTTTGCCTCTGAGATCAAAGCGATCCTGGAGCATCCGCATTTTAAGCGATCACCTAATGATCGAATGCTGTTCGATTTTTTGATGTATGGTAATCAAGACCATACGGATGAAACTTTCTTTGAAGGCGTCAAGCAGATTCCGCCGGCGCATTACCTGACAGTTGGCAGTCACGGTAAAAATGAAATGAAGCGGTGGTGGGATATCCGGATCGCCGAAGAGAACCGCACAAATTTTCAAACGTTTGATTTTAATAAATCAGCAGAAACTTTCCGTAATTTATTAGAGGATTCGGTTCGAATCAGATTGCGAAGTGATGTGCCGGTGGGTCTGTCACTCAGCGGCGGCTTAGACTCGTCGTCCGTTGCGCAGCTTGTAACCAATTTAGGCCGTAAACAGAATTCGAGTAAAAACACTTACCGATCGTTAACCTTTAGCGCTTGTTATGATCAGGCCGGGTTTGACGACCGCGAATTTATGACAGAAGCGCTTAAAACACTGGATGCAGAAGATTTCTATATTTTTCCGAATGCCGATGATCTTTGGAATGAAATTGAACAGATGACCTGGTTTATGGATGAACCTTTCCATTCGAGCAATCAATTCGCGCAATGGAGCGTCATGAAATTAGCGGCACAGCACAAAATCAAAGTAATTTTGAGCGGGCAGGGTTCAGACGAGTATTTGGCGGGTTACCGAGGCTATAACAGCGTTTATTTGGCTGAATTGTTGAAGATGGGAAAGTTGTCTAAAGCTTTTGATAATTTTCAGAAGATTTGTACGCATCAGGAAGGCATTGGCAAACTATCTTTAATATTGCGGGTTTTGTTTGGAATTATGCCGCCGTCTCTGCTCGGGTTTATCCGGCCCGTTGAGCGCTGTATTGGCAAAACCCCAAAAGGCCACGACCTGAGCCTCTTGAATTTAGATTTTGTAAATCGTTTTGAAGATCGCCACCAAAGATATTGGCAAAATCGAAGCGTAGAGCTCGGGAATTTGAATCAAAAATTGTATCGCGATGTTTTCCAATACAGCTTACCTCTCTTGCTTCATTATGAGGACAGAAACGGAATGGCATTTTCAATTGAAGCGAGGCATCCTTTTTTAGATCACCGCCTCGTTGAACTTGCTTTTTCGCTGCCGTCATCGCTTAAAATTCATGATGGGCGCAATAAATGGGTGGTCAGAAAAGCGATGCAGGGTATTTTATCTGAAAAAATTCGTGACAGAAAAGATAAAAAAGGTTTCGTAACTCCCGAAACAGCTTGGCTTCAGAGCGGGTTAAAGAAAATAAGGCCATTTTTTGAAGATTCCAAGTTAAAATCAGCCGCTTACGTCAACTCTAAACGGGCGCTCCATCATTTTGATACCTTAGGCAGGAACGAGCGTTATAGCCAGCAGACGGACCTGTGGCGCCTGGTTAATCTGGAAATTTGGTTCAAAAAGTTCTTCTAAGGTTGTCCCCTATAAAATTATTGTTAGCCGCTTCTTTTCGAGGTATAATTCACCTTAACTCATTACCAGAAAACAGGATGAATACTGTTTCATGCTTTTTTCTAAGCAGAGAGATAAAAGTTGCTGCAAGATTGGGTGGGATCTCGTTATTTCCAACAAAAGGGAAGGAATATTATGTCTAAATTGGCTTTAATAAAGGAGTTGTGGGAATTCTTGAAGGTCAGGAAAAAATGGTGGCTTTTTCCAATTGTCACTGTTTTATTCTTGTTAAGTTTTTTAATTGTTGCGACACAAGGTTCTGCTATTGCGCCTTTCATTTACACTTTGTTCTAGAAATTGAGATGCCAAAGCATGCCTAAAAAGGGAATTCTGATTATTAACGACGCAGTTTTAATTGCCTGCGCCTATTTTCTATCCTACTTTATCCGCTTCGATTGCAGGTATCCGGTTCAATTTATTGATCTGATACTTAAAACACTCCCGATCATTATTTTGGTCAAGATCGTTACTTTTTTCTTCGTTGGAATGTACAAGCCTGTTTGGCGCTATGCCAGCATTAGCGCTGTTTTATTGATTATTTGGGCGACGCTTCTTTCATCGCTGGTATCGGCTTTCGGGCTTTATATTCTTAATTTGCGCGCCCCTCGTTCTATTTTGATTTTAGATTTAATGATTTCCTTTCTCTTGGTAGGGTCTTCCAGGCTTCTTGTGAGGTTGTTTAAAGATTATGTTGTGATGCGCTCAAGGCCTGAGAACCATCCAAAAGATCAATTGCAAAAGAGAATTCTAATTTATGGTGCGGGTGATGCGGGAGAACTTGTCCTGAGAGAGCTTAAATCAAACCAGAGAACACGGCATGTGGAAGTGGTGGGCTTCATCGATGATTACAAAGGGAAGGGTTCGCGGATCCACAATGTGCCTATTTTGGGGAATATCAATGACTCTGACGACATTATAGACCGCCACCGAGTTGAAGAATTAATTGTCGCGATCTCATCACTTCCAGGTGAAAAGATGCGCCAGCTGGTTGAGCGATGCGGGCGTCTCGGGGTTCGATTTAAGGCCATTCCGCGGATCGGAGATATTGTGGATGGGAAAATTACGATGAACCAGCTGCGCGACGTCGAAATTAGCGACTTGCTCAAGCGTGATCCAAAAAATCTGGACTGGGACTTAATTCAGAAGTTTATCAAAGACAAACGGGTATGTGTCTCAGGATCGGGAGGATCGATTGGAAGCGAACTTTGTATGCAGATTGCAGAGTGTGCACCGGCGAAATTGATTCTCATTGAAAATTCAGAATTCAATCTGTATTCCATCCAAACCAAATTAGCAGATAAATGGCCAAAGCTCAGAGTCGTCAGTTTTTTAGCAAGTGTCGCTGATCCGGCGAAAATTGACAGCATCATTTCTGAGCACAAGCCTCAGATTATTTTCCATGCCGCCGCTTATAAACATGTTCCGATTTGTGAAGACAATATATGCGCTTCCGTTTTTAATAATGTGGGCGGTACCGTTAATATTGCGCGGGCAGCTGACCGGCACGGCGTCAGTCAGTTTGTTTTTATATCAACCGACAAAGCGGTTAATCCTAAGAGTGTGATGGGTCAGACAAAAAAGTTGGGAGAGTTGTTTGTCCATAATTTAGATCGCAAAAGTAAATCAAGTTTTATGATCGTGAGGTTCGGCAACGTCCTTAAAAGCTCGGGAAGCGTTTTGACCCGATTCAGAGAGCAGGTGCTGAAGGGCGGCCCTGTCACGGTCACACATCCTGAGGCAACGCGGTATTTCATGCTCATTGATGAGGCGGTCAAGCTTATTCTGCAGGCAGGCTCAATCGGTAAGGGCGGTGAAACGTTTGTGTTGGACATGGGTTCTCCTGTTAAGGTGATTGATATGGCGCGGGAATTAATCACCACCATGGGATACCGCCCTGACAAGGATATTAAGATAGAATATATATCGCTCAGGCCCGGTGAGAAGATTCATGAAGAATTATTTGAAGACATTCATCAAATGGATTCAATCCACGAAAGCATTTTTATGAGTAAAAATGACGTGGTGGATTGGAGCGAGTTAAATACCTCCATCGAGGAATTGCTGTTCAACGCGAGCCAGCACAAAACCGAGCTCGTGAGAAAAGGCCTGGATCAAATTTGTCAGGCCTCTTCCTTCTCCTCTAAACGTACAGATGATTTGCCGCCTACCGTGGCTAGAAATGCCAGTGCCCGCTCCTGAGTTGTCTAGATGAATTTAAAAACAGCAGCGTTTCTTATTTATTGTATTTTCTTTTCTTGTCTTCCGTTTTCTATATCCATTGCCGAAGCCTGTGTTATCTCTATCCTCGTTCTTTTGATTATGATTCAAGCTCAGTCATTTCTTCAAACGAGGGTGTCGGCGGGGGGTCAGAACATTTCCGGGCACGTTACCGGAAGGTTTCTATTTCCCGCAGTACCCGTTAATTTGTATGTCTGTGTTTTTGTGTTTTTCTTTCTGCTGTCGTTTGCCGTGACGTCGTTTCAAACCCCTGAAAATTTCTACGTTAGCTTTCGCGGCTTTCTTAAAATTATCAAATGGTTCATTGTATTTTACGGAGTCGTAACGGTGGTTGATAGCCCCAAGAAAATCAGGTTCGTCAGTTTGGTGGTTTTAATCTCCTGCGCAGTCATTATTTTGAACGGTATTTTTCAACTGGTCTATGGCCATGACTTATTTTTTGGATATACGGCAACCGCTCCCTATAAATTCCCCCGCGTCCGCTCTTCTTTCTCAAGCGATAACGCCTTTGCAACTTATTTGATGATGACGGTGCCTTTTGCGGTTTTGAGCGGATTTGTGCTTATGAGGAAGCTGAAAAATAATTGGAGCCGTCAAGCGGCCCGCGCCCTCTTGTGGATTTTAATTACCGCTGCTTTTATTTGTTTTGCCCAAACCCGCACAAGAGGCGCATGGATTGCGCTTGTACTTGCTTTGATCGGTGTCTGGGTGGTTCAGAGGCCAAAAAAAACCACCAATATTTTAATTGTTTTATCGATCGTAACAGTCTGTATAGCCCCCATTTTAATTAATGGCATTTCCAATAATTTTCATGTGGACAGCTCAACGGGCGTCATCAGATTTATTTTTGACGAAGATATTTTTACCTATACAGCAAAAGATCTTGGCCGTGTAAAGCTTTGGGCTGAGGCGCTTCAGATGTCTTCCAATCATTTTTTCTTTGGCGTGGGCCCGAATGCCTATGCGAAAGTGGCTGTCGGTTACAAATCTTTTCAGTATGGCGGTATCTATCCTCATAATTCCTATCTCAAATTGCTGGTCGAATTAGGCTTTTTCGCATTTCTGGCTTTTATGAGTATGCTGGCAGCGTTAATTCATCAGCTGGTCAGATCTATCCGCGATTCAAGGGAAAGTAAGTCTGATTTAGTTATTATTCAGGCCGGTGTATTTATTGCGGTAGCATCGTTTATGATGAAGGCATTTGTGGATACGGAAATTGAGTCATTGCAGAGAATTTATATGTTTTGGTTTTTCGCGGGGCTTGGCATCTCCATTTCGAAAGTATTATTGCTGGATCGATTTCAGAGTCAAGCTCAAGCTGCAGGCGAGCCCATCTCGGTTTTACATATTGGCAATCAACAATCGATCCGCCGTTTGATTGGCATGCACATGGCACATCAAAAGCAATCGGGCTATCGCGTGACAGCGCTGACCTCATCCAAAGCGCCTTATTCTGAAGTCCATGGAATTCCGGTAAAAACCATTTCATTTGAAGAGCAATCTATCAGTCCTGTCCGGGATTTTTTTGAATTCATGCGCCTGGTGCGGGTTATTTTTCAGATTTCACCGGATATTGTTCATACCCATAGTGTCAAATTTGGAATTTTTGGCCGCATTGCGGCCCGGATTGCCGGAGTTCCGTACGTGATTCATACCGCTCACGGAATTTACAGGCCTCATAATGTAAATGCACTAAGACGCTTGATGATTGACGGGCTTGAAAAGATTGCCGGCTATTTTTGTGATTCGATTTTATTTGTCAGCCGGTTTGATTTAACGGCGTACGTGGAACGTAAGATTGTGAGCAGTGCAAAAGCTTCCTGGATTGGGAACGGGATTAATTTGGAACGTTTTAACCTCACAGCACATGATCGTGACGAAGTCATGCAGAAACGGAGAGAAATCGGGGTGGGCGATCATCATTTTCTGATCGGCCTGGTCGCGCGGCTTGTCCGTGATAAAGGCTGCGAAGAATTTTTTGAGGTTGCCCGCATGATCTCGGAACATCACCCGAATGTCAGATTTTTAGTCATCACATTAAGTTATTCTCGTAATGACAGCATTCCTGAAGAAACCGCGGTGAAGTATGGATTGAAAGATAAAATCATTTTCCTGCATGACCGGGATGACATGCCGATTCTTTATTTGGCTCTGGATTTATTGGTCCATCCGTCGTGGCGGGAAGGTTTTCCGCGTTCATTGATGGAAGCCAGCGCAATGGGAGTGCCGTGCGTGGTCAGTGACATTGACGGCAATCAAAATGTTATCGAGAATGAAGTGAATGGCTTAACATTTCAGGTGAAAAATTCCAAAGACATGGCAGATAAAATCACATGGGCTATGAGCCATTCGCAGGAAATGAAGCGTATGGCTTTTAAGTCACGCGAAAAAGCCGCGAGAGAATTTGACCAGAAAAAGATGTTTGAGAGAATAGAATTTTCGTATCGAGAGGTTCTTTCGGGTTCGCCATCCAACAAAGAGGCTTCTGAGGAATTCTATGAAATGGCCAGCCGTTAAGACCGTGTTTGATTTTATTTTCTCTGTACTGGTATTAATTGTGTTATCGCCGCTGCTATTGGTAGTTGCGCTTATTATTAAATTGGATTCAAAAGGCCCGGTTCTATTTATTCAGGAAAGAGCGGGATTGGGACAAAAAACTTTCAGGATTTTTAAATTTAGAACCATGCTGGCGAATGCGCAAGATGGCTTCGGTCCTGCCGGGCGGGTTTTAACACAGGGCGATGACCGCATTACCAGGGTCGGACAGTTTTTGAGGGCATCCAGCATTGATGAAATTCCTCAATTGTGGAATGTGGTGAAAGGGGAAATGGCATTGATCGGCCCCAGGCCGGTGCTTCCGGTCCATGTTGAGCAGTTTTCCAGTTTTCAGAAAGAACGTTTTCGAGTTAAACCAGGCCTGACCGGTCTCGTAGCTGTACGGGGAGGCTACGCGCTTTCCTGGCCGCAACGGATTCGCCTTGATGTTTGGTATGTACGGCATCAATCGTTTGCGCTGGATTGTTATATATTTTTTCGAACAATTAAGCTTCTTATTTTTGGGCGTCCCATTTATAATCAGCAGGGAATTAGTGAAGATTTTAAACAATCGAGATAAACGAGTATCCGTATGAAAAAAATCCCGTTATCATCGCCTGACATTACTGAGCAGGAAATTAAATCAGTGGTCGATGTTTTGCGCACGCCGCGGCTCAGCCTGGGGCCTGAGTTAGCCGCTTTTGAAAATGAGTTTGCGAATTTTGTAGGAACTCAATATGCCATCGCGGTCTCAAGCGGAACAGCAGGCCTTCACTGTGTGGTGAAAGCGCTTAACATTGGCGACGGCGATGAAGTGATTACCACCCCTTTTAGTTTTATCGCTTCCGCTAACTGCATTTGGTTTGAAAGGGCGAAGCCCGTGTTTGTGGATATTGACGAAAAGACCCTGTGTATTGATGCAGATAAAATTGAATCTGCAATTACACCACGAACAAAGGCTATTTTGCCGGTTCATCTGATCGGCGAGACATGCGCGATGGATAAAATCCAGAAAATTGCGCAAAAACATAAATTATTGGTTATTGAAGATGCTTGTGAGGCCCTGGGTACCGGCTTCAACGGAAAAAAGGTTGGGAGTTTGGGAGATGCGGGGGTTTTTGCGTTTTATCCCAACAAACAAATGACAACCGGCGAAGGCGGCATGATCGTCACCAACAATCGTGAACTGACGGAAGTTTGCCGAAGCCTGCGTAATCAGGGTAGGGCTCCGGGCGATGGCTTTGTTTTCGATAGGCTTGGCTATAATTACAGATTGAGCGATATTCAGTGCGCCTTGGGGCGTGTACAATTGCGCCGCCTTAACGATATGATCAAGATGAGGCGCCAAGTTGCCGGCTGGTATGCCGAAGAACTGGAAAATGTTTCCGATATTATTCTGCCTGCCGGTATTCAGAGTTCGACTATATCCTGGTTCATTTTCTTGATCCGCCTTAGTAAGGACTATACCGCTGATGACCGTCACGAAATTCGAAAGTTGTTGTCTGAACAGGGAATTGAGACTGCCGCATATTTCCCTAATATTCATTTGCAGAGTTTCTATAAAAAAACATTCGGTTATGAGGCCGGCAGTTTTCCGGTTTGCGAAAGCACCTCAGAGCGGACTATCGCATTACCCTTTTACAACAATTTAAAAAGAGACGATGTGCGGTTTGTAACAGATCAATTAAAATTGGCGCTTCAAAAGGTGTCGGTCTAATTCTTATTTAGATGGGAAGTTGATGATGAATGATCAGAATGATTTTGATTCAGTGAGTCTTCGCGATATTTTCTCAGTACTTGCGAAACACCGGTGGATTGTAATTCCAATTTTCATAGCAATATTCTGCTCCGTGTATTATTTCAAAACAGTCCACTTTCCAACCTTTCGTTTACAGCAGAGCGTGTTATTCCGAGACAAAGGCGGGCGTATTATAGAATCTGATTACTTATTTAACCTGAAAAAACATTTTTTCCAGAGTAATTGGATAGCAGCAGAGATTAATTCAAAAATTCCGGATTCGTCCCTCAGTAATACAGAACTTCAAAAACGATTGGTAAGTAAGATTATTCCTTTTGCCGGCCCATCACCCAAGCGCCCACAGCTTGAAACCGGATATATTTTAACTTTGATGGTGGACGCGGATTCTGTTGAATTTGCCGAAAAGGTGATGGCGCTTTGGGTCGCCGCCCTTCAGGAGGAACTTAAGAGGCAAGGTGATAATACAGGGCTGGATTTTCAGCTTGGTCTCGCGGCTGAACCGGTATTGATCCGAAATCATCATACAGAAAATATCGAAGCCATCGGCACATCTCTCGTGCTGGCTTTTTTGCTCTCTCTTATGATGATTATTGTTTTAGAAATTCTTATTAAACATCAAAGACAACGCTCTTCCTTCTTGTCATAATGCGGTAGAAGTATGAATCCTGGCATCCTGATACTTTTCAGCATTTTTGCGATTTGGTTTTTGCTGACATTAAAGTCGATTAACCGCCCGCAATTATTGTTTCTCGTCTCCGTTGCTTTAATTTCATTCACCAACTTTTCGTTTTTTGGCAGTGAACTTCTGAGCCGGTTTGCAATTCCGGACGCGTTGCTGATTACTCTTTTTGGCATTTATTTATTCAGGATAGCGTTTATCCAGAAAGAAGAAATTATTTTTCCAAAAAGCGCGTTTTTTATTTTTCTGGTTTTTCTAACCGGTATTTTTCTCTCGTTTCTTAGTTTAATTCCGGATCAGGAAATGCTGTATGGAGGAGGAGAGTTTTTAATTATTTTACAGGGAATACTGGTTTTCTTTCTCGGCGCGCATTATGTGAAAAGCGAACAGCAATTTGCCGCATTTCTCAAGGCCTGGATGATTTCTGTTCTTCTGACTTCCATCGTCTGTGTGATAGACATGGGCGACATGGTATTTGCCCCGCCAGTGATTGAGAAGCTTCCTTTCGCACACAGCGGATTTTTTGGTGTTCTTGATGTTCTGTCACAGCAGAGTTTTATTCACGATCTTTTATCTCCGTGGCCGTCTAGAATTATGGGCCCCTTCCGTTCCAACGGGCAGCTCGCGAGCTATGCGCTGACTTCATTTTTTGTCATGCTGGCTTATTTGCATATCCCCGATCAAACCAGGGGAATGAAACGGCTCCTTGTGGTTCTGATCTGGTGTTTGGGCATTTTTGCTTTTTTATCAATGGCACTGCGGGTATTACCCAGTCTCTTTGCAGGCACCGTGCTTTACACCATTTTTGCGTTTCGAAGGTCGGCTAAAAATGGGTTTTTTGTGATCGGTTTAATTGTTGCCGCTGTGTTGCTCATTGCTTCAATCGCAGCGCTTAATCCTCAACTGGTTCCCAGTTGGGCGCGGGATTTGAACATGACACACACTCAAAGCAAAACAATGGGAAGCGCCCCGCTCAGGGCCTGGGCGCTTCCGTCAGTTTGGGCAGCGTTTACAGATCATCCTTTATCCGGTATCGGATTTGGGCGTTTTATTCAATCTGACTATATTAATTTAACCAGAGGTTTTGAGATTCACAGCACACCGCTTCAATTTTTAGCTGAAACAGGTTTGGTTGGTTTCTTCAGCTACCTTCTTCTGATGCTTTATTTTGGTTATTTGGCTTTTCGCAATCTTTTGCTGTCAAAATCCGGTGAATGGAAGGATTTCTTTTTGGTGCTTTCATTCGGTGTTTTATCACTTCCTATCAGCTACCTGTACAATCGCCATCTAAAAGAAAGAACTTTCTGGCTGCTACTGATCTTGATATATGCAGCCTACCGGTTCTTAAGCAAGCGATATGCCGCCACCCGTTCATCCAAGATTGTATAAAGCAGGCTTTTGAATCATGTCTTCCCAAGCCAATCGTTGCGCCGTTTTTGTTGCCGTTAAAGGATTTGCCTTAAGCAATTCAAGGATTCCTTTGATGCGCGCGTTTTTGGCCAGAGGATGGAAAGTCGTGGCGGCCACTACTTGTGACGATTATGTGGATCGATTAAGGCGGGAAGGGATCATTGTTGAATGTATACCGTTCCGGCGGGGAGGTTTTAATTTATTTTCCGATCTGACTGCTTTCCTGAGCTTGCTGAAGGTCTATAAGAAATATCAGCCTTCTCTTATTCAGCATTTTAACGGCAAGCCGATTATTCTTGGAAACTTAGCGGCAAAATGGATTAAGAACAAGGTAATCGTTAATACCATTACCGGTCTCGGACATGCGTTTCTGGAAATGAACCTCTCATTTAAATTGTTTGCCATGGCTTATCGCAGAATTTGTTATGGTTCCGGGGCCACCATTTTTCAGAATTCGAGCGATCATGAAATCTTTCTGAAAAACGGGTGGGTGGATCCTGAAAAATCGCATATTGTGGTGGGTTCCGGTGTAGATCCCGAAAGATTTGTGAACGGCCGTGTGCCAAAATCTTCGACAGCACCGGTTATTCTGATGGCAGCACGGCTTGTGTGGATGAAAGGAATTTCAGAATATATAGAGGCTGCCAAAGAAGTGAAAACCAAATTTCCGAACGCACGATTTTTATTAGCGGGCGCTCCTGACCCTATTCATCCTGATTCAATTCCTGATGAATGGATAAATGCCCGTGTTAAGGAAGGGGTGATTGAGTATTTGGGTTATGTCGATCATCCGGAAAAGCTGTTGCAGACTGTTTCTGTTTGTGTATTGCCGTCGTATCGGGAGGGGCTTCCGCGAATTTTGCTTGAGGCAGCTGCTTGTGAAGTTCCGGTTGTGACTACGGACGTTCCCGGTTGCCGCGAAACCGTCCGGAACGGCGAGACAGGGATTCTGGTTCCTGTGCGCGATGGCAGGGCGTTGGCTCATGCAATCGAAGAGCTGCTGAAGGATCCAGGTAAGGCCCGGAAAATGGGAGAACGAGGGCGTCAATTCATCCAGGACCAGTTCGATGTTCGCGGCATTGCTCAAAAATATATTGCAATCTATAGTTCACTCGGGATCGATATCGAATGATTAAAATTGAAAAGCCGATTTTTATCATTGGCGCGCCCAGATGCGGTAAAAAAATGACGGCAGAAGTGCTGGCCCGTGACCCGTCTGTGTATGCGTTTCAATATGAGATGAATTTCTTATGGCGTTATGGTCACGCTTCTTTTCCGCATGATCAGCTCACGCCGCCAATGTTATCCGGCTATATTCAATCTTATATTCAAAGAAGATTCAGCGATTATTTAATGGCGAACGGTAAGTTGCGTATTGTTGATCGCACCGATCATAACGTTGTGCGGGCAGATTATGTGGATGGAGTTTTTCCGGACGGGCTTTTCATTCTTGTAGTCCGGGAACCGAGGGCTGCTATCGCATCAGCCATCAAGCGGCGGCAGGAGAAAGTGGGGATGTTGCCCTACCTAAAGAAGTCGCTTACGGTTCCAGCACGGGATTTGGTATACTATAGCATCCGGTATCTAAAAGATATTTTTCAGGCCCGGTTTGCACAAGGCGGTTATAAGAATCTCTGGGGAATACGCACGCCCGGCACTTTACGGCTGGATCCCAAAAGCTCATTGGCTGAGAAGTGCGCATTGCAATGGCGTGAATGTGTGGAAGCAGGCTTGGAATTTTCGAAAGTTTTTCCGCCGGACCGTTTTCTGATCGTCCATTATGAGCGGTTGGTCAAGAATCCAAAGGAAGAATTTAAGAAGATTTTTGAATTTTCCAAATTATTCTGGAGTCCTGATATTGAAGAATGGGTTGATCAAAACATTCATTCTGCAAGTTTAGATAAATGGAAGGAGCAATTGACGGCTGATGATTTATCGCAAGTGGAATCATATACCAGGGATCTGGCAGGGCGCCTTGGTTGCTAGTCTTCATTGTCAAGGGTATGCCTCAAGATTGGATAACTGAATTTCATGGAAAATTTCACTCCAAAGGTTTGACGCTCGGAGAGAGATTTATCAAACGAGCATTTGACTTACTGGTTGCTGCGATTGGCATTTCTCTGACCTGGTGGATTATTGCTATCGCGTATTTATTGGCATGGATGGATACCGGACAGCCGGGCTTTTTTGTCCAGCATCGCGTTGGCCGATACGGCAAGCTGTTTAATCTTTTCAAGATTCGGTCTATGCGCGATGATCCTAAAATTAAAACAACTGTGACGACCGCAAATGACCCGCGCATTACCAGGTTGGGACGATTTTTTAGAAGACTCAAGATTGACGAATTGCCTCAGTTGTTTAATGTCCTCATGGGCGATATGACAATCGTAGGTCCGCGGCCGGATGTTTTGGGATTTGCGGACCGGCTTCAGGGTGATGATCGTATTATTTTGACGATCAGGCCCGGCGTCATTGGTCCGGGTACGCTTAAATATTTGTATGAAGAAGAAGCTCTGGCCCGTCAGCCCAATCCGGAACAGTATAATCGTGAAGTAATATTTCCTGACAAAGTCCGGCTCAATCGCGCGTACGTTGAAAATTATTCTTTTTGGAATGATCTTAAGTATATCTTTAAAACATTCCAACGAATCAAGTATCACCATCAGTAGTTTTAATAAGAGAAAACAAAATGGGAATTTCAAAGTTAAAGCAAGTGGACATCATCGCCACCGTTGGTCCGAGATCTCTGTCCCGTTCAGTCATCCATGACATGATTAAGGCAGGGGCGTCGATCTTAAGAATCAATGGGTCGCACGAGGATGTGGGCAATATCGAAATCTGCACCAAACAGCTCCGGGAATGGGCCGGTAAGCGCGCGAAAATCCTGGTGGATATTCCCGGCAATAAAATCAGAACTTCGCATTTGGGCGACCCCATTATTTTAAAACCCGGCAAAGTGGTGCAGCTTTTCAAGCATCAGGTTAATTTTCCGGGGTTTTTCAAATTATTACGAAAAGGCGATACCATTTTGGCAAATGACGGCTTGATCCGGTTTAAAGTCCTGAAGCAATCAAGCGAGGGAATTGTTTTTAAATCAGAAACCGAAGGCAAACTTGAAAACAACAAGGGTTTTCACATCTCTCGAAAACTTCCGCTGCCATTTTTATTCCAAAAGGATGTTCAAATTCTTCAGCTCGCCCGCCGGATCGGGATTGATTTTGTGGGCCTTTCGTTTGTCCGGTCGCCGTCCGAGGTCAGGGAAGCGAAAAAGTATATTCAAGGTTCTGCGGTTAAGTTGCTGGTTAAAATCGAAACGCAAGAGGCGGTTAATTCTCTGAATAAAATCTTGGCCGAATCGGATCAAATTCTCATTGATCGCGGAGATCTGGCGGCGGAAATCGGATACGCCAACGTTTCCCGCATCCAAGCCAAAGTGGTGAAAGCTGCCAAGGACAAGAAAGTGAAAGTTGCGTTGGCAACCCAATTTCTCCACAGCATGGTTGACCGCGATGTCCCTTTGATCGCCGAAGTTGACTCTCTGTATCATGCCATTCAATCCGGCGTGGATGCGATTCAGGTCTCAGAAGAAACTTCCATCGGCCAGTTTCCCGAAAGAGTGATTCAGGTTTTGACCACGATGATCGGGCAGGGCAAAAGGAAAATCTAAGATCCCCGCATGGTTAAGCATTATTTCAAAAAAGCGCTCGAATACAGCCAAATCATCCCCGCGTGGGAAGAATTTCTCTGGCGGCAATCTCATTCTTTGAAGGCCGGCTCGCGGCTCGGCAATTTACGGACCGTGTGTTTGATGGTAGGCCCCAATCGCAATTTGGCGTCTCTTGCAGCACTATTGGTTTATCTGCATGAAAATGGCGCAGCGGTTAATCACGCAGGCCGAAGAGTTTTTTCCAAGAAGGAAATCGACATTTGGCATGACGATTCTAAAGAGTGTTTTGATCTTTTTTGCCGCTACTTAGAATTTCTATCAAAGCGCGGCATGCGCGGCCAAACAGGCGGCTCCATTCTTCATTCAAACGCGGTGGCAGATCATCCGAAAGTAAAGTTGCTGGTGGAAAGCCGGTTTCCAGATCCGGATTTAAAACCAGAGATCCATTCGCTTGTTTGGAAAGAGCCTTTGATGCTCTACAAGTTTTTGGCAAAGGACATGGCGAGAACTCATGACTTTCTTGCGAAGCACCCGGAAATTAAACTTTTATTACCGATACGAAATCCTCTGGATTGCGCCATCTCGAATAAAAATCTAGGGAATCGCTGGCTTCGAAAGGCTTATGGACTTTCCGAATTTTCTCTTGAATCGGTTTTGGAGGCGCTGTTCAGGATTTATTATACTTTTTTTAAATTACAGGAGGCTTATCCTGACAGGTGCCTGGCATTTTTTGAGAATGAATGCAACGAGGAGTTTTTAAATGCCCTTGCAAAATTTTTAGGTTTGACACCTGATCAGACTTGGATTTCAGACTGCCTTCAGGTGTGGAAAGTAAGCAAGCATTACGAGTGGCAGCTTGCCTGGAAAAATTGCTATCAAGAACTTTGCGGGCGGTATTTTGCAGATCAGCCTAAAATCAAAGGACGCTTTTTAACCGCTTTGAATTCATAAAATGAGATCTTGATTGTTTATGGAAACTAAATTAAACACTCCTTTGATTGAAAAAATTCGCAGCAACCGCGCCGGTATCAAAATCAACTTTGTACGTGAAATGCTTGCTGATATTTACAACTGCCTGTGTCTAAAATTTGAGAACCGGTTTTTCGTTTCATTTCCAAAATGCGGCCGCACCTGGCTCCGGTTTTTCGTGGCGAAGTACATTTCAGAAAAATATCATGCACCGTTTATGCTGGATCATTCCATCGTGATGCGGCTTGCCAGTTTGGGTGCCGGCGCTCATTCTGCGCCGCATTATCATTTTACGCATGCCGGTTTCGATATTCCCGATGAATCCGAGTTCAATAAAATCGTGAGGTCGTTCAGAGGTAAACAAATTCACTTTCTGGTCCGCGACCCGCGCGATGTCGCTGTTTCATATTATTGGCATTATCAGAAAAGGCAAAAACGGCTGCATGCCGATGTTCCGCGCAATACGCCGATCTCGATTTTTTTGCGTCATCCGGTTGTAGGAATATCGCAAATTGTCAGATCTATGAATCGCTGGCACCAACATCAAAACGAATTTAACGGGTTTTTTATCTGGCGTTATGAAGATTTTAAAAGGGACCCGAAGAAATCATTTGAGGATCTTTTGACTGCGCTTGGCGAGAAACCGATTGACCGCGCAGCGTTTGATAGCGCTCTTCAATATTCCAGTTTTGATAATATGAAAATGGTGGAACAAAACCAAAAGATCAAAGATCCTATGCTGAGCACGGCTGATCTGACGGATCCCGAAGCATTTAAAGTCAGGCGGGGTATTGTCGGAGGTTATCGGGATTATTTGTCAGCCGAAGATCTTCAGTTCGCGGACTCGGAATTAGTCAAATTGCACCCGGATTTTGGTTATTCAACTACACGATGACGACAATAGCCAATCCGCCCATAACATCTCATTGCTTTTCCATTGACGTAGAAGGATTTGCTGAATCAAACGCGGAATCATTTTCGATTGCTTCTGAATTGATCGGAAGCCGTACGGAACTTGATGAAATTCAGGCTAATGTTGATGCGGCACTGCAGCTATTGTCGCAGTTCAAGGTTAAGGCCACTTTCTTTTGCCTGGGCCATTTGGCAGCGGACCGGCCTCAAATCATCCGTTCTATAGCCAAAGAAGGGCATGAAATCAGTTCACATGGTTATCACCATAAAAGATTGTTCGATCTTCAAGACAAAGAAGTTATCCATTCAATCACCCGTTCCAAGCAAGAACTCGAGCAAGTTGCCGGGCAGAAAGTTTTTGGATTCCGCGCACCGGATTTCTCAATCCGGAAAAGTAATCTTGATGCGCTGGACCTGATTCAGCAAGCAGGCTATCTTTACGACTCCTCTATTTATCCGGTTTCGATGCACGATGTTTATGGTGTTCAAGGCGCTGAGAGAAAAATTCATACATTGTCAAATGGCCTTATTGAATTTCCGCCCGCATCTATCAAAATTTTGGGCGGATCAATACCTGTGTTGGGCGGCGGCTATTTTAGGCTGTCACCCATTTGGTTTTTAAATCGGGCGCTCCGTTATTTCTCCAAATCCGGTATTCCGGCCATGATTTATCTCCATCCCTACGAAATAGGCGACCGGTATCCGCGCTTAGATGATATTTCTTATTATCGAAGGTTCAGACATTGCGTCAATATGTCAAAGGGGAAGCAAAAACTCGGTTCTATTTTTAAAGAACACGCTTTTCGTCCTGCCATTGATTTTATTCGTTTATTTGGAAAATGATTATGTACGGAATTCATTCAGTTTTTACTTACTGTAAAATAGAAGGAATCGGAAATTTCTTGGCGCTATGTTTTCAATTTTGTTTGCGGATATTTTTTTACAAAACTCAGGCCAATCTTTTGACGTTTGATCTATCGAAACATATTTCATTTTCCACAGACCGGGTCCCGCTCCAAATTGAACTATTGGCTGAGAACAGAATTCAAGAATTGTCTCAAATCACCCTGTATGATGAAGAAGAGATCAGGCGGCGGCTTCAGGAAGGCCAGTTTTGCATTGTCGGAATTGTTGATAACAAAATAGCGCATTATTCATGGGTAACTGGCAAGCCTCAAGTTGCCGGGGAAATCGAGTCTGTTTTTAGGTTTAAAAGCGGTCATTTTTATCTTTATAATTGCAGGACATTAAAGAAGTTTCGAGGCCTTCATATTTTTCCGGCCGTTATCAGCCGGGCATTGGCCGAGGCCAAGCTCAGAGGCGCGGTAAGGCTCCGCGCCCTGGTCGCTTCGAATAATCAAGTCTCCTTACAAGCGTTTGAGAAATTTCATTTTATGACTGAGCGGGAATTTAAAGTGACACGCATTTTATTTTGGTACTTTGGAAATCACCAGAAATCTTACGAAGTGTAAATCGAATGCCAGAAATCAAAATTTATCAAAACGGCCTTCCAAAAAACTGGGACTTGCTTGTCAGTCAATTCAAGGGAAGCTGGTATTTAAAATCACGTTGGAAGCGGGTTTTAGATATGACTTTCGGGCATCCGAGTTTCTATTTGGCTGCCGAAGAAGATGGTAATTTGGTTGGCGTGCTTCCGCTCACGCTAGTAAAGAGTCTCGTGTTTGGCCGTTTTTTGGTTTCGGTTCCATACGCCTGTTACGGCGGTATTTGCGCAAACAACGATTCAGTGCGTTCGATGCTTTTAGAGAAAGCCAAGAAAATCGCAAAAGAAACAAATGTGGATTATCTTCAAATCCGCACAGCAGACTCGCTTCATGATACTGATTTTATTTCGACTTCAGACAAAGTGACATTTGAAGCGGATCTGAGTAAAAGCCTGGATTTGTATTGGGAAAATAAAATATCGAATGATGCCAAAAGCGATGTCCGGAAGGCGCTGTCATCCGGGTGTGAGGTGAGTGTCGGAAGAATTGAATATTTAAATGATTTTTATAAAATTTTCTGCCGGAGAATGCACGACTTAGGTTCGCCGGCATATGGAAAGAATTTTTTTGAGAATATCATGAAAGTATTTCAAGATGACGCAAAAATTGTCCTCATTTCACGAAATAAAAAGCCGATAGGCGCCGGGTTTTTAATCGTAGATGATCAACGGATTGAAATGCCGTGGTCAGCGGCTTTAAGTTCGGATTTTAAATACAAACCCAATCATTTAATTTACTGGAAAGCAATTCAGTATGGTTTTGAACGCCGTTGTCAAACTTTTGATTTCGGAACCTCAAACCAAGACTCTCAAAATGCCGCCTTTAAACTGCAGTGGGGCGCGGGAAAAATTCAGCTTGCTTGGAGTTATCATCTTGTCCGGCAAAAGAAACTCAGCGGCTTGAATCCGAAGAACCCTCAATTTTCGTTTGCAATCCAAATGTGGAAGAAGATGCCGCGTTTTTTTGTCGACTATGTTGGCCCAAAATTGGTCCGAGGCATTCCGTGAAGTCGCGGGAAGGCAGCCGTGTTCGTAGAAGTGTGGCCATTCTATTGAGCATTGGTTTTGTTTGGCTTCTTTATCATAGTTGGGGCAAACTCTTTCTGCAAGATTCCTGCAGCGGTTCTTTAACGACTTTTCTCAACACTCTCCTTGGAGCACGGATTTCTGGAATAACGCCTGAATATTGTTTTAGCCGGCTTGACCAACTCATTTCATTTTTATTGATAACTCTTTCTATTGTCGTTATTTTTGTGATTATTTTTGCTTCTTGGGCGAGTAATCGACAACTATCGGAGAAGCCTTGGCTGCAAAATTGGATGTCGTCATTCGTAGCAATCTTGGTTATTTTCCTGCTTGGAGAAATCGGAATCCGCCTGTATCAGAAAGCGGCGAGTCAAATTCCGTTTTCAAGAAACCTGATTGATTTTTATGATCCGGTTCTGGGTTGGAAGGGTAAAGAACAATTCGGCGATTTTCAGGCCCAACGCCCAAAAATTTTGTTTATTGGTGATTCGTTTACGGAAGCTAAAGCAATTGATGAGTCCGCCAAATTCTTTAACATTGTCCGGGATGAACTCAATATTGAGCCGTTCGTTTATGGCAGGACCAGTTATGGAACTTTGCAGGAATATTTGATCTTAGACCGCTATATTGATTTAATTAAACCCGACGTGATTGTTCTGCAGGTTTGCTCAAATGATTTCATCAATAATTCATATGAATTAGAGAAGCAAAGTTTCTTCAACAATAAGCGGCTGCAAAGACCTTACTGGATTGACGGACGGATCCAAAACCGTTTCCCGCGTTCTTCAGAATGGGTACATGCAGTTAAGTTTCAATTATCAAACCACTCCCGTTTATTTTATTTCACTTTAATTGGTATTGATTATCTTTCAATCCGGCTATGGCAATTGAGTGGAACCGAAAGCGTGGAAGCACGCATTGAAAGAGAGGGGACAGGCTTTGATTTGTTTCGTAAATCTGTTGAGATTACCGATTATTTAATCGGTCAAATGAAAGCAAAAGCTGCTGGTAAGGTGTTTGTTGCTTTTCCCGCTGACCGTAAAGAACCTTATTTGAATGAATTTAGGAATGTTTTCAAGAAACACGATATCCCATTTCTTGAAGCGGCATCTGTTGAAATTGCGAGTGAAAAGGATCGGGGCATTAAAGTAGCTCAATCAGACGGGGTTCACTGGAGTAACGATGGGCAGAGGATTGCGGGACGCTCTCTTTCAAAAGAATTAGCCCCCTTGATTCAGAAAGCCGATTCAAAATAAGTCTAATGGAATACTTTTTGATGCCACTTGCTTAGTTTTTTTTCGATTACCGGAATTCCCGGGTTCCACAAATGTTGAATGTTATCACATTGAAACACTTGATAAAAATCGAGCAGTCTCAGCAAATCTCCAAGTTCTTCTTTTGTTGCGTTTGGTAATACAATGGGCTGAGTTTGCGTGGCGCGGTTGATCAAACCAATCGCTTTTGTTGTATCAAAACCCAATTCAGATTTTTTGAGCTCATTGACTATTCTAACAATCAGCTGCCATTCGTTTTGATGGATATCAGACAAAGTTATCTTAGGCATGCTGACCTTTCGACAAACTTTTGAATTGATTCGCAAGCTGCCCCGCCAATGTCAGTGCGTTAAATTGATCAATGTAATCGGTATGCGGATTTGCTGATGTTTTATTCTTCTTCCAATCCTCATAAAGTTGAAGAATGACTTTTTTGAGGTCTGCAATTGATGAAGGTGAAACCAAATGAGCAAAGCTGAGCGGGCGTAAATAGTCGGCGCATACTCCGTCTTTTGGAATGACTGCGAGAATGGGTTTTTGAAGCGCCATGTAATCAAATATTTTCGCATTTACGATTTTTTCCTTCATTTCTTCTTCCACCATCACGAGCAAGGCACTAGCATCTGAGATTTGTCTGAGTGCTTCTCTTTGAGAGCAGAGCGGGCGAAGTTCAGTGATGGGAGAAAGCGGGTGAATCCACCGGTGCGGTAATGCAGTTAAGTTGCTGACAAACCGTATTCGCGTGTGCGCAGCATCAATCTTCTTTTCTTCAATCAACTCACTGACACTTTGAAAGAAAGTATCCGGATACCTGCCGCCGTAGAAAGCACCCATGTAAGCAATTGTAAACGGAGGTTTCGTATTTTTCGAAGCTGTTTTTCCGAGAGCTTCTTCTATTAATTCCGGATCAAAACCGTTTGTGATTGTTTTGAACTTGTCTTGATTGGCTGCCCAAAGCCTTAAATCCTGGTTAATGTGTTCGCCGACACTGGTGATGAGGTCTGCCGATTGAACGATTTTCCTTTCCAGGTATTGTTGAAACTTGCGGTGCAGCGGAGTCGGAAAGAACATATTTTGATTGGTGGTCCAAACATCTCTAAAATCAGCGACCCACGGTTTTTTAAATAGTTTCTTTAAAATCAATCCTGCTAAATGGTTAGAAGCGGGACCGAATGTTGAAAATATGATGTCGCAGCGATATTGCTTCATCATAAAAAAACCCTTGGCCACTGCAAAAGGGAGCCAAAGTATTTGTCTGTCCGGCACTAAGAAGAAGGCAGCCAGCCATCGAATCAGTTTTGCTATGATGGATTGTTTTGATTGCGAAAACGCACCTCGTTTGCTTGCGAACGGGTCCAGGCTGAATGCCCGGTGGATTGTCACTTCGGGCGGAATTCCGTTTATCTCACGAATTTGATCCTCAGAGTAAGAGCTTTGATTTTTGACTGTCAGAATATGCGCAGTCCATCCGTAATGGGTCAGGTATTTTGAAAAATTCTTGCTCCGGATACTTCCGCCTGCCGGGAGAGGGGGGAACACGTAGCTAATAAAGCACACATTTTTAGGTGCAGGTGATGGCATAGTTTGAAATGATATCAAAAAAGACGTCTGATTGCACTCCACTTTTTTGGTAGAATTTTTACGGATTTTGTGTATGATCAAACTCTATGCGAAAGGTAATTGTGATTGGCGGCGGGGGGCATGCCAAGGTTGTGATTAGTGTCCTTAAAAAATTAAAGTCCTATCAAATTCTTGGTTATTTTGACGCGGTCAATCGCGGATCTATTTTAGGAATTGTTTATTTGGGCAATGACCAGCAGTTACCGGAATTAAAAAAGAAGCACCCCGCTTGTTCCGCAGTGCTCGGTATTGGAAATGTTGATATTTCAGATCTTCGATACAAAATAGCGCAAACCCTTCTCGCGCTTGGTTTTGATTTTCAGCCCATAATTTCACCCGATGCCATTGTCAATGAAGAAGTTAAAATCGGACAGGGAGCTGTTATTTTAGACGGGGTAGTGGTCAACTCCGGCACTGTCATTGGCGCATTTGCAATCTTAAATACAAAAAGTTCGATTGACCACGATTGTTCAATTGGGGATTTCGCGCATATAGCTCCCGGCGTTACCCTTAGCGGTTGTGTTTCAGTGGGAAGGGGTTCTTTGATTGGAGCTGGTGCCACAGTGATTCAAGGAAAAAAAATAGATGAAAATTGTTTAATCGGCGCCGGCTCTGTTGTGGTGGGGGATGTTGAAGGGCCGGGGATCTATTTTGGCGTTCCAGCCAGAAAGCAAAGCAGTTTAAATCCTATTAAATAAAACCCGCATGTCTTCTTCGGCTTTCTAAAAAACCTTCCATTTAATAAGAGTTGAAACAGGGGCTTGCTTTAAACTTGTTTCTTAGAAGGCCATTTTCTCTTCCAATAATCCAGCACGTCCTTCTCCATATTGAGAGAAAATAAGTAGGACCACTCAATGTATTTCCGAGAATCAATGAAAAAAAGCTGAAAACAGGTGATGGCAATGGTGCTCGCGATCATCGCATAAGCGGCGCCATGAGCTTGGAACCTCGGAATGAGGAAAAGATTGAGTGCCAATGATACAGCGAGACCCAAAAAGTTTGACATGGCGGTCACACCGCTTTTTTTCTCAAGCAGTAGAATAATGTAGCAGGTTTGGCTTGGGATTCCCACGATAGAAGAAATGCCAACCAATACAAATAGGCTCACTTGCGAACTGTAAGCCGCGGGTACAATTTGAGGAATTAACCGAATCACAAAAACAACCCCCAGGATCACAATTGCCTGAAAGATAATCCTGGTTTTGATAATCGACATAATCAAGCGGTTCCGTTTTCTGACAGCCTGCTGGTCATGAGCTTCAAAAATATAAGGAACAATGGTGATTTGGTTGAACCGTTCAGACGCATCAAACAAAGTGTTAAAAAAATGATAGGGAGCGAGGATGCTTAAGGACGTGAGAGCGCCCAGGAGATAGCGGTCGTAGTATTGCCATATTTTTTTGCCCGTATCCGCGAAACACAGAGGGAAGCCATAGCGAATACTTTCCTTAATGAAAGAGCGTGTTGGAATTCCAAATGGCTGGATCCGGTACTGGATCAGGAACCAAATGAAAATGAAAATAAAACTAAGACTCCAAGTCCAGCAGACGGCGTCAATGGTGACACGGCCCAACAACGCTACAGCCCCGACCATGAAAAGCATCCAAAGTGCAATTTGCATGGTGGACATATTGTTGAATTCTTTTATCTTCTTCGAATAATTCAAGTAAACCTGGGTGATCGGAAAAAAGCCGGACAAGAATAAAAGAAAGCATAAATTGATAGTAAGCGGCGCCGACAGCTGAAATTGAATCAGGGAGGATATGCGCTCAATGGGCATCACAGATAAGATCATGGTCAACAGAATGCACATGAAAACCAATTGAAGAAAATTTGAGTTTTGATAATAAATAACTCGTTTTTCTTGATTGAGCGCCGGTATTTCTCGCCGCAAGTAATCTCCCCAGCCAAGATCTGAGACCGAAATCCACATGCCCATTGTGGCGACGAACAAGCTATAGAAACCGTACTCATAACTTTCAAGCTGCCGGACCAGGAAAATAGCCAGGAATGCTTTGAGGCCTATCGTGATAACGCGTGTAATGGTGGAATGGATGTATTGACCGATAATGGTAGTTTTGACGGATTGCATATCAGGCGGAAGTTTGTCGTTCTTTTCTGAAGGACTGTAATTTAGAAGCCAAGTAGATAATCGCGATCAGCAGCCAAAAAGTCCGTTCCCGCAAATGACGGCTATAGAGATAGCTTGGCATGAGACAAAAAAATCCAATTAAGATAATAGCATGAAACTGTTCCCATGCTTTGCCGCGCGACAGCAAAAAGTTCTTTATTGCAAGAAATATAAAATATCCCATAAATATTAAATAGGCCAGTGTGCCCACGATGCCGGTTTCTGAAATAAATTGAAAAATGGTGCTGTGCATTTCATAGCCACGGATTGCGATTTGATAATCAGATTCAATAAAACGGCCGTAGCCGATACCCAAAACAGGATGTTTCTCAAAGCTATCTTTAGTTGCGTTAATTTGGCTGCTTAAAAAGCCTTGTCCAGAAGTAAGAGTCGATATTTTATGCATGTTTCGTACGATAGAATTTTGAAAGATTTGAGGATTTAAATGGCTCATCCATAAAAAGATGAGCGTGCATAAAATGGCAATACCGCCAAGAAAAACAGATGCTTTCGGTGATTTTCTGCATAAATATATGAAGATGACAAAAATTCCGATGGCAAGACTTGGAAAAACACTGAATCGTGCCGTGAAAAATGTGCACAGTATAAGTAATGGGGCTATGATCCAAAGTTGCAGCCTGGTTTTGAAATTTTGATTAGGTGCGAATGAAAAAGCAAACATGACAAAGAAAGTTGTTGTGGTAAACGCCGATAGCTGACCTGGATTTCGGAAAGGGCCTTGAATGCGAAAACTTTGAGGAGATAAAAATGAATTTGCAAATACACCAGGGTGCATGAGGTCAGCCGCAGAGAAAAAACCAGTTCCTCGGCCGAGCGTCGATGTCTGGCTTGATAAATCATTCATGTCAACCAACGAAATAACAATAGCAATAATAGCTGCTGTTGTCCACGCGCGTAGAATTTTATAAAAATCATCTTCAGACTGAGTAAGTTCTGTGATAATTAAAAAGAATAATATTCCGATTACAATTGTAAATGGTTGCCCTTCTCCATAAATAACATCATTAGACGTTGATTCGCTCAAAAGCGACAAGGCGATTGCTGATAAAAGTATTAGGAATATCAAAGATGGATAACGTGGAAAATAGAATTGATCGTATGAAATCACTTTTCTGATGATAAAAACTATTATCAAGGTAAAAAATAAAATATCTGGTAAGGCAATGCGTTCGAGAACCTCTCCTTTGAAAAAGGAGAAATTGATCAAACAAATAGTTGAAATCCATAGATAAAGAAGCCAGCGAGGCTGTGATATACCTTTTGAAAAAATCCAAAACCATATGGCAGTGGATACTATTAAAAGCGTATGGGTAAGCATGCAGACTAAAGGCGATCGTATTGTTGAGCAATAGCAGAAATGGCGAAAATACTTAAGAAAGATAGTAAAAGTGAGCTAACTAAGGATAATATAGTAGACGACAATAAGAAGTTTTTCTTCGAGAATATTACTTTTGGTCCGTCAGAAATTTCAAAAGTAAATATTTTTGGCTGTAGCAAGTCCATTTCTTTGCTAAGCGTTTTCTTGCTTTGGGTTATTTCATTTTTTTCTGTTTGCAATGTGTCGAGTTGAGCTATTGCATTTTGTAATTCAGTTTTTGTATGCTGTAAAAAATTCTTAAGATAAGAAATGCTTCTATCAAACTTTACACCAATTTCATTAACGGTATTAAAAAGTCCTTCAAATTCAGAATTAAAGTCGGTTTTCAGTGTATCTAAATTTTTGCCGATACTCAATTTCGAGTTTTGTTTAAAATTTCGAATAAGAGGATTTTCAGTTTGATAATTTAATAAATTGCGTGCCAATTCTATGGTGACTTGCGCGTTGTCCAGGACTTGTTGTGGATAATTCATGCTCAATGTTTTAAGTTGTAGTTCCGCGTTGATTAACTGTTTGATCAGTTTGTCATTTTGAGCAATGGTTGTTATAGCACGTTCTTTTAAATTGGCTATTGTTGGCGCATTAAAGCTGTGGAGAATATTTTGTATTTGAGCGTCAACTCGGCTGTCTTTTTCTTGAAAATTTAATTCTTCTGCTTTAATTTTTTCAGAGTATATTTTTAAATTTTCCAACTCCTTATCATATCTTTCATGGCAAACCTCAGTCCATGCTTTCAGAACTGTTTCTGCGACATTGTTATCTGGATGTTGAACAGAAAAGTTCATGATATAGGCGTTGACGTATTTATTATTTGGGCCAGGCATATTTCCAATTTCTTGAAGTTTGATAGAAATTATTTCCGAAATTTGACCATTGGTGAGCTTGATATTTTGCTCTTCAAGTTTAAGTCTCGTTTCTGCGACAAGGTTTGGGTCTTTTAGAAAAAGAAGCCTCAGGCTTAGTAGGTGAGCATAATTGACGTAGGTGAGTTCATTTTTAATAAAGTATTTTTTTTCTATTTTAAGACCTTTAAACCTATGAAATTGATAGCCAAAGCAAAGTCCAAAATAGATTACAAAAAGAACAATAAATAGCAGTTTTCTTTTCCAAAGAAACGCAAATACTGTCTGTAAATTAATTGTGTCTTGCATTTCTTTCTCTTTGAGTCTTATTCATGGATTAGGATAAAAAGGTGTGTGATGAGCAATTATAATAACATATACACTTTAAATAACAACATCAATCTGACCGGGTGACGTATCATAAATTGTGTAATTTGAGGTTGCGCTCCCCCCTGAAAATCAGACAGTAGACACTTTATGATACGTCACCTAGTAAATAAAACAGGTGTATGCGTCTTAATTTTTTTGATAAGATAACTTACTATACATCCTCATATTGATCAAAGCAAGACGTTGAATACGAATTCCAAATTCATCAAGTTTTGCGTGGTTAGGAAAATTTAGTTTCTAAAAAAGGGTGATTTAATTTTATGAAAGTTCTACATGTTATTCCTACTCTTGCCGCAGAAGAAGGTGGGCCATCACAAGCAATCATCGAAATACTTTTGGCACTAAAAACTGTTGGCGTTGATGTTGCATTGTTGACAACTTCGTTGAAGAGAGTTAGCGAGCGTTTGGAGCAAACTGGCAATCAGTTGTCTATTTTTACCGTAAAGAATATCTTCAAAGAGCGGTGGGGCATTTCTCCTGAACTAATTCATTGGCTCAAAAAGCATCTTCGCCGCTATGATCTGGTTCATATTCACAAGACTTTTTGCTTTATTTCTTTGGTAACAATTCATTACTGCCGGAAATATAAAATTCCGTATGTGATAAGGCCTGCAGGTATGTTAAACCGCTATTGTTATCAGGTGGGGCGGATTCGTAAATTTGTTTATTTTCAATTGTTTGAAAAGAAAAATATTGAACATGCAGCTGCCATACATTGCACCACTCATTATGAGGTTGAAGAAATCAAACACTTGATGCCGTACGCTAAGTTCAAAATCATTCCTCTCGGCACCAAGCTGTTTCTTGGCAGTGCGATACCGGATATGGCAGGGAATGGTTCAAGTTCTTTCGAACAGCTTTTGGAGCGGGAATCCCGCAAGAAAATTTTGTTTCTTTCCCGCCTTGATCCTAAGAAAGGGGTTGAGAATCTCATTCGATCTATTGCAATATTAAAGCAAAAATACAGTGATTTTGTTTTGATTATGGCTGGCACAGCAGCCGCGGATTATGTGGAACGAATCAAGAATCTAGCTCAAAGCCTTGGAGTTTCTTCAAATATTTTATTTACGGGTTTTTTGAATGGGCGCGACAGGATTTTGGCTTTGAAGGCCGCTAAAATATTTGTTCTGCCGTCTTACGATGAAAATTTTGGTATTGCCGTCATTGAAGCCATGGCTTACGAACTTCCCGTTGTGATTACAAAGAATGTTGGATTATTCGAATCGGTTGAGGAATTTCGGGCAGGTATTGTCACATCGCCGGAGCCAAGTCAGTTAGCAGCTACTCTTGAAGTATTGTTAATTGATCAAGCGTTATCGAGAGAAATGGGGGGGAACGGGAAGCGGCTGGTGGATTCACATTACCGATGGGAGAAAATAGCACCTCAAATCAATAATTTATATTGCGAGATTTTAAACAAGGATTCTATATGTCTGCAAAATTAATCATGGAACTTTGCCAAAATCACAAAGGAGATTTGACGCTCCTGAAAGAAATGGTGTGGGTAGCAAAAGAATCCGGAGCGGATTTTGTAAAAATTCAGTCCATGCTGGCTGATGATTTAACACATCGACCTCAATTTGACGAAGGGCGAATACAAGATGGAAAAGTAATCGTCATTAAACGGCCTTATGCGGCCGAATATCAGCGGTTAAAACCCATGGATTTGTCGGATCAAGCACATCATATTTTCTTGGAAGAATGCAAAAAAGCTTCGGTAATACCTATGACTACTATCTTTTCAAGGTCCAGGATTCCGTTTGTTGCTTCGTTGAGATTTTCACATATCAAAGTGGCAAGTTTTGATTGCGCGAGCTATCCAATGCTTCGGGAGTTATCGGAGAGATTTGAACACATCATTGTGTCGACCGGCGCTACCGATGTTCATGAAATTGAGCAAGCGGCTCAAATATTTAAAGACAAATCGTTTGTTTTGTTGCATTGCGTCTCAATATATCCGACACGCCTCGAAGCTGTGAATTTAAAGAAAATGCTATTTCTCAAAAAATTTACGCCGCACATTGGATTTAGTGACCACACGAACACAGCGAAAGACGGTATAAAAGCGTCGATGGTCGCGCTGGCGTTAGGAGCGGAATATATTGAACGCCATTTTACGCTTCTTCCCGCTGATCAAACCAAAGATGGCCCGGTGTCGATTGGCCCAAAAGAATTGAGCGAATTAGCTGTCTGGAAAAATAGAAAACCGGAAGAAATCTTGAATTATGCACAGAAAGAGATTCCCGAATTTTTGCAAATCGTAGGGGATGGGCACTTGGATTTAAGCCATGAAGAATTGCTGAACCAAGCATATTATCGCGGCCGGTTTGCAAGCCGGCAAGGTTCAGGGTGGGTTTATAATTGGGAGGAGCAGGAGGTTTTTCATTTATGAGAGTATTGGGTGTTATCCCTGCGAGAGGAGGTTCAAAAGGAATTCCTAGAAAAAATATTCGCAAAGCAAATGGAAAGCCGTTGATCGCTTACACGCTAGAAGCAAGTCAGCAGTCTACGCTCTTAACTGATTGTGTCGTATCAAGCGATGATCAGGAAATTATTTCGGTAGCCCGCGACTTTGGCGGTTACGCACCGTTCGTAAGACCCGCTAAACTTGCAACCGATCAAGCATCTTCTATTGATGTGGTGTTGCACGCTACCAAATTTATGGAACAGCTTCGCAAAGGCTCTTATGATGTGATTGTGATGCTGCAGGTTACGGCACCTCTTCGAACAGGTCAAGACATTGACCAGGCGATCGAAATGCTAAAGACTTCTAGCACAGACTCAATCGTCAGTGTTTGTCGTGTAGATGATCCCCATCCAGGCAAGATGCTTCAAATTGAGAATGACCGCCTCAAACCTTTAATCCCGGGCTGGTGGAAAGAATTATCAAGACGGCAGGATTTGCCTCCTGTTTATTTCTTAAACGGAGCGCTTTATTGTGTGAAAAGGGATGTTTTAATCAACCAAAAATCAATCTGGGGGAACTCTACCCGGCCTTATGTGATGCCACCTGAAAGATCTGTTAATATTGATTCTATTCTGGACTTCTATTTATTTGAAACTCTTTTAAAACTGGACCGGTCTGAGCAGTCTTAATAAAATTAAGGATAGTTTACGGCTGAATTATTTTGGCGGGAAACAACTGCTTTAATTCCTGCAAGATAGCAGTAGAAACATCTCGGATATTTTCATCTGAAAGTACGTAGGGAACAGCGTCTGGCTGTCTGCGAGTCCCCGGATAAGTGCCCCGCAGCAATGCAACAATAAATTTAAGCAGTTCGTCACGGTCCGCTTTGAAAGTTTTAAGAATATGGCCAATCTTGACCGGCAATTCTTTAATGTTGTCTACATAACAGGCATTGCGGTAACTTTTGTAAAATACCTCGCCCAGCACAATCAAAGGCTTTTCAAACAAAATCGCTTCTAATCCCACCGTATTTGAAATTGAAATCACAAGTGATGCATATTTAATAATTTGTTCGCTCGATGCTTTTGTGTCGATCAGCTTGACATTGTAGATAGATTTTAAGCGCTTGTATTCATGCAAAGGGCGTCTACCTAAGAAAATCGGATGATCTTTTATGTAAAGCTTGTAACCCACAGGAAGGCTTTTTGATATATTTTCAATCACTGCCAGCTGATCGCAATAAAAGGGAGCTAAAATGAGCGTTGAACGTTCGGGTTGTACCTGTAGCGGATAAAAAACATACCTCTCGCCGACCACCGGCTGTTCAAAAAGATTTCGTGCTTCTCCGAGATGATGACGAAAAACGCGCGATATTCTGGAGCGCACCAAATCCCAAAATTTCATCCGGCTGATGTCTAGGGTATCCGCAAAATTGTCCCAGCTCAGAGCAAATAAATTCAGAAGTGCTTTCAAATTGAAGCCAGGAACTCTGCTCCGGGTTTTGAGATAGAGCAGGGGTTCGTAATGATTGGTGTATTCATGCAGGAAAGATTCTGCGCGCTTTCTTTCGTCCAGAGTTAATTCGCGAGTTTTTAATTCTCGGTAAGCGCGCTCAACCGGCTCACGGGAATCGAGGCAATCATCATAAATAGAGAGGCGGTGGTTCAATTTTAAGCTTCCAAGCGACCAAACGGGAACGCCTCTTTTCTTTCCAATTTTATAAATCAAATAACTCAGCATGCAGCAAACGTCGTCCATGATGATCAAATCCGGCTTTTGCCGTTCAAGCGCTTCCTCGACAAAGCGGATGCATAGCTCAAGTGCACGCATGGCTTTTGGATAGCTCAGTTTTGAAATATAACGGTCGGATGAAATGTAAAAGGGAAGATTGGGGATGCCTAATTCTTTTTCCTTTTGTTCAAGAAAAGCAAGGTCGAATGGCTTCGACCATCCTTTTTCGCGTAAATAATCGGTAAAAATAGGGATTTCGCGCCATGTTTGATCATGTTTTAAGAGGCGTTTGGCACTGATTTGGCCGTACGAAATCCCTGAAAATTCAACCGCAGGCAAGCTTTCCTGCAGGAGCTTACTGATGCGCTGAAAGAAAATTTCATAAATCGAAAGAAAAAAAGTAATTTTCATGAGTTGGGCTTATCCCTTAAGCTGGAAGAAAATGAGTATAAACATAAAGATAAAATGCGTCAACTTCTATGTAAATTTCTTAATTCCTGATGCCAAAGGTACTTGCGGGAAAGAATTTTAGAGCCTTGAGTTAGGTTCTTTTTTTCCTAAAGAATCGAAAATCGTTTTAAGCCAATCAGATAGAAACGTGAAATCCAATGAGAGTTCAAGATTCTGCTGCGTTGTAAAAATATCCTGTTTTGCCGTCGGATGCATCTTGACTCGTTCGTGAAGCCGCCTGATCAATGCTTGTATAAAACAGAATTGAAGCAGTTGCGCTAATTTCTTTTTATTTTCTTCAGTCCAGGTGACATTAAAATAAGGAATATAGGAACGAAACCAATTTTGGATCCAGTCGGTTTTAAATATTTTTTGTACAGGATTTTTGCAGGCTATGTGAACAAGGTCATACAGAAAGAATTCGTGTTTGCGGACGTTTTCGAAGTCTAACAAAAAAATTTCAGAATGTTGTGTCCCGCCCAACGATAAATTTCCACCCGAAATGATATCGCCGTGAACAGCGGTTTTGAGAAAGTCAGTTCTCAGCATTCGAATTGTAATAGAAATGCTTATGATTTTAAAAAATGTCTTTGATGAAATGGCTTTTTCAAGACGTAAGATCAAAAGACGTTTTATAAAATCTACAGTAATAAAAAACGCATCAAAACGTTCTATCCAAGTTACCGGAAATTGAACGACTCTTGTTTGAAATTCATGAAGTGCTGCCAAAATAGACTTTCGAAGTTCGTGACTCAAATGGGTGAGGTCGTCACGGCTGCCGAGAGCCTGCAATTTTTCGTAATCGGTTGTATATTTGAAAAGAGAATCAGAGCGGATATTGAGAACGCGGAAGGAATTTGGTTTTGGGTCTTGCAATTTTTTCAGAATATTTTTATCTTTCAGGAATTGGAAAATATTTTTCGGCCCGAAAGACCTGAGTTTTTTTATGACGACAGAATGGGTGTCTCTGGGTCCAGTGCCAACCACTTTTAATGTAAGATTGCCGCGCGCGGTCCAGGCTTTATCCCATTGTTTAACACTGAAGGCAACTAAAATTCTTTCGCTCAGGATATTAAATGGTGCTATCAGCATTAAACGCTCCAGAAATGGCCTTGTTTTTGGAAACCATTTGAAAAAAGTCCGAAACCCCGGATACCAAGTGCCGCTGACCGCCTGAACTTCTAAAAAAGGAAATTGAAGTTTCCAGGCGAGGGGAATGGTTTTTCTGGAAAGGTAATCTTTTTCCACAAATGATTTAAAAATTGTCCGCAATAGGGTGCGTGGATTGAGAAAGTAACACGCGTTGATGAATTCAATAATAATGATGCCGTCGCGTTTAGCAGCTCCTGAAAATTCTTTCAGGCAAACTCGTTTTAACGCCAATGGAATGAGGTGAAAGAAACGGCAGGAAAGAATGATGTCGAATTTTTGTTTTTGAAAGGGCAGATGTTCGGCATCACCCTGAATTAAAGGACAAGGAAGCGTTAGGTTTTTTTTCGCCTGAGCCAGCATCTCGAACACATAGTCCAGGCCGATGATTTGATTGGAATGATTGTTTAATAAATTCAAATTTCTTCCGGAACCTGTTGCAACATCGAGAATGCTTAATTCTGATAAGTCTGAATAGCCCAGGGATTGGAGGAGCTGGAGCGTCATTCGATTCGTTTGCTCAAGATCGAACGTTCCTTTCTTGTTGCTATAGCGCGCGTCGTGATAGGCAGGCGCTATTTTTTCATATTTTTCTTTCAGCTGTTTTTTTCGATCCTTCGCGAAAGTTTTAGGGCTCATGGTTGACGAACTTTTAAGTTAGTGAATGCAGGGAATTGGTTCTGCAGAAAATCTGAAATAATAGAAGCAACCGTTTGATGTCCGTGGCGGGTGAAGTGACCATCTTTTTTATAATAAAAAGCTTCCGTGTTTGAAAGTTTTTTTAGTTCAGGGGTCAAATCAAGGAAGGGAACTTTCATTTCCTGCAGCCATCCGGATACCTGGCGATTGGGTTGGTGAAGATCGTAGAGAAGATTGAAATTTCTGATTTGATCCGCAAGTTTCATTTGGTCTTCAGATTCCACCATAGTTTTGTAAGGAATTAAAACAACCAGCAGCGGAATCCCGGCTTTTTTGGTTTCTTCACTTAGTTCAGTCAGCAGGGATTTAGAATATTCATAATTTTTGACCGCTTCCGGAGATAAATTGTTAGCAGTCAATGCAAGATATTCCTCCGGTAATTTCCATTTTTGGTTAACGCGATGAAAAACCAGCCGATGCCTTAGAATTTTGAGAAGCGTGACCAATTTGATATCGCGATGGCTTCTGACCGTGGGATGTGTGGAGGAGAAAATATTTCCCGATTTTCTTTCCCATCTCCAATTGCCCACCAGATCATTGCCAAGGTAGAGCATGTAAATGATCAAATCAGGTGAGTATTTTTTCCCATAATATTTCATCCATTGAACCTGATGAATCAAATCAAATCCGCCGGACGCGGTATTCAAGATCTCAATTCCTAGTTTTTCTTCGAGTAAATCTGCAAATATATAGGGACGGTCAACACCATAACCAAAGGTAAAAGAATCACCGAGAAGGAGCGCGCGCGGCCCTTTTTTAGGCTTGATCGGATCATCCCGAAATCCTTCCTCGTTCGTTTTGACGGAAACGTCGTATTCTTCTGAGACCATGCGCTGATCCAGCTGCGGGGCGTAATGGAATCCGGTGTGGGGATCCGAGGCCCATGGCGACCAGCTCTGTTTGGGATAGTTAATGATTTGAAGGCAAATTTCAGACAGTAGAATCGTGATCAGGATTGAAATGGAAAATAACAGAAGCTTCTTAAAAATATCCATCTGCTTTCATTGAGTTTTTTCATTAAAATATGGTATGCTAACGCAATTTTTAAGGAGTTATCTTATCATGCGCTGTTTCTTTTGTAATCAATTAAGAAGAAGTTATGATTTATCCCGAAAATAAAACCGCCGCTCTTGTTTTTTCTATGGACGATGTTCATCCCGCGTCATCTTCGCAGGGATATGAGGCGGGCGGAGACTTGTCCGAAGGTGTTTTAGGCAGGCTGCATCAACTGCTTTCCGAGCATGCTGATTTTCACGCAACTTTATTTACAACCGCAGACTGGCGCGAGAAGTCACCCTATCCAAGTTTGCGAAACCGCATTTTCAATAAAATCCCAGGACTCGGCAGTCGATTAAGTTCGCTTCCGCAATGGCCGGAGGGTTTTTTGCGGCTTGACCGGCATCTTGAGTTTCTATCATATCTCAAAAGTTTTCTCAGAATTGAAATCGGCAGTCACGGATTGACGCATGTGGGTCTCGGAAAGAATTTGATGCGTGAATTTGTGGGGCTTTCTGAAAGTGAAATCAAAACACGCTTGGTTAAAATTAATCAGATTTTTGAGAAGTCCGGTTTGGCAAAACCTGCGGGCTTCTGTCCGCCAGGGTGGGGTTACAACGAATATTTACTTAAAATAATTCCGGATTTTGGATATTCGTATCTGGCGTGTTCGCGCGATCTCAACACGCCGATCAAGCCGGGAGCATTCTCAAGAGAAAGCGGGTTAAAAAACGTTCCGATGCTGGAACCTGCTTTTTTGCCGAATTCACAGGTTGTGCACATTCCGTCCAATTGGAGCGCAACTTCTGATTTTGAACGGGCGTACCGCATTCTTGATCTTGGCGGCGTTTTATCAATCAAGGCGCATGCGGTAAAAAAAATGGGGACCTATGTGAGCGCGGATGGGTTGGACGGCGCGTATCAAAATTATTTAAATAAATTATTTCATTCTCTGAAAGTTCGTTTCGGCGCTTCAATTTGGTGGACTACGATGAAAGAATTAGCTAATCAATATCGTCACTCACAAACATCTCATGCAAATCCTGCTCAATCCTAAAGAAACGAATATCAATGATTATGTCCGGTGCGCCGATGCTTGCTTCGGAAATTGGGGCGGCAAGTCCATGTATGACTGGGTTTTTAATCGAAAGGTCGGTTCGGTTCCATCAGACAAATTCATTGTAATGGAAGGCGACCGGCTTGTGGGCGGAAGCGCTCTGACTTTCCGGCCGCTCAGGACTTGTAACGGCAAATTAGCGCAAGCGGCTGTTATCACCGGTTCATTTACACTTCCAGATTTTCGAAAACAAGGTTTTTTCTCAACCATTATTGATCTTACGTTTAAGCGGGCGGTTGAACAGGGGGCGTTTGTTTACCTGGGTTTTGCAGCTGCAAAAAATATGAGCGTGAATCGATTGCGTGAGGCCGGTTGCGAAATTTCCCCGAGTTATTATTTTCAATTTGATGTGACAAAAGCCAATCGAACACCATTTCAGATTCGAACTTGCGGCGAAGAGGATCTGGAAGCGCAAAAAAACGCTTTTGAAATTCGCTCAAAGCGCACAAAAGGGAAAAGCCATTTTGAATATTCGCTTGAAGAATGGAGGGGGCAAATGATCAATCGTCCCCACCCAGCTTTTTTATGTGAAGTTTCTGAAGCAGAGAAAAAAATGGGATATTTTATAGCGGAGAAGTTTGACGCCAAATATCGCCTGATTGAATTTTTTGGTAAAGACGAATCGCTCGATGAGAAAATTGTTTTGTCGGCTATGGATTATGCGCGTCAATCGACGGATAAGATGGATGCTTATACTATTGAAGCGAATATTCGTAAAATTTTTCAAGGCTGTCAGGGCTCCGAGATCCCAGGGCTTCTGTTTTTGAGGGCTTGTTCACCGGGCCAGGATCGACTACTCACACAATCTTATCTGGGCCAAAATCCGGGCCAATCCGATAAGAGCTTGTTGCCATTTTGTTTTCAATCAGGTGACAGGATGTAATTTTATCTGTTGTCAGGCTAGGATTTCACCTTGACATCTCTTAATAGCTTCCCCATAATAAACCTCTAAATTTGATCATTTTTTAGCCGTTCTATATGTTAAGAATAAAGAGTAATTGATGCTATTACACACAACCGCCCGATACATATCACGCAGATTGTACTCTCACATATTTTCTAAAACACCGCAGACCAAGGCCATGTGGTGGTCTTTCCGTGAGCATGTTTTAAACCGGTTTATCCGCGGTGAAACGATCAAGGTCGAGCTATCAGCCAATTGCAACGCGCGCTGTTCGTTTTGCTGGATGTTTCAATCTGAATCAAAGCCAGCCGGCCTTATGACCCTCGAAAATTTTAAGAAATTCATCGATATCAACAAAGAAGATTTTAAAAAACACCGCACACACATTCAGCCATTTTTTAACGGGGAAGCGCTGGTCAATCCGCATTTTTTTGACTTTATTGATTACATAGTAGAAAACAAAATTCCTCTGGCGCGCCTGGATACCAATCTGGGTGTTAAGCGCGATATGGACCGGCTGATGAGTTATCCGTGGCCCGTGATCTGCGTTAACATTGGCGGCGTTACCAAGGAAGTGCATGAACGCGTCATGAAAACAAGATGGGAAATCGTGACCGAGAACCTGAAGCGGATTCTTCAGATTGATAAGAACAGAGTTTTTATAAAGGCAACACCGATCAAAATCAACGCTCATCAAATGAAACTATTTCCGCAGTTCATGAAAGAAATGGGCGGCGATCCTCGCCGTGTCGAATATGGAACTACCGGTTTCAACATTCCAAATGAAGCCACCGATCAGGAAATCGTGGATTATTTTAAAGATGTAGTCTCTCCGGAGGTTGATGATCAGCTGCGGTTTACCTACGATTTAACAAAACCGCGCTACGAAATTAAAGCCAAAAGGCCCGGATGTCATTTTTTGACTGATTGCGTAACATTTGACGGCAAGCTTACAATTTGCTGCCATGATCAATTGGGGAAATTGAATGTCGGAAACAGTTTTGAAACACCTCTCTATGAATTAAAGCAATCAAAGAAGTATCACGATTTTCGGCTGGCCGGAATTGATCAAAAATTTAAAATGTGTAAAGAGTGTAATTAAGGCTCTGCTTTCAAAATTCTCCTTCCGAGATTGCAGTATAATCATTCAAAATATGCAGCAGTAAAAATGAGGTTGGTTTCGTGAATTCTTTCTGGAAGCAGCATCGGGTGATGGTGACGGGCGGCAGCGGTTTTCTGGGAAGCCACGTTGTCGAACGATTGCGCCTAAGCGGCTGTGAGAATTTATTTATTCCCCGGTCAAAAGAATTTGATCTGCGGAAAGAAACAGAGGCTGTAAAAGCATATCAAAAATTTAAACCCACACTCGTGATTCATTTGGCTGCTGTGGTGGGCGGTATCGGCGCTAATCGAAAAGAACCCGGCCGCTTCTTTTACGATAATGCCACCATGGGCATTCATTTAATCGAATGCGCCCGGCTTGCCGGTGTTGAAAAATTTGTGGTGGCCGGCACTATCTGCGCGTATCCAAAATTTTGTCCCATTCCGTTTAATGAAGATAATTTATGGAATGGCTATCCCGAAGAAACGAACGCGCCTTACGGGCTTGCGAAAAAAATGTTGCTTGTGCAGGCGCAGGCTTATCGGGCTCAGTATGGATTTAATGCGGTTTATCTTTTACCGGTCAATCTTTACGGCCCGCGCGACAGCTTTGATTTGGAAGCCGGGCACGTGATTCCGGTGTTGATCCGGAAATTCATGGAAGCAAAAAAACAGAATGTGAAAGAAGTGGTTTTGTGGGGTGACGGAAGCCCGACACGTGAATTTCTCTACGTGGACGATGCCGCAAAAGGGATTTTGCTTGCAGCTGAAAAATACGATAAGCCCGATCCGGTTAATTTGGGATCAGGATTTGAAATCAAAATTTCAAAGCTGGCAGAATTAATTCAAGAAATGACCGGTTTTAAGGGAAAGATTACGTGGGATACCACAAAACCGAACGGGCAGCCCCGGCGGAGCCTCGATGTTTCGAGATCAGAAAAAGAATTTAATTTTAAAGCTTCAATGTCGTTGGAGGATGGTTTGCGCAAGACCGTGCAGTGGTATGAAGAGAATCGTGAACTTATTTTATCACCAAAGAAAAAGGAGTTTTAACACCAGGTCAAAGCATGCCGTCTCAATTGACTTCTCTTAAAGAGCGCGTTGCGTTAAGGTTCGGCAAGAACAAAACCGATGAAATTTGCCGTCTCCTGTATGAAATCAGCAGAAGAGAATCAATCGAGCATGGTGATGTTCTCAATCAGGCCTTGCAAACCATTTCGCCGCAGTCTGATTTTGAGACTGTTTCATTTTCTGCATTAAAGCGTGTTCTGCTCAAGCGCCGTTATCCCAGTTTTTCAGATGAAGAGCTTTCAAGGATCTATTTTGCGCCGCTCCGCTTATCGGATGAATTACCAAAACCGCAAGAAGCGCTTCACGCTTTCCAACCGGATGAGGTTGTGATTGCGCGCCACGCTAAATATTTTCCGCTTACAGAGCGGGTTTTAAATGCTTGGCCTGATGTGCCGGTGCGTGAAATTGAATCGCTCGCTGAACTGCGTAAACCCAAAAAAGAATGGCTTAAAGATTTTGGCAAGAAAAGGATTGCGATTTCAAACGAACAGTTTGACCTGGTAAAACCCTGCCCGTGTACGGCGAACGCCTGCTCTTGTAATTATCATGTGCTCAACATCGGGTATGGTTGTCCGTATGACTGTACGTATTGCTATTTACAGGATTATCAAAATTTACCCGCCATTGTATTGCCGGCTGATCTTGAGCCATTTCTGAATCAGATTGACACTGTACTCAAACAAAAACCCGGCTTCTTTGCCCGGATTGGTACGGGTGAGTTTGCTGATTCATTGGCGCTTGATTGGCTGACAGAATATTCCAAAACCCTGGTCCCATTTTTTAAAGACAAGCCGGTTGTTTTAGAGCTCAAAACAAAAAGCGCCTGCGTGGACAACTTACTCCCGCTTGAACATGGCGGCCGGACGGTTATTGCGTGGTCCATTAATCCCGCACGGTTTTCTAGGGAAGAAAAAGGAACCGCTTCTGTTCAGGAGCGGCTTGAAGCAGCAGCGCTTTGCGAACAGGCGGGTTATGGAACCGCGTTTCATTTTGATCCGATTTTGCTTGAAGCGGGTTGGGAGAAAGATTATCAGGATTTAATCCGTGATTTATTTGCTCATGTCGGGGCATCGCTTCGCTGGATCAGTTTGGGGACGCTTAGGTTTCACAAGGATTTGCGAAGTGTTTCCGAATTTCGACATCCGGAGAGTAAGATTTTTTTAGAAGAACAGCGCCTTGATCCTTCAGACGAAAAAATAAGATATGCCAGCGAGGCCCGGATTTCTGCTTACCATAAAATGATTTTCTGGGTCCGGCAATTTAACAGCAAAGTCCCTGTTTATTTGTGCATGGAACCGCCCGAAATTTGGAAGTCTGTTTTTGAGGAGAAGCCTTACCAGGGAAAGATTGATAACTGGATTACTCACGGATCCGGTCAATCTGGTCAGATGCGGAATTAATCAGAGGGGACGGCTTCGGGGGCGCTGTTTGGTTTTGAAAATTTCTGAATATTAGCTTCGCGCATTAAATTCTGCCACCAATCGAAAAATAATTCCTGCTTTCGACGCTCGGCCAATTGTTTTTTTCGTTCTTCTTTTTCGGCTTGCCCTAAATCTTCAGAAGGGCTTATTTTTTTATCGATTAACCTGAAAACCGAAACCCCATCTCCGGTTTTAATTGGTTTTGAAAATCCGTTTACGGGGAGTTCGCCAATCAGTTTTGTATCATTCTTTTCAATTCCCATCATGGCGGTGAATATGTCGAGAGAAAGAGGCCCGAGGGTTTTGATGGCGGAAGCAGGCTCCGCTTTTTTCGTATCCCAATTTTCGGGTTTGGTTAATTCCGAATAAACCTGCTCAGCATCCTGCAAATTATCAAATCGAATAGCCTGAGCGGTTATTTGCGTGTTTTGATATTCAATTACCTGAGCCAGTTCCTGATCGCTGACGGTAATGTTCAAATCCTGATGCTGTTTAATCAATGACCGGATCCGCAAGGTCTCGCGGATTCGCTCTTCGAAGAGGCGCGGTGATTCGCCGGAGGTTTTAAGAACCCATGTTTTATAAAATTCAGGGTTAAAACTTGAACCGTCTGAAGTGAACAACCGTTCAATTTCAGATTTTACTTCTGCGTCTGTCACCGCAATCTTTTCGCGTTTTGCCTGGAAACCGAGGACAATATTCTGCCAGGCCGAATCCTCCAGTTCTTCAATACTTATTTTCTCGCCCGATGGTTTTTGAGAGAATAGTTCTGCTGTTTTTAAGGCATCCTGGAATTGTTTAAAGGAGACGGTTTTTCCGAATATTTTTCCAACCCCTTTTGATTCCTCCTGGAGGCTGATAAAAATATTTTCAACGCCCCAAAGCGCAAAGGAAATTACGATAATCCATATGATGACCGGAACCATCTTACGCATGAGTTTCATAGCTAAAACCTTTCAACATTTTTATTGGGGTAAGTTTTTGTTTTGTGTAACGCCAGGGCAGGGTATCATAGCTTTTTCCGGATGTAAAGTTGTGCAACTGTATTTTAAAGTTTGTGATTTAATTTCCCGTATAATCCTGTAAAATAGGCAGCATCAGAAATCATTGATTACTTTTACTCAAATATGAGGGAAATATGAAAAATCGAAATGCGGGTTTTACGATGATTGAAATTTTGATGGTTGTGATCATCATCGGTATTTTAGTGTCACTGGTTGCGCCGCGCCTTGCCGGACGTTCTGAAGAAGCCAGGCGCCAGGCTGCAAAGGCGGATATTGAAGGCGGCCTCTCGCTTGCGCTGGATCTTTATGAAGCTGATAATGGAAAATATCCGAATGACCTTGCTGATTTGACGAAGAAGCCGGGTGATGCCGTTAGTTGGAAAGGCCCCTATTTAAAGAAGGGTGTGCCCAAAGATCCGTGGGGAAATCCGTACGTGTATCGTTCGCCCGGTAACAACAACACCGAAACTTACGATTTATCTTCAGCGGGCCGCGACCGAAAAGACGGTACCGAAGATGACGTATCAAACTGGGATGGGCTGGAAAATTGAAGTTTTTAAGATCGCATACCCATCTCATCATCTTTTTACTGCTGCTGTCATTTGTCAGTTGCGCGCACAGAAAAACCCCTATTATTTTAGACCATAAACCTGAACAGCCGTATGAAGTAATCCAACCCATCGAAGCCAAGGTCGAGTGGGGTGGTTTTCAGTGGATTTGGTTTTGGTGGCACTACATGCCGTGGTACTCATCTTCCAACAGTGTTCATCGTGAAGCTTTGATCAAAAAGGCAAAAAAGTTAGACGCTGATGCTATCATCAATATTAAATATCTTCCCAAGCGAAGCGGCGCCACCGGAGACGCTATCCGGTTTAAGTGATTTTTATCAATTAAAGCAGTTCCTCTATTTATAATCCTTTTTAAAAAATTAATCGTGTGTAGGCAGATTTTCATCTTGTCACAATAGATTTTCTCCAGTTTGCGGTTCTCCAACATTGATTTTGTTTTTGATATGAGCTATTTACGTTCTGTTGTCAAAAATCTATTGATGAGGTGAGTTTCGTGAATATCAAACAGGAAGTGCACAGCAAATTCACATTTCAGGACGCGCTCTCAGATTATGCGGAACACTCCGGATATACGTTACCGCAAAGTATGAGAAAAGACCTGACGAGCCGGTTTTACAAACCCAGCCTCGAGCTTGAGCCGCTCAGCGCGCTTCAGTATGGAAAAAATATTTGGCTCTTGGGTTTTGAAGAAGATTTGAAGTGGCTTGAAGGTATTTTTTCTCTGAATATGAAAACCGGCAGGATAGCCCGGCTGCTGTAATTTTTAAAATTTAAACGCGGGAGGTGAGAGTTGAATGGCTTATTCGGAAGAAGAACGCGAGATGTGGCTGCTTCAGCCGAGAGCATCAGATGAGATGCGATTTTATGAAGAAGGATTTAAGGCTTTCAGCCGTTTGTTTATCCCCAGGCTGCGAAGTGACAGCCAGCCTGATTCGGAAGCTGACTTATAAGCAGAGTTTCATCAGCTTAAACTTGGCTTTAAGAATCCCTGTGACGGAGTCGATATACTAAGCACCAAAAAAGGGGAGAATCATGAACTTCAAACACAAAAGCCAAGCCGTTATTGTATTGATTAGTATCATTGCCTTGCTTAATCCTCATCTTGCTTATGCGGTTGGTTCATCCGGATTTGAAAATGCTTCATACAGCGCCCGTTCTCTGGGGCAATCCAACGCAGTGGTGGCGCGCCCTGAAGAGCCGTCAACCGTTGCTTTTAATCCTGCCGGCATCGCCGAACTTCCCGGTGTTCAGATTGACGGAAACTTAGAAGGTTTGTGGACACATACCTTTCATAAGAACAGCGTGACGCACAACGGTGAAAAAAGTCTCACTAAACTTGTTTTAGTTCCGACCAGTTTCATCACCGCCAATCTGGGAGAAACATTTGACCATCGTGTTGGTGTTGGCGCGAGTCTTACGTTCCCATTCGGTTTAAGCAACCGTTACAAATCTCACTCGGTGGCGCGTTATGCGGGCTATAACAATCAAATCAAGCTTGCTGCACTGACACTGGGGACTGGCATTAAAGTGACGGACAAAGTAAATATCGGCGGCGGACTTGTGTACTATCGTTTAATTCAATATGATCAAGCGTTTAATTATCCAAACGGGTTTATTTTAGGCGCCGGAGCCGGCGGCTTGCCGGACGGTAAAGCCAATACTTATATGCATGGCGATGGCTGGGGCTGGACATTTGGTACATTAATTAAACCTGCAGAAAAACACAGGATCGGAGCGTATTATAGAAGCAGAGCGACTGTAAACGCAAAAGGCCGTGTTGTAATTAGCGATTTGATTCTTGGTCAAGCGCAGGGTTATACCACATCACCCTATTTTGAAACCGCTGCCAAGACCGACATTCCGCTTCCGCAGAATATTACGGTAGGCTATGCGTACGTTCCATCCGAGAAATGGTCAGCTGAGGTTGATTTGGGGTGGACAGGCTGGAGCGTGTTTGCGGATCAGAATTTTGAATTTAATGACGCGAATGCGCTTTTGAATACGTTGGGCACCATTCCGCGCAATTATCACAACACGCTGAGTTTGAACATGGGCGGACATTATCGCTTGAACAAAAAATGGGATTTGCTGTGGGGGTCTTATTTTTATTCAAACGCAGCCCCTGAAGATACGTTCGATCCTGTAATTCCCGATTCCAATCGCTTTGCGGGAACTCTGGGATTTACTTACAAACTGACAGATAGTATCGATGTCAGCGCCACTTACTTATTGAATTATTTTCAACGGCGAAGTGTTAATAATAATCTCGCATTAGCAAAATCCGGAGTGAGTGTTGATGGCGAGTATCGAACTTTTCTCCATGGTTTTATGACAGGCGCTACATGGCGCTTCGGTGAAGGAGCTGTTAAGCCAGCGACTGAACAGCCAAAGATTGACGGTATGCCCAAATTAGCAAGCTCGGCAGTCGTGACACCAAGCTCAAAGCTGGTTTAAGGAAACGCTAATCAGTAAGGCCTAAATCGAGGCAGCGCTTCGAAACTAAGTCGCAGAATTCTTCAAGATCAAACGGCTTCTGGCTAAAAATCGTTCCGGGAGGGAACGATTTTTTGTCTTCAGGGCTCAGCGGTGAGCCTGAGACAACAAAAATTTGTTTCGGGTTCCAGCCATCCAGAGCCGCTAGTTTGTTGTAAAACTCATCGCCGCGCATCTGCGGCATTTTCCAGTCAAGTATCACAAAGTCGGGCTCTAAAAATCCGGCTTTCTCCAAGCCTTCCAGACCGGACAAAGCGTATTCGACTTCAAACTTAGCTTTGGGGTAGGCGCGCAGGAAATCGGCAATAATCTCACAGTATTCCACTTCGTCGTCTACAATCAGAATTTTTGCCTTTGGCTTGACCGTATCTTCCGAGAACTCTGGTTCATAGGCAATGGTATCTGTAATTTCGTCAATAACCCGCAGAAGCTCTTCTGTATCGGGTGGTTTTGACAGCAGCCGATCCGCGCGAATATTCCGGAGTTTGGGTTCAAATTCTGCAAGCTTGCCGGATAGAATGATGGCCTTCAAGTTGGGTTGCTGGTCTCTGAGCAGCGAGAGAACTTGGATGCCGTCTAATTTGGGCATCTGAAGGTCTAAAATAACAAGATCTACAACCAAATGGCGGGCCAGGCGTGCTGCTTTTTCAGGATTAGTTTCCGCAATCACATCAAAACAGCTTTCCTTGAGGAAGCTTGAAATCGCTTCGCTCAATGACGGATCGTCGTCAATGAGCAGAATTAGTTTTCGCTTATGGTTCAATTTTTCCATAGGTTTACCTAAGTCCTTATCCTATAATATCTTAACGAAAAAACAAGTATTATTTTAAAATTCTCCGAATTTCAAGCTAGAATACGCACAAGAAGACAGTAAATGGTTTCTTTACTAAGTTTTAGGATAAGTCGATAATAAATGCATGTATTGCAATCTAATTTTATCATATCGATCAAACGAAACTTCACGAGGAAGAAGCAGTCCCGCTAGCTCCCATCATGGCCAGTAATAAGGATAAATCAATTCAGATTAAAATTGAACGCCCGATGCACGCTTCCAAGCGGCAGGTATTTGCCAAACTGCTTCGCATGACGGACTTTCAAAGTTTTATGCCCAGTGTGAAAGAAATCAAAATGCTGGAACATTCGGGCAATACAACGCTCATGAAGTGGCATATCGAAATCGAAGGTTTTCCGATTAAGTGGGCCGAGCGCAACACAATCAATCGCCATAAATTCACCGTTCAATTCAAAGCCATTGACGGTGATTTGGCATTTTTCGAAGGTAAGTGGCGTGTTCTGGACCACGATCTCGGTTCGATGATGGAGTTAACCGCAAAGATCAAGACCGGCATTCCGTTTCTTGAAAAACTGGTCGGCGGTATTCTCAGAGAAAAAATTATGCGTAACTTTGAAGCGATGCTTGGTTTTCTTGAGCGTGAAATCCGGGAAGATTTTTACCGTGCCAATTTACCAAAGAAAAATCTGAGCGGTTACGGCCTGATCGGCCATCCATATAATTATCAGCACATGCTCCGCTATTTACAGTCACAAAGTCCGGGCATGAAGCTCCCGTCCCGTGAATTCCTTGGAAAGTTGTTTGACATGACACCGCCGCACAAATCATGCGATATCCGCCCGATTGAATCCGCCCTTGGGCATAAAGCGTATGGCCATTTTATTGTTTGCCCGATCATTCCGGAAATGCTGGATGTGAATATTGAAGCAGTTTTTAACCGCGTGATTGAAGCGATCCGTGTCGCGGAGAATCATCGCTGCGGTATTGTCACGCTCGGCGGATTTACATCCATTGCGGGCGAGCGATTCGGAAAAGAAATTCCAAAATTAGTTTCCGTTCCCGTAACGACCGGCAACACCTTTACGGCAGCGCTTGCGGTCGAAGGTGTTTTGAAAGGCTGCGAAACAATGGGGATTGACCTCTCGACCGCAAAATTGGTTGTGATTGGCGGCAGTGGCGATATCGGCAGTGCCTGCGCCCGTTTCCTTGCTGAAAAAGTACGGCATGTGACGCTCCTTGCGCGTAATATCGAGCGATTGCGTGTTGAGCAGGGTTATATTGAACGATTGGGTAAAGCTACGGTAGATATTGGGTCTGACGTCAATATGTCGATCGCTGATGCGGATATTGTGATTGCGGCGGCCAGCGCCACACAGTCGTTCATGGATCCCGGTAATTTCAAATCCGGAGCTGTGATTTGTGATATTGGTTATCCAAAAAATATCGCTTACATGGTCAAAGATCGCCGCGATTTATTAATTTTCTCAGGCGGCCTTTGTTCGATTCCGTCTGATTTTTATTTGGATGTAAAATTTGATTACGGCCTGCCGACTCGCCGTGTTTTATACGGTTGTTTTGCAGAAGCAATTTTACTGGATCTTGACAAAAAATATGAAAGCTTCAGTCATGGTAAGGGCAACATCACAAAAGAAAAAATGACTGAAATGATGCAAATTGCGCGCAAGCACGGATTCGGGCTTGCGCCGTTCTTCTGGGGCGACCGATTATTGGGCGAGCAGGAATTTGAAATGATCCGCGAACGAGTGAAAAAATAGTTATGACCTTACCGCTCCTCGAGTCGGGCGCTTATACATTTAGCTGGTATGCAGTACCGACTCTCCTTGTCTCGCTTATCATATTGTCTATCGGCGGCTTCGTTCTCAAGCAGAATATCAAATCGCAGGTTAATCAGGCTTTTTTTCTTCTCTGTGTTTCGCTTTTTGTGTGGCTGACGGGCTATAGCTGGATTTATCTCTTAGACCGCGAAGATATTGCGCTAAACGTATACCGCCACTACACCTTTCTCGGCGTTGCTTTCATTGGATTTTGTGTTTATCTCTTCTCTGTCCTTTGGCTTAAGCTTTGGCAGCAGCAAAAATACTTTGTTATTTCCAGCTGTTTGTTTTCCTTTCTGATTTATGTGGCAGCCTGGACCACAGATTTAGTAGTGCCGAGTATTGATCAGTATTTTTGGGGCTTTTACTCACACTACGGCCCGCTAGGCGTTTTGTTTTTTGCCGCGTTCGTCGTCTTCTTCTTTATTGCGTTTTTTAATTTTGCCTATCGATTGAAACATCCGATCCCCAGCGTACAAAAAAGCCAGATTACGGCTGTTTTGATTTCATTCTGTGTTGCATTAACCGGAGCCATGGATTTTCTACCCAAAATGGTACACGTTGAGATGTATCCCTTTGGCTATATTTCCGCGCTGCTGTGGATTCTGATCATGGCGTATGCCATTGTGAAATATAAGGTCATGGATATCCAAACCGTTATTCACAAAACGCTGCTATGGATCACGACATCCGTTGTGTTTCTCGCACCCATTGCGGTTGTTTCTTATTTTTCGTGGAATTGGATGAGTCAGTTGTCAGCCGGATGGTTCTCATTCTTAGTGTTTGGCTTTATCGTAGCTTTCCTGCCATATGTCCGGTTTATTCAGCCCTACATTGACCAATGGTTTGAGCGCAGGAGCTGGAATTTAAATCAGGTAATCAAGCAATTTAACGACGAGCTGATCTATTTAAAAACTATAGAAGACCTGTCGAACCACATACTGCAAACCATTAAGAGAACGGTCTATCCGGAAGATCTTGATTTGCTGCTCTGGGATGAGCAAGGAAAAGAGTCTTTATTATTTATGAGCGACGCAAAAGCAAACAAGGTAGATGTTAGAAATTTTAATGATTTTTTTCATTTTCTTGAATCCCATGATGCTGTTATTTTGTTTGAATATGTTGAGATTGATCCTCGGCTCGAATCAATTCGCGAGCCGGCACGCAAATATTTTTCCGAAACCAATTCACAAGTCTGTGTTCCGATCGTATTAAATGAAAAGCTGATCGGCACGATTAGTTTAAGAAGAAAAGCAAACTTAAAAACATATTCCCGCGAAGAGATCCGGTTTCTTTCGGATTTACGCGGCAGCGCCACAATCGCGATTTCAAATTCGCTGCGGCTCATTGCGATGCAGGCTAATCTCAGAAGATGGAACGAGGAATTGGAAAAGCAAGTGGATGAACGCACAAAAGAACTGAAAGAAGCTCAAGGAAAGTTGATCCAAGCCGAGAAACTGGCTACCATTGGTACTTTGGCAGGCGGTGTTGCGCACGAAATTAACAATCCGCTGGCAGCCATTTTAACGAATGCCCAAATGCTTCTTTCCGAGAAAATGGACCCATCCTCTATGGAGAGCCTCCAGTTGATTGAAGAAGCAGCGGAAAGATGCCGTGTTATTGTGCAGCAGTTAATGAAATATTCGCGTAAATCACAACCAGGAGATGTTTTTGAATCGATTGATGTAAACCAGATCTCTGAACAGACACTAGCATTTCTGCAGTATCAATTAGAGCAGGATAACGTAAGGATTGTTAAAAAGTTAGAAGCTTCCAGTCGTGTTGCTGGAAATGCTAATGAACTTTCGCAGGTATTAACTAATTTGATTTTGAATGCAAGAGATGCATTAAGAAATCGACAGAATGCCGCGATTGAAATCCGAACATTTGATCTTGAGTCGCAAACGATTATTGAGATTGAGGATAATGGCGAAGGAATTCCTGAAAGTAATATTTCAAAAATTTTTGATCCATTTTTTACTACGAAGGATGTGGGTAAGGGTACCGGACTTGGCCTATCAATAGTTCAAGGAATTGTTGAAAAATATCATGGAAAGATTAACGTTAGATCCGTAGTTGGATCTGGCACTGTTATGCAGGTTTTCCTTGCAAACTCAAAAAGCTATGTTGCTTAAAAACTTTTATTTCAATCCTTATGCAATTCCATTTTTAGCTTCCACGACATTATTTGCATTTGTTGGAGTGTATGTTCTCAAACAGTCCATGAAGTCGATCTTACACTTATCATTCTTTGGAACTTGTTTATCACTTGTTATTTGGCTGGGAGCAACAGCGCTTTTACTTTGTAGTCAGAACCCGTGGTGGATTCGCTTTTCGATCAACGTATTATACCTTGGTGTAAGTTTTATTTCGTTATCGTTCTTCGTTTATTCGTCTATCTGGCTGAAATTTGTACAGCACCAAAAATGGTGGATTATATTCGGTTGTATAGCTGCTTTCATTTTTACTCTCATCATTTGGATGACTCCATGGATTGTGACAGGGTATATGAAGCATTCATGGGGTTATTATTCGTTGCTTAGTCCGGTTGGTGGTGGAATTTATCTAGCTTTTTTTTCATTTTTTATGTTTTTTTTCTTTATAAATTTAATAAAAGGTTACCGCCAATCTGTAGACGACCTAAAAAAAAGACAATTAAGGATTGTTTTTACAGGATTTTTCATTGGGTATATTGGTAGCGTTGATTTCCTGCCGTGCTATGGGATTGAAATATTTCCAATGGGTGCTTTTACCACATTAATTTTGGTTGGCACTCTTTCCTACACCATTGTTCGCTATCAGCTGTTGAACATCCAAACCGTTATTGATAAATCCATTATGTGGGCACTTACCTCAATTTTAGTTGTAGTGCCTATTGCGACTACATCCTACTCTGCGAAAGAGTGGATTAATTCTCTTGATCAAACGAAGTTTTCCGTACTTGTTTTCATTATTTTGACATCCTTTATTCCTTATATCTGTTTTGTTCAACCGAAGATAGATCAGTGGTTTATGCGACGCCATTGGAATTTAGAAAAGGCGTTCAAGGAGTTTGCCGATGACTTGGTGCATCTCAAAGGTCTGCAAGATTTAGCGAGTCACATACTAAAAGTTATCGTTAAAACAGTTTACCCAAAGGGCGTGTCGCTCTTCTTATGGAATGAAGGAACGCAAGAGTGTTTGGTGTTTTCAAATTCGAATGGTTTTGGCAAGGCGTCATTTGAAATGAATAAATCTTTCTTCAGTTCTTTATCTGGTTACGATTCCTTACTTCAGCTGGATTACGTGGATCAAGATCCACGTTTAAAGTCAATTCAAAAGGAGGTTCGAGAGTTTTTTGAAAGTACCAAGATAAAAATATGCTTACCGCTTGTACTAAATAGTCGTTTGATAGGTGTCATTGGCATAAAGCAGAAAAGCAATTTAAAGGAATATCCGATACAAGAGTTACGATTTCTTGAAAATCTTCGCAGGAGCGCCACCATTGCGCTTGAAAATTCTCGCTTATATGAAGATGTGATCGAACGCTCCAAAAGACTTCAGGATATGCAAACAGCCCTTTTTTTGGCGGAAAAAAGTGCAGCTATGGCTAAAATGGCAAAAGCTATTGGGCACGAAGTGAATAATCCGCTTTTAATTGTCAGAGAGCGAGCGTCCTTAATTCATAAAACATTACTACCCGAAGTCAGAAGAAATCCCGACAAAATAATTGCCAGAATTTCCGGCGACTTGGAGAAAATCGTGCAATCTGCAAAGCGTATTGAAATCGTAGTTAACACGCTTACTAGCATTGTCCGGGAGCCTAGTAACCAGATGCAGTCTTTAAACTTCTTGGTTCTTTGGCGAGAATCTTTAGAGGCTGCGCGCTTTAGTTCTCAAGGAAACAGAATTAGTCAATGCAAAATAGTTGAGAATATTGCGGGAAATTTAATAGTTTATGGTAATTTGGAGCAGCTGATTCAAGTTTTCTTGAATCTTGTTAAAAATTCTTGCGAAGCAATGGGCGATCAATTAGATAAACAGCTAGTGATTGAAGCTGGAGTTGATCACGAAAATTCAAAATTTGCCAAGATTATTTTCTCAGATAATGGATCAGGAATTCCCGCCGAAACTTTGCCTCATATCTGGGAGCAGGGATTTACCACGAAACAGCAAAAGGATTTTCATTTTGGATCTTCAGGCCAAGGCCAAGGGCTCTTTGTGGTGAGGCATATAATCGAAGCGATCCATGGGGGGCGAATTGAAGTTGAGAGCCATGCCAAAAAAGGGACTTTATTTTATATTTATTTACCAGTACAGAACCCAAATTTCAAGAATGATTCTATGGAACTTTTACATCCAGATAAGATGTTTGAGAAGTAAGCTATTTATGCCGAACTATAATTATAAGCATTACGTGTTTAAGAAAATATAAAATCACGCATACTATGAAAAGAATAAAGTAAGATACAACTAAACAATGACAGCGTATCAAGAATTATTCGGTATTATTAACGCCTTTATTTGCTTAATAGCAGGCGCTTTGGTGTTTGCCCGGGACCGTTACGGGCGTCTCAATCAGGCATTTTTGATTTTCTCTACCAGCTTAGGGCTTTGGCTGGTGCTGCGTCTTTTTTGGACCTATCACCTGGACGAAACAAACCCCGCTCTCAATTTGGCCTGGAGTCAGATTGTCTATGTGTTCTCACTTGTTATCGCGGCGTCCTTTATCGAATTTCTGCTCTATCTCATTGATGATGAAAATCCGTACACAACTGCACGGATTTTAAACATAGCGATCGGCACGATTCCGGCGATCCTCTCACTCTTTCCCGGTCTTTTTGTAAAAGTCTCGCAGCATCCGGTTTTTCAAATCGGCTATTACTATTGGCCGTCTCTCTATCCGTCCAATACATGGTTTATTGCCAATTTCATGTTTGCACAGATATGGCTTTTGATTTCTATTTTGCGCAAACGTTATGCCATGACCAAGCGCAGAATCGGCTTCGTGCTACTCGCAACATCCCTGGGTTTTATCGGCATGACCGTTAATCCGATTGCTCCGATTGCTCATTTAATCTTATGTGTGTTTGTGGTGACAATTACTTATTCAATTGTGAACTATAAATTGATGGTAATTGAATCCATGGTACGGAAGCTGACCGTCTTTTTATTTATGTTCTTATACATATTTACCGTTTTCGGCGCCATTTCATTAATGATTCAATCAGCGCTTACGATGGACAATTATGAAAGATGGCTTTGGGCTACTGTCTTAAGCGTTTCTTTCATTGTTCTGACGTTTGATTTTGTTAAACATTGGATGGCTTTCATTACGGACCGGTTTTTATTCCAAACAAGCTTTGATTATCAGAAGTTATTACGGGACGCTTCAAAAGGAATGTCGAAGATTAAAAGTTTTAACCATCTTTGTTCGCTGGTGGTTCATTTTATTACGATGCGGATGCTGGTGAAGAACGCCGGCATGTTGACAAGGCACCATGGTACCGATCGTTTTTATTTAAGCCATCGGCGCGGTTATGAGGCGCCGCCGCTTCTAGAGGCCATTGACGCTAATGATCCGTTTATCCGCTTTTTGGAAAACGAACGAGAGCCGATTGATATTGATCGGGTGAATGAATGGCTGCAGGATCGGAACAAGAAGCGCGAGAAAGGCATCAGGCCGAAGCGTGATTATGATTATAAAATCATTAAAAATAGAATGGCAATATTGCGCGCTTCCGCGTGTATTCCTAGTTTTTTGGGTGACGAGCTGAGAAATGTCCTGATCCTGGGTGAGAAAAAATCAGGTGATTATTTTACGGGCGGTGATTTGGATGTGATGTTTACGCTGGCACAGGAAGCCGCGATTGCCATCGAGAACGCACGGCTTTATGATGAAGCGGTTACCAAATCAGCAGAACTCATCGGTATTAATAAGCAGCTTGAGATAGCGCAATCAAAACTGATCCGCGCACTCAACGAAACCGAAATGACCAATAAGCGCCTCCAGGATACTCAGGCGCAGCTGATTCATGAGCAAAAAATGGCAACACTGGGACGCCTGGCGTCATCCGTCGGCCACGAAGTGAATAATCCGCTCACCATTTTATCGATGAATGTGAGCCGTGCCATATTGAAGTACCGCAAAGACCCCAACCTTCGTGTTGCGGATATTTTGGATGTGTTTCAAAAAATGGAACAGAATGTGGGCCGCATTAAAGCGGTGGTAAACACGCTTACAGGCCTTCTCAAAAAATCAGAAAAAGGAAAATTTGAACCACTGTCGCTTAAACTCATTTTAGAGGAAACCCTGCCCCTGGTTCAATTTCAGACCTATCTGGACAACCTTACCGGAACCGAGGTGGAATTTGATATTCCGGGCAATATTCCGCTGATTCGCGGAGATTTGGAACGCTTGCAGGAAGTTTTCCTCAATCTATTTATCAATGCCTACCACGCAATGGCGGGCCGGCGCGATCGGCGCATCAAAGTGATTGCCAAACAGGATGAGAAAAACGCAAAAATGGTTGTAATCGAATTTTCCGATAACGGCTCGGGAATGACGGAAGATGTGATGAATAAAATTTTTAACTATGGATTTACAACAAAACCTGTCGGAAAAGGCTCGGGAATGGGACTTTATATGTGCCGCTATATTATCGAGCTTCATGGCGGTGAAATTAAAGTGATGAGTAAGGCGAGCGAAGGAACCACGTTTGTTATATCGCTGCCGGTCTATGAAGAAGAATCCGGCATCGAGGACGAAGACTCCAGGCCGGCCGAACGCTGAGATTAAACGAGAAGAAAAATGAATCGAAAAATATTAGTGGTTGACGATGAAACCGAAATCGTAGATCAGGTGAAAGAGTATTTTGAGGGTGAGGGTTTTTCAGTGATGACAGCTGAAACCGGTGATCTGGGCATCAAATTAATCACCAAAGAATCACCGGATATCTTAATCCTGGACATGAAGCTGCCGGACATGTCGGGGCTTTTGGTGCTGAAGTACGTGAAGGCGCAAAGCCCGAAAACAAAAGTAATTGTGATTACCGGATATATTGATCAGGCCATGTTTGACCAGGCAGAAGAGCTCGGGCGGGACGTTTTCCTGCAGAAACCTTTTGATCTTGAGCGTTTAAAGTTTGAAGTCGATAAACTAGTCACAGCAGCGGAAAGCGAAAGGTAATCACGTGCCAAAGCGTAAAATTTTAGTCGGCGACGACCGCGATCTTTCAATCGGGTTTTTATCCGACTTTTTTTCCGAAACAAAATCAATTCCAATTTTTGCCAAGTCCAAACAGGATGTTGAAGAGGGTCTTGGCTTGATGAATCCGGACCTGGTATTTATTCGGATTGATTGGATGGATGAGGGGCTCGGTGCGCGCCTGTCCCAATACAGAAAAGACAGGCCGGCAACTAAATTCTTCAGCCTCGGATACTCCAAGAATGAGTATTTTAAGTGGGAAAATCAATTTGAGGCACCGCTTGAACTGAAAGCATTTCGTAAAACCCTGTTGGGCGAGCTTCAGTTTCCGCCCTTGATTCAACTTTTAGTCATTGACGATGAAAAGGGGATTGGCGAACTGTTTAAAGATTTCTTCGAGCTTCGTAAAGACCCGCCGTTCCGGGTTGAGTTTGCGCTGGACGGGCTGGACGGATTTAAAAAGATCGAGACTTTTAAACCGGATTGTCTTATTTTGGATATTAAGATGCCGATTCGAAGCGGAATTGAAGTTTATCGGGATTTACGAAAATCACAGAGAGATATTCCAACCATTATTTTTATTGATGCGACATCCGCAGATGAAATTTCCGAGATGCGCAAAATAGGAAACCCTGTCTTTGTCGAGAAAAGCGGCTCTGAGAGCTCAATGCCTGAGATGCTTGCGCTCGTTAAAAAAATGGTTTATTTCGCCTAAGCTAAAAATGAATCAGCCCACATTAAAGCAAAATCAAATTCGCGATGTGGCATTTGGGAAAAATGTCACGGTAATTCAGCCTGTTAACTTATATGGATGCGAAATCGGCGATGATGCGTTTGTAGGCCCATTCGTGGAAATTCAATCCGGAGTTAAAATTGGCAAGCGGACACGGGTTCAGTCCCATGCATTTATTTGTGAATTGGTTACGATTGGCGATGATTGTTTTGTGTCGCACGGCGCCATGTTTATCAACGATTTATTCGAAGACGGAAAACCTGCCCGTGAGCGGAAAAAATGGAAAGTAACCGCACTCGGAAACCATGTCTCAATCGGCACAAATGCGACCATTCTTCCGGTTAAAATTGCTGACCATGTAGTCATCGGCGCGGGGTCCGTGGTCACTAAAGATATTTTAGAGTCAGGTATTTACGCCGGCAATCCGGCAAGGAAAATTCGAAACATTTCATAGTCTATGAGCGACTCAATTCCTCCGGGATTTCAACCTGCCTGTAAAATTCTAATCGTGGACGATGAAGAGGCTGTCGGTGAATTCTTATCAGATGCGCTGCTTAATTACGCAAAGGACACCCGCTATGAAGTCCGTTACGCGAATGGCGGTCAGGCAGCGCTCAAAATCGCGAATGAATTTGAGCCGGATGTGGCGATTGTCGATATTAAAATGCAGCATATGTGGGGAGATGAATTAATCCGCAGATTTCAATCCGGCGAAGCGCACACCCCTAAAGATTTTATTATTTTTACGGGAACGGATACCCAGGAATTCCGAAAAAAAGCCGCAAACGCCGGCTACACCTTTCTCACCAAAACAGCAGGCATGGAAGATGTCTTCGATGCCGTCAAGAAAATCTGTATTAAGCACAAGCTTCTCGAGAAAATCTGATCAGGCTGCAAACTCCAAGCTTGCAGCTTGCGGTCTGCCGTATGAGTTTAGTGCAGCGCAGGCCGGGTGACCAGGAAGAGGCGTACCTCAATGGAGTCGATATTCCGAAATTTATGCGGGACGCCGCCGTCAAAGTAAGCGGATTCGTTTGCGTGTAATGTCTTAATTTTATTACCAAAACTGACTTCAAGCGTTCCGGATTCCAGGAAAATGCAAATCATGGAGTTGTCGCGGAACTTCCACTTTTTAAGTTCTTTAAACGGTTTGATATTCATAATTCCCATAAAGAAATCACGTCCGCTGGTACCCGGAGGGCTTAGGGATTGGATTGAAAAACCGTGCTGGCTATACTCGATAAAGCCGCGCTGCCCGAATCCGCACGTATAAAATGATCCGCTCCATTCGCCGATGGCGCGCGTTGCAAGTTCCGAAAATGAAATCTCGAACGCGTCCGCAATTTGTACCAGCTTGTCTGACGAAGGATCCTGGATGCGTTGAGCCACGATATTGAAAAGATGTTTTTCGTTAATCCCGGTTCTCTTGGAAAGCCAGCTGACAGACGCATCATCTCCGCGCCCCTTTTTTTCCTCCAGCAGTGATTTAACTGCTTCGCCCCAACGCGGCATTTTCTTCTTGGGAAAATCCTGAAACTGCTCCGTCAAATCGTTCTTGATTTCATCATACATGGGCGAATCCTTTGTTTAGTTTAGTCAGTATTTCTTCGACTGTTTAATAGTTTTCTTAACAATCTAATTAGAGTGTTTAAATTACCTAGATAATAACCTAAATGGCTCAGTTTTTCAAGTGACCTGTATTTGAATTTTAAAAAAACAGATCCGTAGTCTCTTGACACAGATAAAATATCAGGCTAAACAAGAAGTAATGAATAATATTGAGCAAAGACCAGACAGGATGGCAATTGATAGAGAGAGTGAATTGGTTATTTTAACAAACCTAAATGAACAATTTAGGGGCTATCTAAATAATAAAATGACCCTCTTACTTCTCATTATTGAGCATCCGAGAATAGCCAGGCGCATTGTTTCAAAAGAGAAGTGCAAGTGGTTTTTGCGTGATTTGTATCATCATTTTATCTCTCAGGAGCAGGCCGTAAAGGTCCGGCGCAGATTCCTCTGGCTTGAACTATTTTTAGACCGGGAGCATAACGCTTCTTCGCGGCGGACTTTGAAGGCGGTTAAGATGGTGGCTTTTATTTATGAGGTGCTGGGCATGCGATTGCACTCCCGACTTGAACCGGCTCAGGTTGAAATGGGCTTAATGGAAGCGGGGGCGAAAGAGGAGGCGGGACATGTTTAAACTAATAAGGCAGCGGTGCGTTGTGCCTCGGATTGTTAAAAATCCGAGAGCATTTTCAAGGTGGCTCAAAATTAAGTGGATTACACGCGTGCGTACGACTGAAAAAGAATTGGGTGGTTTAATCGAGTGCTGTTAGTTAAATTTCAATCCAGAACAGTTCCGGTTTTAACAAACGCCTTAACCGCTCAGCATGCCAATGCAGTGATTGGCGTTGTGCAGGCGATTTTTGTTGATGTGAAATATTCTCCCGGTGAGCTGCTGCGGAATTGCGAGGCGTCTATTCGACACTTGGAGTGGCTGACGGATCAATTGGATGACGCGTTTATGGTAGCGACCTGTCTCTCGCTGATCGAAGCTTTCCAGGAAGCGGTTCGAGTTCACAGTTTGAGCGGTTTAAGACGGCATTATAAATTACCGGTGCGATATTTTATTCAGCGATTTGGAGCCCGTGAACTTTTACAGGATTTGTTATCAAAAAATGCGGAGGTCTTGATATGAAACTATCTCGGAATCAGTCAGCGCAGGGCAAGAAAAGTGTTTATGATCAACTGGCGGTGGCTGTGAATCAAAGTTACGACGCCCAGCAAACCAGTCAAATCGGGCTAGGGCATACGGTTCGAAATTTCCGGCAGGCGCGGGGATTAAAAGCGGTGCAGGTTGCAAGGAGCGCGGGACTGGATCCCAGAACTTTTGCAGCAATTGAATCAGGCCATATTCAGAATCCATCCATTCCAAAACTGGAGGGGATCGCCAATTCGCTGGGTATTTCTTTGGCTGATCTTTTCCTTCAGGCTGAGGCATCGAAGCCGGAGAACTTCTATTTAGGCGAACAAAAGGGAATTTACACGCTTGAATTTCAACAGGACGGTTTTAAGGCTGTGTCCTATATCCCCATGAATCCGGATTTCTTTATTGGAAAAGTGACACTTGCCGGAAAGGCTTTTTTGGAAGCCGGAAAGCTTCCGTTCGAAGGGCGTATTTTTATTCAGATGATCCTTGGAAAATTAAAGCTGACAATCCATCACGAATCCATTCATATCAAAGAAGGCAGTCATTTGCTGATCAATGGCCGCCTGCCGCACACGTTTCAGAATCCGCTTATCAAGGAATGTTCTTTTCTTTTTGTGAGCGTTCCTTCATTTGTCGCTTTTACATCGCGAATATAATCTATTCAAAAAATCCCGCCAAATTGACGATAAACATAGTCAATTGATTGACTTAGAAGTATCAATCCAATATAATCGCGTCACAACCTGTAAGCATCAATGACTGATAAAATACCGGCAATAAGCCACTCTCACAAGTTCGCGCTTGTCATTTTTTTCTTCATATTCTGCCAATCGTCAATGGTTCTAGCGGATTCCATCAAGACCACGGTCAAGCCAATCGACCCCAATCCTGACGAGCAGGCAATTTTGCGCGATCGCGATATTGCCATGGACAATGCGCTTGGCCAGCTAAAAAAACAGCCCCCCAAAGAAAAAGCCAAAAGCAAGAAAGTTGAATTAAAGACAGAAAAGAAAGACGGCGAGAAGCCTGTCCAGCAAGACAAGCCTGAAATTGAGAAAGAAAAGAAAAAAAAGCACTGGCTTCCTTTTTGGCGGAAGGCGGATACCAGGAAGACAGCGCCTGATACTGCGCAAGAAGTAAAGGAAAAACGTAAAAAACGGCTTGAGCAATTTCCTCAGATTGATCCTGAGCAGGTTCGTGAATCAATTGATGAATGGCAGGTGGCGACCAAGCGTGATTTTCTGGCAAAAGATAAACACAGTCTTGAAGACGTGATCAGCCGGTCCGTGCAAGTGCATTTACCGGCTCAGATTGCGAGAGAACGAATCGAGCTCGCAGAGAAACGTATTTTAAAGGCTTTCCGTGATTTTTTTACGGACATCGATTTTTCACGCGTACAGAAGGACGGAACTTTGACGACAGACGGATATAAGAGCAGGAGTTGGCGTCTTGCGTTTCGGCAGCCTTTGTTTAAAGGCGGAATTCTATGGAACACATTTCAATTGGAAATGTCCGGCCGTGAAACCGCCCGCCGCGAGTACGATAAAACCGTTTCTGATCTGGTGGCTGACGTTTCGAAAGCATATTTTGAATATGAACGTGCCTGGAACGTCCTTCAGGACCGAAAGCGCCTTTCTGAAAAATCGCGGGAAGCCAAACGAATTTCGGATGAAAAGTTTCAAGCTCAACTGATATCTGAAATTGAAAAATTAAATGTCGACTCACTTTTTAGCCAATCGCAGTATGACCTTGAAACCGCAGAGCAGGATCTCGAGCTGGCAAAGCTGGAACTCCAGAGATTTTTAGCGCTTGATATTGCGGATCCGATCACGGTTGAATCTGTGTACCAGATTGACAATATTCAGCTTGTGGATTTGTCGGGAGAACCCGTTGTCTTATCGCTTAAAGACGATATGGCTGCCAAGCCGATGCCGGCACCGGATATTAAAGATAGCAGAAAGGTTGTGGATCATTACGTGGATATGGCGTATGCGCACCGCCCGGACCTTCAGGTGGAAGCGTCTAAACTGCACGCTGCCAGGCTGTCACGGAAAATTTCAGCCGGCAAAATGCTTCCCGAATGGGATCTTGTGGTAGAATTTGGAGAACTTGCAGAAGCGTTTGAAACAGTGACGCATAAACCTCGGTATCATGATGAATGGAAAATCGGATCTGAGGTATCGTGGAATTTGGGCGGCAGTACGCTGAAACATGCTTTTGATCACGACCAGCGCGCGCCAAGCGTCTCGCTGTTTCAGGGCCAGCAGGGGCCGATTTCGGATACCCATACATTTAATGTCTCGTTTTTTGATAATCTGAACTCATTGGCAGAGCTGAAAGAAACCAAAATTGCGGCGCTTGAACAAGTAGTCGAACTTGAAAAAACAGAACGCGATGTAATCCGCGAAGTAAAAGAGGCTTATTTTAATTACAATAAGGCGCTGATTCAGGTAGAGTCTAATTACAAGCGTATGAATTATCGAGAGCGGTTGTCTGAGCTCGCAAAACACAGGCTCGGGACAAACGAGATTCAGGTATCCGAATATTTACAATCTGAGATTGATTATTCAGAGGAACGCTCGCAGGTGCACAAAGCGCTTTCTGATTTTTATACCTCGAAAGCAAATTTGAACCGCGCGATCGGCGTACGCGATTATTTACAGATTGAATCGCACCAGTTTGAAAATCGTTAAAGCAGGCAAAGAGGGATATTGATGGACGAAAACCAATTAAATCAAGGCTCATTTTCCGAAGAGCCGAAAGATCCCGGGGCATCTAAACCGCTTTCAGACCAAAAGGCGCCGCCCAATCCTTATCTTAAATCGATCTCCAAACTTCAGGGATTCCAAGCGTCGGCACACTTGAAGAAAATTGTCATCGGGCTTGTTATCATCGCAGTGGCCGGATTCGGTGCGCAGAAAATTTTCTCTGTTTTTTCAAAAAAAGCCACTGAGAAAGTCTCTGAAGACAAACAGGGCGACCAGATTATTGGCGTGAAGGCTTTCAAGGTTGGCCGCTACAACTTTGAAGATTCTCTGAACGAATTGGGCAATATCAAAGGAGCTATCGAATTTAAATTGAGCTTCGAAATTCCCGGTGTGGTGAGTGCCATTAATTACAGGGAAGGAGAACGCTACGAGGAAGGGGCGCTTCTTATTTCGCTCAAGCAGGATGATATTCTACTGCGCTTAAAGCGGGCTCAGGCAGAGCGCAGCAAGGCAGAAACAGCGCTTGCCATTGCGCAGGAAAAAATGAACGAACATGATAAACTTTTTAAAATGGGCGCTATCTCACAAACGACTTTAGACAAAGTGAAGCTTGAAGTTGACAGTGCGCGGTTTGATGTTGAGGCCAACGATCTTGAAGTCAAAGCCAATGAGGTGATGCTCGAGAAGTCAAATTTGTATGCCCCGACAGCCGGCACCATCGGCGAACTTCACATCGAAGAAGGCGAAGCGATTACGCAAAACACACTGGTCGGCTCTCATATCTCGACAGAACGTGTGCTGGCTGAATTTGGCGTAACCGAAAAAGATTTGAACAAGCTTTCGCTCGGCCAAAAGGCAAAAGTATTTGTAGACGCGTATCCAGATAAGAATTTTGACGGCACCATCGAGAGTATCGGCAGCGTGGTGGTCGGGCAGAGCCGTACGGCTACGGTAAAAGTGCGCATTGAAAACCCTGAAAATCTGCTGGTGCCGGGCATGTTTGCCCGTATCAAGATTTTACTTTTCCAGAAGAAAAACACGCTGGTGCTTCCCGCCGATTCACTGCAAGGCAAAGAGAAAGACTATTATGTTTATGTGATTGATCCCGATCGCAAGCAGGTTCATAAACAGCCGATCGTGGTCGGTTATCAGCGTACGGATTATGCTCAAATTGATTCAGGCGTTAAAGAGGGTGATCTTGTTGCGGTTACCGGCCTTGATCGTTTGAAAGATGACTCAAAAGTTCGGATCATAGAGACGCAGGAAGCCGAGCTCTAAAATCTCTCCCGTTTTACTCCTTATTTTCGTCAGGTTTAACCGTCAATTTCGCTCTGTTTCTAGCCGATAATCAACGGTAGTGTATAATTTCTAAAAATTTGGTTTAACACTTAAAAAAACGGCGAAAATCCATGTCCTTACCCGAATACGCAATTAAACGGCGCGTGACAACCGTGATGGTGTTTGTTGGTATCGTGTTTTTGGGGTGTGTTGCCTTACTCGATCTTCCGCAGGAGTTATTTCCGCGTATTAATTTTCCACAAGTCACCATTGTGACCGATTACGTTAACGCCGCGCCCGAAGAAATAGAAACGCTGATCACGCGTCCGCTCGAAGAAGCGATCAGTTCAGTGAGCGGATTAAGGCGCCTCGAGTCGGTATCGCGCGAAGGAAAAAGTTTGATTACGGTTTCGTTTAATTGGAGCCAGGATATTGATTTTGCCGCACTGGCTGTCCGGGAAAAAATTGATTTGGTAAAAGAAAGATTGCCGAAAGAATCTGAAGATCCGGTGGTGTTAAAGTTTGACCCGCTTTCTCGCCCAATTTTAATTTTATCAGTTACCGGCAAAATGCCGGCAGTTGAACTTAAACAGCTCTCCGAACGTACGCTGCGGGATAATTTGGAAAAAGTGGAGGGAGTTGCCTCAGTGACGGTGGCGGGTGGTCTGGATCGAGAAATTCAAGTGGACTTGGACCAAGGCCAGCTCCAGGCATCCGCTGTTTCAATCTTGCAAGTTATTGATTCGCTTGATACCGCGAACATTTCATATCCGGCCGGCAGCATCAAAAAAGGTTTGTACGAATACCTGATCCGCACGGTTGGAGAATTCCGAAATGTTGAAGAGATCGGGTTTACCGTGATCAAAGCCATTGCAAAGGAGAGGGGGTTTCAGCGCGATTCTGGTTTTGTAGAAAAAGGCGCGCAGGGCCCGCGCTCAACACTTGATACAGAGAGAGAAGGCAAAGAGCGGGGAATTCAGGAAAAACGACTCGTCCTGCTAAATGACATCGGAGCTGTGCGTGATGCTTTTCATGAACGCACATCAATTTCCCGCTATAACTCGAAGGAAAACGTTTCACTTTCCATTCAAAAACAGGCAACCGCCAACACAGTTCAGTTGGTCGATAAAATCAAGAGAGAGCTCGCATTCTTAAACGATGAAATTGAAAGCCGCGGTGCTAAGGTCCAGATTATTTATGATCATTCAGCGTTTATTAAAAAAGCGGTAGCCAGTACGCGTGATGCGGCCATTCAAGGCGGGTTGCTGGCAGCTGTAATTTTATTTTTATTTTTTAAAGATCCTCTCACATCGTTTATTGTGGCGCTTTCGATTCCAATCTCGGTTTTAGGCACTTTCTTCTTGCTCAAGCTTCAGGGTATTACGCTGAATACGATGTCGTTAGGAGGTTTGGCGCTTGGCTCCGGAATGATTGTTGATAACAGTATCGTTGTCATTGAAAATATATTTCGCCTGCGTGAACAAGGTGTCCCTAAGGAAGAGGCATCGGTGCGGGGCGCTAATGAGGTTTTTTGGCCGATTGTTTCGTCAACATTGACAACCGAAGCGGTTTTCATTCCGCTGATTCTATTTGTCCCCGGTGTGGCAGGCCAGCTCTTCCGGGACCTTTGCTGGTCTGTTGTTCATTCCTTAAATATTTCATTTTTAGTTTCTGCCTGGCTGATTCCGATGGCCGCGCTTTATATTCAGCCAAAGCAGACGAAAAGAGAAAAGCCAAAATTAGAAAAAAATCTCCAGAATTTTTTCAGGAATCAATCAATCGGTGTGCAAAACGGCACCATGCTGGCTCTTGTGGGTGCAGCGGTTGGCTTTTTTCTTATCGGCATGCTCATTTTTCAGACGCTGGACACCGAAGTGATTCCAAAAGTTGATCAGGGACAGTTTTTGATTAAAGTAAATTTGCCTGTCGGTTCTCGAATTGAAGCGACCGATGACGTGGTTAAAATTATCGAGGACAAATTAAGGCAGATCCCAGAAATAGAAAATTCTCAGGTGGAGATCGGCTCTGCCAGCAGCGCCAAAAGCGGTGAGGTCAAACTGGAAACACTTCGAATTTCTCAGGCGCTGATTATGGTTTCGTTGAAGGAGAAGCGAAAGCGGTCTTCTCACGCTGTTTTAACCGAGCTCAGGCAATCTCTTGAAAAAGCAGATTTGAGCAAGGTATCTATCGAATATATTTTGCAGGAAAACGAGTTTGCGTTTGCCGCGGCTGGTGGAAAACCGATTGTGATTGAGGTGAAGGGCTACGATCTTGAGGTGCTCAAATCACTGACAGATGAAGTTGAGAGACGGCTCGCTTCTATTTCCGGCGTGGTTGAGATTTTAAATGATTCCGGAGAGCGTTCACCAGAAACTAAAATTGAAATTGACAAGAAAAAAGCGTCTCTTTACGCCATTTCAGCGCGGGACATATCACTGACCGCAAAAGCGGCAATTGACGGTGCGGTTGCGACAAAATACAAAGAGGCCGGACATGAAGTGGATGTCCGGGTTAAATTAAGGCGCCAAGACCGCGATGACATGTCGCGCTTGGGTGATTTATTGATTCATAGCGATAGCTTAGAAATTTCTGTTCCGATTAAGGCGGTCGCGCAAGTCAAATCTGGTTTTGGGCCGAGTGAAATCAAGCGTAAAGATCAGATCCGGACTGTTACCGTTTCGGCCGCAGTTCAAAAAACTTATAAAGAAAACGACGTCCTGGATAAGGTGGCAAATGAAATTTCTCAAATTGAGGTGCCGCAAAATTATAATGTCCGAGCGCTTGGAAAAGCAGAGGAAGTGAAAGATGCTTTTCGCCGGATTGCGTTCGCAACTATTTTGGCGTTGGTTCTTAACTACATGATCATGGCGGCGCAATTTGAATCGTTTGTGCAGCCGTTTGTCATTATGTTCACAGTTCCGCTGGCCATTATCGGTGTTGCCATCGCGCTTTTAGTAACGGGGACGTCGGTGAGTGTTATCTCACTTCTTGGTATTCTGATATTAGCCGGAACCGTTGTGAACAACGCCATTGTTTTGATTGATTTTATTAATCAACAGAGAATTGCCGGGGTTGAGCTTGTAGAAGCCGCTATTGAATCAGCGTTTACGCGGTTTCGCGCGATTATGATGTCAGCACTGACTTCGATTGTCGGGTTAATTCCGTTGGCGCTGGGATTGGGAGAAGGCGCCGAACTTCAAGCGCCGCTTGCGATCGCGGTGATCGGCGGACTTTTGAGCGGTACCTTTCTGACTCTGTGCATCATTCCATGTGTTTATGTCTTGGTAGTTCGATTGATTGATCGCATCCTCAACGGTCCTTACCTGGACGATTCCGAGGCAAATCTTTTGTGAGGCTTAAAGTCTGATGGGTCTTCCCAGCGCTTCTGTTAAAAGGCCGGTATTGGTCACGGTTATTTTTGCGGGCCTTATTTTTTTAGGCCTGCTGTCCATGCTGCACCTTCCTGTTGAACTTTACCAAGGTTCCTCCAGCGGCGTAATCAGTGTCATTATCCGGGCGCGAGGCGGCCTTGCGCCTGTTGAGGTTGAGCATTTAATCACCCGCCAGGTTGAAGAAGCCGTTTCCACCGTCAGTCATTTAAAAACCATGTACTCCAATTCCAGAGAAGCCGAGAGCCGCGTCACGCTTGAATTTGAGCCTGGAACTAATATGGATTTCGCGGCGCTTGAAGTGCGGGAAAAATTTTCACGCATCAAGGCAAAACTGCCTCCCGAGATTGAAAAACCTGTTATCGCGAATTATTCAGAGGGTGAAAGTGCGGTGATTATATTCGCGGTGATTTCAGAATCTAAGACGCCGGAAGAGCTTAGAGAAGCAGTGGAGAAGGATTTAAAACCCTGGCTTGAACGCTTGGACGGCATCGCCAGTGTAGAGATTTACGGCGGCAGGGAAAGGAAGATTTTAGTTGAGCTTGACCGCGATAAAATGGTTGCTTACTCAGTTTCTGTTGAGCAGATCATGGACGTGCTGGGCGCGAGCAATATCAACTTATTAGCTGGAAATTACGAACGCGGAGATTACGACTTCGCCATTCGCACCATGGGTGCGTTTACGAGTGTTGATGAAATCGGCAACATGGGCGTCAAAATAACCCGCCAGGGCTCTATCATTCCGCTTAAAGAAGTGGCAACAATTAAAGATTCTTATTTAGAGCCGGAAGATTATGCGAGGCTTAATCTGAATCAAAATGTGTCAGTTTATATAAAAAAGACCAGCCTGGCCAACACGATCAAAGTTGTGAAGTCTGTCAAGCAGGTGCTTAAGATTTATGGGGCAGAAAAAGAAAATGAGCTGCGATTAATTACGGTGTCAGATCGAGCCCAGTCAATTGAAAGGGCGATTGGCGATGTGCGCGGCTCACTTCTGCTGGGCGTACTGTTGGTGACGATCATGATCTACATTGCACTAAGAAGCCCGATTCTTGCCCTGATTGTCTCAACCGCAATTCCTGTTTCAGTGATCTCTACGTTTTTGTTTATGGATTTCCTGGGCATTAGTTTGAATGTAATGACACTCAGCGGGCTGGCGCTTTCAATTGGTATTTTAGTCGATAGCGCCGTGGTGGTGATCGAGAATGTTTTTAAGAAAAAAGAACAGGGAATGAACCATCAAAGAGCGGTCCGCGAGGGATCTGAGGAAATGTGGCTGCCTCTTTTAGCGTCTCTGGTCACTAATTTGATTGTATTTTTACCGATTATTTTTATCGATAAAGAAATCCAGCTAATTTATCAAGGCTTCGCGTTTACCGTCTGTATTTCGCAGGTTATGTCGCTTGTGGTCGCTGTCATGCTAATCCCAATGCTTCTGTCAAAAATCGATTTTCCCGTTTCAATGAAACAGGCGGAAGCATCAAGCGCGCCAATACAGCCAAAAAAGAAGCCGTTTCTCTCTCAGCTTTATTTTTATTATGAAAAAACAATTCGAAGATCATTTCAGTTACGCTACCCGCTTTTGATCGCCATTATTTTACTGTTTGCCGGGTCGGCATGGGGTTTGGCGCACCGGGATATTGACCTGCCTTCAACGCTGGAAGAGAATGAATTTCAGATTATTATTTTCCCTCTTGCCGGCGCGAAATTAGAAACCAATGATGAGGTAGTGAAAAAAATTGAAGCCATGCTCCGGCAATTTAAAGAAGTCGATCTCGTGTCTTCAACGGTGAGGAAAGATGATATCCGTCTTTTTGTCCGCTTACTGCCCCGTAAACAGCGCGCGACTTCAAAAGACGTTATCATGTCGCAGATCCGTGAAAAGGGAAATGAAGAAATTAAACAAGTGCACGAGGAGTATTCATTAATTGTCGATGAGGGGGCTTCAAGCGAGGAATCAAAGAAAATAGTGATTAATATTTTTGGGCTTGAAAATGATCAGCTTGAAAAACTCGCGCATGAATTTGCGAAAGGGATCAATTCAGTCGGCGGCCTTACCAATTTGGTGATGACGGATTTAAGAAAGAGGCCTGAGTACAGCCTGGTAGTCGACAAAGCGCGGGCTGCTTTTTACGGGTTTAGCGTCAAAGAGGTGGCGGATTCAATACACGCTCAAATCCGGGGGATGCGTCCGACCAAATATCATGAACTCACTCAGGGATTGGAAATTGAAACCATCACACGCCTGCAGCCGATTTTTCGGCAAAAAATTGATGATTTAAGAAATATATTTCTTGTTTCTCCGAGGACAGGAACACAAATCGCGCTTGAACAAATAGCCAGTTTTTATCCGTCAACAGGGCCGCAGACAATTGATCGGCGCAACAAATATCGCTATGTATTTTTAAAAGGCGACGTGAGCCGACCGCTTGAGACCATCGGCAAAGAAATCAAAACAGCTCTTAAAGATATTCCAATCCCCAAAGATTATTTCTGGCGGTTTGGCGGACAGTACGAATCACTGATCCACGGACGTTCTCAGCTTTGGGTCGCGCTTGTGATTACAATTGTTTTAATTTACATGGTGCTGGCCTGCTTGTTTCAGTCTTACAGTGAGCCGCTGCTTGTGATGATCGCAATTCCGCTTGCAAGTATCGGGGTTTGGCTGTCGCTCACTTTGACTCACAAGCCGCTTAGTCAGCCTGTTTTTATTGGTATGATTTTACTGGCGGGTTATGTGGTGAATAACTCCATCATTCTCATTGACCGGATCAACGCTTTGAAAAAAGAAACACAGGATACCGCCACGATTCTAATTCGGGCAGGCACCGATCGTTTACGTCCGATTGCAATGACGACAGGCTCTACGCTGATTGGTTTTTTGCCAATGGCAATTTCAATCAGTGATTCGAGCGAGCTGTGGTCTCCGCTTGCGGTCACGGTTATCGGAGGCCTTCTCAGCTCGACGATCCTGACGCTTTTTATTATTCCAAATTTCTATCTTTACTTTGAAGATTTGAAGAAGGTTTTTAAGAAATCCTCCAAGTAGTTCCATCGTCTTCAGAATTTTTTATACCTCAAATAACTCCGCTTATTTTCATAATTTGACCGAAAATTCATTTCACTTTCCATCTATTTTAATTATAATTTTTAGTTCGTGCTATATCATTGATATATAACGACTTAGGTAAATAAGATTTACCGTACTTGGGTTTGACAGGGGAATATTCGAATTGTATACTTTTATCATAGATTTCAAAAGTTAAATTAAGTGTTAATTAATTCTCTTAAATATCAGGTGTAAATTAGTTCAACAAAATCCCCGGCAGCATGAAGGACATGCCAAACGCATGCACCAGAAAAAAAAGAGTAAAACATTTAATGTTTATCTAAAAGTTATCGCCATAGTCGTTCTGTTTGCCTTTACAGTCAACACGGTTGCATGGGCAGATGGAAGTGGTAACCTGATGCAGGTTTTTCATACAGCTAAAGCAAGCACCTCCCGCGACATTCTCGAATCAAACCTGGTCATCGACAAAACACTTCTTGATGCGTCCATCATTCCCGACAAAGTCGGTCATATCAAGAGCCGCTTTAAAGGTAAAAAAGATAAAATCATTTATCATATTCAAGACGCGCATATTAATTATGACGCGCAAATGAACATCGCCAAAATCATCGAGCAGGTTTCAAAAGCAAACGGCACTGATTTTATCAACGTTGAAGGCGCTTTTGGAAGGCTTAATAATTATTGGCTCTCCTCATTTCCAAACGATAACGCCCGGGAACTTGTGGGTGATTATTTTGTCCGCGAGGGGCGCTTGAGCGGTCCGGCATACGTATCCATCGCAGCACTTCCAAAATCAATTATCAACGGCGTCGAAGATGAAGCACTCTACGAAGAAAATCGTCAGGCATTTTTAACCGCGCTCGCATTTCGTGACCGCAACGAAGCGCTGCTTAAGTCACTTCGCAACGGCTTGGATCATGTTGCGCGCTATATTTTCTCAGATGATTTACGCGAGCTCAGGATCCGGCATGACGCATTTGGCGAAGATTCGCTGTCGATGAAAGCATTTATCCGTTATTTGGTGGAGCTGGCGCAAACCAACAATGTGAGCCTGTACCGCTATCGCCACATTGACGCATTTATGAAATTGGTGGAGCTTGAAAAATCAATCAATCTGGAAACTGCTGAAAAAGACCTGGACGTGCTGCTGTCAGAAATTAAGAACCGCCTCCCGCCTCAGGATGTTTCCGCTTTTGGATTCAAGGTCCTGCAGTATCACAGAAAAAAATACTCGCGGAAAGATTTCTTTGATTATATCGACCAACAGGCAAGCAAGCTCGGAATTCAAGGTGAAACGTTCAAATTCGCGCTGGATTATGTGGCGTATATGCGCAGCTTTGATCAGATCGGCGTTGAGCTGTTTGATGAAATTAATTTAGCGGAAGATGATATCAAGAACAAACTGTTCCGCAACGAAACCGAAGTCCGGCTCGACCGGCTGTACCGCCTGCACGAACTTTTGAAACACCTGTTTGATTTTTCGCTTACCAAAGAAGATGCCGAATTCTTTTATGCGTATCACGACGAGTTTCAGATCCGTAATTTCAAAGAATTTATTGACGCGCAAGCGGCAGTGCTCGGCATCGAAATTGATTTGGATCCCAAGCTCGAGCAAATCGATGAGGATTTGCTGAAAGTAGAAAAATTCTACGAAATTGCCTTGAAGCGCGACAAGGTTCTCATCGAAACCGCGCTTCGTGACATGGAAAAGAACGGACGCAAATCCTCGTTCATTGTCACCGGCGGATTTCATACGCCCGGCATTGAACGGTACCTTCGTGAGCGCGACATTTCCTACGTGGTGATCGCGCCGAGAATTTCCACCAAAATTGATGAAGCGCGTGAGGCGGTGCGATATGAAAGTGCCATGCGCGACATGCCGTCCAAAATTGAATCACTCCTCAAAGAAGTTTATCAGCCGCAGAAAGCGATGATGCTCAACGATCCGCGCTATCAAGTATCTCCGAAGCAGGTGCTGATGAATGAGAATTTTTATCCTCCGTTCACATTTCTAGAAAGCGGCATTGACGCCGGTGCGGCTGATTTTCATTCACGGTGGATGACAAATTATTTCAACATGGTAACCACTTCAAATTTAAATAAACCTTTTTCAGAAACTGTTCAAAATGCTGAAGAATTTCAAAGTTTCGCTGATAATTTTTCTGCGCACATCGTAATCAAAGTAAATCAAACATGGGTGACAGCAGTCCGCTCAAAAACGGGGCGTTATACACGGGTGATTCGGTTTAACAAAACAGAAAAATCTGAAGTGGGGCGTGTCAATTCGGATTACGCAAAAACAGAGATGGGCAAGTATGTGGTGGAGGTTTCTGACATTCCGGGCCCAGAAGCGCTAAAAACCATTTTAGATCGCGGGCAGGTGATGTATGCATCACCTGAATGGACAAAGCACCATCGTGACATGACGCAAAAAGTTTCACATGGCCGCGAAACTTCAGCCGCTCCTCAGGCGGCAGAGCCGGTTGTCCGGGCAGCTTATCAATCCCGTTCACTCGGGCTGGATCGCGTGATGAATCATAACGGCCGGCAGACCTGGAAGTTGTTAAACGATTTGGCGAATAGCGATAACTCCGATATTCAAAATCCATGGGATCGATTAAATGATTCTGAAAAATTAGCAGTGATGGAGGGTATTTTAATTGATCAAAGGATTAATCAAGACGGCCTTGCGCAAGCTGTTGCGAGTGAGCTGAAGGTTTTTTCACAGCCTGATGAACTTCCTGCCCAATCTCATTTTAGCGCGCCCGTGTTTGTATTTTGGGCTGACCATGCTTTTGATCTCGGTAATTCTAAAATCAGTAATTCTAAAAAAAGAGACCGCTTTATAGATTTATTGCGCCGGAATTCTTTCTTAGATGACATTGAAAAATTAAGCGATGTGCCGGCGATGGAGCAATATCGGAGTGAGCTTAGGCGTTTAAACGCTCTCATAGGGCAGGACACCAGGGCGGTATCGCAGGCCATTATCGAATTGAATAAAAAAATAAAAGAGTCCGCAGCGCCGGTTTTGGTCGAAGCGCCTCAAACAGTAGCACAACCCGCTGTTCCTGTTGAAGCTCGTAAAATTGAAAAACCTGCTCCCAAAGTTTCGGCTCCGGAAACTGTTGAGCGCGCGCCGGTTGCTCAAGCTGTAAAACCGCAAATTGTTTCTAAAGATGAACCATTAAAACGTTCAGAGCTTCGTTCAGATTTTCTGAGAAATATTATGAGGACGGTTGTGGTTGGCGCGGTCGTGGGTGCTTTATTGGCTACCGGCCTGACGCTATCCGGATCATTGGCCGGCGTCACCATTTTGAGCGCTGCATTTTTATTCACGCTTTCAACTTTTACAACCGCTTCCGCATTGGTTGGTGTCGGCATCGCGATTTTATGGGGCAGAAAAGACAGAGGCCCTGCGTATGATGTCATCAAAGAAAATAATGTGGATGCCGCTTACGCTCCGCGCGTTAGAGAACTTTATGATGCAGGCAATTTCGCGGGTTTTGAGAAAAAGGACCAGCATAAGGGGCAGGATGAGGAGGTGGCCGCAAAGGAGAAAGTCAGAACATTAAAATACGGCAGCATTGCCGCAGGTGCCGCATTCGGAATCTTGAGCTTGGCGAAGATTGTTGCATTCGTTGGTGTCGGCGTGCCTGCATTTATTTTGGCGCTTCCGGTATTCAAGATCATGATCGCCGCTGCCATTCTGGGCGCGTATCTACCGGCGGTTATTAAAGCATTAAAATCCGAAGGCGGTGTAAAGGGAATTTTTTCAAAGCAGGGAGCCATCAAGGGTGTTTGGGCGGTCGGATATCTTTTGGTTGGCGTCGCCTATCATTTGCTGGATTCATTTATCCTGCAGTATATCCGCCGGCCAATTCAATATTACTGGATGGGTGCTCGGCACGAACGTCATATCAGCCAATCAGAAGTTGACGCGATTATAAAAGCAGCATCAATTCCGGTTGTTCCGGAAAAATCTGCAGTAAAACGGATGATCAAGGATCCGCGCGTCAAAGAGTGGGGCGCATTCTTATATCGCGCATCACTTCTCGCGGGCTTTGTTGAATTTGTAAAGAAGCGCGGAAAAATGTTTGCCTACAGCACGGCAAGCGGATGGCTGCTTCCCATCATCGGAACAAATCCCTATGCTTTTGTGATTGCCGGAGCTTTCGGAGTTGCGCTGATGGCGATTCTTTCCTACGAGCAATGGAAGAAAGGCCAAATCACGGGATTGCGCGCTGTCGTCCGGACAGTCGTCTTGGTTGGCGTTTTGGGAATTCTGTTTCAACTTGGAAGAGCGCCGCCCGAATTTTTAGTAACCGCTGATCCGGCGCATCGGGTTCCAGGTTTTAATATTTTAGATTTGGGACACATTGTTCACACCGATCAATTTGGGTTTATTAAAGCGCAAGAGTTTCATTTTACTATCCGATCGTTCACAAGTTCCGGCGTCCTGGCATTCCTCCTTAATTTTACAAGCAAAGTCCCTCAGAAAGCTTCGCAAATCTTAACGCAGATGTTTCTCAGCGATGTGAGCGAGGTAGCAGGGCAAAAGCTTGCGCTGAAATCAGACAAACTGGAAGATCTTCTGAATTTTGTAAAACAAATTGAGGACTCGACTGAGCTTGATGACACACAAAAGACCCGGGCGTTGTTAATTTTGCAGCGCGATTTAAAACGTGTCCGGCATCTGAAGAGTTTTGAAATCTTTAAAAAAGATATTTTTAATTTAAGCGATAAGAATAATTTTGTTCTTTCTTCTGCTGTGACTGATGCAATTCAAAAGCTGGATCCGGAACGTAAAGTTCAACTGGCAGATCAATACAAGAACATTGACATTGCTAAGCGTTACAAGCAAGCCAAGTCAGTTGCGTGGCGTGAAGTTATTCTCAAGCCAAGTTTTTGGATTACGCTCATCTTTTCAACATTCGGCATGTGGTTTGTCGGACACGAAATCAGCATCATCGTGAGCTATGCGCACTTTTTGGACGACGCCATCTTCTTGGGCTTTCCGGTCATCTCCTCCATTGTCCGCGCTATTGAAGGTGATGAGGAAAGACAGCATGAAATCCAAAAACAGGAGTATTTGGGTGAGCAAGTTGATTTTGCTGAGCGTTTGCGTGCGAATGGTTTGTTGGGCTTGGTGAACAACATCGGGCAAGCCGTGATCTTCGAGCCATTCGATCATTTTGTCGCAGAGCCGATCCGTGAACGTTTCACCGGAAATCCGAAAAAACTTGCCGAAGAAGCGCACGCTCAAGTTTATCAACTTCAAGTAGCGCGTAAATTGAAAGAACTTTTACAGTCAAAAATAAGAAAAGAAGAATCATCTGATACAGCGCGCCCTCAAATTACTTTTGTAGGCGGCGCTGGATTAGCCATGAATCCGGCGATTGCGCTTAGCCAGATTGCCGTGATGAGCGCGCTTGGAGTTCCCGGACGCGATACCACGGCAGAAGCGCGTAACGACATCAAACATAAAGATGAAAAACCGATGGGGGCAGCCATACCGCCCGTGCTTTTTGAGAAATTTGAATTTGCTGTACCGCTTCATTCAAGCGTGGTGAATTTAGAAAATCTGAAAAAAGACTACGAATCAGTTTCTGTCTCAGAAAGACATCGGGCTGCTCAGGAATTGCCAAAAGCACAGGCAGAATATGAGGCCGCAAAGAAGAAAGCATTCCTAAATCTGATTGCCTCAGAGCGGATTAGCGCAAAAGAGAAGGTGGACCAGCTGGAAGCGCTGGCCGGAGATTCGATTTTGAAGGAAAAGCAAAAAGTTTTTTGGAAACTGATCAAAGAAATTGATCAGCGTCAGAAATTGCTCGATAAGACCATAGAACAAATTTATAAAAGCGTTACTCATTATACTTCCGATAAAAAAGCCGCAGAACAATTTATCGAGGAAGCCAGAGATCAGATTTCTGCGATGCGTGCGATGACGGATTATTTCTCAGAGGACGATGCGCGTTATGCCGTCAGAAGCGGCGCCTGGCAAAATATGGATGCCGCGGCTTCGGATAAAGAAGTTGCGAAGATTCGCGCAGATATGGCGAGCCGGGAACAAAAAATGGTTGGCCAACTCGAAAGAGTCAAAGATATTTTAGATCAGTGGCCGACTTACGTTGAAAGTATTTTAAATGGAGCTGACGTTGAAGTGCCGGCTCGTTTGATTGAAGAGGAATATCTTCCATGGGGAGAGCGGGCAAAAGTTTGGCTGGTGGGCAAAGGCATACCGAATGAAGTGGTTGTTTCCACCGAAGGGCTGATGAATCTGCTACATGGCGTCCCCATTCCGATGCCCTGGGCTCAAAATGAAAGTTGGAAAGGTTCTCTGCGAGTTGTGAAGCACGATGCGGGTCAAGGGGAGGCCGTTCTGGTTGTGACCGATCAAGGCAATGATTCTATCCGGCACGACGGCATCGAAGTTTTCAGAGCGGGCTTGAAAGCGGGAATTAGAGAGGCTCTTACGCTGCGTCATGATCTGCTGCCATCCAAACAAAGAAACTTTGCTGTCACAGCGACTTTCTATAGCGCTTCTGCCGAACGGCTCATTCCCGAATTCATTGATGTGGCGCGTCAAAATCCTGAGATCAAATTCAACGCGCGGATGTACGACACCACATTGCAAGCAAGCAGTTCTAAACAAGCTGAAACAATCGCTAAGCTGAACCAGGCTGCTAGAGATCTTTCCAATCTTTTTATTCTTAATTTAATTATGGACGATGGCGGTTATTCAAACAAGGGCATTGACGGCCCATCGGATCGAGTGGTTAATTATGAGGTAAGGCGCAACAATGGGACAGGCCCTTTCATCGGGCATTTTCCCGCGATTGGCGGGGCTGATGATCCGGACACATTTGCTGCCGTTATGAAATTTAGAAAACAAGAAAAGGGTGAACCCCTCTCTTTGGCAGCAAAACCATTTCTTGACCCTGTAACGAGGCATCACGTTGTCGTGGTCTATCAGGGAAAATCAGCTAAGCCGCCTGTCGATGCCGTTGTTGATCAGGTTGAAGGATTGGGAGGCTGGCAGATAGCGAGAATGAAAGGTAGTGAATTCAGAGATACAGTGCATTCTCAAAGAGCGCTTGTCGCGCAAAAGCTTGAAGAACTAAAATCTTCAAAGCAGCCAACCGATCTTTCCAAACCGATTCTGGTAGAAAAGCCGGCGGAAATCAAAATTGCCGAAAAACCCGTTGAATTAGTTCAACCTCAGCTAAAGAAAGTTGAGTTAGTAGCGGCAAAAGAATTACCAAAGCCGCAAGAAGCAGTAACTTTGTCGGAAATCCCACAAACTACTTACGCTCAGCACAGGGCCGATCAAACCCCCGCCGAACGGCTTTCAGATGCTGATTTTGCGGTAACATCTGAAAATATCCAAAAGATGAGAGAAGGAATCGGTTTCTTTGTGTCAGGAAAGGCCGGCACGCCCGTTTATGGATTTAGAGGTATAAGCGGCAAAGATATTTTCGATGAAAAAACAGAAGGTTTGAAATTTGTACAATTAAATGAAAACGAATTTCAGGCAGCGGATTTAGCAACGTCTCTTTATATGTTAATGAAAGGCCGTGATCTGATTGGTAATCGTGGCGCTGTGGAACGCCGGATTATGCTCACGCTCAAAGCTTTGGAAGATATCCCAGTAACAGCAGAAGGATTGCTGTATAAATCCTACGAAACTAAGAAACATGAAAAAACGTCAGAAAAAACGGACGTATTGTCATCAAAAGCAGTTTATGAATTGGCGGCTCAGATCCAAAATGAATATGAAGAAATTGTAAAAAACAGAAGCAAGCTTCATCCATTTCGGCTCAAAGAGGCAGATATTGCCAAACTGGCTGGTTTGGTACAAGAAAAATTTGCGCGTGCTCAAAATATTCGCGAAAGCAAACCAGTCGAAACTCCTGCAACTCCGAAAAAACCAGAACCGGTTCAGATTGCGAAGCAAGTTGAAATCCAGCCCGAAAAACCCGCCCCAATCAGAAAAGTTGAGCCGGCTACGATTCCAGCAGTCGAAGTGGTTGAGAAAGAAGAGGTTGTTTCGAAAGAGCAGAAATCAGTAGAGCCTGTCAAAGAAGAGGCTGTAGCACTAAAGCCTGTCGAACCCGTCAAGGATGTGATGGTTGAAGAGGTGAAGGCCGAACCTCGGCCTGAGACAGGAATCGAGATTACCAATGCGGCTGAAAAAGTGTATCTGCAGCTCGTTCAGCTTGGCTTAGACACGCCGGAATTTAAAGAAAAACTCGGCCTTGAGATTTCAAAAGTAATTCGCGGAGAGACAAATGAAAATGAATTGACCGTTCAAATCAGGAAGATGGCATTGCTCGCGGAGGAACAAATAAGTGAGCTTGCCCGTTTAATTATGCAGAGCATTGAAGAATCGCAAGTGCCTTTCGTGGATAAAACTGAAGTAACGCCTGAACCGTTGAAGCCTGAAGAAACGGTTAAAATCGAAGCATCGAAAGAAGAACCTGTTGAGACGATTGCGGAAGTTGAGAAAAAAGAACCGGCCGAGCAAGTTGCTTTAAAACAAGAAGAAGTCAAATCTGTCCTGCCGATGGTTAGCGTCAAGCTTGAACAGCCAGAAACGACAGGTGAGGTCAGCGTCAAAATACGTGAACAAATTCCGGACGGAAAAGTGGAAGTCAAATTTGATGAAACTAAGCCAGGAACGGAAAAGATTGAAAAGCTTGTAGAGGTTAAAGTTGAGCCTCAAGAAATTGAAGCTGAAGCGGTTGCTGTAGAAAAGCCGGTTGAGGTAAAAGTTGAACCCGAAGAAGTCAGCCGCGCCGCCGCTAATCAGCCCATGCGTCTCGAGAGCAGTGACGCGCAAGAAATTGAAGTTGCCGAAGCTGCTAAACCAAAGCCGACAGTCACGGCGAATCAGCCGATCCGTCTTGATGATTCAAAGGTAGAACGTGAGATTGAAATTCAAATGCCCGTTACTAAAAAGCCCGTGGAGCAGGCGGCAGTTAAGCGCGATTCGCTAATTCAAAAATGGATCCGGGCCGCGCAATCGGCGTCAGTCGCAGCTGTTTCAGTGTCCGCCGAGTTGGTCCGTGAATTTCAAGAATCAGCACGCAGGTTACGTCAACCCGCTTTGCTAGCAAAGAAAGAAGTTAAAGAAACGGAAAGAGCGGCTTCTCAGACAGAAGCGGTAAAACCGGCAGAGCAAGAAAAGTTGGACGAACTGAACCGTCAAATCATTGTAGAGAGTGTTGCGCGGGCGCTTCGAACGGTTCCGGGAGATTTCAGTAAGCAGTTACTGAAACTGATTGAGTCAAACGCCGGTGTTCAGGAGTACATCAAAGTATTCCGCGGCCTTTTGCCGGTTCCCGATGATGTCCGTGAAAAAGCCAAAGTCGGGGAAGTGTTTAAAGATATCAAAACAATCTTTTTTGATGAAAGTGAATTCTGGAAGGCTATGCAGAAGGTTTATCCGCAAGATCCGAGCCGCCCGCATTTCATTCCCATGGAAGTCCGTTCTCAAATCAAAACGATGTCAGCCGGTGAATTGGCGTCAAAACCTGATTTGCAAATCTACGTCAATGGACAATCACTTAAGCAGCAAGCAGCTATTGATAAACGAATGTCCATGGAGCGCGAACAGCTCCCGGTATTTTTTATCCGTGTCGGCGCGGGATTTGTAGGATTTGATTATACAGGCGCTACTTTTTCATTTGGAATCCGGGGAAAAATCACACCAGGCCACGACCTCGCAACCTGGCGTCAGACTCTTGATGAATTAAACGAAGAGCAAAAAATCGCGGCAGATATTTTAAAGCGCTACGTGTCATTCCGAGCGGTCGGCTATCAATATGCGTTTGCACAGGAAAAGATCGACCGAGCAGGACAGGAATACAAAAGAATGGACGAGCAGCTCTCAAAGGCGATTTATCAGATGGCAACTTCTCAGGATAAACTTGCCGTCAGCAAAGCCATCAGCATTATTCAACATCAAATGAAAAACCAGCAGCTATGGAGCAGTAACAAATATGACATCAGCCGGGTGCTCGGAGAAATCATGCAGCTTGATCCAAGAGAGATCCATGTTGAGCTGGATCCTCAATATGTTAAAAAAATTCGTGAAGAATTTCCGAGGGTACCCACAAGCCTTAATCCGATTGATGCGTATAAACAGCAATCCATTTACATTAAAACCGAAATGGAAATTTTAAACGAAAAAATCGAAATCGCTCAGCGCCACCTCTCAAGTATGAATTATGAGCTCCGCTTCGACATTTTCTTCGCAAATCAGGGCTCCAATCTACTCGCCCTAATCGGCGGCCTTGATTTTAAACGCGGCAACGACAAAACATTGGGCGAAAAACATCTCAAGATTGCCAAAATGCAAATTGACCGGTACCGCCAACTTGGGGAAGAGCGTTATCGAGTTGAAAAACTAATTGACGACTATCATAAATTAAAAATTCGTTACGACACGACCTATCTGGAATCTTTAAAGGCGTCTGAAAAACATTATCAGCTGGCGCAAAAACTAGACAAAAGAGAAATTGTTTCGACAGAAGAATTGGATCAGGCACGAGAGATTTTTGAAGGCCAGCTTCGGGAACGTGACGAACTCTATGTGCAGCTGCAGAGAATCGTAGCAGAATTAGAAGGATTAAAGAGCGCTCAAGTGTCTGCAAGCCAGGTTGAGAATTTTTCTTCTGAAATGAAAAAATTAAAAGAGCTTGAAACGCGGCTGAAAGATACGGATCAGGCCAGGGCGCTTGCGCAGTTCCGGCAGGATGATGGCGCAGCCGGTGCCGTGAGTTTTTTTGAAAAGATTGCTGCTAGCCCGGAACAGGAAAAAGAAAAGATCCAGAAAGAGCGGGTAAATTTAGTCCGGGAACTTTTGGATGACGCCGGCTACATCGGGGGTATTCAGCACCGAAACTTTACCAAAATCAATCACACCAACGTTGATCTTCTACGCCCCATTGATTCGGAGCGGGGCCAATTCATGTTCAACACCAACCGTGCAATCAAGGGCCTGGACGGCAAGTACTACACAGTGTTTATGGATTATCTGCACCCGATTTCGAAAGAATATGCTGAACGCCTGATGCCGATGGGTATGGCAGTCAAAATAAAAGAATTTTTAACCGGTGAAGAAAAATATTATAAATTTCTCAATTTTAAAGATTTGAATGTTGAAGATCAGGCCATTGAATTATCGTACCGTTACGATGAAATTAAAAATCGTGTCTGGACCCGGGAAGTCCGCACACAAAAAATTAATGAATTTAAGGAAATGGCAGAGGAATTTTCAAAACGGACGGAAAAACTGATTCCCATCTATGCGGCGCTGGATTTTGCCGGCCGTCCCGGTAGTTACGGTGACCGGGTTTTAACGGAGAAGCAATGGCGTAATGTTCACAGCGCTTATCAGCAATATCAGAAGAGCTACTACGATGCGCAGGGAATGATCGCGGAATTATTGCCCGAGACCATGGTGGATGGCGACGGCAGAATTGAGGTTTTGAATGCTCAAAGAATGGCGGCGCTTATAGCGCGAAAGTATATCGATCTCGGTATTTTTGACGAATCATCTGATCGATCAGGTGTGAATAAATTTCAAATTCCCGAGGATCTGATCGGTCCCGCAACTGTTCTTGCAACAAGCCGAGATATTTCGTTTGATGCGTGGCGAGGGGGTATTGAGCGGGTCGGGGCAGCAGTTGTGAAAAAACAGACCGCCTCAATTTTTGATTTATCCATTCAGGCTTATCAGCGTGAATTGGATCGTTTAATTAAAGAGGAAAAGGAAAATCAGGAGCTCAGGAAGATTTTCGGCCCGCTGGTCCCTGGAAGTGATTCTAAAATCAAGGGGCTGAGCATGCAGGTCATTGTGACGCGCCAGAAAGTCGCAAAACCGGATGACAGCGGTTCAGGCGGCGGCCCATTTGGACAAGGCGGCGGCGGTGGAGGCGGCGTGCTCGGAATGATCGGTAAATTACAGCAAGTCATGGGACAACTGCAAGGTATCATGGGTTCTTTCGGCGGAATGGGAGGCGGACTCCAGACAATTTTAGGTGCCGGCGGCCGTCAGTTCCCGATGCTGGGCGGTTTGCAGGGAGGTCTGCAAATATTTTCTTCACAAACGTCACTTCTCAGTCAATTTACAGGAGGAGCGACACCCAATTCCGGAGTCCCGACATTTATCGCGGGGCAACTCAATCAAGTGAATAATTTAGCGCAGACACCTTCTATCACAGGCACTTCCCCGAGTCTTGCGGGCCCGCATGGAGCGCTTCAAACCTCAACGCCGGGACAAGTTTCTCTGGGCGCTCAGTCATCAAGCGTTTTTGATCAGGGCCTTGATTCTTTCAGGCAGGGCCAAGGTGTTGGCAAGGAATTGACAGGCGGGCAATCTCAGGGCCAGGGAGGCCAGGGTAGCGGACAGGGCGGGGTAAAAGAAGAAGCACAGTATGAAATTGCCGGCGTGGTGACGGTTCAAATTGAATTATCCGGAAGCAATGTAGAAAAGCAAAATCAACTCCGTGCGCTGATGGCAGTTTCAGAGCAGAATAAAATTCTTTACGAATCAGACGCACAGAAAAAACTCTTGGACATTCAAGTTGATTTTGAAAGCAAAGCGCAAACACTCAGAGCCCGGAAGGAGCATCTCAAGTTTGTTGAAACCACGCGCCGCTTACTGATCGAGAAGATGACAGAATCCGGCCGTTTTGGCCCGATGGAATTTGTTAAGTTTGATGAAGAAATTGCGCTCATCAAGAAAAACATTATGGAACTTACACAGACCATTAAAAACATTCCGAATGAAATCCAGAACAAGCTCCATGTCACCAGAAAGGTTGCAGACAGCCTGGTGCAGCTGATGGAGCAGAAGCTGGAGAAGGAAGGCGTTGTTGATTTGCGTCAAATCAATGGTTTTGAAAATCTGTACAAAAGCGTGATTGAAAATATTTATTACGACCGTGCGGCAGGCTATCGGGTGCTCGCAGCCCAGCTTGAGGATGCGCGCGCGTCACTTTTTGAGAAAATTAAGAATGCCTATCAAATCGAATTGAGCGGAAATACAAAACTCGAGTTTAATTTTGTCCTCAAGGAATTGGGATACGCAATCCGCAATGCCGTTAAGGGCGAGCAGCGTGAAGACATTAATAAGTTATTGGAAGAAGTTAAGGACAAACTGGATCCCGCTGAATTAAATGGAGAAAGAAATAAACTGGAAGCTTTGATTGAACAAATTCGAAAGAGCGGCCTTAAAAAAGAAGTAACTGAGCTGATTTTCCAGGTAGCGCTTATTGAGCAGGTCATGCATGAAAAAGTCCGTGAGAATCAGGATAACCGGGCGAAGCAGTTAATTCTTTTAGAGCAGGCCAAGGTGCGCTTACGCCGGGAAGAAATTCAGCTGGTAAAGCTTCACGATCAGCGAAATTCGACACCGCAGAACAGCCTGATCAAACAAATCTTTTTACAGGCAGAAATCTATGCTCAGGAAGCTTTGGTCATGGGCGCGCGCGATGATTTGGCTCAGGCAACTTTACAGTCTTTATCAACTATCGCCATGGATGAAAGTCAAATTCGCGCACTTCAAGCGTCAACTTCGGCAGATCAGAGAATTCGAGAATTAAATTATACGATCCAATCGCTTCAGGCGAAGGCAGTTGAGAAAGATAAGGAGAGAAAAGTACGTGTTTTAGAACTCCAGGTAGAGCGGAAATGGCTGGTGGAGCAGAAAAATAAATATGAGGCGGTTCATCAACTGGATGAAAAGATCTATCAGATAGACCAAGAGCGTGATCAGTTGATTGCGCAAGCGCTTCGAGATGATCCAAAAATTGCGGCAGAAATTTCAAGTGCAGAACAGGCCAGATCAGATTTTATTGCCGTGAAAGATTCAGCCGAGAAGGAACATAATGCGGCTGTGAGCCGGCAGGATCAGGAAGTCCGCGCCATTTTAGATCCGCTGATTCAAATTCACCGTGAAAGGGAAAAGCTTGGCAATGAAGCGGCAGACAAGCGCGATCTGGAACGTATCAAAAATAATCAAGATCCGATCATGCTTGAATTGAGCGATGAGCGTCTGTCTCAAAAAATTCAGGACGTTGAAATGATTGACCGGAACGCAATCTTGAATGTGATGAGCAAAGTGATCAGCGTGAGCGGAGATATTGAAGTTGCGCAAACCATGGTGAAGGAATGGGACGGAAGGGCGCTGCCGCGCTATATTGACCGGCTCATGAACAGTTCATACTTCCTGATGGGCACCAATCAGCTGGATGATGTTCTGAGAGGGACTGCGCAAGGCCAGATGAAGATCGGAATCGGCGGTTCACTGCTGAGTGACGAAGATTTACGTAATTTGATCCGTGCCGAAGCATCGCGATGGGCCATTCATCAGAAAGAAATTGTCCGTAATAAAATTGTCAATGACGAGCAGCAGAAAATTTACAGTGAATATGTTGAATACATCGGTTTAATTCAAGAACTTTACCTTGATCTTGTGAATATTAAGATTTTAGAAAGAACAGTTGAATCCTATGCTCAATGGGCAAAGGATCATCACGATACCGAGAGGCTCAATGATGTAACAGGCCCGTATGAAAAATTAGAGCAAGGCAAGGTGCGGCTGTTTGTCAGTTTGAAGCGGATTGAAGACAAGCGCTTACGTATTGAATCTATTACCCGGAATTATTTGCCGGCCGGCGTGAGTGCGTTTAAGCCGATTTCAGGGGCTGATATGAACTCACCTCTGAGTATTGAGGCTGAATTTAAATCCGCTGCCGGATATGAACGAATTTCAAGCCCGAGTGAGGTGGTCAAGCTGCTTAACAGTGAAATTCCAGCTCTCAATCCCTTTAAGCACAACGCGGAAAAAGCCAAATTTTGGGATCGGTTTTATCATTCGCGTATCAGCGGAAAAGAATTTATAGAGGAAGTCCGCCGGCTTCACATGACGCCCGAAGAAGCCGCACAGCTCCGAAAGGCGGATGCGCGCGAGCAGTTGATCTGGGGCTCTTCGGATAATCAATTCCAAGTCGCAAAGGCGATGAATGAGCAGCTGAACGCTGACGTGATCGGATTTTTTGTGTTTCCATTCGGCAGCTTCAAATTTGACATCAACGCATTTCTCGGCGCTTCATGGGATTTTAAGAGCAAGCCTGAATTTCTCAATATTATCAATGCCTCTGCAGAGCTTGAAATGGATTGGAATACCAAGCACCTGCTGTTTGAATCTGCTGTGAAAAAAGCGCTCGCTGAAGCGTTTAAGATCGACCAGATTACCAATGACACGGTCCGGCAATTCCAGCAGGCGATGATGCAAAGCGCGTTTGAACAGATTATGTATGAAGCGGACCAGGAAATCTTAAAAACCGCCATGCAGAACGAACCTTTGTGGCATGCGGAATTAATGAAGGGAAATATTGACTGGGATAAGTACTACACATCTTCCACGCACGGCCTTTCGCGTGTTTGGGATTTACAGCGTACCTTAAAAGAGCGATGGACTTCTAAGCTGGCCGCTGATAGGAGGGTGAAAAATATTCTGAATCAATCCGGCATTGATACGAGCGGACTTGAAAGCAGGCTGTTGCCGCTTCCGCTTCCGGAGGCAGTTGAGCGGATGCAGTTGAAAACCAGCAAGGAAGCTGAGCTGGAAAGCCAGCGGGCACTAATTGAAAAATCAGTTTATGAAAAGGCAAGGGAAGAGCAAATTAAGCGTAAGAGCAGTTTTGATAAATTTAACGCAAAATTTACTGAATTAGCGGAGCTGGCGGCGGAGCAAGTTGCTCAATTAGAGATTGCAATGTCTAAAATGGGAGATCTGGCAGACCGGTATCAGCCGACTCAATTCAAGGGTGAATTATCGCCGGAAGGAAAGTTGATTCAGAACGATGTGAGCAACCTGCTGAATCTATTACACATTAACACGAGGGCGGGAATTGATTCAGTGGATTTAAATTCATTTGTGGAAAGATTTGCACGGTTCGGCAGAGAGCGCCGGATGAGCGCTGAAGATCTGAAGAGCATGATTCAATCTGCAATCTCGATTGCCAAACAGTTGCAGCCAGAAGCAGGGCAATTGCCGAATGATCTCCAGAAAGAATGGCAGGCAATGTTTGCGCCTGGCAAAAAAGCAGATGGAAGCCCGTTCTTAATGAGTGAACGTTGGCCGCCATTTCTTGAAATTCCGCTCCGTCATCTATTCAACCAGACCGAAATTATTCAATCAATGGGCCCTGAATCTAATAAAAATATCAACCTGTATCAAATCGGTGTTGTGCTGCTGCTCGCAACCAGAGAACAAGCGGCCAAAGAGTTGAATTATGAGTTAAAGGATGACCTGGCTGAAACCGTCAAGGGGCTCGGTGCCTACCGTGAGCTGCAATCAGGATATGCCAAAGATTCAAAAGTTTTAGAGGAAATTTACCTGAATTGGTACCGGAAATTGGCTGTCTCCAATGACAGCGAAGAATCCCTGTTTACAATCGGCGTACTGCTTTATCGTCCCGGTGAAAAATTTAAACTTGGAAATCAGGATGTCGGCATTGATGATATTAAGGCACACTGGGCATTTGTTTCTACCATTCTTGTTCAAGAAATTCAGCGCTCGCCTCATTTTAAAGAAATTGCAAAATATCTGGGAGTGGATCCGGCTCAATTTTTCAGCAACCGGAGAGATCAGGGTAAACTTTATGCCACAATTTCCGAGCTGCTGAATTCGGGCGTTCTCAAGAGGCTGCCGGCTGATGAAAAAGAATTAGGGCAATTCCGGGGCGATATTGATAATTTCTTTAAAGAACTTTTATCAGTAATCAGTAAGAGAAAATATTTTTATTTGGAAAGCGGCGTTCTCCCTAATTTTCAGAGCTTGACCCAGCTTTCTGATATTTCGTTTGTAAAGGGCAGCTTGGTTTCATCGTTTGGAACCGAACTAACGCTTCAAGACCTTCAGCGGGCAGCCAGGCAATCACAGGAAAGTTTCGTAAGGCTCCAGAAGCTGCTCCCGTCCGATATCATTTTCAGAGCTCAGCTTGAAGACATGACAAGCTTGTTTGAAGATATCGAAAAAGCGAATAGTCTGTCAGAAATCAAAAATTTAGATTTGGCCGTTCGCAGGCTCAATGATACGGCTGAACTCGCCAAAGATACCTACAGCTCGCTCTTGATGGGAGACGCCTATTATCACATGTCGTTTTTCAGGGAGAATCGCGAAATGCTCACAGAGCTCGGTATGATGTCAAAAAGCGATTTTGATCAGCGTGGAAACCTGAAAGCCGGAGTGGCCGGACGAGTTGCTGAGCAGTATGACAATCAGCTGCTTGCCGCACAGCCTTTCATCGAAGCATTCTATTTTGGCGGAAAGAAGATTGATTTTTCAAGCATCGATCAAATCGGCACCTGGAATGCTCTCACACAGATGAAAGCAGCGGGCATGGATGACGTGTCTTTTGCCAAATTATTGAAATTGAGCAGAGAGCTGATTGGAAAAGATGGCGAAACTCCGTTGTCACAATTGATCAAAGAATATGCCGAGGCTTTGATCGGTAATGTGGGCGTAATAGGAGAGCGCTGGAGAGATAACCCGGAACGATTCTATGAAGCAGTCGCACCTTCGTTTGCGCTTCGGCTTTTACTGGAACCGGATCTGACCCGGCAAGAACTTGCCGAATATCTCGGCGATGTGATCAGTGTCATCAAAGACAAGGAAAAACTAAACGAAGCCATTGAAAATGTAACCTTACTTGAACGCGCAATTCGTCATGACAAGAATTGGACGCTCGATCTCAAGAAGAGCAAGGATCAGGGGCTTTTATTTAGCTGGATTGAATCACGAACCCGGGACGATTGGAACCAAACTGCGAATTTAGCCGAAAAACTTGCGAAGGTATTTGAAGATTCCGGCAAAATAAATGAATTAGTCGCAGAAGCGCAAATTCTCGCTGATTTTCGCTATGGAAAAGGGAAATTATCGGTCAAGGATACTTACCTCACAAATCCAAAATCCCGCGGCCTCATGATGGGATGGGCCCGGTTCCGGATTGATTTTGGCAATGCAGAATCAAGCTGGCATAAGACAAAAGGTGTCGCCGCTGAAACCATTGAAGCTTTTAAGCGGTTCGCAACCGATGAGCCGGCCAGCGCGCGATTTTATCATTCAATGGCTGAACTTTATTACTTTAACTCCGGATATTCTGCCGGGGAGGCGAAGCAAAAAGCGGCAGACATCAACAGTCTCGAATTTTTCAGGAAACATGACGGGGCCTGGAAATTCCTGTTCGGCATGACACCTCTTTTGACATTGGATTTCAGGGAATCTTTACCGGGCCATGATGAGCGCGAGCAGTTGACCTTGGCCGGGCAATATGCCGCACAGCTTGAAGCGACTCAATTTTTCCTTCAGGAATTGCAGCCGGAAATGAAGGAATACTATCAAAATATCAATCGCGGTGACGAAAATCTGGATCCCCAAGTCAAAGACAAGCAAGTGAAAAAGAGAATTTGGGGAGAATATTCCGCCCGTGTCCGCATGCTTCAGGAAATTTTAGGGCGCTACGAGTTGAGCCCGGAAATAATCAAGAAAACTTTCAATGATTTATTGAATTTACAAAAAGCGGCAAAAATAAATTGGAGACCATTATCAAATGCCGATACGATTTACTATTACTTTATTTATCAGACGGCCGCATTCCAAAATGAACGCGCTATTTTGGCAAGAGAAAAACTTTTAGAGGCCGAAGTCAGGCTGAATATACTAAGTCCAGACGATCCTACCCGCTCTCAGTACGAAATTCAGGAGAAAGAATTCAGGGCTCTTCTTATTGACGCTTTGAACAAGCGATTGGATGACCGCGGTCGTCCTCTGAGTCCGTACCAAAATGATATATTGATTAATGAATTCTTTCAATTGGCATCTCGAGCCCAAGAAACAAGAAAAGAAATTGGGCATAATATTGTAGATGGTTTAGATGGATATGCTGCTGGGCACACATCATTGCCGGCCGGGCTTCCTTCATGGGTGACAAAAGATGAAGCTGATAAAATAACGCACATTCTTAGAGGAAATACCAATGAAGGATTGATTGATCAACCGGTTCGGCCCGTGGAGGCGATCGAGTATGTTGTGAATTATATCAAAGAGCAGCGTGACAGGCTCCGCAAAAAAGATCCGCATGATTATGTTACGAAAGGAAATGACACCAAGATTGATTTTGAAAAAGCTGTGGACAGACTTAACAATAATGTCCGGCGCGAACTTGTCATCCAATCTATTTATATGCTGTACCATCGCGACGAGACAGGAAAGCCGGTGCGGTTGGGACAGGCCGACCTTTCTGCATTCACATCGCTCGTTGATGAAGGCGTGTATCAGCTTGATGATATTGTGTGGATTCTGAAATATGACGGATATTTCGAAGAGATAGAAGCCGGTGCGCGTGCTGAATTTGAAAAGTTATATGCTGAAGAGGGTAGAGATTCTCAGAAATCAGCAGAACGCCTTAAGAAGTTAGAAAAATTTCCAAAGATTGACCGTTGGCAGCGGATTGGTTTTGTGGCTCGTATGTATGAACTGAAGCAGGGGCGAGAGTGGCTTGAAACCTGGTTTCGGGATGTGGTCAAGATCCAATCAGGGTCGTTTAATTATTTAGGTGTATTCGTGGATCCAATGCTTTTGAGTTCGCAAGTAAGGCGTTTCCGAAAAGAGCATGATGTGGCCGGAGATGGAGAAAGTCTCGCTGATAATTCGATTCGTAGCGCGCAAATGGAAGGATTTTTCAAAACAATCGGTCAAACTGATTTTGCATTTCTTGATTTCGATAAACTTGGGTGGAAAGAAGGAAATTCTCGCCGCCGTCTTTATTGGAGTTGGGCAAATATTTTTCATGAAATGCTTAATACAGAACCGGCCCATCTGAATCCTTTATTTTATGTTTGGAAACAAATCGAAGATTCAGCGGAATGGGCGAATCGTCCGGTGCGCGAAAGAGAATCAGCTCAACGTGAATTTATAGCTCGCCTTGAAATGGTGGATCGGATGCTTACCGATTATTTAGATGAACAAGTTTATAATATTGATAAAAATATCGACATTAGAAAGGCTCTAACAGATATCCGTGAGAAAGTTCGCGATCTTTCAGCATCGCAAATTGCACACTTGCTGAATCGCTTACCGGACAGGGAAAGCCAAGTTGGTAACATTCGTAATGTAAAAGTTGCTGAGACACAGATTTTAAATTCAATTTGGAAATCAATTCAAGAAGCGCGCGATGCGGCAAAAGGAAAAATAACGGAGGATGACCGTAAAAGATTTAAGACAAAGTTTGATGATCGGTATCAGCAATATTTACAGAAACCACAGAATAAAGCCAAAAACTTGCCAAACGAACTTGATCCACGCGATGTTGATGTCTATATCAATTTGATGAAAGAAGAAGGGTATACATTTGATGAAATTTTTTACCTGTTCATCGAACTTGGCAGCCGAATTGATGAAATATACAGACGAGTTTACGGAGTGCCGGCACACATCCCTCTGTGGCGGGAACAAAAATACATTGTTTCTACTCTGACTAATCCGATTTTCAATGATTGGGGCATTGTTGATGCGGGGCAGACCAAAAGAATCAATCAGAATTTACAAGATTCAAAAGTGCCCGGCATTGCTCGCTCCGTTGATGAGGCAATAGAAAGAGAACTTAAACGTTTGGAAGATCGCCTGATTCTTGCGGCACAAATCCAGAAAGCATCCGAGACAATCCTGAAATTGCCTATCAGTCAGAAAAAAACACAGCTCATGGCAGACACAGCTATGAATAATTTTGTTGATATTAGGGACATTCAAAATTGGTTTGAAATGGCGGTAGACTTACAAAGTCAAGTAAGTAAAACAAGCATAAACGGAAAGCCTCTTCAATTAAATATGGAGGCATCGCTTTATTTAACAGATACGTGGCTTAAAATCGGTCTTGCAGAAAAGCCGGATACTAAAAGGTGGGCTAGGGACGAGATTGAAGAAGATGTGAAGCATGAAATGCAAATTTTAAGTCAACTCGTAGCTTCAGATCCCGTGGCTGCTTCAAAGCAGGTGCGTGATTGGTTTAGCGCCACAGGGGCACCGCAATCTATCGATGATCCTCAGATGATTCAGGCAATTGTAGATCGTATGATCGCTCAAAATGTCAGCCCTGTAAAATTAAAGCTTATGATTGACCGCGCTCTTTCTGCGCGTGATTGGCATCAGCAAATGATTCAGAAAGAAAAGGCTAAGCCATGGATTCATCCCACCAAATTAAGACAGGGCTTAAAACCTCTTTCTATTATTGATTTATTATTTCACTTTGATGCTGTTGCCAATCCAAAAGATCGGGTTGGTTTTTTGGATATTCTTGTTGATGGGCGTTTTGCCGAGTTAGCTGAAGGAAAAAAGCTCACCACTGGCCGGGTAATGATCGAAAAATGGCAAGAGGCCATCAATGAGTCTCTAAATGCTGTTGTGAAAGATGAAATTCAGACCAATCTCGAAACACCGCAAGTTGCTCGAACGCTCAATGATAAAAAACCTCTTATCGCGAAAATCTTAAAATTGGAAGATAACGGATGGCGGAATATTTTCTTGCTGGCAGCCGGTAGTGCCATCGGTGTATTTGTCTTTAATCTTATTAGAGACTATTTGAGAGGTATTTCTGGGAAGGGGCATGGGTGGTATTTGTTATGGCGCGTATTAGCCGCATTTACTTTTGGTGTTACGAATCTTTTTATGTTGACGTGGTTGTCGCAGCTAAACCTGGAATATTTTTCTACAGCCGTTATCGTAAGAAATTATCTAATTTATTTATATCTTAACTTCTTGGTTATTTATAAATTTTTTGCCTGGTTTATCGGAATTTGGGGTGCGCCGACTATGCCTGAGGGCGAAATCCCGGAAGGGCAGATGAATGCGGTTGAAGTGTTAATTCGGCCTGACCGCGATTCAATCGAAGAAGCGAAGGCGTATTTGGCATACGAATATCAATTGCTCGAACAAACGCCTCCCAATAATTTTATCTTTTTATTTGCACGAGATTTCCCAGGAGAAGGACAAGAAGCGGAGTATTGGACACGGGAAGAATATCTAGATGTTTTGAATAACGTGCAATTACCAGACGGAAGAACGGGTTCTATTTTAAAAGATTTTCCGGGGCGAGTGTTTGTGTTCACCCGAAACGGCCCCATTGAAAAGCCGTTTGATTACCAGGCTATTATTCGCTGGTTGATGACCAATAATGCCAATTTAACAGGGCAAATCGCCTCCGACAATCCTCTTATTGCAGACTCCAATATTCCAGGTGATTGGCCGCTTTGGGAAGGTCTGAACGCCAAGCGGGATGCGAACGGAAATCTGGTTCCCGTGCAAATGATCGACGGTATTTTAACAGAAGATGAACGTGTGGTGTCGTTAGATCAAGATCCTCGCTTGGACCGTTTCCGAAATCAAGAGATTGGAAAATCTCGGCTTCATACTATTACGCCGTTTGACGCTGAGATCGGAATGTCAGGCGACATGTATATGAAACTTCTCAGAAAAATGAATCATCCTGAAAATTTAGCGAAATGGGCTATGTATCAATTTAGGCCGGTTGTTCGCAATGACGGTGAGTCTATTCAGGCGTTTAATGAAAGGACAGCATCCGCTTCACTTTGGTTTATGCACAACATTTTATTGCGTGTTTTAGGCCGCATGAGAGGTTTTGGAAAATTTGGTATTGTGGTTGAACCGTATTACAAAGGCAATATGAAACCGTCCGAAGAGCATATTTATGGCAAATATTCGACAGCCGCTGTAAAAGCAAGCCAGAGATTTTTATACCCCAAGATATTCATGTCGGTCGTTCTCGGTTCTATTGCGGCGATTATTACGACCGCAATCTTTGCCGGATTTTATCCTGCGGCCATTCTCGGTACGGTCGCATTTGTTTTGACACCGACACTGCTTAAGAATTGGCCGCATGATAAAAACAGTGGCAATCCCAGAACCATCATGAGTCATGATGAATTTGAGTCAGATGGCGTTGCGATTGGCGGGGCTTTTGATGTGATCGGTTATGACGATGCGAAAACCGGATTCCCTCAATGGATTGCGCGCCTCTATCGATGGCAAGGATGGTTTGATGCGACTACGATATTAACCAGAATCCGCAAGGCCACGGTATTTGAAGTCCCTAACCGTGTTTTCAATAACGTTGTTGTGCGCGGGCTTTTAGCCACAACCCTTTGGGGCGTCACCCTGATTGACGGCGGTTTTTCCGTGAATATTCCGGGCATTCAGGAGGTTGCCAGGCCGGTTCTCGCTGAGATGCTCTTCGGTATTATCATGGTTGTGCTCTTGCATGACAAAGTCACGTCACCTGTATTTAATCATGTAAAAAGAATCGGTATTCTCATAATGCCAACTATCATTTTAATGACAGTTGGTTTTTATTTGGCGCCCATCGTGACATTTTCGATCATGGTAGCGGGCTCTGTCAGCATTGCTTTAATTGGACTTTTCAAACCTGAAGTTTATAAATTAACCGGAGAAGATTCTCCTGAAGATACGAGCACCAAGCGATGGATTTTTGCACTTTTGAGCGCATTCGCGATGGCCAGCATGGTGTCGGTAGCTGCATTTGAATTGGGCGGTTCAACGTTGCTGCTACTTAATTTTCTCTGGTTTACACCCATTTATTTGAAAACAGCCATTAAAAACGTAGCCCGGCTATTATTTAAAGGAAAAGTGACCGCTTTAGATCAGCCAAAGATTAAGCCTGTTTCCATTTTTGATCACGTTAGAGTATTGCGCGGCCCTGTGACGATTGGACTTGTGCTCTTATTGACCTCGATGGGCGCTGGATGGATGGCGCCTGCAGGGCTTGGATGGTTGCAGCTTGGTGAGTTTGGACGCTTCATTTTAGCCGGGATTTATTCAGCAATTTTTATGATGAAGTACGTAAAGGGTGTTAAAGAGTACCGGGATCTGAAAGATAAGATAGCAAAGGCGAAATCAAAAATTGAGGAGGGGCAAAGAACTGGAAATCCCGAAAAAATTACAAGAGGTGAGGGAGATCTTGAGAAATTTGAATTCCAAATGTACGAAAAGAAAAAAGATTTCTTTTATATACCGCTTGCACCAATTGTTTTATTTTTAACCGCCTGGTTTGCGCCAGTCATTGGCCCATTAGTAGATCCGCACTGGCTGGTTCGCGCAATACCCATCCATTTGTCATTTTTAGCAGGTCCGTTTGTTTCGTATCTGGTAAGTAAAGTATTTAAGAAGGACTCGTTTTGGTACGGCAAAACTAGATCGATAGCCACTTTGATGGGGTGGGGCATTATCGGATCGACAGCGGCTTATTATTTATATCTCGAACCTGTCGGAGCTTTTGTTGGCTTATTTAAGAGCGCGCCTCACGCACTTGTATCTATTTTTGCAGCAGATGGCTTTGCTGTGGGGGTGGGAAGTGCTGGAGGAGTGGGAAGTACGCTTGGAACGCATCCAGGCTTTGTTCTTCTTCATGTTTTTACATTGGCTAGTTTTGGATGGTTCGTATTAATCGCGTCTCTTTCTCAATTATGGGTGTATTCGGCTTCATTTTTTAAATTTTTACTGCAAATGGTAGCTAAGCTTAAACCTTCCCATCCGCAACCGTATCCAGCGCAAGTTGAAAGAATAGCAAAAAAAGAAAATATACCGGATGTTAATGGCAATGTAGTGATTGGCGCGGATGGTACAGTCTCATTTCAATATTTACCTACCGCAGAGCGTTTAAACGTCCAAGAGGAAAATATGCTACGCCACAGTTTTCAAAATTGGCTTGCGACACTTGAGCACGCGCCTCCTGCACAAATCCCGTTTGTGGTGACTTACAACCTGGATCAGGTCGCACAGCATGTGAGCGGACGAATTGAGATTAACCGTATCCTGCTCCGCGCACCCCCGCTTGACTGGCGCGAACGTATTCAGGCTGGTTTTTATGAATCTCCGCAGGAAAGACAATCCTTTGTTGACAGTGTTATTTGGCACGAAGGCCAGCACTTTTTAAATCCGCAGCTTCCAGAATCTGATGTTGTATCACTCACTTTAGAATACTTAAAAACGCGACCCGATCTTGTTTTTGGAATTATTGCGGTTCTTGATGATGCTAACCCTAATTTTATCATTGGTCATGATTGGCTTAAGTCGATCAACACCCTTGTGGAAATTGAAAGAAATAGAATTCTGGAAGAAATTTCAAATTTAACTCAAGGGCAGATAGACGAACTTACGTTTGAGGAGCTAGCTAATTTTGTGAAGCGTCTTGTTTTAACGGGCGCACTCTTCAGATTTCCAGATTTACAAGAGAAGTTTTTATTTTTCTCCGGTGCTCCAGGCACTGGAAAGGGTGCTCTTTCAAAGTTGATATTTGAAAAGAAGAGAGGACGTTACTCAAATCTTATCGAGCCGCTCGTTTATTATCATTCGCGGTCACCGCGCGTTGATCGATTAACAGGAATTTCTGAAAAAGATGGTGCTCATTATCATTTCCGCCACCGCGATAAAATTATTGAGCTTGAGAGGCAGGGTAAGGTCGCTACCGCACTTATTAATCGACTGTTGCAAGGCATACCTCTCGATTTATTTGTTGAAGAAGATGTGACCATTAATCATGTATTTGGCGCTGACAACCTGAGCGCAGGTGATCACATTACAAGTTTTGACGCTCAAAGCGGAAAAATTGTTTTTCAGCAAAATGGCCAGTACGTTACAGCACCAGTCTTTATTGAGCCTAAGTATAGCGGAGATTTCTTGGCAGGAGATGTTGTTAAACACGTCAAAGACAACCAAGTAATTGTCAGCCGTCACATTCAAGGCATTAAGGGGACATTCTTAAGTAATCGCCTTACTATTTTAGAAGGCGGGTTCACCTGGCTCCCAACAATAAAAGAAGATTTTCCAAGAGCGTCTTCTATTTTTATTTCACCGTTCAGTGATAATGAGATCGAGATACGAACTAGAAACCAGGACTGGATACAAAGAACGCTTACTTTTCCGGATCAGCGCTATTTCGCAAATGAAATTTTAATGTCTTTGATAGAAAGTCGGGGAAAAGAAATAGATTTAACATTAGCCGTAGAAGCTAAAACTGAGACAGAAGCTCGTAATTTAGCAGGAGAGTTGGGCAGAGAAAGTTTTGCTGCTCGGGCTTATATTAAGAAATTTAGTACCGGACGCTCAATTCTTGAAGCGAACAGTTCAATTATTGAATCGAAAGATTTTATCAAGGAATTAAATGATCTTTTACATGAATTCGGCAAGGAACCGCTGATAGAGAAAGAAGAGCCGTTTGCAAGAGCTATGGCACATGAAATTCAGCGCCGTTTAGTGGATCGTGATCCGATAGAGCCTTTTATAGATTCAAATGGAAAGCGCACCAACCGCTATGACCGTATTTTAGAGGGCATTATACAAATCAGGCATCGAGGTGAGTATGATCACGTTCTTGAGAATCCATGGGGCTATACAGATGAGTCAAAATTAAAAATATTAAATCAACTTTCCGAAAACTTTGTTAGGATTTTCTTGCAGAACTTGCTGGTTAGCTTTCGTGAAGATGTTGCAAGGGAAAAGTTGGATTCAATAGACATTGCTGAGGCAAGGATTGTTTTATCGCGTGTATTAGCAATAAAGCCGAGTGATTTCCGATATTTGAGTATTAGTCAGTTAATCGAGCTTACGAAAGACCTGATCCGCACTGGCTTATTTACACTCTCGCCTGAATTACAACAAAAGTTCTTATTATATTCTGCAGCACCAGGGACCGGGAAAGGCGCTTTAATGAATGCTACGTTCAAATCTGAAATCGAGGGGCACAAGGCTCCCTATGAAGAGATGATTGGTAAATTAACTCTTTATCATACACGGGCGGTACGGGTAAATTCTAAAGGTATTTCCGAAAAAGATGGGCTAGGCTATCATTTTAGAACCGTTAACCAGGTGAAAACATTAGAAGCTTTAGGCCGAGTTATTGTTGCGATGGTGAATCGTCAATTCCAGGCTTTGGCTACTCAACATTTTACAGAAGAAGATATTTTGATCGAGAATGTGGAGGGTGCAAATCTCTTGCAAGCCGGAGATTTTCTTTTAGAAATTAATGGAGCTGAAAAGAAACTTAAAATAGTACGGAATAACCAGACGCTGATTTTAGATGGAATATCAATTCCGCTTGATAAAAAGGGGCTTTTTCTCTTCCACGATACAATTGATAAAATTGAAGGAAATAATGTCTGGGTTAAACGACAAATTTTTGGAATGGATACTATTTTCCAGAAATTCCAGCCCACAATTATGGAGGGTGGCTATGGATGGTTTCTGAAACTCAAGAAAGAATTTCCAAGAATTACAACTATTTTCTTAAGCCCGTTTTCAAAACAGGAGATCAATGTCAGAGCAAAAAATAGCAGCTGGATTGAGAAGAGCTTTCAATCTGTGTCTGAGCGTTTGATTGCCTATCGAACTTTGGCTGCGCTGATCGATCGAAATAAAGGAGAAATTGATTTAAACGCAGCGCTCGGTTCCAAAACAGCGCAGGAAGCGGAAATCAGAAAAGGACAAATTGGCAAAACCGCTTATTTGAGCCGTCAAGCGATACACAAAGCCATTAAGTACAATCATGGCCTGATGGAAAACAGTTTAGTGATCGAATCAGATCGTTTTATCCATGATTTGAATCAGTTGCTTAGCGAACACGGAAAGCCTTCACTTTCAAACAGCGAAATTCCTTTTGCTCGTGCAATGGCTTACGAAATTCAGCGTCGAATGCTTGATCGGGACCCTCTTCAGCCGTTTATCAGGGATGGTAAAAGAACAGTCCGTTATAACAGCGTGATGGAGGGCGTTGCTCAAATTCGTCATCGCCATGAATACCAATATGTTTTAAAAAATAAGTGGGGTTATAATCAGGAGGATAAAGATCGCTATCTACGTGAAACATCAGATGAATTCACACGTCTATTTTTTATTCATCTTTTAAAGGGAATTAATTCACGTAATTCACCGTCAGGATCGTCCAAGATTGCTGACAAGCCTTTACCGAGTAATTCGGGCGAAGAATTGCTGGATGTGGTGGATGAGCATGATCAGTTAATAGGCAAAACGATATCAAGAACAGAAGCTCATCAAGCGGGCGCGCGGTTTCGTTCTACCAATTTACTCATCTTTAACCGAAGAGGAGAAGTTCTGGCGCAACGCAGAGGTATTCAGAAACCAGTTTTCGAAAATGCATGGACATTTTCAGTGAGTGGACATGTTGAGGCTGGGAGTAATTATGAAAAATCTATTCTGAAAGAAGCGGTGGAAGAGGTTGGTCTGCATCTTGATCCTGCGCGTTTAATATTGATCGGAGAAAAAGGTGTACCCGGCCCTCAATACAAGGGGTACGCTCTTAATGTTCCAGGGGGCTCCCAAGATATAGTTTCACAGCTGCAAGCGGTTAGAGAGCAGTTGATTACTGAAAATTTATTACCCGAACAAAATGACCTAGGTCACGTTATTTGGCATGTTGCCGAGCATGGAAAATCTGCAACCATTCATCTTTATTCAGTTCGTCCAGAATTAGAACAATCATTGGATCAAATCAAGGATCGTGTAAAATCTTTATTACAAGAAAGATTTGGTTCCACGACTGACAGTCTGTTATTTAGCCGGTATAACCAAGCGTTACATGCGTATGTCTTGACGGAGAAAGAAGAGCGAATAATCCAATCCAAGATAAAACGGCTTAAGCAGCAAACAGCATCAGGGGTTGCAGGAGAGGTTGGAGGTTTAGAATACGTTGATTTAAGTGACATGATGCAGAAATTTACTGATCGCCCTGAAGATTTTACCGAACAATGGCTGATGCTGCAGAATGAAAAAGTGCAGACTGATATCCGTAAAGTTAATTCACAGATTTTGTACGACCGAGAATTTTATAACGGAATTAACTTTCTGTATAATCCAGAAAGTTTAGAAAGTGTGCAAAGCAGGCCCATAGCGAGCAGGGCGGTTATTGCCGATCAGTCACTCGTTGCTTCAATTTTAAGAGATGAAAATAATTCGTCATTAAATTTGATCAGAGAAAATATAGACAGTTTTGTGGCGGTACTTAAAACAACGAAAGCTGCTCAAAATGGAAAAGTAATATTCAATGGCGATGATATCAATAACCCGTATGCATCTCACATCACTTGGTTACGTTCAAATTTGATCAAAGAAATGGGTGGTAGCGCAGTTCAAAAAATAGAGGAAGTTTCTGCTGCTGCAAAACCAGCTCAGATCGAATTTGTGGGGGCTTTTATAAGTCCTCGAAGTGGCCGCGTCCATTTATTTGGATCAAATCTCGATCAAAGTATTTTAGAGTTTCGAAAGAAAACAACAGGGCGCTCCGCTTTGCCGTTCGCACATCTTTCTATTGCCTCTGTTATAAAACCCTTAAGCGACGAAGAGCGTGTCGAGTGGATTCAAGCAATCAAACAGTTTAAGAATGTATCATTCGGTTCGGTGACTATTACGAGATTGCAGCTAGTGGAACATGATAATGATTTTCTACGAGAAGCAAATGCTTTAGAAACATTCGAGTTTGGATCCGGAAGAATAAAGGGCAACAAATCTGAATTAAGAAATGACAAACTGGTCAGCATGGCGGCCGAACTAGAAAAGGATGTGCTGAAAGCATCCAGGGGAGGGCGGCGGGATTATAATCAAATGATTGTTGTTACAACACCTGATACCGTGGAAGCAACTAAAAATTTGCTTGAGAAAAGAGGAAAAGGACTTTTATTTTCACAGAGTCCTTTGGTGGTGCCTGCCGTAGCACGAGGAAGCATGGCGCATCTAACAGATATTGACCGTGTCTTGAGCGATAAGTTTGGAAAGGCATATAGTTTACGTCATCTAAAACGTGAAAGAGTTGCCGTCTTTTTGCAAGCTGGACGCGGAGGCAGAATGCATGCATTAACTGCAGGTTCTGCACGTTTTAACAAGGGTTTGTTAAATACGCCTGTCGGTAACAGGACCAGTTTGGAGCAGAAAATATGGGAAAGATTTTTGTTCCTAGATCCAACGATTAAGAATGGGCTTTGGATTTTTAGTGTGGATTCTGCAAATCTAGCACACAAAAAAGCGCGTATACAGAAAGTGATTGATCCTGAATTTGATTTATCCGGAAGATTGACGGTAGTCGGAAAGGGTGGAATTCAAATGTTCGGAAGCGTTATACCCTTTACAGATTCCGAAGCAAGAAAATTAGGAGTAGTTGCTCTTAAAGATCCGCTTAAATTAGGCCCGCAGGAAATTTTAATGGCGGTTGAAAAACCGGACCCTTTTGATTTATTCAATTTAATTAGTGACCGCATACCTAAACATGGTGCCCGGCGCTATGTCGCAGTTAATCATGCTAATTATTTTCTTTCATGGCCAGCTTTTATATGGCTCAAGAATAAGATACAAGCAATCGAGCAACGTTTTCCCTTAAGCCATACATCCCTTAACTGGGTAGAAGCTTTATTTGAGGCTGCTGCTGTGCAGTCATCGGAAGACCAGCAGATCGTTGATTATTACCGAGACCGTTATAGTGATACCTATGGCAAAGTTCTTGATGCGGAAGGAATTAGTTTAACAGAACTTATTTTAGAAATGTCACGGGAAGCAAAACGAATTTTTGGAATGAATTTTGTTAACCTCGGCGAAGACGCGCTTTATCTTCACGCCAACCGCCCGCTTCATTTTACGGACATCGTGGATTCGCTTTATAAGAGCGAAGCGGTTCGCAGGTTGTATGGAGTGGGCATTGTGCCTGACGAATATGGTGAAAATGGGGACGAATGGTATGCGGATCGCATCTCACCAGACATTCGTAAACGATTTGCGGGCAGGATTATCGGGCCTAATGTAATCATCGATCCAGGTGTGAAACAGGGAGATATCGGCCACCGCGCAATTATTACCGGTTCTTCGGTGATTCAAGCCGGCAGCGTGATCGAGGGCTACGTCTCGAACTCAGTTGGTATTTTAAACGTCCCGGAACACGCCTACGCCATCGATATTCTTTCGCCAAACGAGAAATACATCGCCAGGGACGGCATGCTTTCGTTTCAATACTTAATTAAAGAAGATGAGAGTTACCGGCAAGTAGCAATTTCAATTCCTCCGGGTTTTGATTTATGGCAACAAATAGGAGACGGGCAGTATATTGCGGATGAACCAAGAGTCAGAAGCGAAGGAAAAGAGTATTCAATTCGCCAATTGATGAATCAGGTTGATGCGGACAAGGTAGAGGAAATCTCGAATTTTATTCTGTCGCGCATTCAATCAAAGAAAAAATCAGCAGCTCAAATTGTTGAGGAGCTAAAAGCCGAATTGACGCAGCTAACAAGTCCGCGCCCTGAATTGCATGCGGATGCTCAAGCAGATGAATATAAGAAAATATCCGATGAACGCTCTGAGTCGATTGCCGGGCCAGGCTTACAAGACCGCTCAGAATTAAGGAGAGCATCAATCGTTTCTGCGAAAAGAGAACCAAATGATTTGGTGAATGCGATCGAATCAACCCGTGTTATGAGCAGAGAGCCGCAGCTTGAGCGTGTAAAATTAATGATGCTAGAAGGTTTAGTCGGCGGCTTAGATTCCGCTAATCAAATCTTGGGAGGCGGCCTGAATTTAGGTGTAGATTCTCCAGAGTCGACAGAACCTTCACGCGCGATTATTGATTCAGATCAAATCACGGTTGCTGAGCTGGTAGTTCAAATGAATCCAAAGGTCGAAATGATTATCAGCGCAGTTTCAAGTGAACGCCGCGGGGCTCTTGAAGCTGAACTTTCAGGTATTTCCGGTTATAAGATTCGAGTGGTTTCAGATGATGTGGCCACGATCTTAAAAGGCTTGATTGAAAATGAAAAAGTGCCTGTCGATTCTATCCGGCAGCTTGCACCAGCGGCAGATGCAAAACGTTATGAAAAAGCGCTTGCGATTTGGGCCGGAAAAGAAGGTTTACCAGGAGTCACGGTGGTGTCCAGCCGTGAAGTTTATGTCCAGGGTAAGCGTATCGAGCCCCGCCTGGTTCTGTTGGCAGAATTTACAGCTGCTCTTGAGCACTCAGAGCAGGCAAGCGAACTCTTTAAACAAGCCGCTTAATCCTGATAAAAGTTTGTTCATTTTTTCTACTGCAAAGCCGATATTCTTTGTGATAGAGTTTAACTTATATGGACAACACTTCTAAATCACAACCCATCAATCCTTCAGACCGGCGCTCGGTTCGTAATATCATTATTCACAAGCCGATGCAGCAGCAGTTTACGCTGATCACCATTGCCATCATGATGTTCTCGGCGGTCGCTGTCAGTTTTGTTATTCATACTACGCTTCACGAAACAATAGCCGAGAGTATCGGGCGCGTGGGCGGCGTGGGTGCTTACACGATTTTATCTGATATCAGCTATGATTTAATTACCCGCGTGATTCTTGTTTTCTTCGCAACAGTTATTACAGTCGGCATGTTCGGCATTTTTTTCCTGCACCGCGTTGCAGGCCCCGCGTACCGGTTTCACCAATTATTCAAACGGCTTAGCCAGGATCAAATTCCATCTGATGTGACGCTGCGTGATAAAGATTTCTTTAAGGAAATCGCTGTGGAGTTAAATCTTGTATTCAAATCACTTAGAAAACGCCAGCAGGCGATCGAACAGGTGGAAAAGATTCTTGCCTCGATGTCCTCAAGCGAGCTTTCCTCGGACTCTAAGAAAAAGCTTGATGAAATGAAGCTGATTCTTCAGCAGATCAAGAAATAAGCCGGCCACAGTTCATTTAAGCTATCTCTCTCCTAAAAGACGCTTCCCGCGGCTCTTTATATCAACGGATTGAGAATCAAATGCCCAGACTACTGATAAAGGCCATGGTTACCTTGACAATTTATAGAAGCTGAGTATAATACCTTCACATTCTTGTATTGCACAGAAGTGGGCCAAATGCCCACTTTTTTTATTTTGAAGGGAGTTAGGGTTGAAATGGCTCAAGGACTACTCAGTATATTAGAAGCGATTGAAAAGGAAAAAGGCATCCAGCGCGAAGCATTGCTTGAGGCAATACGCTCCGCCCTTATCTCAGCCTGCCGTAAAACCTTCCCAAATCCGGACTCTGTTGACGTTCAAATCGATATCAACACGGGCGCTATTCACGTACTTGAGAATGGTAAAGAAGTGTTTAATGCAGACTTTGGCCGCATTGCCGCTCAAACGGCCAAGCAGGTCATCATGCAGAAAATCAGGGAAGCTGAGCGCGAAAGCATTTTGGGAGAGTTTACTAAAAAAGAGGGCGACATTGTGACGGGCCATGTGCATCGCGTGGAACAGCGCGCTATTTTGGTTGATCTGGGGAAGGCGGAAGGTATTTTACCCGCCCGCGAGCAATCACCAAATGACTCTTACCGACAGGGCGATGTGATCCGCGCTTATGTTGTAGAAGTTAAAAAGACAACGCGCGGTCCTGAAATCATTCTCTCACGCGCTCACGAAACTCTGGTTAAGAAAATGTTTGAAGTTGAAGTCCCCGAAATTCACGATGGTATTGTTGAAATCAAGGGTGTTTCGCGTGAGGCCGGTTCCAGAACTAAAATTGCGGTTATTTCTCACGATGATAAAATTGATTCAGTGGGATCGTGTGTCGGAATGCGCGGGCAGCGCGTCAAAAACATAGTCCGTGAAATCGGCGGTGAAAAAATTGATATTGTCAGGTGGAATACGGATCCCGATATTTTTATCCGAAACGCATTGGGATTGCCTGAAAATTCAGACGTCAAACTCAATAAGAAAGAGCTTGCCGCGGAGATTTTGGTCAGCGACGATCAGTTATCGATTGTGATTGGTAAAAAAGGACAGAATGTGCGCCTTGCGTCTAAACTGACAGGCTGGCGCCTTGAGATCCGTCCGATGAGCCAGCGGGTTCCGATTGATTCTCTGGAGGGAGTGGGGCCCAAGACCGCTGAAATTCTAAAAAAAGCCGGTTTCAATTCAATTAAGGACTTGCTGAAAACCAACGCTGAAGAGCTTGTTAAAATCGAAGGCATCGGGCAAAAAACAGCTGAAAAAATTATTGAAGCTGCTCATCAGGCTATTTTTCAGGGCCAGACAACGGTAAAGGCCGGTCGGGTAGAAAAGCCTGAAGTTAAAGAAACCGAAGAAACACAGGAATCAAAAGAAGAATGAAAGTTCACGAACTGGCCGTCGAACTCGGGATTTCAAACAAAGAGCTGCTTGAGCTTTTGAAGTCCAAAGATATCAAAATCAAGAATCATTTCTCAGAACTTGATAAGAATCAGGTTGCGGCGGCGAAGAAGGGGTTTAAGCCGCGCGCCAAAACACCGGTCAAATCAACCAAGGCTGATGTGCAAAAAGCTAAAATCAGCGCGGCGCTTAAGAAATTATCCGAGAACGCTGCAAAATCAGCAGCAAAGAAGCAGGCAGCAGAAGCCGCAAAGGCTAAGGCTGCTGATGCGAAAGAAAAAGCGGCAGCCAAAAAAGTAAAGCCGGGATCAGCCGCAAAGCCTGCTGCCGAAAAACCCGGAAAGGCAGTTTCGCCATTAAGGACAGCGCCTGAAGCAGTTAAAAAGGAACCGTCAAAAACTGATTCCTCATCACCTATTAAACAGCCGGCCGCCGTAAAACCGGTTACAGTAGCAAAAATCCAGTCTGAAATAAAGCCGCCACCAGCAAGGCCGGCTGCCGTGATCTCCCGAGCAGCGCCTTCGATACCGCAAAGCACGTCTCCTGCGCAGGCGCCGCTGCCGGTTCAGGAGAAAAAGCCGATTCAATTGGACATTCCAATTACAGTCGGTAATTTGGCGAACGTATTTCGCATGACACCTGCCGAGCTGATTAAATCTCTGATTAGCATCGGTGTTTTTGCAAATATTAACCAGCTTTTGAATGATGAAATTGTATTTAAAGTTGCGGCCAAGCTTGAGATTAAAGTCGAAAAGAACGAAGCGGCTTTAGAAAAAATTTACAGTGCCAAAAAGGAAGATGTCTCAAAGTTGAAGTTACGTCCGCCGGTTGTGACCATGATGGGCCACGTGGATCATGGAAAGACTTCGCTCTTGGATGCAATCCGCAAAACCCATGTTGCAGCAGGTGAAGCGGGTTTAATCACTCAACACATCGGTGCTTACATGGTTGAACTTCCAGGTAAAGGGCAGGTTACCTTTTTGGATACGCCCGGCCATGAAGCGTTTACCGCCATTCGGGCGCGTGGCGCCAATGTGACCGATATGGTGGTTTTAGTGGTCGCGGCGGATGACGGCATCATGCCCCAGACGCGCGAAGCTATTGATCATGCACGCGCAGCCAAATGTCCGATTATTGTGGCAATCAATAAATCAGATTTAGAGTCAGCCAATCCTCAGCGTGTCATGACCCAGCTTCAAAAAATTGATCTTGTCCCGGAAGAATGGGGCGGAAAAACCATTTGCATGAAAGTTTCTGCAAAGACAGGAGACGGTATTGACGAACTGCTTGAAATGCTGCTTCTGCAGGCCGAAGTTCTTGAGCTCAGAGCCAATCCCGATTGTGAGGCGCAGGGAACAGTGCTTGAAGCCAAGCTCACAAAAGGCCACGGGGCGGTTTCCACGATTTTAGTGCAGCGCGGCACGCTTCGAGTGGGCGATATGATTGTGGCAGGGCCTTACTTTGGTAAAGTGCGTGCCATGAAAAATGAGCGCGGTAAAAACACAAAAGAAGCCGGCCCATCCTGTGCCGTTGAGATGCTGGGACTCTCAGGTGTTCCAGATGCAGGCGAACTTTTTGCTGTGGTAGACGAGAAAACAGCGCGCGTGATCGCAGAGAAACGTGAGCTGGAGCTTCGCGAAAAGAGCATGAAGGGCCTGCATTCAAAGCATATGTCCCTTCAGGAGCTTTACGGTAAAATCAAACAGGGGCAAAAAGAACTTCAGCTTATCATTAAAGCTGACACGCAAGGTTCTATTGAAGCGCTCTCGCAAATGCTTGAGAAATCATTTTCTGATAAAATCAGCGTCCGCATTATTCATACAGGAGTCGGCGGTTTAAATGAATCTGACGTCATGCTGGCGATTGCAAGTGACGCTATTTTAATCGGATTCCACGTAAAGGCTGAGACGCGCGCTCAGGAGTTAATTGACAAAGAAGGTATTGATGCCAGGTTTTACAGTATTATTTATGAAGTGGTGCAGGATGTTCAGAAAGCTCTTGAAGGATTGCTGGAGCCGACACTGAAGGAAGTAGTCGAAGGACGCTGTGAAATCAGGAAAATTTTCAAATCATCAAAAGTCGGTTCTATTGGCGGCGCGACCGTAATTAAAGGAAAAATCACACGTAATAATCCCGTTCGCGTTATTCGCAACAACATTGTGGTGTTCGAAGGCAAGCTGGCATCGCTCAAACGGTTTCAAGATGACGCGCGCGAAGTACAGGAAGGTTTTGAATGCGGAGTCGCAGTGAATGGTTTTGACGGTATTCAGGAGAGAGATATCATCGAGTCGTATCGCGTTGAGAAGGTTGCGACAAAGTTAAACTAAAATTAATTAAAGAAGGATTCTCAAAAGTGCAGGGAAAAAGGGCTGAAAAAGTTGCGGAACTGTTAAGGATGGAGCTGAGCTCTGCGATATTGACACGTCTCAAGGATCCGCGTGTCGGATTTATCACCATCACGCGCGTTCAAATGAGCAATGATTTGCAGTACGCGAAAATATTTTACAGTGTACTCGGTGATCAGGAGAAAAAGCGCGCCACACACGAAGCGCTTGAGCATGCGCGCGGATTTCTACAGCGTGATGTGGGCAATACATTAAAACTTCGTTATACGCCGCATTTGCAGTTTTATTTGGATGATTCGGCTGATAATTCTTTGGAAGTTGAGGGTATTTTGAAGAAAATTCAAGTAAATCCTCCGCAAGATTCGAATAATTAATGACGACAGTTATGAAAACAAAGCAAAATAAAGTAGATCACCCCATAGCTGAATTCTGCAAAGGACTTGAATCCAAGAGTCATTTTATTTTGGCTTCGCATGTGAATCCTGAAGGCGATGCGGTTGCATGTGTTTTGGCAATGGAGTCTCTCCTAAAACGGCTTGGTAAAAAAACCATCATTGTTTGCGAAGACCCATTTCCCAAACGGCTGGGCTGCCTGGACTCTAAGCGCTGGAATCAGGTGAAAGACATCAAGCTTGATCCCAAGTATGATGCGCTTATCATTGCGGATTGCCCAACCTTGGAACGTATCGGGACGACCAGGCAACTTATCAATTCTGACACCACTATTTTTAATATCGATCACCATGTCACCAATCTGCGTTTCGGTACTTTTAATTACGTGCAGCCAAAAGCGTCCGCCTGCGGAGAGGTGGTGTACGAATTTTTCAAATATTTTAAACTGCCCTTGACCAAAGAAGAGGCGGCAGCTTTGTATGTTTCAATATCGACCGATACAGGTTCGTTTAAATACAGCAACACGACGGTCGGCTCACATTTGATCGCGGCAGAACTGATTAAAACCGGCATCGACATCGAAGCTATTAACGAGGATCTTTACGCAACTTATTCGATCAGTCAAATGAAGCTTTACAGCCGTCTCATGGGCCGTGTCCAGATTGATTTTAACGGGCAAGTTGCGTGGGTGGGCATGCGGCGTGATGACTTGCGTGATTCCGGCGCGACATATGAAGACGCGGAAGGATTTATCGATTTCTTAAAGTATATGCACGAAGTCAAATTTGCGTTTTTCATTCTCGAAACCGAGGCCCCGAATCAAATCCGGGTTTCTCTGCGCGCAAAGGGGCATCGCGATGTCAGTAAGATCGCGATTCATTTCGGCGGCGGCGGTCACTCAAAAGCATCCGGCTGCATCATTCAAGGTACGCTTGAAAAAGCGTCGCAGTTGCTTCTCGCTGAGATTAAGAAAGAGCTGAAATAATCTCGTCATGAACGGCATCCTCATTGTGGACAAAGAAAAGGGCTGGACATCTCATGACGTCTGCGCTTTTATCCGAAGCCGTTTTAAAATTGACAAGGTGGGCCACGCCGGTACGCTGGATCCGCTTGCAACAGGCCTCCTAACGGTTTTGCTGGGCCGTGCCACCAAACTTTCGCAGTCGCTTTCTGCGTGTGATAAGGAATACAACGGCACGATGCGGTTGGGTATTCAAACCGATTCTCATGATTTAGAGGGCAAGACTCTGGCAGAGAAGGATTGGCGATCGGTAACGCCCGAACTTCTCGCGGAGACAGTTTCGCAATTTCGCGGGGAAATCGAACAAATGCCGCCGATGGTTTCAGCGCTTAAACACAAAGGTGTACGCCTGTATAAATTAGCCCGACAGGGAAAAACGGTTGAGCGAGAAAAACGTAAGATTACCATATATCAATTAGAGACCACGAAAGCTCAATTTCCGGATGTTGATTTTTTCGCCCGTGTGTCGAAAGGCACTTATCTTCGGACGCTCGTCAATGACATCGGAGAGCGTCTTGGCTGCTATGCCTCACTCGCGTCTTTGCGAAGGACGCGTTGCGGTGATTTTGGAATCGAAGACGCCATAACGGTTCAGCAACTAAAAGAAATAAATATAGATTCACTGGGCCGCTGGGTTCGAATGGCAACTTTAGCCTATTCAAGTTCCTAAGCGTTGCCATGATTCAAGTTGTTACAGATTTAGCATTATTTCAGAAGATTGCGCACGAACCTTTGGTTGTTGCGCTTGGTAATTTTGACGGTGTTCATCTAGGGCATCAGGCGATTCTTCGTCAAATTCAAAATTACGCCTCTCAAATTAAAGGAAAACCCGCTGTCTTAACGTTTGAACAGCATCCGCAGCGCGTGCTGCACAAAAAAGGTGAGCCGCTTCTTTTGACATCATTTCATCAAAAGCTGGCTCTGCTAGACCGGTCCGGTATTTCGCTTTGCTTTGTTGAAAAATTTACACCCGATTTTTCAAAGCAGTCGCCCGAACGGTTCGTGAAAGAAGTGCTTGTGGATCAATTGGGCGCCCGCGCGGTTTGTATGGGCTTTAACGCAAAATTTGGACATGAGCGTTCAGGTAATAGTGAGACTATGCAGGACTTGGCGCATAAGTTTCATTTTGAGTTTCTAGAGGTAAAGCCGGTTGAAGCCGGCCATGTTTCAGTCAGCAGTACGAAGATTCGCTCCAGCGTTCTCGCGGGTGACTTTGAAGCAGCGCAAAATTTACTGGGCCGGCCTTTCTCAATTTTCGGCCTGGTAGAACGCGGCTCCGGACGCGGTGAAAAACTCGGTTTTCCAACTGCTAATTTGCGGCTTGAGAGCGAAGTATTGCCGCCTTACGGGGTTTACGCAATTCGGGCGGATTTAATGGATGAGCAGACTGTAAAATCTAAGGAAGGCTTCCGTTTAGACCACCGGTTGCTTAAAAAGGGTCTTTTGGGTGTAATGAATTATGGCACTAGACCGACAGTTGATGCGAGCCAGGCACCGGTTGCCGAAGTTCATTTATTAGGTGAAAATCAGGACTTTTTAGGCAAAGTTTTAGAGGTTGTAATGGTTCAGAGAATTCGTGATGAAAAAAAGTTTGAGGATGTATCGTTTTTAGCCTCTCAAATCAAGGAAGATATAAAAGTCGCAAAAGCCATTTTTTCTGGTAAAATACCTGGTCTCGGCCAAGGTATTTCTAAATAGCATAAGAAGGAATCAGGAGGAAAGAGAGTATGAGCATTACGAAGGAAAAGAAGACTGAAATCTTGAAGTCATTTCAGAAAGCAAAAAATGATACCGGTTCGTGCGAAGTACAGGTCGCAGTTTTGACCGAACGGATCAATAAGTTAACCGATCATTTAAAGGTTAACGCGAAAGACAAGCATTCTAAATTTGGGCTGATCCAAATGGTTGAGCGCAGAAAGAAATTGTTGGCATATCTATCGAAGACAGATCAAAAAACCTATAAAGATATAATCAGCCGTTTGGATATTCGTAAATAAGCGGTGTGTTCAGAAGTGTATATTCAGAAAAAATAAAAATCAAAATTAGAGGGAAGTTGAGAGGATAAAAGAGAATGGTTACTAAAGTTAGCGCAAAACTTGGAAATGAAGAAGTTGCAATTGAAACAGGTAAACTGGCAAAACAGGCAGACGGATCAGTTTTGATCCAATGCGGCGGCACAGTCGTGCTCGTCACAGCAGTTTCCGAAAAAGAAGTCGGCGAAGACCAGGATTTTTTCCCGTTGACCGTTGATTATCGCGAAAAAACTTATGCCGCCGGTAAAATCCCCGGCGGTTTTTTTAAACGCGAAGGCCGTCCGACCGAAAAAGAGATTTTAACAAGCCGCTTAATTGATCGTCCGATGCGCCCTCTCTTTCCATCTAATTATTTAAATGAAGTTCAAATTTCGGCTATCGTCCTGTCTGTGGACGGTGAAAACAATCCGGACACACTTGCCATGGTCGGCGCGTCTGCCTCGCTCATGATTTCCGGAATTCCATTTGAAACGCCTGTCGGAAGTGTCAGGGTCGGCATGATCGGCGAAGAGTTTGTGATTAATCCGACTTATGCGCAAATGGAAGAAAGCAAGATTGACTTGATTCTTGCCGCGACAGAGAAAAATGTCACGATGATTGAAGCCGGTGTTCACGAGCTTTCAGAGGAAACGGTTCTGAAAGCTATTCAATTTGGATTTGCCAAAGCTCAGGAGTTGATTAAGGCACAGAAAGAACTGGCCGCGAAATGCGGAAAGCCGAAATCAAAGGTTCCCGAGAAAATTATTCCGGAATCTGTAAAAAAACAGGTGAAAGAAAAAGTCGGCAACGAATTTTCTAAAATTTTTAAACTTCAAAGCAAAGAAGAGCGGGCGGATGCGCGTACGGAACTTTACAAAACCGTTCTCGCGAGTTTTAATGCCGAAGCGCCGGATTTTAAAGAAAGTAATGTCAAGTATGCATTCGATTCTCTGGAAGAGCAGTTTGTCCGTGTGGCGATTGCGGATAAGCATCAAAGACCGGATGGAAGGCAGCTGACCGAAATTCGTAAAATTACGTGCGAAACCGGCATATTGCCGAGAACGCATGGCTCATCTCTTTTTACGCGCGGCGAAACACAAAGCTTGGCAACCGCAACTTTGGGCAGCGGTCAGGACGAGCAGCGGATCGATTCGCTCGAGGGCGAAACTTTTAAACAGTTCATGCTTCACTATAATTTTCCGCCCTTTAGCGTTGGTGAAACCGGTCCGAATCGCGGCCCGGGACGGCGCGAAATTGGTCACGGCGCGCTCGCTGAACGCGCTCTGAAAGCAGTCATTCCTTCACAGGAAGAATTTCCTTATACAATCCGCGTTGTGTCCGAAATTTTGGAATCGAACGGATCAAGCTCAATGGCTTCTGTTTGTGCCGGTACTTTGGCACTCATGGATGCCGGTGTTCCGATCACTTCTCCTGTAAGCGGTATCGCGATGGGCCTTGTGACGGAGGGTGATAAGTGGTGTATTTTAACCGACATTGCAGGCGTTGAAGATCATTTGGGCGATATGGATTTTAAAGTTGCCGGGACCAAGAAGGGTATTACGGCTCTCCAGATGGACATCAAAATTTCCGGTATTTCCGAAGCCATTATCAAGAAAGCGCTCGAAGACAGCAAGGTCGCGCGCCTTAAGATTTTAGACATCATGCTTCAGACAGTTCCTGAAACCAAAAAAGATCTTTCAGAATTTGCGCCGCGCATCACAACCGTCCGTGTCAATCCTGATAAAATCGGCGAACTGATCGGCCCTGGCGGTAAAAATATCAAGAAAATCATTGCTGAATCCGGAGCTAAAGTGGACATTGAAGACGACGGGCGTGTCAATGTGTCTTCCAATGATCCAAAAGCCGTTGAAATCGCACTTCGCTTAATCGGCGCCATTTCGGAAGAAGCTGAAGTTGGAAAGATCTACCAGGCGAAGGTCCGCAAGATTGCAGCGTTTGGTGCGTTTTGTGAAATTCTTCCGGGAACCGATGGCCTTGTGCACGTTTCTGAAATTGCCGAAGGATTTGTCAAAAAAGTAGATGACTATTTAAAACTTGGTGACATTGTGCCGGTAAAAGTCATCAATATAGACGAAAACGGCAAAATCAGTCTCAGCCGGATCAAGGCACTCAAAGAATTGGGCATTACGGATACAAAAACAGCCGCAAGTCCAAAAGCCTAATTCGGCGTGCGCGGGAATTAAAATTATGACGCGCCCCACAGTAGAACTTTTAATCAAGTGCCTTCCTCATCACGAAGGCCTTGATGTGCCAGCTTACATGAGCGAGAGCGCAAGCGGCATGGATCTCACGGCTGCTGTGTCTGAGTCTCTGACGCTTGCACCCGGCAAGAGGGCGCTTGTACCCACTGGTATTTCCATCGCAATTCCGGAAGGTTTCGAGGCTCAAATCCGTCCCAGGAGCGGACTAGCGAACCGTCACGGCATTAGCGTTCTAAACTCACCCGGAACCATTGACTCCGATTACCGCGGGGAAATTCAGATTATTTTGATTAACCTGGGAGATGAGCCTTTTGCGATCAAAAGAGGGGAGCGCATCGCCCAGATGGTCATTGCCCCTACCTTAAAAGCCGAAATCAAGATTGTCAGTGAATTGGACGTTACTATTAGAAATCACGGCGGTTTCGGTCACACCGGTATTTAAAGGGTTATAATGAAAAAAGAAAGAGTTAATGAAATCATAGGTCTTTTTTTTCTCTTGGCCAGTCTTTTTACCTTAATCAGCCTGCTTTTCTACGATTATCAGGATCACGCTTTCTATACATCAGTTCCCAATCATCCGATTCATAATCCGGCAGGTATTATCGGAGCCTTCATGGCGCACTACCTGGTCCTCACATTCGGATTTGGTTCGTTCAGTGTGCCGCTCCTGCTCCTTTTCTGGTCTTCCTGTTACTTCCTTCAAAAAGTACCGGAAAAAAAGTTTCTCGAAGTGATCGGAATCCTAATCGCTATTTTTTCAGTTGCAAGCATTTTGTCGCTCATCGCACAGTCCTCCTGGCAGGTCCGCTCGGGTGGATTGTTGGGTTATTTCTTCGCCAGTATTTTGGAACGTTATTTTGGATTTTGGGGCGGGCTTTTAATGGCCGGCGCATGCCTTCTGTTGGCAACACTTCTCTTTACCGACTTTCTTTTATATCCGATTTTTCAGCAAATTTGGAATTCAGTTTCTAATTGGTTTTTGACTAAATCAGCAAAAGATACTTTTGTGAAACCAAAAAAGCCGACGGTGCTGGTAAAACCGAAGGTCAAAGCACCCGAAGACCTCAAAGCACAGAAAAGACCCAGTAAATTTTCTGAGTTGATGCCCATTAAAATCAAACATTTCCGGCCCAATACTCCGGAAACTTCAGATGTTAAGTTGCCGAAAATAAATCCGATTTCAAAAGAAAAAAATGAAGAGGCGGAGCTTAAGAAAGTAAAATTAGAAATCAAGAAAGCCACCGAAAAAAGCAGCGCCAAAACAGATTTGCCGGCTGAAGCAACCATTCAGATTTCAGGCGCGCCTGCCAAAAGAATTGGTGAGTATGTGTTTCCGTCCATTGATTTGCTTCATGTTGCAAAAAACACCGGCATGCCGGTTGAGGAAGACTTTAAACGTAATTCCATGATTCTTGAGGAAACCTTCCGTGATTTCGGCATTGAAGTCAAAGTTGTTGAGGTAGAGCAGGGCCCTGTCATTACGCGTTACGAAATTTTACCCGCGCCCGGCATGAAGGTTGCCAGAATTTTGGCGTATTCCGATGATCTTGCGCTTGCACTCAAAGCACCGAGCATCCGGTTTATCGCGCCCATTCCCGGTAAATCCGCCATCGGCATTGAAGTGCCGAATTCTGTCTCTTGCTCTGTGTTTTTACGTGAGCTTTTAGAGTCCAATGAATTCAAGCAGGGAAAATTCAAATTACCGCTCACGCTTGGAAAAGATACCAGCGGAAAATCCATGATCGCCGATCTGGCCGAAATGCCGCACATCTTGATTGCCGGCACCACAGGCAGTGGTAAAACGGTTTGTGTGAATTCAATCATTGCAGGGCTTCTTTATTCAAAATCGCCGGATGATTTAAAGTTTGTGATGATTGACCCTAAGATGGTCGAGATGACGGTGTATAAAGATTTACCGCACATGCTGACGCCCGTTGTGACGGATGTCAAGAAAGCCGCTGTGACGCTCAATTGGGTGGTGAGTGAAATGGAGCGGCGTTATAAATTTTTTGCCCATGCGGGTGCACGCAATATTCAATCATTCAACTCACGCGAAGACAAACAGCCGGCCGAAACAGAAGCCGGCACGCTGCCGGAAAAACTGCCTTATATTGTGGTGGTAATCGACGAGCTTGCTGATTTGATGATGGTGGCTCAAGATAAGGTGGAAGGCGCCATTACGCGGCTTGCGCAACTTTCCCGCGCAGTTGGAATTCATTTGATTTTAGCTACTCAGCGCCCGTCAGTGGACGTGATCACAGGTGTTATCAAAGCCAACTTTCCAGCACGAATTTCATTTAAAGTGGCATCTAAAGTAGATTCACGCACTGTTTTGGATACGAGCGGTGCTGATAAACTGATCGGAAAAGGTGATATGTTGTTTTTAGAACCCGGACGCGAGAAACCGATTCGCGGCCAAGCAGCATTTGTGGCGGACGCGGAAATTAACGCAGTTGTGAAAGTGATCAAACAAAATGGCTCGCCTGATTATCATCCGGAAATTCAGCAGATTCAGGAAGGAAAAACCTCACAGGTTTCGACTGAAAAGGATGAAATTTATGACGAAGCGGTTCGTGTAATCTTAGAAACACGGCAAGCTTCTGTTTCGGTGCTCCAGCGGCGCTTGAGATTGGGCTATGGTCGCGCAGCCCGTATTGTGGATATGATGGAGCAAGAGGGGATTGTAGGCCCATCCCAGGGCAGTAAGCCGCGTGAAATCCTGATCGAAAAGTTCGAAGACGCAGCACAGCCTTAATTTTTCTTTCCATGCCGTCCGACATCCTTATTATCCGTCACGTCCCGCATGAAAGCGCCGGAACCATCGAAGCGTTTCTCAAATACCACAAACTTTCTTTTGATTATTTGAATGCGTATAACGGCGACAAAATTCCCCGCACGCTAAAATCGTATCAAGCGCTTATTGTGATGGGCGGCCCAATGAATGTGGATGAAACCCTCGAGTATCCGTTTCTCACAGATGAAGCGACGCTCATCCAGAACTGCATTAAAGAGAGGAAGCCTGTGATCGGGGTCTGTCTTGGCGCGCAGCTAATGGCAAAAGCGCTCGGCGCTCGTGTCTATAAAGGTCATCAAAAAGAAATTGGCTGGTTTCCGATTCAATGGACGAGCGAAGCTAAACAAGATCCGGTTTTCAAATTAACAGGGCAAAAGGAAGAAACCGTTTTTCATTGGCACGGCGATACCTTTGATTTGCCGAAAGGTGCCGTGCGGCTTGCGTCATCTAAGGAATATCCCAATCAACTTTTTAAGTACGGCGACATGGCGTATGCGTTCCAGTTTCATATTGAAGTAACCGCGCAAATGGTAAAGGAGTGGATGGGTGAAAATCAAAATGATTTTAAGGGAACCGAAAATTATTTGGATAAAAAGTCAATTACCGAAAATATAGATCAAAGAGCTAAGCTGCTCTCAGATTTAGCGCATCCAATTTATAAAGAACTTTTTCGTCAATTCGGGGTTATTAAATGAGCTACAAAGCTATTTTTTTTGATGCAGGCGGTACTTTGTTTGAGCCAAATCCTTCTGTCGGACACATTTATGCCGAGATAGCCGCAAAATACGGCATGAAGGTCGATAGCGTCAGAATTGAAGAGTTATTTCGTTCGGAATTCGGAAGGCGGGACAAAAAGCCGAACATTCACGCGCATGACAACGAGCAAAATGAAAAGCTTTGGTGGCGCGACCTGGTTAAAAGCGTTTTTGAAAAGGCGACGGCGCTCCAAGATTTTGAGCGCTTTTTTGACGATCTGTACGATTATTTTGCAACTGCGGCAGCTTGGCGGTTGTTTCCGGAATCTATGAAGGTGGTTGAAGGGCTGAAAGAAAGCGGTTATATTTTAGGCATTGTTTCTAATTGGGATTCACGCCTGCTTTCAATTTGTAAGCAGATGGGATTTGACCTGCGTTTTGATTTTATTTTAGCCTCAGCGGTTGTGGGGTCTGCAAAACCTAACCCGGGTATTTTTAGGGAAGCGCTTAGCCGTGCATCGGTTAAGCCGGCGGAGGCCTTGCACATAGGTGACAGTGTTGAAAATGATATCCGGGGTGCTCAGCAGTCAGGCATCGATGCTTTATTGATTGACCGGCACGGGCGAAAAGTTGACAATATGACAGCTATTCGCTCGTTAACCGAAATATTTAATTATTTAAAATAGGAAATTTATGATTCAACCAGAAGAAGTTTATGCGATGCTCCAAACAGCTTTTCCGCCCTCAGATTCAGAGGTCAACGTGGAAGATTTAAAGGGAACTTTGGATCACTTTCAGATTTTTATTATTTCCAAGCAATTTCAAAATAAATCCAGGATTGAACAGCACCGCATGGTTCAGGCGCCGCTCCAGGCGGCTTTGAATGATGGCCGGATTCATGCCGTTCAAATCAAGACAGCGGTTTTACCTTAAACAAAAAGGAGTTTGTGATGACAGATGATTTTCAGAAGCGGATCAGCGAGCAGGTGAAGAGCAATAAAATCATGGTTTATATGAAGGGCAATAAACAGCAGCCCATGTGCGGTTTTTCGGCTCGCGTGATTGAAATTTTTAATAAATTAGGCAAACCGTATGAAACGGTTGACATCCTGTCAAATCCTGAAATTCGAAGCCGTATGGAAGAGTTTTCCCAGTGGCCAACATTTCCGCAAGTTTTTATTGGCGGTGAATTTGTCGGAGGGTGTGACATCGTGACCGAAATGAATGAAAGCGGGGAACTTGAGCCCCTGGTCAAAAAAGCATTTGGAGAGGCATGAGCCCTGTCGAAGACCTGAAGCAAATTCTTGCCGAGAATGACAAGTCAAAAATTCACTCCTTTTTCTCTTCTCTAAGCCCTCTCGAATCCGCCCGGGTGGTTGCACAATTACCGAAAGAGAGCCAGCGCTCTCTTTTTCGGCTGCTTAGCACTGAGCAAGCAGCCGTTCTTGTGGAAGCGATGCCGAGCGTTGAGCGTTCGGCAATCATAGAAGAGATCCCGAAGGAGAAAGCATCCGAAATCATCAGGATGATGGAATCTAACGAAAGCGCCGATCTCTTGCTCGATTTATCCGAAGGTAAGCGTGAACAGCTGATCCGGCTGATGGGCCCTGAGGATGCTGAAGAAGCGAGAGAACTGATTGCGTACGCAGAAAATTCAGCGGGCGGCCTGATGGCTAAGGAGTTCATTGCATTTGGCAAGTCTGCCAAAATTTCGGAAGTCCTAAAATTTTTGCGTGATCATGCGGCCATGTTTGATCAGTACAGCGTTTCCTACGTTTATGTGCTTAAGGAGAATAGGGAATTGGCAGGTGTTTTAAGGCTCAGGGATTTGATTCTAAAGAATCCCGAGATTCCGATTGAAGACATCATGATTCCCAATCCCATCTCGGTATTTGTAAGTACTCCGGCTGACGATGTGGAGGCGTTGTTTGAGCAGCATCGTTTTCTGGCACTGCCGGTTGTAAATGCGAACAAAAAAATGGTCGGTATTATCACAGCGGATGATGTGAATAAATCAAAAGAGAAAACTTCCATCGAAACTCTTCTCAAATTTACCGGCATCGGCGGCGGTGAAGAATTGAGAACCATGCCGCTTTTTTTGAGGGTTCGTAACAGGCTTTCATGGCTCAGTCTCAACATCGGGCTCAATCTGATCTCAGCCAGTGTGATTGCGTTCTTTCAGGATACGCTGCAGGCAGTGATTGTGATCGCGGTTTTTCTTCCAATTATTTCGGATATGAGCGGTTGTTCAGGCAGTCAGGCGATGGCTGTAAGTATCCGAGAGTTAACGCTTGGCCGCATCTCGCTAAAGAATTACCGCTCAATTCTGGGAAAAGAACTGATGATGGGCCTCCTGATCGGTTTTATTCTCGGGCTGGAGGTCGGATTGGTGGCATTTTTATGGAAGAAAATGGCCATACTAGGGGTTGTGGTAGCGCTTTCGCTTTGGGCCAATACATTGATCGCAGTTTGCTTTGGCGGCATACTCCCGGTTGCGCTTAAGCGATTTAAATGGGATCCCGCGATCGCGTCAAGCCCGATCTTAACGACGGTAACCGATACTTGCGGATTTTTTATTGCGCTTAGCCTGACGCAGTTATTCCTGCCGTATTTTTCGCATTGAACCCATTTTTTTGATAGAAACCAGCCTCCTGTTTTGCTATACTCATGGCTCAGACGGCACATGTTTTCATAATTATATATTTGATCAGCGCACACCTCATTATCATCCAGCTGTTCTGAATTAAACTATTTTTCATTTCACTCAGCAGTTTTAATAAATATATTTTATGGAAGCAGAACCAGTTTCGGGCAGTGCTTTCTTTGGCCGTCGGGATTTACTCGAACGGCTTCATAAGCGCTTTGAGGCATTTGAATCCGGTTACCGGCATAATATTGGTTTAATCGGCCCTTCATGGGTGGGGAAATCGTCTATTCTGGCTCAGTTTCTCAAACTTCACCCCTCTAAGAATACGATTCCCGTCTTTATTCGGATTGAAGAGACCGACTCCTTTCAGGCGTTCTCTCAAAAGTGGCTGGGCAGCATTCTCTACGCTTATCAGCGCTTTCTGGAATTGGCACCACCAAAAGATTATCAAACGCTCGTGAAGCAAATGAGGCGCAGGCTCCCGCAAGTCCTCAAACGCATGCGCTTTGCGCGGCGGCTTGCGGAGTCGCGTCAGCTGGATTCCAGTTACCGCGAGCATTTGGCGCTTTTATCAACCCTGTCGCAGGAAACCGGAAAAAAAGTCATGCTCATCGTGGATGAGTTCGACCGGATTCAGCACCTGCCGCTTTCGGATCCGTTCTCTCAACTCGGCAAGGAAGTGATGGTTCAGAAAGAAACCATGTTTGTGGTGACGAGTTCAAACCCTGACAAAGCACGCCATATTTTTCAAGAAAAATTGTCTCTTCTATTTTCAAATTTTGAAACTATTGAAATCGGTCATTTAAATTTTGATGAAGGAGAAAGTTGGATTGCCGAGCGGCTTGGCCCGGCGTTTCAGGACCGTTTTCTGCGCCGTGTTATTCTACGCCTCACCAACGCACACCCCTATTATCTAGACATCCTGATTAAGCGATTACAGAGATTACTTGCCGCCCGCGAACAGAACCAGATAACGAAGTCGCTTTTAATTCAAGCCTTGGAGGAGGAGTTGTTTTCACATCAGGGCACGCTTTACCAGCATTTTCTCATGCAGGTTTTTACACTCACGCGTAACCGGTTTAATGTGGTGTATGCCGATGTGCTTTTATCGCTCGCATTGGGCAAAAAGAAAATTTCTCAAATTGCGAAATTTTTAGGAAAGTCTTCCGAGGAGATTAAGAAAATATTACTGCGCTTGTCTCACGACCGGTTTGTGGAGAAAAAGGGCGTTTTCTATGCAGTGCCCGATTCGCTTTACCGGTTCTGGCTTCAAGAGGTTTATTATTTAAAGCGCGCGTCTTTTGATTTAGATTTAACTGAAGCCCGTCAGACGTTCCGTCATTCTATCGAAAAAATATTTGAGTTTTTTGCCAAAGAAGACACCAAAGATGTGTCGCGCCGGATTGAGGAACTTTTCCGCCAGTTTGGAAACGAAATGATCGAACTTGGAAAGAAAAAGATCAAATGCCCGCGCTTTTCTGATATTCAATTTAAACCCACTAATGGACGAGTTTTTCCGGTGGTTGCCAAGAATCATAATACGAAGTGGGTTTTTCAGGTAATCCGGGAACGCGCCAAAGAGGAGGACGTCAGGCTCTTTGTTGAAGACATGGGCAAGCTCAGAAGTTCTATTCAAAAAAAGGTGATGATCACGCTTCGGGGGGTTGAATTAAATGCAAAGTTATTGGCACAAGAGTCGAAAATTCAATTGTGGGATTTGCGCGAATTAAACGCGCTTCTTGACTTATACAATCAGCCAAAACTTATTCTATAAATGAAAAAAAGCACAAAAACTCATCAGGCCGCTAACCGCTCAAACACACGGAATCAGGCGCTTTTGTGGGCGCCGTGGCGTGCGCCGTATATCCGCCATATCAATCAGCCTAAAGGCTGTGTTTTTTGTGCGATGCTCCGCAAATCAAATGACTTCAAAAGTTTAATTGTAAAACGTACCGCCTCTTCCTTTGCCGTCTTAAATCTTTACCCCTATAACAATGGGCATCTCCTGATATTGCCAAAACGCCACATTGCCGATTTCAGCCGATTGACCGGCCGCGAAACGCTGGATTTAATCCAGCTTCAAAATAGCATGTTAAAACGGTTGAAGCGAGAGCTCAAGCCTGACGGTTTTAATTTGGGAACAAATCTGGGCCGGTCAGCGGGAGCAGGCGTTCCCGGACATCTCCATATTCATATTGTGCCGCGCTGGACGGGGGATACTAATTTTATGCCGGTGACCGGAAAGACCAAAGTGATTTCTCAATCACTTGCCGCATTGCGCGATCTGCTACAATAGAACATGATTTTAACCCGTAAAGAATATGAAAACCGAGAAGCCCAGTTTCTTGCGCCGTATGCCGTCAGGAGCGCGGAGAGTCGCGGCCGTGCACATCCGGAAAAAGAGCATGAATATAGAACGGCGTTTCAGCGCGACCGCGACAGAGTTATTCATTCCACAGCTTTCCGCCGACTTCAATACAAAACCCAAGTATTTGTAAATTCTGAAGGCGATCATTACCGTACACGGCTCACACATACCATCGAAACTGCGCAAATTGCGCGCACCATCGGCAGATCGCTTGGGCTCAATGAAGATCTGATTGAAGCCATTGCGTTGGCGCATGATTTAGGCCACGGCCCGTTTGGCCATGCGGGTGAGTGGGCACTTGAAGCGCTCATGAAAAATTACGGCGGTTTTGAGCATAATTTGCAGGGCCTGCGCATTGTGGAGCAGTTGGAGGAAGTTTATTCGCAGTTTCCGGGGCTTAATTTAACATTTGAAGTCAGGGAAGGAATGAAAAAGCATCAGAAGGACGCTTTTCTGTCCTTAGAGGCGCGTGTCGTTGATTTATCAGATGAGATTGCTTATGACAGCCATGATTTGGATGACGGTATCCGCTCAGGCTATTTGTCGGAATCAGAGCTTCAAAAACTTTTTATTTGGAAAAAAATCTCTCACTACCTCGGAACAAAAACAAATTTAAAGAATGATCCTTCGTGGCGCCGTGCGGCCATCCGGCTTTTAATCAATCATCAGGTTAATGATCTGCTCAAGGCGGCTGATCGAAATTTAAGAAAACTGAAATCTTCTAAAAAATTATCTTCCGATGCAATCATCCGGGCTGTGCATTTTTCAATACCCACTCGGAAGTGGAAAAAAGAGTTGAAGTCATTTTTACACGAAAATTTATATAGTCATTATCGTGTCGTCCGGATGACCGATAAGGGCCAGAGAATTATCCGCCAGCTTTTTCAGATTTATCTCGATAAGCCGAAACAATTATCACCGGGTATTCGGCGCAGAATTGGCCGTGATACTCTGGAGCGCGTGATTTGTGATTATGTGGCAGGAATGACCGATCGATTTGCTCAAGATGAGTATAAGCGGTTATTCGACCCTGACGAGCGGGTTTAGTATTTGTAAGTATAGATTAATAAATGAGATACAGCGATTACAATCGCCCGATTGACAACTCGCTCCTTAATGTTAGAATCATTAAGTTTATTTTAATCTGAAAAAGGAATCGTTGACTGAATGAGTCGATCGGTTGAGCAGAAAAGTGTCATCGAAAAGTTCTTGCTGACTAATCCCGCCTGGGCTGAAGGATACCGCGCTTTTAATCGTTTGTTCGGTCACCCTCTCGGCTGGCTTTATATCATCCATGACGGCAAGAGCAGGCTAATCCGGTTGAATCAAAAGGGTAACTGTACTTTTTTTGCTGCATCCGCCAATAATCAGGCGGGCTGTGTCGGCTTTCTGCTCAAATATTGTGAACAATTGAAAGATTCTGCCGATCAGAAAAAATTCAAGCCATTCAACTATAAATGCGCCTACGGCCGAAAAGGCCTTGTCTTTACCCTCGACTATTTAAATCAGCTGAAAGGCTATCTGATTTTGTGCGCAACTTCAAAGAATGAAAAAGATACCCGGGAGTTGATGCCTCTTTTTCACCAGTTTGTTAAAACACAAATCGAACTTGCCTATAAAGCATTTGAGCTTCAGAATTTTTACGAAACGGTTCATCCGCGTGCGCTCGCGCTTTCCACCATGCACTCCGTTCATCGTGTGATCAGCTCATCGCTTCACTTGAATGAATTGCTGCCAAAGATCGGCCGCCTTTGCGCGCAAATCCTTAAAGCGCAGGGCTGTACAATATTCTTGCTTGATGAAGAAAAAAAATATTTAGTCCCGCAATTTCATTTGCAGAATCAGAAAGATATTGGAAAGCGTTCTAAAATCCGGATGGGCCGCGGAATTGAAGGGCGGGTAGGCGAGACGGCTGAGTTTCATGTTTCAAAAAATTGTATCTGTGTCCCGTTTATTGAGGAAGATGTGATCGGAGTCATTACCTTGCGTGACAAGATTGGCGGCGAGGGTTTCGGCAAGATGGACATGGAAATTTTGAAGACTTTGTCTGAGCAGGCGGTGGTTGCGATTAAAAATGCGAAACTTTTTGAGGAAACGGAAAATCTCACTCACAGCAGCATTCAGGCAATTAACGAACTTCTGGAGATGAGCTACGAGGGCAGCAATATGCAGCTCCCTCTGTTCGGTGAAATGGTGTTTGAAATGGGTAAAGACCTGCATCTTTCCAGTATGCAGCTGACTCATCTTCATCGCGCCACATTCTTGATTGATGCAGGGCATCTTGGGACACCGCCGCATATTCTTCAGAAGAAAACTCGCCTGACCAAGCGTGAATTTGATGCAATCAAAGAGCATCCGCACGCGGGCGCCTCGGTTCTTAAGAAAATGGGCGCCCTGAAGCCCGTGATTCCGATTATTTTATATCATCACGAGCGCTACGATGGAAAAGGTTACCCTCAAGGGTTAAAAGGAGATAAGATACCGATTAGCGCAAGGATCATGTCAGTTGCGGATGCCTTTTTTGCCATGATCGCAGAGCGCCCTTACCGCTCAGCGAAATCATTTACAGAAGCTGTTAATGAAATTAAACGCAACTCAAACAGTCAATTTGACCCTTTGGTGGTTGCGAGCTTTCTAAAAGTAATTGAAAATCACGAATTTATGAAGAAAATATCTCGCTGGGAACAAGCGCAGGCCAAAACAGAGCCTCGCGAGTATGATTCTAGGCACAAAATTGCTTTGGTCTGAAATAGGGATTTCACTATTTTGATTGAAAGGATTCATTGTGGATGCTTCACCAACGGTTAATCCGGTTAAATCGGCTCCGAAGATTGGCTTAAAGATTGAAAGGCCGCGCGATCAAAAAATCCATGGCTTCTTTAATTTTCTATTAGTTGCCTCTTTTTTATTTGTTGCGTGCACCTTGCTGGTGCTGGTGTTTGAGTACTTGCATTTACCTGCACCGGAATGGTTTCAGGAATTGATTGATAATTTGTCACTTATTTTTTTCTAATTACTGACAATGACCACGCGCCATCCTGCCAAAAAACGGAGTATTCTGCTTCTGATTATCGGTATTTATGCGGTATTCCCATGGCTGAGCGGCCACACTTTTCTGCAGTATATGAAAGTAAGGCACAACGTTTCCATCACGGGATTTTGGTTTCCGTCCTATTTTCCGATCGGGGGGTTTCACATCAGCCATTTGCGTGCGGAATGGAAGCAAGATTTTCAAATTTTATCCGGCGAACTGGATGTGCGGTATAACCCGTTCTTATTTTCAATTTCACGCGGCGGTGTTTCATTAAAAGGGCGTGAGATGGAAGTCTCGGTTAAAAAAGTAAATGCTAATTTAAAAACGAAGAGCCCGTTTACGATTAACCGTTTTGATGCGGAATTAGAACTGAGACCGAATGCGGAACCGTTCATACATTCACTTGAAATTGATTCTCCGGTTATTCAATTTAAAATAAGCGGGCAGTCTGCATGAGCCAATTTTCCGAAAAACATCTCCGTGTTTTTTCGCTGGTTATTTCTGTGTGCGCTCACGCGGCGCTTCTGGTGTTTGGGTATACGGCGGTTGCTTATTCGTCTGTCATCACACCGCAGTTTGATCAAAGTATTTTAGTGGAGCTTAATTCATTTGCATCTGCGGCTCATCTTCCTCAAAAAGTAAAAGTACCAAGCGATCCAATACAAAAATCAACCAGCCGTGTGAAGCCCGCAGAAAAATCGGCTCAAGCAGCGCCTAAGAATCCGGGTTGGAATGACCGTGAATTTAACGAGCGGCAAGGCCGAATGGATGCCAAAATTGAAACTATTCGTGATCAAATCAAAAAAATGAGAGAAGCCCGCTCTGAAGAATTTCGCGGACAGCTGAAAGGTTTCGAACTTGTCTCTGCCGGACTTGAGAGTGAATCCTGGAAAGCCTATTTGGCAAAATTGCGCAAACAAGTGCTTGATCAATGGTACCCGCTTATTTTATCGCACGAAGATGAGTTGGATGTAAGCGAGGTACGGCTTGATTTCTTCATCGGGACGAATGGTCAAATCTTGGAATATAAAATTGCCGAATCGAGCGGCAGCGAAAAATTCAGCGAGCTTTGCCTGGAGGCGTTTAAGCGGGCTATCGCTCACGGATTAAATGGAGAGAAACGCGCGACCGGACAGGAAAGCGGTTCCTTAAAGATATCTCTCTTTTTTTATTATCAATAAATCACCGGTAAAATCGCAGATTATCTGAAAGTCAAGTATTCAGGCTGCATTTCCGAAATATTAAGTATTACCGTCTCATTTTTAAGTACACGCAGGCTGCCTCAGGTGATTGTTGATGAAATTTTTGGGTGAGTTTCTACAGGATATACCATATCAGTGGAACGGGCGCGGCTCATTGTTTGTGCCGGTTAATCGAGTTATTTCAGACTCAAGAGAAGTACAAAAAGGCGATATTTTTGTAGCGCTAAAAGGGCCGCTTGCGGACGGTCACGATTTTATAGCGCACGCAGTGAGCCGCGGCGCACTCGCCATCCTATCTGAATCAAAACCAAACCCATCAGTCGACCTTCAGAGCGCCGCTTTTATCCAAGTCGAAGACACGCATTCGATTTACAGTCATTTGCTCGCAAAACTTCACAAACTTCAAGATTATCCGGTCGACCTAATCGGAGTAACCGGCACGAACGGCAAAACAACCACTGCGTATTTAATCCGCTTTTTACTCAATCAGCTTTCATCGTGCGGTTTAATCGGTACCGTGCGGTATGAGTGGGGAAATCAATCCGTTGAATCAAAGAACACAACGCCGGGGCCAGCGCAGTTAATTCCGCTCATTTGTCAAATGGCGAAAGACGGCATGAAATACTGTGTTTCAGAAATATCAAGTCATGGCCTCGATCAAAACCGGCTGGCTGGGCTTGGTTTTACCGCTGCAATATTTACCAATCTGACGCAGGATCATCTGGATTACCATCGCACGCTCGAAAATTATTATTTGGCGAAGCGAAAACTATTTGTCTCAAAAATGCCGCCGAAGCATTCACTTCTCAACATCGATGATGAATATGGCGGAAGGCTTTTTAAGGAACTGGGTGTTCAGGCTGTTGGTTATGGTTTTAATGACGAGGCGGCCTACCGAGCTTCAAATGAAAAAGTGACGCTGGAGGGCTCCCAGTTTATTTTGACTTATGGTGCAAAAAAACATCATGTCAAAACCAATTTAGCGCTGAGACATAACATTTACAACGTGACGGCTGCTTTGAGCGTACTTTCCGAATTAGGATTTCCGCTTGAGCGGACCATTCCATTAGTCCTTCAGTTTCCGGGAGTGCCGGGCAGAATGGAGCGGGTTGGGAGCGGAAAAGGCGCGCTTATTTTTGTGGACTATGCGCACACACCAGACGCTTTCTTCAACGTTCTGTCATCGGCGCGGCCGCTTGTGGAGAGAAATATTGTCACGGTATTCGGCTGCGGCGGTAACCGTGATAAGGGAAAACGCCCGCTTATGAGCCGGGTTGCCAGCGAAGGCTCTGACATTTTGATTGTAACAAACGATAATCCGAGGGGCGAGGATCCCGAATTTATTTTATCTGATATCAAATCAGGGATTGCGGAGGGCAGGAAAGTAGAATTTATTCTGGACCGTAAAAAAGCCATAGAGCGCGCAATAGATCTCGCGGGGCCAGGGGATGCTGTTTTTATTCTCGGAAAAGGGCATGAAAAGTACCAGCTGGTCGGCGATCAGGCCATTGCGTTTGACGATGTTCAAGTTGTTCAAGACTATTTAAAGAAGAAAGCAGCCGAATCACATGTTGTCCATTCCTGAAATTACAAAAGCTTGTGCCGGAAGAGTAATCGGCCACGAACACCGTGCTTTATCAGGCGTCTCAACGGATACACGAACCATAAAGCCAGGCTCTCTTTTTTTTGCGCTTCGCGGGAAAAATTATGACGGCCATCAATTCTTAAGCGACGCGTTCCACAAGGGTGCGGCTGCGGCTGTGGTGGATGAGCGGTTTGCAAAATCCGAAACTCTCGGGCCGCATACGTGGATTATTGTTCAGGATGTTTATCGCGCCTTGCTTGACGCTGCGCGCGCTTATCGGCAAAAGTTCCGAATTCCAATCGTGGCTGTCACCGGGAGCGCCGGGAAAACCACAACAAAGGAATGTATTCGCGCTATTTTGAGCCTGCATCATGAAACGCTTTCGAATGTGGGTAATTTTAATAATCATATCGGACTCCCGCTCAGTGTTTTTGAAATGAATCAAGCAACGCGTGCCGCCGTATTTGAACTGGGAGCCAGTCAACCGGGAGATATTCGAGAGTTGTGCAAAGTAACGGAACCGGCCGTTGGTGTTTTGACCTGTGTTCAGCCGGTCCATCTGGAAAGCTTCGGCTCTATTGATACTATTTACCGGACAAAACTTGAGCTTGCGGAGTGGATTGCCGGCACGCAGGGTGATTTGGTTATATCAGGCGATGACGCAGAACTGGTCAGGCGCGCAAAGAAAATATCGCCGAAACTCAAAACCTTTGGGCGCGGCCGATTGTGCGATTTTCGTATTTCGGATGAGCGGCAGGACGGGGAATGGATCCGTTTCATGATTAACGAAAAATTTTCGTTCTCTATAAAAGCTTTCGGCCTCTTCAACGTGCTGAATTTTGCGGCGGGTATTGCGGCTTCAGACGCGCTTCAGTTTGATTTGGCTGAAATCGCTCAAAACTGGCATTCATACCATCCGGTTTCAAATCGTTTTGAGATTGAATGTCTTGAACATCCGCGGATAACAATCGTCAAAGATTTTTACAATTCAAATCCGGTTTCATTTGCATTATCACTTCAGGCTTTTGAAGCGTTGCCGTCTAAAGGCCGTAAGATTGTGGTCGCGGGTGATATGCTGGAACTTGGTCCTGAAGCGCTAAAGTATCACACAGAATTAGGTGAGCGGATAGGTAAGAGCCGGGCAAATGCGTTTGTTTATATCGGAAAGCACGGCGAAGTTGCGGCAACCGCAGCCTGTAAAGCCAATCACCAGATTCAAGCTGCTACGTTTTCGGACAATCAGCGCGCGTCTGAATATTTGTCAGGTTTTTTGCGTGATTATGACCATGTGTTTATGAAGGCATCGCGCGGCATGAAGTTTGAAGAAATTATCAACTTACTTAAGAAAAATCCGAATTTGTCATTAACCCATTAATAAGCAACAGAAGGGCTGAACGTGTTTTATCATCTGCTTTACCCATTAAGTGATCTCTCAATCATATTCAACGTGTTTAAATACATCACATTTCGCGCAGTCGGCGCAAGCGTCACAGCATTTTTATTCTGCATTTTTATGGCTCCGGCAACCATTCATTGGCTAAGCCGTCTGTGCGTTACGAATGACACCAAGCGCGAGCATGCGCAGTCTATTCATAAATTCTACGAGCACAAAGGTAAAGTACCGACCATGGGCGGAATCTTAATAGTCGCTGGCATTGTGGTCGCCTGTCTTTTATGGGGTAATTTTGGCAATGCCTTTTTTAATTTATCACTCATCATTTTAATCCTGTTTGCTGTGATCGGATTTTTGGATGACTACATCAAACTCCGCTCCAAGAGCTCAAGAGGCTTAAGTGCGCGTGTCAAGATGGCAGGCCAGCTCGGTGTAAGCGCGCTTTTAGCCATTTATTTATATTGGGATCCTGCAGTCGACACAACCCTGCTGCTCCCATTCTTTAAAACAATCAGCATTTCACTTGGCTGGGCTTATGTTCCATTTATTATCCTGGTTTTGGTCGGGACTTCGAATGCGATTAATCTCACCGATGGATTGGACGGGCTCGCCATCGGCTGCTTTACGATTGCGGCCGGTGTATTTGGTTTGATCTGCTATATTGTCGGCCGAATTGATTATTCTTTTTATCTTGGAATTCCTTATATTGCTCAGGCCGGAGAATTATCAGTTTTTTGCGCGGCGCTCGTCGGTGCGGGCCTCGGTTTTCTTTGGTATAATTCGTATCCGGCCACAATCATGATGGGAGATACGGGGTCAATTGCTCTCGGCGGCGCGCTTGGCGCGATTGCGATCTTGATCAAAAAAGAAGCGATTCTCATTGTGGTGGGCGGCGTGTTTGTTTGGGAGGCGCTTTCGGTCATTTTACAGGTTTTTTCGTACCGGAATTTTAGAAAGAGAATATTTTTAATGTCGCCTTTTCACCACCACTTACAATTGAAAGGCTGGCCCGAATCTAAAGTTACAATCCGCTTGTGGATTGTGGCGTTTGTCCTGGCGCTTCTGGGGATCAGCATGCTGAAGTTACAATGAATTTACCGCTGGCCGTCAAAATGGAATCACAAGTTTCCGAATCTACCCTGAGCCTTGTGGGAGAGTCTGTTGCTGTCATCGGACTTGCGAAAAGCGGTTTTGAGAGCGCGAAGTTTCTTGCAAAACGCGGCGTAAAGGTTTTTGTCAGTGAATTTAAGTCATCACCTGAGGCACTTGCGCGGAAGGTCGAGCTTGAAAAACTGGGGTGCCAGGTAGAAATTGGCAAGCACTCTATTCGAACGATCACAAGAACCAGGCGCGTAATCATGTCACCCGGAATTCCGCCTTCCGCGCCGGTCTATCAGTCGATTCAAAAGAAGAAAGTTCCGATGTGGAGTGAGATCGAACTCGCGTATCAGTTTTGCCGCGCCCCCATTATTGCGGTAACGGGAACAAACGGAAAAACAACGGTTACGTCACTGATCACTCAAATTCTAAAGAAAAATGGCTGTCATGCCATTTCCTGCGGCAATATCGGCAATCCTTTAATCGGAGAAATTGACAACCTGACAGAAAAATCAATCGCGGTGGTGGAAGTAAGCTCATTTCAACTTCAAAACATTGAACAGTTCCGACCGTATATTGGCATTGTATTGAATCTCACCGTGAATCATTTAGATTGGCACGCTAATTTTGAGGAGTATGCTGCCGCCAAGTGGAATCTGTTCAGAAATCAGCTGCCGCACGATTATGCGTTTTTAAACGCTGACGATGTTGAGAGTATGCATCGTGCAAATTTAATCAAATCCCAGAAGGTTTATTTTAATGGCGGGGAACATGAAAATCCGGATTTCGCGGCGTGCCTTGCGGTTGCTAATTTGTATCGTTTTGATGAACATCAAACCAGGCAAATCTTTGATTCATTTCCCGGAATCGAGCACCGGCTTGAGAAAGTATCCTCAAGGGACGGGTTCCGTTATGTGAATGATTCAAAATCAACCACCATCGCTTCGCTCAGCTGGGCGCTTGATCGCACGAAAGATAAAGCTGTGCTCATCATGGGCGGCAAGCATAAGGGCGGTGATTTTTCTGTGCTGCGTGATAAAATTAAATCCAAAGTGCGGTTCCTGGTCTTAATCGGAGAAGCGGCTCCGGCTCTCGAAAGAGTATTTGCTTCAACCGTGAGAACGGTTATGGCGCCAAGTTTAGAGCAGGCTGTCCGGCAAGCGCGTGCCGCGGCGAAAGAAAACGACACAATTTTATTTTCACCAGCATGCGCTAGTTTTGATATGTTCGAAAACTACGAAGATCGCGGCCGAAAATTCAAAGCAATCATCCAGAGCTTTCAGAAGTGACAGCGTCTCAAGAGTTGACCCGGACCATGTTCTGAGGTTTTCATGTCGCAAGAATCCCGAAGCATTATTATTATTACATTTCTATTGATCGCCGTAGGGGTGATCATGATTTACAGCGCGAGCGCTGTCTTTGCTGATCAGTTGTTCGGAAGCCCTTCCTATTTTCTCCGCCGCCAGCTTTTCTATGTAATCTTAGGGCTTCTGGCTTTTGCCGTGAGTTTTTACTCAAATCCTGAGTTTCTAAGAAGCCATTCAAAATCACTGATTATTTTTGCTTTCTTTTTGTTGATGCTTGTTTTTATTCCGGGGCTTGGCCATTCAGCGGGCGGCGCACGCCGCTGGATCGGATTCTCATTCTTTACGTTTCAGCCGGTGGAATACGCCAAACTTGCCGTCTGCTTATATCTTTCAGATTATTTGACGCGGAAAATGAAACTGATGGTTACCGGCGATCACATGGTACTCGTTCCGCCGATTGCGGTGCTGCTGTTCATGCTCTCACTTGTCATTATTCAGCCCGATTTGGGTTCAACTATTTTTATATTAATGATTGCCGGAATTTTATTTGTGCTGGCGGGTATCCGGCTTCGCTATGTTGTTATCGCCACGATTCCGCTGCTGCTTGCCATTGTGGCGCTGATTGTCAAGGCGCCGTACCGGATGAATCGAATCGCGGCTTTTCTTAATCCATGGAAAGACCCGCGCGGTACCGGATTTCAAATTATTCAGTCTTTTCTCGCGTTTTCCTCAGGCGGTATCAGAGGGGTCGGGTTGGGGCAGAGCACGCAGAAATTATTTTACTTACCGCAGAGCTATACTGATTTTATTTTCTCGATCATTGCGGAGGAATTAGGATTGATCGGTACGCTTTTTATCGTGTCTCTTTACGGATGTTTTTTTATAATGGGAGTCCGGATTGCCAACAAAACGCACGACCCGTTTTATCGGCTCTTTGCTTATTCGCTCGTGCTTGTCATTACGTTGCAGGCTTTGATTAATATTTTAGTAACCACGGGACTGGTGCCGACAAAAGGACTTCCGCTGCCATTTATCAGTTATGGCGGCACATCGCTTATTTTTAACATGATCGCTGTGGGGCTGCTGCTTGCAGTCGACCGCCACATCGTTCACCGTTCTCCCAGTTATCGCTGATCAATATGAAAGAATTGCCTGCAGACTCCATGGTGATTACAACCGGAATGACAGGCGGACATTTTTTTCCAGCCCTAAGTTTTGCGGAAAGTTATTCAGCGTCACATCCGGATTGTGAAATTCATTTTATACTGCCGCGCGAAAACAAACGTTTTGACTTATCACGCATCAGCCAAAAAATCCGTTTCCACCAAATCCCGGTTGATCCGTTTCCGCGCGCTTTTAGTTTAAAGGCTCTTACTTTTTTGATACACTATGCCCGTTCTTTGAACATGAGCCGGAAGTTCCTTATTTCTGCAAATCCAAAAGTGCTGGTAAGTTTTGGAAGCTATGGGTCTTTCCCCGGTGTCCTCTCAGCCTGGTTTCTGGGAATTCCGGTTATTCTGCATGAACAGAACCGGATTGCAGGATGGGCAAATCGCCTAGCGTCTTTTTTAGCAAAAGCGACCGCGGTGTCGTTTCCTGACACGGCCGGTATTTTGTTAAAGCATAAAGTCCGGTGTGTTGGTTATCCGCTCAGGAAAGAAATTCTTGAAACAGCAGCCCGCAAATCAGCAGCGGAAAAGAAGAGGGGCGTCTCTACCATCCTGGTGCTGGGCGGATCGCAGGGCGCGCAGGTCATCAATCAAGCAGTTTTGGCGATTTTTGATAAATTATCTGTTGAGGAAAAACAAAAGTTAGCCGTAATACATATCACCGGCGAAGCGCAGTTTTCCGAAGTTCTAGAGCGTTATCGCGCGAATGGAATGAAACATCAAACTTTCGCGTTTTCGGATGAAATGCATTGCTGGTATGAGCAGGCGGATGTTGTCATTTCAAGATCCGGAGCTGGAACGGTCTTTGAGCTGATCGAGTTCAATTTGCCCTCAATTTTAATTCCATACCCGTTTGCGCATTCGCATCAACTGAGGAATGCCAAATATTTGGAAGAGAAGCGAAAGGCAGTAGTTCTTGAGCAGAGAGAGTTAACCGCCGACAAGCTGCAAAAAGTATTGTTTGAAATGATTCATCATCTCGGCGAGAAACTCGAAATGACAAGAACTGCTCAGAACTCGAATCAAAATTTTATTCAATTGGTAGATCAGTTAATCTAGTTCCATAAGCCAAAAAAGGACGGCCTATGACGCAGACAAAGCAAGCGACTAGAGATGTGCAGGAGTTTCTACAGCCCGGCAAACGCGCGCATTTAATCGGTGTGGGTGGGGTTGGAATGAGTGCGCTTGCAAAGGTTTTACGGCACATGGGCCTGGCTGTGAGCGGTTCCGATGTCAAAGCAGGGCGGGTCGCTTCTGAGCTGACCAACGTCGGCATTCAAATTTTTAATGGCCACGATAGTCACAACGTTTCAAATTGCGACTTCATTATTTATTCTTCAGCCATTCGAGTTGATAATCCGGAAAGGCGTCAGGCTCTGATCAGCGGAATTCCTTCATTTCATCGTGCGGAGATTCTCTCCAATGTTATGAACCGCGGAATTTCAATTGGTGTCACAGGAACGCACGGAAAAACCTCAACCTCTGCTTTCATCAGCTTTCTTTTGCAGGCATCAGGACTAAAGCCCACATGTCTGGTCGGCGGCACGATCCTTAATTTTGGTTCCAACACACTTTTGGGCGACCCCAATCTTTTTGTTTCTGAGGTGGACGAAAGCGACAAAAGTCATTTAAATTTTAAGCCTGACTTTGCGGTCCTCACGAATCTTGAAGAGGATCACATGGATGTTTATCAAGATTTCAGCCATTTGAAAGCCGCGTTCTCACAGTTTGTTGAAAATATCCAAAATACGGGTCATGTTATTTTTTCAGGGCATGACGCAATCTTAAAAGAGATCACCAACATCACCACCCGTAAAACTGATTACGGATTATCACGCCATTACGGTTTTGGGGCCGAAGAGATCACGTTGAATGGATTCCAGTCGCGTTTTAGGCTTTACGAGAAAGGAGAGTTCATTTCAACCGTTTCTTTGACGGTTCCCGGCACGCACAACGTATTGAATGCGCTGGCGGCCATCGCAACACTGAGAACTTTCGGGATTCCGTTCCGCAACTTTGAATCGTCACTTCCAAAGTTTCGCGGCGCAGGCCGGCGGCTGGAAGTAAAATTAGAACATCACGGCTGGACGGTGATTGATGATTACGCTCATCACCCAACCGAGGTGATCGCAAGCCTGAAGGCAATCCGCACGCTCGGAAAACCGACCACTGTTGTTTTTCAGTTGCACCGGTTTTCACGAATGCAATATCTGGGAGAATCTTTTTCAAAAGCGTTTCATCATGCAGATCGTCTTATTTTGACAGACATCTATAGCGCAAATGAAGAAAATACAAGAGGTGTCGACATCAATGATCTATACGAAATGGTCAAGGGTGCGGGGCATCCCAATGTGTGCGTAATAGCAAAAGATCAATTGATAGAGCATTTACTACAGGACTCCGCAAGCGAAGGCGTGGTTGCTTTCCTGGGAGCCGGAGATATTGGAGAGGTAGCTTGTGAATTTGCAGACCGATTACGGCATTCCAATCCAGAATAACGTTCCGTTGTGCAGGTTTTCCACGCTGCAGATCGGCGGGCCTGCTGCCTATTTTGCAGAGCCTGGCACGCGTGAAGCATTTTTACCGCTCATGGCATTTCAAAAGCACGACAACCTTCCTGTTTTAATTATTGGACGCGGTTCTAATATTCTATTTTCAGATGAAGGGTTTTCAGGCCTTGTGATTTCGCTTCGAAAATTTGAGCTTGACCGTATTCAGTTTAGTCCCGATGGGTCTGTCAAGGTGTCGGCTGGGATGAGCTTATTTCGCCTCTCGGCACTTTGCCAGGAACAGGGGATGAGCGGTCTTGAGTTTGTCTGCCATATTCCGGGAACCGTGGGCGGCGCCTGCGCGATGAACGCCGGGTTTGGCCGCGCCGCATCACCGTACCGTGAAATTAAAGACGTTTTGCGCTCCGTTACCATTTTAGATCTTCTCAACAGCAAACTGCGCGTTGTCACTCGTGACGAAATCAAATTTGAATACCGGAAAAGCAGCCTGGACAAAGAAATTGTTCTGGATGCCACGTTTCAACTCACACCTTCTACCCGTGAGCAGGTGCGTGATGAGGTGAAGGCGAATTTTACTTACCGCAATTCGGTCCAAGATTTACGCTATCCAAGCGCAGGATCTGTTTTTAAGAATCCGAAGAAACCCGCTGAATCAGCAGGAAAATTGATTGACCGGGCAGGGCTTCGCGGGACACGGATTGGCGGTGCCATGATATCAGAGAAGCACGGTAATTTTATTTTAAATGTCGGGAACGCCAAAGCAGTTGATGTACTGCAATTAATTGACCTGGCAAAATCCCGCGTTTTTGAGCAATTCGGTGTTGAGCTGGAGCCGGAAGTGAAACTAATGGTGCCCGGCCTATCATCGCCTTGCACAGTTTGAGCGTTCATTACAATTCCACAACTTTTGTAAGGCTGACCTGTGAAAACATTTAGTCAAATCTGTGTTTTATTCGGAGGAAGTTCGCATGAACGCGAAATCTCCATTCGATCCGGCACTGCAGTTGCTGATGCTCTTACACGGTGCGGTTTCGAAGTCAGCCAATTAGATGCCCGGAACGGCTGGCGTGAAAAGCTTAAGCAGAAGAAGCCGGACGCGGTATTTGTCGCCCTTCACGGATCCGGCGGCGAAGACGGTGAAGTCCAAAAAACACTCGATAATCTCGGCATCCCTTATGTCGGCTCAGGCCCCGCGGCAAGTTTAGACGCTTTCGATAAACTGCGTTCTAAGAAAATTTTTGAAAAAGAATCTATTCCGACGCCTCCCTGGATTTTAATGACCCAAAAAAATTGGAAGAAAAAGATAACCGAGCTCGCGATTCCGTTATTCATAAAACCCGTTGCTGACGGCTCGAGCATCGGAGTTGAATTAATTGAATCCACAGAAGAGCTGGAACCGATAATTCAAAAAAGTATCGATGAATATCAAGCCGTTATTGCTGAGAGAGCGATCCAGGGAAGGGAATTTACAGTTGGTATTATAGGCGATCAAGCGCTTCCGGTGCTTGAGGTGAGGCCAAAACGCCGTTTTTATGATTACACCGCAAAATACACCAAAGGACTGACGGATTATTTGGTTCCGGCGCCAATCGATGAAAATCTCGCCATGCAATTACAGGCGCTTGCGCTGAAAACACATGCCGCACTTGGTCTCCGGGATTTTTCACGGGTAGACCTGATTGTCGATTTAGCCGGAAATGCGTACGTGCTCGAAGCGAATTCAATCCCGGGTTTTACGGAAACAAGCTTACTGCCAAAAGCTGCCCAGGCAGTTGGAATTGGCTTTGATGAGTTATGCGCCAAGCTGGTAGATTTAACTTATCAGAGAAGTGTCGGGAAAGTATATGCCTAAACGTTCCGGCCGCGGAAAATCTAAAAATATCATTGTAAGCTTCTTTGATAAGATTATTTCTCTGTGTATTTTTATTTGGAAAAGCGTACCGGTATTAATCATTGCGGGGATTTTTTATTTTTCATTTTTTAGCGTCAAGGATTTACTCAGTGCAGACGCATATTTTCAGATTGCAAGCCTCAAAATCTTTCCGCGCGGGATTTTAACAGAACAGGAATATCAGGCGCTTGAGCGCCGCTCAACTGGTGTTAATTTATTAAAAGCCGATTTGCGTAAACTCACGGCCATGATTGAAAAAAATCCAAAGGTGAGGCAGGCAAGCGTCATCCGTAAATTACCGAATGAGCTTGAAATTTTTCTGACGCCGCGCAAAGCTGCCCGTCAGTTGAAGACATCGCCGAGAGGCGCTTATTACACGCTTGGCGAAGACGGGATTGTGATGGCCGTGTCGGATGTGCGGGACCCCGCGCTTCTTCAATTACTTCATTTTGATTATCCTGTTAAAAAATTTGCACTTCTAGACCGTTACCAAGACGCAGCGCTTCGGAAATTAGATTCAGTAATTAATGCCTTAAGCCAGAATGATGCCACAAAGAAAGAAAAAATCAGCACGGTCTCTGTTGATAAAACCGGAAGTTTTTCGGTAGCTTTTTCGGATGGTGTTGAGATTTTACTTCGGGATACCGGAGATCTGACCAATCAAAAAATGATGGCACTGGGCAATTTATTGCAGTCTGAAGAGCGCCAGTTGATTGCTTATATTGATCTTCGTCATCTCGATATTATTTTAAAATATAAATAATAATCACGTATCTGCGAAAATGAATTCAAAGCCTCTCATACGTTACATCCTGCATATCGGTACAGTCAAAATATCATTTCTAAAAGTCCTTTTTCAACCCGCGGGACAGCGTGAAATCTTAAAAACAGTTACCTGCAGCTCTGAAGGTTTCGACAAAGGTGTCGTGGTTGACCTCGCCAAGGCTGCCGAAAGCATTCATCATGGCCTGAAGGCGATTACAAGCGGTTCCAAAGAGTCGCTTATTCCGTGCCGTGTTGTGGTTTCAAACGGACATCTTAAGAATTATACCTATTCAAGCTCCGTTTATTATTACGGAAACGCACATGAACTCACCATGAAAGACGTGCGCGATGTGATTGCGCAAACCCGGAGCGTGGCAACTATCCCCTTGAACGAAATGATCGTGCAGGCTATTCCGCAGGAATTTTTAGTCGACAACATGTCCGGGATTTCAAACCCCATCGGCCTTGAAGCAACCCGGCTTGGCGTGACGCTGAGACTCTTCACTACGGATTACAGTATTTATCAGAATCTTGTGAAAGCGACCGAACGCGCAGACATTGATGCGCGTGAAATCGTTTCTACATCACTGACGTCAGCGCATGCGGTTTTAACACAGGAAGAGAAGCAGGATGGTGTTGTGCTGATTGATGTCGGCGGGCATGCCACCCATGTGGTGGCGTTTCAGAATTCAATTTTACAGGAAGCACAATCCAGTTTTGACGGATCAGAAGTAATCACAGAAGCCATTGCGCGTAAGTTTAATCTCAAAATGGAAGAGGCGCGCCGGATGAAAGAAACTTACGCTTCTTTATCAAAAAAACCCGATTTTACTGACGAGCTTATTCCGATTAACGAGAAGGGAAGTCAAAAAAGCTACCATGTATCAAAAGCACAGCTGCAGGAAGATATTCAAAATTCACTCTCAACTTTTACGCAAAAACTGCTTGACCCAGCGCGTGCGATGATCAAAAAATATGCGCCCATCACACAAGTGGTGGTCACCGGAGGCGGCGCCAAATTAGACGGTCTGTTAGAGCTTATCCAGGAAGAGCTTGGCTGTACGGTCCGGCTTGGTATTGCGCGCAATGTATTAGGCGACCAAAAGGTAATTAGCGACCCCGCCTTTGTAAGCGCTATCGGCGCGATTGACTACTCGAGCTTGATCATGGACCCTGTAACCATGCTCAATCAGTCCGGTAACGCGGTCTATAAACTTCTCAATACCGCCAAGCGCTGGGTTTCTGAATATTTTTAAGTTTTTGTTTTCTCCTTTTTATTTGGCTGCCCGGCTGATATAATTCTCACCTTATCAACACCTAATCATGACCACCGTTATGGATCAAGACATACGTAAGTTACCGCTTCACGCAACACACGTCCAATTGGGCGCCAAATTGGGCGCCTTTGGACAATGGGAAGTCCCTCTTTATTATTCGAGTATATTGGAAGAGCACGCCGCCGTGCGCGAAAAGGCCGGTATTTTTGACATCTCCCACATGGGCGAAGTTTGGTTTCGGGGCCCGAATGCCCGGAAGGCGCTTGATTTTTTACTTCCGGGGAAGATTGAAAAATTAGTTCCCGGAAAAGCGGTATACAGTCCGATGTTGAACGAACGCGCGGGCATTGTGGACGATTTGATTGTGTCTGAAATTGACGCGAATTCCTATTTGGTGGTGGTGAACGCCGCAAACGTGGAAAAAGATTACAACTGGTTTCTCGCGCACAATCCGTTTAAAGCGGAAATCATAAATGAGAGCGACTCATTCGGACTTCTCGCTGTTCAAGGCCCTGCCAGCGCAAAAATCGTGTCGCAGATTTTCTCGGACGACATTTTGAAACTTCCTTATTACCACATCATGAGGGCGGACATTCCGTGGAAGGGCAGCTATATTTCACGCACGGGCTACACGGGTGAGATCGGATTTGAAATTTTTCTGGCGCAGAAAAATTTAAAACCGGCGTATGACACAATCCTGGAAATCGGAAAAGCATTCGGTGTTAAACCGATTGGGTTTGGCGCGCGCGACACTTTACGGCTTGAGTCCTGCATGCTGCTTTATGGCCAGGACATGAATGATGACACAACGCCTTTGGAAGCGGGGCTTGAGTGGCCGCTTAATCTTGAGAAAGATTTTGTGGGAAAGGAAGCGCTTCTCAAACAAAAGTCACAAGGTATCACTAAAAAAATGGTCGCGTTTGAAATGATTGATCGAGGTCTTGCGCGTCACGATTACACAGTAACGAAAAATGGAAAAACCATCGGCAAGGTTACAAGCGGTTCCTTTGCGCCGACTTTGAAGAAAAATATCGGCCTTGCGTATATGTCTGCATCAGAATCTGCGGTCGGAAATGAAATCGCGGTTCAAATCCGGGACCAACAGGCGAAAGCCAAAATTGTCAAAATGCCATTTTACAAAAAAAATACCACGAAGGAGATTGTATGAATTTTCCGAAAGAACTTCGCTACACGAAAACGCATGAATGGGCCAAACAAAACGCGGATTCTGTGACGGTCGGGATCAGTGATTACGCTCAGCACGAAATTTCTGATATTGTGTTTATTGAGCTTCCCAAGGTAGGTCAAAAAGCGACTCAGGGGAAGGCGATTTCTGTGGTAGAATCCGTGAAAGCCGCGTTTGATATTTACGCGCCGGTCTCAGGCACAGTAAAGGCAATCAACACGACTTTGGAGTCAGACCCGTCGATTGTGAACCGTGACTGTTATGGAAACGGCTGGTTTTTTGAGATTACGCCGGATGATGCCGGAGAAATCAATTCGCTTTTAGCGTCTGACCAGTACGAAACATTTTTAAAAGAAGCCGCGCATTGAGGGAGCGGTTTTTGTGCCCTCACCCTGAGCGAGCCTTAGTGATGTTAATTTTAGGCTAGCGTAGGGTTACCTAAGGTAATGATTGATATGCACTATTTTCCGCTCACAAACGATGAACGCCAGGAAATGCTCGACACAATCGGTGTCGAGAATTTCGGCCAGATCCTTCAGGCGATTCCTTCGAAACTGAAAAATCCCACACTGGACATTCCGCCACATTTGAGCGAAATCGAAATCAACCGCCTGCTCGGTGACTTAGCGGCAAAAAATCTCCACTGCAAAAACCGCTCGTCATTTTTGGGCGCGGGCGCTTACGACCATTTTTCGCCTTCTATTGTGAACGAGATCATTTCACGCAACGAGTTTTACACGGCCTACACGCCGTATCAGGCTGAAGCATCGCAGGGAACTTTGCAGGCGATCTTTGAGTATCAAAGTTTAATCTGCGAACTGACCGGAATGGATGTCTCAAATGGTTCGCATTATGACGGCGCTACGGCACTCGCGGAAGCCGCTTTACTCAGCCTTACAAAAACCCAGCGTTCCAAAATTTTAATCGCGCGCTCAATCCATCCCGATTATCGCCGCGTGGTTCAAACCTATGTGGAGCGCCCCGGGCATGAGATCGTGGAAATTCCGTTTTTAGCGGACGGCAATCTCGATAACGAATTTTTGAAGAAGCATCTTACGAGCGATGTCGCGTCCGTGATTATTGCGAGCCCCAACTTTCTCGGGCTTGTTGAAGATTTAGAAGGTCTTGCGGCTGAAGTCCATCAAAATGGTTCGCTCTTTATTCTCGTATCAAATCCCTTGTCGCACGGTTTTTATAAAACTCCGGCAGAACTCGGCGCTGATATCAGCTGCGGCGAAGGACAGCCGCTCGGGATTCCGATGAGTTATGGCGGTCCGTGGCTTGGGTTTTTCGCGACAAAGCGCGAACTCGTGCGCCAGATTCCGGGGCGCCTCGTAGGGCTTACGAAAGACTCTCAGGGGAAGCGCGCCTTTTGTTTAACATTGCAGGCCCGCGAGCAGCATATCCGCCGCGAAAAAGCCGCTTCCAACATTTGCACGAACCAAGCCCTTTGCGCGCTCGCAGCTTGCGTTTATATGGCAGCAATGGGAAAAGCGGGCATCCGGCAGGTCGCCGAGCTGAATATTGAAAACGCGATGTATCTGCGCCGGGAAATCGCTAAATTAAAAGGGTTTAAAGTTCTGACAACAGGGCCGATTTTTAATGAATTCACCGTGATTTGCCCGAAGCCGGTTTCTGAAATCAATCACAAATTACTCGATCAAAAAATCATCGGCGGCTACGGCCTTCATAAAAAATATCCCGAGCTTCAAAATGGGATGGTCATTTGTGCGACCGAAACCAAAACAAAAGAAGAGCTTGACCAATTTGTTCAAGCTTTGAAAGCGTGTGCGTTATGATGAAAACAAACGCTTCGCTCGGGCTCCAATCGACGGATGACCGCCTGATTTTTGAAAAAAGCAAAGCAGGGAAGTTGGGCGCCTCGCTTCCGGCCAGAAAATTTTCAGATCTCAATCTCGCAAAAGAAATTCCGTCCAAATTTCAGCGTGCACAAGATGCCAAGATGCCTGAGGTGAGCGAGCCTGAAATTGTTCGCCACTATGTCAACCTTTCAAAGAAGAATTTCAGTATCGACACGCATTTTTATCCTTTAGGCAGCTGTACGATGAAATACAATCCAAAAATTAACGAAAAAGTCGCGCGCTGGGACGGTTTTGCGGCGGTGCATCCGTATCAGCCGGAGCACGAAATCCAGGGATTCCTTCAGATTTTCTACGAGCTTTCACGTTATCTGTGCGAAATCGCGGGGATGGACGAGTTTACGCTCCAGCCATCAGCCGGAGCGCAGGGCGAGATGTGCGGCCTGATGCTCGCGCGCGCGTATCATCAGTCACTCGGCAATCACAAAAAGACAAAAGTGATTGTGCCGGACTCAAGTCACGGTACAAATCCCGCGACTGCAGCACTTGCCGGGTTTGCGGTGATTCAAACGCCTTCTAATTCACGAGGCAGAACTGATTTAAAAGCCTTAAAAGAGCTTGTGAATGACGAAACGGCATGTTTGATGCTGACGAATCCAAACACGCTCGGGCTCTTTGAAGATGAGATTTTGGAAATCGGGGAAATGGTCCATAAAAATGGTGCTCTTCTCTATTATGACGGCGCCAACTTAAATCCCTTGCTTGGAATTGCGCGGCCCGGTGATATGGGTTTTGACATTGTGCATATCAATCTTCACAAAACATTCTCTACACCCCACGGCGGCGGCGGACCTGGGGCCGGTCCTGTTGGCGTGAAGAAAAAACTGATCCCCTTTTTACCGTCTCCGTTTTTAAATAAGGGCAAGGAAGGATTTTTCTGGGATTATGACCGTCCGCAGTCGATTGGAAAGCTAAAATCATTCTATGGCAACGTCGGCATGCTTTTGCGTGCGTATGTGTATATCCGCACACTGGGCCTTGAGGGGTTGAAACAGGTGAGTAAGGACGCGATTTTGAACGCGAACTACTTACGTAAAAAATTAGAAGGCGTTCTCCAGATTCCGTTTCCTGAGTTTTGTATGCACGAATTTGTGGCAACCGTCCGGAATTACAAATCAAAACACATTCATGCAAGCGATGTAGGAAAACGCCTGCTTGATTACGGAATCCATGCACCGACAGTGCATTTTCCGCTGGTGGTGGAAGATGCTTTAATGATTGAACCGACCGAAACCGAATCCAAAGAAGTACTAGACAAGCTGGTTGAAGCATTGAAAGCAATCGTGAAAGAAATTGAGCAGGATCCGCAAATCGTACTGACGGCGCCGCACACCATGCCGGTGAAGCGTCCCGATGAAGTTCAAGCGGCCAGAAAACCAATCTTAAGCTGGCGCGATTTCGAAATTGAGCGATCAAGTTCGGCCAAAGCGTCTTAAAGTAGTTAGAAACCCAACTATGACTTCTCTGCGCGTGATTATAAGTGAGCGTCTTGACTGTTTTGAGCAGATGGCGCTGGATGAGGCACTGTTTTTGACAGCGCGGGAGTCTCAATCCAGCAAACCGATTATCCGTTTTTATCAATTCCAAGATTCCTGCGCAACAGTCGGATTTTCTCAGCGTAATCCAACGCTGCTGGAGTCAATTGATGCAAACAGCCTTCCCTGGGCTCGCCGCCCCACAGGCGGCGGCGTTGTGTTTCACAACCGGGATTTGATTTATTCGCTCGTGCTTCCGTCAGCTCTTCATCCGGATTTTCATTGTGCGCCCGAAACTTACCGCCTGATTCATGAAGCGGTGCATGCCACATTCCGGAATTTTTGGATTTCACCGGATTTTTTCTCACAGGATGAGAAACAAAAATTACCCGATGAACTTGTCTGCTTTGAACATCCGGTCAAAAATGATGTGCTGTGGCACGGAGAAAAAATCGCAGGCGGAGCCGAGCGGCGCTCAAACGGATTTTTGCTTCATCAAGGTTCCGTTAAGCTTTCCGGAATTGATAAGCGTGATTTTCAATCAAGACTTGTTCATGAACTAAAAGCAAAATTCAATTGGGCAAGTGAGTTGTCAAGGTTGGATGAGGCAGAGGAAGAAGTCGCGAAAGCATTGGAAGAATCAAAATACCGGACCCAGGAATGGAATTGGAAGGGAAAAACCAGTTTTCAAAAGGATTATGGCACAGAGGCTCACGTCGTCGTTTCCAAGTAAAAAGCCAGATATGATCGAAAACAACGAGATTATCCTGAAGCTTAAGAAGCTGAGCGATTTATATCCTCAATATAAGATCGAAGGCTACAGCTTTCTTTTAGCGGCGCTTAATTTTACGGTTTCAAGACTTGATAAGCCGCGCCATGTGAGCGGTCAGGAGCTCCTGGACGGGGTTCGTCAATACGCGCTGGATCAATTCGGGCCGCTTGCCGGCACGGTTTTGAACCATTGGGGGATCTTTGAGTCGCTTGATTTCGGGAAAATGGTTTTTGCGCTAATTGAAGTTGATTTAATGCGGAAAAATGACGATGACTCTCTTGATGACTTCAAAAACGGATTCAATTTTGAGACAGCTTTTCAGGCGAAATGCAGTTTCGGTGACGACGGATGATGTCGGCGGAAGACCTCCTCAAAGACCTTAATGAAGTGCAGCGCGAAGCAGTGATTGCAGATCCAGCGCAGCCTCTTTTAATCGTTGCCGGTGCCGGAAGCGGAAAAACCCGGATCCTCACACGCCGGATTGCTTACCTGATTGCCAACAACGTCCCATCCTTTCACATTCTTGGAATTACCTTTACGAACAAGGCAGCCGAAGAAATGCGCAAGCGTGTCGGTCAAATGGTCCATCACCAGGTCTGGATTTCTACGTTTCATGCTACCTGCGTTCAAATTTTGAGAATGGACGGCGAAAAAATGGGCCTGAAGAGAAGTTTTGCGATTTATGATGACACTGATCAAATCATCTTAGTTAAAGAATGTATGAGGGATTTGGGTTTGAGCGATAAACACATCAATCCAAAAGGTGCCCGCGAATTAATCCAGAGAGCCAAAGACCAGCTCAAAACACCCAAGGAAATTGAAGAGGGCGCTCAGGATTATTTTGAAGAAACCGTTGCTAAGATTTATGCGCTCTATCAGGAAAAACTGGCCGGATTAAGCGGTTGTGATTTCGGCGATTTGATTATGAAAACGGTCCAATTGTTCAACGCACATCCTGCTGTCCTCGAGAGTTGGCAGAACCGTTTTCAGCATATCCTGATTGATGAATATCAGGATACCAACCGCGCCCAGTATTGCTTTGTGAATGAGCTGGCGAATAAGTACAAGCAGATCACGGTTGTCGGTGACCCAGATCAGTCCATTTACGCCTGGCGCGGCGCTGACATTCAAAATATTCTCCGGTTTGAGGAAGACTATCCTAAGTGCGCCATTTTGAAACTAGAACAGAATTACCGATCAACGCAAACGATTTTAGATGCCGCGAATCAGTTGATTCAGAAAAATGCTGCCCGAAAACCAAAAAACCTGTGGACCGAAAATGACGAAGGCGAAAAAATTTCATTGTATGAAGCGACTGATGAATTGGATGAAGCACGGTATGTGGTGGATAAAATCCGGGAGCATAAACGGCAGGGAAAGAAGTTTTCTGACATGGTCATTTTCTACCGTGTTCACGCTCAGTCGCGTTTGATTGAAGATGCTCTCAGAAAACAGAAAATTCTCTATAAAATTATCGGCGGTATCCGTTTTTATGACCGCCGCGAAGTAAAAGATTTGATTGCTTATTTGCGCGTGATCGCATTTCCGGATGACGCGGTTGCGCTTAAAAGAATTATGAATGTGCCGACACGCGGTATCGGCAAGAAAGCACTCGCTGAAATTGAGAATTTTCAGATTATTCAGAATATTTCACTGTTTCAAACACTTGAACGTATTCAAGAAATCGAGGCAATTGGCTCTAAAACGGGACTGCAGATTAAGAAATTTTGCGGACTTATCAATGAAATGCGCTCAAAAGCCAAAGGGCTCTTGATTAGTGATATTTTGAAGAAAGTGCTGGATGAAACCGGTTATTTAACCGAGTTAGAGGAAGAGCGGACCATTGAATCCAAGCAGCGCCTTGAAAATATTCAGGAATTTTTTTCAGCTGTGCGTGAATTTGAAGAAACCTGGGAGCCCGGTTTAGATCAGCTGCCAAAACCCGGCAAAGAAGTGTCTCACGAGGGCATGTTAGACGCTTTTTTAGAAAGCATCGCGCTTCGTTCGCCTACCGATGATGTTGAGGCGGAAACCGAATGGTTGACCATGATGACGATCCACTCAGCCAAGGGCCTTGAGTTTCCCGTGGTGTTTATGGTGGGAATGGAAGAAGAGATTTTTCCGCATGTGAACTCGTTTGGTGAAGACATCCGCGAGCTTGAAGAAGAGAGAAGGCTTTGCTATGTGGGAATGACCCGTGCGAAAGAAAATTTATTTTTAACCTTTGCCAATAGCCGCAGGCTGTATGGATTCAGAGAACACAATTTGCCCTCCAGGTTTCTGAGCGAGATTCCGGCTGAGCTTTGCGATATGCCGGATCGTTTCAGCGAAAGAGTGGAGCTGGACGCAGTGACGGAAGATGATCTGGACGGCGATGTTGATTTTGACATTGATCCTGACGAGGATAATACCAAACGCCGGATTCTTTTTGGATGAATGCTGACGCCAGGCTGCCAGGCACTGCCCGCGCTAAGGACTATCAACGGAAACGGAACTGGCTTGTCCTTATAAACCTGTTTCTGACCATTGCGTTGCTGTCTGCTATGATTTTCTTCGGCATTCAACACACCTTTTTTACGTGGGTTTCAAGCGTTCAGAATGTTTACGGAAAACTTTTCGTATTTTTCTTTTTTTTCTCACTCTATTTCTTAATTTTTCAATTGCCGCTCGGATTTTACTCAAGTTATATTCTGGAGCATCGGTACAAACTTTCCAACCATACGCTGAAATCATGGATTCTTGATGAATGCAAGAAAGAGGTGCTGTCGTTTTTATTGGCAGCGGCATTGATCGCGGGCTTGTTTACAATTATATGGAAATCGCCTGAAAACTGGTGGCTGTGGGCGTGGGCGGCTTATTTATTGGTCAGCATTGTGACGGGTAAGCTGTTTCCGGTGCTGATTGTCCCGCTTTTTTACAAGTATAGCCCCATTCAGGATGAGCAGCTGAACGGCCGTCTCATCCGGCTCTCCGAGCGTTTTGGAATCAAAATCCAAAATATTTCATCTCTCAACCTGAGTAAGACCACCAAAAAAGCCAACGCTGCTTTTTGCGGAATGGGTAAAACAAAGCGTATTATTTTAGGTGATACTTTGCTGGACCGGTTCACGCACGATGAGATTGAAACTGTGCTTGCTCATGAAATCGGGCATTATAAACACTTGGACATCTGGAAACAGCTGGTTTTTGGAGCTATATTTTCAATAGTGACCTTTTGGGCGGGATTTCAGATCATCAGGACTTTGGTGCCATCGTTTGGATATCAGGGCGCAAGTGATGTGCTCGGAATGCCGATTCTATTTCTGATCTTTTACGCCTGCGGACTGATTGTGAGTCCTGCGTCTAATGCTTATTCCCGCCACGCTGAACGGCGGGCGGATCAGTTTGCGCTTGAACATACCGGAAACAGGCAGGCGTTTATTTCAGCTATGGAAAAATTAAGTGAAACCAATTTAGCGGATCCAAATCCGCATCCGATTATTGAGTTTTTATTATATGACCATCCAGCCATTCAAAAGAGAATTGAATTTGCCAAAAAGTTCGCCTAGTTTTTTAGCGGGAATTTTAAGGCTAATCATTTTAATAACCGTGCTGCTGGGGAGCGTGAGCTTTCTAAAGCCGGCTATTTCGCAGGAGAAGCCTGACCCCGAAGAGCAGAATAAGGATGCGGATTTAGATCCTATTCCCGCCGCAACCTTAATCGGGCAAGCTAATCAATTTCTTGAAGCGAGAGATTTTCAGAAAGCCATTCCGGTCTTAGAGCAATTGGTAAAATTAAATCCGCTTGATGACAAAATGAAATCCTATTTAGTCCGCGCCTATATTGCCCAGGGGACCATTCTTCAGAACGCCGGCAAGATTGACCAGTCGCTTGATTTGATCGTGAAGTCAAAAAAACTGATCGGCGAGATGAGCGTGCCGGAGCCTGATTTAGAAAATAATTCAGGTGAAGCCAGGGAGCTGGTGAATATCAGGAAATATTTAATCGGCAACCCGGAAGCGGCCAGTGAAAAGGCCATTTCGGATGAAAAGGCGAGAACGCTGCTTGAGAAAGCGGCTAAAAGTTACAAAGAAAAGCAATTTGGATTGGCAAAGTCATTGATTTTAGAAGCAATACAATACCAGCCTCACAATGCGCTGGCGTATGAGTTATTGGGTGACTCGGAATATTTTTCTCAAAATTTACCCGCGGCGAAAGAAGCTTATCAGAAGTCGTTTCTCAACGATGCCATTAATCGCGTAAAAAGCAAATTGGAGAAAGTTGAAAGAGAGATGAGTATTGAGCCGGGTTTCTCGGAATACGCAGACGAGCATTTTTTAATCCGCTATAAGCGATCCGAAAAGTTTGAAGGTGCCGAAATTCGTCAGTACCTGCGTGAGGCTTACCGGGAGGTTTCGCATGATTTTGGATATTACCTCAATTTTAAAACCGCCGTGGTGCTTTACGGAAAAGACGAATATCAGGCCATTTCCAATATGCCGCACTGGTCAGGTGCTTTGTACGACGGAAAAATCAGGATCCCAATCTACGATGAAAAATCTGATTCAAAAAACCTGAAAAAATATATTCAACATGAGCTGACCCACGTTTTTATTACGGACATGAGCGATAACCGGTGCCCGGTCTGGCTCCATGAGGGCCTTGCGCAATATGAAGAAAATAAAATCATTCCTATTAACCGCGGTTTTTTTCAGCGTGCGGTCAAGGCCGGCGACTTACTATCGTGGGAGGATTTGGAGAAAGGGGTTGCTCAGGCGAAGGATCAGGCTAGCGCTATTTTGTTCTATCATCAGTCGTTTGAAATGGCAAAATACCTGATTGAAAAATACCGATTTGTGAAAATCAAGGCACTTCTCCAGAAGCTCACCAAGCAGGGTGCGGTGTTTGAAGATGCATTTAAAGAGGTGATGGGCATTAGCCTGAAAGATTTCTATGCAAATTGGCGCAATGTGGTCGCGCAGGAATTCTCCTAAAACCTCCTCCTGATCCGGCCTTAGATTATCCAGTTATTTTCTCTTAATCATGTCAGGTTTTAACAGTTCCGCTGCGCGCTTAATGCGCGAATTGACTTCATTCGTTCGTTTCTGTAGAATCAAGCTGTTTTATCCCAGTATTCGCAACAGTTTATTATTAATTGAGTTACGAGGAAAATTTGTGCGTATCCGGAGCTTCTTCTTCATCTTATCATTAGCCGCGTCCCTAACGGTTCAGGCAGCTGTTTCTACGGCTGATCAGGTCAAGGTAGCAGTGGGGGTTGATAAACAGACGGTTTATCAGGACGAAGAGGTCAGTCTTAACGTTAAAATATTCGGCGTAAGCGGCAACATTGCCGCCCCGCGCCTCCCGCATTTTCAGGCTTTTGATTCGTTCTATTCAGGCAGGGCTTCTCATTTTACGTTTGTTAACGGCAAAAGCGAATCGCTCGTAGCATTTAATTACGTCTTGGTTCCTAAATCGGCCGGTATTTTTAAGATTGAGCCGATTGAAGTCGTGATCGATGGTAAGATTTACAAGACCGAGGCAATTCAAATTGAAGTATTGGCGCAGTCGGCGGCCTCGCAAGTGCCGGCTGTCCCGCAACAATCTCCCGTCCAACCTCAGCCGCCGCCCAGCTCGTTACTCGCTCAACGCACCGCCGCTTATCCGGTGACCACTGTTTCGCAAGGCGGTGATGAGAATATTTTTCTACGTGTGGTCCCGAGCCGGCAGGAAGTTTATACAAACGAACAGCTGTTATTGACTTATTCGCTGTTGACCCGGTACGACACGCGCTACGAAGGCTTTGATCAAGAGCCTGAAACAAGCGGTTTTTGGATCGAAGATTTTCCGATGGACAAAGACATCGGGAAGCAGACTGAAACCGTTAACGGCCGGAAATATGTGCGCGCTGACATTAAAAAATCAGCTTTGTTCCCGACAGCGCCCGGCGAGTACGTGATTAAGCCCGGCACCATCAAGGCGAGCGTTCAAATCCAGCAATCATCCAACAATTTTTTAGATGAGTTTTTTAACGATAGTTTTTTTAATGGTTCCGGGATGTTTGCGAGGCGTGTTGATAAATTGTTAACGGTTCCGCCTATTAAAATTACGGTAAAACCTTTGCCGGACGCCGGAAAGCCAAAAAGTTTCAATGGCGCCGTGGGTGACTTCAGGCTTTCATCATCAATTGATAAACACCTCATCAATCAGAATGAGCCTGTTACTTTAAGAATGGTCATTGAAGGGCAGGGTAATGTTGAAACGCTTGCTCGTCCGCCGGTTCCTGAAATGCCTGATGTGAAAATTTATGACTCAGATACAAAAAGTGATTTTTTTAAAACGCAGGATTTAATTGCCGGCAAAAAAACATTTGAAGTCATTTTTATTCCAAGGCTTGCCGGATCGCTCATCATTCCGCCGATCGAGTTTAGTTTTTTTAATCCCAGGACCGGGGCTTATCAGACGCTCGTTACCGAACGCTATGAGGTTAAGGTTAACCAGTCGTTTTCGCCGGTTCCTGAGACGCCGAAAGAATTGCTGAGCGTGACTGAGAAGGCAAAACAGGAAGTTAAGTCAGAGGGGCGGGACATCCGCTATATTCATGAAAAGATGACACCATCCTGGACGTGGCTGAATTCTTATTTGCTCGGAGTTGGATCGTTGAGCACCTTGTTTGCCGTTGCAGCCGTTATCTTGTTTGGAATCCGGCGGAACGAAGAGTTTCTTGATTCTAATACAAGCGTCAAACGTGACCGCTACGCGCTTAAAAATGCCGTGAAGCAGACCAGGCGGCTGCGCGGCATGCTCACAAAAGATGGAAAAAGTGAACAGCTCTTTTTCGATGAAGCCGAGAGGCTGATGAATCAATACCTGGCTGATAAACTTAACTTATCGCCTCAGGCGCTGACTCAGAATTTGGTTGCCGAGAAACTTACCGAACGCGGTGTGTCCGGACAGGCGATTCAGAAGATTCAGAAATTCTACGATGATTGCGGCATGATTCGTTTTGCCCCTCCCGGCAGTTTTTTGGCACGGTCAAACGAAATTTTGGAAGCCATCGAGTCAATCTTGAGAGAAAAAATATGAACAAACTAATATTAAAAAGTTTTCTATTTTGTTCAATGTCTGTCATGGTCTTGTTTGTGGTGCGCGTGTACGCGGAAGTCCAGAATCCGGAACAATTATTTAACCGGGCAAATTCAGCGTATCGCAGCGGCCATTATCAGGAAGCGTTTTTAGCTTACCAGGATCTGGCAAAACTCAAGCCGCAGGCGGATGTATTTTATAATTTAGGCAACGCTGCTTTTAAAACCAAAGCGCTCGGGATTGCCATTGCAAATTATGAACGGGCGCGGAGGCTTAGCCCGCGGGACCCTGATATTCTGGAGAATTTAAAGCTTGCGAAAAGTCTTGTCGAATACCGGGTTGAAGACAAGCGAAATTGGTATCATCAGAAAGCATCTGAGCTTTTAGGGTTGGCCCGTTTTGAAGAGCTTCTGGCCGTTTCGCTCTCAGTTTTTCTAATCTTATCAGTTTTGATCCTGATCCGGATCATATGGAAGCAGCAGCCGCTTTTCTCAGAGTTTTCAATTTATATTTTATGGATTTTTCTAATTTTGTCAGTTCCGGTTTCAGCAAAACTTTATCAAATGAAATTTCAAGAACAAGCGGTTGTCTCTAATGCGCAGGTTGAAGCCCGCTTTGCACCTTCCGTAAAGGATAAGGTAGCGTTTCGTTTGACAGAAGGAATTTTAGTAGAAGTGGTTGATCAAGTAGACAGCTGGTACCGGATTTTGCTCGCGAGCGGTGATACGGGCTGGGTTCAGGAAAGTGACATTGTGATGGTATGAAAAAAAATAAACAACTACCTGATTCACGGGGCTATTTTAATGAGTTTGGCGGCCGGTTTGTGCCGGAAACGCTGGTTCATGCGCTTAACGAATTAGAAAAAGCTTACGCGCATATCAAGCGCGACCTGAAATTTAAAAGCGAGCTTCAAACATTGCTGCATGATTTTGCGGGGCGCCCGACCGCGCTTTATTTTGCAAAAAATCTGACCGCCTTTGCCCGCGGGGCCAGGATTTTTCTTAAAAGAGAAGATCTTTGCCATACCGGAGCTCATAAAATCAATAATACGATTGCGCAAGGCTTGTTGACGGCCAAGCTTGGCAAGAAGCGCATTGTGGCAGAAACCGGCGCGGGGCAGCACGGTGTCGCCTCCGCCACCGCGGCTCGGCTTTTCGGCTTAAGCTGCGATGTGTATATGGGTAAGGAGGACATCGAGCGTCAGGCGCTTAATGTCTATAAAATGAAACTTTTGGGCGCTCGCGTGATTCCAGTTTCTTCCGGTTCAAAAACTTTGAAAGATGCAACCAATGAAGCGATACGTGATTGGGTGGCAAACGTTGATACCACACATTATTTGCTCGGGTCCGCCGTTGGCCCACATCCTTATCCGATGATGGTGCGTGATTTTCAATCGGTCATTGGAAAGGAAACTTTACAGCAAAGCCGGAAAAAAATCGGCCGGTTACCGGATGCTTTGGTGGCTTGCGTGGGTGGCGGCAGTAATTCAATCGGATTTTTTTATCCCTTTCTTAAAACAAAAATCAAAATGGTGGGTGTTGAAGCGGCAGGTAAAGGCGTGAATACGCCGTATCATGCGGCTTCAATCGGAAAAGGCTCTGTCGGTGTTTTGCACGGCATGAAGAGTTTCTTGCTGCAAAACAAAGAGGGACAAGTAACGCTTGCGCATTCCATATCCGCAGGCCTTGATTATCCGTCTGTGGGCCCCGAGCATGCTTATCTTAAGGTCACTAAGCGAGTTTCTTATGAATCGATCACCGACAAAGAGGCAATCAATGCCTTTCATTTACTGACTCGGCTCGAAGGCATTATGCCCGCTTTGGAATCGGCCCACGCAGTTGCATACGCCGTGAAGCTTGCCAAGAAACTTGGAAAAAATAAATCACTGGTGATCTGCCTATCGGGCAGAGGCGATAAAGATATTCACACAATCCAGACAACCAAATTGTAACCCAGTATGAATAAACTGCAGGCTTATTTAAACGAATGTCAAAAGAAGCAGAAGAAAATTGTTTCCGTATTTCTGACACTCGGATTCCCAACGCTCGGCTCAACCGGGAAATTAATTTCTGAATTTGAGAAATCAGGAGTCGGAATTATTGAACTTGGTTTTCCATATTCCGATCCGCTTGCGGATGGCCCCACGATTCAGTACGCTTCCGATCAGGCACTGAAGCGCCAGCATATTCATCTGCAGGATTCATTCCGGCTTGCAGTAAAGCTCCGCCGCGCAGGCTCCCGGATTCCGCTCGTGTTTTTTACTTACGTGAATCCGGTCCTCAACTTTGGATTCTCAAAATTTATTGTGCAGATCAAGCGCTCTGGTTTTGACGGGCTGATTATTCCGGATTTACAGCCTGATGAAGCGCGCGGAATGGAGAAAATTTGCCGGAAGCATGACATCTCTTTAATCCATCTGATTTCACCGACCACAGAAGTAAAAAGAATGAGGCGGATTGCCGGCCGGTCGCAGGGATTTATTTATTACGTGTCGTTGCGCGGTGTAACGGGCGCAAGAAAAAATTTGGCGAACGATTTAAAATCAAACATTATTAAAATTAAGCGCATGAGCCGAAAGCCCGTCCTGGTTGGTTTCGGAGTTTCTTCGTCAAAGCAGGTGAGACAAATTTGCCGTTTCGCAGACGGTGTGATTGTGGGAAGCGCCGTCATTGATTCGATCCGGAAAAATTCCGGCAATTTATCCCGGACTACAAACTTTGTTGCTTCGCTCGTCCGGGCATCGCAATGACTTATTTAGGGCTTGATTATGGCGAGAAGCGGATCGGTGTTGCGTGTTCGGATGAAACAGGGTTGATTGCAGAACCGCTTGGTTTTATCTCGGTGACCGGATACAAAAAAGTGAAAACAGAACTTAAGAAATATCTGAGTGAAACACACGCCGCGCAGCTCGTGGTAGGATTGCCCATTACCACTAAAAACGAAATTGGCAAGCAGGCCGCAATCGTGCTCGCGTTTGTCGAAAAATTAAAGAAAGACATGCCGTGCGAAGTGGTAACATGGGATGAGCGCTTTACCACGAAAGAAGCCGACCGGATTTTACGCGAGACAGAAACAGCCATTGATCAGCGTAGAGAGCGGCGCGATGCGCTTGCGGCACAGTTTATGCTTCAAAATTATTTAGACTTTCAGAGGATGAAAAGCACAAATGTATCAGCTTAGTAAATTAAATAATGGTGCGCGGGTTTTGACGGTGAATCTCGAGAACCGTAATTCCGTTGGCATGGGTATTTGGGTGAAGGTGGGCGCTCGGTTTGAGCCGAAACGCATTTCCGGAATTTCACATTGCCTCGAGCATATGCTGTTTAAGGGAACAAAACACCGCTCAACTCAGAAGATTAAGGCGGATGTGGAAGGTGTCGGCGGGATGTTGAATGCCTTTACGGGTGAGGAGTCGACCTGTTATTTTATTAAAATTATGAAAGATCACGCGAACCGGGCTTTCGATGTGCTGGCTGATATGGTGAACACGGCGCTTTTAGACGCCAAAGAACTGAATAAAGAACGGACCGTAATTCTGGAAGAAATTAAAATGTATTTAGATTTACCTTCACATCACGTTCACGAATTGATGAGTGAGCTTTTGTGGCCCGATCAATCGCTCGGCCGTCCTATTGCGGGTACCGTGGAAACGGTGTCGCGCCTGACATCAGCAGAGCTTAAAGCGTTTAGGGATAAATATTATCACCCCCGAAATCTGCTGGTTTCATTTTCCGGAGAAATGCCGCATGATGAAGTTTGCGCGCGTACTGAAGAGTATTTTGGCGAACGGAAATCAAAAGAAAGTTCAAAATTTGAGCCGTCTAAGTCAGTACAGAAAAAACCGCGCTTTCATTTTATCAATAAAAAAACTGAACAAATGCATTTTGTGACAGCTTTTCATGCGCTGCCGCGCAACGATCCTGATCGGTACAAGTTGGCGGTTCTCAACGTGATTCTGGGCGCCAATATGAGTTCGCGTTTATTTGAAGAAGTACGCGAAAAAAGAGGCTTGGCGTATGAAATCCGCTCAGGGCTCAGCTTCTATGAAGATGCCGGCGCCATCAGTATTTCAGCCGGCGTGGAACCGAAGAAAGCAGTCCTGGCAACCCGTGTGATTATGCGTGAATTAAAGAAGCTTAAAAGCAGGTTTGTTTTAAAAGGCGAACTTCAGCGTGCGAAGGATTACTTTGTCGGTAATTTTTTTCTCGGGCTTGAAGATACGCTCGACCACATGCTATGGATCGGCGACCGGATGATTTACCGGGATGATCTCCCAAACCAGGATGAGATTTGCCGCAAGATCCAATCAGTTACTGAGCAGGATGTGCGTGACATGGCTGAGAAAATCTTTAAGACACAAAATCTAAATTTTACGCTGATCGGATCGTACGGCAGTCAATTTGAGAAACAAATCGAACGGGAGTGTGACTGTGGTTAAAAAGAATAATTATTTGATTGCGCCGAGCATTCTATCAGCTGATTTTAGCAAGCTGGGTTCTGAAATCGCCGAAGTTGAAAAAGCCGGTTGCGACCTGATTCATGTGGATGTGATGGACGGAAATTTTGTTCCGAATCTTACGATCGGCCCGGTGGTGATTTCGTGGATTCGAAAAACCACAAAACTTCCTCTGGATGTTCATTTGATGATTGACGAACCGATCCGCTATTTGAACGAATTCCGGAAGGCGGGCTCAGATTGGATTACGGTTCATGTAGAAGCCTGTCAGGATGTCGCAAAAACACTCAAAGAAATTAAAGCATCGGGCGCTCGGTGCGGCCTGTCGCTCCGGCCCAAAACGCCGCTCAGCGCGATTGAACCGTATCTTGCCATGCTCGATTTGGTGCTGGTGATGACAGTGGAGCCGGGATTCGGCGGCCAGAGTTTTATGCCGGAGATGATGGAAAAAGTCCGTGAGTTGCGAAAGAAATTTAGCGGGCACATCTCCGTCGATGGCGGTATCAGTGCCGCAACCATCAAAGAGACCGAACAAGCGGGTGCTAATATATTTGTGGCCGGCAGCGCAATATTCGGCGGCGCCGACCGCAAGCAGAGAATCGCAGATCTTCGCCGCGCGCTTCAATCGTGACTTTAATGGATCCTGCTAAAATCCGGAATTTCTCAATCATTGCGCACATTGACCACGGAAAATCCACGCTTGCGGACCGTTTTCTTCTAATCAGTAAAGCCATTTCATCCAGAGAGTTTCAAGCTCAATTTCTGGACGATATGGATTTGGAGCGGGAGAGAGGGATCACGATCAAAGCGCGGACGGTCCGGATCAAATATAAGAACCATTTTATCAACTTAATTGATACGCCCGGCCATATTGATTTCACTTACGAAGTATCTAAAAGTTTATCAGCCTGTGAAGGCGTGCTGCTTTTAGTTGACGCTTCACAGGGAATTCAAGCTCAGACCATCACCAATTTATATCTCGCACTTGAGGCGAACCTGGTCATCATTCCGGTCATCACAAAAATTGATCTACCCAATGCTGACCTTGAGAAAACAAAACACGAAATTGAAAAATTAACATCGATTCCCGAAAAGGACATCCTGACTTGCAGCGCCAAATCGGGCGATGGTGTTGAAGATATTTTAGATGCCATCATCGAGCGTGTCCCGCCGCCCAAAGGCGATGCCGCAGCCCCCTCAAAAGCACTGGTGTTTGACTCAAAATACGACTCTTATAAAGGTGTTTTAATTTATTTACGGGTAATGGACGGCAAGTTTGAGCTCAAGCAAAAAGTGAGGATGATGGGGACCGGATTTTCTTACGATATTGAAGAGCTCGGCATTTTTAATCCGCACTCAGAACCCGTCAAAGAGCTGGGTATCGGTGAGGTTGGTTATATGAGTTGTGCCATTAAGGATGTGTCGCATGTCCGGGTGGGCGATACGCTGACACTTGAAAATAATCCCTGCAAAGAGCCGCTCGAGGGTTACAAGCCTGTTCAGCATATGGTTTTTTGCGGGCTTTATCCGATTAATTCGAAAGATTATGTGCCGTTGCGCGAAGCGCTCGATAAGTTGCGTTTAAACGATTCCTCATTTTCATACGAACCCGAAACCTCAGCTTCTCTCGGACTCGGTTTCCGTTGCGGTTTTCTGGGCCTGCTTCACATGGATGTCATTCGCGAACGGTTAGAGCGCGAATTCAGCCTTGATCTTCTCATTACGGCGCCGAATGTTGTGTATCAAATTTTAAAAACAAACGGTGAAATTTTGACACTTGATAATCCAACCAAAATGCCGTCGCCTCAAAATATTGAGTCAATGGATGAGCCGTTTATTCAGGCGCGCATCATTGTTCCCACACTGTCGCTGGGAGCGGTTATGAAATTATGCCAGGAGCGGCGCGGCGATTACAAGGGAACCGAATATCTGGATCCGACACGCGCCATGCTGACATACGAAATTCCTTTCTCGGAAGTTTTGGTCGATTTTTACGATAAAATCAAATCGCTCACAAGCGGATACGGGTCTCTTAATTATGAATTGATCGGCTATAAGCCGTCTGATTTAGTAAAATTAGATATTCTAATAAATGGCGAACCGGTCGATGCATTATCGATCATTTCATTTCGCGAAAAGGCTTATTACCGCGGAAAGTCGCTGGTCGAAAAATTAAAAGAAGTAATTCCGAGGCAGTTGTTTGAAGTAGTGATTCAGGCGGCGATCGGTTCTAAAATTATTGCACGCGATTCTATCCGGCCTATGAGTAAAAATGTAACGGCTAAATGTTATGGTGGCGATATTACACGGAAACGAAAGCTCTGGGATCGTCAAAAGGAAGGCAAGAAACGCATGAAACGGATCGGTCATGTGGATCTGCCGCAAGAAGCGTTCATCTCAATTTTGAAAATTGATTAAAAGAGAGCAAGTTTAAAAGGAATTTATCATGCAGATTATGATCGGTTTTGCTGTTATCGCTGTTTTGGTTTTATATCGAAAACAAATTTTAGAGGATATCGCGCTTTTGAGGTCAAGGCCGAGAGTGTGGCTATGGCAAAAATGGAAAGAGTGGGGCGAGCCGCTTGTTGTCGCTGGAATTTTAGCACTCGTCATCCGGACGTATATCATTGGGCCCTATAAAATTCCCACCGGATCAATGCGGCCCACTTTGATGGAAGGCGATCGTATTTTTGTTGATAAAATAACCTACCGCTTTCGGGAGCCAAAACGCGGCGAGATTGTTGTGTTTAAATATCCGCTGGATTTGAAAAAAGATTTTGTTAAACGGCTGGTTGCTTTTGGCGGTGAGAATGTGGAAATTAAGGATGGCAATGTTTATGTCAACGGTAAACACCTTGAAGATTCAGCCCCTATCCAAGGCCTTTATTATTACAATCGAAATGACTGGGATTACGGCAAAGAGGGGCAGTCGTTCAAGGTGGAAGACGGGACCTTTTTTGTTTTGGGCGATAACAGTGCCCACTCAAGTGATAGCCGGAATTGGGGGTTTGTTCCCAAAAAGGACATGATCGGCCGTGCTGTCATTATTTGGTGGCCTCCCAAACGCGTCGGCTTTACGAAGTAGCAGACCTTCCTCCCCAAGCCCAGCAGTGATAGATAAAAATCTTATAATTCTCTATTAATATTTTTTTTAAGCTGTCGTAATATATCAACACGAAACAGTTTTCATTTATCAATCAACCAGCACAATAACAATTCATTTATTTCGGAGGATTTAAAGAATGGGCCAGGAAGAGTTGTTCAAGGATGATTCAAGCGCATGGCAAACAACCAGCCGTACCTCATTCTTTTCAACCAAGCAATGGACATTGGGGTTGGATAAAGTCATTCTTCTGATGATTGTGACGCTGATTTTCTTTGTCCTGGCTTATTCGTTTGGCTATGAGCGCGGGCGTCATTCAATGGATGAAAAAATGAAGGAACTCACCAAACAAATTGAAACATTGCCGGCCGCAACTGACACGCAGGTTATTCAAGTACCTGCCGAAGAAGTTGAAGCCGAATCAAGCGTCAGCACGGCCGAAACCTTGGCCAACCACCAGGCAATTGAAGTTCAGAATGGGAAATATACGATTCAGCTTGCAACCGTTCTGCAAAAAGATCGTGCCGAAGAACAGCTGAAATCCTTAGAGAAAAAGGGTGTTAAGGCCTTTATGCTGGTTCGCGGAAAGTATTATGAAATTTGTGTCGGCTCATTCGGAACTGCGAGCAGCGCAAAAGGGCAGCTAAGCCAAATCCATTCTGAGGGACGTTTTTCAGATGCCTTTATTCGCCCGCTCCCGCAGGCCTGATCACCGCATTAGGCCGGACTTTTCCTGATTTTATCTGGAAATTTGCCTAGTAAATCCATTGCTTCCCAGGTATAATACCCCCGTTTATTTCATCTTTTAAGGAGAGGTTATGTCTCAGCATGTTAGTTTAAAAGTAGCCAGTGTAGGTAAAAAACATCGCAATGTACTTAAGCGCTATGAGCGGATCAAGCGTCTTCAGGAAACAGAGAAGTGGGCAGATCGCAAATCAGTTTACGGTCTTCCAAAAATCAAGTCCATGAAGATTAAAGTGCGTAAGGCAAAGTCTGAAAAGGCTGATGCCGCAGAAGGCGCAGCAGCGGGTACCGCGGCAACGCCGGCACCAGCAGCGCCAGCCGCAAAAGCAAAAGCAGCGCCTGCGAAGTAGCATTAAATTATGATTAAAATACGAAAATTTGACGCTAAGGATGAGCAAGCTGTCCGGAATTTAATTGCCGGAGTCATGCAGCAGGAATTCCCTCAAAGCTTGTCCGCATTCCCCTTGGATGATCTCAACCATATCCAGGACGTGTATGGAAAGTTGGGTGAGGCTTTTTTTGTTGCTGAAACCAGCAAGCAAATCGTGGGGACTGTCGGCATCAAACGCGAAGATGATAGAATTGCGCTCCTGAGACGAATTTTTGTATCACCCGATCACCGGAATCAGAAAATTGGAATTCAGCTTGTTGAGCGCGCGATCGAGTTTTGCAAAGAAGTGGGCTATCAGGAAGTTGTATTTAAAAGTTCTTCTAAGATGGATGGCGCCATCCGGTTGTGCCAGAAAAAAGGATTTCACCAGCGGGCAAAATTAGAAATTGGCGGTCTTGAGCTGCTCAAGTTTGTACTTGCGTTTAATCATTAAAACAGAGCTGTCAGCAGCAGATCAAACATTCCTAAAAAGATATCGACAAAACTTCATTTAGGCCCAGATAGGTTTCAGTATGTGGTTTTCGAAGCAAAAAGAAAAAGACGAACCGCTTAAAACGCTGAAAGAAAGAGAGATTCAAGAAAAGCTCTACGGCCGTTTCCGCCGCCCTTATCCGGATACAATCTCAAGCGATCGCGTTGCGCCCGCCGAAATTAAGCCGGCCGCTTCGGCAATGCCTCAATCTGTAAAATCCTCAACATTGGTAGAATCCTCGAAACCCAGGGAGTATAGCTATCCAAAGAATGTGCCGGAGTCGGTTAATCAGCCGAGGCACGTGAGCTTACAGGCTGCTTACCATGACGATCCGCTGCCAAGATCTAGGCGGTCTTTTAGAATTCTAAATTTCTCAGTGATTAGCAAGATTTTGGGTCTGGTTATCTTAAGTATTGCCGTGTTTTTTTTAGCATGGTGGCTTGCGATTCAGTTTCATCACGAAAAGCCGCAGGCCATCCGCTCAGGCAGTGAGTTAGCGTTTGATCGAGGTGTTTCAGCACCCGCGGCTGTAACTGACTCAAAAGCAATGCAAGAATCGCGCAAAAAGACATCCGATATCGCCCGGGATGATAAGGAAAAGCAAGTCCGGTCTACCGTGACAGCAGCACCGTCCATTAAAAGCCAGGCAGGCCAGGACGAGAATTCCGCGCAAGCGATACCGCCGGAGATTTTCTTTTCAATCCAGGTTTGCACCTACAATTCTGAAGATGATGCCAATCGATTGATTGGTGAATTAAAGTCTCAGAACATGCCGGCATTTCATCAAACATCTCCGATTCGCGGATCAGACTCAAAACTTCATTTGGTCATGCTCGGAAAAGATGCAACTTATCCGGATGCTCAAAAAAGACTAGAGCAGTTTAGGAAGACCGAGGTATCTAAAAAGTTTTCAGATGCGTATATCAGGAGAGTGTCCTAATGTGGGCCGGACTTGAAAGCCGAAAATTTCCAAGAGTAAAAGCAAATTGTAAAATTCTGATTCAAAGCACGGGTGAAAATACGCAGATGAGATCCGCGACTGAAAACATCGGTGCCGGCGGTATTTGCGTTATCCTTGATCGGGCGCTCGATAAAATGTCACAGGTGAAACTTGAATTGGACGTACGCGATGGAAAAGCCCCCATCGAATGCGCCGGACGTGTCGTCTGGGCTGTCCGAAAAAGATCATTTAAAACCGATGAACAGGGGCATGACATTGGTATCGAATTTGTGGACCTGACGCCCGACTGCATGACCCGCATTCAATCCCTGGTTAATCAAGCAAGCGCTTCAAAAAAATAAAAATGGCGAAAGAATTTTCGTTTGATATCGTCTCAGAAGTTAATCTGCAAGAAATTGATAACGCGATTAATCAAGCGATGAAGGAAATTAACACCCGCTTTGATTTCAAAGGCAGCAAGAGCAATATCTCGCTCAACCGAACTGAAAAAAAAGTACAATTAATCGCCGACGATGAGCTCAAAATGAAAAATTTGAAGGATGTGCTTTCGACCAGGCTTGCCAAGCGCTCTGTTTCAATGAAAGCACTGGAGTACGGCGTAGAAGAAAAGGCGTTTGACGGTATGGTCAGGGTCGACGCAAAGATTGTGAATGGTATTTCCCAGGAACATTCGAAAGATGTGGTAAGACGAATAAAAGATCTTAAGCTTAAGATTCAGCCCAGCATACAAGGCGAAAGTGTTCGAGTGACAGGGAAGAATAAAGATGATCTTCAGTTTGTGATGCAGCAATTAAAATCATTCAACCTTCCAATTCCCATCCAATTTACGAATTTTCGAGATCATTAAGACTCCCCAGCTTCATTTTTCTTCGTAAAGTTACTGCAAGATATGAAATCAAAAATAATTTTTATTGAACCATGTCTCTGAATATATCATAAGTCTTTATATGATAATGAGTTATATTTCATCTAACTTTAATTAAGCCTTATAAAACCGTTTATTTATAGAAAATGACCGCTCACTCTTGCATTAGCAGAAACCCATGCTATACTTCTAATAGATAAGAAGAATGTTATCATAACTAATTGATATTAAATAAGTTATGAATTTAAAAAGGGAGAATATAAATGCTCAATTGAATTGGGGTTATGCCGTTAAATAAAATCCAATTTGATTTGCAGTTATAAAAAATATATGACAAACAAAATAAGTAAACAGGCCAACGCGGGGGGAGATATGGGAAAAGAGAGACGGAGATTTAAACGTTTCGATGCTTATATGAGTGTGAAATGCGCTCTCCCGAGTCAAGAGTCAGCTAAGTCGTATACCGTTGGCCTGACAAAAGACCTTTCGCGAGATGGGATTTGTGTCAGTTCAAGTCAATCGATTCCCCATGGGTCTGTCTTAAATATTGAGATTGATATTCCGGACGATCCGAGGCCGATTTGCACTACCGGAAAAGTCATGTGGGCTCGAAATGGGAGCGCGGAAGAAGGTATTGATCACGGTATCCGGTTTATGAATATTGATCCCATTGATAAGTTTCGGGTGTTGGATTACGCGTATAATCACTGGCTTGAGACCAAAGTGAATGATTACGCTGACCCGGAGCAGATAGCTGAATTAAGCTGAGTTTTTTGTAGACATATTTTCCCCAAAAAGAACGCCTCACAAAGGCGTTCTTTTTTTGTGCCCGCCATTTAAGCGAAGCCGCGCCCTTGATTTTAAACTCTATTTATCTCGTATTTAGGCCGATAAAATAGACACTTAAAACTCATTCTAAAATCTGCAATCTAGAAGGCACTATGGCACCTTTTTTTAGATTTGGTAAACAGGCTCAGCCCAAAAAAGATTATGACATTACGTTGTTTCCCATCTTTTCAGGATTGAGTGCGTCTGAAATCAAGATGATTGAAGGGCGTGTCCGGCTGGTGGAGTTGAAGAAGGGCGAATACGCTTATCGAAAAGGAGAGGCGGCCAGTGCATTTTACGTGATTCTGACCGGGCGTTTTCGCATATTGAAGGACAATGGCGAAGTGATCAATCACTTGCATCACGGCGATTATTTCGGTGAGACCTCGATTATTACAGAGCGAGCGCATAGTGCGACCGTTCAGGCAAAGAACGATTCCATTGTCTTAAAGATTGATAAGGATGATTTCTTATGGCTTCTCAAACACATTCCCTCTTTATCGCTTCAGATTAGCAGGACGTTGGGACATCGCCTGACGTCAAACTTATCGGGAGATCTTCTGGACGGGCAGTCCAAGATTTTATCAATTTACCGTGCCCAGTCTCGAATCGGCAGCTCAACCTTCACCCTCCATCTTGCCGCGTCGCTTGCCGGTGAAATGAAGAAGAAGGTGATTGTCGTGGATTTGAGTCAGATTCACGCAGAGGGAAAGGTTGGTCAGGTTTTAAGAAAACACGCAGGGTCTTATTCGCTTGCATCGCACGGATTGCCGACCGCTCAGTCTTTAGAACCCTTCATCATGAAAAAAGACGACCCGTTTCATTTTTTAAGCATTTCCAATCATGTCGAATTAGAGAAAGCCGAGAGGCAGCTTGCGCATCTGTTGTCGTTCTTATTGTCACGCTACCATTACATATTGATTGATTTGCCGATAGAAATTGCCGGCCTGGGCTCAAAGGCTATTCAGCAATCAGACCTACTTTACTTTCTAGCAGATTCAGCGGAAAGAGAAACTCAGAAAACACACAGTGTGATTTATCACTTCAGGGAAACGTTCAGCCTGACAGAAAGCGATATTCGCCTGATTTTAGTTGAAAGTCCGGAGAATAAAAAAACAGTTCTTACCACACCATCAACCAACACGCTTTACTCGTATCCTGTATTCGCAATTTTGCCGCGGACGTCAGGAATGAAGTCGGCCGCGGAGATTGATTTAAAAGCGCCGCTTGAGGGTGAAGCCGGAAAACGATACGCAAAAACAATCCGTTTTCTTGCACGGGAGGTAACGGGGCGTTCGGTCGGATTGGCACTTGGAAGCGGTGCGGCGTTCGGGTTCGCTCATATCGGCGTACTTAAAGCACTCGAGGAAGCGGGAATTGAAATTGACCTTTTGGCGGGCTGCAGCATGGGCGCTCTGATCGGCGGCATGTGGGCAATCGGCATCACCACAGACGAGCTGACAAAAATTGCAACCGATCTCAATCCGCGTAATGTTTTTTTTAAGCTGATCGGGCTTCAGGATTTATCCATTGCGCACAGGGGTTTTTTTAAGGGTGACCAGGTGGTTGAATTTTTGCGCGAGCATATCGGCGAGGCAACATTTCGAGACCTTAAAATTCCAATGAAAATCATGGCGACTGACCTGGCGACAGGAAATCCGGTTTTATTAGACGACGGATCAATCCTTTCCGCAATCCGAGCGAGCATTTCAATCCCTGCGATTTTTCGCCCGGTTCAGATCGGCGGCCAATATCTCATGGATGGGGGTGTTGTCGATCCGCTGCCGGTTCAAACACTGCGGCGCTATGGAGCAAAAAAAGTCATTACAGTCAATGTGTTGCAGTCACCGGATGATCATGCGCACCGTCTTGAAATTTTACAGAAGAAGGACGACAAAACTAACGAAATCATTCAGAATAAAAGCGTTTTTGTCCGGCATTTATATGAATACCGTAAGGATTTTATGGACAAACAGACAGCCAATATTTTTAATGTGGTGATGAAAGCGATTCAGTTTATGGAATTTGAAATGGCTGAAAATTCTGAACGTCACGCAGACGTCACGCTGAGGCCGATTGTCACCGATGCGCATTGGGCCGAGTTTTATCATGGCGAAAAATTTATTCGGCGCGGCGAAGAAGAAACCTTGAAGCACATGGATGAAATCAGGCGGATGGTCAACGAATGAGCGGCTTGATTGTTTGACTGCGGATGGGTGCTATGTTAAACTCTTTTTTATTCAACACTAACCAAATCAAACGAAAGCTGGTTCCATGAAATCAGTTGTCATTGTTGACGGCGTTAGAACCCCTCAAGGCATCTTGGGCGGGTCCTTGAAAAATTTTACCAATCAAAAACTCGGGGAAATTGTTGTCCGTTCACTTCTGGAACGTACCAAGCTTGACCCGAAACTGGTTCAGGAAGTTATTTTCGGCTGTGTAGGCCAGCAGAGCGATGCGGCCAATGTGTCGCGCGTGATCAGTTTGATGGCCGGTATTCCGCATACGGTACCCGCGTTTACTGTTGCGAGAAATTGCGCCTCAGGGCTTCAGGCTGTTGTGTCAGCTTATCAAATGATTGTCTGCGAGGAAGCTGACATTATTATTGCGGGCGGTGCTGAATCAATGTCAGGAGCGCCGTATGTTAATCGGGACCTCAGATTTGGGAAAAAACTCCGTCATTCCACTATGATTGATTCGCTTTGGGAGGGCCTCACGGATCCGATTTGCAAACAGATCATGGGAGAAACAGCCGAGAATCTGGTGGATGAATTCAAAATTACACGAAAAGAGCAGGACCAATTTGCGATGCTCTCGCATCAGAAGGCGTTTCGCGCAAACAGAGAAGGAAAGTTCAAGGATGAAATTGCAAAGGTGAGTATTCCAAAGTTTGCAGCCGGCAAAGAAATGCCGTCTGAAACTTTTTCAGAAGATGAGGGGATTAATGTCGGCTTGACTGAGCAAATTTTATCGCAGTATCCCGCTGTATTTCGTGAAAATGGAAGTGTGACGCCGGGCAATTCATGCCCAATCTCAGACGGCGCAGCCGCCCTTCTGATTATGAGCGAAGAAAAATCAAAAGAACTCGGGATGAAGCCGCTCGGTTACATCCGATCTTACGCGTTTGCAGGCGTTGAGCCGCAGAGAATGGGCGTGGGGCCGTCGTGCGCGGTTCCGATCGCGCTTAAGCGTGCGAATCTCAGCCTGAAAGATATTCAGCTTATTGAATTAAATGAGGCTTTCGCTGCTCAATTTATTGCCTGCGAGCGGCTGATGAAATTTGACCGCAACATTGCCAATGTGAACGGCGGCGCAATTGCATTGGGCCATCCTGTCGGCGCAACCGGCGCCCGTTTATTGGTGACACTTCTTAATGAAATGAAACGTAAAAATCTCACACTTGGGCTTGCTTCGATGTGTATCGGGGGCGGACAGGGCGGCGCGATGATTGTGGAGAGAAAGTAATGTACATATACAAAGCGGGGGTTGTCGGAGCTGGAACAATGGGCGCGGGCATTGCGCAAGTAATCACATTTTCGGGATTGCCTGTGGTGTTAAAGGACGTAAATCAGCAGCTGGTAGATCAGGGCCTTAAGAAGATTCGCGAAGTGTATGAGGGGCGGGTGGCTAAAGGTAAGATGTCGTCAGATGAAATGGCGAAAAAAATGAGCCTGGTGACCGGATCGGTTGATTGGGAAGCTTTTAAAGAAGTCGACATTGCCATCGAGGTGGTTCCTGAAAAAATGGATTTGAAAAAGAAAGTTTTTCAGGAGTTAGACGCCATTCTTCCGCCGAGCGCAATTTTGGCAACCAACACATCGGCGCTCTCGATCTCAGAATTAGGCGCGGCAACCAAGCGGCCTGGCAAAGTAGTGGGGCTTCATTTTTTCTATCCCGCCCATGTGATGAAGTTAATCGAGGTGATTCCGGGGCTTGCAACGGACGAGGAAACCGTTAATGATGTCATGAGTTTCTCCGAATCCATCCGAAAAATTCCCGTCAAGGTCAACGAATGCGCCGGCTTTTTGGTAAACCGTGTTTTGATGCCGTATTTAAATGAAGCTGCCTTCTGTTTACAGGAAGGATCTGCCACAGTCCAGGAAATTGATCAGGCCGTTGTCAAATTCGGGCTTCCGATGGGGCCATTTACACTGGTTGACAATTTAGGTCTGGACGTTTGTTTTGATGTGGTGCAAGTCTTGCTGGGTTCTTACGGTACTCGAATGAAGCCGGCGGATATTTGGGATTCGTTTCATCAAACCAAAATGTTCGGCCGTAAAACAGGGGCCGGCTTTTATAGTTACGGTGAAAAATCGGCAGGTGATATTGATAAAATTATCAAAGACGCGCAGGCGAAATCACCGAAGAAAAAAACAAAGTTCTCCATCGAACGCCTGATTTATCCGATGATCAATGAATCGGTTTTATGCCTGGAGGAAAATGTGTCAAAAGCGGCTGATATTGATATGGCTATGATGACCGGGATCGGTTTTCCGCAGGACAAGGCAGGTATCCTGCATTACGCCGATGAAGTGGGGCTTGATCATGTTTTGAAAACATTGGAAGAATTAACGAAAGAACATGGAGAGCGTTTTTGGCCCGCACCCCGGCTGAGACGAATGGTTGCTGCGAATTTCTTAGGTAAGAAAACAGGGCGTGGATTTTTTGAATATTCATCATAAGACGAAAGGATCGCGTCATGTCTGAGACTCAATTTCTAAAATCAAAGATGGATGAAAGTGTTTTGATTTTGACCATCGACAATCCGCCTGTGAATGTTTTAAATCCAAAAACAATATCGGAATTAGATAAAGCCGTTACGGATGCGCAAACAGATCCAAAAGTTAAAGTAATCGTGATTACCGGAGCGGGCTCAATGGCATTCGTGGCAGGCGCCGACGTAAAAGTTATCGGAAGTCTTAAATCAAAGGACGAGGCAGTCTCTGTGGCGCTTCAGGGCCAGGCGGTCTTGAACAAAATTGAATCTTCGAGAAAACCTGTGATTGCAGCAATTAATGCGGTTTGCGTAGGCGGTGGAAATGAGCTGGCAATGGCCTGTCATATCCGGATTTCATCTGATCGAGCCAAATTCGGGCAGCCGGAAGTCAGTCTTGGGATCATCCCGGGTTTTGGCGGTTCTCAACGGCTGGCGCGTTACTCCGGCGTCTCAAAGGCGCTTGAACTTTGCTGGACAGGAGATTTAATTACAGCGCAGGAAGCACTTCGAATCAATCTCGTAAATCGCGTAGTCCCGGATGGTGAAGTTTTGAAGCAGGCAGTGGGAATGGCCAAGCGTATTGCGTCAAAAGGGCAACTGGCGGTTCGTTTGATTACCGAAGCGGTTCTGGAAGGTATCAAAAGACCGCTTGCAGACGGCCTTAAACTTGAAGCAGAGCTGTTTGGCAAAGTTAGCGAGACCGGTGACATGAAAGAAGGCGTCAGGGCCTTTCTGGAAAAACGGCAGCCTAAATTTGAAGATAAGTAAATCTTGAAACTCATGCACAGTGATGGTACTTTTTAATAATTGCTTATGAATTTATCCAAGCGACGAATCAGCGTTTTATTTTTACTTGCTTTTGCTTTGGCGAGTTACGGCTTTACTTTCGATTTTCAAGAATGGGGCAAGAGCCAGCAAAAAAAAACAAGCACGTCTTCCAATTCTGCACAGGCAGATAAAAAATCTGACGGTCAATCGGATTCCGGAGAGCGCGGAGCGGAAGAGGGTGTTGCGCGCGCGGCAGTGCCTTCGCTTGCGCAGCCTATCGCGGATACCGAAATTGTTGAAATCCAGAATCAAATTAAACAAATTGCTGAGCAGACTAAAATAGTGGAGCAGCAAAGCGCTCTCGACCGGGCTCATTTCCAGAAGGTGTTGCAGCAGGTTCAAATTCAAAAGAAACTTGTCGATTCACTCAAAACGCCAAAACCAGTTGCGTCCGGCGCGGCCGTTGATACAGATGAAATTATACGCCAAGCCAAACTGCGCCTGATTGCTGAAGATGTCCGGAGAACTCAAGAAACCTTGCGGGCATCCAAAGTGATTACGCCGATATCGAAGCCCGTTCGGACAGTCAAAACTCAAGAGCGGTAAAATTTCGTAGAGCCAATCGAGCACATGCCAAACGATTTGCCTTATCAAAATTTACCCGAAATGTTTTTTGCTCAGGCAGATTCCCTTCGAAATAAAACAGCCCTTCTTTCAAAATCGCAGGGAGCCTACACGCCGATTTCCTGGTCTGATTTCAAATCAAATGTTCTAAAGGTTGCGCGCGGGCTGGAAAAGCTTGGTATTTCTACAGGAGATCGCGTAGCGCTTTTATCCGAAAACCGGCCGGAATGGGCCTATGTGGATTTGGGTGCGCAGGCGATCGGCGCATGCGTGGTGCCTATTTATGCAACCAGCTCCGTAAAAGAGGTGGGTTATTGCATCCGCCATTCTGAAGCCTCGATTGTATTCGTATCAAGCACAGAACAATTTTACAAAGTTCAGCCGCTTCTGATTGAAGCGTCTTCCATTCGCTACGTGGTGATTTTTGATGGCGCATTCCAAACGACAGAAGCGCGATCGTTCGGATGGAATCAATTTTTGGGCGTGTCCCAAATTAGCGAAGCGGAAGAGCGGGGTATTTATGAAAAAATAAACAAGATTCAATCAGACAGCCTCGCGACCATTATTTACACATCAGGAACCACAGGCCCGCCAAAAGGTGTCATGCTGACACACCGTAATTTTTTAATCAACTGCTGGGACGCAAAGCATGCGATTGATTTACGTTCAGACGATTTAACTCTTTCGTTTCTGCCGTTAAGCCATGTGTTTGAACGGACGGGCGGGTATTATTTTCCGATTATGATGGGTGCTGCGATTGCTTACGCCGAAAATATGAACAAGGTGCCTGAAAACCTGCTGGAAGTAAGGCCGACGATTGCGTGCAGTGTTCCTCGCCTCTACGAAAAAATTTATGAAAAAGTAATGGATAAAATCGAAAGCGCTCCGGTTTTAAGAAAAAAGATAGCGCACTGGGCGATCCGGATCGGGCAAGCAACGATCCCTTACAGGTCAAATGGCAGGCGTTTGCCGTTTATTTTAAATTATCAATACCGAGCGGCGACACTCCTTGTGTTTAAAAAATTACAAAGTCAACTGGGCGGCCGCTTGCGGTTTTTTATTTCAGGCGGCGCACCGCTTTCGCGTCAAATTGCAGAATTTTTTTATGCTGCCGGTATTACGATTCTCGAGGGATATGGCCTCACAGAAACCTCACCGGTTATTGCGGTTAATCGAATCGGCCAGATTAAATTTGGGACTGTCGGCCTTCCGTTTCATCATGTTAAAGTCCGGATTTCTGATGACGGCGAAATTTTGGTTCAGGGCCCATCGATCATGAAGGGCTATTTTAAAGATGAAACGGCGACTGCGCAGGTGATTCAAGACGGATGGTTTTTGACGGGTGATATTGGAAAAATTGATCCGGACGGATTTTTATCAATTACCGACCGAAAAAAAGACATCATCGTAACGTCCGGAGGAAAAAACATCGCTCCGCAAAATATCGAAGGGATGCTGACGCGGGATCCGCTGATCCAGCAGGCGGTTGTGCTTGGAGATCAGCATAATTTCTTAGTTGCACTGATTGTCCCTCGATTTGAGAATTTAGCCCGCCACTTATCTGGAAAGGATTTATCTAAGGCGGAGATGGTGCGTCATCCTGAGGCGGTGAAATTAATCGAGGAGAGCATCAAAGAAAAAACACTTGAGCTTCCCAATTATGAAAAAATAAAAATCTTCCGTTTACTGGATGAAGAATTATCGCAGGATAAAGGAGAATTGACGCCGACACTCAAGGTAAAGAGAAGGGTTGTGGCAGAGCGTTATGCGGGTTTAATTAATGGCATGTACGCGGAGGCGTCTGAGAGAAGAAAATACGATCAGTCGTTTTCAAGGGAAAATATAGGCGGTTGATGAGGCGGGAAGCTGGTTTTTTTGAATCTTTCGATCGAACAAAATTATTCTATCGAAATTGGATTTCTGAAGAACAGAACCCGAAGACCTGTCTGATTCTGCATGGGTATGGTGAGCACTCCGAACGCTATGAAGAACTGGTTCATTTTTTAGCGGATCTCCCATATTCATTTTTTTCGTTTGATTTACGCGGCCAGGGACGCTCGGGCGGAAGGCGCGTACACGTTAATGAATTTGATGATTTTGTCAGGGATGCGGAGGCGTATCTTAATTTTTTACATTCAGCCAAAATAGCGGCGAGCGATTCTTTGACGGTGCTGGGGCACAGCCTGGGCGGTTTGATTGCAATTAAGTTAACATTAAAGTTGGGCGCGCGGGTCAGTCGATTGGTTTTATCATCACCTTTCCTGGGAGCGCATGGGCTGGCAGCTTCGGATTTCACTTTTTGGCTGTCGGGTGTGCTCAATTCAGTGATACCGGGAATAATATTGCCGGGCCCCGCAAAACCAGGGTACTTGTTTCATGATCCGGAGAAAATGAAACAATATTTGGCGGATATGATGATTGAGCGTAGAATCACAGCGCATTTGGCGAATGAATTGCTATGTGAATCACGAAGAACCAGTGCGCGTCCGGCGGTGTTTTCCTGCCCGCTTTTGGTTTTGGCGAGCGGAGATGACCGGATTGTGTCACTCAAGAAAACCAGGGGCTGGTTTGAGAAAGCGCAGGCGGCCGGTAAAGAGCTGAAGGTGTATGATGGTTTTTATCATGAGATCTTTCACGAAATCGGAAGAGAAAAACCAATGAGTGATTTAAAACGATTCTTAGATAATACAGAAGGAGGAAAATGATGAAGCGTTTCTACAAACTGGCAGCGGTTGTCGTGTTCTCAGTTTTATTGACCGGATGCGGTGAGACCATACGCGGAGTAGGGCAGGATGCCTCAAGGATCTGGTACGGAACAAAAACAATTTTTGTCAGTCAAAATTGATCGGGATTATTTCTGAATAAGCGATTAACCTCACTTACGCTCGTGATTGCAATTTTGATCGTCAGCTGCGCGCAATACAAACGCCCGCCGATGATGATCAAGGTTCCAAGTTTTTATGATAACCAGGTGACATTTCAAAACCTTGTTCTGGTCGCCGATCCCTATATTGAGCGGGGCAAGACGGAGCATTTATTTAACACAGATTTGCTGAAGAAAGGTTTTTTAGCGGTTCAGCTGATCGCGTTTAATGATGGTGAGAAAACGTTTGATTTATCAAAAGCAAATATTGTTTTGGTGCGCGAGGACGGTTTGGTGGTCCCGCCCGTACCGCCGGCGCGGGTCAGCAAAAAAGTGCTCAAAAGCACTTCGCTCAGAATGCTGGGGTGGGGTTTTGCCGGCCTGATCATCCTAAGTATTCCGTTGTCACTTGCCGCGGGAGTGGATTCGAGGCGCGCGAATCAGGGGATCCGCCGGACTTTAAAGGAAAACATTTTAAAATCCAGTGAAATCGGTCCGCATGAAATAGTCAGCGGATTTTATTTCTTCAAGATTGGAAAATCAACGGGTTACGGCAGAGGAGCTCTCGAGCAGCAGTATCGCTTTAGAATCGAACGATTGTTAGAGGTTGACTCCGGGCAGGAATACGAGTTTAATATTGGGATTAATTGAGGGGCGCAATATTCTTACCCTTGATTTGACACGCTCCTGTGGGCCAGTAGCTCAGCTGGGAGAGCGCTACATTCGCATTGTAGAGGTCACGAGTTCAATCCTCGTCTGGTCCAAATTAAATAAGGTAGTTGGTAGCTCGGCCCTCACATTTTCATTAGTAAGCGCTGGTTGGTTTTGAGGAATGTGAGGACAGCTGGGAGAGCGCTACACAGCGAAGCAGTGCCGAGCAAACTCCGAGGCATTCGCATTGTAGAGGTCAGGACTCATTTTCATTAATGAAAGCAGTCGGTTAAGTAGGAAATGAGTCCAGCCCCAGAGTTACTATTTAAAAATAGTAACTTTGTTATGGAAACTCTGGGGCAGGGGTTTGATCCCCCCTCGGTCCCAATTTACCCCTAAAAATACCCCCGTTATTTATCTTACCTTCTGGCTTAAGCTATCAGATAAAACAGCCGAAATATTATCCTACAGGACTCGCTTTCAGTAAGTGAATAAAACTCATTTTATGAGGAGATGAGTCCGTTGCGTGCTTTGATTTTATTTCAAAGCTGCGCTGGAACAGGCGGCGTGTCTTTGCGAGCGTCCGAACTTAGGAAAATAAATGAGCTACTATCGAATCTTAGGTTTCGACAAAGAACCATTTTCAACGAGCCCGGACCCCAATTTTTTTTATTTGACACGCGAACACGAAGCCGCCTTAACCAGCGTTTTAATTGAACTTCGTTTGCGCCGCGGGCTATCGGTTATTTTAGGCGATGTCGGAACCGGAAAAACAAGCCTTTCCCGAAAACTCGTTCAATGTCTGCGTGAGCGTAACGACTTTATTTTTCACATTGTCCTGGATCCTTGTTTTGAAAACGAACATTTATTTCTTACATCACTTATCCGGAATTTTGGAATCGTAACCGATCAGTTCCACGATCAGGACCGGACGCTTCTACATCACACCGTTTTAGACCTGAAAGAAGCTCTTGAAAAATACCTGTATCAAAAATGCGTAATCGAAAATAAAACGGTTGTGCTGATTGTTGACGAGGCGCAAAAACTGAGCGAAGCTTCCATGGAAATGCTGCGGGTGATACTCAACTATGAAACCAACGAGAATAAACTCCTGCAGCTGGTTCTTTTGGGTCAGATGGAGCTCCATTCCAAAATAGTTAATATTCCTAATTTTTGCGACCGGATTAGTTTTAAATATTCACTCAACCCGTTGGATTTTAAAGAGGCGAAAGAAATGATTCGCTACCGGATTAAGCAGGCTGGCTATGAAGCGCCGTCCCATTTGTTTTTGGATGACGCTATTCAGCTGATTCACAAAGTATCTCGCGGTTATCCGCGAAAGATTACCATGCTGTGCCATCGTGCCCTCAAAAAGCTTGTCATGCAGAGCAAATGGTCAGTAGATGAAAATTTGGTGCGTGAGATTGTGAATGAAGATATTCATTCTGGCTGGCTTGCACCAACGTTGCACTAGGGGCTGCAAAACCCGATATGGCAGACGAAACACCAGAACAGCAGCTTTTAAAGCTCATTGAACAGCCGCCGCCCGGAGGTGCAAGTCCGGCGGATCCGGCAACAAGCCCGAGCGCTCCGGCGAAAGTTAAAAAGGGATTTAATGCCAAAGCGCTGCTGACGCCAAGCGGATGGAAGGGGCTGTTATCCTATGCGAAAGAACAGGGTGCGAGCCTTGCAAAGGAAAAGCCCGAGCTCTACAGTCTGAGGAAATTTAATAGCTTATTTAAAGCCGGTATCACAATCGCGGGAGTTGTCATGCTGATGTATATTGTTTATGGGGCCTACGAACTTAACAGCGAGTACAGCGCCTTGTCGGACTATACGCAAAAACAAATGGCCGATTTGCCGATTTCCGGCGGACGGATGCTGGACCCAAATTTCTTTGAGGATATTGCAAAGCGTAATATTTTTGCGCCGATCCAGAAAAAAGCGGAGCCTGAAATTCTGGAAACATCCATGAACAGGGCAAAACTTGTTGAGATGACCAAAGATATTAAATTAACGGGTATTTCTGTGAATCCGACCGATCCGGCGCGGACTTTTTGCATGATTGAAGATTTAAAGAAGGCTACCACGAGTTTTTTAAAAGTAGGTGATAACGTTGCCGGCTTCACCATCAGTCAAATCAACCCCGATAGCGTGGAGCTTCAGTATCAGAAGGAAACCATTGAGCTGAGATGAACAGGATTTTAAAAATAACAAAAACCATTTTTACCGCTTCCCTCATCGCAATTTTGGTGTTTTTACCGGACGAACTTTTTAGTGCTCCGCTGCCGGCAGCGGAACCGACAAAAGTAGTGCCGCAGCCCGGCGAACAGGCGGACGCGCATTCGGCGGGCGCTAAGGCAGAGGGGATGGGCCTTAATAAATCCATTTTTCTGGATTTACGCGATATCAACGTGATTGATATTTTAAAATTCCTGGCACTTGAGGGTGATTTGAATATTGTCACCAGTAAAAATGTGCAGGGGCGTTCCACCTTACTGCTCCGTGATGTCAAAATCCAGGACGCGCTTGATATTATCGTACTCTCAAACCAGTTAGCTTACGATTTACGAAACGACATCATCTATGTCATGACGGAGCAGGAGTATTTACAGCTCTACGGAAAAAACTTTAGCGATCAGAAGAGAATTAAAACACGCATTCTAAATTATGCAAAGCCAAGCTATGTGCTGGCGGCGCTTCAGTCAATTCAAAGTGCATTTGGAAAAGTTATCATCGATGAAGAGACGGGCTCCGTCATCATGATTGATACCGCCGAAAAACTCGCCGAAATGGAATCGCTTTTAGACAAATTAGAGACGAAGGTTGAAACGAAGTCCGTCACACTTCAGTATGCGATGGCAAAGGATGTTGAAGCGCAGTTAAAGGTAAAATTAGACGCAAAATCAGTCGGAAGCGTGATGGCGGACGAGCGGTCAAATCAGCTGACGATCTCAGCATACCCGGGCCGGATGAATGAAATCATAAAACTGATAAATTCTCTCGATGTGAAAACCAAAGCGGTCATGATTGATGTCCGGATTCTCCAGCTCACAATCAATCCGAAATACGATGCCGGCATTGACTGGAATCGTGTCTTCACCAATAGTAAAAACAAGCTGGCCAGAAGCCTTGATTTTCAGGGCGCTTTTCCGATTTCTTCAACGGTTTCAACGGATGATACACTCGGCACGGTCGGGCGTGTGGCGATTGGCAATTTAACAACTGATGAATTTACGGCAGAACTCAAACTGCTCAAACAAATTGAAAAAACGAACACAATCGCGAGCCCCCGTTTGATGGTTTTAAATCGTCAGGAATCAAAAATTAATATCGGAGACCGTATTCCGTATGTCATTACCACCACAACCGGAACCGGCACCAACGTCTCGGTCAGTGAGGAAATCAAATTTATTGATGTCGGGATGATTCTCGTGGTGACGCCCGTGATTAATGACGAAGGCTATATCACCATGAAAATCAGGCCTGAAATTTCAAGCCGGACCGGGACATTGACCACACCCACTGACAACGCAATTCCGATCGTGAACACCACTTTTCTTGAAACCAACATTGTGGTGAAGGATGGCGTAACCGTGATTTTGGGCGGTTTGCGCCGGGACGAATTAACCGAAAATACAAAAGGCAACCCGTATTTGATGAATGTCCCGGTGGTGGGTAATTTATTTAAGAGCCGGTCTGAGACAACCCGAAAGACGGAGATTGTGATATTTATTACGCCTAAAATTGTGACCGGAAATGACACGATGGTTTGGCAGGATCCGCAGCCGAAGCCCATGAAATTGGATTTGATGCCGGCTCGTCCAGCGGCAAAAAATAAGGAATGACCGTAATATGACAAAGTCATCTTCAAGCAATCAGTCGTTTATCGCCATGTTTCTCATCGCGGTATTTTTACTACTGCCTGCACAAAAGGCCTGGCCGGCTTGGCCGTTCTCAAAAGCAGAGCCGGAGTCAAAAAAAAGCGGGGAAACGGCAGCGCAACTGCCGGCGATGCTGACGGAACGAAAAGAAGAACCCGCCAAGATCGATACCATCCTGACCACGCTCAACGAGGCGCTTGAAGAAAATAAAAAATTTCGGACAGAAGTTGAATCGGCACAGGATCAAATCGGAAAGGCCACAATTGAAAACAATGTGCTCCGCAGTCAGCTTAGAACTTTGCAAGCACAGGCGGACACATTTAAAAGTCAATTAGATGAAAAGCAAAAACAATCACAGGAAGAAATGGCAGAGCTGGTAAGCCAAATTGAAAAGCTGAAAGACGCGGAAAAAAAGTCGCAGGAATTTAGCCTGGCCGCGGCAGAATCAGCTTTGTCGACAGAGTCCGAAAATTCCAGGCTGAAGCGTTTGTTAGAGACTGCGATTTTACAAAGCGAGCGGGATGACTATGTCCGCCTGATCGCGGAGTCACAATCGAAAGCGCAAAACGCAGCTCAAAAAATGATGGCCGCAAAACGTCAGAATGAGCGGATGAAGGCAGAGCTTGGATCTGCCTATTACAATTTGGGCAATATGCTCTCCGATTCGGGTAACCACCGGGGTGCGATCACACAGTATAAAAAAGCACTGCGCCTTAATCCAAATGATGCGTGGTCTCATTATAATTTGGCTATTATTTATGATTACTATTTGAACAATCGAGTCAAATCGTTGGCTCACTACAAGAAATATTTGAACTTAGAACCCGTTAAAACTGAGTTGGATAAAGTCCGCGAACGTGTTCTTGAGATTGAGCTGTTAGATTCAGTGACGCCAAAAGCACCGCTGAAGGCTGATTTTAATAACTACACCAAAGACCTCAATAAGCCTTATACGCTCAGCAACAAAACCTGACGCCTGTCAGCTCTAGTACCCATTACACCTAAAACCCCACATTTTTAAGCATTTTTTTAAGATATCTTTATCAGATAAGAGGATTGCATTCAAATTCTCAATATGATAATATTTACATGTTGTCCCATAACCTAACTTAAATCACTGACTTGATATACAGCCAGTTTGATGAATATTTGTTTGTAAAGGGCAAACCTGTTGAAAAACAGGGACGCAAAACCGAAGTTCTAAATCTCGTCCTCAATTCTCTGACGTGAATCGAGGATTACAACAAGGGGAGATATGAAGGCTGGGTTACCAAATAAAAAAACAGAAATAAAAAGTCTGCGCCCTTTTTCTTGCCGCGCACAAAAGTTGTTCCCCGCAGTTTTTCTTTTATTATCTCTTCTCATAATTCCTAAGTCGCTCTGGGCATTTTCAAATCCTACCGGCGCTGAAAGCAAACTTGAAATTGCGGACGTTTCGTTGGTTGAGCAAGATTCTGCAAACAACCGCGTCAAAGTTCAATTCAGCATTCGCTGGGAAAATTCATGGCGCAACCAAGTTAATTGGGATGCGGCCTGGATTTTTATAAAATACACTACCGAAACAGCGGCACCCTATACGTGGAAGCACGCGACACTGTACAAAGAAAGCAGCGGCGCGGGCACGTCAAGCGAAACCAATCATTCTTCGTATTCCCGCGGAAGCGGCACGACATTGGACATTACGGTGGTGGACGATACAACGGGTAGTGCCGGCGGAACGAATGGCGCGTTTCTTTATCGCTCCGACATCGGATATGGGCAGGTGCTGACAACCGATTTAAAATTTGTCTGGGATTACGGCCAGGACGGTGTGTCGGATGTTGCGGTGGCAACGGTGCGTGTTTACGGAATTGAGATGGTCTATATTCCGCAAGGCTCTTTCTACATCGGTGACTCAACGGATAGTTCGAGCAACCCGCCGGGCGGATTTGTGGACGGCGGCAGCGGAGTTTATGGCGCGGTTACAATCACGTCAGAAAATATTATCACGGGTATGGGTGCTGCATCCTCCGGAAAAATACAGAGCCGCTCAGGGATGGCGGCTCAGGATGACTTTTCAAGTGCGGCAACAAAAAGTTTGCCGGGAAATTTTCCGAAAGGCTACGCTAGTTTTTATGTGATGAAGTATGAAATTACACAGAGCCAGTATGCCGCCATGCTGAATACGCTTGACCGTACGCAGCAGGTGCGCCGCGTGGCATCCACGATCAGCGCCGATACGATTGCCAATAAATATGTCATGAGCGCCGAGTCACTCGCTTCCAGGTCCAATCGAAATTACCTCATTGCCGCGTCAGTGTCAGGCCTTGGTTCTATTCTACCGGTTACTTTTACGGCCCAGCGCGGCAGCCGGGCGATGAATTACATGAGCTGGATGGACCTGGCGGCGTTTGCCGATTGGGCAGCGCTCCGGCCGATGAACGAACTTGAATATGAAAAAATCGCAAGGGGTGATCTGAGCACGTCTGTGAAATACCCGAAAAGGGGAGAATACGCATGGGGAAGCTCTTACTTGTCCGCCACCACCAGCATTAGCGTAGTAGGTTTGTCGGGTGAAGATGGAGCGGAAAAAGCCGGTGATGGAAATGCCAACTACGGAAATGTGAGCTTCACGTCCGGAGCTCTTGGAGATGATGGTACGGGCCCGCTCCGGAGCGGGATTTATGCCGCAGGTTCTGCCAAAGCAACGCGCGAGCTTTCGGGTGCCGGTTTTTACGGGGTGATGGAATTATCCGGTAATGTGGCGGAGCAGGTGGTGAACATTGGAAATACAACATCCGGACTCATCATAGGCGGCCGCGCATTTACAAACACGCATGGAAACGGAATATTGGAAAGCGGCTCACTTTGCACGGCCGCTGGAAATGCGGTCGGTAATGCGACGTGGCCCGGATATGACACGAGTGGCAGCATTGACGAGAATTGCTTGGGCGCATCAGGGCCTACCGTGGCTCTGCCGTACGGCTCAATGCGCCGCGGCGGCGGCTGGTCGGATGTTTCGATGCGCCTCAGAATCTCGGACCGTTACGATTCTTCAAGTGTCGGCGGGGTAACGCGAGGCAGCGCAAACGGCGGGCGTTTGGTGAGAAAAATATAATGATAAAAACAAATTTAAATAATCAATCAGCCATTGCGGAGAGGCAAAAACAAGAAGTACTGTCATTGCGAGACATGTTCAGCTTGCTGTCATTTCGAAACGCGCTGGTCAATGTTGAAGCAATCTACGGCCTAAGATTACTTCGGCGCCGAACCACAAGCTTCGTAATGACAATTTATTTGACGTTGCTTGCCGGTTTACTGCTCGCAAGCCCCGATTCAGCTTTTGCCAATAATCTGAATATTAAAAATGCTTACATCGTGAGCCAAAACACCACAAGCGATACGCTCACAATCCAATTTGACATCAGTTGGGAAAATTCCTGGCGTGACAGTGAAAATTATGACGCCGTGTGGGTATTTATCAAATATCAAACCAACCCGTTTATAGAGGGCGCCGCGACGTACCATTGGCAGCACGCAACCTTGAAAACCTCGGGGACAAACCCGAGCGGATTTTCACAGGGTTCAGGCACGGGCCTGGATATTTTTGTGCCAAGTGACAAGCGTGGTTTTTTTCTTCAGAGAAGCAGTTCCGGCACAGCGGGAAGTGTGAGCACCACAAGCATTCAGGTGCTTTGGGATTATGCGGCAAACGGCCTTTCGGATACACAGGTGAACAATTTGGCAACGCCCATCCGGCTTTTTGGAATCGAAATGGTGTATGTGCCGCAGAACGGTTTTTACATGGGAGACGGCAGTGATGGCGCAAACGGTGAAATTGAGAGCGGGGGCGTGAACGGCAGCAAGCCGTGCGCGGTTTCATCCGAAGGCAGCCTTTTCTTTACAACGCTTGCGACAGTGGACGGATGTTACTACAACACAGATTTATCGGGTGATGATATCGCATCAGGGCAAGTTTTTACCATCGCCGAATCTTTCCCGAAAGGCTTCAAGGCATTTTACGCGATGAAATACGAAGTCACGCAAGGCCAGTACGCCGCGTTTTTGAACACGCTCAGCCGCGAAGGCCAGAAAAATAGAGTTGCGTCAGATATTTATCCGGCCGAAATAGCGAATTATTATGTCATGAGCGCCGAATCTCAACTGTCAAGAAGCAATCGAAATACGATCACGGTCGGTTCGACCGGAAACGGCTCTCATCATCCGGTCAATTTTACGGCGGGCCGTCCGTACCGCGCGATGAACTACATGAGTTGGATGGACCTGGCGGCGTTTGCTGATTGGGCAGCGTTACGTCCGATGAGCGAGCTTGAATATGAGAAATTAGCCCGCGGCCCGCTGTATCCGGTTGACGGCGAGTATGCGTGGGGAAGTACGGTTATTACATTCTACAATATTAATATTGCTTCTCCTGAAGACGGGACAGAAAAAACGGATGGAGGTAAGCAGCCGACTCCTTCAGCCAATTACGGCAGTAACACATTCACTTCGCCGGACGGCGGGACCGGGCCGTGGCGGGTTGGGATTGTAAATGCGACACAAACGTCAAATTCGATCACTCGGCAAAATGCAGGAAGCGGGTATTACGGAGCTTCGGATTTGACCGGAAATGTGTGGGAGCGCGCGGTCACCATTGGTAATTCCGCCGGCCGGAATTTTGCAGGAACGCACGGAGATGGAGAAGTGGAACTAGGGCTCTTAACAAGCACAATTACTGGAAACGCGACCAATATTGATTGGCCCGGGATTGATGCCACAGCGGGTTATGGCGTGAGTGGCGCGGCCGGAAGCGGGCTTAGGGGCGGATCCTGGAGCACAAGCTCGCTTAAATCATTAGAAATTTCAAATCGCGCGCGCGCGGCAGAGATTGATGCAACACGAGGAAGTGATTACGGCGGGCGTTTGGTCCGTACCGCTGCGTAGAGATATATGAAAGTGATTACAAGACGCGGTAATGAACGTCGAAGCAATTAAAGTTACAAAATAGTTTTAGTAGTTGTAGTAAGTTCGCTTATTTGACTTTGGAGAGGGTTGAGTGAGCGGACGGCAGTAAGCAGTAGACACTGTATTTTAGCCCCCAGTCTAAAATACAGCGCAGGCATTGAGCGGATTGTGCGAGATGCTGAAGCAGTGCCAGTTGACACCGGCTTTGGAGAGGAGGGCGTAAAGACGCCTTGTATAAGAGTCATCCCAGTTTAAAAAAGTATTTGCGAGATCGTCCCGGAAACGCCTGGTTTAAAAGATTCGCTTGGCTGCTGATCTTGACTCAGGTGCTTTCCGCTCCTTACCTGCCTCGCCTGGAAGCCGCTTACTATTTGGGCGGCAGCTACAGCGGCGATGATAATGAAAATGTGTATTTTCACGCTTACGAAGGCCAGGAAGATTCCGGCGACGATTGGTATGCAAGTGCTTCCGCGGCTTCAGTGGGCGGTAACAAGCTCGGTTTTAGCGTCACGCCAAAAACCACTTCGGTTAATCAAACCTTTACCGCAGCAGTCGAACTTCAGGATTATAACGGAGTTGCGTTAAGTGCAGGTACAAGCCCCGCGACAACCATCACGGTTGCTTTGTCGAGTAATCCAACAGGGGCTACGTTAGGCGGTGATTTGACCAACGACGAATCATCCGGCACTGCCACATTTTCTGATCTTACCCTCAACAAAGAAGGAACCTACACGCTGTCAGCAGCTGCTTCCGGCTTTACCTCAGGCACCTCTTCCTCATTTTCCATCGTGGTTGGTGAATATAAAGTTCAGGGCTCGCTTGGCTATGTTGCATCAACAGATGCTTACTACGTCAACTGCTGGATAGAAAATATTTCAGGATCCATCTTAACCGGGCCCACGTCGTGTGCCGGGGTGATTTACACGCCTTCCGGAGGAACGGAAGCGACACTCACGACGGGTAATTTTGGAAGCCCTGATTCAGATGGCGTTTTCAGAACCACCGCATGGACACCCAGCAGTTACCTGGATGCCTACACAGCTAAACTGACCGTGGTTTATAGCGGCGCGACTTACAGTGCGATCGTTGCGCTCAACCCCGCGCTCAACAGGGGTATTGATGAAATTCACACCTATTCTTCCGGCATTCCCGCTATTGCGACGGATTTAGCTGATGTCGCGGCGGCGGTTGGCGTGAATGAAAAGTCAACGGTTTGGTTGGATACACAAGCGATTTTGACCGCCATCGGAAAAGCCAATTGGGATGACTTGAAAGTCCTCACCGAAGCCGGGATCAATTGGGCGGATATTCAGTCGCAGACCCGGGCAGGCATCAACTGGGACGATTTAAAAAAATTGACCAAAGCGGGGATCAACTGGAACGATATTATGCGTTTCAGCACGATCGGGGTTAATTGGGATGACCTCGTGTCGCTCACCAAGGCAGGCGTCAACTGGAATGATTTTAACAAGCTCACCAAGGCCGGCGTCAACTGGGACGATCTTCAGAAATTTTCAAGGGCCGGGGTTAACTGGATAGACATCGCGGTCCTAAGCTTAAAAGGCGTCAATTGGTCCGACATCGACAAGCTCTCAAAAGCCGGCGTCAACTGGGACGATTTAAAAGCGCTGACCAGGTCAGGGGTTAATTGGCAGGATATCGGCCGTCTTTCTAAATCCGGCGTCAACTGGGATGATCTCAATAAACTCTCGAAGGCTGGGATTAATTGGACGGATATCAAAACGATGAGCAAAGCGGGAGTTCCTTGGGCAACATCCGGATATGAATTGACTTGCGGAGCCGCGATTGATTCAAATTCGTATGGCTATGCTTATATTGGTTTGCATCGCAATGGAGTTGCCGCGCCGTTCACAACCGATTGCGTAACCATGGCGACAGGGGGGGATATAGCAATTTCGATTAACAGCGCGGAGGGTGCCACGCAGGTAGATGGTATTGATGCGGCCACAGGTACTGGAATCAACGATGGGACCTGCCGGTATGAAACAAGCGGGCAGTATTTTGCCAGCCACCTGACGGAAGACTATATTATTAATTGTTCTGTTATTTTGAATGGTGTCACGTACGAAGGAGTGACAACCTATAGTCCTCAAGCTCAGTATTTGACCAGTTCCGTAAATTGGACTGACTTAGGCGTTCTTTCAAAGGCCGGCGTCAATTGGTCTGATATCGGCCGCCTCTCAAAAGCGGGTGTCAATTGGGATGATTTAAACAAGCTCTCCAAGGCGGGGGTCAACTGGGACGACTTGAACAAACTCTCGAAGGCGGGGGTCAATTGGAGCGATGTGAAGGCCATGAGTAAAGCGCAGGTTCCGTGGGCACGGTTGGGATATGAAGTCTTGTGCGGTGCTGCATACGATTCCGTATTCGACGCGTTCGTATTATATGCGGGGCTCACCCGCGGCGGCGTTCCGTTAACTGTAACGGACACAGAGACTGACATCGAGATCAATGTTTATGAAGTAGGTGACAATACGGAGGTGGCTGGAAATGATGTTAGCACCGGCAATTGGACGGCTGAAGGCTTTTATCACTATGAACAGAGCCCGATTGTGATCACCAAAACTTCGGCGTCCGGTTATGCAATCGGATGTAACATTACCTATGGAGGCAATGTCTA